>Ga0209606_1000002_pt1 | contig 529225 bp, 386 predicted proteins | sample AD_UKC057_MetaG_FD_184412 | JGI IMG/M metagenome (GOLD analysis project Ga0209606, IMG submission 184412) | Active sludge microbial communities of municipal wastewater-treating anaerobic digesters from USA - AD_UKC057_MetaG (SPAdes) (version 2) | ecosystem: Engineered > Bioreactor > Anaerobic... | reverse complement strand
GCCTCTCTCCGGGGCCAACAACCTCTGGTTCGCTGTCTTATCCATGACATCCAGCATACTCATGATCCCCTTGCCCTCTACTCTAATTATCGGCAAGGAACTGTCTCACGCATTCTGACACAGAGGGCGGGTGGCCTTCGGGAAACTCGACAAGACTGCCGTCTTCATCGATGACGTGTTCGTAGTTGCCGGAGTTGTTCTTCCCACCGCGCTCACTGACGGCCATGAAGATCGGGTAATCGAGCCGTTTGGCGACCTCGGCCGCAATCCAGCGTTCCTTAAGCGTGCCGATGAGGTCGGGGTCGTCGAGGATCAGTTCCATCCTGCCTCGCGTGGTTAGAACCTTTAATTCGTACTCGGCATCGGGGATGGTCTTCTCGACGGCCTTGATCTCCGCCTTCAGCGTCTTCGTGGCCTGCTTCTGCTGGTCCTTCAACTCCTGGGCGGCCTTCTTGTGCCCGGCCCTCATGTCCCTGAGCTTGGCGCGGAGGTCGCCCTTGGAACCGGTCCATTGGGCGGTGAATGCATCGATCTCCTGCTGGTGTTTCTGGGCAAGCGCCTCCGCGTCGCTCTCGATGTCGATGAGCTTCTGCTTGGCCTTGAGCATCGCGGCCTTCAGCTCCTCAAGCCTCTGCCTGGCCTGCTCGATCCGGTCGCCGTTCTCGGCATCGTCACCGTCGCCGCTGTCGTCGTCGCCATTGCCATTGTCCTCGGATGATTCGTCGGATTCCGCATCCTCTTCCGGCTCCCGTTCACTGAAGCTCTCGGCCATCAGGTCCATGACCGCTTCGGGGACGGCGTCTTCGGGCACGTCGGCTTTGCGCTTGTGCTTGTCGAGCAAGGCCTTGAGTTCTTCCTCGTAGTCCGGGCAGTCTTTGGCGACCTCCTCGTGGACCTTCTCGATCTGGGTGAGTTCATCCTTGGTGTACTTCTGCACGAACAGCACGGAGGTCTTGGTGCCGGTGTGCGGCTTGAACGTGTTGGGGTGCAGGCCGACCACCGCGAGCAGCCGAGCCTTCTTCAGAATCCACTCGCGGATGAACGCCAAGGAGGAGTTATTGAACTTGCCCTGCGGCAGAACTATGGCGGCCCGGCCGCCGGGCTTTAGCATCTTCAAGATGCGCTCGATGAAGAGCACATCGCGCTCTTCCTTCGGGGCCTTGTCCTTGGCTCGCTTCAAGGCGGGCTTCGCCAGTTCGTAGCGGGAGAGCATGTTGCGATCTTTCATCTCGCCCGCGAATGGCGGATTGGCCAGAACCATGTCGAACTTCAGTTCGTCGAAGTACTCCCACGCCTTGTCGTCCTCCCGCAGCGTTTCCTGGTCGGGGATCTTCTTGGCGGTGAGCTTGGCCTGTCGAAGGCCCTGCATGAGCGCCTGGCCGGAGGCGTTCTCGTACCATGTCTTGGGGTCCAGACTGGAAACGTCCGGCCCGAAGATGTTGGTGTGGCCGTCACCAGCGATGAGCATTAGAGCCCGCGAAGTCTTGGCGGCTCGCTGCTCGAAGTCGATACCCCAGAGGTACTTCGCGGCATACTTGTGCTTACGAAGTTCGCGGGCATTGTTGTCAGAAACAGGATAGGCCCAGTCCATCGTATGCAAGAGGAAGCCGCCCGACCCGCAGGCGGGGTCCATCACGTACTCGCTACGTTTGGGATTGAGCATCCGCACGCACATCTCGACGACATGGCGCGGTGTGAAGAACTGGCCCTTCTTCTTCTTGGCCTCGGTTGGAAGGAGGTACTCGAATGCGTCGTCCATGATTCGCAGGTTGGACCCCATTAGGCGGATGCCTTCGATGGGGCCGATGCAGACCTGGAGGTGGCGCTTAGCTAATTCAATGTCGTCGCCCTCCTTGAAGATGCCCGGCCATTCTTCGCATGCTCTCTTGAACAAGCCGTTGATGCGATCATAGGTGAGGTCCGCATCGACTACTAACTTCTCTTCCCCTTTGATGATTCTCTTTGTGGTGACCTTGCCGAACTCGACAGTCTTGTCTTTCCGGTTCTCCTGGGCTTCTTTTTCGTCCCAGATCTTTGCGAAGATCAGCTTGAATATCTCGTTGAACTCATCCTTGCCGCTGTCGGCGAGAACCAGTTCCTCAAGGTCCTGGATGATTTTCTTGAAGTTGAAGTCTTTCTTGAGTTGCAGAAGCGTCTTCTTCGCCGCCATAACCTCGGCAGGAGACTGCCCACGTTTTGGCAGATCAAAGAGCGTGTCGTCGTAATCGTTCGGATAGGGACGATAGAGGATGACGCTGTCGCTCCCGTTGGACCAGATCGCGACCGGCGCGCCCTTGGCGTTCATGTAGCTCTTGAGTTGCTCGATGCCGTCCTTGCGCTTCGGCTTCTTGCACTCGACGATGATCTTGGGCGTTTCTTTGGTTGCGTCCGTGTAGACGATGATGTCGGCGGCCTTGGTGCCGACCTCGGTCCCGAACTGGACGCTCTTTTCCAAGTCGATCTCGTCGGGCTGGTAGCCGTACTGATGGATCAGCTTGTATACCCAGAGCTGGCGCACAATCTCTTCGGGAGCAGCTTTTCCACCTTCGACATAAACCTGGACCTCCTCATTCCCGGAAGAGAATGGAATGAAGCTCCTGAGAAAGTACTTGGTCTTTCCGGCATCCCGGCCGGTCTCGAATGCCTTCGGGCAGACATTGATGATCTCATGGATGGGTTTCCCAAGCGTCTCAAACTCAGTCAGCTCATGAATTGTCTTGGGGTCTTTGAAGATACGGTCGATCACTTCCTTGGTCGTCATGCGATGCCTCCGTTTTGTCACTGGTTTTTCACGTAAGTGACGCGGCTTCGGGATGGCGGATAACGGTTAAGGGCAGGATCTCTTTGCGCAACACGTCACAATCAGTTTCCAGGGGGAAACTGACAGTAGTACCGTGCTGAGCCAGACCCCGGAGACCCTACGCTCTTGTGTCTCAGCAACAAGTAGGCACATACCAAAGGCATCGGCACGTCGTCCACCATATCATAGCCTGTAAGTCTAATTCGGACAGAGGATTCCGCCAAATCTTATTGCCTAATATCGGCAGAAATGCCCCACGAATCCAGTGGTTTCTGGACGTGCGGCCTGCCTGTTGCCGTCGGTTATCGGAACAAATGGCCAAGGGGGCGAGGGGAGGTTCCTTCCAGATGAGTGCGCGCACACCCCTTGGCCGCCCAAGAAGGCGTCCGTCACGGGCCGGATGTGGGCGAGAAGACCAGAAGAAATCAAAAGGCCCCGGCGGATTATGCGGAGGGAGAGGAAGCGAGACTACCGCCGGGGCGAAGATTGAGTTCTCAGCAAACACCCCGTGTTCATCCGAACACGGGAGTACCCGCAAGTGCCGCTCCAATCACAAATCATCCTACCAGAAGAGCGGCGAAGCGGCAAGTCAAATCTGAACCCTGCCGCCCTGAAATACCAGCCGAGTCCGTTTGTAGGGGTAATATCGACAATGGCGATTACTCTGTCCGGCCCACAGAAGGACCTGCACGATCCTGCATTTGCAGCAGCATTTGACTCGGCTTGCCTTTCCCGATATACTGGATATTGGACCTATCCGATGACATTCTAGTTGTGGCATCTCATTTAGGGCCGGCGACAGGAGGGGGGCGGGTTACGGAGGATGGTATGCTTGTTCTTTCACGTGGTACAGAGCAGACCATCATGATCGGCGATGATATCGAGATCAAGGTGGTCGGGATTCGTGGGAAGCACGTCAAGCTGGGCATCAAAGCTCCAAGGAGCGTGTCGGTTCACCGGCGGGAGGTCTATGATAGCATCCACCGGAACGACGGCGAAGTGCCTCACAAGACCGAACCCCATGCGGCCTAAGGCTGCCCGGATCGTGCTCGACCGATAATGGAAAGCGCGAAACGCGCATTGACTTACGGGCCTGAACTGCAAAGGGCATGGTGATGGGGGAATCGCAACCCTTCACAGGAACATCGACAAGGCATGAACAACGATGATCGAGAGTCTCTTCAAGAGGCCAAAGCCGCATACAGAGAATGGGAAAACAGCCTTGAAGGAGTCGCCTACTGGCTCGGGGATTTGCCGTTTGGAGAATCCCTGGAGACCGTGACTATCCAAGCTGTGCACCGGCTGCCCGACGCGGTACGGGAGTTTGTCTACTGCCGCTGCCGGTTCGTCTCGGCGGGCGATGCCGGGGTGACGATACGGTGCGTTCCAGAAGCTGGACGGCCCTGGTTGATCACCCTGGGGCAGGGGGATGTGGAGGAAAGCCTCATCGCGCATGAGATTGCCCACGCATGGTTGGGTCACCAGTGCGATCCTCAGGCTGGTGAACTGCGATTGACCCTGCGGGATGAAGAGGCTGCCTGTGACCTGACGAGACAATGGGGCTTTCTGGGAACAGGCACCGGGATAGTCCATCGACCGCATTAACAGAGAGTCCATCACGCCTGGAGTCGTGACACAAGCCGCATGGCGAGAATTGCCCTGTTCCTGACAGGTGGCGTTCTCTGCCGACTGTACCGACAATCGCCGTCGCCAGGGCGGCTACGTCCGCGATTGTTGTCCCACAGGCACGGGGCTGGATGCGGCTTCGGTGGCCGTGGCGTTGCAGGTCGGTCGGTACGGCCGCAAGGCGTATCGGTATGGACCATCTGCGTGGGAGATCATCAGCGAGAGGGATCTGTCCTGCTTCTCGGCTTCCTCGAAGCGTGCCCGGATCTCTTCAAAGAGCGACTGGAGGTCTGTACAGGCGAAGTAATCAGCCATCACGTGTTCCTTTCCGAAAAGTCGCATCAACTCCTCCGAAGCCACCGCCGCTTGATCGGCACGAACGGCGGCAGGCTTTAGCTATCTCCGTAGTCCGAGAAAAACCGTGGGTGGGAAGGCCAGAGCATCCCTCGGCGGGAAAGAGGGCTGCGGGCAGTATTGGGAAACCGGCAGGGCGGCTATTCTGCTCGGCCAGGAGCGGAATCGGCTGCCTGTGTGAGCGACCGTGGTGATGCCTATCCGACCGGCGTGCTGGGCGTCTTGCTTGCCGTGTCGATCAAGGGTGGGGGGGGCGAGCTATCGTCTGCGGCCCACTGGCCGGCACAGCCGATGTTCTCTGGGCATCTTGGTCCGCCTCTGGATAAAAGCATCAGATCGGGGGCCGATCAGATGCATGCCGGTGGGAGGATACCGTCGGGTCCACTCAGTTGACAAGCAGGTTTTCTACGGCATAGAATGCTGTCTGCATCAAGCAGGAGTGAAATAATAAGCGGTCAGCGATGTGGCGCACATCTTGCGGTGATCGGACATTGAAGGGGGCGGAAGCCCGTCTATTCGCCGAGACGCTGCTGAGGCTGTTGGACGAGGCCCAGACGGATCATCTCGCCGACTACTCGTTGGGTGTATGGTGCTTTGACGACCTGACGGCTGGCCAGAAGATGGGCGTACTGGCAACGGTGGCAAAGGGGCTACTCAAACCGGATGTGCCGACAGTCAAGTTGACAGCCGTTTTGGAGGGAGCCATTGCCGCCATATTCGAGGAACTGCGAAACATGGTCGCTTTCGAAGTCGATGAACCGGATTTCGGTACGTTCTGGCGAGAGCTGATAGTCGCTGCCCGAGAGGAGATGGGGGGCGAAGAGATACCTGCCCCCAACTGTGATGATCCTGAGGAATGGGATATCGAGATCCAGGAAGTTTCTGACTGTATTCTCTGGGATGCGGACTACGAGAGCGGCGGCCTGTACCTGGATCGAGCCCCCGAAGAGTCGCAGGCTCACAGAGAGATGGCGGGAATTGACCAGGATTACTATCTGGCCATCGCCGACGACTTGGAGGATGAACAGATCCAGGACGCGCTCAGAGAAACCAGGGGGTTGTGCTGTTCGGTGTTGGGGGAGCAGCCAGAGGCGTAGGGCAAGAAAGGCGGTAGCTCTGTGGGCGAGCGCGAATTAACAGTGCAGTACAAGGGGGATTCGGACCCCGACCTGGACGAGGCGCTCGGAGCAGCCCTGAGGCCGTTCGGCTACAAACTGATGGACAAGGGGCACGACCCGAAATCGCATGTGCGGGATCTTCGCTTCCTGAAAGAGGGGTGATCTCCTCGCAGCCCCTGTATGTCCGGGTGGACTGGGCCACAGCCCGCTACGATCTACTGCCCCAGAAACTACCCCCTGACGGCCCCAGCAGAAGCCCTGACAATCGCCACGTTGGGCGAACGGGCTCTGCATCGCATCCATCCCAATGGGTGCATCTTGGGCAAATACCTCTGTCGTCGCGCGGAAGTTCCGGAGCATTGACACGGGATGCCGTATCCGACTGGCGTGCTGCGCATCTTGGCCCGCCTCAGCCCCTCCGGCCCCTGGCTTGTTTCAGGAATCGGATTCTTTCTGTCTTCGGCATCGCCCGCACAGCCTGTTCGATTTCCAGGTCACTCATGCGGTGCATGAGCATCTTGCGGGTCGCCTCGACGGCCTTGTCGGCGGGGAGGGTCTTGCCGTTGGTCATCGCGGCCTCACGGATGTCTGACGGCAGGCCGATCCAGACGATCGCGGCTCCGAGAAAGCCTTCGGAGATGTTGCCCCGGCACGCGGCGTCATAGGCGGCTTTGACGTCGGGCTGGATGTATAGCCCGAGCTTCGCCTTGGTGGTCTTCTTTCTCATAGAGAATTTCTTTGCAAAATATCAATTTCGGGCTACACTCCCCGCTTTCCGTTGACGCCTACTCCGCAGACGTCCACATGAACGACGGCATTGTTGTGATTTCTTTGTATTTGGAGTAGTTGGTTCATGGCCCCAGAGGAGGCGGTTACTTTTTCGGTGACGGTTTGCTGTGTTTTAGTTCATGGATCAGAGATTCCACATACCGACGAACCTCTTCGGGTGTGGTCAACACTTTTAGTTCCGGCATCGAAAACGTCTTCGCCAGGTAGAACTGGTTCTGTAATTCTTCTGGTGCCTCGACCCACCACATAGCGAATTGTGACAGCACGCGGCCGATGAGGAATCCGCGCTGTTTGCAGACTTTACTGAATCGTTCGGCCAACACTTCCTCGATGTCGGCTCCAATGTGCTTGGAGTTTGTATGCGGCGGCTTTCCCATGCGGTGTCCTTTACTTGTTTGTGTCACGGTTAGTCGGTACGCAATCACCGTAAGTTACAGGGGGTTTTCCCAAAAATACAGATAATAATTTACTGGGAAATATCCCGGTTTTTCCTTGACCGTAACAAGTTGGGTGGTACACTGGTCACGTATGCAAAGGAGAATATCCTGGGCACTGGACAACTGTGTTTTGAATTCCAGTTCCGGGCGGCTCCGTCCGTCACGCTGCATGGAATGGTAGCACGATTGACAGGGATGGTCAATGGAAATCTTGTTTCAACTCACATCCGGCGGGCCAGCGTCTCCTACTGCCCAAGTACCAACGCTCCCGCCGTTTTGTTTGTCTGCTGCCGTTTGTGGCAGTCTACTCCGTGGGCCGGCTCGCACGTCTCGCTTCCTCTCCCTCTTATGCGAGCGGCCCTCATCTTCAGCGGGAATGGAGCAGAAGTCGCTCGCGTGCCTCATGAGCACGACATGGCCGGGGGCAGTACCCGGTCCCGCTATGGACCGCACGTGACGGCCCCCTGCATGGGGCGTCCGTGACGGCCGGTGACGATCTTTGACAAGTGAATGAGTACAAACATGACAGGTGACCAACGACTGTGGTATAATCTCGTCGGCTTGCATACGACCGACGAGAAGGGAGGATTGCCATGCAACAGTCGGTCACAAGTCTCTTTCAGTTGTACCTGGAACGGTCTGATTTCCGAGAAGCCACGGTTGAGTTCAAAAAGCGAACGATCAACAAATTCACAGACTGGTTCGGCGACCTGCCGGTGACGTCCGTCAATGTGGCGCACGCAGAAGATTACCGGGCCATGCTGGCCAAACACATGAGACCGAAATCGGTTCGTGGCTACATCGACAACTTCAAGCCGTTCTTTTCCTGGCTCCAAAAACGCGGGTACGTGGGCTGCAACCCGTTCGCCGATCTTCGCGTGACGGTGGACGAGGAGATGCGGACGACGTTCAACGCCAAGGAGTTGGGCAGGCTGATGAACATCGCCAATGAGATCGAACGGCTGCAAATCGCGTTCGGGCTCCTGGGCTGCCGACGTGGCGAAGTGCTGAATCTCCAAGTCCGCGATGTGCGACTGGACGACATCCCGCACGCCGTCATCGTTCATAAGGAGCCCTCGGCAAACACCTGGGCCTGGGGTTCCAAAAACCACCGGGTTCGGTACATCGGTCTGCCTGAAACCATGGCGTTCAACGGGTTGGTGTACGAGTTCCATCTGGCGATCCGAACGCGGATCGTGCAACTTGGACGGCACCCGGAAGGTTACGTCTGTGTTCGAGATCGGTACGTCGCCAAACTCCTGCAATGGCAGAAGGACGGCACGCTGACCTACGAGCGACGCAAAGACCCGACGGGTAACCACCCGCGATTCTTCAAACAGTTGCAGCGCCGAGCCGGGATACTGGAACCGCGACGGTTCCACGAACTACGTGCCGCGTTCACGACATCGCAACTGGACGCAGGCATGGACATTGGCCGAGTGGCGAAGTTGGTCGGCCATGCGAGTGTCAATCAAACGAAACATTATGACAGGAAATCGAACCTGTCGTTGGTCGCGGAGGCGGCTCGTGTCGCTTCCAAATCTTATGTGACCAAGGTCCCATAAGATATGTTATGTTCCATTCAGGGATGCGGGCGGGGTCGACGGCAAGTGGACTCTGGCCGCCGTTTTTGCGGCCTCCAGGCGGCTTTTCATGCAGTTGCCGCCGTGGCGTGGGCCGCCGTCTGGCAGAGGTTTTCCCACATCAGGCCCACCGTGTCGGCCAAACCGAGATTCTGAAGGACGATCGAGATGTTCGTGGTCGAATCGAGGTCCGGGGTGACACTGGCCTCGAGATGGTGCTGGAGGTTGATGATCGACGAGGCGAACTTGATCCGGTTGCAGTACAACAGGCCTGTCCGGTAATACAGCTCGAGTGTGGCCCGATCATAGGACGCCGGAGGTGTAATGTGGTCCATCGCTTCGCTGTCGCGTCCAGCCTCCAGAAGACACAGGGCCAGCTTGGTTCGAGCCCGGGTGAAGGTCGGGTTGATCTGGAGGGCGGTGTCGAAGGACTCGAGGGCCTGGGCGGGCTGGCCGGCATTGACCTGGAGCAGGCCGAGGCGGTAGTAGAGATCGGGGTTCTGCGGGAATCTGGCGAGATGCCGGTGATGAGCATCAAAGATGGCTTGGTCGAGGGTGAATCCGTCCTCGGGCGCCGGAATCAGATTGGCTTCGAGGGCGGCCTTGAGCACGAGTTTGGCCGTTTCCGCATAGAGAAAGGCGCTGTTCGGCTGGATTGCGGCGGCCAGAGTGAGCGTATGACGAGCCTCGGCGTCCTGGGCGGCGAGCTTCTGGGCGGCCGCAAGCCCAACGTAGGCTTCGACGATTTTGTCGTTGATCTCGATCGCCCGGTTGAACTGCTGGGCGGCCAGTTGTTCGGCGTGCATCTTGAGATAGTTGGTGCCGAGTTTGATGGTCGCTTCGAGGTAGTCGGGGCAGAGCCGGATCGCATGCTGGTACTGGGCGATTGCGTCCGTCGTGGCGCCCATGGCGGCAATGATGTCGGCGCGCATGGCCACCAGATCGGCACGCTCCGGCTGATCGGCCAGGAGAAGATCGACCGCATCGAGGGCCTCTTCGAAGTTCCCCTCCATGACCATGCGATCGATTGCGTCGTCTCGGGCCACGAAGTTGTCGGGGTGGATGAGAATGGCGGTGTTGAAGGTTTCCACAGCCTTGGCCGACTGGCCGGTGGCGAGATAGAGATATCCCAAAATGACCAGGGTCGAGATGTCATCCGGGTAATGGTGCCGCAGAGGCTCATACTCGGCGATCGCATCGTCCAGGCGGCCTTCTTTGAAGTAGATCGCGCCGAGCCGTTGCGCAGGCAATTGCAGATATCCCTTGAACTTCAGGCAGTCCTGATAGAACTCGATGGCCTCGGCCTGATGGCCCAGCCGTTCGTGGCAGTGTCCCAGGGCGTAGAGCGCCAGCGTGTTGTTGGGCTGACGCACGTAGATGGACTGCAATTCCCCGATGGCCTCGACAAGGTTGTTGGCCCGCAGCGACAGGCTGGCCGCCGCCATCCGGCCCAGCGTGCAGGCAGGATGCTCGAAAAGATAGAGCCGCAGTTGCTCCTGCGCCGCATCGTACTTGCTGTCGCTCATGAGGTCGATCACGTGACTGAGGTGACGCTCCTGAAGCGCGACCGGTTCGTCGCGGTTCTGGCGGCGCTCATCCAGCCAGTGCCAGATCAGGTCGGATGTGTCAACGACTATCGCCCTGCCGAATATCTCAAGCAATCCACTCATCCCTCACTCCCAAAGGCACCAGGGACGTCAATAACGATTCTGCGGAGATATCGTCCAATTTCGCAGGGCGGTTAACCTGCGTGGATGCCATGTGGGAGGCAGACGCGATTGCCCGGCGCGTCCGTCAGGGCGGTTGTGCACCCTGTAGCGATTGTTGCGATTCTGAAGGGGCCGTTATCAGACCCTTAACGGGCCGACGAGAGACCGCAGACGGCGCCCCCAGGGCGCCAAGGGCCCTGCCGGCCATCCCATGACCCGGCTGCCGGCAGAACACCTACGACGTCTGGGCGTGCTTCTCCACCTCGCTGAGATACGCCACTGTGCGCTGGAGCGTATCGCTGAGGTGCTTGAGTCGGAGCATGGTCTTGACTCGCGTCAGCAGCTCGAGGCGGTTGACGGGCTTGCTGACGAAGTCGTCGGTCCCGGAGTCGATGCCGCGTTCGATATCTCCGAATTCGTTGAGCGCCGTGACCATGATCACCGGGATGTCGTTGGTGGCCGGGTCTTTCTTCAGCCGACGGCAGACCTCGAATCCGCTCATCTTGGGCATCATCACGTCCAGGAGAACCAGGTCGGGCTTGGTCTTGGCGACCAGATCCAGGGCCTCGATACCGTCGCGGGCGGCAACGGTCCGGCAGTCGACGTCTTCGAGATACGCCTGGATCAGTTCAAGATTCTGTGCGTTGTCATCTACCACGAGGATGACGGGCAGCCTCTCGGGCGGCGACGGGCGTTTTTGGTGACTCATGAGCCAAGCTCCCGATATCAATGCTGGAGGCGGCCCAAACGCGCGGGCCGGTTCGAGATCAACAATGTCACATCGCTTTCGGCGGATTCACCATTTCAGGTCCGAGCGCTCCTCGATGAACTGACGCACTTCCGGGCGTATGTAAATGCTCTCGATATCGAGCACTTTTCTCACCGCGGCGGCACAGAGAGCCGCCGATTCGCCCGATCCGGCCTCGGTGTCCAGGAAGAACACGTTCTGGCCTCGGACGGCACACAAGCCTCCACCGTTGCCCCCCAGGGGCTCACGGCGGATCGTGACGCCCCCGCCGGCCAGAAGGGCCAGAAGCTCGTCCAGAATCCTCTGCTCGTTCATGGCGGCCGTCCGCAAGACGCCGGCAGCCGGCGTGGCCCTTTGCGAAAAAAACCACAGCCGCGCCGATCCAGATGCTTGTAAGGCAACGACTTCCAATGCATAATACAGGGCGTACGGATACGACGGATCGCATTGTACAGAAGGAGTCGGCTGTTGGCAAGCATCATCGACAAACGCCTCGCCCTGCACCAGCGTCTGGCCAAGAAGGAACAGGAATACAACGCCCTGAAATCGCAGAACGTGCAGCTCCAGGCCCTGGCCAATCTCGGTTCGGCTACCAGCATGATCGCGCATGAGATCAACAATCTGCTGACGCCATTGGCCAACTACGCGGCGCTGGCCGCGAAAAACCCCCACGACGCGGATCTGGTGGCCAAGGCGCTTGACAAGACCGTGCGCAACTGCCAGCGTGCCTCCAGGATCATGATCAGCATGCTGGCGATGGCCAATGGACAGACCCAGGAGAAGCACCGCGTGGCGTTGCGCGCCCTTGTGGACGACGTGTTCACATGCCTGTGTAGGGACTTCAACAAGGACGGCATCGCCGTTCAGGTGGACGTGCCGGAGACGGTAGAGATCGTGTGCGTGCCCGTTCAGATTCAGCAGGTGTTCATGAATCTGATCCTGAACGCGCGGGATGCCATGCTTCCGGGCGGCGGTCACCTGACGATCTCTGCGGCCGAGAACGGTGTGCAGGTGGACATCGCGGTGACGGACACCGGCCGGGGCATCGCGTCAGAAGACCTCGAAAATGTCTTTGAGCCCTTCTATACGACCAAGGCCGGACAGGAGGGCCCTGCCACGTATTCTGGCTCCGGGGTCGGTCTGGCGTTTTGTCAGCGAGTCGTGCACGCGCACGGAGGAGAAATTTCCGCGGAATCCTGTCCCGGCCGGGGAACCACGTTCCGCGTCTGCCTGCCCAAATCATCGTCCTGACGACAATGATTGCCACCGTCTACCAGAACGTCGGTCACGTTATCGCGATGCTGGTTCTGCTGGCCGGATCGGCCTTCTTTTCCGGGTCCGAGACGACTCTGTTCAATCTCACCCGACGCCAGATCAAGCAGATCACGAATTCCACGCGTCGCGTTCACAGGCTTCTGGCGCGCCTGCTGAACCGCCCCGGACAACTGCTCACCTGCCTGCTGCTGGGCAATATCACGGTCAACGTCCTGTTCTTCGCCGTTTCCAGCGTTCTGACGCTGCGCATCAAGGCGCAGTGGGGTCTGACGGCCGCGGCATCTCTGGCGGTCGTGGCGTTTCTGACGCTCGTGCTTTTCGGTGAGATCCTCCCGAAATCACTGGCGTACGCGAATTCCTGGAGACTGGCGGGCGTGCTGGCCTTGCCCGCGTTTCTATGTGTCCAGGTGTTGGGGCCTCTGGCGTCTGTGGCGCGTGTTCTGCTGCTGGAGCCGATCCTGCGAATCCTGCTGGGGTATCGGCGTCACAGCAAGGCGATCACCCTGACAGAGTTCCGCTCGCTGATCGATCTGAGCCGGCAACGGGGGCTAATCAGCGATGACGAGAACCGGCTGCTGACGGAGGTGATCGAACTGGGCTTCCTCAAGGTCCGGCACGTCATGCGGGCGCGTGTGGACATGGTCGCCTGCGACGTCTCCGACCCGCCTTCTCAAGTGCGGCAACGCATGCGAGAGCATCGCCTTACGAAGATGCCTGTCTACGTCAAGGATGTCGACCGGGTGGTCGGCATGGTCCACCTGCGGCAGTTGCTTCTGAAGCCCGACGCCTCTGTGGATCGGCTGGTCCAGCCGGTTGCCTTCGTGCCCGAGCAGAAGACGGTTGAATCCCTGTTGGAGCATTTTCGCAAGACACAGACCGACATGGCAGTCGTCGTGGATGAATACGGCGGCATCGCCGGTTCGGTCCGTCTGGAGGATATCGCCGCAGAACTTTTCGGCCGCGCCGACCTCAGCGGCGACGTCGAACCCATCGAGTTGCTCGGACCGTTCGCGTATCGCCTCTCGGGAAGTCTGCCGATTCATGAGTGGGCCGATGACCTCGGGCTCGATCTCAGTGAAACCCGGCTGGCGACGATAGGCGGACTGGTAACCGCCCTTCTGGGCAAGATTCCCAAACCGGGCGATGCGGCCAGCCTGAACAACCTGCGGTTCACCGTCGAGCGTGTCCGAAGGCATCGCATTGAGACGGTGATCCTGTCCCTGGAACCGATGACTGATGACCGGTAGCGTCGCTATCCTCGGCCTGGCCCTGTGCACCGCAGCACTCTCGGCGGTGTACTCAGGATTGGAGACGGGCATGTACCGCCTCAGCCGGCTGCGCGTCCGTCTGGGGGCCGAAAAAGGCCACTGGCGGCCGAAGATCCTCAGCGAGATTCTGCCCGACGGCGCCGGCCTGTTGCTCTCGCTTCTGGTGGCCAACAACCTGGCCAACTACGTGACAACCAGTTGCGTAACCTACCTGCTGTTGGGGGCCGTAGCATCGGCGCATGCGGCCGAGCTTCTGGCGGCGATGGTGACCGCCCCCCTGCTGTTTGTCTTCGCCGAGTCCACCCCGAAGAGTGTCTTCCTGTACCGCGCCGACGTTCTCATGCCGTTCTTTGCCCCGATGCTACTGGTCACCCATCGCCTTCTGACCTGGTGCGGCGCCGTACCCCTGCTCAAGGGACTCTCGTACCTGTTCGGCTACACGATTCGATCATCGGTGCCGTCCAAGACGATGATCGCATCCGCACAGCGTCACCAGGTCAGGGCCATCCTGCGTGACACGCAGGAGGAGGGTCTCCTGAGTCCTATCCAGACGGATATCGTCGATCGCATCGTCAACATCCCGAGCCTGCGGTTGAGCGCCGTCATGGTTCCGCTGAACGAGGTACAGTCGGTAAGCGTCGGATCCGGCCGGACGGTTCTGCTGAACAAGCTCCGGCGGTATCCTTGGACGCGGCTGATCGTATGGCAGGATGCACCCACGCATATCATTGGTTTCGTCAACGTGTATGACGTGCTGAACGAAGAAGTACCCTTTGACGATCTGTCGCGGTTCGTGATGCCGCTGCGGCAGATGGACAGCCGAACGGCGGTGATTGATGCCATCGACGTGATGCGGCGGGACGATCTGGAGATCGTGCTGGTGACGCGAAGTCGACGAGGCAGCCACGAGGTTCCCGTGGGGATTGTTACCATGAAGGATCTCGTGGAGGAACTCCTGGGCGAACTGGCGGAATGGTGAGATGATGCCTGCATCAAAACCGAGGCCGTTCGATCTCCACACAGCGGAACGCTTTGCAGCAGCCGGCAGGATGTTGATTCTTCTTGTGCTGCTCGCGGCGATCCTGGCCAACAGCATGACCAAGCAGCCGGTCAGCCGGGATGAGCACATGTACTGCACGGCGGCAGTTCTGCTCGCACGCGGTCAGGCGATCTACCGGGATTTCGCCTATCCGGCGCAACTGCCGTACCATCCGCTGCTGCTCGGCACGCTCTGCCGAGCCCTTCACACGGAGCACTATCTCCTGGTTGGGCGACTGCTGTCCGCCTTCTGCGACATGGCGGTGGTCGTGTTGATCCTGGCGATCTACCGCCGTGCGTTCGACAACCATCGGCTGGCGGGGCAATGGCTCGGGCTGGCGGGGGCGGTCCTGTACGCGTTCAATCCTCTGGTGGACTACGCCGCCGGCTACGCCTGGAACCACGACGTGGTCATTGCCTGCGTGGTCCTGTCCTTCTGGGTGTTTGCGAGAACCGGTTTTCGGCCGGCGCCCCCGTTCTGGCGAATCGCTGCGATGGGCGCACTGCTGACGTTCGCCACAGGCATGAGAGTGACCACGGCCCTGGTGGTCGTCGTGTTTCTGGCCGCCGTGCTCGCAGCGGCCGGAGGATCGATCTACAACCGCATCCGCACCGCCCTGCCGTTTGCCGTCGCGAGCCTTCTGGTCCTGGCATGGCCTCTCTGGATCGTCATGCAGGCGCCGAAAGCTGCCTGGCTGAATCTGGTTGAGATTCCGGCTCTCTACGGGCGATGGCTGCACGAGATCGGCCTGGTGTTCAACAAGGCCGGGTTGACCATCGACTGCCTGAAGACGCCCGGCTATCTGGCTCTGCTGATTGTGGCAGGATACTCAATTGCGGTGGCTGTCAGACGTCGCGCATCCCTTGGTGACGCCTCACGGCGGAATCTTCTTCTGGCCGGCGGGGTCGTGGTGTGCTTCTGTCTGATTGCCTTCATTCCTCCGACGATGTGGCATCAGTACTGGGCGGTGCCGGTGCCGTTCCTGGTCATCGTCTGCGCCTACCCGATGGCGGCCTTGCGTCAGGCCGCACAGAAGCCCGACGGCAGACGGTCGTTCCGTGTCGCTCGCGCCGTTACGTTCTCCTGTGCGACCCTGGCAATCCTGACCAATCTCACCGTTCTGCGTCGGCTGCCGGCCGTCATCGTGCCGGAATACTGGACCCCTGTGATGCTGCACAGAACCGCTGTGGATATCGCCGGCCGCGTGGGCGAGCCGAAGCTCGTCCTGACGCTCGGACCGCTCTACGCGCTCGAGGGTGGAAGCGACATCTATCCCGAGCTGGCCAGCGGCTCGATCGTCTACCGCGCCGCCGACATGATGTCGGCAGAAGACCGCGCGATCACACCTACGGTCGGACCGGCGACACTCAAAGACCTTCTGAACAGGAAACCTCCCTCGGCGGCATTTCTCGGCGTGGAACCCTCGTATCTGTCGTTTCTTGAAGAGCCCCTGCTCCAGGCACTCGATCCTGCATGGCCTCGCCACAGCCGGGAAGACGGGCTCCAGGTGTACGTTCGCCCCTGATGGGATTGCGGCTCACTTCTTGCGACGGTACTCGTCCATGATGGCCTGGGCAATGGCGTTGATCGCATCGCGACTGAGACTCGACCGATTGGAGATGATCGAGAACAGATACGGCCTCTCATCGGTCAGGCAGATGCCGGAGAACGACCGCACCCCGCTGATATAGCCGGTCTTGCCCAGAATCCCGGCCCGGTAGGCCGACTCTTTGAAATACCTGCCGATCGTGCCGTCCGCACCTCCGACGGCCAGAGAGGTCCGGTACAGCTCCCAGTTCCCGCCGGTGTAGGCGTCGCGCAGCACCGCCACGATGGCCCGGGCGCTGAGCAGGTTCTTTCGACTCAGGCCGCTTCCATCGTCGATCTCAAACTCCGCCCGAGGAATCCCCAGACCGGTCAGGTAGTCTCCGATCCGTTCGCGGCCTTTCTCCCAACTGCCGTTTCGGCGGTCGGGATTCTCGTGAGCCGCAATCGTCTTGAGCAGCGCCTCGGCCGCCAGTCCCAGGCTGTCTTTATTGGCCCGATGCAGGCAGTCGATCAGAGGCGTGGCGTATTCGGCCACAGGAATGAGCCGGCCGTTGGGGTCGAGCGGCCTCTCGACGAGGTGCCCGCCGACCGGGATGCCCGCTCGGACCAGGTGCTCGGCCAGCAGGAAGCCGAAGAACGCGCCGGGTTGCTCGATGGCCACGTCGAACGGTCCCTCTTTGTCCTTGCACTTGCCGCGAAGGATGATGCGATTGGGCTGGCGCGTCCGATAGGCGCCGACGCCGGTGGCGCCGCTCGAAACCGCCTGAATCTCGTTGGCAATCTCAACAAAGGATGTGGACGGTTCGACCTGGACGCCGATCCGCCCGCCCTGATTCGTGGTGGTCACCTGGATGCAGTTGCCGCGATAGTTCAGACCGCACACTTCACAGGCATACCACCGATTCAAGTCGCTTTCGAGCCAGTTGGGGTGAACCCGCTGATCGTCGAAAACCGTCGTGTCGATGACGATGTCGGCAACAGACTCGACGCCGAGTTGCTCAAGGCCGCAGACAACCTCGTCGAACACCCAGCCGTTCGGGCGGCCGTATAGCGCGTCCATGGCAGGGTCGCCGAGGAGCGGGTCCCCGCTGCCGATGACCACCAATGCGCCGTCACACAACCCGATCCGGGTCCGGTACTCGAAGAGCGGCCCGAGATACCGCAGAGCGGCCGCCGTGGTGACCAGCTTCATGTTCGACGCGGGAGTCATAGCGGTGGTCGCGTTGTGGCTGTATATGACCGCGCCGGAGTCCGGCTCGACCACATGGACCGCGTATTCCGCCGGCTTGGCCTTGCCTACGACCCCCGCGATGCGTCCGGCGAGACCCGCGGTCACCGGCCGACACAACCAGAGGCAGGCCCAGAGAAGGAACGACAGTTTCTTGACGCGCGACTTCATGCTGTGCGACATGATCCTCGTACTCACAATGTTTTTCGGTCGACCTGTGCCTTTTTTATCGGGCGACAGCATATCAAATCTTCAGACAATGTTCAGGATTCTCCCAGCCGGATTGGCGTGCCGACGGGAATTCTCCGTGAATGGGCCGGGACGTGTGACTTCTCCGGACATCAAAACAGATCGCGCGCCGCCCGACTGAAAGTCCGTGCAGCGGCCGGCCCACCCTTTACGGAGCTACCCAGATGCGGGACAGGTGGTTCTGCGGCCGTCCCTACGGCAGCGCCGAAGTAATCTCGGCAATTGTCACTCCCAACAGCGCTTTTGCGATGGGGTCCAGCTCCGCCTTGCCCCCCACCAGATGGAACGTGCGATGCGTGTGGACGATGCTCTGTCCGGGCGCGAGGGCCGCCGCGGGAGAGGACGTCTCCAGCTCATAAAACGGCCCCATGGGTTTGGCGCCGGGCGTAGCCGGACCATCGTTGTAGGAGTTGATCGTATCGCCGCGGAAGGGTTCGTTCTGAAGTTCCCACATGGAGTTGACGTAGTCCAACACACCCTGCGGCTTGTTGTACTGGACGATGGTCAGGACCTGGTTGGCCGCGTCGTAGCTACCCAGGACGTTTCGGGCACGTTTCGGCGTCAGGCCGATCTTGCTTCGGTATTGTCCGTCTCCGCTGAAGAACAGGACTCCATCCCTGACCACGAGCCGGGAGGCAGGCACTTTGCCGAAATAGGTGTCATTCACGACCGGGCCGAGCCGGCTTTCCGGGCCGACGTTGAACGGCACGACGATCGTCGTCTGGGGCGACGGATTGAACATCCCGAGAATCCAGATGGACAGCAGGCCCGTCTGCCTGGTCCATGGCTCGGTTCCGGCGTTCGTCATCCGGTTGCTCGATTCGAACGCGACCATTTTCACCGAAGGGCCGACCGGCGCGCCGAGCTGCTCGATGGCCTGATCGCGGTCGAGCACACTGATCTCCCGGTCCACCTGCACGTCGAACGTGGTGCCGGAGTAGTTCACCAACCTCATCGTCCGTCGGAAACTGGCCGCGTCCGCCGTCTTCGAGACCACCTCAAACGGCTCGGTGTCGATCGCAGCGGGAGTCTGCCAGTGATCGAAGTCGAACGGTACGTCCTTGGCGAAGAAAATGGAGAACTGCCCGCCTTCCGGACCAATCCAGAAGCGGTCTTCTCCGCCATAGGGGTTCATGTGTTTCAGCGTCTGGCCCGAGGCGATGAGCTCCCGATTGATCCAGCCGAAGCTCTTGCCGCCGGGGCCCCCTGCCGTACTGGTCATAATGCGTCCCTGCATCGCCGGGACGACGGCGACCTGGCCGCTGCCGGAGCGGTCTTGCAGGACGACCACCTCGGCGTGCTTCTGGAGGAACGAAACATCGCCTCCAAAGGTCTGGTCTTGCGTGTTCGAGTCGGCTGTCGCACAGCCGGCCAAAGCCATCGCTGCGAGGAACAACCCAATTGCTCGTCGGCCCATTCTGAGTCTCCCTTCATTTGCCTGATCGTCCATCTATCCACAACAGCCCGCACGCGACCGCTGCCGCGCCGAGCGTCTCAACGATAGTCGATCCGCCCCATGTAATCAAGTCCCCTTCCAGGCGGTCGGACTGCAATCGCGAGGGCGTCGCTGGCTCCAGCAAGATCGGCTTCAGGGCGGCCCTCGACATCCAGGTCGGAACCCCAATTGGAGGCATGTCCGACGGTTTTTGCTTGACCGCCTTAGAGCGATTGGCTATTGATTAACGACTATTTGCAGCCGTTTTTCCGGGCGGTGCAACGCGTACCGGGTGGCGGCGAACCGTGTTCGCCGTTGTTCGTCGGATGCTCTGGTGTACCGATCCAGCGAGGGTGAATCGCGCGAGCCGGCCGGACAATGACAGGGGACTTTGTGGAAGACAAACGCGTACGAGTTGGGTTGGTCGGCTTCGGAACCGTCGGCACCGGCGTCGCCAAACTGATCTGCGAAGGGGCCGACGCCATCGCCGAGAAGATGGGCGTGCACCTGGAACTGGGCTGTGTAGTGGACCTGGATACGACGACGCCTCGCCCGGTGCGGCTGCCCGAAGGCGTGCTGACCAATGACATCCAGCGGCTTCTGGCCGACCCGGGTATCACGGTCGGCGTCGAGCTGGTCGGAGGCACCGGCGTCGCCAAGGCGATCCAGCTCGATCTGCTCCGCGCCGGCAAGGACGTGGTCACCGCCAACAAGGCCCTGCTGGCCGAGCACGGCGCGGAACTCTATCACGCGGCCCGCCAGTGCGGCCGGTGCATCGCCTTCGAGGCCAGTTGCGCCGGCGGCGTTCCCATCATCGGCGCCATCCGCACCGGCCTGGCCGCCAACAACGTCCGCGCCATGTACGGGATCGTCAACGGCACCTGCAACTATATCCTCTCAAACATGAGCGCCAAGGACGAGGAATTCGCCGTGGCGCTGAGCCAGGCCCAGAAGCGGGGATTCGCGGAGGCCGATCCGACGCTGGACATCACCGGCGGTGACAGCGCTCACAAGCTGGCCATCCTGGCCTCCATGGCGTTCGGATACGAGATTTCTCTGGAAGACATCCATGTCCAGGGCATCGACGGCATCGCCAAGGAGGATATCCAGTACGGTCGCGAGATGGGCTATTGCCTCAAGCTTCTGGCGATCGGGCTCAAGGACGATCGCGGCAGGGTCTCGCTGCGCGTGCATCCATCGTTTATCGCGGCCGACTGTTCACTGGCCAGGGTCGATGGCTCGTTCAATGCGATCAGCATCTTCGGCAGCGCCGTCGGCGAGACGCTCTACTACGGGCGCGGCGCCGGCATGATGCCCACCGCCAGCGCCGTAGTCGCCGACATCATCGACGTGGCTCTGGGCAATTCCCGAACGACGTTCGAGCACCTGCGGCTCAAGCCGCGAGCGGAAGTGATTCCCCTCATCGAAGACATCAATGACACGGTGAGCCGGTTTTATATCCGGGTCATGGCCAAAGACGTGCCGGGCGTGGTCGCCTGCTACGGCAGGATTCTCGGTGACCACGGAATCAGCATCCGCGGCGCCCTCCAGCATGAAGGCCGCGGGCCCGACAACACCGTGCCGGTGGTTATCACGACCCATCGGACACAGGAGCGCAACATGGCGGCGGCTCTGGCCGAGCTGGCCCAGTCGGAGTTCTTCGGCCCGCAGCCGGTATGCATTCGAATTGAGGATATCCCAGAGGACCGGGATGTCTGAGCACGCGCGACCGGCGGCGGGCGCCGCAGTTCGCCTTCGGATTCGCCGATCAGGTAAGCTATGACAAAGTACGCAATCATCGTCCCGGATGGAGCGGCCGACGAGCCGATCGAGCTGTTTGGCGGCAAGACCGCTCTCGAAGCCGCCGAGACGCCGAACATGGACCGGATCACCACGCAGGGCCGACAGGGTCTTGTGCGGACGGTCCCTGGCGGCATGGACCCGGGCAGCGACGTCGCCCAGATGAGCCTGCTGGGATACGATCCGGCACGCTACTACACCGGCCGGGCGCCCATCGAGGCGGCGGCGCAGGGGATCAAGCTCGGGGCCTCCGACTGGGTCTTCCGCTGCAACCTGGTGACAATCGCCGACGGTAAGATGGCCGATCACAGCGCCGGGCACATCACGACGGAAGAAGGGGCCAGCCTGCTCCGGGATCTGCAAACACGAATCACCGACGAGCGATTGTCATTCCATCCCGGCGTCAGCTACCGGCACCTGCTCGTGTGCCGAGGGATGGATTTCGACGTCCGGACCTATCCCCCGCACGATCACATCGGCACCGCGGTCGAGAAACTGCTGCCGCGCGGCAAAGGGGCGGACATGCTCATTGAGCTGATGAACCTGTCGCGGCAGGTCTTCGCCGACCACGACGTCAACCGCGTCCGCCGCGACCTTGGCGAGAATCAGGTCAGTTCGATCTGGCTCTGGGGCCAGGGCAAGCGGGCGCATCTGGAGAGCTTCCGCAAGCGGTTCGACATCAGCGGTGCGGCGATCACGGCAGTCGATCTCGTTCGTGGTCTGGCCAGGCTGGTGGGCTTCGACCTGATCGAGGTCCCCGGCGCCACGGGGCTGTTCGACACCAACTACCAGGGCAAAGCCGCCGCGGCAATAAAGGCCCTCGAAGACCACGATCTGGTTTTTGTTCATATCGAAGCGCCGGACGAGGCGTCGCACGGGGGCCACGCCGAGATCAAGAAAGCCGCGATCGAAGAGATAGACAAGCACATCGTCGGACCCGTGCTCGAAGTCCTGGAGCGCTTCGAAAGCTGGCGCATCCTGGTCCTGCCCGATCATCCGACGCCGGTGCGGCATGGAGCCCACTCGGCCGAGCCGGTCCCGTTTGCCATGGCCGGCACAGGCGTGACGGGCATTCTCCACCTCGGTTTCGGAGAGTCCAACGCCGCCAGGTCGGGATTCCGGATCGAGAACGGATGTGAACTCATGGAGTATTTTCTCAAGAGCGCGGGCCGATAGGGAGCCGGGTAACCGTGCGATGAATGCTGTAGTCACGGAGGGGGAACCACAGAAGGGGACACCATGAAAGTCGCGAAATTCGGCGGATCGTCCGTAGCGGACGCCAAACAGATATTGAAGGTGGTCGAAATCATCAAAGCCGACCCGGACCGGCGGATCGTCGTGGTCTCGGCGCCGGGCAAGCGTTTCTCCAGAGACATCAAAGTGACCGACCTGCTCATTGCCCTGGCCGATGCCGTCATTGCGGGCCGGCCCTATGAGCAGGAACTGGCTGTGGTGGTCGGACGATACGCTGAGATCCAGCGGGAGTTAGGTCTGGACGCCTCCATCGTCGGCGAGATCGAGTCCGATCTGCGGAATCGCATCGCTCGTCGTTCCAGCAACAACGCCCAATTCATGGATACGATCAAGGCGTCCGGTGAAGACAACAATGCCAAGATTGTCGCGCAGGTCTTCGTCAACCAGGGCATCCCGGCTCGTTACGTCGATCCGAAAGAGGCCGGTCTGCTCCTGAGCGGCGATTTCGGCAACGCCCAGGTCCTGCCTGAGTCCTTTCTCAGCCTCAAGTCGCTGCGAGACGCGCAGGAGATCATCATCTTCCCCGGGTTCTTCGGCTATACTCGGCACGGAGAGGTCGCCACGTTTCCGCGCGGCGGTTCGGATATCACCGGGGCCATTCTCGCGGCCGCCGTAGAGGCCGACGTCTACGAGAACTTCACCGACGTCGATTCGGTGTTCGCTCTGGACCCGCGTCTCGTGCCCGATGCGCCGGCGATCAACCTCCTGACGTTCCGGGAAATGCGGGAATTGTCGTATGCCGGCTTCGGCGTATTCCACGACGAAGCCATCGTTCCCGCGGTCCGCGCCAAGGTTCCCATTTGCATCAAGAACACTAACCGGCCCGAAGCACCCGGTACCATGATCGTGGCCGAACGCAAATACGAGCAGGGGGAGATCACCGGCATCGCCAGCGCGGACGGATTCAGCGCGATCTTCCTGCACAAGTACATGATGAACCGGGAGCTGGGCTTCGGCCGCCGTTTGCTCCAGGTCCTGGAAGACGAGCGCCTGTCCTTCGAGCACGTGCCATCCGGCATTGACGACATGTCCGTGATCCTGCGAAGCGCGCCGCTGACGCTGGAGAAGGAAGAGCAGGTGCTCACGCGGATTCGCACCGAGCTTCAGGTGGACGATGTGACGATCGAGCACGGCCTCTCGCTGGTCATGATCGTCGGAGAAGGCATGCGGTACGCGGTGGGTGTTGCCGCAAGGGCGTGTGCCGCTCTGGCGGATGCCGGCGTCAATATCGAGATGATCAACCAGGGCTCCTCCGAGATCAGCATCATGTTCGGCGTCAAGGAGATCGACCGCAAGCATGCGGTCCAGGCCCTGGGCCACGCGCTGCTGAAGATAGGCAAGGTCCATTGACCCGGCCGCGACGACCAACTCGCGTTTGGAGCAGACGCGCGCGGATGGTTCTGACCAGCGCGAGTCTCGTGGGACTCGTCCTCCTGGTCTGGCTCGACCGGAGCGTGATCTCCCCTCGCCGGATTGCGCGGAGTGATTCCCCGGAACGTGCTGCCGCGTCAGACAAGGCCCGTTATCACGGCAAGGCGTTCCGCGTGCGTGCCATTATGGACGGCGACACCGTGGAGGTGGACGCTCCCGACGGCCAACATGGGACGACGAGGGTTCGCCTGCTGGGGATCGACGCGCCAGAAATGAACTACGAAGACCATCGTCCCGCTTGTTTTGCTGAGGAAGCGACGGCGTTTACACGCACGCGGATCTCCGGCAGACAGGTGACCGTGCACCTCGACGAAGGCGATCGCACGCGGTGCAATTATGGCAGATTGCTCGCCTACCTGGAGCTTGACGACGGCACCGTGCTCAACGAGGCGCTGCTGACCGAAGGGTACGCCTACGCCGACCTGCGGTTCAAACACAGCTACTTCCACAAGTACGGGGAACTGGAGGCCAGCGCCCGTGCGCTGCGAAAAGGGTTGTGGGCCGAGGTGACGCGGGACGATCTGCCCGACTGGCTCCAACGGATGCGGCCCAACCTTCTGGCGGATTGAGACCGTGCCCGCCGCGCAAGACAGATTACAGGTTGTACTCTTTGATCTTGCGGTAGAGCGTGCGCTCGCCGATGCCGAGAATCTTAGCGGCTTTCTCGCGATTGCCCTCGGTCCTGGCGAGCGTATCGACGATGGCTTTCTTTTCGATATCGTTGAGCGAGACGCCGGCCAAGTTTGAAGGCGAGGCGCTGGCGCCGGTCAGTTGGCGCCGGCGCGAAATCTCCGGCGGGATGTCCTGAACGTCGAGCCGGTCCCGATCGCACATCACGACCATGGTCCGAACGGCGTTCTTGAGCTGCCGGACATTGCCGGGCCAGTCGTGGCCGACCAGAATCTGCATCGCCGCGTCGCTCACGCCACGCACGTTCGAGCCGATCTCTTCGACAGCTTCCTGCAGGAAATGCTCCACGAGCAGCGGAATGTCTTCGGGACGCTCCCGCAACGCCGGCAGCGAGACACTCACTCCCTTGATCCGAAAATACAGGTCCTCGCGAAATCTGTTCTGTTCGATCAGTCTGCTCAGACTGTGATTGGTGGCACTGATGATCCGCACATCCACCGAAATCGCCTTGCTGGAACCGACGGGGATGACCAGGCCGTCTTCGAGAACGCGGAGCAGCTTGGCCTGCATGTTCAAAGGCATATCCCCGATCTCGTCGAGAAACAGCGTGCCCTCGTGCGCGATTTCAAAGAGTCCCTTGCGGTCGGTGTTGGCGCCGGTGAAGGCGCCCTTGACGTGTCCGAACAGCTCGCTCTCGAGCAGGGTTTCCGTCAGGCCGGCGCAGTTGACCGGCCGGAACGGCTTGGTGCGACGCAGCGAGTTGTCGTGGATCGCCCGGGCCAGAAGCTCCTTGCCCGTTCCGGAGGGCCCTTCGATCAGCACCGCGATGTTCGTGGGCGCGACGCGACGGACGATCTCAAAGATCCCCTGCATGGCCGGGCTGTTGCCTTTGATGCCCTCGAAGAGGAAGCGTTCCTGGTTTCGCTCCGACGGCGTGCGTCCCTGGTCGGCGCTGGCGGCCTTGCGGCTGGCCTGCTCCACCAGCGTGCGCAACTGGTCGATGTCGAGCGGCTTGACCAGATAGTCGAACGCCCCTTGTTTGATCGCCTCTTTGCAGTTTTCGATCGTCGCATAGGCCGTGATCAGAATTACCTGGGTCGAATCGCTGTGCTGCCGGGCCTCGCGCAGCACGTCCAGGCCGTCGGCCTGACCTTCCAGCTTCAGATCCGTCACAACCACGTCCACCCGGCGGCGACGCACCATCTCGATGGCGTCCTCACCGGTGTAGACCGCCAGAGCCTTGACCGGCAGACGCTCCAGGGCCTCGACGATCCCATCGGCGTGGTCTCGCTCGTCGTCTACGACCAGAACCACGGGCTTGTGTTCCGTCATGGGTTCACCTCATCCGACGCACGGGCCGCGCCCGCCAGTGGCAGCTCGATGGTGAAGGAGGTCCCTTTGCCGACCTCGCTGTGCACGGAGATCGTTCCACCGTGCGACTCCACGATCTTCTTGGCGGTTGCCAGGCCCAGCCCTGTGCCGCCGGTACGGAACGAGCAATAGGGCTGAAAGATCGTGGTCAGCTTCTCCGCGGGTATCCCCCTGCCGGTGTCACTGATCTGGATCACCGCCCTGCTCGGACGCGGCTGCGTTCGGATCATCAGCTCGCCGCCACCGTCCATGGCCTGCTGCGCGTTGATCAGCAGGTTCAGCAGCACCTGTTTCAGGGCCCCGGCATCGACCCGGCAGATCAAGGGCTCGGCCGCAAGACTGTGCCGCAGGGTGAGCGAATGGCTGTAGGCCTGGGGCAGATAGAAATCAACCATGTCTCCGACCAGCTCATTGAGGTCCATCGTGACCAGTTGCAGGTCAGGACGCTTCACATAGCGGAGAAAGCCGTCCACGATCTGTTCAAGCCGGTCTGTCTCCTTCTGGATCACTGTGATCTTCCTCATGGCACTGGACAGTCCCTGCTGGCACCGATCTACAGCCGACTTGGATGACTCGCGAAGATCGATGTCCTCCAGGGCCTCTTTCGTAAGCTTCAGGTTCACCTTGATAGTCGAGAGCGGATTCTTGATCTCATGGGCCAGCTCGCCTGTCAGACGCGTCAACGTCTCGTCAGGGTCCGCCTGAGGCGCCTGTCCTGCACCCGCCCGGCGGCTGACTCTGCGAAGCAGGAGCGCTGTGGCCGGAACCACGATCACAAGAGCCAGAATGACTCCGCCGATGAACGGTTTCACACGCCTGTCACCCCGCCTGGCTTTCCCCTGATGCCCCAAAACCAAGAGCCGAAAGATCAGAAGATCCGGCCTGGCTGTGGCCCGGTGTTGCGCCCTTCTGAGTTTCGGCTCGGAACAATCTTTTCTTCTGATGACTCCGTCGGCCCTACTGCCAACGAAGGAACTTATCGCTTGTCGTGGGGCCGAGGTTTCCTCTCTTCCTTGATGCCGAGTTCCGCCAAGGCGGCCTTGCGCGAGAGCTTGAGCCGGCCCTGGTCATCGATGGAGATGAGCTTGACCGGGATCAGGTCCCCAAGCTTGCAGACATCCTCGACCTGCTTGACGTAGCCTCCACTCAGTTCGCTGATGTGACAAAGCCCCTCGACGCCGGGTGCAATCTCGACGAAGACGCCGAAGTCCTTGATCGTGACGACCTTGGAGTCCTTGTAAAGACGTCCGACCTCCGGCGGCTGCGTCATGGCCTCGATCATCGCCTTGGCCTTGAGGTGACCGTCGCCTCCGACGCAACTGATGAACACCGTGCCGTCCTCCTCGATCTCGATCGTCGTGTCGGTCTGTTCCTGGAGGCTCTTGATCATCTTGCCGCCGGGGCCGATCACCTTTCCGATGAACTCGGGATCGATCTCGATCGTGATGAGCTTCGGCGCGTACTGGCTCAACTCAGAACGCGGCGCGCTGATGGCCTTGTTCATGATCTCCAGGATGTGCTGGCGGGCGGTCCTGGCTCGTCCCAGTGCCTCGACCATGATCTGGTGCGGCAGTCCCTCGGCCTTGATGTCCAGTTGGATGGCGGTAATCCCCTCGGTCGTTCCGGCGACCTTGAAATCCATGTCGCCGAAATGATCTTCCTCTCCGATAATGTCGGTCAGCAGCTCGTATCTGCCCTTGTCGTCACTGACCATGCCGACGGAGATGCCGGCGACCGCGCGGCTGATCGGCACGCCCGCGTCCATCAGGGCCAGCGAACCGCCGCAGACCGAGGCCATCGAGCTGGACCCATTGGATTCGGTGATGTCGGAGACCAGTCGCATCGTATAGGCGAATTTGTCTCCTGCCGGCCGCACGTATTCAAGGGCACGCTCGGCCAACGCCCCGTGTCCGATCTCTCGGCGACCCGGCCCCCGAATCGGCTTGACCTCGCCGACCGCGAAAGGCGGGAAATTGTAGTGATAGGTGAAGCTCTGGCTGTACTCGTCGAGCAGCCCGTCGATGATCTGGGCGTCGCGAATCGTGCCCAGAGTCACGCTTACGAGGGCTTGGGTCTCTCCACGAGTGAAGAGAGCCGAACCGTGGGTCCTGGGCAGCAGAGCCACCTCACAGGAGATAGGACGCACATCGTTGTAGCCGCGACCGTCGGGCCGCTTGCCGCTGAGAATCATCTCTCGGACAACTTCGCACTCGATCTTGCTGAGAATCCGTTTGAGCATCGTCTTGAGCGCCGCGGCATCCGCCGGCGCCGCCGCCGAGCCGTCGGCCGCACCCGCCTCGATATACCGCGTCTGCACCTCGGCCAGAAACTCGTTGACCGCGTCGTTGCGAGCCTGCTTGCCAGGAATGTCTTTCAACTCGCGAAGTCGCCCCGAGATCTCCGCCTTGATCTTCGCGTACAGGTCCTGATTCAACTCCGCCAGGGGAATCTCCTTCTCGACACCCGCCTTCTGCTGGAGTTCCTCGATCATCTCGACCACTTCCCGAACGGCTTCGTGGGCCTTGGCAATCGCCGCCGCGACGACGTCTTCGGGCAGTTCCTTGGCGCCGACCTCCAGCATGTTGATCGCTTCCTTGCGCCCTCCGACGAGCACGGCGATGTCGCTCTGTTCGGCCTGCTGGTAGGTGGGGTTGATCACGAACTGGCCGTCGACGCGACCCAGACGGCATGTGCCGATCGGGCCCTGGAACGGGATCTTGCTGATCGACAGCGCCGCACTGGCGCCGATCATGGCGGGGACGTCCGGATCGTTCTCGCGGTCCGCGCTCAGCACGGAGGCCATGATCTGGACTTCCTCGAAATACCCGTCGGGGAACAATGGGCGGATCGGCCGATCGATCATGCGGGCCGTGAGGATCTCTTTGGTGCTCGGGCGGCCTTCCCGTTTGATGAACCCGCCCGGGAACTTGCCCGCGGCACTGTGCTTCTCTCGGTAATCGACACTCAGAGGGAAGAAATCGATATCTTCAAATCGCGGAGGGGCCGTGACCGCGGTGACCAGAACGACCGTCTCGCCATACCGCACCATGACCGCTCCATCGGCCTGGCGGGCGATCCGCCCGGTCTCGATGGTGAGCGTTCGGCCCCCGATTTCTCTCGAAACACTATGAACATCCGACATAACTACCTCACTGGTTTGTGCGTATGTGCGCTAGCGAGCAAGAAGGCATCCCACCTTCCGAACGAGCCCGCGTCGTCCACGCCGCGTGAGCGGTCTGGGGCCCGTGGCAGTGATACACAGGGTTGTGCTATTTTCGCAGCCCAAGGCGGGTGATGACAGCCTGGTAGCGCTTGACATCCTTGTCACGAACGTACCTCAGCAGCGCCGAGCGGTTGCCGACCATCTTGAGCAGACCGCGACGGGAAGAGTGGTCCTTCGGGTGGTCCTTGAGGTGTTCGGTCAGGTCGTTGATCCGCTTGGTCAGAAGTGCGATCTGCACTTCGGGGGACCCGGTGTCCCCTTCGTGCGTCTCGAAATCGGTGAGAATCTGGCCTTTCTGTTCTTTCGTCAGCATGTTTTCCTAATGCCCTTCCTGGTGCGCCTCACTTGAGGTTGACTTTACACTCGAATTATGAATCCTTTAATCTAAACGACTTGCGACGATTTTCGCAAGCCTTTTTCCCCGCGCGGGGCCAAAAATATGCCCTGGTCTGCCCAACCACCCTCATCGAGCCCCCCGGATACAGGCCGGACAACCTACGTGGTCCCCTGCTGGCCCTCCCTGGAGGCCCTTTCCTCCAGGAACGACTGCAATATCTCGGCCGCCGCCACCGCATCGAGGAGGTCCCGCTTGCGGGCCCTGGACAGGCCGGCCGGCTCCAGCTTCTCCCCGGCACTGAAGCTGCTGAGCCGCTCGTCCTGGAAATGCACGGGCAGGTCGACGTGGCGAGCAAGCCGCTGGGCGAAGGCCCTGGCCCTGCCGGCCTGAGGCCCCTCAGAGCCGTCCATGTTCAGCGGCAGGCCCATCACAATGGCTCCAACGCCCTCGGTCTCGACAATCTCGGCAATCCGGGTCAGGACGTCTGCTCGGCCGTTCAGCACGCACAAAGGCGATGCGATGGTCTCCCGGGCGTCACAGATAGCCAGCCCTACTCGCCTACTGCCATGGTCTATCGCCAGGTATCTCATCTGAAGGCCACGCGTCGGCGGCCACTCCGATTCTACAGGAACTCGCTGCGATGGTGCGATTCGATGGAGGCCAGAAGCTCCTTCAGTCGCTCGGTCTGATCGGCCCGGCAGACCAAAGTCGCGTCCGGTGTATGGGCGACCACCACATTGTCCAGCCCAATTGCCGCAATCAGATGTCCCTTGTCCTCGGTGACTAAGACGCTGTTCCGGCAGTCCAGCAGCTCGCTGGTCCCGGCAACGACCACATTGCCGCTGTCGTCCGACTCGACGATGTCCGCCAGCGCCGCGAACGATCCCATGTCCAGCCAGCGGCAATCCAGGCGGATCGCATGCACGTCTGTCGCCCGTTCCATAACGGCGTAGTCGATGCTGATCTTGGGCAGTTGGGGAAACTGGTCCGCCAGGACCTCTGCCTGGTCGGGCGTGTCCCAGGCGGCCGCGATCCGGCGCAGCGGCTCGCTGGTCTGCGGAACGAAGCGGGTCAGATTCGCCAGGATCGTCTGGGCCTTCCAGACGAACATGCCCGAGTTCCAGAAGTACCGGCCGTCCGCCACATAGCCTTGGGCGGTGGCCAGATCGGGCTTCTCCTTGAACGCTTCCACCGAATGGATCGGATTCCTGCACCTGGCAACGGCGCGAGGCTCGCCGCATTTGACGTAGCCGAGCTGCGTGCTGGGAAACGTGGGTTTGATGCCGAATGTGACCAGCGCATCGGGGTTCGAATCGACAAACGTCAGGGCGTCGCGCAGCGCCCCCTGGAGGACCTCAGCCGGCTCGATCAACTGGTCGGCGGTGACGACGGCCATCGCCGCCTGCGGATCAGTCCTGGCCAGGACCGACGCCGCCAGACCGATCGCTCCGGCGGTGTCCCGCACCGTGGGTTCGGCGATCACGTTGCCCGACGGCAGACTCGGCAGGTCCTGCCGGACCACGTCGACATAGGCGGCGTTGGTCAGGACGATGATGTTGCGGATGTCAAAAATCGGCGTCAATCGCTCGAAACAGCGTTCGAGAAGCGTATGTCCGTCGAGAAGCCTCAAGACCTGCTTGGGTCGCTTCTGCCGGCTCAGAGGCCAAAGCCTCTTTCCCGTGCCGCCGGCCATGATCACCGCGTACTTCATCCGTCCGTCTTTCTCCTGCCCGGCGTCAAGCCCTGCCCGAGCGTCAGTGCCGTCTTTTCGTCGCGGGCATTGTAGCAGAACCCGCGGAAAGCACAATACCGAGCAGGAGCGTGTGAGAGTCGGCCTACCGGTCAGCGGACAGCTCCGTCAGTTGCACATCTGTCGCCTCGGCGGTCGCTTTGGCCAGGGAGAAGCGTCCGCCGAGCCGCCGCCCGTTTTCCTTAACGGCGGCTTCGTACTCGCCCTGGAAGCCATCGATTCTCAGCCGGCCTTCCGGGCCGCTCTCGGCCTCGACCCGCGTCCACCATCGGCCCTTGATCACGTCGCAAAGCCGCTCATAGATCGGCTTGGCCGACATATCGTCCCGCAGGAAACCGGCCGGCGCCCTCTGCCAGGCGCCCTGGTCGCTGAAATCCCACCACGTGATGGCCTCCACTGCCGGGTGCGAAAAGAGCACGGTGTAGAACTCGCTCGCCAATCGGGCCTGCTGCTCTTCGCCTTTGGCCGTTGTCGTCCAGCCGGACTCGCTCTTGGGGCCGGAAACCAGGGTCGTCTCGGTGAAGTGCAGCGGCTTGGCGAACTTCGCGAAACGCTCGCACACCTCCCACGTCCGGGCGGCGCCCCAGGGGCCGCTGTGCATGTGTGACTGGATGCCGATGACATCATACATAGGCCGGGCATGTTCGTCCGCAAGCTCCGAGATCACCTTCTCCGCAAAGGCGGCATCCGCACGGTAATCGTTGATGACCAGCGTCGCGTCGCGGCCCGCTTGGCGCGCGGTCTTGAAGGCGGTGCGGATGTACGGCCCAACTCCCATCGCGGCGATCGCCTCGGTCAGACGGGGGGCGTCGCGTTTGCACTCCGCCCGGTCGTAATGGGTCGCCTCGTTGACGACGTCCCAGATGTCGATGTCGCCCCTGAAGCGTTGGACGCAGCGTGTGATGCGCTCGAACTGCGCCCGGGCCACCTCCTGCGGCGTGCCCGTCAACCAGGGCGGATCGCGGTAGTTCCAGGCCAGCGGATGGCCCTTCATCGTGACATCGTGCGCCCTGCACCAGCGGACGATTTCCTCGGTGCGCTTGTCGTCCGGGCTGCCCTTCTGTCGCTCGTAGTTCCACCAGTAGAACGGCAATGTGGCATAGTTGAAGATGCCGGCGAAGCGGCTCTCGTAGGCGGCATTCTGCTCAGGTGTCCGGCAGCGTCCGAGCATGAAGATGTTGCAGCCGAAGAGGAAGCGATGGCGCACTTGTCTAATCTCCACGCGGCGGCCGGGACCGAGAGGCTGGCCATCCGGCGTCACGAGCTTCAGCGTGACCGGAGCCATGCGGTGCTGCCGGATGCGCGACTCCGCGTCGGCAAGGATCCGGTCGCTGTCTTCAGATGCGTCTCGCTGACGGGCGGTAGCAAAGCACGGCGCCGTCACGGCGACAGCGGTTCCTGTCGCGGCGCGCAGAAATTGTCGTCGCGTGCAGAAAGCGCCACACCCTGGGTCTCGGTTTGCCATGTGTGTCCCTCGTGCGGTCAGCCCAAGCGAGTCATGCCTTGGCCGCCTCATCGATCATCTTGATCTCTTTGTACTTGCAGAACTGAGCCAGCTCCTTGGTGACGTCACCGTAGACGGTCTGCCGATGCAAGCCGCTGGACCATCTCTTCCAGAGCGCGGCGACGTCGCCGTCGACCTTCACGGTGATCTTCGTCCGGCAGCCGCGGTCCTGCTCCAGGCCAACCGGCGCTGCGATAATCTCGCCGGTGAAGTACAGCAGGGAATCCATGCCGATCAGGATGGCCTGAGTGACCTTCTGGCCGATGCGCATCTCCACCTGCGGCGTGACGCCCTCCTGCCGTTCCATGACGGTTCGGATCTTGTATGGCGCCGCCGGACCTTCGGGACCGTCCATCTTCCTGGAGCCCAGGCAGTGCGCCAGGATGATGCCGTTGCAGGACTCGTCCACCGTCGGATCGCTGATGAAACCGGGTCGGCCCGTCAGTCCCTGGAGGACGATGTGGGTCATGGCACACTGGAGATCGGACTCACAGATTCCTCCCAGGCCGAGATCGTTGAGCCGGCAGAAACCGATGCACGGATACGCCGGAAGCTTGATCGTCTTGTCCCACATGGTCCCGTAGCAATCGACCGTCAGGACGGTGGCGTTCTCCGACGCCAGCATGTTCTCGAACGCCAGGGCGAGTTTGCACGACTTCCAGACGTCGCCTCGCGACGGCTCCACGACCGCCTGGGCGTTGTCCATCCACCGCTTGGTCTCGGCGTCGGCCAGTTTGTCATCCACCGCCTTATAGGCGTCCATCACCGTCTGAAGATCGACCTGCTTGATCTCCGTGCCGAACTTGGCCTTCACGCTGTCGGCGTAGGGCTTGAAGATTCGCGTCGTGACGTTGAGCACCTTGGCCTCCCGCGCATGATGAATCGCGCGGAAGGGGCGGATAGCAGCGGCAAGCTGCGCGTAGTCGGTGGTCAGGAAGCACTCCAGCCTGGCCCCGATCGGCTGGCGTTGCAGGGCGCCGAAGCTCGTCCACTCGTGCCCGGAGTACGGGAGGGCAAAAAGGGCCGTCGGCTTGCCCACGCCAAGGATCTCGCGGAGGATCGACGAGGCGCCCATGCTCAGATGAATAGCCAGAATGCCGTCGACGTTCTCCAGGCGGCCCTTGAGCCGGCTCGCCTGATCGACGGATGTGACCAGCTCATCGACGACGAACTCCACGTCGCCGAGCTGATCTGCGAGCCTGGCGAATTGGGCTTCATAGGTGCGGATCTCCTCCTTGAGGTTCAGCGTCGGTTTGGGCCAGTGCGCGCCCTCGATTCCCATGTAGATCCGAGCGACCTGAACCTTGCTGGTTCGACAGCCCGGGCTGATCAGCGGGCTGCCCTTCGCGGCAGCGCTGGCGCCGAACAGGCCCGACCCGGCCAGGTACACCATTCCGCCGGCAGCGGTGATTTGCAGGAACTCGCGACGATCGATTTGCCTCGACATGGCCTGGCCCCTTCAAAAGACATGGCTCGATTCGGCTGGGACTTGTCTTGCCAATGATCCGCCTGATGGGTCGCAGTGCGCATCGCCACGCCCCACGACCGGGACGTCACACCTTCGAGAGGTTGGCGTATTGTAGCAGGAGCGATTTTGTCTGTCCAGTGTTGAACTGGACGGTGACGACACTGTTGGCGCCGAGGTCGGCGAACTTCTGTACCCGGCCCAGTCCAAAGGTCTTGTGCCGCACGAGCTGGCCGGGAGCGAACAGAGGCTCGACCGGTTTGGCGGCCGCCACCTGTGGGCGGACCGGCGATGGCTGTGTACGTCGGTATTCCGTGAATGCGTCGAAATCGTCTTCGGATTCCTCATCGTCCTGGACCATCTGATCGAGTCCAAGCTCGAAGAGAAACGGCGAGGCCACCGTGCGAAGGAATTGCCCGCGAACGGTTCGATACCGCGCGTAGCTGAGGTACAGGTTGGTGCGGGCCCGCGTGACGCCGACGAAGAACAGGCGGCGTTCCTCCTCCAGTTCGTCACCATCCCCGCTGCCCCGCTCGTGCGGCAGCAGGCCGTCCTCCAGCCCGATGACGAAGACGTGATCGAACTCCAGTCCCTTGGCGGCGTGCAGCGTCATCAGGGCGGCTCGTTCGCTCGTCGCCTCGTAGGCGTCGGTGTCGCTGAACAGCGCGATCTGCTGGAGGTAGTCGAGCAGCGACGGTTCGGCGGTCTGCTGGTCGTATGCGGCCGCGGCATTGATCAACTCGCCGATGTTCTCCAGGGCGTCCTGCCCCTCCTGACCGGTTCCCTTGAACGACTGTTCCAGTCCCGATTCGGCCAAGACGCGTTCGGCCAACGGAGCGACCGGGCCTGCAAGATCCTGCCGGAGCTTGTCCAGCAGGCGGGCGAATGCCGACAGCTTGGTCTTGGCGGCACCGCTCACCCCGCCGATCCGATCGGCCTGCGTCAATGCCTCGGACAGGGTCAGGCCGTGCTCGACGGCAAAAGCCTTGGCGCGGTCGACGGTCACCTTGCCGATGCCACGCGCCGGCGTGTTGATGACCCGCAGCAGCGCGACTTCATCGGCGGGATTGGCCAGGACTTTCAGATACGCCAGTAGGTCGCGAATCTCCTTGCGATTGTAGAACTCCACGCCTCGGACGACCTGATAGGGGACGCGATGGCGAACGAACGCCTCTTCGAGGGCCCGGCTCATCGAGTTGACGCGATAGAAGACGGCGATCTGTCCGGCCGGGACATTCTGGCCGAGCAGCGCATCGACCTGACGCGCAACCGCGTCGGCCTCGGCGGCTTCGTCGTCGTAGATCTCGACCGAAACCCTGCCTTCGTCGGTCCGCACGGCGACAAGAGTCTTCTGCTTGCGATTCTTGTTTCGGGCGATCAGGCTGTCGGCCACCCTGAGAATGGCGGCGGTGCTACGGAAGTTCTCCTCCAGCTTGACGGTCACCGCCTGCGGCCAGTCCTTCTCGAAGGCCAGGATGTTGCCGATGTCGGCGCCGCGCCAGCGGTAGATCGACTGGTCGGGATCGCCGGTCGCGCAGATGTTGCCGTGCGAAAGCGCCAGGGCCTTGGCCAGCCGATACTGGGCGTGGTTGGTGTCCTGATACTCGTCGATGAGCAGAAACTGGAACCGGTTCGCCAGTTCGCCGCACACCGTCGAGTCGCTCTCCAACAGGAAAGCGACCTTCATCAGCAAGTCATCGAAGTCCAGGCCGTTCTGTTCGGCCAGGATCTGCTGGTACCGTGTGTAAACCTGCGAGAGCGTACGCGAGAAGAAATCCTCGGCGCGTTCCTGGAAACTCTGGGCGTCGATGAGCTTGTTCTTCAGGGTGGAGATGGCGTCGAGCATCCGCGCCGGCGGGAAGTTCGTCCCGTCGAGGCGGCAGTCTTTGACGGCCTGCTTGACGCACTTGCTCTGGTCGGCGGCGTCGTAAATGCTGAAATTCGGTCGCATCCCGGCGGCCTGAGCGTAGCGGCGGAGAATGCGCACGCACAGCGAATGGAACGTGCTGATGTGGGCCCCGCCGGACGCCCCGAGTGCCGCCGCCCGCTGGCGCATCTCTTCGGCGGCCTTGTTCGTAAACGTGATCGCGCAGATGTTGTACGGTCTGACGCCGGAGTCAATCAGGGCGGCGATCCGGCAGGTGATGACGCGGGTCTTCCCGCTGCCCGGACCCGCCAGGACCAACAGAGGCCCCTCCTTGTGCAACACCGCCTTCCGCTGCGACGACGTCAGTTGTGCCAGAAGTGCTTCGTCCATGCCCCGTGCCGGATAACCCTCACCGCGTTCCCTGCTGCTCCTGCATTTGCTGCAACTGCGCCTCGGTCTGTTCCATTTGCTTGTACAGCTCGGGCTTTTCGATCTGGATCCGATTCAGCAGACCCTGCCGAATGTGGGGCGGATACGCCCCGCTGTTGAGGAACTGACCGAGCGCGACGTATCGTAGCACGGGCATCGGGGGCAGGTCAATGCGAAACTCCGGCTCGTTCGTCGTGTTGTAGAAGTCGTACGCCTGCTGAGCCAACTGCTCTCGCCCGGCGGCGGCCTCATCGTCGCGGACGGCGTACAGGTAGTACCCCTCGCTGAGCAGCATCACGATTTGCTCGCGGGCGTCGTCGATGCCGAAACCGCTCAATTCCTCTCTCCAGCGCTTCAGCGCGAACTCCTCCAGCGAGACGTTGAACTCTCTCAAGGGATAGCGTTTGCGCAACTGGTTGAAAATCTTCAGGGCCTCTCCCCTCAGTCCGGCCTGATAGAACGAGAGGACGGCGTTCTTGAGCATGTTGCGATGGCCGTTCTCGAGCGATTCTTTGGTGGTGCGGTCGTCTTCGTAACCGGCAATGATTGCCAGCACGGCTTTGTGGTACGAATTGAAGATCCGCAGGTCCGGACTGAGAAAGACGTCTTTGGGTATTGCCGGCGAGGTGGATTCGGCCGCGGGGCTGTCCGGATCGAGCGCTTCGGCCGGACGCGAGAGAATGATGAGCTTGCCGTATCGGAAAAGATTCTGAAGGCTGTGCGCGACGATGCGCTGCGTGTTCGTCTGGTATCGCTCCGTCTCGGCATCGTTCTTTTCCTTGGCGACGCTGAGCCCTTTGAGCGCCCAATAGATGGCGTGCGCGTCCGGGTGCCGCCAATCCATGGGGAAGTGCACGTTGGGGTCGGCGAAGTCGATCGGCCCATACTCCTGGCTGACCTGGTGCATGCGAGCCGGCTCCAGCTTCCAGGTGTTGCGCAGCTCGTAAGACTTCGCAAACAGATCGAATCGTTTCAATGCCGCCGTGCCCCGAAAACGATCCACAACATCCGACGCGGCCTGCGGAAAGCGCGACGCGTTGCGGCGCAGCGCCAGATAGTTCTGTACAAACGGCTGTTCGCTGGTGAACGGCTCACCGACCTCCTGAAGCGCCCGGATGAACGGAGCTACATTCGGATCGGCGACGATCTGAGCCCATTCGGACGGCGTCCCGATCAGGGCCTCGTAGAACGCGTTGTCGTCGGCGGGCAGCCCGTTGTCCTCCGACCCGAGCAGCAGGCCGATGGCTTCCGCCAACTGGAGTTTGTAGTACTTGTGGACGTCGTCGGAGACGCCACCGAGCTTGTGCTGGAAGATCCGCGCCAGTTCCCGGTAGAGCTGGACCGCCTTGGGATTGGTGGGGATGCCCTTGTCGCGCAGCAGTTCGTAGCCGTTCTTGACCCACCGCCAGCGCTGCTCGGGCTGCGAAGCGGGGATGGCGACGGAGATGTTGTACGCCATGTTCCAGGCCTGGAACTCCCAGACGGCCGGAAACCGGGGCTGGAGCGTCGTGATCCACTCGGCGAGCTGCCGGGCGTCGAAGAACTGCCCTTCCTCCTTCAGCTTGTCGGCCCGCATCCAGAGGATGTCGACGACCAGGCCGCGAAACGCGCCCATCGCCACGGTGGCGAAGGCCAGCGAAGGCGGCAGGTTCTCCACCGGCTCGTTCACCACCAGGCCCATCGTCTGGCGCTGCGTGTTGATGTAATCGAGCTGTGTGCCCGCCGTATAGAGCAGACCGCCGGCCAGCGACAGGCACACGAGCATGATGAGAATGTCACGTCCACGCATAGTCGATTTCGCGGCGCCGACCGCCGCGTCTCGTCACACAATGATTCGGGCCAGCTCGCGGAAGCTGAAGATGATCAGGGCCAGCACCAACAGCAGGAGGCCCTTGATGCAGACCATGAACAGCGCCACCTGCGCCAGGAACGACCAGGCGATCAGGCGGCCGGGCACCAGGAAGCTGGTCGGGTTGTACTTGTCGAATCGCGGCAGCAGCCGGACCAGGGCCCCGATCGTATACGAATACACCTCGCTCACGCTGGCGCTGAGAAACTCGAACGATTCGAGCACGAAGCCGCTGATGGTGCCCGTGAAGAAGATCATCAGACAGAACAGGATCGCTACGGGAAACGAAAGAAAGCTCGCCGCCAGCACTCCGAGGCAGGCCAGGAAGATCAGCCGGAACAGGATCAGCAGCACCCCGCGGATGAAGTTGGCCGTGAAGGTGTCGGCCTTGTAGAGCAGCTCCAACCCGTCTTCGAGCGGGAAGATCACCGTCGTGTCGTTCAGCGGCACGTTGAGAAACCCCACCGCCAGGTATCCGTCATCGGCAATGACCTGCGCCGGGACCTCGATCTCGCGGAACGTGCGAACCGGGTCCGCACGATCCTCAGGCCAGATCGGGGTTTTGAAGTTCATGCCGTAACGAAACTGCCGCAGGTCGCCGATCTGCCAGCGGGCGTAGACCTGGCCGTTGGTCGGCTCGGCCGCCACGTCGTACTTGAACCGGATGAACAGACTCTGGTTCGGGTCGAGCGGCCGGATCTTCTCGAACTCCCACATCAGCCCCTCTCCCACCCCCGCTGCGCGTTTCTCCAACTGCTTGCGCAAGGTCAGTTCCTTGAGAATCCCCTCGGGCGGCAATGTAGGGTACGCCTCGCGGAGCTGCCCGGTCTTCTCCAACTGATCGTACAGCGTCTGGACTTCTTCGCGTACATCGGGCGCTGGAGGACTGAGGCTGGCGCGGGCGGTGAAGAACTCGTTGTCGATCTGCCGCAGCGTGTCGTTCGAGACGTCGTAGAAACCGGGCAGGAACGCTACTACGGCGTACACGATTCCGGCAAAGAGCGTCACGAGGGCTGCGTCCAGAACGATCACGCCCACCAGCTTGCCGAGAAGGAACTGATAGCGGCGGATCGGCTTGGTGGCCACGGTATAGATCTGGCGGTGCTCGATGTCGCTGGTGATCGTGTAGGTCGCGACGATGATCGTCAGCAGGCACAGCAGCAGGCTGGTCAACGACAGCCCATAGCTGACGAACGTCTGGAGCCGGCCCTTCAGAGTGCCGTCCCCCGTCGCCGTCAGCCCCATCACCGGCAGCAGAATCAGCAACATCACGATGAAGATCACGGCGATCTTCATACGCAGGGCCTGCCGGATCGTGTTGACCGCAATGGCCCAGATCCTACTCATGGCCGACCTCTCCGTCCTTCGGTCGTTCGTGGGGCTTCTCCGTCGTGGGCGGTGCAGTCTTGCCCGTCAAGGCGTCGAGAACGCTCTTGTTGACCTGCCCGGTGTCACGGGATTCGGGCACATCGACGGCCGACGGTTTCACGGGCGCCACATGCTCGGTCTCCGAAGGGGCGGCGGCCTTGGTCAGTTTGCTGAGCAGGTCCCGGTCGGGCTGGGGCGTATGCGTTTCCACCGGCGTGATCGACTCCGTGCGGGGCGCCGCAGCCGGCTGGTCCTGCAACACCGGTGCCGAAACGAGCTTGTCGAGAATGCTCGCCTGGGACTTCTCCGCCATCAGGAAGTCGCCGATCTGCGTCGTGCTGACGGCGCCGCTGGTCGGCCTGGCCTGCTGTTGCGCCTCGACCACCGTATTGATGAAGAACGTTTCGAGCTTCTCCATCGGGCTGGTGATTTCCCACTCGGCGTGTTCTTCTTCGAGAATGCGCCCGATCCTCTCGACCGCCGTCTCACTGACGGCGCTGGTGACGATCTGCCGCTTGCCGTTCTGTTGCAGAAGCTCACGCACCTGGCCTTCTGCCTGGACTCTGCCCCCGTAGAGAATCGCGATTCGGTCGCACACGTCCTCGACGTCGGCCAGCAGGTGACTGCATAGCAGAATCGTCTTGCCCCGTTCGGCCAGCTTGAGGATCAGGTCTTTGATCTGCCGGGTCCCGATGGGGTCCAGGCCGGTCGTCGGCTCGTCGAGGATCAGCAGGTCGGGATCGTTGATCAGCGCCTGGGCCAAACCGATGCGACGGGCCATGCCTTTGGAGTACGTGCCGATCGGCCGGCTGGCCACCGCTTTGAGGCCGACCATCTCCAGCAGGGCCTCGATCCGCATCTTGCGGACCTTGGGGGCCAGCCCGAAGAGCCGCCCGTAGAAATCGAGGGTCTCGCGGGCATTGAGAAACCGGTACAGATACGACTCCTCCGGAAGGAAGCCGATTCGCGTGTTGATCTTCGGGTCGGTGCCGTCGCCGCCGAGCAGCAGCGCGTGACCTTTGGTCGGGTGCAGCAGGCCCAGCAGCATCTTGATCGTGGTCGTCTTGCCCGATCCGTTCGGTCCCAGCAGGCCAAAGACCTCGTTGTGCCGAATCTGGAGATTGAGGTCGTCGACCGCGTAAACCTTGGCACGGCCCCACCAGTCGGAGAAGACCTTCGTCAGCGAGATTGTCTCAACGGCGTAATCCATAATCTACCGCACGCTATCCAAACAAACCATCAAGTGGCGGGACGGTCGCCGCCGCTTCACGCCTCCAACGAGGACGATCCAACGGGACGTGACTCGTGGTCGAGGTCTTCGCCGTACCGCACCAGCCGGGCGCTGTTGAACACCACCACCAGCGAACTGGCAAAATGCAGGAACGCCGCTACGCTGGGTGGGATGAACTTGGCCAGAGAGATGCCAAACACGATGAACGCGATGCCAAAACCCAGGTTCTGGTTGATGACCCGGCGGGTCCGGCGCGAAACCTGGACCAGGAACGGGATGCGGCGCAGGTCGTTGTTCATCAGGGCGATGGAGGCTGAGTTGATCGCGACGTCGCTTCCGGCCGCTCCCATGGCGATGCCGAGATCGCCCGCGGCCAGGGCCGGCGCATCGTTGATGCCGTCGCCGACCACGACCACCGTGTGGCCGTCGCGTTTGATCTGCTCGACGATGGCCAGCTTGTCCTGCGGCAGACAGTGAGCCTTGTAGTCGGTGCAGCCCAGTTCGCCGGCGACGCGATTGGCGACTTCGCTGCGGTCGCCCGTGAGCATAGTCACCCGTTTGATGCCGATGTCGACCAGTTCCTTGACCGCCCTCTGGGCCTCGGGACGCGTCTTGTCCTGGAGACCGATCCAGCCGATACACCGTGCGTCTTTGGCCACGTACAACGTGCTGAAGCCCTGCTCTTCATCCAGGGCAGGGTCGGTGATACCGGCAAAATCAACGCCGTTCTCCTTGAGAAACGTCTCCCGGCCGACCAGGATCCGCGACGAATTGACGGTCGCGGTCACACCCTTGCCCGGTGTTTCCTGGAAGCCTTCTGCCACCGGCAGCGACAGATTGGCCTCCTTGGCGACGTCGTGCAGGGCGCGGGCCGCCGGGTGCTTGCTCAACTGTTCCGCCGCCGCCGCTTCGGCCAGCAGCTCGGCCGGCTCGATCCCCTCGGCGGGCGTCAGCTTCGTCACGTAGAGCCGTCCGGTCGTGACGGTGCCTGTCTTGTCGAACACCAGCGCCGTCATCTTGCCGGCGATCTCCAGGTCGGCCACGTTCTTGACCAGTACGCCCAACCTTGCGGCGGCGGAAATCGCCGCCACCATCGCCGTCGGAGTCGCCAGAATGATCGCACAAGGGCAGGAGATGACCAGGATGGTGATCGCCTGATTGATGTCCCGCGTGAAGAACAGAACGATTGCCGCGATCATCAGGATGGTCGGCACATACCACGTGATATAGCGGTCGATGATCCGCATGATCGGGATCTTCGTGTGCTCGGCCTGCATGATCAGCGACTGGACCTTGCCGAGAGTCGTGTCGTGGCCGGCCTTGGTGACCCGGATGTCCATCGCGCCGGTCAGGTTGTTCGTGCCGGCGAAGACCTGCATGCCCGGAACCTTGTCGACGGGCAGCGACTCGCCGGTGATCGTCGCTTCGTTGACGGAGCTCAGGCCGGTGGCCACCTCGCCGTCGGCCGGGATGTTGTCACCCGGACGGACACGGATCAGGTCCCCCGGCTTCAGCGCGCTGACCTTGACCTCCTGTTCGACGCCGTCGGCGCTGACGAGATTCGCCCTGGTCGGCGTCAATTTGATCAGCGACTCGATGGACGCACGCGCGCCCAGCGCGGTGCGGGTCTCAATCAGTTCGCTGAGCAGCATGAAGAAGCCGATCAGTCCGGCCGCCACATATTCGCCGGTGGCGAACGCCGCCACGATGCCCAGCGCCGCCAGCTCATCCATGTGCGATTCGCCTCGAATCAGGCTCAGGATCGCATGGACGACGATCGGCAGCCCCAGCAGCAGCGCGCCGAGCATGGCGAAGATCTCGGTGTTGAAGCTGTCGGGTCCGTAGATGAAGCGGCCGATGCCGCTGTTGATCAGGAGGACCCCGCCCGCCAGAGTCCCCAACAGCGCGAGACTGACGCGCAGTTGCTGGCCTCGGGTCTCCTCGGCGGTGTCGTGCTGCAGGTGTAAATGCTCATGAGCCATAGTTACGTTCTCGTCCTTTGACGGGAGTGCGACGGTCTATCTCATCGTCGGTGTCGGTTCCGTTGCCTTGGGTTTGGGGGTGGGGTCCCGGTTGATCAGAATGCGGACCTCCCGCCCCCGGGCAATCTCGGTCGGGTCCAGAATGAACTTCTCGTCGGCGTTGTCGAGCACTTTCTGGATCGCATCGAAGTAGATCCCCTGGGCTACCAACTCGGGCCACTTTCGATACTCGGGCAGGAGGCTGGTCAGGTAGGTGGCGCTGGCCTTGGCGTCTTCGACCACCTTGGTTCGATAGGCCTGGGCCTGGGCAACGGTGCTCTGTGCCCGGCCGGCCACCTGCGACCACAGGGTCTCCAACTGATCCTCCGGCGTGTCGGAGGCTATCAGGGCGCTGTACAGCGATTCGGCCACCTGTCCGGCAGCATCGGTCAGCGTCTGTTCGGCATGGTTTCGCGCGTCACTGATCGCCAAGCCGCTCTTCTGGCTGGCGGCGATGTAAGCCTGAAAGGCGGCGTCCACCTGCTGCGGCCACGTGGCCGCCACGAGCTGGACCTTGGTCACGCGGATGCCGCTGTCGATGGCGTCGAGCTTCTGCTGAGTGAGTTGTTCGACGTGACGCGGAATGGTGTCGGTGCTCTGAAGCGCTTCATCGATGGTGTATTGGACCATGGCCGTGACCACCGAGTCCTCGACCACGCTCTTGAGCAACGGCGTGATCGACTCCTTCATGATGTCGAAATAGATCTGCCCGGGCCTGGCCGCCGGAACGTAAGCATTCGTGTAAAACTGTTCGATGTTGCCGATCTGGTAATCGATCTTCCATTGCGTATGAACGATGCTGTAGTCGCTGCCTTCGCTGTCCGCGGCCCCCCGGCCTGAAATGCCCTGTGCAACGACCGTGCGGACCTCGTCCGCCCGGCTCCGGGTCAAGCTGTATCCTTCGGTCAGCGGATTGAGCTTCTCCGGCACGAGATTGCGCGGCTTGGGCCCTTCGCCCAGGATGTCATTGCGCGTCTGCTTGTACCAGAACGAGGTGATGGGCAGGCTGATCTGCGCCTCGACCGGAATCTTGACCAGCTCGTCGATGGGATAGGGGAAAACCCAGTGCCAGCCGGGCCCCAGGACGCGCTCTTCGCCTACGCCGCGAATGGCGCCGAAGCGCAGGACCATCGCCTTTTCCCCGGAGTCGACTGTCTTGAAGCCCGAGATCAGAAAGGCAATGACCAGCACGATCATGATGATCTTGAGAATGAAGAAGCTCAGCCGCAGCGCATCGGAGAGCGACTTTCCCGCTGCATCCAGCTCGCGCGTCGGCGCCGTGTCGTGCTCGTGCGGCTCGTCGTGGCTGTGCCCATGTGCGTGTTCGTGTCTATGTGCCATACATCCTCAGAGACAAACGCAGTGAACGATGCATCCGGCGTCGGGTCAATTCGACGGTTCCAGCGACGGCCTTTCCCGAAGGTACTTGAACGGCTCGACGTCGCTCGGGATGACGATCGTTGAATTCTCGCCCAGCGCCTGCAACGCCTCGAGGTTACGCAGGAACATGGCCAGTTCCGGCGCCTCTTGCAGCATCTTGTAGTACTGGGCGGCCTCGGCGTCACCTCGGCCGCGGATCGCCTTGGCCCGTCCTTCGGCCGCCGCCAGCAACGCCGTTCTCTTGACGTCCGCATCGGTCCGGATCGTGGTGGCTGCCGCGTTGCCTTGTACGATGGTCGCCTCGGTCCGGCGGCGACGCTCGGCCCGCATCCGCTCGAAGACGTCCTTCGTGACCTCCTCGCTGATCTTGAGCTGCTTGATCCCGAGCGTCTTGATCTCGATGCCGTAATCGTTTCGCACCGGCTCCTGAAGGTCTTTGAGCATCTCCACCTGAATGTCGGCGAGCTTGATCCTCTCGGGATCGCTGTTGACGAACTCGCTGAAGGTATGCTGGCCGATCACGCGGTTCTGGGCGTTGTTGAGCCGATACCGAATGGCGTCGTTGGCGTCGGCGACCGTGCCCACGGCGTTGAGGAACTTCAGCGGCTCGGCCACCCGCCAGACGACGTACGTCGTCACGATGATGGAGATCTGCTCTCTCGTCGTAGTCTCAGTCGGCGGGACATCGAGGACCCTCATGCGCGAGTCGAACCGGTGGACGCGTTCGATCGGTGCAGGCCACTTGAAGTACAGGCCGGGCCTGGTGATCTCGCGGTCTTCCAGCGGCCTGCCGAATCGCGTGATGAAGGCGGACTCCGTCTCGCGGACCTGAAACGAAACGAGATAGAGCGCCATGATGGCGAAGATGACAGCAATCAGTACGGGAATGGTGATCTTCTTCATTATCGGATAGTCTCCTCTAAGCCCGTCATGTCCAACAGATTGGTCGGCGGTTTGTCCTGAAGGTCCATGATGATGACCTGCCGGTCGTTGGGATCGACAGCGATGATGTATTTGCGCACGTCGGGCAGCACCTCTTCCAGCGCCGCCAGACGCTGCTCCTGCAGGTAAATGTCCGGGGCCGCCCGGTAGGCGGCGACCTGCCCGGCGAACCGCTCGCCTGTCGCGCGGGCCAGCGTGGCTTTCTCAAAGGCGTAGCTCTGGGCCTCTCGCAGGGTCCTGAAGATGTCTCCTTTGGCCTGCGCCAGCGCCTCGTCGAACTGTTTGCCCAGCCGCTCGACGTCTTCGGCGCGTCCCTCCGTTTGGGCCTTCTGGTACTGCGTCGCCAGGTCGGCCAGCTCGTAGGCCTTCTCCACCGAGCCGACCAGCGTGCCCAGGATTGCGTTTCGGTCCGCCTCGGCGTTGAGCACCAGCGCGTACTTCTTCTGGACGGCGCCGATGACCGCCTGATAATCCGGCGCCACCTCGGGCGGCGGATGGATGCCCTGCACGCCCAGGAAGACCACCTCTATGCCCAGCCCCTGGTCGTCGGCGGCCTTCTGAATCCTATCGGTAAGGATCTCTTTGGCCTTGGTTCGACCGGCGCCCAGAAGGCTCTCGCTGGCTGCCTGGCCCGAGCCGCCGACATCGACCTCAATCCCGGCACTGGCGGCAAAATGTGTGAGTTCGCGGTAGGCAATGTCCTCCAGCAATCTCGCCGGGTCGCTGTGTCCATAGATGTATGCGTAAAGATCCTTGATGCGATACTGGATTGGGATGTTCGCCTTCACCAGGCTGACCGGCACCGCCTCCTCTCCCAGCGCCTCGCCGGTCTGTTCGCTGGCAACCAGGAAGCTGAACTCGCTCTCGTAGTGGGTCTGGCCCCACAGAAGCGAAGGTTCCGTCAGCACTCGGCCCGTCTTGGGGTCGGTCTTGGGAACGTAGCCGACATGGAGTTCCAGAATCTGCTTGGTGGGATACTTGTAGGCGATGTCGATAGGCCAGGGCAGCTTGAGGTGAAGTCCCGGCTTGAAATCGCGAACCTGTCCGTCGCCGGTCAGCGGATTGCCGAACCGCTCTACGATCGCCTCCTCGTTGGGCAACACCACGACGATGCAACTGGCCAGATACAGGGTCAGCGCCGAGAACAGAATCAGAGGCACGACCGCCTTCTCCAGGAGCTTGTAGAACCACGTCTGAGAAACCTGGAACCCGAACTGGTAGTCGATCGCAGCCGCCAGACTGCGGAAGACGCCCCCAGGCTCGTTGATTATGCCGAGCAGGCGGCTGTCGAACGCCGCCCGGCTGTACTGGCCTTTCAGCCGCGGACGGTAGATGTCCAGCACGGTGTTCAAAGCCGTCTCAGCGCCCAGCAGGATCAGCAGAATCGGCACCACGTACCCCACGACCAACAGGGGGACGTGAAACTGAAAGTGCGTCCCGGCCAGGCACAGGGCCAGGGCGAAGCACACCACCGCGACACCGAGCAGATAGCTGCCGCCCGCCCGCAGCGGCTTCCAGGCCGGCTCGGCGGACATTCCCGTGGCGTATCGCGACAGCAGAAAACTGACGAACGCCACCACGGTCATCAGAATGGCACAGACCAGCGGCTGCTGCGTCGTCGATGGAGCCCGGCCAAGAGCCCGGAGCAGATAGAGGCCCAGCGCGATCTCATAGACCGCGATGAGCACGCCAAAGATAGGGATGAACCACTTCTCCAGCAGGTCGAGGCGGCGCTGGGCGGCCGCAAACAGCGTCGCCCGTTCCCCCTTGCCTTCGAACAGGGTCGAGCCGCTCTTGTCCTGGGCCAGTTGCGTCATGTCCAGACGCTCTTGCTCGGCAAGGCCTCGCTGGTGAAACTGGATGGCGAGAACCAGCCAGATCAGCGCCGCGCCGAGAATCTGCCAGGCCACGGCTGAGACCGCGAAGTACCCGCTCCAGCGACCGAGAAAGAAAGTGATGCCAAAGAAGATCAGGCTTAAGACCAGGCAAGCCCAGGCCACGTGTTCGGGACGTTTGGACGATGCTGTCATTTTGCGCTTCGGCTCCCGACGACGAACAAAAATCCGCTGTGCCAGTATCTACTCATCGAAGACCTTCGCCCTTTACAAACAAGAGGCTGGGTACTATAACCCGGAATCTCAGTGTCGTGTAGTGACAATCACGAAAAAATGTGCCCCCACGTGCCGGCCGCCGAAAAGACATGGACGGATGCGTGAAAACGTCAGGACCACACATGCTCAATAAGCTCGTCGCCATCGCTCGGAACACGTTCGTTGAAACCATTCGCCAGCCCGTGTACGCCGTCATCATTGGGGTCGCCCTTCTGTTGTTCCTGCTCAGCCCGTCCCTGTCCATGTATACCATGGACGACGACAACAAGCTCTTACGCGAGATAGGCTTGTCTACGCTGTTTCTGGCCAGCTTGTTCGTGGCAATCTTCTCCGCCTCGGGCGCGGTGGCGGTAGAGCTGGAAAACAAGACGATTCTGACGGTGCTGACCAAGCCGGTCCAGCGTCCCCTGTTCGTGGCGGCCAAGTTCCTCGGCGTGGTCGCAGCGGTTGGCGTCGCGCATTACATCTGCACCATTGCCCTGCTCATGTCGATCCGGCACGGAGTTCTCGCGACCGCCTCGGACACGCACGACTGGACCGTCGTCGGCACCGTGGCAGTGATCGCGGTGACCACCATACTGCTGAGCACCTTCTTCAATTACACGTATGACTGGAAGTTCACCTCGACGGCGGTGGTCGTCCTGGCCATACTCGCCACGTTCGGCATGGTCTTTCTCGCGTTTATCGATCGCGACTGGCAGTTTAACCCGGCCAAGAACGGAATCAACACGCTGGACGTGTACGGCTCGATCCTGCTGTTTCTGGCGGCCGTCATCATCGCCGCTTTGGCCGTGGCGATCTCGTCCCGCTTCAACACCGTGGTGACCCTCTCGGCGTGCGTCGGTCTGTTCCTTCTGGGACTGACCAGCGATTACGTCTTCGGCCGCTTCGCCGCAACCCATCTGTGGGCCAGGATCGGTCGGTTCCTCGTGCCCAACCTCCAGGTCTTCTGGATCAGCGACGCGATCTACGAGGGCAGCGCCGTCCCGGCCAAGTACATCCTCGTCGGCGGCCTGTACGCTCTATGCTACGCCACCGGCATCCTCGCCCTGGCCGTGGCGCTGTTCCAGAGACGCCAGGTCGGCTGAAAAGAAAGACCGCCCTCAGGACCCATTGGCCAGCGATCTGGCCACCGCGATTTCGTCGCATTCCTGCTGTTTCGGACACCGGGCACAATCGCTCCAGACCTTCATGGGAAGGTCCTCTTTGGGTACGACGGCGAATCCGATGCGCTCGAAGAACCGCGGCTCCAGCGTCAACGCGAAAACGCGAGGCACGCCGAGGTCTCTGGCCCGCTCGACCGCAGCCTCGACCAGAGCCCGTCCGAGTCCCTGGCCCTTGTGGGCCGGCGCCACCGCCAACGACTTGATCTCCGCCAGGTCCGACCAGATGATCTCCAGAGCGCAGCAGCCGACCACCGTGTCGTCCTCCTCCGCCACCAGGAACATCTGGAGGTTCTCGTAGATCTCCGCCAGCGAGCGGAAGAGCATCTTGTCGTGCTCGGCGTAACAGTTGATCAGGGCGGAAATCGCCCGGGCATCCGGAATCTTCGCGTTTCGCACTTTCATATGGCCGCGCAGTATACCGACCGTGCGGTTTTCCTGCAACGGCGATTCCGCGATGCCCGACCGTACGCAAAAAACCGAAAAAAGGACTGGCAAAAGCGTTCGAGGCTACTACAATAGCGCGGATTTGGGGCCGGATGGCGTTAGTGGAATGAAATTCGTACTGATTGACAAGATCGTGTCGTTGGAGACGGGGCGCCGTCTTAGTGCGGTCAAGAATGTGTCGCTGGCGGAAGAGTATCTGGCCGATCACTTTCCCACGTTTCCTGTCTTGCCCGGCGTGTTGTTGCTGGAAGGGCTGGTAGAGTCGGCCGGCTGGCTCGTGCGGACGAAGGAAGACTTCGCCCACAGCATGGTGTTGCTGGAACTGGCGCGCAACGTCAAGTACAAAAGCTTCCTGGCTCCCGGCTCCCAGGTGGTGTACACCGTAGAAGCCAGGACCATCGAGGAACGCGTCAGCAGCTTCACCGGCTCCGGCACGGTCGACGGCATGACGATCCTGGAGGCCCGATTCGGTCTGAGGCACTTCAACCTGGCCGAGCGGAATCCCGCGTGGGCCACGGTCGACGCCCAGATCAAGGAAGAGATGAAGAAGCGATACAGGCTGCTGTCTGTGCAGAACTGAACCACGCGTGTAACGAAACGGATTTTGACAGGTTTGCAGGACCGGAGGTACCAGAAGCCATGACCATGAGTCGCGACGAGATTTTTCAGAAGGTCCAGGAGGTGTTGGTGGATGCCTTGGGGGCGGACGAGGAGGAAGTGACTGCCGATGCCACGCTCATGGGAGATCTCGGCGCCGAGAGCATCGATTTCCTGGATATCGTGTTTCGCCTGGAAAAGGCGTTTGGGATCAAGGTGCCACGAGAGGAGCTGTTTCCCGCGGAGAGTCTGCTGAACAATCCCGAACTCGTCAGCAACGGCAAACTGACGGCCCAAGGCCTGGCAGAGCTGCGCGCCAGCGTACCTCACACGGATCTGACCGAGTTCGAAAAGAACCCGGACATCAACAAGCTGGCCAATCTGTTCACCGTCAATGCCATCGTCAATTACATCGACGGCAAGATCAACGGCGCCTGAGCCGCAGGCGTTTCCGGCACAACGGACCGCCGCAGGACCGCCCGGGCGCGCCCTGCGGTCACGGCGGGTGTAGGTCGCTCATGCGTTGGATCTGGATCGACAAATTTCTGGAGTTCGAGAGTGGTCGTCGTGCCGTCGCGGTCAAGAACGTGACGCTGGCCGAGGAGCACCTGCACGACCATTTTCCGGGTTTTCCGATCATGCCGGAATGCCTGATGATCGAAGCGATGGCGCAGACCGCCGGAATCCTCGTCGGTCAGGCGAACGATTTTCGCGAGAAGGTCGTTCTGGCCAAGATCAGCAAGGTCGTCTTCCATGATTTCGTCCGGCCGGGCGACAGCCTGCGGATCGAGGCACAGATCAGCTCGCTGGCGCCGGAAGCCGCCGGCACCACCGGCCGGATCCTGCGCGACGCGCAGCTCATCGCGGAGATCGACCTGATGTTCAGCCACATCGACCAGAACCTGGCGGGCAAGAAATTCCCCGAGGAGAACTTCGTCTTCACCGGGTTGTTCACGTCCCTGTTGCGTGACGTCGTCTCGGAGGCGGCCGGCCGGGCCGCCCTGCCGGCGGAGTCCAGTTGATGGAATCGGATCGTGTAGTTGTGACGGGGTTGGGGGCGGTCAGCCCCTTGGGACTCAGCGCCGATCAGATGTGGGCCGGGCTTTGCGAGGGACGCTGCGGCATCGGCCGCATCAAGGCGTTCGATCCCGCGGGCCTGTTCTGTGAACTGGCCGGCGAGGTCCCCCCATACAGCATCCAGGACTACGTTCCGCGCAAGTACCGCAAGAGCTGCAAGCTGATGTGTCGGGACATCGAACTGGCGGTCATCGCGGCCCAACAGGCCGTGGCCGCCAGCGGGCTGGTCACCAAGGGAATCGATCCGGATCACGTCAGCATCGACCCGACCCGTATGGGTGTCAATATGGGGGCGGGCATCATCAGTTGCGACATGGTGGAGTTGGCGCCGGCCGTAGCCGTCAGCACCACCGACGGCCGCTTCGACATACGCAAATGGGGCCGGGTCGGCCTCGAGCACGTCACCCCTCTGTGGCTGCTGAAGTATCTGCCGAACATGCTGGCCTGCCACATCGGCATCATCCATGACTGTCAAGGCCCCAGCAACACGATCACCTGTGCGGAAGCGTCCGCCCACCTGGCGATTGCCGAGGCGGCCCAGGTCATCGCACGAGGCGACAGCGACATCGCTCTGGCCGGCGCCGCCGAAGCGAAGGTCAATCCGGTCATCATGGTCCGGCAGATTCTGCTCGAACGGACGAACAACGTCAGCAACGATCGCCCCGGAGCGGCCTGTCGGCCCTTCGATGCGAATGCGCACGGGTCGGTCTTCGGCGAGGCCGGCGGCGTGCTCGTGCTCGAGAGTCTCTCCCACGCCCGTCGGCGCGGCGCCACGATTCTGGCCGAACTTGTAGGAATCGGGCACAGTCACTGTATCGATCCGGCCTACGCACGGCTCGAACCGGACGGCGAGGCAGTCCGCATCGCCATCACAAAGGCGCTCGACGACGCAGACCTCGACGCCCGACAGGTCGATCTGCTCATCCCGCACGGAACGGGGTTGCCGCAGGACGACCTGGCCGAGGCGAAAGGAATTGCCGCCGCCCTTGGGGACGCAACCAAGGAGATAACCGTCTGGCCGACCAAGAGCATGTTGAGCACAACCGGCGCCGCTTCGGGCGCGTTGGACGCAATCGCTGCCGTGCAGGCCATCGGGGCGTCCACGATCCCGTCGGCCCGGAACTTCACCAGGCCGCTCGACGGCTGTCATCTGCGCATCTCCACCGACACCGTCCGGCGTCGGATCGACCATGCGATCTGCTGCAGCTACACGCATGGCGGCCAGACCGCCGCCCTCGTGTTCAAACGCTGCGACGAGGGGGCTGCGAGCTGATATGAAGACGCCCAGAAGCCACGAACGCATCGTCCTGACCGGAATGGGAATCGTCTCTCCTCTGGGCCATGACATCGAAAGCGTCTGGAAGGCCATCCTGGCCGGCCGCAGCGGCACCGCCCGCACGACGATCTTCGACGCCTCCACGTTTCCGACCACATTCAGCGCAGAGGTGAAAGACTACGATTTCCGGCGCTACGTTCAGCACCCCTCTCGACACGACCAGTGCAGCCGCAGTTCGGGTTTCGTCATCGGGGCCACGGTGCAGGCCTGCCGCCAAGCCGGGATAGACGTCGAATCGCAGGCCCCTGCCGACCATATCGATCGCACGAGAATGGGCATCTACCTCGGCGCCGGGGAAGGCTCCCTCGATAGCGATGCATTCTTCGCCGGCATCCTCGCCGCCTGGAACGCCGAACGCGACGAGTTCGCCTGGCCCCATGCGAACCGCATCGTGCAAGAACAGATGCAGGCCGCTCACGAACTCGAGCAGGAGCCGAACATGGCGGTGGCGCACATCGCCCGACTGACCGGCGCCAGAGGCCCGGCCCGCAGTTGCCTGACCGCCTGCGCCGCCAGCACTCAGGCGGTGGGCGAGGCCATGATGCTCCTCCGTCGAGGGCAAGCCGATGTCATGATCGCCGGGGGCGCCCACTCGATGATTCATATCCTGGGACTGACCGGTTTCAACCGGCTCACCGCTCTCTCGACGCGGAACGACAGCCCGGAAACCGCTTCCCGCCCCTTCTGTGCCAGCCGCGACGGCTTCGTCCTCGGGGAAGGCGCGGCGATCGTCGTTCTCGAATCGCTGACCTCCGCCCGCAAGCGAGGCGCGACGATCCTCGCGGAGCTGATCGGCTACGGCAGCAGTTCCGACGCCTATCGCGTCACCGACATGCACGACGAGGGACGCGGCGCGGTCCAGGCGATGCGGGCGGCGCTGGCGGACGCCGGACTGACGTATCGCGACATCGACTACATCAACACGCACGGCACGAGCACCCACGAGAACGATGCCGTCGAGACGCTGGCTATCAAGACCGTGTTTCAGGAGCGGGCCAAACAGGTCCCGGCCAGCAGCGTCAAGAGCATGCTGGGCCACCTGATCGCCGCCGCCGGCGCCGCCGAACTGATCACCTGCGTGCTGGCCATTCGGGACGGGATCGTTCCACCAACGATCAACCTGAACGACCCCGATCCCGAGCTCGATCTCGATTACGTGCCGAACGCGGCCCGCAAGATGCCGCTTCACATCGTCATGAACGAATCGTTCGGATTCGGCGGCCAGAACAACGTGGTCATTCTCAAACAATACTCAGAGGCCCGGGAGAAACCGCATTGATGCGCTCCGTCTGTCCCACGGGACCGGCGTTCTCCGCCAGGAGAGACTATGATCGACATTAGAGAACTGCGAGACCATCCGGACGTCTACATCCAGGCGGCCAGAGACAAACGGATCGACGCCGACATTCCGAGGCTGCTGGAGCTGGACCAGCGTCTGAAGGACGTCAAGGCCAGGCTCCAGGACATCGCCACCGAGAAGAATCGCATCGGCAAGTCCGTGCCAAAGCTGTCCGGCGCCGAGAAGGAAGCGGCCCTGCGCGAGTTGTCGCGGCTGAAGCAGGAGGAAGAGGACGATCAGAATCAGGTCAAGCAGTGGCAGCCGCAATTCGACGCGCTGATGCTCCAGGTTCCCCAGCCGGCCGATGCGGACGTCCCGGTGGGCAGGGACGACACAGAGAACGTCGAGCTGCGCCGCGAAGGCGAGGTTCCCCAGTTCGATTTCGAGGTGAAAGACCACGTCGAACTCGGAGTCGCGCTGAACATGATCGATATCGAACGCGGCGTGAAATTGGCAGGCACGCGGAACTACTTCCTCAAGGGCGACGGGGCCCTGCTGCACTGGGCGGTGCTGCGCTTCGCCATCGACTTCATGGTCGAGCGGGGCTATGTCCCCATATCCGTACCCCTGCTGATGCGCGACGAGGCCATGCAGGGAACCGGTTATTATCCGGGCGCCGAAGAGCAGACCTACCGGATGGAGAAGGACCAGCTGAGCCTCGTCGGCACGGCGGAAGTGCCGCTGACCGCCTACCGTATGGGCGAGATTCTCCAGGACGAGGAGCTGCCGCTGAAGTTCGTGGCGCTGTCGAGCTGTTTTCGCCGCGAGGCCGGCGCCGCGGGCAAAGACACCTACGGCCTCTACCGCATCCACCAGTTCGACAAGGTCGAGCAGGTCGTCATCTGCCGCAACAGCGACGAGGAAAGCGCCAGGTTCCACGAGGAGATTCTGGCCAATTCCGAAGGGGTGATGAAGGCTCTCGGACTGCCCTACCGCGTCGTCGTGGTCTGCACGGGCGACCTCGGCCGGGGCCAGGCCAAGAAATACGACATCGAGGCCTGGATGCCCTCGCGAGGCAACTATTGCGAAACGCACAGCGCCAGCAAGTTCTACGATTTCCAATCGCGCCGCATGAACCTGCGATACAAAGACACACAAACGAAGAAGAACCTCTTCTGCCACACGCTGAACAACACGGTGATCGCCTCGCCGCGCGTGCTGATTCCGCTGATGGAGCTGTACCAGAACCCCGATGGATCGATCACGATCCCGACGGTCCTGCGTCCCTACATGGGTGGCAGAGAGAAGATTGCCGCGCAAAGCTGACCGTCGGCCGGCGCGCAACAGAAAAGGCGGCGCACAGGTTCAACAAGCCTGTGGCCGCCTGAATCGCATGGCGTTTCGTGGCTACTTCTTCTTCGGAGCCTTTTCCTCCAGCTCCCGCCGGGTCTCGGCCAACTGGCTTGTCAGTTCATCCAGTCGTCGGCGGCTGCCGTCGATCTCGTTTCTGGCTTTCTCCGAGATGTCCTCGACCGCCTCGTCCATCACGAACGGAGTGACGAACACGATCAGCTCGCTGTTGGACTGAACGACATCGTTGTGCTGAAACAGTCCGCCCAGCAGCGGCAGGTCGCCGAGCAGCGGCAGCTTGCGTTTGACGGACGTGTCCTTCTCAAACAACATTCCACCGAGCATGATGGTCTCCCCGTCTTGAACCACCATGTTCGTCTTGCTCTCCACTTTGCTGCGCACCGGCTGGTTGTTGATCACCTCCGTCGTCAACTGAGACAGGTCGACGCTGATCTCCATGTCCACGCGCCGTTCCGGGGTGATGCTTGGACGGACCTGCATCATCATACCGACGTTCTTGAACTCCACGTCCTGCGTCACGCCCACGTTGGCCGAGCTCGTCGAGCCGGCCAGAAAGGCCACTTCCTGACCCTTGAAGAACATCGCTTGTTCGTTGTCCTCTGTCCACAGCGTCTGCTGGTTGAGGATCTTGGCGTGGGTCGTCTTGATCAGAAAATCGATCAACGCGTAGACCGCCGAGGTCCCGCCCACGATGGTGCCGGTCCCTTCGGCGCCGAGGGGCGTGTCGCTGGCCACCGCGGAGCCGCGGGTCGCCAGATTCGTGAGCTGGCCCAGCGCGGTCACCGCGTTTTCCCCGAGACTGCTGAAGGCGTTCGGGTTGGTCGCCAGTTGGACGCCCAGAGACGTCATGCTCCCGTGCTCGACTTCAACCACGATCGCCTTGACGAGCAGTTGTTTGCCCGGGGTGTCCAGTTGCTTGATCGTCTGCTCGAGGCTGTCCTGAAACTCCGGCGGCGCCAGGACCAGAACCGATTTGCTGCGCGGATCGGGGATGAAGCGCACCTTGCCGATCACGTTGCTGATCGGTTCCTCGTCGGTCCGTTGTCGCGCGCCAGCCGACCAAGGCGGCGTATACTCGTTGCTGCTGGCCGCGTTGCCCTGATTGTTGCTATTGCCTGGCCCACCCCCTTGGTTGCCTTCGGAACTGTCCATGGAGTATTCGGACAGACCGGTGATCCGTCGTCGGATGCGGGCGGTCGTCCCCGCCTCGTTGAACATGGCGTTGAGACGCTCCGCGAGGTCCTCGGGATCGGCGTACTGCAACGGCACGACGTTGGGGATCTCGGCCATCTCCTGTCGGTCCAGGTCGTAGATCAACTGCTCGATTACGTCGTACGCTTGGGGGATCTTGCTGATCACGATGATCTTCTTGGTCCCGGGGACGTCCTCGAACGTGAGCTGGCCGTATAGCGGGCCGACGATCTTCTTACGCTCGTTGCCCGAGCCGCCGTAGAGGATCAGGCGGATCAGGTTGGAACCGGTGCTGTCCTGGTCCTCCGAAAACAGCCTCGTCAGTAGTTCAGTCATCTGGACGGGATCGGAGTTTCGCAGCTCGATGATGCGCGGCTTGACCGCGTCCACGTCCAGCGGCACGTCCCATTCCTCGATCTGCTTCTCGATCTTCCGCATGTTCTCGGGCGAGGCGATCACCGTGACCTGGCTCATCGTCGGGAAGGCGATCACCTTGACCGTGTCGGAGTCCGGCCCTTGACTGCCGCGACCGTAGCGATAGTAGTAGTACGAATCGTACTCCGGAATCTCGTCACCGTAGAGGCTGTCGAGATTCTCCTTGATCTGCTCTGGATCGGCGAACTTGAGGTCGAACTTCTTGGTCTCGAACGTTCCGGCGGGAATGTCGATCTCGGTAATCAGTTTCTTGACCATGTCACGCAGATCGGCCCGGCCGAAGATCATGATCTGCTTCGATCGCTCCAGCGGCCGGATCAGGATGCTGGGGGCCAGTTGCGTGCCCGGCATGTCCCGCAGCGCCTCCTCGATGCGGCTGGCCACTTCTCGTGTGTCCGCATACGAGATGGACACCGTCTCGTATTCCGAGGCGACCGGCTCTTCGCGATCCAGCTTCTGGATCCACTCGCCGATCTGCTTGATGTCGTCGGCCGAGCCTCGCGCGATGATCCACTTGGCCTTCGGCACGGGAATCAGCACGATCGGCACGTCGCCGGCTCCAATCACGACGGATGTCGCTGTCGTACTTGCAGCGCCCGGCGCGCCCGGACGGCTCGGCGCCCCCGATGGCCGCCGGCTGCTGCTGTAGACGTTTCGGCTGGGAGAGCCGCCCCGGCGGCCGCCGGTCGGAGCCTCCCCGAGAAGCATGCGAAGCAACTGGACGATCTCCGCCGGATCGCCATACTTGATCTCGAAGAACTGCTCCACAGCCCGGCCTGCCTCCGGCACGTCGAACTGAGCGATGATATGTCCGATGGACATGAGGTTTCCGACCGTGTCGATGACGAGGAGCATCCCGGTGGTTTCGTCGACGCTGACGTGACCGTATTGCCCGACCAGCGGCTGGATGATCTCGCCCATCTGGGCGGGAGGATAGCTGCTCAGTCGGAAGAACTTACGCACGATCTGGTCCCGGTTCTCGATCATGGCCAACGGTTCATCCGGCCCGACCGTCGGGACCACCCCCAGCTTGGCGTCAGCGATCGGCTTGAGAAAGAGCATGTCGTCGATCTCCTCGACCACGAAGCCCTTCATGCGCAGCGCGCTGTAGATCGTCGAGAGGGCCTTGGCCCGCGGCAGCTTGTCCGGCGCGTAGATCGTGATCTTCTGCTTCATCGCGTCCTCGTGGGGAATCACGGTCTTGCCCGTCCACTCGGCGATCTTGTCGATGATCTTCTTCATCTCGACGTCTTTGAGATTGACCGCCTCCATGGGCTCGCCCGACTCGGACACCTCGTTCGGTTCAGAGACGTCGGCCCGGCCTCTTCTGCCCCGGGCGGAACGCCCCTCGGGACGGTTCGGATCGGGCGCCTGGCCTTCCGGCCTGTCCGCATCCGGCTCGTTGGCGTCGCCTACCTGGTTCGCATCGGGTGACGCATTGGGCTCTGCCTCGGCCGGCGGCTCGTTGGGAGCCGGACTTGCCGCACGAGGCGACGCCGCTTCGACCGTCCGTGCCAGCGTCGGCACGCCCGATTTGGGAACCGAGAAGCCGACACGCCAGACGATGATCCCGGCGGCCGCAAACACGATCACCCACAAGAGTATCTTGGACCGTTCCACGTTCTTCTCCTCGTATCAATCGATTGGTTTCTCGTTCGCCTCTCAGTTGGGATCGACGGCGTTCGGCTCCGGCGCATTCACGTCGTTGGGCGAGGCGATGCGAGGTCGGACGGATCGACGCCGTCCCGACATGGCCGCCCGGACGGCGGCTCTCTCTTCCTCCGACATCTGCGGCCATTTCTGCCGCAGCTCCTCCAACTCCTCCGGCGACAGATGCGGCAGTCGTTCCGGCCTCTGGCTCGCTGTGCGTAGCTGAGCGCGCAGGGTCTCACGTCGTTCCTGCTTCTGTTCCTCCGTCAGGGCGCCGACCTCGGCAAGCTGCTCGGCTTTCTTCTGCTTGGCTGCCGCCAACTGCTCGGGGGTGGGCGCCGGTTTGCTTTGCGCGCTGCGCCGTCCGGGAACCAGCTTCTCCAGATTGGCGATCTCGTTGGGTTCGGCTGCAACCGGCGGCGCCGGTTCGCTCGTGCCCGTGCGGGCCTGCCGGATCAACAGACCCAACCCGTAGGCCGCGCCAAGCACGATGGCGACGCAGACGAGAGAGACGACAATGTTGCCCTGTTTCATATCCCTGATCCTTCTTCTGCGGACGTCATTCTCCTGTCCGGCCTGCCGGCTGCCCCTTACATGTCCCCTCTTTCCATGGCCTGGACAGCCTGCTGCTTCTGTTCCGCGGGCATGCTATTCCATTGTTCTTTGGCCTCGGCCTTTTCCTCGTCGGACAGACTGTTCCACTTCTCAAGGAACTTGCCTCTCAGAGCGTCCGGCACCTTCACCCCCATCCAGGCCAGCGGGTCGTCGTCGGCCGGCGTGGGAGCGGCGGTGACCTGCACCGCCTCGGCCTTGACATCGGGTCGGGGCGGCCTTGGCTCCCGCATCCTCGCCCGGACGGCCTCCGGCGGCCCGGGAGGACCCGAGGGCCTGTCGTCGCCGGCCCCCAGCGGCGAGAAAACCTTCTTCTGGCCGTTCCATTCCACGGTGACCTTCGTCGGCTCAACGGTCACGATGTTCGCATCGCCCACCTTCTCGCCAGCCTTGTACCATTTGTCTCCGATCAAGACCTCGGCGCCAAGGATGCCGTCGATCTGTTTGACCGGGTGTTCCTTCGGCGGTTCCTTGCTGAAGAGGTTCTTCTTCTTCAGCGCCTCGGCGGCCTCGCGGGCCTTGTCGAGATACGGCTTGACCTCGTTCGCGTCCGGAGCGCTGCGGGCCATCGCCTGCGCGACCCGATCGCCGGCGTGAGCCGGTCCGTTGAAATACCCCACGACTCGGGCGCACGCCCAGGCGCCGAGCAGAACGGTGGCCGCGACCAGGCCGAACCGCGCCCGATCCATGTGTCTCTTCGTGGTACTGTCGAAGGCCATGGTTCTATTTCCCTCCCAGCGCCGTGGGTTTGATGGACGGCCGTCGTACGAAGGCCGAGACGACCAGATCGATTTCAATCTGTTTTCGCTTCTCCGGCGGTTCCTTGGTGTCGCAGCGAATGCGAAGCTCCTCGATCCCTACCAGGTGCGGGTTCTCCGACGAAGCCGCCAGGAAGTCGAGCAACTGCGGCAGCTCGCACTTGCCGCTGCACTTGACGCGCATCACATCGTACGGCAGACCCAGCTTCTTCTTCGTGCCCAGGATCGCCAACGGCTCCGTCTTGACGCCCGCCTTCTTCAGTTGCTCGTACAGGCGATCTCGAACGAGAAACTGCTGTTTCTCTTCGAGCTCCGGCACCTCGGCCACCGGGACGATCGACAGGAGCGCCGCCTGCTTGACCGGGTCCACGGTCACCGTTTCCAGTTGGCGGCGCGCGGCCTTCAGGGACGCTCGCACCTCGCCCCATCGATCGAGACCTTTGAGGCCGAAGTGCAGGGCGACGATCACGAGAGCCGAGACGCCTCCAAAGATCAGAATGCGCACTTCGCGTTGTGTCAGTTTCCTTGCCATAATCCGCTTTCGTCGAAGCCTACAGCGCGGCCCCTTTCTTCGTGAAGTTCTTGCACTGAAACAGCATGGTGAACTTGATCTTCCTGGTCTTGCTGTCCGTCGAGGTGCTCGTGATGTCCACGTCGCTGATGCTCTTGCACCCGAGCAGGTTCGCCTGGAATTTCCACATCTGTTCGGCGTTGTCGGCCTGCCCGGTGATCGTGACGGCCTGCCCCTTCCTGAAGTGGAAACTCTCCAGGATCACACCTTCGCTGGACCCCGTATGGAGGTCCGTGAGCAGGCCGAGCAGATCGGGACGATGCTGAGCAACGCTTTTCAGGAGGGTCTGACGCTCACTGGCTTGTTTGAACTCCGGCCGGCCCACGAGCGCCGTCAACCGCTTCTCGCTGGCGACATCGACCGCGTAGGATATGGTTATGGCGACCGCCAGGACGATAAGGGCCACAACAGCCGCCAGGGTCGTCGAGTACCAGGCGGACCTGGCCTTCTGCTCCCGCTCGGCCTTGCGAACGGGCGCGTAGAGATCCAGACCCGTCGTCGGCCCGTCCAGCGCCATCAGGCCCAGCCCCAGAGGCTCGCGGTACGCATACAGGTCCACCGGAGCCAGCCCCAGGGCCATCCCCAGCGTCTGCAGTCGCGGCGTGCTGGTCTTGACCGGCACGCCGGCGGCGCCGAGGGCCTCGACAATGCGGCCGATTTCCTCGCTGCCGTCGGACAGGGCGAGCACGGGCCAGGGCGCCGACTCGATCCACCCGAACGAGATCAGCACGGTGTGCAGGTCCTGCGCGAAGCGTTCGATGACCTCAACCGGATGGGAAAGCAGCTCGTTTGCGGCGCCGGCCGTAGATAGATCGGCCAGGCCGGTGTCCAGCACGGCGCTGTTGGCGACCGTTCCGTCGACGGCCAGACAGACCTGTGTGTGCTGGACGCCGATGCTGACGAGGACGGCCTGTCGCTGGCGCTCTCCGAACAGCTCGTGCCAGGTTCGGGCCGTTCCTTCACATGCCGGAACGATGGTCTCCGGCGTGAACGGACGCACCTCGCCGACGAATTGATGCAGGAAATCGCGCCGGGCCGCCGCAATCGTGACGTCGGCCGTCCCGTTGGTCGAGGGCATCGTCCGCCAGGCGACCTCGATCTGAGAAGCCGGCAAAGGCAGCAGCGATTCCGCCTGCATCCGGACGATGGCCGCGGTCTCTTCGCGTCCCACGCTCGGCGCCGCGATGCGATAGAAAGCCACCGCCGTGGCGTCGAGGCCGATGACCGAGATCGCGCCGCCGGGCAGTTCCTTCCGCTGCGCCTTCGATCCGGTCTCCAGGCCGCAGCGAGCGGCGAACGTCTCCCAGCTTCCCTCCGCGACCGGCATGGATTTGGCCCACAAGACCTCCACGCCGTCGTTGCGTTTGCGCAGAGCGACCGCCTTGAATGCGGTCGCGTCTCTCACCGCCGCGATCACCGAATGAGGTGTCTTCGCGCTCCTGCTCATCAGTAATTGGCTCCCTGGTACCAGTAAAGGACCTTGCACGGCGTCTCGCTGCGGTCCAGCACGCACTCGCTCTGCATCATGGCGCCGCTGATGTCCGCGGTGGCGTAGCAGCGCACGGTGAATACGTTCGAGCGCACGGTCAAGAGCCCCGCGATGCTCTGGAATTTCTCGACGGTCATCCCCGAGACCTTCAGCAGTTCGGCGATGCTCTGGAATCCATACAGACGTCCCAGTCGCTCGGCGACGATGCTCTCGGCAAGCGGCTCGGCCTGGTCCCCGCCACCCAGCAGAGCGACGAGAACCTCTTTCGGGGCGGTGTTGACGTTGACCGTGCCCTGCAAGGTGGTCTCCCCGGAAGTGGTGATCCTATCGGCGATGCTGCTGAACGTCTGGAGATCGATGGGGTCGGCGCGGTTGTCACCCCCGCCGGACTCCTTCGACGGCTCCTTCGGGCTGTTCGGGTTGATCAGGCCGGCGATGTTCTGATAGCCGCTGCCGCGATTCTGCACGATCCAGCGCGCCTGAGGGGCGGTCAGTCCAAGCTGGTTCTGCAACTGGCCTTCGTCCGCCTGGTTGATGTTGACCCGGTTCTGGCCTTCGGCATCGACGTTCTTCTCATACGAGTAGCAGGTCAGGTAGGCGATCCAACCCTCGTCGAGGTACCCGTCACCATTGTCCATCGGCGGGCTCAGCTCGCCGTCGGCCTCCGTGTAGTCAAGCTGCCCGTTGAGGTTGAGGTCCTCGCCGTACAGCAGATCCTTGGTCACGCCTCTGGCCTGCAGCAGCTCGCGAATCGTCTTGACCGGCCCGTTGCGAATCTTGTACGGAAACGGCAGATTCTGATAGTAGCCGCCTTCGGCGCCGTCCGACCGCGGGTTTTCGTCGTCGTCCCGCCAGTCCAGAATCGCATCGGCGATCTGCGTTTCCATGTACGGCAGCGCCATCAACTGCTCTCTCGTAATCGTGTTGACGTTGAGTTTGCCCGCCTCGTCGGTGACATAGACACTGTAAACGCACCGCTCCAGCGGGACATCGTTGTAGTCTTCGTCGTTGTCGCACCACAGATCGAGCAGACAGTCCGTCGCTCGAAGGTCCTCGTTGAGCAGGCCGATGGCGGTCTCCGTCCCGGCGCGGCAGGCCCACTTGCAGCGCACCTCGTCCACCACGGCGGTCGCCATCTTCATATCCAGCCGGCTGGTCTGGCTGACAATGGCAATCAGCGCCGTCATCAGGATGACGATCCAAAGCACGATCACCAAAGCCAGTCCCTTGTTGTTTCGATCGCAACGCATCAATGAATCCACCTGCCTCGTCATCGCGACGTCACCGTCGGACCTTCGCCCTGTGGCGGCTGGTTCTGCCCGCCCGGCCGGCCGCCTTCGACCGCCGACGCCGCATCCGTCGCCGTAGCCAGCCTGGGGAAGTTCACCAGAAAGGTCTCGATGATCGGATTGCCCTGCCCCTGCGGCGGCAGCATCACCAGAGTGACCTCGATCAACTGAGGCAACGACCTCATCTCCTCGGGCCAGTCGGTCGTCCACTGTTGCCCGTCAAAGAAACGCATCTGGAACACATCGATATTCTGCGCCAGCGAAACGAGAATCCCGCCGGGCGGCCGATCCTCGTCCGGATTCGGCCACAGACGCCGGTAAAGGGTCGATGAGCCGAGCTGATCCTGCGAAGCGGCCTCGATGCCGGCGCCTCTGCCCAGCAAGTACTCGACCTCATACACGTCGCCCTCCGGCTGTCCGTGCCGGGCATTCGTCCGGCCGGTCGCGTAGAACCGCAGAAACGCCATGGCGCTGTCGGCGCTCTGCGAGGTGCCCACCAGCCGCATAGCCCGCGGGTCCTGGTCGCGATAGACATTGGCCAGGTCGCGAGCCAGCATCCGGGCAGCGAACCGGACCTCCGTCACCGTCTCGCTGTGACGCGTCACCGTCTGAGCGCTGTCCGAGACCGTCTTCAGCGCACCCACCGCCACCACCGCGATGAACGTGGTGATCGTCGAGGCGACCAGAATCTCCGCCAGTGTGAACCCTCTGTTTCGGACCGTTGCCACTGTCACCGCTCCTGCACCGTCGAGACCGCTGCTGTGCTGGCGCCGTTGAGCATCGTCTGCGCGACAAGCTGACGCGGGCGATTCCGTTCCAGCCAGCGTACGGTGATGGTCACCAGATACAGATTGTCGATCCCCTGGTATTGCGTGCTCACCGCCCAGCTATACCCCGGTTCCAATTCTTCAATCACGCCTTCGCTCTGTCCCAATTCGATGAACTGATCGATCCCCACCGAGTCGATCAGCGTCAATTGCTTGTCGATCACCGAAGCGGCCACCTCATAGTGGCGGTTCAGTCGCGTGTCCGTCAGAGCGCCCGAACTGATCGCGCCGACCGCGAGCACGGCGCCGGAGAGGATCACGCTGGCCACCATCGTCTCGACCAGATTGAACCCCGACCGAATTGGCTGCGATGTTCGGATCACGGTTCCTCCAGGTCCACGACCGCCATGCTCACCGGGCCGGCTTCGCCCGCCTGCAGGGTGGCCTTGCCGGTGGCCGCCATGACGGCAATCGTATAATGGGTCTTGCCGTCGCCGATCTGAATCACCGCCGTTTCCGCCGAGCCGTTCGGCAGAAACACGATGCGCTGTTCGGCGTCGACGTCCGAGACCTGCTCGGCGGCCAGCGTCAGAATCTTGACGTCCTCGAATCGGACGTCGCCGGTGAATTCCACCGGCTTGACGTAGTAGTCCCTGACGACCGCCGACTCCCCGGCGGCCGTCTGCCGGTTCCACTGGGTCGTCGTCACGGCGAAGCCCTTGTTCTCTCCATCGAGACGCAGCTCATACGGCCGGCCGTGCTCGATCGCCATGATCCGCGCATACTTGGCCGACAGCAGAAACTGGCGGGCCGCCCGCTCGACGAGCAGCTTCTTGTACGTGCCCGCATACATCCCGCCGCCCAGACCGCCGACGACGCTGATCACCGCGATGACCAGCAGCAGCTCGGTGAGCGTAAAGGCCCCGCGTGCGCCGGTCTTTGGGACGGCGCGTCTGTCTGCGGACATCGGATGTATCCCGTCACGACTCATAGGTTCGCGATGTCGGCGTTCTCGCCCTCGCCCCCCTCCTGGCCGTCGGCCCCGAGGCTGACCAGGTCGAAGCTGCCGGGGTTGTACTGGCCCTCGGAGATATAGATGTACATGTTGCCCCAGGGGTCGAGGAGCTGGCTCTGCTTGAGGTAGGGGCCGTTCCATTTCTCTTCCAGTTCCGGCGGCGCCACCAGGAGGGCTTCGAGCCCCCCTTCCGACTCGTCGGGAAACCGGCCGCAGTCGTACTGGAAGCGCGCCAGCGAGTCCTCGATGAGGGTCATCTTCGCGCGGGCGATCTCCGCCTTGGCCTTGCCGAGCCCTTTGAACATTCGCGGGGCCAGGAAGGCGGCCAGCATCGAGATGATCAGAACCACCACGAGCAGTTCCACCAGCGTGAACCCTCTTCGCCTTCGTCTTCTTTGCCTCATGCCGTTACCTCCTGTAGGGGCGAAATATCTTTCGCCCCTATGCCACACCAAACCCGTTCCCAATTTGCGGCGGACTATACCGCTCCGGCCCCGAGCGACATCATCACGATCGGCAGCAGGGCCGCCGCAATGATGAAGCCGATCACCAGCGCCAGAATCAGAATCAGCGCCGCCGGGAAAATTGCCATGAAACGGCTGATGGCCGCGTCGGCATCCGTATCGAACGTCTCAGCCGCGTTGAGCAGCAGCTCGTCGAGCTTGCCCGTCTGCTCGCCGATCGCGACGATCTGCACCAGCAACGGGGGAAAACACCCCGACGCCTCCAGCGGCTCGGCCAGTGATTCGCCGCGTTTGACCTTCTCGGCGACCTCATCGACCTGCCGAGCCAGTTGCTCGTTGCCCAGCGTGTCGCGGACGACCGCCAGCGCGTCGAGAATGGTGACGCCTCCCTGCGTCAAAGCGCCCAGCGTACGCGCGAAGCGTCCGACCGCAATGGTCCGCAGGACCGAGCCCAGCACCGGCAGCCGCAGCTTGAACGCGTCCCATTCGAGCCGACCAACCGTTTTGGTCCATCGTCGCAAAGCGTACAGCGCGGCGATCGTAACGACGATCGCCAGCCACCCGCCCACGCTGGTGAACAGGACCCGCGAAAACGCGCTGACTCCCAGCAGAACGCGGGTGGGCATGGGCATCGCCGCGGCGCCGGCGCTGACGTTTTCGAGGATCTTAGGCAGAATCCACGCGACGATCACCGCCGCCGAAGCCAGGCCGATGCTCAGGACGAACAGTGGATAGGCCGAGGCGTTCTTCATGTTCGTCTTGACCTTCTCCTCCCGCGCCAGGATGCCCGCCAACTGCGTGCTGGTCTGCTCGAGGATGCCGCCGGTCTCGCCCACGCGGATCATGGACAGGTACAGCGGACTGAACACGTTCGGGTGCTCGCCCATCGCCTCCGAGAGCGACTGGCCCGCGTTGACGGACTTGACGAGGTGGTCGAACAGGCGCTTCATCGCACTCTTGCGCTGCTGTTTGTGCAGCAGCTCCAGGCAGTTCAGAAGGGGCAGTCCCGCCCGGATGGCTGTGCTCAGTTGCGTCGTCATGGCCAGGATGTCCTTGCTCGCAATCCGGCCGGCGCCCAGACGCGGGACCGCCAGCCAAGCCGATGCGCCGCTCTCATCGCCGGCCCCTTGGGCCCGATGGCTCCGCTCGATCAGCTCGGTGACGAACTGCCCGCGCTCGGCCAGCGCCGCGACGGCGCTGCGACGATCCGCCGCCTCCACGGAGCCGGCAACGTGCGCCCCGCCCCGATCCACCGCCTTGTAGGAAAACAGCCCCAAAGTTCACTCCTGAAGCTATCGGCACGCCGGCGCGGCAAAGAAACGCGGCCGCGGCGCCTCGTGTTTCTCAGTCATCCTCGGTGATGCTCTTGGCGACGCGGAAGACCTCCTCCGGCGTGGTCAAGCCCTGCATCACCTTGCCGATCCCATCGTGGACCATGCTGATGTGGTCGGCGGGGGCCTCGCGGGCAATCTGTTCCGTGGTCGGCCGGGTCGCGATCAGCTCTCGCAGCCGGTTGGTGATCCGCAGCAGCTCAAAAATGCCGATTCGTCCGCTCATTCCGGTCTGACTGCACTCTTCGCAGCCGGCGCCATGGTAGAACTGGACCGGCGGCTCGGCCTGGGCCGAAATGCCAAGGTTCTTCAGGAGGTTCTCGTCGGGGTGATAGGGCTCTTTGCACTTCGGGCAAACCTCACGCACCAGACGCTGGGCAAGGATGCCTTCCAGCGAGCTGGCCAGCAGGAACGGCTCGACTCCCATGTCGATCAGCCGCGTCACCGCGCCGGCCGCATCGTTGGTGTGCAGCGTCGAGAACACCAAGTGCCCCGTCAAAGCCGCCCGGATCGCGATGTCCGCTGTTTCCCGGTCGCGGATTTCGCCCACCATGATGATATCCGGATCGTGCCGGAGGATGTGCCGCAGGCCCGTGGCGAAGGTCAGCCCGCGCTTGACGTTGACGGGCATCTGGTTGATCCCGTCCAACTGATACTCGACCGGGTCCTCGATGGTAATCATCTTGACGCCCGGCGAATAGATCTTGTTCAGGGCCGCATAGAGCGTCGTCGTCTTGCCCGACCCCGTCGGCCCGGTCACCAGAACGATTCCATGGGTCTTCTTCAGGCACTTGGCAAACCCGTTGAGAGTCTGGGGGTTCATGCCCAGGTCACACAGATCGATCAGCGATGCGGTCCGGTCGAGCAGACGCAATTCGACCGCTTCGCCGAAGACCGTCGGCACGGTCGAGACGCGAATGTCGATCTTGCCGGTGTTGCCCATGAACTCGATATGTCCATCCTGCGGGATGAACCGCTCGGCGATGTTCATGTCGCCCATGATCTTGATGCGCGAGACGATGGCCGCGTGAAGCCGCTTGGAGGACGGGGTCTTCTCCACGAGGATGCCGTCGATCCGGTATTTGATCTTGACCTCGTGCTCGAACGGCTCGATGTGAATGTCGCTGGCCCGCGCCTCGATGGCTTCGAGAATGATCAGGTTGACCAGGTTGACCAGAGACGGCTCGCGCGCCAGTTCGTGGAGTTTGGCGGGAGAGAAGTCGCCGCTGCCGCCCTGCTCTTCGCTGCGATGTTCCGCCGGCGCCAGGTCGTCGAGCATCCTGGCGACATTGCTGCCGTAGAACCTCAGCACGGCATGCTCGAGCTGGATCGGTTCGGCATAGTACCGCTGCACCAGGCAGCCCGTGACCAGGCGAAGGTCCTCCATCGCCTGGGGCTGAAACGGGTCCACCATGGCCACCGCCAGGCGGCCATTCTGTCGCCACAAGGGGAGAATATTGTACTTGCTGACCAGCTCGGCCGGCACCAGGCTGATGACCTCGCTGCCGATCGAGACCTCCGACAGGTCGATCTTCTCGATGCCCACCTGGACCGCCAGCGCCTCGTTGAGCTGGGACTGCGTGATGTAGCCCAGTTCGAGAAGGATCTGGCCGAGACGGCGGTGCGTGACTTTCTGTTCGGCCAGAGCCACTCCCAGGCCGGCCTCATCAAGGTACGCCTTCTCGCACAGCAGTTCGCCGATCCGCTTTCTTTTGACCCTGTTGCCTGAATCCATCCGTATCTCACGACCCTGTTCTGACTGTGGAAACTCCCCGGTAGAGAGCTTAATCCCATTCACGGCTCACGTCAAGGGTGTGACCGCCATACCCCTGATGCCCCGTCGGCCCGGCCCCTCGCCTGATCCGGCGAGCGTCACGCGCACGGTCCACGTGCCCCCCGCCCTGCTCACCTCTATCAGACGCGTGCGGCCCGCTTTTTGTTACAGAAAAATGGCTTTTCACGAGTTTCTTCAGGGTTGTCCGGGCGGGCCCCTCTGAGGCCGGATTGTCCGGGCGGATGAAAAAATGATTTGACAGTCGCCTGATCACCCATAACAATCCAGCACAAAGCAGGTGTCGCCCAGGCGACGCCGGCGGATTTCTCCAGGAATCCGCGGGGCCTCTGGGTCTGAGGACCGCGCGGTTTGTACCCGGAACGCTCGCTTGGCTTGTCATCATATGTTTATTGTGTCCATGAAGAGCTGACGTGGTTGAAGGACGCCGATGGCTGTCGCGGATTGCGGCGGGTCGGCGGACTGTGAACGTACGGGTATTCCGCTGGAGGACGAGCAAGGATGCTGACATCCAGGCAAAGGGCAGGCGGCGGCCGATCGCATGCCTGCCCGTCTTGGGGGCTGGTCCGGACAATTGCCTTGACCGTGATTTCCCGCGACCGCGCAGGGGGGAAAATCATGCTGCCGGGGAGCGAAGGCAAGGTCGCCTTCGACTGTCGCAAGCTCCTTGCCCACATCCACAAGGAGGTAGCCCTATGAGGCTGGAGAAAAGAAAACCATCGGGGCGGGAGAAAGATGAAGAGGCGCTGAAGCTTCTGGCCAAGCTGCGGGAGCAGTTGTACAGCTCGAACATCTCGATCGTCCGCCAGAGCGCGTTCAACCTGTCCTGGATGCAGGAGGACGGGTTGGACATCCTGACGGAGGCCCTGTTCGGCAATTCTCCGCGACGGACGAAAGGAGCGGCCGCCTACGGTCTGCGGAAGATGCGTGGCCGCATGCGCAAGCAGGCCGAAGAGACGCTGATTGAAGGACTCAAGCACCCCGACAGCAAGACCGCAGAGATCTGCGGCAACGCGCTGATCGTGCTCAAACGGGGCAAACGCACTGGCAAGCCGGGACGTCCCGCCAAGGCTCGAAACACGAAATTCCAGATACGCGAAATCCCGAACAAGGGCCGGCAAAAGCGAGCCGGCTCGCCCGCCAGAAGACCGGACGACCGCCCCTCTCGGCGGCGATGAGGGCCTGGCTCGCCGCCAAACGTCGGCCTTCGCTGTCGTGGTGTCCCCACTCTATCCCCTGTTCCCGCTTCGATTGGCGACAGGGTCCATCCGCATCGTCTCCGGGACGGGATCAAAGGTGCGATTTTTTCCCGGTTTTCGCTTGACAAACGGGCCGACCGATGGTATAGACACGCGCACTGGCGTTCCCTCATAGGAGGAGGGTCCCGCCAAGAAAGCCACCAACTGGGAAGGTGGTCTTCTCATGGAGGAAGACGCATCCGGAGTGTGCGTCGAACCGCGATCGTGCGGCGTGCCTGTGGTGCGCCTGTGGTCGCCTCAGGGAGAGACACGGAAGTGGGTTCGCAGGGAACGGGTAACGGACTACGCCGGAAGGTCAGGATCACAGACGAAACCGCGTCTGTGCCTGCATATACCTTGGGGGTCATAACGGGGGGGCCGCGCGCCGTTGGGCGCGGTTCCATATCAGAGAAACCGAAACAAGACAGGTCGCTCTGCTGCTGCGCGGGTCTGCCTTCGCATCCTGGGGAGCCGACCCTGTCGGGACTCTCGATGTCGGACGGAACGGCGGTCTGTCCTGACGCCAATCGAGCAGTCCGCGTGCCATCGCACACTGACAGACGACACAACAGCAGTACTCTGACACGCGTGGCCGCCAGGAGTGCGGCACGCAGGGGGGGGCACACAATGTGGCATGCGCAAGGTGCGAGTCGGACGGATGATGAAGACGCCGCATCGCCGTCGCGCGGCGTGCCGGGACCACAACTTACGAGGGTTGTCCCCACAAGACAGCCACCGATATCTTCCTTTCCTGTTTCATGACGCTCGCGTCGAATTGGGTCGATCGGCTATGGAATGCTGAGCGATCCACGCGGATTGGCGTCAGAGGCCTTCGACCCCTCTGACGCCAATCCCGTGTCAAGGCCCTCTTGCGGGCCGGCGACAGAAGGCACAACCGGGTCGGCGCAGGGTCGGTGGTTTGGCCGCCTGCGACGACACGGAGAGATTGAACCGACACAAGGCCTTAAGCCAAATGTCTACAGGGTCCCGGGCCGCTCCCGACGGCGCCGGGCATACCCCGAGCAATTGGCCTTTACCATGAAGGGGCGGATCCGACAGGGTCCGCCCTTCTCATTTGTCGCGATCACACCGACGGCAGGCAGGAGGCGCCCGCGTCCGTGTCGGATGGGGCGTCCTGTGACGCCTTCTTGCGAGAGGGATGCTTTGTCGTGATGTGAAAGTGGCCGTCGTCGAAGGTCATCTCGTCGATATCGACGCCGCGAATCCACCCTCGGACGATCCGGTTGACGTCCACGTAGAGTCGGGGATACTCCCACCGCCCGCCGTGATCCTGCAAACGCAGCGACTCGACCATCTTCTCGACGAGCCAGTCGAAGGTGTCGATCAGGCGGTTGGTCACCAGCTCGAACGCGATATGCCCATCGTCGAAGCCGGCGAATCGCACGCTGACCCGGATCGATTTGAGCACGGGCCAGGAGGTCTTGACCTTCAGCTTAATCTGGTCGCCTTCGGTGTCGATCTCGCTGACCTGGTCCGGTATCAGCTCGTTGGCGTGCAGAATATCGAAAAGTTCGTCAGCCGATAGAACGATTTTTGCCATAGCGTTGGATTCCTTGAGACTCCAGCCGGTATCTTAGCACACCCGGGCGAAAAATGCAGACCGAAGTCGAAGGGACGTCGGTTTGTCGCTGAAGGCCGGAGCCGTGGCGACCGATAAATGCCCTGAGGGCACGAACGCGGACTCGCTCGGTCGCGGTCTCGCGCCGGCAGGCCCTCGCAAACGCCAACAGATTGTGCTGCTCCTGAGGATTAGACGCATGAAACGATCGATCATTCTCGCCGCGTTTTGTTTCTTGTCATGGACCGCCCTGGCCACAGCGAGTGACTCGGGACGGCTCGCCATCGCCGGGCGGAGCGGCACCCTCGGACTGGGCGGCGACGTGATGGTCAACGTCCTTTCCGATGTGAATGTCCGTCTCGGCGTGGGCTACTTCAACCTCGATTTTGACGGCGAGGTGGAGGATGTCGAGTATGACGTCGATCTCGATCTGTTGACCTTCCCCCTGCTGGTCGACTGGTATCCTTTCGAGAACAAATTTCATGTCAGTGCCGGCGTCATTCTGAACCAGACCGAAGCCGGCCTGGCCGGTCGCTACGATGGCACGCTCGAAATCGGCGACGAAACCTACACCGCCGAGGAAATCGGGGTCCTGTCGGGCGATCTGAGCTTTCGGGACGTGGCTCCTTACGTCGGCATCGGCTGGGGCAATGCGTTCGGCAAGGCGCGGCGCTGGGGCTTCATGACTGATTTGGGCGTGGCGTTCATCGGGTCGCCCCGCGTCGCCCTGTCCGCCACAGGCACGCTGGCCGGCAATCCGGAATTCCGCGCCAATCTGGCCAAGGAAGAAGACGACCTCCAGGACGAGGCCGACAAGTTCAAAATCTACCCCGTCCTGTCGGCGAACCTGTACTTCCGGTTCTGAGACCGATCAGCTCACCAGCCGGCGGCGCAGACGCCTGACCGCCAGAGCGCCGAAGACGGCGACGAAGACGAGGATGTAGGCGAGGTTGGCCAGGAGCCCCGGATCGTAGCGGCTCAGGCACACCGCCCGCACCAGCCGGACCGAATGCGTCAGCGGGACAACCTGGGCCACGAACTGCACCGGCCTAGGCAGGTTGCTCACGGGAAACACCACCCCCGAGAAGAAGAACATCGGCGAGAGGAACCCCGTCATGTAGAAATTGAAGTGATTGATCGTCTTGACAAACGAGGTCACCAGCAGCGACATCGACGCGAACATCACGCCCGTCAGAAAGCCGACCAACGGCGCCAGCAGCGCCTGCGGAAGCCGCACGATCCCAAACGGCGTCAGGATGCACAACACCGCGAACGAGAAGAACAGCCCTTTCGTTCCCGCCCAGATGATCTCCCCGACGATCAGGTTGTTGACCGTGATCGGGGCCGCCAGCATCCCGTCGTAGACCTTCTCGAACTCCAGCCGGATGAACGTCGCGTACGTGCACTCGAACGACGCCGTAAACATCGCCGTGGTCACCAGCAGTCCCGTCCCCAGGAACGTGATGTAGCTCATCCCGTCCATCGATTCGGTGATGTACCGGCTCAGGCCCAGGCCGACCCCCACCAGGAACAGCAGTGGCTCCAGGAACGGCGGCAGCCCGTTGCTGACGAGGTTCTTCGTGTAGACGCGCATGTGCCGGTACCACACGCTGTAGAGCCGCCACGCCAGGTGCGGATAGGGGATGGTCTCACTGCTTCTCATTGAGCCCCCTTCCCGTCGCCTTGAGGAACACGTCTTCGAGATTGGCCTGCCTCAGGTAATAGGCCTGGCCGTCGAGCATGTCCGTGACGACCTTGAGCCGGTCCAGGTCGTCGCAGTAGAACCGGCTGATTCCCTGGGCGTGGTCGACGCGCACCGCATCGGGCAGCCGGCGGCCGTCGATCGCCCTGGCCGCCTGCTCCCGCGGAATCTCGAGCACGTACCGCTCGATGTTCTGCTCCAGCAGCCTCTGCGGATGATCCTCCATCACCTTGCGGCCCTTGTCCATGATCAGCACGCGGTCGCAAATCTGAAACGCCTCCTCCATGTAATGGGTCGTCAGCAGGATGGTGGTCCCGCCGCTGCGAAGCTGCCGCAGTTTCTCCCAGATCAGGTGACGGACCTGCGGATCGAGTCCGGTCGTCGGCTCGTCGAGGATCAGCAGCCTGGGGTTGTTCAGCAGCGCGCGGGCGATCACCAGGCGCCGCTTCATACCGCCGGAAAGCTCGCGAATCCGCGCCTTGACCTTCTCCGACAGCTCCAGGAACGCCAGCAGCGATGCGATCCGCTCTGTCGCCACGCGGGCGGGGAGTCCGTAGAACTTCGCGTAGACCAGCAGATTCTGGATGACGTTCAGCTCATCGTCCAGGTTGTTCTCCTGCGGCACGACGCCCGAGAGGTACTTGATCGACAGCTCATCGCGGGCGGGGTCGAAGCCGAAGACCTCGATCGTGCCGCCGTCGTTCGCGTCGCGTGCGGCGGTCCCGTAGATCATCTTCATCATCGTGGTCTTGCCCGCCCCGTTGGGTCCGAGCAGACCGAAACAACTGCCCGCCTCCACCGCAAAGCTCAGCTCGCAGACCGCACGCAGCCGGCCGAAGCTCTTGCTGACGTTGTTGACGCCAATCACCGCCATCGCACCGCCGCCGCCTTCGTACCCCAGTTCTCAAAACCCATTGCTGTCCTGCACTACTACGCATCCCAACCCCCTTCCGGTTGACGCATTTCGCGCTCATTCTACCGCCCCTGCCCGCAGAAACCACCGTGGAATCCCCCGGCTGTGTGACGGTTGCGACAGACGCACCAACCCTGATCCGCCGACCTTGCATCCCCCGCCTGTGCGACAAACTCATCCTGCATCGATCTGAGATTACCGCCTGGCCGTTACTCGGCTGAAGATTCTCGAAAGGCCCTACTCTCAACCGCCGAGAAGGGCCGACCTTCAACCTGCACTGTAGCATTCTGCAATATGATCGGATCTGACTCGTTGCCGCTTCGGTCGTAGACGTAGACCCACACGGCCAAATCATTGGGCTCTGAAAGAGAGGCTCTCTTCCCCGTCATGGCAGTCGGTTGCCTGCGCATGGAGCCCCCGGCTGATGAGGGAGAGGAAGCGAGACTTGCCGGGGGCTGTCACTGCACCGAAGTGCAGCCGCTCATGAGCGCCCTGATTAAACCATATCGGCGCCGGCGACGCAACCCCTCAACCCCGCCGAGTGCAAAATTATAGCAGCCTTTCCACAGACGACTTCCCGTCGTACGCGCGGAGGGCCACGTGTGGCAGCAACTCCCTCTGCACCTCCGCCAAGATGGAAGGCCTCCTCCCCGGCGATCCACCGGCCGGAGGGGTCGTAGGTGTAGGTGATCTGCTCCCAGTGGTCCGAAGAGCCGCCGCGCCCGGCGTCCACTGGAGACGTAGGGGCGAATGATTATTCACCCCTACCTGTCGCTGTCGCTGTCCTTGCTGTACACCCAGACCAGGGCGTGCGTACCGTCCCCGCCCAGCGGGTACGGCTTCTGCTGCCAGCCCACCTCCCCGCTGATCCGGTCCTGAAGCACCCCGGCCAGCAGCGAGTTACCACGTTGCATCACCCGCCTGTTCGATAAGCTCATCATGCCTCGATCCAAGAGCATGGCCCGCCCATTGGTCTGCTAGTGATTATCGAAAGGCCTGACCCTGAATCTGCTCGTCATCTATCCACCTAAAACAGACGGCTGTCCATAGTGAGCCGCTATTTGTCCATTCTTCCCTTATTCAACGCGCCATCACATGGAACTCGAGCTGCACTGGCTCAGGAGTCGGCCCATAACCACCATAAGCGGCGAACCTGGTGCCGCAGCGGAGGCTGAAGCCCTTTGCGGTCGCCCGGTACTCGAAGTCCTTGCCGGTATGGGGGTCCTTGGGCAGGCCTGCGGGCATAGTCTGCGGCAACTGTCCAGTCCTGGCCTTCATGAGATAGACAGCTGTCGCAGCTTGGATGGCGTGAACGCGAGCGCGGGGAAAAGCGAGACGACTATAGAGCTCCACGGCACCGTGGAGATCCGCCATAAGCACCATCGGGTCACGAGCCATGTTGTTGCGTCCCTCGAGCATTAGTCGCTGGATCTCACGCTCCTTCTCCTCAGGAGACTTCTCACCTTCCCCGACCTCGAGGACGGCCTCAGCACCTGCCATTTTGGCGCTCGCTTTCATCGCCAATTGACCGAGCGCACGACTCTTGTCCTGAGGAGACGTTTCGCTTTCGAGGACCTCGAGCACGGATTCAAAGACCTCCTCCCACGCCTGGCGGGCACGCTCCAGCACCTGGGCCCCAGTCAGCCCTTCCGTTTTCTCTTTCAGGGCAGCGCTTTCCATCGCACCGGTGAGCACGTCCGGAGACGTCTGGAGGCACTGAACCTCCCAGTCAAGCCACTTCGCCAGAGTCTCTCGGGGTCGCCATTCCATTTCGCCACCGACGGCGAGTTGCTCTTGCAGCCATGTGAGCATCTCGGCATCCGGGGACATCTTCCCCAGCACGTACCGAATCAGATCGAAAGCGAGGGCGTTGGTTAACTCAGCCTGTACGTATATGGTCAGCGTCCCATCGCGCAAATGGCGAGCGATTCGGCGTATGGTCAGAGCGTTCTCCAAGGCCGCCCTGTACTGGCCGTCGCACGCAGACACCTTGGCCTGGACAATAAGGAAAGAAGTCAGGTCACGCACCCCAGCCATTACTTCACTCGCGGTGCTCAGCCGCTTCCTGCACACGAATCCCCAGTCGCACTGCGGCAGCTTGCTCGCCGCCGTGACCAACTCAATCAGGAACTGATAATCGGGCGATCGGACGAACGACGTCATCGTTCTATTGGGATCGGAATCGGGTTCGAAGGTAGTCGAGACGATTCCGTAGAAGCCCCCTCCTCCTCCCCCGGGCGGCTTCAAGAACTGGGCTCTGAAGAGACACGCCTGGTAGTAGACCAGAGCGGCATTCTGGGGAAGTCCGGAGGGAGCTTGTCCTGCGGGGCCGGATACCGCCAACACAGCAACCCCGGCAACGCATATTAGAAGCCTGTTCTTGATACTGCTCAAGGTTCCCATGATCATCTCCTCCGAATGTCTCCTTCTCGCCATTGTCGATAACCCTCATCGGGTGCCATAAGAAGGACTCTTCAACATCATTTCGTTTCGCCAGGCACAATCTCAAGACCATTGAGGTTCTGAACGAATGCATCCGCCACCGACAACTGCAAAGGCGGCAGCGGGGACCAGCCCTTTCGATAATCATTAGCACTCCGCATGCACTTGCTGGGCGTCATTTGGAGGCCACTCGCGCGAACCTCTCGTCGCATAGCTTTCCTTCGCCCATCCGGCTACAGCCTAAAGGAGTCTCCCGTCGGGGTCAAGGGCGGCTCGCGTATCTCGTGGGGCGGCGGCAAGAAGCCGTTGGTAGCGTGCCCGCAAGAGCCTGCCCCCTTCGGCTTCGCTCAGGGCGGGCTCTGAGCGGAGTCGAAGGGGCATCCTCATCCCGATACAGGCAACGCCTTACGGCGTCACTACGAACCGCCATCCCTCTCAATGGAGACGGGGACCACGCTGCGGGCCGCGCTTCGTCTGAAGTTTCGATCTCGGAAATTTCTCGAAGAAATCATCCTGGCCGGGGTGACTGGAACGTCCGGTGCGGCCGACGGTTACGGCCAGCGGGCACGCCGCGCGAAAAAACGCGGAGAATTTGTGTTGACGGCTACAGGGGCATGTTCGTAATGTGTTCATAGAACGAAATCGTAAATCGTAGATGGTCAATAGTAAATCTTGGATGCGGAGGTTGCATATGGCTACGGAAGCGCAGGTGCGGGCGAATCGGTTGAACGCGCAGAAGTCGACGGGGCCGCGGACGGCGGCGGGCAAGGCGGTGGTTTCGCAGAACGCGGTGACGCACGGGCTGCTCGCCCGCAAGACGGTCATCAGCGGCGAGGACCCGGGGCAGTTTGAAACCTATCGGGCGCAGTTGCTGGCGGAGCTGCACCCGGCGGGAATCCTGGAAGCGGTGCTGGCCGAGCGGATCGTCGGGCTGGCCTGGCGGCTGCGGCGGGCCGACTGCCTCCAGGCGGAGGTCTTCGACACGCTGCTGGCCCGCGAGAGCACCCCCTACGCCAAGCGGTGCCTGGCGCACCTGTACTTCGGGGCGGACGACGGCCCCGACCCGCGCGACTCGGCGCTGGGACGGATCGTGATCTCGGACTTCCGCTGCGCGAAGGTGCTGGAGCGGCTGGGCCTGTACGAGCGCCGGATCGAGCAGGGCCTCTACAGAACCCTCGACGAGCTGGAGAAGGTCCGTCGGCTCCGCTGCGCCGAACCCCCCGCAGCGCTGCCGCCGCAGCAGGAGCCGCAGCCCGAGACGCCGGCAGAGGAGCCATCGTGCGAAACAAAGCCAATTTGTCCGGCTGGCGACGCCGGAGATGCGCCCGAGTCCTCGACGAACTCCGATCGCGACGCTGGAGGGTTGACGGAACCGACGGATGGGCATAGACTCGTGACAGTTGCCGTTGCCTCCGAGGCCGCGACATCCGGGCCAAATGAAGCCGGAGCGGGCCCTTGCGAGGCACATCGAGCATCGGAAAGGAAGAATCACGATGAGAAGCAAGACGTTCCACTTGACCACGATCCTTGCAGCCGTTTCCCTGATCGGCCTGTCGCTGGCGTCCACGGCGCAGGCGGAGCTGAATCAGCCGCCTGAGGGCTTCACCGCCCTGTTCAACGGCAAGGACCTCACCGGCTGGAAGGGCCTGCTCAAAGGCCCCTACGACAATCCCGACAAGCGGTCGGCGCTGGAACCGGACAAGCTCGCCGAGCTGCAGAAAGAGGCCAACGACAACATGGTCGCCCACTGGAAGGTGGTCGACGGCGTCCTGGTCTTCGACGGCAAGGGCCGCAGCCTGTGCACCGCGAAGGACTACGCCGATTTCGAGATGCTCGTCGACTGGAAGATCGAGAAGGCCGGCGACAGCGGCATCTACCTTCGCGGCGCGCCTCAGGTGCAGATCTGGGACACCGCCCTGCGGACGGTCGGCGCCCAAGTCGGCTCCGGCGGCCTGTACAACAACCAGAAGAACCCGAGCAAGCCGACGAAGGTCGCGGACAAGCCGGTCGGCGAATGGAACACCTTCCGCATCATCATGATCGGCGAGAACGTCACGGTCTACCTGAATGGCGAGCTGGTCGTGGACAACGTCGTGATGGAGAACTACTGGGACCGCAGCAAGCCCATCTACCCCACCGGTCAGATCGAGCTTCAGAACCACGGGAACTTCCTGTACTTCCGGAACATCTACATCCGCGAGATCCTGACGGCCGAGGAGCGGCTGGCGGGCTTCGTGCCGCTGTTCAACGGGCGCGACATGGCCGGCTGGACCGGCAACACGACCGGCTACTACGCCGAGGACGGCCGGATGATCTGCGACCCGAAGAAGGCCGGCGGCAACGTGTACACAGCAGACGAGTACGGCGACTTCATCTTCCGATTCGAGTTCAAGCTGACCCCCGGGGCCAACAACGGGCTGGGGATCCGGACGGGGCTGTCAGGTGACGCCGCCTACTCAGGCATGGAGCTCCAGATTCTGGACGATACGGCGGCCAAATATGCGACGCTCCAGCCGTACCAGTATCACGGCTCGATCTATGGCGTCGTACCCGCCAAGCGAGGCCACCAGAAGCCGGTCGGCGAGTGGAACAGCCAGGAAGTGATCGCCAAGGGGCCGCAGATTACCGTCAATCTCAACGGGACGACCATCGTCGACGCCGACATCGAAAAGGCCAGCACCCCCAAGACGATGGATGGCCGAGACCACCCGGGCCTGAAGAACCCAAAGGGCCACATCGGCTTCTGCGGGCATGGCGACTATCTCGAGTTCCGCAACATCCGGATCAAGCCGCTCGATTAGCGGCACGTTTCGACACTCCGTGACGGTGTATTGACGAGACCGCCGGACCCCGTGCCGGTCGGAGGATTCCGGGCTGCATCGGGCCGGCCCCGGATGTGTGCTGTAGGCGTTTCCCTGACGCAGAGCCAGCCTTTTCCCTAACCGTCCTCGCTGCACCAGGCGGCCGTCGCCCGCGTATACCCCTGTGGCCTGTTATATAGGACGTTGCCTTGGGGGGCAGCGTCGCTCTTGGAGCGTTACTCATTGCCAGCACGGAGGTTATGCGATGACGCGATGGATGTTATGGGCAGCCGTCGCAGGGCTTCTGTCTGCCGTGCAGGTTGCCGGGGCCCGGACGAGCGACGAGGCGGACCTCGAGCGGCTCTTGGACGCGATCGCGGCCGTGGAAAGCCGGTCGAATCCAAAGGCCATCGGAGACAGCGGTCGAGCCAGAGGGGCCTTTCAGATCCACCGCCGCTACTGGATCGACGGGACCAGAATTCTGGGCGTGGACTGGAGCTACGACGAGGCCGTCGACCCCTGCAAGGCCCGCCAGGTCGTACGAGCTTACCTGACGCACTACGGGCGGGATCGCAGCCTTCTGGAGAAGGCCCGCATACACAACGGCGGCCCAAGGGGCTACCGCAAGCAGGCAACGCTGCCATACGCGCGGAAGATCGTCAGGGTCCTTCAGACCGAGTGCGAATCCTCGTAGCCGCATTCGGCGCACGTTTCGCAGACGTCCGTCTCCTGCGGCGTGATGTTGATGATGTCAGGCGTCTGGAGCCGGCCGAGGGCTTCTTTCGCGAGGGCTTCGTACTCAGCGGCCCCCCTGCTGTCGGGTGCGTAGGTCTGGATGGCCTGACCGACGCTGGGCGCCTCGGCCAGGGTGATGGTCTTGTGGATGACGGTGTCGAACACCAGGGGTCCGAAAAGGCCACGCATGCCATCCTCGACCCGCTTGCTCAGCAGCGTGCGGCCCTCCACAAAGGTCAGCAGCAGCCCCATCGGCCGGACCAGGCAAGGGTGGAACCGCGTCCGGATCACCTGGATCGTGTCGAGCAGACGCTTCAGGCCGTCCAGGGCATAGAAATGGGCCTGCACCGGCACGATCACGTTCGTGCTGGCAGTCAGGGCGTTGAGCATGAGCAGCCCAAGCGTCGGGGGGCAATCGATCAGGCAGATGTCGTACCAGTCGGCGATCGGCCGCAATTGCTCGCCCAGAATCAGCTCCTTGCCGGGAGCGGTTCGCAGTTCCAGGTCGAGCCCGGCCAGAAGCACGTTGGCCGGCAGCAGGTGGAGGTTGTCGATGTTGGTCCGCTGGATGATCGACGCCAGGCGGGCGTTGCCGCCGACCATGAAATCGTACACCGTCAGGTCCAGCTCGTTCGGATTGTACCCCAGGCCGAGGGTGGCGTGTCCTTGCGGGTCGAAATCCAGCAGCAGAACCTTGTAGCCCATCAGGGCAAAGGCCCCAGCCAGGTTGATGGCGGTGGTCGTCTTGCCGCAGCCGCCCTTCTGATTCGCAACCGCTATGATCTGCATGCAGCCGTCAGGATCGAACCAACAGAACCCAGGATTGAATCGACTCCCTTCACCCACCGCTCACACGTCCATAATCCTCCTATTTTACCGCTCAGCAGGCCTAATTTCAAGGAAAAACCGCCCCAACGCCCCAACCGGAGCGGGGCCCCCGAAACGCCGTCCAAATAGCCCAAAACCCCAGGAAATCCTCATCTGAGGCCTCCCGCCAGCCGATAAACACGACGGAGGGAGGAAGTACGATTATGGGGCCTGTAGGCCATGGGAGGTTTGCCACATGCTCAAGGCAAAGGACATCATGACGACCGAGGTCGTGGCCGTATCCAAGGACGCGGACATCTATCGGGCGATCCGGATGATGGTGGAGAACAACGTGACGGGCCTGCCTGTCATCGACAAGGATCGGATGCTGGTGGGCGTGGTCACGGAGAAGGACGTCCTGAAGCTGCTCTATGAGGTGGAAGACCGGCCCGGGAAGGTCGAGGACTACATGACCAGGGCGGTGGTGGCGTTCGACCAGGAGACGGAGATTGGGACCGTCGCGGACGGATTGGCAGCCAGCCACTTCCGGCGCGTTCCCATCCTCAACCACGGTCGGCTGGTCGGCATCATCAGCCGCAAGGACGTCATCCAACACATCAAAGAGCAATGGCTCACGGAGAAGGCTCCCGCGTAGGGAAGAACCTGCTCGGCTCTACGCCAACCGAAAGGTTTCGATATGCACGAGACGAAAGACATCATGTCAACCGACGTCGTGAGCGTCCAGCCCGACACCCCTGTCGCGAGAGTCGTGGAGCTGCTGATCGAGAACGACATCACCGGCCTGCCGGTGGTCGAACCGTCGGGCCGACTGGTCGGCATCGTCACCGAGAAGGACCTGATCGGCGTTCTGTGCGGCCAGGACGCGCCCAGCGGCACGGCACGAGACTACATGACCGACGACGTCATCAGCTTCGACGAGGACGACGACATCATTGCCATTTGCGAGTGTCTGATCAACAACCATCTGCGCAGGGTCCCCATTCTGGCCGATGGGGAGCTTGTCGGCATCATCAGCCGACGGGACCTCATCAAGTACATCATGGAGCCCATCGGCCGCTGAACCGCCTTCGAGCCGCTCGCATCGGCCTGCTTTTCCGAAAAGGCAACCTGCGATCTCCAGTTTTCCGGGTTGTGCGCCCGCGGATTGTCGCGGGGCAAAATACGTAGTCTCCACAATTGACGAGTCCACCGGCGATCATAGACTGAATGCCGATCTTGGGGAAAAGGCGACAGCGGATCGCCGGGTGGAGATGGGCTCCGAAGGTTCGTTTCGGAGCAAGGACGACCGCGCGGCAGCGCCGAGGTCGTCCGGACGACAACGAGCCTGCCAGCGTCGCGGACCGGTTCGAAGCGCTGACGTCAGCCATGAGGCAGCACTGTGATGGGGCGAAAGGACGATCTATGGACGGGTCTACCCCCGAGGGAATGACGGGGCCATCACACGACAAGGATACGTCTGACCGGCAGAGCGGCAGCAACGTCGAACGTTTCATACGCGTGACATATGAGAAGCTGCCGGCGGAGACCAAGGTGCTTGTGGCGCTCTTTTCGGCCATGAACACCGTGACGACGTTGACGAAAGATTTCCAGCTGCCCGATACCCTGTGGGACTCGATGCTCTTCCACAACGGCGGTCCCCTCGTCGGCGAGTCGGAGGAAGTCAACTGGCTCAAGGGAATCTGCGACGGGATTCTGCTGGTAGCCAACCACGCATAGCAGCCACTCTCGAGGCGCCATCCATCGATCGGCTTCGGTCGCAGATCACTCCTCGTTCTTCACAGATTTCCATTTCGCGAAATTCCCTACGTTCACATGAGCGGCGATCCGGCCGATCCGAGGTCCGATGAACCGACGCCGAGGTCTGCATCCGGAGAATTGCCATTGGACAAAGAGCGTCCGGTCGGGCATAATATCGTGCGCGCCGAGCAGCGATCTCCCCGGGGAGATCGGGCGCGCTCGTCGGGACGCTTGCCTGGAACTGCCGCCGGGAAGCCGAGACGATCGTCGCGTGTTGCGCCGAGACACGTGCGACGCGGCGCCACGGATGGGGTGGAGAAGAGCGTAGGAATCCGAGCGTTTGAGTCTCGAGTGGACGAGAGTTCTATGCTGAGAGTCCGTATCGACAATCATGACGCCAAGGTGATGCCGATCTCTCTGGCGCAGATGGTCTTCGATGGCCGGCTCGATCGACACGATCCGGCCAAGAGCTCTGACGGCGCGACGGAACAGCCGCTGGAGCGTGCGATCGGCCCAACGTGTCTGGAGGCGCTGGCCGCCGAACTGCTCGTCCGGCTGCGGTCGATGTACCGGCGGGGCGTCCGCGCCGAGGGCATCGACGCGCTTCGCACGCGGGTCGAGTCGCTGTGCCAATGGCACTGGGCCGTGCCGAACATTCGTGCTCGCTTCCTGTGGAGCGCCGCCTGGCTCAACGAGCTGAGCGAACGTTTCGAGACCGCCGTGAGCTACTACGATGCCTTTCTCCAGGCGCGGTGCCGGGAGTCTCACCTGCGTCTTCTGGCCTACAACAATCGCGGCGCGCTGTGCATCCGGCTGGGACGATTGGACGGCGTGCAGGACCTGGCGAAATCCGCGATCCCGTCGGACACGAATTCCGGCAGGCCGGCTCCGGTGACGGGGCTGCCGGCCGCGTGCTTCAATCTTCTCAACGTGATCAACGTGGCCATCGAGGTGGACAACCTCACGCAGGCCGTCGATGGACAACTCACCGAGTACTTCCTCCAACTTCCCGAAGAGGCCAGGCGCCACTGGCTGGGAGCGGCGTCCCACGCGGACCGTGCGTCCATGCATGGACCTGAGGAGTCGTCCATTCTCGGCGATCCAACCTGGCGGTCTCTCAATCATCTGACGTCACGCCTGGCGGCGCAAGCGATGTCACTCGATCCGATACAGGCCGCCGAACAGACCCCGGCGCGCGAACCGTCGTGTGAACTGCTGCTCTGGGGTGACGACCTGCCCGTGTGCGCGCACGATCGCTATGCCGAAGCGGCGACGCTTCTGCTGGGCAATCAGATTCCTTCCTCCCTCCTGTCGCAGGACCATCCCGGACGGCGGGCCGAGCAGTCCGCCCTGGAGGAGCTGGCCGAGATCGAGGGTCTGGTGGCCGCCGGCAGCTTCGAGCTGGCGCGCTCGCGTCTGGAGGTGCAGCGCAAGATCCTCGTCGCGCTGGACCACCAGGTCCGTCGGGACGAACTGCTGGCGCAGGTAGAGGCCGAGCTGCTCCGGATCAAAGACGACGAGAAGGACTTCCGGCAGCTCCAGCTCCAGCGAACTTGCGCGCGACTCGTCAGCGAACTGGAGCGGGTCTGCAAACTCACGAATCTCACCGCCGCCGAACGGCAGATCGAGGACCTCAAACACCGGCTCGCCGAGCACAAGTCCCGGCTGGGACCGCAGGCCGGCGCCGAGTTTGTCGGTCTGCTGGAGGAGCTTTCCTTTCGAGCCGAGCGGCACTTGGGTCGCCTGAGGCGACTGGACGTGCGAAAGAGAATCCGCGAGCCTCTGCGACAGCTTCGCCGCACATGGCCGGCCGATTGGACCGCCCCGGTCCCCGACTCGGCGTACGCGGCCCTGGCGCAGTGCCATCTCAACGATCCGAGCGGACACGTGGAAGACTGGCCGCGTCTGCGGGACCAGCTCGACGCGCATCAGGCGCAGTTCCGGCTGCGAACCGCGCTGGCCCAGTGGTCGAGCGAGCCGGCCCTGCCCGAGAAGGTCGAGGCGCTTCTGGCGGACGTGCTGACGCTCTGTCCTGACTCCTGGCACACGATCGCCCCGTTCTTCGGCCTGACGGGCGAGCGGCCCTCTGCGACGGCGTCGGGGGCGGCTACCGACATGCGGACGGCTCTCGAGGCAGCGGCCCGTCACATGCTGCCGGCGCCACCAGCAGGCTCTGAGCAGCGCGGCCAGAGCCACCGTCGCGACCTGCTGAACCGCGCCGGCTCGCTTGTGAATCGGGCGTTCCGCGAACTGCACGGAAACCCCGGGCGATTTGCGCGTCTGTGGGAATGCCTGCGAAGCACGTTGACGCCTGCTTTGGCCGATGCGCCGGTAGAGGCGATCGCCGACATTTCGGCCATCGCCGGACGATGCCTGGACCATTGGCCGGCCAGAGGTTCGGGTCTGGCGGGACGATCGGACCCGCGCAATCCCGTGCGGCTGTTTCTCGAATCGTGCGAGAAGACGCGCTGTCTGGCCATGGCCGAAAGGCTGCTCGACTCAGAGCCTGCGAAGGTTCAGGAGGCGTCGGAGCACATCGGCTGGGCGCTGGGGATGGGACTCGACGCAAACGATCAGGTCCGGCGGGCCGCTGCGTGCCTCTACCTCGCCGGACGCCACGATCAGGATCCGCCGGCCCTGCAACGGCAGGTGCTCGACGGCCTCGACGCGTGGGCCGAAGGCCTTGCCGAAGACGCCGTACGCCGCATCACAGAACAAGAGATCATCGGCCGGATCGCGACGATCAGGACGCCGCTTGGCTCTGCGCCGTCCGACCGGCAGGAGATATGAGGGACGTTTGACGTCTCTGGAATACTATGTATAGAAGAATCTCGTTCATTCTCGTTGCCGCTCTGCTCGTCGGCACGTTCGCGAGGGACGCCGCGACGGCACAGACCTCCGACGCGGTCCTGACGGGCGCACCGCCCTGCTACGTGGTGATCGCCGTCGACGTCTCGGGTGGCATGGACCGGGCAGACACCCCCTCCGACGACGGTCGGGGTCGGCGAGTCACGCTGCGCGCCGACGCGCAACTGATCGCCATGCAGTTCCTGCCATACCTCTACTCCGACCTCCACGTCGGAGTGTGCCATTTCTCCGATCGCGTCCGGTACAGCCTGCCCAGCGAAGAAACGGCGCCGCTGCTGGCCTGGGGCGGCAGTTACCTGAACGAGGCCGCCTGTCGCAATATGGTGCGCGATCCGGCGTTCACGGGGAGCTTCTATGCCGAGCTCGATCAGGGCCTGGACTGGGCGCTGGCGCGGATTCAGGCGGCACGACGGCAGCACGGCAACGGCCCGGGCAAGATCATCCTCCTCAGTCGCGGCGATCCGCGCGATGCGGCGCGCGACATCAGGACCGGCGGCCCCCTGCTCAATGCGGCCACGAGGCTCGCCCGGCAGGACATTCGCGTGTACCCTGTGATCGTCAACCGAGCGTCCTATCGCACCGGGGCCGGCGTCGGCGACACGCCGTCGTCGGAACGAACGGCAGAGCAGATGATGGCGCCGCTGGCCTCGCTGACCGGCGGCAAGGCCTATCGCATCACGCGCACGGTGGGGCTGCCCGACATTCTATTGGATGTCTTCGGCCTGGGCGCGGCGCTGGCTGAAAAGGCCGCGATCAGCCGATACGACTGGGCGACCGTGATCGTCGGTCGCACGCCGGCGGCTCTGAGCATCGCGCCGTCCGCAAACGCAGCGGACGCACAGACACGCGTCTGGGCCCTCGATGCACGGCTGGAGGCGGACGCGGGCATTCGCAGCAACAGCGTGACCAGCAGCCAGTGGCAGGCGACGATTCTTCGCCGGCCCGACGCGATGGAGCGAGCCTGGGAGGGATATTGGACGCTCTCGCCGCCGGCCGGGGCGCGCCTCTATCGCATACCCGACTTCGTCGTGCAACTGGAACCTCGGCCCGCATCACCCTGGTGGGTGTATGAACAGGGACAGATCGCCGCGCACGTGGTCGATCGTCACAAGGGGACTTCCATCCGCACGAGCGATCCGGCGGGCGCTCTGTCGGTCCGCCTGACCTTCGCGTCTCAGGGTCAGAGCGAGCCGTCGCCTCTGGACGGCGGGCAGTGGACGGCCCCTTCGCGGCTCTACGAGAGCGATCTCTTCACCATCGGAGTCTTCGGGCTGTACGAGTTTCGAGGTGAGCTGGTCCACCGTATCGGCGATGCGGACGTCTCGCTGGCCGATGCGACGAGCGACGTGCTGGTGCATCCGCCCTGCGTTCGTTTGAGCGCTGTCGGGGCATCCGGCGAGGTCCTCGGCTCCGTGTCCGATCTGTCGGAGCCTTTGTCCATCAACCTGCACGGAGGCCAGTCGGTGGCGTTTCGTCTGGCGCCCGAAGGGACCTCGGGCGCAAAGCCCTTGTCCGGGACGCTCCACGTCGAGCCACTTGCCCAGACGAGCTGGACGTTTGAAAAGGACGATCAGGACAATCTCCTCGCCGGGCCGATGGAACTGCCCGAAGGCGAGATGCAAATCTCCGGCTGGGCCGAGGCGCAGGTCGAGACGTCCGCCGGTGTCATGCCGTTCCGCTTGCCGCGCTTTGAACTGGCCTATGGACCGGCGCCGGTGCGAGTCGAGTGTGCGTTCACCGACCCGCGCCAAGCGCTGTGGGTGGGCGAGCTTCACCGCCAGTTGGTGACGGTCTCGGCGTTTCCGGTCTTCGACGCCGACCGCGAGCGGGTCGCACAAATGTTCCCCGAGACGCTCAGCGGCGTGCGACTGCGAACGGTCGACCTGACCAGTAACACGGCGCAGGTGATGACGCCCAGCGTTCGCCTGGTGGGCGTGCCGAAGCCGACCGGCTACAAGGGACGCACGCTGGCGGCGACGTATGCTCTCGAATCCGAGGTTCCGTTGCCCCGCGCCGACCGGTGCGAGATCAGCCTCGACGGAACGATCGAAGGCCTCCAGGGGGCCGTGAAGACCTATGCGGTCGTCGACCCGATCGCGACGGGCCTGCTGCGATGGGCCCTTTATCAGCCGCCCGGCGAGGCGCCGGCCCAAGGCTTGGCGGAGACCCTCTACTGCGGCGAGCCGGTCCGCTTCACGACCCAATGGCAGCCCGGCCAGGATATCTCGTCGGTTCGTCTGGAGCTGACGCGTCCCGGCGCGGACGGACCCGTGAGCCTGAGCGTGACTCCTGCCGCGGGCGAGCGTCAGGCGTCGCTCGAGCAGACTCTGCCCGAGCCCCTGCAATCGGGACAGACGTATCCGGCGCACGTGTACGTGGTCACAAGGCCGCCTGCGGCGGTAACGCCGGTCGAGATCAAGCTCGACGCCGGCCGGGTCCACGCGCGCGACCGACGCCTGCTGCTGGAGGAACTGGGCATCGGAGAAGAAACCGGCCGGGACGTGGCGTGCCATACATGGGAGCCGGTCCGAATCCCGCTGCGCATCGTGTTCGGCGGTTACATCGCAGGCAACTCGCAACACAGCGAGCGGATCGATCAGGTCAAGACATCGTGCCGCGTGACGGTGACGTCGCCCTTCGGCGACGTGCAGGACGTCAGCGACTCGATCGAATGGACGGCGCTGACTCCCAGCGACACGCGCCAGGGCCGGGCTACACGATGCGAGCTGAAGGGATACGCCCCGTACGTTCCGCGCAACATCGGACGGGCGGCGGTGGAGATGCGCATCGAGTTTGCGAGGGAACAGGCCGCACCCGCAACGGAACGCGCCTCCGGCCATCTGGCGATCAGGGAGCCTCGACTGGCTCTAAGCGTGCAGCGTCTCACATCGTCCGGTCAGAGTTCTCTGTTCGATTCGCAAATCTGGGCGACCGGTTCCGGCGGCTTGTCGGCGGTGACGACACAGCTTTCCACTCGTCTGCAAATCGCCGTGCGCCCGGTCAACTGGACCACGGCGCCGCCGGGCATGTCGCTGCGCGTGCTGCGACGTCCGGCGCCGGAGGCGCCATGGACAACCGCGTTCTCCGTGGAGGGCGACCTCGCCGGCGGCTCGCTGACGCGAGAGGCCCAGGTTGGCGACAACGGTCAATATGCGGTGGAGATGGTCGGGCGCGATCCGCAATCCGGCCAGATCGTCGCCAGCCTGACGACGCCCGTGCTGCTGTCGATCCAGCCGCACGAAGTCGTCCCGGTCCTGGCGCCGGCGGCGTGGATCACACCCGGCGTGCGGCAATGGCCGTTCGAATACCGCGTCACTGTCCGCAAGGAGAGCGCCGGCACGCCGAAGGTTGCCGCGATGGCCTTCGAATTCCAGTTGCCCTCGGCCCGGCCCGTCTGGCAGGAAGGAAGCGTTCACGCAACCGAATCGGGCGCTGCCGGGGCCGTGCCGCTCTCGTTGAAAGGCCCGGACCTGCTGGCCCCGCTGGAGGACCCCGCCAGCGGCAGCGTGCAGTTCCGACTGTCGTCCCAGGGCCAGGAGCTGGTTCGCTGGGAGCATCCGAACGTGCGCGTTCTGCCGCCGGTGCTGGAGCGGCTGGCCTTTCGGGGCAACCGGACCGGCGCTGAGATCGAGTCGGCCGCAGGGCGTATCGATTTCAACGGTTCGACGGCGCTGTGGGCCAGGCCCGTCTTCCGCGCAGCGCCGGAACTGACGGGCCAGTGGTCCCAAGGCCCAACGACCGTCTACCTGTGGCCGGCCCGCGACCGCGATGCGCCCGGCCAGCCGCCGTCTTCGCAGCTCATACAGGAGTTGAAAACGAAAAGCCCCTCAACCCAGGCGTTCAGCGTGGAAGGCAACAAGGCGGAACCCGCGGCGAGGATTCTCCCCCGACTGGGCCATCGGGGCTTCTGGGGCTGGCCCAGACCCGCGACGACGCACCGATATGCCGTCGTCGGCTGCGCGACCTATGCGATGCCGGGGTCTGGCGAGGGGATGCAGATCTCCGAATGGACCGACGTCACGTTCGTGACGATCGCGACCCCCAAGGTCACGCCGTGGTGCTGGTGGGCGCTGCTGGGCGCGGCGGTGCTGCTGGCGGCGGTGTTCGTGCTGAAGCTGCTGGCCCCTCGTCCCGGCCGGCTCGGTCTGGATGTCCGGCTCGCGGAGAATATCGCCACCGTGGAACCTGTATCGTTCCACAGCCCCGTGGTCATCGACCTGCGGGAGACGCCTCTGCGGACCGACATCGACCTGCACGTTGCGCACGCGATGAGCCGGTCGAAGGCCGCCGGCTTTGGGCCGCTGGTTGCCGCAATCGCCTCGGCGGGCGTCGTGCTCCGGCGTGCGGTCTGTCCGCGACGGTGGGCGTGGGCGCTGATCACGCCGCGAATCGGCGCCGGCGCCCGACACGTAGAGAAGGGACTGCTGTGCGTCTGGACGGGGCCGTTGGCCAGGCGAGGCCGGGTGTGGTCGGACCAGACCGGCGCGATCCCTATCCCGAATCCGGGACAGGCCGCGTCGATCAGCCTGGACCTGCCCTATCAGATGGACGGAACCGCCCGATCGATACGGGTCAGCGTGCGAATCCGAAACGGTGAGCCGCCCAGCCCGGTCGAGACGGTCGAGTCACAAATGGGTGTATGAACGCCAATGACAATTGAAAGTCGCCGAAGAAGACGCGAGGAAACAGACCATGCGACTGAGTGACAGTCCTATCATCGTACGCCCGACGTTGATCGTCGGTCTGGGGGGCACCGGGGTGCTCGTCTGCCAATGGGTCGAGCACTACATTCGCGAGCTGCTGGGCACCGTACCGCCGTTCATCCGCTTCCTGAAGCTCGACACCGACGCCTCCGACGACGGCGGCCCGCCCGAGGGCATCCTGTCGGACTTCATCAACCTGTTTCACTATCTCGACGTCGGCGAGGTCGTGCGGGACAACGCGAGCTTCCCGGAGTTCCATCCGCACCTGGACTGGATGCGCGGCTTCCGCGAGGACGCCACCTTCGCCGATTACGGCTGCCAGGGCATTCCGCGCCTCGGCCGGCTGGTGTTCTTCGAGCTGCGCGAGAGCATCATCCACGAGGCGGCGGCCACGCGGTTCAGCAGCCTTCGCACGAGCACGCAACAGCCTCTGGACGAGAACGGAGGCCCCTTCGTTCTGGCCTCCGACGGCGCGCCGGTGGTTCACATCGCCAGCAGCGTGTGCGGCGGGACCGGCGCCGGCATGCTCATCGACATGGCGTACAACCTGCGATGGTGGTCGCGGGAGTCGTTCCCGAAGCCGGCGGAGATCGTCGGCCACCTGCTGCTGCCCGATGCCTTTCGCATTGACCCGATGCTGCGGCCGAAGCTCGAAGCGACCGCGTGTGCGACGCTGGACCAGATCGAGTTTCTCAGCGACGAACGGCGTTCGGACATCCGCGTCCGTTACCGCACGGACCGCAGCGGAGAGGACTGCTTCCGGCGGGACACGGGACCGTTCAACTTCCTCTACCTGCTCAACGGCCAGGTCGACATGGGCAGCGGCGACCGCAAGCACCTGGTCCGGCTGATCGCTCGCGCGCTGCGGGCGCTGACGGTCGAGCCGTTGAGCCAGCAGGTACGCTCGGACGCCAACAACAAACTGGCGGAGATTCTGCCGCAGCGCGATCCGGTGAACAACCATCGGCAGTGCTTTTCGAGCTACGGTTTCTGGTGCGGCGTGCCGGGACACCGAACGCACAACATTCAGTCGCGCGTCCTGGCCGACCTGGAGAACCTCAACGCCGGCCAGAACAACGGGCGGCCCCACTATCGCCGACAGGTGCAGCAGCGAATCGCCAACAGCGCCGGATTCGCCCCTTCGGCGAAAGAGCTTGTCCCACCGACGATCTCTTTCCCCTGGGAGCCGTCGGGCAAGGGGACATCGCCGGAGGTCGTCTCCAGCGTGCTCGCCAGTCTCCGCCGTCACCTGGAGGTCTCGCTCGTTCCGCTGGCGCGAAAGGAGGCGGAGAAACTTGTCGCTCCGCACAAGCCCATCGAAGCGTTGCTCGCGGCGGTGGACGAGATGATCGAAGAGGATTTCTTCAACGCCGAGCCGTTGCAGCCGCTCAACCAGATCGGCGCCTGCCTGGACGCCTGGACCGAGGCGGTCGAGGCGATGCTCGCTCACAAGCAGACATCCGCTCCGACAAACATCAATGCCGTGGTCGCGGACATCCTCACGCAGGCCCGCAGTGCGATGGAAACGCTGGCGGTCCGCGTGCCGGCCCTGTCCTGGACGTCGAGCGACGTGGTGCCGGCGATCGACAAGACCATCGACGCCTGCTGGCCGCCGATGGCCGAGGCGCTGCTCCACGAACACCTGACCGAATCGCTCAAGACCACCGCTCGCGTTCTGCGGGTCCGCAAGCAGTCCCTCGACGCGGTCATTGCCCTGGCATGGCAGCGCAAGTCGCTGGGCGAGAAGACCGGCGGCAACGGTGACGCCGTGACGGACGTGGGAACCGCCTCACCGCTTCCGGCCGGACGCGACCGCGAGGCGGATTTCTTCTCGACCCCGCTGTGTCTGCCGCTGGAATCTGAGGAGGCGCTGGACGCGGTCGCCGCCAGAGACTTCCGGCAGAGCCTGATCAAGCCCGTCCTGACCTCGTGTATCCTGTCCATCCGCGAGCCGAAAACGGAACTGGCGGAGGTCCGCGTCGTGGAGGATCGGCTGGCCGAAAGCCTCGCCCGGCTGTCGGAGGGCATGAAGCGATTTCTGAACGATATCGAACGCCATAGCTGGGACCTGTTCCGGAACGGTCCGTCGGCAAGTCAGTCGATCAACGACCATCCCTACTACCGGAGCATCTGCGAGATATGGCGCCTGGCCGAGCCGAAGATCGATCTGGACAAGTCGCGCAAGTACGCCTCGCCGCTGTCGGTGGCCGTCGCCCAGCAGGTCGTCGGGTCTTGCGTGCCGACGCTCCTGACGCACAACATGGAGGTCAGCCTTCGCGAGGCGGGCGTCACCGAGGCCTGCAATCAACACACCGGCGAATGGCTCCAGCTCATGCGACTGAGCTATGGTTTCTGCCTGGAGGCAATCAGCCGCTACAGCAAGTACGTCGCGGCCACCGACGAATACGTCCGGCGGATGGGGTTCGAGTTCTCCGACCTGTGGCTGGACAAGAACTGGTACACCGCCTTCCAGAGCGCCCTGGCCGAATGGCGGGACCAGTCGAGCCGGCAGGGCAACCTGCTCGAACGACAGATTTACGAGGCCGGCGCCGCCAAGGTGGGCTCCTTCCGCCGGATGACCGAGACCGTGAACGAGCGGCTGCGGCAGCAACTGCGCTCCCTGAGCGATCCGGCCACGTCCATTCGCCTGGCCGAGCTTCAGGGCGGCACGAACTCGCGGATCGATCTGATTCTCCAGGAGATCGCCTTGACCGATTGCGACGCGGTGCAGGGAGGCTTGAGCAGGGGTCTGGCGCTGCTGGAGCACGTGGTCGAGCAGGTCGAGCAGTGCATCGAGACGGTCCCGCAAAGCGAGCAGAAGATCGCCAGGGACGTGCTCGGCGCCTGCCGCGAGGACCTCAGGAGGTTCAAGGAAGAGGTGGACGTTGCCGACGTGGTGAACTTCTGAACGAGCCGAGATGCTGATGGAAGGCTGGTGAGCGTTCGTGAGCGGAAATGACACACAAGCGAAAGGAATCGGCCCGGCGCCGATTCTGTTCGTCGCCGTCGGGTGTCGCGCCGAGCAGACGGTGGCCGCGTTTGCCGAAACGGCCAGGGGCCTGACGGTGCCCGTACAGGGTCCGTTCGCCTTTCTGTCGATGGACCCGGCGGGACGGCGCGTCGCGGCGGGCCACTGGACCTGGCTTTCCGACTTCGACATTCCGGCCTGCAGCCAGACGAATGGCCTGTCCGAAGAGTCCCTGTCGGCGACCGTCGCGTCGCTGATTCGCACGCTGCACTCGAAGGAGCCGGCGGCGGATGCGAACCTCCCGGGCCGTGTCCGCATGAGCTCGTACATCCTGATCGATCTGTCGGAGGCCGGCTCGGTCGACCGGGCCTTGCCCGCGATGGAGCTGCTGCGGACAGGTGATCCGGCCCACGACATGGCGATCGTCGCGCTGACGGGCCGGACCGCGGCGTCCGGCCGCGAACTCGACGATCTCTGGTTCGAAGCCTGGACCCGCCTGACGGCCCGCCTTCAGGACGATCTGCTCGCCCAGAAGATCTACCTGCTCGACGGACGTGACGCCGGCGGCATGTGGTTCGAGCGGCCCGAGCAGATGGACCAGTTCGCCGCTCAGTTTCTCCTTCACCATGGAGTGACCTGCCGGGGTCCCCTTCGGCAAAACGAGAGACGCCGCATCACTCCGCAGGAGAGTGTCTTGAACGTCTGCGGATCGTTCGGCCTGCGCGCGATCCACCTGAACCTTCCGGAGGTGATCCGCCGCACGGCGCAACGACTGGTCCACGAGGACCTCGCCGGCCTGTACCAGGAGGTCCTTGCCGAGGAGCGTCGCCGACATATCGACGAAGAAGCGCAGAAGCTCGTCGAACGGATCGAGAGCATCTACGAGGCCGTCTCGCAGGCCCGCCCGAGCGACGCCGATGAGCCGGATGCCGCCGCATACGAGCTGGTGGTGCGTAACAAGGATGCCTGCGAAGCGATCGGCGCCGCCGTCGGACGCATCTGCGGCCGTGCGCCCCTGGCGAGCCTTAGCCATCTTCTCAAGTGCGCCGAACCCCGGCTTCGGTGTCTGCTGACGCGGCAGAAACTCGTCGAGCGCCAGCAAGTCCGCAGCCGTGCGGCCGAGGTGCTTCGCCGTCAGGACGAACAGACGTATCAACCCATGCGAGTCTGGCTCGGCAAGACCGAAGACGCTTGGGTGGACCGCTTCACTCCGATCGGCCAGACCCGGACGCAAGCAAGCGTGAGCCGCCCGGCCGGGACGACCGCCTGGCGATTCGGACTGCTGTTTCTGGTCATGGGCTTTGTCGGTCTGGCGGCGGAGTTGCTCTCTGAAGAACGCGTCTTCGCCCTCGGAGGGGCTCTGCTGTGCCTGGCCGCGGCTGTGCTGGCGACTCAGCCCACCGGTTGGACCACGCACAGCAGGACCGTCGTGCCGGAAGGATGCGACGTCGGCAAGGCGGCTCCCGTCGTTTCCTACCGCAAGCGTGCCCCGCTGTGGATGCGCTCGCTGGCAATCGCGCTGGCGGCGTGCGGCGCGGTCGCCGTCGCGTGGTCGCTATGGCCTGATCTGTGGACTGTGGCCACGGCCCTGCAATCCGGGGTGGCCGCCCTGCTGGCGGTCATCGGCGTCAGCGTGATCCTCACCGGACCGGTTCAGGTTCGCGCCGATCAGCCCAAGTGCGAAGAGGCGCCCGACCATCTTTGTCCGCCGTTCTGGACGTGGCGCGCGTTCGGGCTGTTGTGCCTGGCGTCGGCATGGCTGGTTCTGTGCCTGCGGGCGCCGAGCCCTCTCGGGACCGATGCTTCACTGCGATGGGGCTGCCACGGGGCGGGCTTGGTGGCGATTGGCGTGGCGGCGGCGCTGGCCCTGAGACCGCGCGTCGGTCGCGTCCGGCTGATCGAACGCATTCCCAAGGTCCCCGAGCCGCTGGCCGGCGGCATCAGCATCCCGACCCGCGAAAACGATCTGATTCGCGAGGTCACCGCCATGGTCCAGTGGATCGACCGGCTCACCCTCGACCCGCGTCAGGCCCTTCTGCGTCAAGGCATGTCCGATGCGACACCGGGCCGCGAGGTGCTGTTCGACCTGCTGGCGGCGGACTGGGATCGTCAGTTGGCCGAGGCCTTCCGGCAGACGTTGCGATCGCGCATCGGACAGTCTCTGCGCGATCTGGCGCTGGAACCGAAGGCCTGGGCGCAGTGCGTCGTCCGGCACCTCCAGGACCCGCAGGCCCGCAGCTCCGATCTCGGCGTCCTGTTCACGCTCGAGGTGGTCAAGGTCTGGGTGGATTCTTTGTCCGTCGCCGACCTGGCCGCCTGTGTCCGCCCGGACGCCGAGCGTCTGAGCCATCTGCTGGATCGGGCGGCGATGCCCAACTGGCCCGCGCCGCGCGTCGCGCCGGAGGTCGGCATCTCCGTCGCCGCCGTCGGAAGCGCGCTGTGGGGCGCCCTGTCGCCGTTGACCCGGACGGCTGGACCGGCCGCCGTGGTCCGCCGCGACTGGGATGCGCAGACAAACGATGTCCTGATTCTCCACATCGTTCAGGGGTTGACCGAAGGCTGGCGAGGTTATCCCGCCCTGCCGGGCCAGCGCCGTGAGCCGCCGCGTCTCGACACGGCGGATTCGACCCTGTCGCCGTCGGAGCAGAGTTCCTCGGCGGCCCCGCAAAGCACGTAGCCATCCCGGACGGTGCGACGAATCGGCTGGCGTCAGGCGTTGGGCCGGCCGACGCAGTGGTATTCGATGCCGGCCGAGCGCACGTACGCCGAATCGTAGAGGTTGCGCCCGTCGAAGATCACCGGACGGGACAGCTTCCTGGCGATGAACTCGAAGTCCGGATTGCGAAACTGCTGCCAGTCCGTGAGGATCACCAGTCCCTGCGCTCCGTCCAGGGCTTCGTAGTAGTCCTGGCAGAATATGACGGCCTCGCCGAGGAGCTGCCGCGCCGGGCCCATGGCCTCCGGATCGTGGGCCTGCACCTGCATGCCGGCCTTAAGGAATTCCTCGACGCAGAAGATCGCCGGCGACTCGCGGACGTCGTCCGTTCGCGCCTTGAACGCCAGTCCCCACACGGCCAGCGTGGTCTGGGTCTCTCTGCCGGCGTAGTAGTCGAGCACCTTCTGCGCGAAGCGCCTCTGCTGCTCGGCGTTCACCTGCCGGACCGCCTGGATGATGTTCATCGGCACGCCGTGCTCCTGGCCTGTGTGGATCAGGGCGCGGACGTCCTTGGGAAAACAACTGCCCCCGAAGCCGGCGCCGGCGAACAGGAAGGCGTTGCCGATCCGCGCGTCGCTGCCGATGCCGGCGCGCACCAGCTCGATGTCGGCGCCGACCGCCTCGCACAGCGCGCTCAGTTCGTTCATGAACGAAATCCGGGTCGCCAGCATGCAGTTGGCGGCGTACTTGGTCAGCTCCGCGCTGGCCGGGTCCATGAAGATGATCCGCTCCTTGCGGCGCATGAACGGCGCGTACAGGTGCCGCATGATCTCCCGCACCTTGGGGTCCCGGGCGCCGACGATGATCCGCTCGGGCTTCATGAAGTCGTCGATCGCGGAGCCTTCCTTGAGGAACTCCGGATTGCTGACGTAATCGAACGGTTGGCGCGTTCGCGCGGCGACCCGCTCGCTGATCTTCGCGTGCGTGCCCACCGGGACGGTGCTCTTGCCGACGAGGATGCGGTATCCGTCCATGTGCTCGGCGATGCCCTCGGCGACCCTGAACACCGCCGACAGGTCCGCCGAACCGTCCTGGCCGCTGGGCGTTCCCACGGCGATGAACAGCAGCAGCGACTTCTCGACCGCTTCTTTCAGCGACGTGGTGAATTGCAGCCGGCGGGTGGTCCGCGTCCGGTTGACGATCTCCGCCAGGCCCGGCTCATAGATCGGGATGACGCCCTCGCGGAGCTGGCGGATCTTCTCCTCGTTGCTGTCGACGCAGATCACGTCCGTGCCGGAATCGGCCAGACACGCCGCCGTCACCAATCCGACGTAACCGACACCCACTACGCCCACTCTCATGTGTCAGTGCCTCCCCATCGGGCATCGCCCGGTGTATCTGCCGCCCGGCTTCAACTCATTCGGTTTCTGCGCGGAACTCGAGAAGAGCCTCACTGGAGAAGCCCTTCGATCTCGGTCCGCTCCTCGGGCGTGAACGCGGGGTTCGCCCGGTCGATCTCCAACGCATCCCGCAGGTGCTTCTTCGCCGAATCGACGTCGCCGAGTTTCGCGCAGGTCCGGCCCAGTTGCAGCAGCGCCTTGGCTCGCGGCGCGGTGTCGGGCTCCGTCAGCTTCAGCAGTTCCTCGAAATCGGTCCTCGCATCGGACAGGCGGTCGATCTTCGAGAGGATCGTGCCCCTGGTGTCGAGCAGATGCCGGCGGTCTGCGTCGCTGCCCCCGAGACGGAGTCCGGTGTCGGCCAGCTTCAGGGCCGCCTCGTAGTCGCCGTCCTGCTCCTGAATGATCCACGCCAGGTCGTTGAGGACTTGCGTGTTGTTCGGATAGGCATCGAGCAGCTCCTGGTACGTCTGTTTGGCCTTCTCCGCGTCGCCCGTTCGATAGAGCGCCGAGGCCAGCCCCAGGCGGGCATCGGGCAACGTCGGCCAGGTCTTCACGGCGTGTTCGAAGAGCTTGACGCCCTCGCTTCGCAGGGCCGGCGTGTCCAGGGACGCCAGCACCCCCGCCGCCCGGGTCACAATCGCCGGGTCCTGGTTGTCGCAGGCGATGTACGCCGCACTGATGCCGGCCAGGTCGTCCCAGCGCGACTGCGCCGCCAGGCACAGGAATCGGGCATGCACCACCGTCTGGTTCTTCGGCGCGACCTGCGCGGCCCGATCAAGCCACGCATAGGCCGGCTCGAAATCGCGTGCAAGACGATGCAGATCCACGAGCATCACGATCGCGTCAAGGTCCTTTGCGCCCGCGTCGCTCCGACAATAGGCGGTCAGTTCGGCGATGCCTTTCTCCGGCGTTCCCAAAGCCACCAGGATATTCGCGTGGGCCATCAACAGGCGCACATCGGACGGAGCCTGGGCCAATTCGGATTCGATCCATTCCTGCGCCCCCGCCAGGAGCGTGGGGTTCTTGCGATCCGCCGCCTTGGCGCTGACCAGGCGTATGGCCTCGAGTCGGTTGGGATCGTCCCGGCCGATCGCGCGAGCCGATCGAATCACCTCTTGCAGGAGGCTGTCCTGTTCCGTCAGCAGGCCGGCGTCCAACAGCACGTCCAAGGCCGGTGCGTAGTTCGGGTCCTCGGCCAGCGCCAGGCGCGCCATCTCCGTCGCGACCTGTCCGTTGCCCAGGACGATCTCGATGCGACCTCGCGCCGAAAGCAGCGACGGAGCCTTGGGATTGGCGCCCACCGCTCGAATCGAGTAGGTGCGCGCCGCCTCGATCTTGCCGGATTGCGTCGCGGCGTTGATCAACATCAGGTGGGCGCCGACGTCCGCCGGCGTCTGGGCCACCACCTTCTCCAGCAGGGACGTGCCTTGGGGGTCCCCCTGCCGCAGCAGTTCCACGGCGCGGGTTCTCGTCAAGTCGGGGTCCTGCGGCAGCGCCTCTTCGAGCGCCCCGAGCATCGCCAGGGCCCTTTCGCGGTCCTGCCCCTGTCCTCGCTGGAGCAGCCGCTTCATCAGCGCCCGCTGCAACGTCAGGTCCTTCGGGTGTGCGCCCAGCCCCTCTTCCAGCGTGCCGATCGCGTCGTCCAGGCGGCCCCGGCGTACGTAGAAGTTGCTCAGCAGCCCGTAGCCGCCCACCTGCTGGTCCTTGTCCTCGAATGTGGTCAGCTTTCTGTAGTCCGCCTCCGCCTGCGACCACTGCTCCTGACCGGCGTGGTAGTTCGCGCGCATCAGGTACGCGACGAAATCCTCCTTGCCGGCCACGTATCGATCCACGACCTGCTGCGCCTGTTCGGCGCGTCCCTGGGCCTTGAGGATGGCCGCACGCACCATGACCGTCGTGGACGAGGCCGACGCGATCGCCTCCGCTTCGTCCAGCAGCTTCAGGGCTTGGTCGGCGTCGTTCATCTTCTCATGGAGCAGCCGGGCCAGGACCACGCGGGACTGGACGTCGCGCGGGTCGTTCGCGATTCGCAGCCGCAGCTCGTCGACGGCGTCCGAGATGTCGCCGGCGCGTATCGCGGCGTTGACGTTCCACGCGCTGACGACGCGAGGATCGGCATCCACCTGCTGACGGACCGCCTCCGCCTCCATCGCACGGCCCTGGGCCTCCAGCAGCGTCACCAGCTTGTCGGCAAGGACAACCGCCGAGGGATTCCGCGCCAGCGTCTGGCGGCAGACCTCCTCCACCTTCCGAAGCTCGCCGGTCTTCTCGTACAACTGCGCCAACAACAGCGGCGGCGCCGTCCACTCCGGATCGGCATCGCAGCAGTACTGGAGCAGATCGACAATCCCTTGCTGTTTCGTTCGCCAGTCGTCTCGCGACAGCCACGTCGCGGCGCGGTACAGACGCCACAACAGGCCGCTTTCGCCCTCGGCCTGCTCGAGTTCAGCGACCAGCGCATCCGCTCGGGCCGGGTCGGCCTGGACCTCGCGGAGATCCAGGAGCATGGCGCGGACCTGAACGTCGCGCGGGTCGCGCGCCGCCAGGTCGTTCAGCATAGCGATGCCGCCGGCGCGATTGCCACGCGTCAGTTCCAGCAGCGCGCGACGGATGGCGATGGACCGCTTTGCCGGCTCGCCAGCCACGCTCTGCGCCGCCTCATCCAGACAACGGATGGCGGCATTCGGGTCGCCGGCCGCCACGTGCAGCCCCGCCAGGGCCAGCCACGGTTCGGCAAGCTCCGCGTGGCGGGTACACACTGCGCGGCCCTCCTGGAGCGCCTTGTCCGTCTGCTTCTGCTGGGAGTACAGCCGGACGAGCTGCATCGCCGCAGGCAGAGGACTGTCGCATTCCTCCATCGCGAGGCGCAACTGCTGCTCGACCTCCGCGAGCTTCTGTTCTCTGGCCGCCGCATCCGTTTCGCTCTGGGCCAGGTAATTCCCGATCACCGCCTGGAGCACTCGAATATCGATCCGCCGGGCGTTCTTCTCATCCTTGCGCAGACCGGCCAGTTCCGCCTCAAGCTCCCGCAGCCTCGCGAGATCCGGCGAGCCTTGCTGCTGAACGGCGATGTGCGTGCCCGCCTCGATCCGCAGCACGTTCAGATCGATGTCGTCGGGATAGAAACGGCCGCCCTGTTGGGCCGTCTCGAAGGCCCCCGTCCAATCCTGCAACCTCAGGTAGTTTCTCGTCAACTGCACCACTACGCCCAAGTCACGCGGCCGGTCGGCGAGGTAGCGGCGCATCGCGTCGACGGCCCGCCGGGTCTGGTCGGTTCGCGCAAACGCCTCCGCCAGCAGTCGCAGGAATTCCGGCGCTGCGGTCCCCGTGGACACCAGCGGCTGGAGCGACTCGATCACCGTATAGGAGTCGCCCTTGGCCCGGGCGACCAGGGCCTTGAGGAACGCCAGCTCGGCCTTCGCCTCACCCGCCCTCTGGCGGGCGTACAACGCGTCTTCGTACTCCTTCAGATACGCCGCGGCCTTGGCGATGTTGTCCTCGCCGCCGGCGCCTACGCACAGTCGGACGGCGTTGGGATACATGGCGAGCCGGTGCCCCTTGGATTCGAGCTTCTCGAAAACCGCATCGGTCATCGCCGCGCCTTCGGCGTGAGTTCCGTTCCGCATCGCCAGCTCGGAGGCCACGTCGTAGCGGTCGACCACCCACGTGTCGGGATCGAAGTAGCGTTCCGCGATGGCCGCCTCGGGCAGGCGGTCGGCCGCCTCCAGTTCGGCCGCGACCTTGTCATACTCGCCGTGGGCCATCCACTCGCGCGCCAGAAACAGGCGGACCCTCGGGTCGTCGGTGCCGTGTTCATCGGCCGCGAGCAGGTCCTTTCGGGCCAGTTCCTGCCGCTCGGCGCCGTTGACGCCGGGGACGTTCGCAAGGCGATAGAAGCGCGCGCGGGATGCCAGGGCCTCCGCCGATTGCGGGAAACGATCCACCGCCTTGTTCAGCCAGCCCAGCGCGCTGGTCATAGCCTCCGGCGTGCCGCCGGCGATCTCCAGGCCGCTCATCTGCGCGCAGGCCCGGATGTACTCGATGTGCTCCTGCGGGTCGGATTCGAGTCGTTCGAGCAGCCCGGCGAGCGTGTCGCGCGCTTCCGGCAGCCGGTTCAGACCCACCAGCGCCTGACTCTGCCAGAGGGACGCTTTGACGTCGTTCGGCTCGTGCTCCAGCCGCTTGCCGGCGATGTAGACCAACTCCTCGGCGGCGCCCCTGGCGGCGTAGATCGTCGCCAGCTTCTCGTAGGGGACCGTGTCGAGCGGGTCGAGCTGGATCACGCGGCGGTACGCGCCGACCGCTGCCCCGAGGTGAGCCGGCTCCAGCGGGCGGACCGACAGCCTCGCCTGGGCGTACTTCTTGAGGATCTCGACGTCATCGGGATTGCGGCCAAGGTACTCCTGAAGGTGCTTGTAGGCGTTGACCCAGTCGCCCTTCTCGAAGGCGGCGGTCCCGGCCTCGAAGTCCATCTTCGACAGGATATTGCGGCGCACCTGACGGGCCACCACCAGCGAGACCCCCAGGGCCACGGTGACCACGATCACAATGACCAGCACCTTGACGTTGACCTTCGCACTGCGGTTCGCATGACGCATGATAGGCTCTCTCAATCGATACAGGATTGCGGACTTATCGCCGTTTTGCACCTACGCTGTAGTTATCGACTGCGGGCACGGCGGCCGTTAGCGTGCCGGAGGTTTTTGTCATGGGGACATGCGGGCGCCGGCTCGCCCTGGCGGCGGCGTCCGCCGGAGGAGACCAGGAACCGCTCCAACGAGGCTGGAGCGGGCCTGATTATAGGAGTGCGACTGCCGCGCCCGGCGGACCGGCCCCCACCGGCGCAAACAAAACGGCCGGCAAGACCCGATAAAGGACCTTGCCGGCCGCCAAGAGACTAATTCACTGCAAAACTGTGCCTGTTCCCAGGCTTGCTCCCTTACGACTGCCGCCTCCGCAGCCGCGCGCCGGCCACGCTCAACCCGAGCACACCCAGCAGCACCGCCCCCGGAACCGGAACGGCGGCGATCCCAAATTCACCGATAGCAAAATCTGTTGCGGAAGTGATTGCGATCGTGGCGATACTGTCGCCGTAGAAGCCAAACCCGGCGGCACCAGCATAACCGTCCACATCCTGCGAAGCAAACGTGCCATCTTGTGCGGTCGCCGTAATCGTGTAGGTGGCCCACGGATTTGGTTCGGCGTAGAAGTAGAACGCTCCGGTCATAGCAGGCAGCGTCAAGGTCACCGATGTCGCGCCCTTAGTGGAGAGAACGTCGCCGGTGTAGCCATGGCTCCAGGTGGCCCAACCCGGACCGATCGTACGGATTTCCATCGCGCTGCTGAAATCAACTGTCCCACCCAGCGGCGAGGCTAGGGATGTGATATCTGTATAGGGTGTTCCATAATCGTCTGGGAAAGCCGTCATGGTGTAGGAACCCAACGTCGCAGGCGGGGCACCAGTTCCTAACGCCACGCCCGTAATGTCTGCCTGGGCAGTCGTAGAAATTCCCACGATCGCTGCCACGATCAAACACGCCAGTAGTATCCTCTTCATCATCTCTCTTCTCCTTTTCCTATTCAGCCATCGAATGTTTGACGTGTGAGCTACAGACAAGTACCCTTATGATCGCTTGCGCAGCCTCGCTCCGGCGACGCTCAACCCGAGCACACCCAGCAGCACCGCCCCCGGAACCGGAACCTCGACCGACTCGACCATCACAACCATGTCGGTGAAATCCCAGTCAGGATTCACCAGCAGGTCTTCAAACGCCAACACGTACTCGTTGACCGTCCATGTGCCTGGGCTGAAAGGAAGGATTTGTGTCGGGTCGCCTTTACCCTGGTAGGCATAGAAGTGATCCAATTTGTCGTCGTTCAGCGTTGTGTCGCTGAAGAACACAGCGTCCGGATCGTTGTTGCCCGCCGTCGCATCAAGGTAGAATCCAAACCAGGTGGACGAGAATGTCGCCGAGGTTTGAGCTCCGCCGAGCGGCCAATTGGTGGTCACGATAAAGGTGCCGTCTGCAAGCGAACTCAACGTGGCCTGAGCGCCTACTCCCGGCGGATCGCTCAACTTGCTGCCGGCAGCGCCGTCGAAAATGACCAGGCGCTTCGCAGGATCGGCCAGATCATAAATCCCGAACACGTTGGTACCTGCAAAATCGGCGATCTCAATGATCATTGTGGAGATCATTCCGCCCGTCGCCGTGATGTGCCACTGATCGTCACTCCCATCAGGGACGAAATCTGTGGCCACGTTGACACTACTGGGGCCACCGACCGTGATACCGTCCAGTACGTCCTGCAAAGCTGCTCCTGGAGGGCCACCGGGACCGGCCAGGGTTACGGCGTTGAGGGCCAGGACGGCGCTCAGAGCTACAAGTATCATCGTTCTTTTCATCAGTCTATCCTCCACCCAAAAAGGGGCTGCCTCTTGAACTATCTGTTCTTACGAAGCCGGGCGCCGGCAACGCTCAACCCGAGCATGCCCAGCAGCACCGCACCCGGAACCGGAACCTTCGTGAAGTCGCCGGCAAGACGAGAGTAGTCCAGTTGGACGCCCGAACCACCCTGGTTGAAGACCTGAATGCTAACGCCGAGCTTGCCATCAGCGGTAAACCAGTCAACAGTGATGTCAAAATCAGGCGTCAGATCGATGCCTGTAAGTTGCCAAGCGCCACCCGCAATACTCGTAGCTGTATATTCTGTACCCCTACCGTCGTAGAACCCCAAGGACAGGGTCGCACTGTTGACAACATCACCTGCGGCGAGGTCCACTGAAGGGTCTGAATCCAGAAGGACGTGCTCGTATTGAAAGGACGGTCCAGAGGGGTAGTTATTGGGGATGTTTATGCGCGCGCCCCCAGCAACCAGCGTGAAACCGCCATACTGATAACCTGTCCAGTTTTCGATGTTGTTGTTGAACACGTCGGCGGAAACGGACCCGGCGGTCAGGGCGATCAGTGCGGCGACGAGGATTGCGATACTGTACTTCTTCATTGTACTTGCTCCTTTTCCTGTGAAAGCTTGTCAAAGTCCATTTCCCCTCCGTCCGCACGGCCGGAAGGGTGGAATCTGCGACGGCGCTGCCCGCAACAAACCAGGGCAGGCCATCAGTGCTCATGACAAGCTCGGAGGTGCCCGGGAGGCAAGTACATCGGAGATGAACTGCGAGGTGCGCACCAGGATCGGGATGGTCCCGGCGCGGTAGAGGGGCATGAGGCGGTCGGGCGCATCGTCCGGCTGGACGAAGCAGGCCGCCGCATGACAAAACGCATCGGGCCCCACAGCATGGCTGTGGCCAATCTGCTGCGGAGCACCGCTGTGGTACCATTCAGGGATGAAACCGAAGGAGCACCGCCGGACCCAGTGGCCCGAGCGGCACATGCCCAGCCCGATCAGGGCGTAGAGGCAGAAGTCGAGGCTGCTGCGGCCGTCCTTCAGGGCGATGGCCTCAGGCGACTCGGCGGTCTCTTCGTCCGCCACGTGCACCGTCGGAGAGGCCACGTTGCCCACGGGATCCGCCCGGTCGGCAAAGCCGAACAGCAGGACTTCATGGCAGCCCGCCTGGTCGAGACTGTGCGCTGCATCCGCCGAGGCCGGTGTGACGTCGGCGCGCACAGCAGCGGCCACGACGAGAACCGCCGCAACCGCAAGGATTGTCCTTTTCACCTCGACCATGAGATCATCAACCCTTCACTCCGTGAACTATATAACCAGCCGTACTGTACCACGACTTACCCAGTTTGTCAAGGGCCAGTTCGCTGATTTTGACGATTTTTTCTACAAAGCCCCCCTTCCGCCGTCGCACGGACGCCGGACGGGGTCAAGCTTCGTGTTATTCGTTGTCTGAAAAGGACTTACGGCGACAGATTACTTCGAACTGCGTCCTCGCAGCCGAGCGCTCGCCACACCCAGGCCCAGAACACCCAGCAACACCGCCCCAGGAACGGGAACCGGAGCGACGCGAACCAGCATGTCTTGGGCGAAGCCCTCGCCCGCAGCCTCAGTCCACAGGTTCATCACCATGACATCGTCGGCACTGCCCGCGATGCTATTGAGGTAGTTCGATGCTCCGCCCTCGCCTTCCTGGTACCAGAGAGCATTCTGAACATCGTCCGCGTCCGCCGCATCCCGCGTCAGCAACGGCGAATCCAGCCAGTAGTTGTAAATCCTCTTGCTCTGGTCGTCGAGCGGATCTCCCGCCGGGCCTACCCCACCCTCCACCGCTCTGTCGCTGAGAGTTACCCAGTACTCGCCGCCAATCGAGACGGTCTCGGCGAGTTCGAGGCAGAAAGTGCTGATGAAATAACCTGCGTCGTAGATGCCAATAGGGCTGTCCAACACCTCAGCACGAAATTCGCCACCACTGGTGGTCCCAACGCCGTTGTGGATTCTGACCTTCATGTCTGCAAATGCCGGCACCACCAACATGGACGCCACGACCACTGCCAAAATCGCTCTCTTCACCATAACCCTGCCTGCCTTCCTCATTCAATTGACCTTTTCAGTGCCTCTATTGAGGGCGCACAAAACCACACCCGAATACATTCTACATGAAAGACTGGGCAAGATCAAGTGAATTATAGATGGCAAGATAGGTAAGCATAAGAGCATCCGGCCTACGTGGCGCGGACCTTCTGTCGTCCTATAATGACCGCCTTTTTGGGCTTTTCTTCGGTCTTGGTGATGGCGGCCAGGAGCCAGAGCTGGCCGAACATGAGCATGACGGCGGCCGGCATCATCACCAGGCCGGCGAAATCGTGAAAGAATTTTTCGGCTGTTTCCGTGCTGGCGTGCAGGAAAAGGACGGCGGTGGCGACGAGCCGGAGCACATTGCATAGTACGGCGACGGGGATGCTCGATAGCACCAGGACGGTCTTCTGCCATGTGGGGCGTTTGACCATGTAGGCGATGAAGGCGGCGACGATGATGAAGGCGGTGAGCATGCGGAGGCCGCTGCACGCCTCGGCGACCGCCATGGGGATCCGCCCATCGAGCGTGACGACGTTGCCCTGCTGGCTGACGCGGACGCCGAACGCCTCCAGGACGAACACCGAGGCTGTGGAGGCGAAGCTCTGGAGGGGGCCGTTGATGAGGTTGTGGATGCGGCCGGGCAGAGGGACCATCAGGAACAGGAACAGCAGAATCCATTTGACCCGCCAGAAAACCTCGGTCCCGGCCACCAACAGGACCAGCGCCACGATGGTCAGCACGAGCGAGTAGCGGTCGGCCGACTCGAACACGAACAGCACGCCATAGGCCCGGGCCGCCTGCGCCAGGAGCAGCAGGGCCAGCCCGCCCGCCCAGCAGGGCCGCAACGTCAAGCCGGCCAGGCGCTTGCGAGCGACCCAGACGAAGAAGACGGCCACCAGCGGCACAAGCTGCCCGGCCGAGTAGTCGTCGTCCCGTTGCCACTCCTTGAACAGGTCCACCATGGTTGGCCAGTAGGCCCAGCCGGTCAGCAGCGTCAGAAGCGCCACGACCGGAATCAGCCTGGCGGCGGTCTCGGACAACAGACCCTCTTCGGATCGTGCCACAGCCGCCCTGCGTCGAATTATGCGTTCCACCACGTTCGTTTCCCCTGTATGTCGAGAGGTCTGTTGTGTCAGTTTGCGCCAGCGGTCGGCTCCGGGCCGTGGAACAACGCCGCAATCAGGGGCGCCGATCGGACGGCGAAATCGCCCGCCGAACGCATGGCAGCTTCCGCCGGCGCGGTCTCGGCGATCCCCACGACGACCTGGACCTGGGCGATGTACCCGATTCGCGTCCACAGCAGTTTGTAGCGCCACTCCGAGACGTCGCGGCAGTACTGGCCGTCGACGAGATAGTAGTACAGGACGAGTACCCTGCTGCTGTTCAGAACGCCTCGTGAGAATTGCATCGCGTTGCAGGGCAGCACGCCGCCGTCATCGAGCGGCAGGTCGGGGGCTTCGTGCTTGACCAGCGTGTAGCCGCTGCCGGTGTAGCAGACCTCCGGACGGTGCGGCATCAGGTCGCGGGCCCGCACACCCGAGGCGATCCACAGCGAGACCGCTCCGAAGCCGGTGTTGGAGACGTACTGGCGGCTCACGTGCGCATCGGTGTCGGTGGCCTCGATGATGTTGGCGTCAACCGGCCTATCGCGGCCGGCCCAGCCGCCGATCTCCAGCGGCAGGCGGTCCAGCGACTCCTGCGAGACCGGGGTCGTGTTGACCGGCGCCTCCATCTTCGCTTGTACGGCGCGATAGCCCAACCCGAACAGCAGCATCAGGCCCCCCGCCACCGCCGCAGCCACCGTGGCCCGGCGGGAGGAGGACGTGTTCTTCTCAGTCATCTCACTTGCCCTTGTGTCGTGTCAGAACCGATGGAACAAAGCATGTACTGCGTCAGCGCGTGGAACACCCACGCCTGGGCCCAGCGCATGTATGGAATCCGGTTGGTGAAGCACCGCGTTCGCCGCGAGTAGAAGTAGCCCCGGGGACTGCGCATGTTGCGGAGCATCCACGTCAGGACGCGCTCCGTCAGACTGCGCCACGCCGGTCCCATCGCGGAGAAGAAACTGATCGCCTCGGCGGACGCGTGGATGTCGATCGGATAAAGCCGGTCGTGGTAGTACTTCGGCGTGCCATCGTCGAGGAAGAAGTGATTGGCGTAGTAGCGGACCCCTTTGTCGTACGCCTGGCGATAGCGTGCGGAGTCGCTCTCATCCAGAAAGTACCGCAGCGCCTCGAGATTGAAGCCGGTATGGAACGAATCGATCCAGCGGTAGGACCGCGCGTTTCCGTAGTACCACGACCCATCCTCCTGCTGATATCGCATGGAGTACGCCAGACTGGACCACGCCGCATCCTCACAGGCGGAATCCGAAGCGTGTTCCGCCAGCCGGATGAGAATCGAGGCCCCCAGCATGTTGGCGTTGTGGACCACGTCGGTATCGACGGGAGTGTAGCTGAAGCAGAACGAATCTCCCTCGGCCGTCCGATGCAGGTCGTTCAGGAGGAACTCCTTGATCGGGACGGCGATGTCCAAGGCCTGCTGCAAACCCGTGTACGCGTAGCAGTCCAACAGGGCATGGCCGATGAAGGACGTGTTGACGATGGTGGGGACGCCGCGCGGGCGGAAGAAGGCCCGCGACTGCCAGTCGAAGTTGTAGCCCCAGGCGTTGCCGGAGCAATTCGCCGATTTCAGCCGGTCGAGCAGATCGAGCAGATAGCGTATCTTGTCGAGGTCTTCGTCCCGCTGGTAAAGCTTGAACAGTCTGGCGTAGCCCCACAGGAACAGGCCGATCCCCTTGGGGTTGTGTCCCTTTTCGACCCCCAGCAATGGCCGCAGGTTCACAGGGCAGCGGCGCAGAGCCTGGGTGAAGGCCATTCGAGCGCATTTCGATTTGCCGCTGATTCGTCGAATCAGCGGGCTGTTCAGGGCATCGTAGGGATCGTAGCCGGCGTAGTCCGACGATTCCACGAAGCCTAGCAGACCGTGCAGGGCCTCGGTGACGTCCACGTCGGTTGGATGGGTCAATTGGAGCATCGTCAGTTCAGCGCACGCCGATCAGCCGGGCATAGGTGTACGCGATGGCCTCGGAGACGACCGTTCGAAATCCTTCGCTGTAGGTCCACCAGCGCTGCGGGTCGTAGTCCTCGGGAGGGACCACGCAGACCCCCAATTCGAACGTGCGCGGCAGGACCTTCCGGAATGTGAGGTAGCTTCTGCGGGCATGGGGGCCAGTGGTGACGAGATTGGCCCGCGTGACGCCGGGGTTCTTTTGCAGCCATTCGCGGACTTCAAGGGCCGCCGCACAGGTCCGCCCCCTGTCCACAGCCTGGTAGGGAATGACCACGATCTGCTCCTCATCGACGCCCAGCTTCATCAGCGTCGCGGCCACCACTTCCGCATAGCTCTTGTACGCGGACAAGTGAGACCCCGCGCCGATCGGCCCGCCCGTGGCGAGGATCAGCCGGTCCGGGCCGGCGGTGAGCATCGGCAAGCTCTGCTCGAGCGTGTGGTCCGGCATCCATCCTTCGGTGATGAACACCTTGGCGTCGATGGCATTCTCATAGGCCAGGAACGGATACGCACGATACAGGCAACCGAGCGACAGCCCCACCATGGCCGCCCCCAGCAGGAGCCACCCCCACAACGTGGGCACGTAGATCTGTCTCTTGGCAAAGAGCTTGAATCGAATACGCATGCCGTAGACTCAGGGCTTCAGATCTGGGCCGCGTCAGCCGCGATGAAATACAACCTATCGGGGATTCTGACAGACTACACTGGTCTTGGGAGCGCCGTTCATGTCTCGGATCACCTCGGACATGCTGCGGAACCTGACGTGGCCGCTCTCGCCGAGTCGAGCGAGAAACCGCTCGAAGTGTCTGTCGTTGACGAAGTCCTTGGTGTGTCCGATCAGCACAAGAGGCCCGCCGCCGCATCGGGCATGCTTCTGCACCCGCCGCAGCATGTCCCGGCTGGACAGCTTGCAGTAGTCGAACATGATGGCCTGACTGGTCAGCGCTCTCTTGAGCCCGCCGCGAAACGATGGGACGGAACTGAACTTCTTCGCCTCGCTCCGGTCGGCACGGCCGAGGCGCTCCGACTGCCGCCGTTTGAGCGCTGCGCGGACGGTTGTCCACCTGAGATTCTTCCAGTAAGGCTGTATCTCCGCGCTGACCGACAGCTCCAGCACGTGCTCGCCAGGCTCGCCTTCGACAGTGAGGTCATCTTCCATCGTCCACCACGCGGTCTTGCCTGTGGTGACGTGTGAGTAATCGACCAGGGTGGCGCCTGTTGCGGCGACAGCCTTCCTGTACCCTTTCACGACGGAACTGTCGCCTTTGAGTCCCAGTGCCTTCATAGCGGCGATGATCTGTCGGGACGGTTCCGCGCAGAAGCCGCCCGCGCGGAGGCAGGTGCACTCGTAATCGGGTTTGACCGGCCGGATCATGTCCTCCAGCGTGCTTTTGCCTTTGTGCAGCAGCCCGGTGATGGATGCCATCCGACCGCGATTCCCCGGATCATCGGACAGGTCGGCCAGCCGCCACCGGGACGTGTTCAACTGCCACGCGTGCCCGTCGTACACGGCGTCGATCCACTGAGGATGGAGATGCAGTTGCACGTCGTGACCTTGTGCGATCGCATCGGTCGCCTGCTTTCTCATCTCTTCGCACGGCGAGTAGCCCAGACTGGCGCGAAGCGGCGCGTCATACCGGTCGAATGCCCAGTACTCAGCCACTTCGAAGAAGATCGTCATCTTCGCGTGGTGCGCGTTGCAGAGACTCAGGATGCGATGAGCCGGCTCGATGACGTCCATCCGGACGTCCCCCAAGCCGTTCCCGAATATCTCGTAATCAAGGGTGGGAATGCAATCGGTTGTCGAAGTCATGGTCGGCTTGGGGACAGTGCGTCTGTCGCAGACACAGGCTGGGTCGGCGCCACTCGAAGGTGCGATGCCGCAAATGCGGCGTGCTCACGCGCACTTCTGCTTTCGGTCTCTCCGGCGCAGAAGGATCATGTAGACCGCCAATGCGGCGTAGGGAAGGAGGAATGCGATGACACTATCGCGGGATGCATGGGAGAGCGCGCACCCCCCGCCTCCGCCACCACCACCCCCGCCGCTGTCGCCGCCGTCGTCGCCATCCCAGGTGCCGTCGCCGTCTTCGTCGACGAAGGATTCGAGCAGATAGTACGGCGTGAAGTGGGTCGTTCGGAAGCGAAGCGCCTTGAGCGTATCGCTCAGGTCCAGGATCTGAACGTCGGTGATGTCCTGCTGGCTGAGTGTGCCGGTCTCAGAGACGTACCAGCACGGCACGGGTGTGCCGCCGCTGAAGTCGGCCGCCGGATAAGGAATGGTCACCGTCACCGGCTGGTTGAACTGAAGGCCGCTCGGCCCGAAATCGAACGCCAGCACGTTTGACGACAGGATGGACTGCGGATTGAGCAGTCGCCCGATGGTGATCGTGACGTCGTACGGGCACGCCCCGGCGGGAATCACCACGGAGACATCATCCAGAGACGTCGGTGTGGCGACTCCTACGGTCCGACCGGTCGAGGCAGTCACCAATTCGGATTCGAGCAGGTCCGGCGCCATGTACGTGCTGCCGGCGTAGTAGACGTACTTCGCGACGTTGCGGCTGTCGGTCCAGAGCACGTACGGATACCCGTAGCGGTCCACCCCCACCGCCGGCTCGCTCTGGTCCGACCCGGTTCCGCCGTCGCCCACGAGGACGTTCGTCCCCTGGCCCGCCGACACATCGACGAAATACAAGTCCGTGTCGCGGCCGTTTGCGTTAACGTTTCTCTCGTCCGTCCAGCACAGGAAGACCTGCAGGCTCTCGCCGGCGCTGCCGACTGTGGCGATCGAGGGCGCCATCTGGTCGGCCCCGGAGGTGTCATCCACGATGTTCGCCCCGGCCAAAGGACTGCCGGGCATCCCGTCTGAGGATGCATAGCGAATCGTCGCGTCAGTCCCCGCATCATCGACCCATGCGAAATGGAGGACCGTGCCGGCCGCCTCAGTCGCAACGACGGGAGCCGACTGGCTGCCGGCGCCGGTGGCGACTGCCACATTCGTCCAGGGACCGCTGTTCGACGCCGCGCCGTAGACATCGCTCGTTCCACTGCGGCCATCCGTCCAGACCAGGTACACGATATTCGACGCGTTCACAGCGATTGCGGGATCCGTCTGATCGGACGCATTCGTCGTGACCTGCGAAATTGTTTTGGTCGAGAACGCGTTGCTGGAGGTCGCGACGTAGATGTCCTGATTGCCCGCGCCGTCGTCCTGCCAGGCCACGTAGGCGCGATTGGGCGACTGCGAATCGACGGCGATCGCAGGACGAATCTGGTTGTCGTCGGAATCGGTGATTCGCGTTTCCGCCGACCAGGTCAGGCCGTCGCCGGAGGTGCGGATGTAGATGTCCCAGTTTCCTCGTCGACGGTCCTGCCACACGACGTACAGGGTGTCGTCGCTGCCGATCGCGATGGCCGGAAAGCACTGGTCGCTGCTGTGGGTGGTCAACTGGATCGGGCCTGCGAAGTTGGCGCTGCCCAAGGTCAGTTTGCTGACGTAGATGTCTCTCTGACCCGCCTCGCCCGCGTGGTATGCCAGCCAGATATTGCCGGCGCTGTCGCAAACCGTCGCCGGACTGGTCTTGTCGGCGTCGTCCGGGGCCCAACTGGCCGGGCGGTTGTCGCCGAAGACCCGCATCTCCGTGGTGAACGAACAATTGTGCGGCGTCATGGCGTTGCCGGCCAGGTCCGATGCCGTGACGCGGACCGATACCTGCTCGTCAAAACGGAACGCCTCGGCCGGCTGGTAGGCGTAGCGGTAGCTGGCCTGCGTCCCCGTGCGGCGGCAGACGCCGTAGACGCTCTGGTAGCTCGCCGCGTTGCCCGAATAGACAAGTTGATCGTTGACGCGAATCGTCACGGTGCCGGCGTCGACGCCTTGTCCGGCGTCGGAAACCGTCAAGCTGATCACCGGATTGACCGGCACCTGAATCGCATCCGCCGCCGGATAGCTTGCCGCCGTCGTCGGAGCGGTGAGGTCCGGCGTGACGTTGGCCACCGTGATCGTGATCTGTTCGGAATCCGTCAACTCGCCGTCGCTTGCCCTGAACGTGACGGAATACGAACCCGCTTGCTCGTACGTCGGCACCCAGGTGAACGTCTGGCCCGTGAAGTTGGCACCCGTGGGAAGGCCGGTGGCGGAGTAGGTCAGGCTGTGCCCGTCCGAATCCGTGGCGCTGACCGAGAAACTCAACAGAGTGCCCTCATTCACATTCTTGTTGCCGATGGCCGCAAGGACCGGTGCGTTGTTGACCACCTCGGCGACGGTGATGGCAATCGTCTGCGTGACGGGAATCTGGCCATCGGTGACGCCGAACGTAACCCAGTGCGTGCCGCTCTGTGTGTTCGTCGGCGTCCACGTGAACACCCGCGTCGCCGGCGTGAAACTGGCGCCCGTCGGCAGCCCGCTCGCCGAATACGTCAGCGTGTCGCCATCGGCGTCGGTGGCCCCGACCGTGAAGGTGAGCGTAGCGTTCTCGGCTACGGCCTTGTCCCCGATCGCCTGAAACACCGGCGCGCGATTCCCGCTGCTGGCGGTGGCCGCCGATGCGATGTTGGACAGATCCGATATCGTGGTTCCGGCCGTGTTGCTCGTCTTGATGCCGATGTAGTATGTCGTGCCGGGATTCAGGCCGCCGATCGTGAAGGATTGCGAGTCGCCGACGTCTGCCGGCTCCGGCTCGCCCTGCACCTGCATAGCCGAATCCCAATTGGCCTGCGTGATGGCACTGGTGGCATACCGAATGTCATACCGCCCCGGCCGATCCGAACTCCCATCCGCCCCCGGAATCGTCCACCCCACCGTCAGCGAGTTCTGACTCCCCCCCGAACCCGCCAGATCTTCAATGGACTCCAGCACATACTCATACGCCCCAATATCCCACCCGCCCCCCTGCGGCCGCGCCCGCTCCGCAATATCCTTGCGAATATCAATCCCGTACAACCCCTCAAACCGCGCAAACACCTCATTCACATCCCCCGCCCCCGTACCCGCATCAATCGCCGGACTCTCTGCGTACAGGCTAACGCTACCTTGCGGAGACTCGATGAGCATAGGATCTACATCCAGCGAATGAAGCCCTTTATTGAATTCACTCTGGAATTGCAGCAGTGTCTTGTAGTTGAGGTAGTTCATGCCCGTGATGATACGTGGCGAGTCACCAGGCTGATACAGCAGATTGTAGTCGCAGGTGGTGTTCGCTATCCCCGCCCCACTCTCTCTATCATCCAAACGCAGATGGTGGCTATAGGAAATCGCCGTTATGTCTGACACGAGGTTGTTTACTATGGCTATGGTCTTCGTTGTCGAGACACCCACAGATATCCCAGCATCCACGCGAGTGATCGTGTTTCCAATGATGTACAGTTCTTTTACGCCTCGTGGGCCGATAGCAGTACCCTGAATCATGTCGGGTGTACCCGTCGGGTTCCATTCTTCGCTCGAATGGTAGATATCGTGGAAGTAATTTCCAATGATGTTGATATTCAGGCATTCACCATCAAAGCCTGGCCCGCTGCTACTGCCGCTGTAGATTCCAAACTCACTATCATGGGCGTGATTGAACAAGAACCAGACATGGTTTGGGCCGTATTGCCACCCCAGTGCCTGTCCGAGAGACGAAGAACTCTCCTTGAAGCCATATGCAACATTCTCCGAGAAGATCACATGCTCTGCGTACTTCGTCCAGAACCCGCTTTGTTTATTATGGTGTGCGACATTCCGTCCAACATAGATATAGTGCGAGAGAGTGGTAGGCGTAGAATTGATTTGCAGGCCGTCTCCAGAATTGTGGTACATATGGTTATCCACGACCCACACCGAACTGATCTTCCGGTTTATGGTGATCGCATGGACATCTTGGTCGCCCCCTGCGATGTTCGGGTCCCATACACCGTTGTCGTGGATGACGTTGCCATACATCACAACATGCTCAACGCAATTCTCTGTGTAGCTATCGATTCCGACTCCGCCCAGAGTCTCGCTGCCTTGAAACTCGCACTGACGTACGCAGATGTTAGATGTGGTGAACGCCGTGCCACTTTGCCGGCCGGATATTTCTCCCCGAAAGAACTTGATGCCCTCCACGATGATACATGAGGCGTTGCCGTAGTAGCCGATACTCATTCTCAGTGGAACGTTCGGTTCGTCGATGCCTCTCACGAAAATCGGCTGATTGACCGTGCCTTCCCCGTCAAGCAGACATTCGTTGAAGCCATTTTGATTTGCCCCGTTATGCACCTCCACCACGCTTCCAGCCGCTATGTTTCTGGGAATCGTCAACCTAGGTGTGCCAGATGTCCCGTACGGATTCCCCGAATCTGTGCCGTTTGGATGCGCATTGTCCACATAATGCGTGTAATAGCCGCCATCGGTGCTCGGGTGATAGGTAAGTTCGGGATTGCGGTTGGCTGGGTCGTCGTACATGCGGTAGGTTTCGAAGATGCCAAACTCGGGCGTGGGGATTCCTATGGGTGGCGTCCACGTCTTGAAATTGGCAGTTACAGATTTGTCGGAATCCATCGTGATGCGGCCGACCAGACGCTTGCCCCGCAGATCGCCGGACCAATGACTGAGGCAGTACCCAGCATCCGGCCGGGGGATCAGTTCGACGGTGTCGCCTTCGTCGTACTGGGCTTTTGCTGGGGTGATATCGACGGAGCCATGATCGACCGTTACGGTCAAGGTGTGGGGGGCCGCCTGTGCCTGCATCGCCGTGGAGCAGGCGACAAGAACGATCAACCACGAGAATATAGGACCCTTTGCCCTCATGCACGTTGTCCTTTTTCCTATAGTATAATTAACAATCACCCTCGAATACCGACGGGGCTACTGTCTTCGAGCACTGCCCTGGGGGATTCGCTGGTCCACGTAGATGGCCTTGCCTCTGGCCGACGGCGGGATTGTATCGACCAGTTCGACGCTGAACGTCAGTTGGCCGTCGAGCTTGTGGCCGAGATTCTGACATATGCGTCTGGCGTCTTGTTCTCCGTATCCGTCCCCTGCCACGACGCGCAGGACGGCCCTGCCAGGGATCTGTTGCATAAACTGGAACTGTCTGACCCGGACAAACGTATCGTCGTGCATGTTCAAAGCAGTCCACGGTATCTCCGTGCCATCCGCCGCGACAAGGACCTCCTGAGTTCGATGGCCCTGGATGTCTCGAATGATCGTGTGCTCACGGCCGCACGCCTCACAGTGGTCGCCGACGTAGGTCGCCCAATCGCCGGTGCGGTAGCGAATGAACGGCATGACCGTATTGATGAAGCCCGTACCCACGATCTCACCTCTTTGGCCCGGGGTGGTCACCGGCTGGCCGTCTTCGTCAAGCAATTCGAAGTAGCCGTAGGTGGGCCAGACGTGATAGTCCGTCGAATGCTCGCATTCAGCCGCGAGAACAAGCTTTTCCGTGTGCCCATAACAGGAAAAGTACCGACAGCCGAACACCTCCTCGACCATCCTTCGCTGCTCAGGATAGACGATCTCCGACTCGGCAATGATCCCTCGGATGTTGCCGGGGGCGCGCGCCCGCGCGCGCCGAAGGAACCGGGCCAGGGCCGCCACGGTGGAGGGATAAACGTGCAGAAAACACGGGCCAATCGTCGAGATATGCTCGACATATCGCCCCATGTTCTCATCCGACATATGAAAACTGCTGTAGTAATGGTGTCGAAGGACTGGATCGTACTCATGCCGTATTCCATGGCGGTCTGGCTCCACGATCTTCCCGCGAAGCACAGCTAATGGCGTACCTAAGACGTACCCTGCCCGTTGCCAACTTGCTACCAGGAAGGCATACTCAAACGCCGACCTGTCAACTGGATGAACGAACCGAAGAGGTTCAGCACTGGTACCACCAGTGGACACGATCTCAATATCGGGTGAATCGAGGGACTTTGTGCACATCTGTTGAAGGTGATCGCGTACGACATACCGATCGATAATAGGCAGTTGTCTGACTTCCTCCAACGACTTCAGCACGCCGGGCGCAAAACCACAGTGGGTCAGAGTCTCGCCGTAATACTCACTCCTCTCTGATGCTCGCGTCACCAACTTGCAAAGCTGTTGGAGTTGATATTGTCCAGACTGTACTCTGGACCAATGCTGTGTCTGTTCCGCGAATGCCTTGTACCTTCGAAACTCACGCCCCAATAGCCAAGTCGGATTCATAGCCCCTAATCCTGGACCAAGGAACCGTCGCACAATCATCGGGGCAGAATCCCAAATTCGCTTTCTTGTGGCTCGCCGACGTTTGGGTGGCAGTGATACCGTTCCGTATTCCTTTGGCGAATTCGTGTGGTCCTTTGTCCGAACGGCGACCTGGGTCGATGAGACATTGGCACCTCGCATATCGTGCAAGGAGTAGGACGAGACATCCGTCACATGATCTTCGATGTACATACGGTACCAGGCTTCGAGAGCCAGAAGACTCCATAGCTGGAGCGAGTAGTTGCGCCGACCCGACAAGTGCTCACCAAGGAGTCTCCCCACCTGGTCTGGGTTGAGCAGGCCACTGCGTTCGAGATTCTCCCGCGACAAGAATGACTCAGTGAAAGTGCGAAGTTCTCCCTTAATCCATTCGCCGATGGGGGAATCAAAGCCTCGTTTGCGGCGGTTGACAATGCTTCGAGGAATCCACTCAACCGCAACTTCCTTGAGGATATGCTTAGATCGCCGACCTTTCAATCGGTAGGAGGACGGCAGAGAAGTAACGAAATCAACAAAGTCGTGGTCGCAGAACGGGGAACGGACTTCCAAGCCATGCGCCATGCTCATACGATCCATATAGCACAACTGGTATTCAGGCAAGTAACCGCCAATATCCAGATCGGCAGCGCGATCCAATATGTTCCGGCCGTTAGACCCGAGGAGATACTCGCGTAGAATGGACTCACCATACGGATCGTCTGCCCCAGCCGTGACCTTCTCCGACAACAAGCCCATCCTGGTATCGCGGTCAAGCAGGCTCACCCAACTGAGATATGCCTCTTCGGAGGCCAAATCGGAGGCGCAGACAAAGCGCCGTGCACGGTTGACGAACCGTCCTCCTTTGCTGGTCTCGGGCCATCTCTCCACTATCCGGTTCACCAGCTGGTGACGAACAACTAGCGGCAGGGTTCGATAGTACTCCAGAATCCGAATGCCAGCGTGCCGAGGATACCCAAAGAATATCTCGTCTCCCCCCGTCCCGCCTAGAGCTACTTTGACGAAACGCCTGGTGAATTCGCAGAGCAGGTACACCAGCACGGAAGTAGGTTCCCCGTGTGGCTCATCATAGTGCCAGAGGATCTTCGGCAGCAGTTCCACACTGGACTTTGCCTCAAGAATCAGCTCATGGTGTGTGCTGCCGACAACCTCGGCCACGCGCTTTGCATGGGACAGTTCGTTGTATCCGGTTGCGGCACCTCGAAATCCCACTGCGAAGGTTTGCACGTTGGCCGCGTGGCGGCGCATGAGCGCGACAATGCTCGAGGAATCCACGCCACCACTGAGGAAACCGCCGACCTCGACGTCACTTTTCAGACACAGCTTCACCGTCTCGCTCAATCGTTCCGCCACTTCGTGCTTGGCATCATGGAAGGAGATCGTATCTGTGCACCGTCTTCCACGTTGCCAATAAGGCTGAACTTGGGATTGCCCCCTCTCGTGAACCAGTATATGACCCGGCGCCAGTTTGGCGATACTATGGTAGAATGTACGGGGTGCCGGCACGTAGCCCATGGCCAGAAAGTCACAGACCGCCTGCGGATTGGTCTTTCGCTGCTGAGAGCGGGCGAGGAGGGCTTTGATCTCCGATCCGAAGAACAGACGTGTACCATCCACGGTGTAGAAGAGAGGTTTCTCCCCGGTCCGGTCGCGAGCTAACACCAACCGTCGATTCACCGTATCCCATACAGCGAGCGCGAACATCCCCCGGAGTTGCTGAAGGAAATCCAGTCCTTCATCTTCGTACAGATGAACGATCACTTCCGTGTCCGAGGTAGTGGCGAAACGGTGGCCCCTCTGCAACAACTCAGCCCGCACCTCCTGGTAATTGTAGATTTCGCCGTTGAAGACAGTCCAGACAGTCCTATCTTCATTCGCCATGGGCTGATGCCCGGACTTCAAATCGATGATGCTGAGCCGGCGATGAGCCAGACCAACGCCTGGCGCCTCGTAAAAACCGGCGTCGTCCGGTCCTCGGTGGGCCAAGCGATCAGCCATCGTCCGCAGAAGTCGACTATCGTCGCAGCCGACAAATCCAGCTATGCCACACATGGAGACTCTTTCGCTCGTTTCACAGTATTCGGTGACTCAATCTGCCCGCGCCAGCCGAAATGGGGGACGAAGTGCATGTTCATCTCAGAAGGCAATGTAGCCAGTCGCTCGCAACGATTCCCTGGCAGTCTGCAAATCACATCCTCGAGGCTAAACGATGTCAGCGGCAAGGGATGTGGCGCATGGGCCCGGCACAACAAAGGCAGCCGCTGCGGGTCGACACCCATCACGCCTGCACAGGCCAACTCAACGGCAACAGGGCTCTGTCCGGCGAGGACGACTCCGGCGCGTTTCGGTGTCGGATCGAGAGGACCGTTACCCTCGCCAGCAACGATGCCATCGACGATGCAGAACACACGTCGGGCGGGGTGATCGTGAATACTACCTTTGTTGTCCGAGTACAGCAGAATTCGATTCAGATCGAGTGCCATCCGCCACGCGGTGTCATTGCCATGCCAGTTGCCCGAACGAATGGTGTCTTTGTTCGTGTCGCCGAAGACGCGCTTGCCCGCCGCCTTGATCGGTCCGGCGACCATGGTCCGCAGGGGGCCGAAGAAGGGAAACACTCGGCGGAAGCATTCCATGCTCCGCCGCTCAATTCGATGTATCATCCCATCGTCGGCATACTGATCGCCTCCCTGGGAGGGGGTGCCCTCGCGGTGGTGCGGCAGCCAGTTCTTGTTGCCGTTGATGCCCACCAAGTTCTTCAGGCACACCGTGATGCCGGTCTTTTTGTGCGTCTTGAGTTTGGGCAGATTGATGATGCAGTCGGCGTCGAGTATGGTCTTCGAGATCATGTACTCGTGGAGGCCCCCGGTGTGATGACTGCGAATCTCGCTCGTATCGTATTCGGAGCCATAGAGCAGATGGCACAGATGCTCGATCTCGGCGAACATCGAATGGCGGCCCAGGTTCACCTTCACGTAGCCCGCCGGGTCGCCCGGCAGCGGCTCGTGACCGACGATCACACCGTCGATCTTCTTCGCTTTCTCCGGCCGCAGATCGTAGACCTCTACCTCGAAGCCGGCATGCTGTCGATAGAACTCCTGAATCTGGTCGAGTCCCGCAATCCGCCGGATGGCGTCGAAGTCGGCATCATTCTGCGGGGCGTCGGCAATGATGATCCGACCCTGTCCATTCAGGGCGATGTACACATAGTCCAACGCCGCTCGAATGATCGAGCCGTGCGTAATCAGACAATCGTCATGTCCCGCATGCGTCTCGCGAAACTCGCGAACAAAGTTCGGCTTCAGTACCACCGTCTGCCCCGGCCGGATGATCTGCCCGAGCGGGTTCCAGTCGCGGTGTCCGTAGTTCTCTTCATCGAGACCCAGCAGCCGCAGTGCCTCCCGAACCCCGTCATATGCTTGGTTTGACTCGCCCGCCAGCATGTCAGAGCCGAAAGGGTGCTCTGCATAGGTTTTGGCCGGTGAATACGGAGGTTGGACGGGATAGCCCTCGTTGTTCGCGGAGATTGCTACAGAGCTTGCTTTCAAAATGTGGCACAGGCGAAGCATGGCCCTATCTGCTTTCTGTCGATCGGAAGTCTGCCAGGATGGCGTCCCATCGCCGGATTGTGGCCTGCGTTTCGTAACGCAAGGCTGAGCGGCGCGCCGCCTGCGAGAAGGCTGCGAGCTTCTTGTCGTCCGACAGAAGTTCGACAAGTCGCTCCGCAAACAGCTCGGGCGAGCGTCTCGGGACGAGATAACCGTTGACTCCGCTCTCGACGAGATCGCCGAGGTCCCCCACGTCGGAGACGACGGCTGGCAGGCCGCTCATCATCGCTTCCATCATCGAAAGCGACAGACCTTCCGAGTCAGACGTGAGCACGAAGACCTTCGCCCGGCGCAACCAGCTTGCCACGTCCTGCTGACATCCGGCGAAAACAACGTTGTCTTCGATGCCCAGTTCTCGAGCCATCCTCTCCAGGTTGTTGCAGAGTTCACCATCTCCTACGATGGTGGCTTTGACGTTGGGGAGCCGTTCGGCCACAAGGCGAATCGCTTGGAGAAAGACATCAATCCTCTTGATCGAGGCAAGGCGTCCGGTCAGGATCAGGTCAGACTGTGGTTCATTCCGGTCAGGATGAAAGCGGCCGGAGTCGATTCCACCCGAGACAACGTGGAATTCGGTTTGAATCCTTTTGTCCCGGAAGAACGTGACGGCTTTGGTGCCCATCGTGACGATCATGTCAAACTGCTTCACGATCCTGAACAATCGCTTTTCCACTACTCTGTCCGCTGTCTCCATGTTACCGGAGATGTTATCTGTCGAGTGAACTCCACCATCCTCAATCTCGGCGGGTCCACCGACACAAAAGTACATAGATCGCGCGCCTGCCAGATGACCGGCCAGTGCGGCCGCAATCCCGTTCGCAATCAAGTAGAAACCACCAACGGTGTGGGGATGCCGGCGCAGTGCCTGCCAAGCAAATGTAGTGAGTCGGGCGGGCGTGGTACCGACAAGCTTCATCAGCCACTTGGGTGGATAGATAGCCACGACCTTGGGCAGTTCCGGGACGGGATTCGTCGAGACCATCCACAGACGCTTGCATTCCTTTGACGCAGACAGCGGGCCCAGGTGTGCCAAGATCCAATTGGCGGAGTCAAAGCGGCCCGTCAGCATGATCTCGCAGCCGTCCGGGCCGATGGGCCGTCGTCTGCGGCCGATCCAGCCGGCAACACGGATGGCGATCAGAGACCACAGCGTGATCTGGCGGACCAGCAAGTGCCATCCAATCCGGTGCAGTCGCTGCGCAAACGAAACGGGTGGCTGGACACCATACGTTGCTCCCTCATCCGCAATGATGGTGCCCGCTTCGAGAGGTGTGCCGATCTTAGAAGAAGACTCGCCGTTCATCGTTGCGGGAACTCCAGCTTAGGCCAAGGAATAGCGACGGTTATTGACGGAAGCTGATTCTCTCGCAGAGAGAGCACGCTCTTCCCTTCGAGCCTGACGGTCATCAGAAAGTTGCTTATCTCTCGAGCCCGTCGTCATGCCTGTGATCTTTCACTCTGCAGGCCTTCGCGGAGTACTACATCGAAGTACTCGATTGTCTTTCTCAGACCTTCCTCCAGGGGGATCCTCGGCTCCCAGCCAAGTCGGCTACGGGCCACGGAAATATCTGGTCGGCGCCGTCTGGGGTCATCTCCAGGCAAGGGTCTGAAGACCAACTTGGACCGGGACCCGGTCAACTCAAGGATCTTCTCGGCCAATTCAGCGACAGTGATTTCATTGGGGTTGCCAAGATTCACTGGGCCTGTCAGTTCGGGAGCAGAACTCATGAATGCCACGAAGGCCTCTATCATATCGTCGACATAGCAGAACGACCGTGTTTGTGCTCCTTCCCCGTAGATCGTAATAGCTTCATTCTTCAGCGCTTGCACGATGAACGTCGATACAACTCGGCCATCATCAGGGTGCATTCGCGGTCCGTACGTATTGAATATACGGGCCACCTTGATTGCTAGGCCGTGTTGTCGATGGTAGTCAAAGAACAGCGTCTCAGCGCACCGTTTACCTTCGTCGTAGCAAGAGCGTACTCCAATGGGATTTACGTTGCCCCAGTACTCTTCTCGCTGTGGATGCACCTCCGGATCACCGTACACTTCACTTGTGGACGCCTGAAAGATCCTGGCCCTCGTCCGTTTAGCCAGACCCAGCATGTTGATGGCCCCATGTACGCTTGTCTTTGTCGTCTGCACTGGATCATACTGATAGTGAATGGGTGAAGCAGGACATGCCAGATTATACACTTCATCGACTTCGACATACAGCGGGAAAGTCACATCATGCCGCAGCAGTTCAAAATTCTGGTTACTGAGCAGACAAGTGACGTTGGATCGCTGACCCGTGAAGAAGTTGTCCACACATACGACTTCGTTTCCGTCCTGTAAGAGCCTCTCACACAAATGGGAACCCAGAAATCCCGCTCCGCCGGATACCAATATTGTCTTCATAGGATGCTCCTCTTGAAGTTCTGCACAGACGCGAGTTATAACGGCAACACATGTGCGCGACGCCAACAGTAGAAGGGTCGTGTTTGAGATCGGCCGCGGCTTCTGCAATGGGACATATCTCGCGTGTCGATGACCTTCGCAGAACGCCGCGACTAGTCGTGCCAAGGCCCATGGATGATCGAATTATCCGATGAAAGTCCCGCACTCGGGTGCTCGTAGACGGAGTAACGTCCGATGTCCTGAATGTGCCGGTACTTGGCAAGATCTGCTCCCAGAAATGACATAGGTCGAAGCGGGCCATTCATCACCACATATCGCAAGTGGCCACTTTCAACGAGCGCAGTGAAATGGCTGTATTCAAAAACCCCCTGCTGCCAAGCACACTCTGCAACTTCGAATTGAGGTAAAAGCGCATGTTCGGGAAGAAGCAGCGTGATGTGCTTATTGGCCAGGTCCAGGAAGTAGCCGGCAGGTTGCGACTCTAACCTCTTTCGGAGGAAGTCTGCCAACGCGATATCTGCGGGGGCGTTCAAATGTGCCTTCGGAGCGCGCATATGCCACATATACTGTTTGGCGCGCGAGCAGGCCAAGGGCACCATGGCCATTACCAGAACACCTCCGGTCAGTGTGACGACCCTTCTATGGCACACGTCGTTTTCGGTCCTCGCCTCAGTCGCAGTAGTCAGCCAGGATATGATGCCAATGCTCGCCACCCACAGAAATACGGCATAGTATACGCTGGCTGAGCCGACTTTTAGTGTCGCCAACGCAGATGTTAGGAACAGCCCTCCTAGCAGAAATGCAAACCATCTCTTCCAGAACTGCGCAGAATGAGCCCAGTACATCGCAATGCTGAGAGCAACTGCGACAGCCAGCCACCAAGGAGAAATACTCTCATACACTTCAAAGGCTTGTCTTATTTCAAACCCGTTCTGGAGACCGCCGATCAGGTTCTCTTCAACTGCCTGTCCCCAGGTAAGCACCAGCCACATGGATGCCAGGGCAAACCCAGTGCATGCAACAGCGCCAAAGACTGCGAGACCCCTCCAATCCTTTCTCACAAGTAGAAACACACCTAATATGACGAGGAAGTCTGCAGCAGACTGCTTTGCGAAGACCGCAAGAAGTCCACACAGACAAGCAGCAGAAAGAACTGCGAGTTGCCAAGCATTTTTGACGGACGCCTCGAAATAGGACGTCGCCAAGCAGATGGCACCAAATGTCAACGCAATCTGGAGAGCATCTGGCCTGGCTAGGTACCACCACGGGGTAGAGGCAAGAAGCCCCAAAGTTGCCGCCGTTATCGCAGACCGACGTCCAATGCGAAAGACAGACACACACAGCCACACCGCCATGAGCCATGTGGCGACTCCAGCGGCGGCAGAAACCGAACGCGCCAAGGACAGAATCCGTGCAGGCTGCTCTGCGGTAATGTGCAGCGCAGCCGCAAGCGGATACACGCCGTAGTAATACAGAGGCCCATACTGTGTGATATCAAAAGGTGGTTCCTCGGGGTGCCCGTAAAGCGGTTTCCCAAGGAGCACCTTCTGAAGAGTGTATATTACGTTTTGTTCGCAGCCGCGAATATTAGGTTGAGGGGTACGACAGGCCCATACAGCTATTACAATGAGAATAGTCGCGATACAGATGATGGATAGATCACCTGCTATCAGGGCGATCTTGGTCACTCCGTACTTGTTCACGACAACTCCTTCCGCCAGATACCCAGCACAGATTTTCCTATGGCACCCAGGAACAGACGGTCCAATACTGTCGAACACCGGACCAGCACGTGATCCCAGAACCAGATTTGCTTTTCCGTAGGCAGGCTTCGCCGAAGGCACAACCGATTCCCGAGTGAAGCACATAGCCCCGCTGAATCCAGGTAGAGCAGTCGTTCGCAGATGAAGTCCTTGTCCAGAAGATCGCGCAGCATACGCCGAGAATACCGACGACAGTGCCCGATGGACTCGTCAAAGTCAGAGAAGAGCCACTGATGAGCTGGAGCAAGGATGACTATCCGTCCCCCACGTCGTAGGAGCACTTTGGCCCGATGTATCTCAGCTCGATCGTCGGCAATATGTTCGAGCACGTCAATATAGAGAATGGTATCGAACGCCTTCTGCTGAGGAAGATCTGCCGTAGTCCCGGAGAAAACCTCACACTTGCTTGACCAGCGACGCATGATCCCACCGTCCGCCAGCCGCTGTGCCAGCTTCGGATCGGGTTCCAGGCATACCCATCGTCGACAGTTCGGATCAAAGACTGCTTCCGTCGAGGCGCCACATCCGGCCCCGACCTCAAGAACATCCCCGAAGAGATAGGGGCGAGTCTGCGCAGCCCAATAGGATTTCCAGTGAGTGGCACGCGCAAAGACCGACAGTTCACGCCCCTTGTATGGAACGCACCGATGCTTGGGGATAGACATGGCATACACCTACAATCAGATGCTCGAAATCGCGTAAAGGCACAACCGTGGTCCCGCTGCGGCTCTGCAATATCATGAACACGAACACGATGGAGAGCGCAAACGACTGGAGTAAGATCACGGCCAGCAGACCGACTGTGTAAGTCGCCCAACCGGGAATGGCGAGATCTGTGGCAAAACGAACCACTACAGCGCCAGTCATTGCCACTACGGACAGTAGCATCAGCATCATCAGCCCAATGAGGGCACGAACACCAACGACGTCCCCAAATACAGATATCGCACTGAGCCCGTGGATGACTAACGCGATGAGGTTCATTCGCGAATAGCCAGATAGTCGTATGGATCGAACACAGTCAATTGTTGTCCAGGGAAGCTTGGCCTTAAGTACCGCCGCCGGAAAGTGGTTCCAAAGCTCCGATGCAACTACGAGACGCACAAGCAGCGTTCCCGGTATGATGCTGAAGTTGCCAAAATGAATTCGCTGCCCAGTGAGTATCCAATGGACCAACTGATAGACTCTATACCCTGTGCGAAATACGATCCCTTCTGAACGTTTTGACCGCCGTGCAAACACTATCTTCTCGGATCGGTTAGCGCGGAGTGCGCCTACCAAACGTGCTATGTCAGCTGGCGAATCTTCACCGTCACAATCCATAACTAATACCGCAGAAGGTCTGGCATTATGCTGGAGATAAGCAAGACCGACGGCAATTGCTCTCTGATGTCCCATATTCCTTGCCAAGTGTAATATGTCAATAGTGACAAGGCTATGGACAGCGCTCAACAAGTCTTCCGGGCGAGGTGCGCTCACAGAGCCATCATCCACCAGCAACAACTGCAGCCGCAGTTCGTGCTGGTGGGCCACATTGTCAATGTCGCGCAAAAGCTTCCGGACAGCATCCCAGTCATTGTAGACCGGCATGAGTACCCAGACAGGGTCGGAATCATCAAATGGGCGTGTCCTGGGAGACACCGTGGACGTTGACATTTATCTCTCCTGACATGAACGAAGCGAATGGTAGAAGTTGTGCTTTTCCATTCAGACCTGCTTCCGGTGCCAATGGTTGGAGTCGTGGACTCTTATCTGCAATGCTTGCCTGCAAATTACAGTGGTTATGTACGCAAAGCACCGCGTGTCTTGTCACGTGTTATCTACAGCGTCGGTAAGTCCAGTTGCGGCCAAGGGACGGAGACGCTGGGTCGGCCGGTGTGATCAGGCGGATTTCGTCTGAGGTTCGGGACTTGCGCCCCGTCTATTTCCACACGGACAGATTGCGAATCAGGGACATAGAACGTCAGGCTGGCCAGATCGGCGGGAGAGAGGCGGTGACCAGAGACTTCCCCCATCCTGGAACGGACATCGATCTTCAAGCCATCCTCGCCGCACCTGCACGAATACTCGATCTCGCAGAGGGCGCGCCGATACCCAAGCAGGCGACGTGTCGTCGTCACGAGAATTCGGCCGGCGTGGAACTCCTCCGCCAAGCGGCGAAAGGCGGCCACGGCCTGTGCATCAAACGGAATACGAGGATCGTCGATCTTTCCCAGATGGGTGTACAGAACGCAGGTCCCGCCGCGTTCAGCGAGGCGATCCAGCATCTCACGCGTCAGCACCTTGCCAATGTGTCGGCCCTGGTCGCACGAGCTGACGCCGCCCCAGTGCGGATTGCACCGCATGAATTCGTACACCCCCCTGCCGTCGCGGAGCGTCGTCCGTCGCAAGGTCTCGTTTGGCCCGTGCATGGCGTACTTGGCATTGCCCGCTCGCGCGAGCCTGCTCTTGGCCGCCTCTTTGAGCAGCGTCCGCCCGGACGCGATCGGATGTGTGCCATTGAAGATGCCGCACAAGCGGGGACGAACATCCTGGCCGATGACACTCGTGACGCGTCCGCGCCAGACGTATTGGACACCGTAGTCCGTCGTCAGATCGGCGTGGTAGGCGGGATGGCCGGCTTCGTCGCCGTGGCCCTGCATGATGTCCGGATCGAGATTCGTCGCCGCTGTGCCGTGGTCGATCCAGACCTCCAATCTGCAATCGTGGCGATCCAAGTCATCCAGCGCCTTGGCAGCGTGATCACGCGTCGTGGCCAGATCGCCGTACGAGTGCAGGCAATCGATATGCCCGCTCTTGATTAGCGTGCGGATCATCTCGCGGCCGGCGTCATCGGCATTCCAGTAGGCGAACTGATCCGGCGGCATGTCAAAGTAGATCGTATTGCCGACCTCAAGCCCCACGCCCGGCCCCATCGCGGTGTCGCCGGTCGTGTTCAGGAACCGCATGATCTCCCAATACACACGGCGGTCCGGCGTCTCGTCCAGATCGCTGCAAATCGCCAGCATCGCCTGATACGGATGCGGAATGGGCCGCAGTTGCACCTGCGAATCAACCTGACGACTTGCTTTCACATCTGCTGCTTGATGCAGAATCATGCCTGATGGAAACCCTCAATCGCCTGCATGTACACCTCTCGCGTGCGGGCGGCGACCTTGGCAGGATGGAACCGGTCGAGGGCAATCTCTCTGCCCTTTGCCCCCATCGAACGCCTCAGTTCACCGTTTTCCAGCAACTGCCGCAGCCGTCGGGCGATATCGTGCGGATCGTGTGGATCGACCAGAAAACCCGACTCGCCATCGCGAACCATATACGGCATCCCGCAGCGATTCGACGTCACCACCGGCACCCCCGCCGCCATCGCCTCCTCGATCCCCATCGGCGAATTCTCTTCGAGCGAGACCAAGGCAAATACGCTTGCCACCGCCAGTTCCCGCCTGACCTGCTCGGTATCGATTCTTCCGAGAAGAATGGCACGGTCTTCCAGGCCATGCCGCCGGATCCGTTCGCGCACCTGCTGTACGTAGCCGCCGTCCTCAAGCGACCCGGCTAAGCGGAGACTGCAATCGATTCCGTTGGCAGCCAGTTCCGCTACGGCATCCACCAGAGCCAGCGTGTTCTTGCGAGGAGTCACTACGGCGGCGCTGAAGATGGTCGCCTTGTCTTCCGCCCTGGCGATGTCGAAGAACCGCTCTGCGATCGGGTTGTCAATGTCGTGGATGACGCCGGTGGCAATCCCCCGAAGTCGCTCCCGCACATATGGAGTAATGGAGATGATATGTGGCTGATCGGCCCATCCGGCCGTCTCAATCCGACGCCAGATCCATGACCGCAACCGTGCGAATCGCTCGCCGGAGACGAGCGTATCGCCATGAATGAAGCCGTGAATCGTGAACACACGCGGAATGGGCAATCCCTCGACCATGAGACCATATGTATCGTGCGCGTGGACCACATCGGGTTTCAAGTGGTGCAGATAGTTCTGCATCTGCCGGCGGCCGGGCCCCGTGGCGTTTCGCAGCATACTGCCGCCAGCCCAAGGCAAACGATGCAGGGTGACTCGGTCCCAGCTCTGCGTCGTCGCCGTGCGGCACGAGCGGCTCGCCGTCACCACGTGCACATCGAGATCATCAAACCGCGCCAGCGCCCGCACCAGATTGGCGCTCACCGCCTCCACCCCGCCGCGAGGCGCCTCCAGATCGGCCGGAAAGGATGTGACGACAGCGACCTTCACGCCTCCGCACCGCCTGAAGCAGCCTTGGCGGGACGGGCCACCTCGCGGAAGACCTGCTCGAACTTGGCCATCGCCTCATCGATAGCGTGATTGGCTACGAAGTACGCACGGCAGGCCTGCGACGCTCTCTGCCATTGTTCCGGCGCGGCTAAGAGAGTCCGGATCCCCGCCGCCAGTTCGGCGACACTGCTGCCCACCTGGCCGAGTTCCTTCTCGGCGATCAGGCCATCCGGGTCGACCGTCGAGACAATCGGGACGCCGTAGCTCAAGGCTTCCAGGAAGGTGTTGGGGAATCCCTCGAAGTCCGATGTGCAGCACAGTAGCTTCGCCCGGCGGTAGAACTCGGCTACGCGATCCCGCGAGGCCGGACCATGGACGGTCACGTTCTTAATGGTCCTCGCCCGCTCACACACCGCCCGGGCATATTGGCTATCGCCAGGCGGGCCCACCAGATCAAAACGCACATCCGGGCACAACTCGGCCAGATCCAGCAGTCGGTCCGGCCGCTTCACCTCGCATACTCTTCCGATCCAGAGCACCCGCTGTGACCCGTTGCGATCGGACTCGGAAGCGGCGTACTCCACTTCAGATGGGCCTGGACATGGCATCGGGATGATTGTCGAATCGAGTCCGAAATTGTCGCACAGCATCCGCTGCTGCTTGCGGGTCTGCACGATCACGCGGTCGGCATGCTTGAGGCCGTAGCGATACAGAACGCGCTCGCGGAGCGATCGCATCTCCGGCAATCGCACATCGCAGTCCGGATCGCTGGCCACAGAATAGACGAAGCTGCGGCCGTGCCGCCGGCACCACATCGCCACCTGACCGGTAACATACTCACCGCAGTTGTGGTAGTAGACATCGGCGTCGGCCCGCTTCATCGCCGCGATCAGACTCGTCCATCGCGGCCAGAAGAACCGCAAGCCAGGCAGGCCAGCATCCTCTCGGCACAGCTTGAAGACCCGCACGCCGTCAATCTCGACCCCGTCGGCCTGCCCTTCATCCCATGTGATCATACTCACGTGGTGGCCCCGGGCCGCTAGCCACCTGGCCATCAGCGACGTCTGCCGCTCCACCCCACCGATATGCCCACGGTCCGCCCCCGCCGTCGCCCCATATGCAAAATGCGCGACAAGACCTATCCGAACGCTTGACTGGCCGGTCTGTGCTGGCTGCATTTCTCCTCCCCAAGGCTACCCATCTACTGACACCCGTGATGACTCCATCCTGACGTTCGGATGTAAGGATACTGAACCACGCACACAGTTCACTGCGTGGCGCGGCACAGGTAGTACAGCCATGCATCCTTGAGAGCATTCAACCCCGAATCGATACGGAGTTCGGCTCCACTTCTAAGGGAAAATACACGCGTATTCCCGAAGCCACATTCTGCCAACTGGTTCAGTTGTTCGCGCGGCAGAATGTAGTGTGTCTCGAATCGGGAGCAATATGCTCCGTCGTTGATAATCGCGTATTTTTCGTTGCACAGGTCCTTCAGGCGCATATTCCTGAACAGGTGCCGGAGATACCTCAGGCTACGCCTCCCCAGTTCTGCTGGGTTGGCAGACAATCGCGGCAGAGGCGGCCACCCGACAAGCGAACGAATGTTGTGCGTTGAGAAGCAGCCGATCCCGCCAATTCTGGTCACCCTTCTCATCTCCTGAAATGCACGCAGTCTATCTGCATAGCTCAGGTAGTCGATTCCGTTAAAACTGAATAGCACAAAATCGAATGAACCATCTTTCCAGATCGCCATGTCCCTGACATCGCACACTCTGAAGGACACGTTATTGGGAAACAAGGACTTTTGTTGTTCGCATGATTCTATCATCCTGTCGGAGTAGTCGATCCCGACATACTCCCTTACGGCTGCGGCAAAGTGCCGTGTTGTGCGACCGCCCCCGACACCAATGTCCAGCATCCGCATACTCTTCAATTCGTCGCGGAGATCGCAGAGTATCGTCGCTTCTGGCTTCTGCAACTCGGTGGACTCGGCATAGCAGCGCACGATATCCTCTGCCTCATACATGGCCTTGTTCGACATAATACCCTCTACCAAGCACTCAGGCATTGACCGCAAAGCCTATGCCTGCCCGTCTACGTACGTGGTCATGCATCGAGAGTGCCGCCCCGTACTGACGTAAACTTGCTGCCCTTATGATCGTGCGAGCGTCCTTCACTCGCGGGTCGACCTTCGGAGATGAAACGCCCGGTGGGCCACACGTTTTTCCAGAACAGCACTCGGGTCTTTGGCGACTTTCTCCCAACGAACAGATCGTATCCAGTGACCGGTTCAGCTCCCCAGCGTCTCTTGTGCTCTGAGAAACCGCCGAGAAAATCATATTCGCTCATCTTCTCCTCAATGCACATCTTGATGACCTGATTGCGCAGCACGTTACCCGCCCCGTCAAAGCCATCGGGGTCATATCCTTCCTGGAGTTGAGAGAACACACCGTGATAGGCATACCCGTACTGCACGGCGCGAATGATTCCATCCACTCTGAGTCCATAGAGCCGAAGCCATCCTCGGCGCAAAGCAACCGGGGCAAACGCTTCATAGAAGCGTTTCATCGCCGGTCGGCGGACGAAGCTGCCAGCTTGCCCTACGCTTTCCCACCGCCTGCGATGTAGCGCAAACAGGTCTGACAGGAACTGGGGCACTTCCTCCGCCGCGCCACAGGACACACACTCGAGAGTGTGCTCCGCTCTCAGGCGTTTGTCCTTTCGCTTGATCTGGTCGCGACCGTTCTTGGACAGACGCGTCAGATAGGCATCATGCGTATCAGGAAGTGCCACAGAGCCAAAGTCTCGAGGCCGCGTATGGGCATATAGTCCAAGTGCCGTACAAGCAGCCGTCAAGCGTTGTGGGGAACCGGTACGCCCCGCCATATTACAGAGCCACATGCAGTCCCACATGCTCGGATGCTTCAGCAACTCCCGCGCCACGCAGACGATTCCCTTGTGTTCGTACCCTGAGCGAGCGATCACATCGCCATACTCGCCTCCACTCTGGCAGTCTCCAATGATTCGCAGGCATCGGTACTTCACCATGCCCAATAGACGAAGATCAGTACAGTAAAACGGAGCGATGGCAACCAACGGACCATTGTGCTCGCGTACCACCACGACACACAGAGGCGCCTCCGGATAGACCGTGTCAAGCCACGTCGAAATCCACTCCCAAGTGAGGAAGATGCTGTCTGCTCTGGAAGATGCCAGCAGTTCGTTCCATTCGGACGCGTATGGCTCCAGTTCGGTCCGAGAGGCAATGAGCGTTGCCGTCAACTCCGCATGACGGGCAGTCCCGTCAGACGCAACAAGCTGATGTTCGTCGTGATTCGCCACCATCGCCTGCTTCACCTTGAGTCTCCACCATCGTCGTGTGTTCGTTGCCCATGCCTCGCCATTTTCGCGAGTCTGGCCATGGTATTAGATACGAGTTCAGATAGACCGCATAGCATCACCAGGAGGCCAATGTTGCTGCCCTCTGCGGGCAAGTCGATGCGACGCAAAGCCATGACATTGTCTCCGACGCAATTCAGTCCCTCCTCCGTGGTGAGGCCGCAACGATAGCCCGACTCTCTTGCGAAAGCAATCGTCTCCTCGCTGAAACTGCCGTTGGGGTAGCACACCGCAAAGCAGGTCTGCCCCGTGTGGACCTCGATGTCTCGCTTCGACCGGGAGAGCTGCTCCCGAGCTTCCGCTGCACTGACAAGATCCAGGCGGACATGATCGACGGTATGGCTGCCAAAGGTCACAGCCGCACCACGGCAACCCTCGATCTGGTCCCAGGTCATCATCGCCGACCAGTCATCGTCTCGGTGCAGGTCCGACAATGCATGTCCCGATTCGGCTTCCAACTGGCATGCCAGTTGCTCCATATCGTGCAGAAAATCATGATCGGACATCTGGAGCTCCTTGGCTGTACGCCTGAGTCGCTTGTAGGATTCACGCAGCGCGTTTCGACTACTGGCGTCAAGGCGCATCGACAGGGAACCGACCTTGACCTCGCGACCATGGACGGGCGCCTGTTGAAGCGCGTAATCCAAACGGTCGAACCAGAAGGGTCTTGGGTTGCTCACGAACCCCGTCGGGAGAAAAAACGTTGCCGGGGCACTGTAACGATGCAGGATCGGTAATGCGTAAGTAATGTTGTTGCGATATCCATCATCGAACGTCAGGACCACGCTGTAGGGCGTCATCGGCTTGCGGCCTTCGAGCATGTCCAGCGCATCGGTCAGAGATATGAAGTGATGCCGTTTCGAGAGACCGCGCAGATACTCTTCCAACTTGGCCGGCGCCAACTGCGGACGCAAAGGTTTCCACCGAGGCTTGGCACGGTTGTCCATAACGCCGTGAATCATCAGAATCACAGTCTGCTTACGATGGACAAACTGAAAGAGCCTGACGAGGCCTGTCCAAAGCATCAGACGCAAGATGATATTCTTCACCGACGATCGCATGGCGTCGTCACCTCGCACGTCCTACGAGCGACTCTGTTCGAGCAACTCCCGACAGATCTTCGCGAGTTGACGGCCGTGCTCGGAGAAGGTTGGAGCGTACTTCTTCTGGCCCTGCACGGCACAGGCAAGCTGCGCTCTAAATGCATGATCGCTTGCTGTTGCTGTCATGGCGTCGCATAGCTGGCTGGCATCGCCTCGCTCGACGAGCATTCCGTTCACCCCATCCTCAATCAAGTCGGTGGCGCAACCAACTCTTGTGGAAATACAAGGCAGGCCGAAGGTCATTGCCTCCACAAGCATGTTGCCATATCCTTCCGACCGCGAAGACACCACGAACACATCCGATGCCGCCAGGGCCTTCTGCAATTCAGGTTGATGGCCCAGGAAGCGAACTCGATCTCCAAGGCCCCACTCGCCAATGGATTTCCGTAGGAGTTGATAGTGTCGCTGCTCATGTTCGTCGCTGGTGCTGCCGACATACAGTAATCTTGCTTCAGGACACCTGCCGGCCGTTCCTCGGAACGCCTCAAGAAGGACGTCCCAGCCCTTTACCGGGACGGCGTGTCCGACCGTTGTGAAAACGATTGCATCATCGCGATATCCAAGTTCAGCCCTGGCTTGCGATCGAATCTTAGTATTGCGCGGACTCACCTCCACGGGATTCGGAAGGACGGTTAGCTTGGATGATGCGACTCCCAGCGCTGCAAGTTCATCCCTGACGGCTTCCGAGACGGGTAACACTCTCGTTGCCAGCCAACATGATGTTCGAACACTGATCACGACGCGGTCACGCCAAGTTGGTTCTCGCATCATCTCATAGGCAGAATTCATGGAGCGCTTCGACCATATGCGAACAGGTACTCCTGCAAGTGCAGCTCCAATCAAAGGACTGGTGTGCATGTTGTCGCAATGCATGATGTCACAACCTATACGCCTGCATAGGCGATACACGCGCCAAATGCAAGCAACATCGAAATTCTGCCGCGGCCGCTGTTGATAGACAATCTCCGCGCCCGCATCGATAATCCCCTTCTCCAGTTGGGGATCATCGGGCGGCCGTGAGCAAACAAGATAAGGTACGAAGCCTGCATCTCTCATGCGTCGCACCGTTCCAGCAAACAGCGCCGAGTTCTCGGGCCGCTTGAGATGGCTGCCCCAATATCGAAGATAGACAGAGCTCATTGTCGCATTTCCTCTATTGCGTCCCCGATCACATCGCACGTCGGATCGTCTCGAGTCGGCCGACTTCAGGCACTCCGGCCGGGGGCGAGCGACTGTAACATGCCCGCTCATGCCGCCGTTCCTCTCATGCCGAACATGCGTAGGGTGCGAGCCTTAATGCGATCAGGCAGAATATAACGCCAGTAGGCAACTGCCAGGAGAATCCCGCCGGTGACGCTTCCCAGCCAGAGAGGGTGCAGCGGCTGGGCGGGCATGACGACGCGGAACGCCACCAGACATGCCGCCATCGGCAGCACACATAAGACGGGCGTACCGAAGGCACGGTACAGGAATGTCGTCCACCGTATCCGCACGTGGTGGCACGTGTGCGCGAGCACATACCAGCCGTAGGCGACCGTGAGAGGCAAGCCCACTGCCACGGCAACCCCTTCAAGACCAAGCTTCAAGGGTCCCAGAACCAAGAACACCAAGCCAACCGAGCAGACGGCGGCCGCCAGATGCACCATGCCTGGACGTCCGTGGGCATTGAGGCCCGTCAGAAGGCTCATCGCCGGCATAAGGGTGAACATGGCGAGGTTGCCCAGCGCCACGATTGCCACCAGCGTCCCGTTAGCATAATCCGGGCCCATCCATAGCAACATCAATGGCCGGCCCATGATAACAAGACCCGCTGTAAGCGGTAGACTGATGCAGGCAGCATACCGTGTAGCATTGACAAGCAGTTCCCTCAGCTCCTCGCGTTGATTCGCTGAGTGCATCGCGCTGGCGGTTGGTATCACGACCATCGCCAGCTTGCTGACCAGCATATGTGTCTGCTGGGCGAGAGACCGAGGTCGTGAGTACAGGGCCAGCGCCGCCGGGCCCAGAAAGCTCGCGATCAGAATACTGGAGGTCTGGTTCAGCAACAGGTCTCCCACGCGAGGGCCGAGGGTCTTGACTCCGAAGCGAAAAGCATCGCGTATCATACACACCCGAACAAAGCGGGGGCCAACCCGCATGCCGGGACAGAGAATGAAAGCGTAGAGAACCCGATTGAGGTCGGCCAATCCCAAACCAACTAAGCTCGCCACGGCAAGCGAACGGATGCCGAGACCCAGTTGCAGGACGACAATCATGGCGACAACCGTGGCCGCGTGCCAACCGGCCTTGATGTAGTTGTGGATATCCCAGCGGTGGCAACCAGTGATTACACCGGTGAAGGCCGCCAGGGCGATCTGGATCGCGAGGCTGGCACCGAGGGTCAGCAGAACGATCTGGGCATCGCCAATACCCCGGCCAAGACGTTGCCCCCAAAATACAGGCAGCAGATACGCAAGCAGCCCTGTCAGCAGCAGTATGGCCAGAGCCATCCCGGATTGGAGAAACATGACCGAACTGACGATGCCGCTGACTTGATCGATTTCACCTCGGGCGCGGTACTTGGCCACGTAGCGGCCAACGGACGATCCGACGCCCATCTGAATCAGACCGAAGTATGCGACCATAGACCAAGAGAAGTCCCAGATACCCAGGGTCTCCTGACCCAGCTTGCGGTCGATCATGCGAGGCATGATGAAGCCGGCGACAATGAAGACGAACTGACCAGCCCAACTGACGATGACATTCCAGGCCATGTGGCTGCGGCCGGTCAGGTCTGGCGCCTCGCTCGCATGCGAAATCGGGGCGGCAGGGGCTTCCGTTGCAGAACGATCTGACATGCTATACTATCTCACTGCTCATGATCGGTCGTGCCAGCGATTCATCTTGCGGGCGACGGCATCAGAAGTCTCTGAAGGTTTCTCTACCAACACGTCCTGCTATCAATGGCATGAGCGTGCCTTCAACACGTCTGCCAGATACACGGCTGTCCACGGCAGGCGAGCGGGCTGGAACCGAATCACTCGGAGTGATCACACGGTATCTCCGGTGTTGATCGCCAAGTCGACATTTACGGGGGCGGGGACGGGGTCGCCGGCGCGGAGTCTCTGGAGACGCTCGAGCTGGTCGACGGCCTTGTAGAACTGTCTCTCGATGGACCCTTCGTACTTCAAGAGCCGGTCGAGGTCGCGCGAATCGGGGACACAACCGACCTTGTGCCGGACCTGCAGGGCAAGGTGGTTCTTCCGTTTCTGGTCTTCCAACTGCCGAATTGCCTGGTCTTGTGCCTGCATCTGTTCCGCACAAATATCGATATGGGCCTGCCAAATAGCATCATCGGTCCAGCCGGCCTTGTTCAGGGATGCTCTGATCGTGGCGGGCGACTCGCTCGATATATCGTCTACGGTCTCGGACGCGACGTCGAACAGCCAGTCCCAATTGGATGCCCACTCATAGATTTCCTGGAGGTCCTTGCCGGCCGGACGCATCTTGGTGAACTCGTCTCTATCGGCCTGCCAAGACTGGCGCAGCTCCCGGGCCTCACCGATCTGGGCGTCGATCTGATCGTCAGGGGTTTTCGTGGCGCTGGGCTCAAAGCGGTCCGGCGCGTAGTACTCGTCGCAGGCGTTGTCCAAGTTCTCGCGGATCAGACCTACCTCATAGCGATGAGCACGCCGAAGCCGCCAATAGGCGACCGCGATCTTCTCGATCAGCATCTCCTCAAGCGGACCCTGGGGCTCGAATTGGGCGTGAAGATCGGACAGGACGGCGTTGAACTCCGCCTGACTTTCGGCGCCTTCGCCGGCGTCAATGACGATTTCCTTCGCCAGCAGGCCGTGCTTGAGGGAGTTGCGGCAGGCGATGGCTTTGCCGGACTCCGTTCGAGGGCCGGTGGAGTGGGCGGCGTTCCTGCGATTGGCGGCGATCTGCTTATCTGTGCTCTTCATGAACTGCCCAGATTGACAAATGGGTTCGTTTTGGAAAGACTGCTGGTCGCGAGCAGCGACCGATAACGATGCGAGCACAAAGCCAAGATCAACGCCCCAGACAACAACAAGGCGCAACGCCCGATTCCGCAAGGCAATCACACATAGCCATAGCGGCGATTCATCCGGCCCGCGACCATATCGAAGGTCTGCAACTGCTTGGCCGTCAGGGCCTGACGCCAGCGTTCGTCCAGGCGAATCTCCGAGGTGGTGTCGAGGCGCATGCCGTTGCCAACGATGTGGTTTTCGACCGAGCGAAAGTCCCGGATGCGCTGGTCCGGATCGAGACCGAGGAAGGCAAACACCCGAGCGAGCGTTGCATCGGGGTCTTTGCAGAGCTCTTCATAGTGGACCTGGATCCACTGGGATGAGTGGAACCGGCAGAGTGCATGTTCTGCCTCTTCATTGCACCGGCGCCATTCGTGGGCGGCCTGGGACATGGAGAGCCGCTCGTCCTGGCGGTTTCCGCCACTTCCGCCGCCTCGCAGGGCGGCGTCTTTGGCGTCGGCGAAATCGGCGGGGTCCATGTAAGTCAGCGCCACCGCCCGGCCGTCACGGATCAGACGGATCACCTTAAGGGCAAAAGACGGGATGCGCGACAGGTACTTGAGGCGTAGTGCCGTGTTGCCTTTGTCGACAAAGATGTGCGCTCCGTAATACTCCATGATCGCCTGAACGAGAACTTCGTTGGCACGAGCAACATCCTTGAATCGGGCGGGCCAGGACGAAAACAGGGCTAACGCCGCCTCGCGGATCAGCTCCAGCGCAGGTCCCCGGTGCAGGGGCCGCAGCAGTCTTGCCGCCACACGCGACGCGGGCATGCGAAATCCAGTGCCGAAGTCCTCAAGTCGAAAGCCCAGCTCTTTCTCTCTGGCTGTGGTCGCGATGAAATCCCAGAAGGGGCACTCGGTGATCTTCTCGCCGCAGGAGCATCGATACCAAGAGGTGTCTTCCATGTGGCCGGGTGAAAGCTCGCCGATGGTGGCAATGTCCGGATGGGAGTTCAGCAGCATCGTCAGCAGGGTCGAGCCGGAATGGCTGGCAGCGAGAATGTAAGCCAGTTGCGTCACGAAACCAGTGCCTCCCCTCCATGGGCATATGCGACCTCCGCTTCGTCCACCGTCGAAGTTGTTTCCATTATCCGGTGGTGTTCCGGAGCTGCTTGGGCGCGTCTCTCCTCAACGTGTACTCGCAAGGCCAAAAGCATCGCCGCCCACACGGTGAGGGTGCTTTCGGTGGGGTAGAAGTACTGCGACCCGATGCCGGCGAACAACTGAGCCAGCATCAAGGCCAATGACAAGCCGCCGACCGCCGCATACAACCGGTTGGGACTGCGGAATAGTCTGGCCGAATAGAAGAGCAGCGTTCCCCAAAACAACAGGATCGGGATCGAGCCAAGTACTCCGTTGTCCAATAGGGTCTGGAGATACATATTGTGGGGATGGGGAAATGATTCTCCCATTTCCGCCATCATCTTGTCCGATAGCCCAGTACGGTTCATTGCCAGCCGCCCGTGCCCTATGACCGGCGATTCGCCGATCTCATCGATCACGTGGGGCCAGATCAGCGTCCGGCCTGACGTCACTTCGTAGTCATCGACCATCTCCTGGCCCGCAGCATCGGTCTTGCCAAACCCGTATAGCAAGCGGTCAACAGTGCCCGGCAGCAGAATCGGCAGCAGAATCACCAAGACCGGCCCAAGGAGCAGGTACTTTCGCCATCTCAGCAGACACAACATGAGCCCCGTAGCGCCCCAGGCCGCGTATCCCGCCCGGCCGCCCGTCAGGGCCTGACCGAAGGCGATCATACCGGCCGCCGCCAGAATCGCCAGCGTGTGCCTCCTCTTGCGAACCAGCGGCAGGGCCGCGAACATGCCCCAACTGGCCCCGGCGAGGATCGTGGACAGGTTCGGCGCGCTGTAGCCGATACCGCCGCATATCTTCAAGCGAGTGCGTTGGATCCGCTCTCCCGCCCCCCCCAGAGCCGACTCCCACGGCATGCGTTTGACGACCTGTGCGGAAAGTACGAAGTACATCACGAGGATGCAGATCAGAGCGGCCATCACGCGTTTGCGGGTGCGGCAACCGTCGAAAAGCAAGACCGCCGGAAAGACCCACTTGACCGTGTTGATCAGTTCCTCGCTGATCAGGTCTTTCAGAGGGTACCACTCGATGTGGCTGCGATCCACGACGGCTCGCAGGAAACCGACCACGATCACGCCGAGGTATAATGACAGCAGGATACTGACGTGACGAGGCATGTCCCAGATCAGGCCTTGGCGCTGGCGGTTGGAGGCCCAGGCGAGAAGAATCGAGAGGAACATGATGTTCCAGACGTTGAAGCCCTGGATGCCGAACATATTGCTCGGCATATCCTCGTGGTGGATGATGGCCATGATCAGGATCAGGCCACAAAGGCTTTTGAACCAGTCTTTCCATGCGTAGATGGAAAGGCCGGCCACCATCAGGTACAAGGCTGTGAGGCGAATACTCATCGGTCAGCGTTCAGGGTACAAGACTCTTTGTGACAGCGCGTCCAGATCGGACAGGCGGGAGGTCGCTTGTATTGAAACTCGAAGCACGAAACGGGAAACCCGAGACAAATCACAGCAACTCAAACGCAACTATCTCAAAACGGTTCGCTGAGACAGCCGTGCAGAATCCCGGATGGTCCAGTCTGCTTTACGCTACGGCGCACAGCCGTGTGACTGCGCTGGGAGGAGCCGTTGCCCATGGTCGGGGCGGCTCTCCCGGGAGACAGTGACCCGGACGAACAGGGTTTCGACGCTCGGTAGACGCAGGCGGGATCTGCCTGGATCATGGGGGTCAGGATTCGCGTTTCTTGGCGTAGCTGCCGTATTTGTAGCCGTAGCCGTAGCCGTGGCGTTCGAGGGAGCCGACGAAGACGGTGCCGAGCATGGTTCCGCCGGCCGAGTGCAGGCGGGCCATGGCGTTGAGGACATGGGTGCGATGCGAGACCTGCTCGCGCTCCACGAGGATCGTACCGTCGACCTGTCCGGCCAGAATCGTCGCGTCGGCCACGGGCAAGATGGGCGAGGCATCGAGCAGGATCACGTCGTACTGACAGTGCTTGCGCACCCGGCCGATGCACGACTTGAAGGCGCCGTTGGCAATCTCATCGTAGGTGGTGTCGTTGCCGTTGCGGTTGCCCGCCGGCATGATGTCCAGCCCCGGCGTCTGCGTCGGGTAGATCGGCAGCTTCGCCATCGTCTTGTCGCGGAGCGACTCCACGAAGCCCGGCTGCGCGGCCAGCTCGAACCGCTTCGACAGAGTCACCTTATGGAAGTCCGTGTCGATCATGAGGACCTTCTTGCCGGCCTGGGCCAGGCTGCGACCCAAGACCATTGTGAAGCTCGATTTGCCCGTTCCTTCATTGGCGCTGGTCACCAGCACGGTGGCGCCGGTACGTCCGCCCAGCCGCGTCAGCAGGGCCGTGCGTAGGACGCGAATCGCTTCGACCAACAGGAACTGATTCTGTTCGAGTTCATCGGCCAGGGCTTTGCCCGGCGCTCTGGTGGCGTTGACCAGAGGCACATGCCCGAGGAACGGGACCTGCACCGGCTGCGGCATGTCCTTGACTGCATGAATCGTCTGGCTCCGGCTGGCCCGCAAAAACGCCGCACCGCCGCCCAAGCCGAGGCCCATGAACAGGGCCATCGCCGTGAACACCACCCGCCGGTCCTTCTCCGGCTTCGAAGGAGAGAACGCAGCCGTCAGCACCTCGATGGAACCGGCGACGTTCCGCTCCATGTCTTTCTGGTCAATCCGGAGCTGGACCGCATTCAGCAGTTCGCGCGTGCGCTGCAAATCCAGATTGGCCTTCGTAAGCCGCTGCGCATCGTTGAACAGCTTCTCGAACGCCTCTTCTTGCGGCTTCAGGTCTTCCAGCACCAGCTTCTCTTCCTGCCTGGCGCGTGCCAGGCGGTATTCGATGACCCTTCTGGCTTCCTCGCCGCTGAGCTGGCCGGCCGCACCGCCCGCAACGGAGGCGGCCAGTCCATTCTCCGGCCGGTTTTGCCAAAGCTCATTCAGTTGTGTTTCCCGCTCCTTCAGAAGAGTCCTGGCGAACTCGATGTCGTTCTGCAGCTTGAGCTTGTTCGGATGCTTGGGCCCATAGAGACTGTTGTCAAGCTGGTGCTCAAGTGTCCGAATCTCGATGTCCAGGCGGCGCCACTCGGGGTCTTCGTGATACGCCCGCAGCCGCTCCGCCTCGCTGGCGGGGTCCATCGTCGCATCGTTGCCGTCTGCGACGACGGTCTGTTCGAGCTCCCATTGGAGAATGGCGATACTCTGCCGCAGCGTGCTCAGACGAACCTGGAGTTCGTCGAGCTGCATTCTCTTGCTGGCGACCAGCTCTTCCGGTGCACCGGTTCCGAGGGACTTGCGCAGGGTCGCCAGTTCCGTCTCTTTGCCGGCAATCTCGCTGGTCAGGGCGGCCTTCTGTTGCGCGAGCTTCTGAAAGATATCATCCTGCGTCGCGTCCGATTTGAGAGCAGTGTACATGATATACTGCTCAAGGACCGCATCGACGATCATCTTGGCCTCTTTGCTGCTGGGGTTCATGAAGGACACGTCGATGATTTCGGTCCGAGGACGAGGGCGAACCGACAGGCTCTCTCGCAACCGTTCCATCGGAGGAATCTGATTGGCGCTGAGCCGTTCCAGGAACGTACGCGGCGTGTTCTTGTACCACCCCGTGTCCTGGATGGCCTTCTGATCGAGGACGCGCTGCAGAACTGTGGGACTGCGCATCAGGGAGACCTGCGTGTTGACGAACGAGTCGTACAGAGGAATCATGCCGTTGTCCTCTGTCTTGAAGACCAGGTGAGGAATGATTGGGCGGACTCGCACCTCGGCCCTGGCCTGGTATTGCGGGACGATCTGTGTCCAGATCAGGGCGATCGCCGGCGCCGACACAAGAATGGAAATCAGGACAATCGTCCATTTGAATCGAAGGACCGAGGCCAGCAGCTCTGTGGGCGCCGGTGCCTGGGCTGCCGAAGCGACACCCCACGGGTGCTCCGGCACGACCGGGACACCCCCCGCGGCGCCGGGCATTGCTGTCCGCCAGCTAACTTGGGCCGGCTGGATGGCGTCAGGGGCCGACGCATCGGACATCAGAACATCCACCACGCGACTGATCTTCGTTCGCCCGTCCGGGCGACCGGGAAGGTCCTTGTCGTTGCGTGCGATCGGATCCAAAGGACGCTGGATTTCTCGTTCCATCGGGTCGTTCGGTTGGTCCTGGCTCATGTTCGCACCATCCTGAGTTCTTCGCTCATTTCCATTCGTTTCCTGCCATCGCCGCTGCAAGCAGCTCGCCGGCGCGGACTCCGTCCTCGTCGGCTGCGCCGAGAGGCACCTGGCAATGCGCCCTGGTAGCGACGTACACACGCCGCCAGAGACGCGGTGCGCCAAGCACTCAGAGCGCTCCCTGCCCCACGCATCCGTGCATTTTCCTGGGAAATGCCTCCGTCCGAGAAGCCGTCCCGGCACCTCTTCCCCATCCCTGCGGTACTCAAGCACCTATAATGTGAGCTGTCGCCACACCCGTCAAGCGTCGATCGCGTCAATTGCCGTTCGTCCGACGGAGCCAGAACCTCTCGGCCCACGTGCGTGTCGTTCGCGCACGCTTCGACAGACCGTCGAATCGGCGCGTTCGACTCAGCACCTAATTCGTCATTTTTCGCCGGCGACTTCTCAAAAGGTGGCTGATTTCGCATGATCTCTGGGACTTCAGAGGGTTCGCACAGAACCAGATCCTGTCGCATGATCGTCCGGGAACACGCCACGCAACAGTGGTAGCGAGTCCCTCCGTCTCCCCGGCCGGTCCGCGTATGCCCCGACGGGAGACTTCTTCCCCTTGGCAGGACAACCTGGTGAGCTTACTGCCGGACGGGCCGCATCGTCCACTGGCTGGCGTCAATGGACCCCAGCAGTTTTTTGGACACCACGCGCAGCATGAATGGCACGTACACGGTCTGTCTCTTGAACCTCTTGTGAGGCTCCGTCAGGAGCTGGAAGAGCCATTCGGTCCCCGTTCTGCGGAAGATCCCGGGCGCTCTGCGAATCCTCCCCGAAACGACGTCGAAACTCCCTCCCACTCCCATGCAGAAGGGCGCATCGATCAGTTCCCGATGCTTCGCGATCCAGTACTCCTGGGTCGGCGACCCCATGGCAACGAAGACCAGGTCCGCCCCGCTGGCATTGATCTGTTCCACAACCTGAGCCGAGTCAGTAAAGTATCCGTCTTGATGACCGACAATCCTCAGATCGGGATAGGTCTGCCGGAGTCTGGCACAGGCGCCGGCGTTCGATTCCGCCGAGGCGCCAAGCATGAACACACCCCATCCCTTCCTGGCGGCGTAGGGAAGCACTTTCAAGAACAGGTCGCACCCCGTACATCGTTTGATTGCCTGGCCGTGGAGGATGCGAGCCGCGAGCGAGACGCCCACGCCGTCGCAGATGCCGACGTCGGCTCGATTCAACAGGTCCAGGAGGTTGCTTTCGTGCCAGGCACGAAAGCACTTCTGAGGGTTGATCGCCACCCAGAAGGTCTTCTCTCGAGCCTCTACCGTGGCTTCAATACAGGCGAGAGCCTGATCGTACGACTGAAACGGGACAACGGGAACGCCGGCAACGTTAACCGCCCTGGGAATGCACTGCGTCCGTGACGATACATCACCCTCGGCTATCAACATAACGACTCTCCTCCCTTCACAGCAGGCCACCTCAGATCAGGGCGCGATTGCTTTCGGGCAATCCGTTTTTGCCCCTCTCCGGCGGTCAGCCCTGTACGGTCAGCACATTCGTGCCCGCCGGACGCATCATGCGCGCCCAAGCTTGCATCCATGCCCCGTCGTGAGGAAGGCCTCCTCCGTTAGGAATCTCTCTCTCACCTTGCCTCCATGCCGTCCGGCTGCGCCGATCAGCTCAAGGCGCAGCGCGATCTCACCCCCGTGCACACTCAAGGCGCAAGAGGCGATCTCAGGCAAGTCACTCATCTGCAGCGCGTTCGGACCATCCCCACAGGGGAAGCCGGGAACACCTGCCGTTTCACAGCAGACGATCTACCTACCTATCTATCTACACACATATTATATTAACGTGCCACCCCAAATTCAACTACGTAGAACTGCGTATTTTAGCCCATGTTAACACAGGGGACCTCTCTCCGTTCCTTCCTTCCCATAATAGCGATCACCAAGACACATGCCGCTGAGGGGGCACAGCAAGCACAGAACGCCCCGCACGTTCGCACTTGCGCCGGATTTCGGGCCATTTCTCCGTCTGGGCCCTCTGCGGAGAAACGCCAGAGACCAGAATCAGACCGCGTGACCTACTCCTTTCGACATAGATCAAAGGGAATACGGAGTAGTGTTCTAGGTCCGCCTGGCGACCTGATACCGGTTCCGGCCTGAAAAAGCTGGAGACGGATCGCGTCCTGGAGTATCATGCCTGGCACAGGGACTTGACAACCAAGCGGACTGGCGGAGGACAGACTACCATGCTCAAAAACGTCAAGGCGGTGTTGGCCAAGTACTGGGGCCATGAGGACTTCCTGCCCCTCCAGCAGCAGGCCATCGAAAGCGTCCTTCGCGGCAGGGACTCGATCGTGGTCCTGCCGACTGGAGGGGGAAAGTCTCTGTGTTTCCAGGCCCCCGCCGTTCTTCTGGGGGGCCTGACCATCGTCGTATCACCACTGATCGCCCTGATGAAGGACCAAGTCGACGCCCTGACCGAATGCGGCGTGCCCGCGGGGCGGATGGACAGCTCGCTATCGGCTGACCAGCACAAAGCGGTCACGGCCGCTGTCCGGAACAAGAAGCTCAGGCTGCTGTACGTCTCGCCGGAACGTCTGCTCTCAGAGGGGTTTGTCGCCCTGCTCGGCCGCACGGAGGTGTCATTCGTCGCAGTCGATGAGGCCCATTGCGTCAGCATGTGGGGCCATGACTTCCGGCCCGAATACCGCCAGCTCGGCACCCTCAAGAAGTTCTTCCCACGGGTTCCCATTGGCGCGTACACCGCCACCGCGACCGCCCGCGTCCGGGCCGATATCTGCGAACAGCTCCATTTGAAGGATCCCGAGTCCATCGTCGGCTCGTTCGACCGGCCGAATCTCGTCTACCGGGTCCTGCCGCGCACCGACAGAATCCGGCAGACCTGCCAAGTCTTGAGCCGGCACAAGGGCGAGTCCGGCATCATCTATTGCATCCGACGCAAAGACGTCGAGAGCCTCTGTGCCGAGTTGGTCGCCAGAGGACACAAGGCGGCGCCCTACCACGCCGGCATGAGCGCCGAGGGCCGCAAGGCCAATCAGGAGGCCTTCGTCAAAGAGAAGATCGACACGATCGTGGCGACCATCGCCTTCGGCATGGGCATCGACAAATCCAATGTCCGGTACGTCGTGCACACGGGCATGCCCAAGTCGCTCGAACACTACCAGCAGGAAAGCGGACGGGCCGGCCGGGATGGCCTGGAAGCCGAATGTACCCTGTTCTATGGGGCGGCGGACTACGGCGTCTGGAAGAGCCTGATGAGCGAGATGGAACCTCAGGCCCGGCAAATCGCCCTGGACAAGCTCGGCGAGATGTACAGCTACTGCACGGGAGGGGTCTGCCGTCACAGGGCGCTTCTGCGCTATTTCGGCCAGGACCTGGACAAGAGCGACTGCGCCGCCTGCGACGTGTGCTTGGGCGAGCTGGATTGCATGGAAGACTCGCTGGTCATCGCTCAGAAGATCCTGTCGTGCATCCTCCGCCTGCGCGAGCGGTATGGGGGCAGCTACACGGCCCTGGTGTTGGTAGGCTCAAGCGATCAGCGGATCGCGGAGAATCAGCACGACACGCTGACGACCTATGGCCTGCTGAGCGAGCATCCCAGACACACCGTCCACAACTGGATCGAACAACTGGCGGGTCAGGGGTGTATCAATAAAGTGGGGGAATACAGCGTGTTGACGGTCACGGAGAAAGGCAGGCGCGTGCTCAAGGGGCTGGAGCGGCCGAGGCTTCTCAAGCCTGCAACGAAACCGGCCAGAGAGGCTCGTGTCGCGGGAGAGAGCTGGGAAGGTGTGGATAGGGGACTGTTCGAAGAGCTGCGCCGATTGCGGGCAAGAATTGCGGAAGAAAAGAAGGTCCCGGCCTATATCGTCTTTGGAGACAAGACGTTACGAGAGATGGCGAGAACAAGACCTTCGACGGACGAGGGGTTGCTGTCCGTCAAGGGGGTGGGAGACAAGAAACGCCGGCAGTTCGGCAAGGCCGTGTTGGCCACGATTCGCCAGTACTGTGCGGCGAATTCTGTCGAGATGGGTCATTGAGCCAGGCCAAAAAAAAGGAGGACCGTGAGCGGTCCTCCCGACGGTCCCGCGGGACGGTGGGCAGCAAACGGTGGAACTTCGTGAAAGGACCGTGCTGCCCCCCGCGGGACGCGCTGCCTGGCGTTGTGGTTTGCTATGTTGGCGTCGTCTGAGGCGGCGACTTATACACTGCTGGAGCGATCTCCCTCGTTGCTACGTGATGCGGGCTGGAAGTGGGACTGATCGGCGAACACCGAGGCCGACACGTAGTCGCCGGTCGTTGCGGATTACACCGTAAGACGGGGATTTCTGCTATTGCAGCCGGGCATCCCAGACCTCATAGACGTCCGTCCCCGACTGCCGAGCAGAGCATCGAATCCAGACCTGCTTGTCCATCCCGTTGGCATTGGTGTACTGAACGGACAGATCCTGCCAGTAATACCGACCACGAGGCTCTGGAATCAAAGCGGACGCCAGGGCCAGCGCGCCCGCATCGACCAACGGATCCACACGCACGTCAACGAGCTCCAGGCGAGGGGCCCAGAGATCGTGGGTGTCGAGGATCAGGATCTTGCCCGACACGTCCAGCGTCTGGCTCGGCCCAACCGTAATCAGCTCCTGTCGGAAACACGGCGCGGCCGAGCTGGAGCAGATGTGCCTGTAGCTGGTCGCATATCCTGGAGGCGCTGTATCCGTATCGGAAATCACCACGCCGCCCCGTGTCCATGCCTTGAACGCGTCGGCAACCGCATCGTGATCATAGCTGGCGACATAGGTCCACAGCGGCACGTTGTCTGTGTCGTAGTCGTAATTCTCCGTCATACTGCCGAAGAGGGTGTTATACGCCGAGATGGAGACGACGCGCCGCAGATCGTAACTGTTGCCGACAAAGACAGCGTCCCGGATCGTGTGTGCGCCGGCGAAAATCCCGGTGCCACACCCTTCAATCGTTCCGGACACCATGCAACTGGCGCCTTGATTGACACCGCTGGTGCACCCCGCGATGGTGCCCCAGATCGCGCACCCGGACGGATTGTTGACGCCATAGGTACATCCCGAGATGGTGCCCGAGATCGCGCCGCCGGACGGATTGTTGACGCCGTAGGTACACCCGGAGATCGCGCCGCAGACGGTACACCCGGAGGGATTGACGACACCATAGGTGCACCCCGAGATGGTGCCCGACACAAGGCTGCCCGACGGCACCCCAACCGCGTGCAAACAATCCGTGATCTCGCAAGCCAGCACACCTCCTGTCATATATCGGACCGCAAACTCGGTCGATCCGACGATCCGTATGTTCCTGCTGACAAGGACAAGCAGAGCGCCGCGTCCCTTGTCGGCGGCCAGGCCGGTATCCAGGGTCACAGTGTTTGATGTGATTCCAGCGGCGCCGATCGCCCGCTTCTCGGAGTCCGGCACACGATCGGAGACGGCGTCAATCCGAACGATCTTGCCGGGTGTCCACATGTCGCCGGTAACATCCGTGTCAACAGACAATTCCGTTTGCCCCGCCACCTCGTCCTCCGACAGTGCAATGACAGGATGAATCGGTTCGGTGCAATGCAGGTTCAGAACCAGCCCCGACTGGCACTCAAAACTGCTGGGGGTCGCGGCAAAATCGAACGTCATCGAACAGGCGAGTGGATACGCCGTTTCGGCCGACCCGCAATGGATCGTGCCGGTCCCGCCGATGTCGGCACTGGTCTTGAGACAGTAGGTGCCAGCCGCTGTGCTACAGTGGATCGTGCCATTGCACGTCAGTCCTGCAATGCCGTCGACCCAGCCGGACATGTCTACATCGAAGAGGACGACATCCCCGACCAAAATGGTCACACTGTCGCCGGGGCCCGGCACAACTGCCCCGGCCCAAGTCGTCGTCTCCGACCACTTGCCGCCTCCTGTCCCGTTGGACGAGATCGCCGCTGCATGGCAAACATTAGCCAGCGACAACAGACACACAAGCATACGTAGCTTCATCACACACCCTCCCATCTTGTGTTCATGCACATGCAAGAACTCGGTGGAACTTCCCAAGAAATTAGCCTCTTTCATGGAAGCTACCCGGTGAAGAACACTGGCCATAGCACCACGCCGCCTTTCTGTCCCCCCTCACTTCATCAGACAACTTTCGTTTGCCTCTACCCGGACACGTGCAGGGCGTGCTCCGAGGGATCCACAGAGATGTTCGATCCGGACGCGTCGTTTTGACTCCGCAAATCCCGAATAGCCCAGAGCATCCCTGATCTGTGCTCGTCAACAAGACGGCTGAACAAGGCCGCCCTGTGGCTGGCCGACTCGAGAGAACCGCTTACGAACACGGCAATCTCAAATTCCGCCGAACTCCCCGCCCGCGCCGTACTGACGGGGAAACCCATGGTGACGATGCAGGAGGATTCGACGGGAATGCTTCTCTCTCGCCAGATTCGGGTGTCGAGATTTCCTTCGTTGTCCCTCATCATCAGGGAAACCCAGGCAAAATTGAGGCCCTTGCCGGCATCACAGACGGCCTGCCACCATTCAGTGCCATGCCGAGCGCGCCGGAACCGCAGTTCCAACTCCTCAAACACCCGCTGCTCCCGCTTCTCCTGCCGAGCCAACGCCTGCTTGCTCTCCAACGCACTAAACATCTGGCGCAGATGCACTGCTCCGACGACGCGGAAAAGCAACAGAACCAGCAGCAGAATGCAGGCGAATACTACCAGCGCTCCGACGTCCCGGCGAACCATCATGAACAGCCCCAGACCCGTGGCCACGCACGTGGAGAAATAGATCGCCAGGACTGCGTGACGCTGCTTGAGGCCCAGATCGATCAATCGGTGATGGAAGTGGCTGCGGTCCGGTGCGAACAGCGACCGCCGTTCAAGAAATCGCCGCAGGATCGCGAAGAACGTGTCGAAGATCGGAATGCCCAGAGCCAGAATGGGCAGGGCCAGTCCAATCAGAGCCGACGATTTCGTCAGGCACATCGCACTGGAAGCGGCAATCGTGAATCCCACAAACAGGCTTCCGCAGTCGCCCATGAAAATCTTGGCCGGATTGAAGTTGTAGAACAAAAAGCCGCTGAGACCGCCGAGGAGGGCCAGCATGAACACCGCCATCACCCGATTCTCGCTGTAGATCGCGAAGACCGCAATCACCGCACAGGCCACGGCGGACACGCCGGCTGCCAGCCCATCGAGGCCGTCGCTGAGATTCACGGCGTTCGTGATGCCGATGATCCAGAGGATGGTCAGGGGCGTGCCCCACTGGCCGAGTGGGAGCAGGTATCCATCCGTTATCTCCAAAGCCGAGACGCGAACGCCGACACCGCACAACAACGTTGCCGCAAGGACCTCCACCACCAGTTTGACCCTCGCGGGCAGTCCTCTCAGATCGTCGACAAGGCCCACCAGAAAGATGAGCGTCGCCATTCCCAGCAGCGTGCTCACCTGAATGCTCACCCGCCGGAAGGCATCGCCGACTTGGTTGTCCAATAACAGAACCACCAAGATCAAGCAGACCGCCGAGACGAAGATTGCGACTCCCCCAATGCGAGGCACCGGCTGAGTATGGACCGTGCGGACCCCCGGCCGATCGACCGCGTCGATGCGGCGCGCCAGGGCGATTACCGCAGGCGTGACGGCCAGCGCCAAAACCAATGAACCGAACCATACGGAGAAATAGGTCGTCATAGGGTCACCTGTGCGTCCCTGCTGCAGTTACCCGAGGCCAAGGCCGGTCGTCGGAATACCGTCACGGCTCGCGATCGTCAGATGTGGATCTCCTTCACCGGCTCGATCAGCAGAGGCGGCATGTGTTGATAGCGGGTTGTCGCCCGTTTGGTGTCGATATCCCGATAGACGCGTTCCACCTGCTCGGTCTGCAAACACAGGACTTCCGCTATCTCCTCCGGGGTCATGCCGTGGTTCTTGCCGTACAGGCACACATCCAGGACGTGATGCGGTACGGAGAAGTAGAACTCCTCCTGATCCTGAGACAGCGAATAGGTGTCCGTGGTGGGAGGCCGGTCACAGATATCTTTGGGCAGCCCGAGGAACGCCGCCATCTGGTAGACCTGCGTCTTGTACAGGTGGGCAATGGGTTTGACGTCGGCCGCGCCGTCGCCCAGCTTGACGAAGAAGCCCTGATCGTACTCCTGCCGGTTGGGCGTGCCGGTGACGGCGTAATTGAGCCGGTCGGCGTGAAAATACTCCAACATCTTGCGAATGCGCTGTTTGAAATTGGTCGCCGCGACGATCTGCAAATAGGCACTGACCGGCAGCCGGGCCTGTGTCTGCCGTCCATCGGGCGACTCAACCACGACCGAGAACACTCGCAAATGCTCGGCTGTCAACAGCGACGGCAACACGATCTTGCACTTGTACCCCCGATCGTACTCGGGGATCACGCTGCGAATAGCTTCATCGCGATAGCGATAGCACCCGACGGCATCGAGCATCTCCGTGATGTCCTGGTATTCAAACTCAATACCCAGATGCTCCACAATCAAGCGACTGAGCCGCAAGGTCTCCGGCGACGAGTCCTTTTCCGGCAGCAACAGCCCGAACACCCGCTCCGGCCCCAGCGCCCGCACACACAGACCGCCGACTACGCTGCTGTCGATACCCCCCGAGAAGGCGACCACGACGCCGCGTCTCTTGAGTTTGTCGCGCAGAGACTCACGCAAACGCTGCGTGATTCGTTCCGCTTCCCGTTCGCCGTCCAGCCGCAGACCACTCCAGGACGCCACCTTCTCCATCAACATCTTCTTCGTCCTCCTCTAGCCATTCGCTGTTTGTAGTTCGCGTCGGTCGATCTTGCCTCGCTCGGTCTTCGGCAGAGCCGGGACGAATTCTACGTATTTCGGCACCATCAGCGGCTCCAGGAGACGTGCGCAATGTCTCAAGATGTCCTTGTCCTCCAGGTTGGCTCGACCATCGACGACAAAGACCTTGATCGCCTGGCCCAGCACGTTGTCGGGGACGCCGACGGCCGCAGCTTCCACCACGCCCTCCAGCTCGCAGACCACATCCTCGATCTCTTTGGGACTGACGCGTTCGCCGCGCGTCTTGATCATGTCGTCTTTCCGACCCTGGAAATAAAGATAGCCTTGTTCGTCGGTCCTGAAGAAGTCGCCGGAGTGCAGCCAGCGCGAGGCCGGATAGTCTCCTCGGCGGAAGACGCCGTCCGATAGCACCGGAGAATTCCAGTAGCCCTGCATGACGTTCGAGCCCCGTATAATCAGCTCGCCGACCTGGCCCGGCCGGACCTCGTTGCCGTCGGAATCCACGATGCGCACCTCGCAGTTGGGCATCGGCCGTCCGACGGAGGCCGGCCGTTCATCCAGTTCGGCCCCGGACAGATAGCATACCCTCACGCACTCGGTCAGCCCGTACATGTTGAATATCATCGCGTGCGGCGCCAAGCGGCGCAGGCGACGAAGATGTCCTACCGGCAGAGCGGCGCCGGCGCTGGTGATATAGCGCAACGTGCTGAAATCGTACTCCTCGATGTTCTCCATGCGCAACAGCATGGCCGCCATGCTGGGCACCAGTGGAAAGCCGGTGACTTTCTCCTCCGCGATGCGGCTCAGCAGGACATGGGGATAAAGAAACGACCGCTCCAGAACCACCGTGGCCCCGACCATGCACGTGATCAGCACCTGATAGAGCCCATAACCGAACGACAACGGTAGCACGTCGAGGATGACATCGCGCTCCGAATTGCCAATGTACTGAATGATGCTCTTGGCGGCGGCGATCATATCGCGATGCGTACATGTGACTCCCTTGGCTTTGCCCGTCGTGGCCGACGTATAGATGATCGCCGCCAGATCCAGGTCGATGCAGCGCGGCAGTCGGTCGCACGCCGCCTGGCCGGTCTGAGTATCCGAGCCGGCGTCCGGAAACAGCGCTTCCCAGCTGACACTCGAAACCCCGTCAGGCAGCCCCACTGTCGGTTGGCCGTCCACCCACACGACCTTCAAGTCCCCGTGCCAGCCTTGCAGCGCATCGGCGAGCACTCGTCCCTGGCCGGCCCGAGCCACCAGGACGCGTGCGCCGGAATCCTCCAGCACATGCCGCAGACGACGCGACCTGGAGTTGCCCTCCAGCAGCACGAACGCCGCGCCGGCCTTGAGTGCTCCAAACAGGCAAACCACAGTCTCCGCGCAATTGCCCAAGAGCACCACCACCCGGTCGTGTCTTCGGACCCCAAGATCGACCAGTGCAGCCGAGAGACAGTCTACGGAGGCGTTGAGCCGCTGATACGACCAGCGGTCCTGACCGCACACCAGGGCATCCTTCGACGCAAACCGCTCGGCCGACCGTGACAGCCACTGGTGCAGTAAGACGGGATCCAGCTCCATGGCACTGCTGCTTTCCATTGTGAGATCAGAGAAGATCGGCGAAGACATCTGCAATCGCCGAGGGAGAATGTCATTTGTGCGAGGTGATCGGTACTTCGGCCCTTTGTGGCAAGCGAGAAGGAATCTCTGCGATGGCCGGTCGCACACCCGAACGCCTGTCGACGACGATGTCGAGCTGGGCGAGGGGAATTGCCTGCGTGCAGAATTCTTCCACGAACTGCCGATGGATGATTTGCGACGACAGGATGCCCGCCAGGGCCATGCTGTCAACCTCTCCCGGATCGGACACCGTCCGCATCTTCTTGAGAAGTCTGTCCACTTTGTCGCCGTCGAACAGCCCTGCCGATGCAATCGCCCTGGGGCTGAGCACTTCCATGGTGCGGTCCCTATTGGCCTCGCTCAAAAGGCCGCAGACGATCGGCGCACGGTAAGGTTGCTTGCTCCGCCGGCAGATACTCTCCGGCAGAAGCGGCGACAGGACCTTCTTGAGAATGTACTTCTCGCTCAGGCCCAGCAGCTTCCAACGGGACGGGACCCGGGCCATGAACTCGATGAGACGATAGTCCAGGAACGGCAGTCGAATCTCCACCGAATTGGCCATTGCCACCCTGTCACCTTGCGATGAAAGAAGGTAATTGCTCAGGAAGAGCTTCGTCTCGATATACTGCGCCTTAGCCACAGCATCCAAGCGACCGAATCCCGCCGGCAGGCTCGCGCGGACCTCTTCATAGACATCAGCGGAGGCGACGGCCGACTGGAGTTCTGCCGCAAAAAACGCCTTGATCCGGCTGGTGTTCCGCCATCGGACCATATGCGAGAAAAGCGGGTCGTCATATTGAGCCAGACCGGAACCGAAAAAGGAGTTGAGAAAACTCTTCGCTCGTTCCTCCCGAAAGACGTAGCCGTAAAGCTGGCCGACCAGCGCCGCCCGAGCGCTGGAATCCGGCTGCCGCGCCCAGAACTGCCGGACCTTGGCTTCCTTGAAGATGTTGTACCCTCCGAAAATCTCGTCGGCTCCTTCGCCCGTCAGAACAACCTTCAGACCGCTGTCCCGGACCGCCTTGGACAACATCAACAGAGGCACGGGAGCCGTACGCAGAACCGGCTTCTCGGCATGCCAGAGCATTTCAGTGAACGAAGTGCCGATCCCCGGCGTCGATGCTCGGACTTCCCGGTGATGGGTGCCGAGGAATGCAGCCATCGTCTGCTGGTGGGGTCCCTCGTCGAAGGCCTCCTGCTCAAAACGGATGCCAAACGTGCTCAGATCCGCGTTAAACCGGCGGGCCGTCAACGCTGCGATGCCGGAAGAGTCCAGCCCGCCGCTGAGATAGCAGCCCACCGGAACATCGGCGCGCAGCCGAACCCGCACGGCGTCCACCAGCAGCTCTCGAACGGTCTCGACAATCGCGTCTACCGGCTGGTCCATTTGCTCGGACCGAGGGCAGACCGGGATGTCCCAGTACCTGCGAATCCGCATACCCGCCTGCGAGACCTGCATGAAGTGTCCGGGCGGCAGTTCGTGAACGTTCTGAAACACGGTGCGTCCGGGCAGGACCGTCCAGAACGTGAACACCTGATTCACCGCGTCCGGATCGATCCGGCGAGGCACCTCGGGGACCGCAAAGATGGATTTCACCTCGGAGGCAAAGATCAACCGGCCGTCGTGGACGGTGTAATGCAGCGGACAAATCCCCACGCGGTCGCGGGCCAGGAACAGTTCCTGCCGGCGGCTATCCCAGATGGCCAAGGCGAACTGGCCGTTGCACCATGCCAGACACTCGGGGCCTTCCTGCTCGTACAGGTGCAGCAGAACCTCCGTATCCGATGTCGTGTAAAAGCGATGGCCCTGTTGGACCAGTCGCTCTTTCAACTCCGGGTAGTTGAAGATCTCCCCGTTCCAGACGATCCAGAGCGTCTGGTCTTCATTGTGGATCGGCTGACCCCCGCCCGCCAGGTCGATGATGCTCAGCCGCACATGCCCCAGACCAATCCGGTCGTCGAGGTAGACCCCCGCCTCATCCGGCCCCCGATACCGAATCGTCCCCATCATCCGGGCTAGCGTCTGGACATCGATGTCCTTCGCCGCTTCAAGCTTACAGATCCCAACAATTCCGCACATCGCCTTACACGCATCTACTCGCAGGGTCAAACCTGTCTCACGTACCCTGGCCGGCCCTGCTACGGCCATGGAACGGCGACAGATCAGCCCGGTACTTCTGCGACGACCTTCTCGCGAACCTTTCTTCCCACAAAGGCGGACATCTTCCTCAACGTGCCGAGATTCTCCGGAATCACTTCGCTATCGGCGATCTCGATGCCAAACTTCTCCTCTGCAAAGGTGATGATCTCAAGGAATCCCGTCGAATCGAGAATCCCGCCTTCCTGGAACGGCGTATCCGGCTCCAGACTCTCCCCGTCCCCGAAAAGGATATTCTCCACAATGTACTCGCGAATCTTGTCCAGAACTTCCATGCTACTGCCTCCCTGTTCTATTCCAATCACAGTCCAGACCTCTAATGATCCAGATAACCGTCTGTCGCCGCCATGCCAATCGTATTCGATGGTCTACCACATCTGCAGTGTGCTGTCCTGGACCTCTGCACCAGACCACCCCAGGAACTGGCCGACGGGTTCCTCAGTCATTCACGTTCCTCCGAGAGCTTCAGGAGTTCCATCAACAACTGCTCCGCCAGATGGCGTCGGCCCCGTGCGTTGAGATGACCCCCGTCATCCGTGTACATGCGTGCGAGAATGGGAACCTCTTGGCCATCCGAGATACTGCAGTATCTCTGGCCCTCCGGCCCCAGCGTTTCATACAGGGCCAGATCGAACAGAGGCTCGTTTCCGGCGAAACGCTCCCGCAAGAGCGCATTGTATCGTGCGCGTACGCGATTCTCTGCCAGGACGGGCGGCCTGCCGATCAGTCGCTTGATGCTCGCCTTCAATATCCCCTTGGCGCTGCCGGGGGGACCTCCCAATGGAACCGTGACGTGCACAAATACGGTCTCGGGATAGCGCTGCTTCAACCTCTCCATCGTCTCACCATACGCCGCCACGATTGCGTCCGGATCGGAATGAATTCCGATGTCCACGAAACATAACTTGAAGAAGGCAATGTCCACTTTCTCGCCCAGGCCGCTATCCATCAGACGTTCAAATTCGTCGATCTTCGACACCGGGTCGAAATTCCGGCCCACCGACGCGTGGGCAAGGATCGCCTCGTTGATCTGGCCCGCATCTTCCGTATTCACAATCCGCAGACGCACAGAAGGGTACGTCGCCATGACATCGGCAATTCCGTTGAGGATGTTACGCCCGACAGAATGGTGGCCAAAGAAGAGTTTCGTGCGGTTCAGCCGTTCCCAGGCGCCCGGCGGAATATCCGCCATGCGCGCCGGCACGTACGAACCTGCCTTTTCACAGCTGCGGATTGACGTCATCCAGAGAACGAGGCCGCCTCCGATCAGAAGAGCGATCACCACAAAAAACACTACCTGCATCCATTTCACCTTTAGTCGAACACGGTCCATAGTACACATCGTCCCCTGCGACACACCTCGCCAGGATCGTCCTCGTCAGGGCGTCACGCCTCTTCCAGATTCTTCACCACGCGTGCCGGATTTCCCATGACCAGCACGTTCGGAGGGACATCTCTGGCCACCACCGCCCCTGCTCCGACGACAGAGTTCCTACCGACTCGGACACCCGGCAGCACGACGGCATTCACAAAGACCCGGACGTTGTCCTCCAATGCGGTTTCCTGCCCCTCCTTGATGGGCTCATGGCCCGTGTGTCCCAGGACATAGCTGCCACTGGCAATACTCACGTTGTCCCCAATAGTGACCTTGCCTCGTCGCACGTCCAGGTGCGCGCAGGAACTGACGTAGCAGTTCTTGCCTATGGATACCCCCATGAGACGATAGTACGCCACCCTGCTTCGCGATACGATCCTGACCAACAGCGTTCTGATCTCTCGTGCCAGCATACCGCTAAACTCCAAGCACCGTTGCCAATGCAGTGTTTCTACACTATAGGGGATGTTTTGTGGACGGTGGCACAGGCTCGCGGCGCATCGTCACACGGGTCTGCACTGCATCCAAGGCTCTCGGCTGCGGCCCGCAGCGCGCCGCTCACCTACGTGGGCCTGTCCATATGGCGCGTCTCGCCAAGCACGGGCACGGCGGGGCCAAGCAAGCCGCCCGGCGTGCGATCCGACCCCGCGTTTTCCGGCAGGACTTGAGGCCTTGCCCTTTGTTTTAGAACACTCGCGGCGAACCGCAACAATGCGATCTGCCGTCTCCATCGCGAGGGCTGCCGAGCAAGACGATACAACCATTCAGTCCCCGTCCGCCGAAAGACCCATGGGGCGCGTTTGACATGCCCGCTGAGGACATCGAAGCTCCCGCCAACCCCCATGCAGAACGGCACGAGCAATTGCGCGCGATGCCGGGCGATCCAGCGCTCCTGCTTCGGCGATCCCAGTGCGATGAACAGCATATCCGCTTTCGACGCATTGATCTGTTCTACAATCGACTCACAGTCGCGATCGTCAAAATATCCGTCTCGATAGCCCACGCAGCGCAGGCGCGGGTGCTTCTCCCGCAGCTTCTCTCGCGCCCGCCGGATGGTCTCCGGGCAAGCCCCAAAAAGAAACACTCCGAGATCCTCCTCTTCCGCCAGTTGCAGCATCCGAAGGAACAAATCGACGCCGGTGACACGAGGGATTTTCAAACCCCACAAGATCCGCACGGCGGCCGCTGTTCCGGCACCGTCGCAGATATGGAAAGTCGCCTTTTTCACAATCTCTTCAAAGCCGGCGTCTTCACGAGCAAGACACACCTTCTCAGGATTGATGGCGACGCAGTACGTCTTCTCCCTGTTTCGGATCGTGTGCAGCATGTGTGCGGCCGCGTGTGCCGGCGACGTGAAGCACGTGATGGGCACATCCAGGACCGTGCGCTCGATGGGCGATTCCATCATCACCATAGGAACTCCTTTCCGATTGCCAGTACGCATACTCCGTTAGCGCATGAAACGCCCAAGCCTGCGACCACCTCATGTACGGAATGCGGTTGGTGAAGAACCTGCCTCGGCGGAAATAGAAGAAGCCCTTCCCGCTATACAGGTGCTCCAGCATCCACCGGAGAATGCGATTCGTCAGTTCGCGGTACCGCGTTCCCTCGCGCGCGAAGAAACAGATCGCCTGCGCCGGCGCATGGATGTCGATAGGGTATACCCGATCGTGGTAGTACTTTGGCGTGCCGTCTTCCAGGAAGAAAGCGTTTGCGTAGTGTTCCACGCCCCTCGAATACGCCGCCCGGTGTTGCGGCGCCAGTCCGGTGTCGAGAATGTAACGGATTGCCTGAAGATTGAAACCCGTGTGGAACGAATCCACCCATTTCTGTATGACCGTGTCCGCATAGAACCAGGAGCCATCCGGTCGCTGATGCTGCATGGAGTACTCCATGCTTGCGAGGGTCGCGGCAGCCAATCGATTATCGTCGCAGTAGCCCGCCAGGCGCGCGAGAATCGAAGCGCCCAGCAGGTTGGCGTTGTGTACCGTTTCCGTATCTACCGGCGTGTAGCTGAAACAGAATGTCCCATCGAGTCTGGTTCTATGGAGATCGTTAAGAATGAACTCTTTGATCGGGATCGCCGTTTCCAGCGCACGCGGCTCACCTGTGAGTTCGTGGCAATCCAGCAAGGCATGACCGATGAAGGACGTGTTGACAATGGTCGGTGTCCCTTTCGGCCGCAGGAAGGTCGAGGATTGCCAATCGAAATTGTAGCCCCAGCCATGGCCTGAGCAGCCCGCACTTCGAAGTCGCCGGAGAAGATCGATCAGATAGTTGATGCTCTCCAGGTATCGTCGGTCTCGTTCGAGAGCATACAGCCGAGAATAACCCCAGAGAAACAGCCCGATCGCCTTGGCGTTGTGACCCGGATGGATTCCCAGCACGGGTCGGAGGTTCACGGGGCATCGCCTCAGGAGCTGCGTCGCAGCGATGCGCATCGCCTTGCTGGACGAGCAGGCCCGCCCCAGCAGGGATCCGTTCATCGCATCATATGGATCGTAACCGGCGTAATCAGCAGACTCAATGTACGCCAGCATGCCTTCGATACATCGTTGGGCTTTTGTCTGGATCAATGCGACTCTCATGGAAAGGTGGAGGCGAGCCATCCATCTCTTGGCCCATCTTGTAGCAGATGGTTCAGGTAGAGCAGAATCACGTTTCCTCCGCACGCGGCTACTGCGATGTCCAGGTCGCCGTCGCCATCGACATCTCCGAGGTCCACAGAATGGCACCACAGGAGGTAGTACCGGGATTTGTCAACCACATGCGCTGACCAGAACGGTTCAACGGACGGCCCCGGGTTCTCAAGCCACATCAGAAGGTCCAGATGCTCATCCGCCAGGACCACGTCGAGATCGCCATCCCCGTCGATGTCGCCCACATCCAGCTCGCGAAAGCTATGGCCCCGATGGGCATCCCAGGCATTCAGCCTGTGGACGGCCCATTCGAGGGGCTGCCCTTCCGCGTTGACGCTTCTTATGAGAAACACATCCCCTTGGTGGTTCGCCAGGAAGATGTCGGCGTCGCCATCCTGGTCGAAGTCAACCAGCTCAAAGACGCTTGCTCCATGCCCCAGAGGAAACTCGGCAATGACCTGGGCTTTCCAGTCCGTGCGGCAACGAGGGTCGCCTGAGCAGGTGAAACGCCACAATCGGCCCCCTTGAACCGCGCAGTCCTGTGTGGCGATCACCTCGTTTCTTGCATCGCGATCCAGATCGGCCACCCCGGCCTGGAAACACGGCCCAAGGCCCGTGGCAATCCAGGTCGCAGGCCAGGCAGACGATGAGCCGTTGTTCTGGCACCAACCGAGGCTGTTGTGATCTTTCGTGACGAACACCACATCGCTGTCGCCATCGCCGTCGAGGTCACCCACATCGACCTGGTATGTCCGGTGGCTATCGTTCCGATAGACGCAGTGTCTGGTCCAGGAAGAGGACGACAGCGACTGTGCCGGCGCCTCATAGCACACGATATCGCATTTCTTCAGGTCGCCGGCGACAACCAAATCCGCAATCCCATCACCGCTGACATCGCTGATCGCGGTACAGTGGGCGCCTCCCGTGCACCCGCCGAGAAGGTCTTCTCTGATCCATGATTGGGCATACGCCCGTATCGGACGCGTTGGGCATCCGCCGCCAACGTCCAGACCCACGACATGCCGCGTCCACCGATTCGGATCGCACGCCTCTCCATCACATCGATAGAACATGAGCGCATCGGAGCGGAAGGAGTTGGCCACGATTTCCAGCCGGCCGTCCGCGTCAAGATCCCAGAACACGACGTTGTGCGCTCCGTCGGTATAGGCGATGTCCGCGTCCAGCACCACGCCCGTCCATCCTTCTACCGTAAAGACGGGAGGGGGAAGGAACCTGCACGGCGTCGCGTATCCACGCAACCACTTGGACTGCGTGATATCCGCGTTCGTCCAGCCCAAAGCGTGGCCAAGCAGAATTCCGCTTACGCCTACTGCACACAGGGCTAAGAGGACCGCCAGCGTTTGCGTGCTCCTTCTTCGCCACGGGGACTTGCCACAGGTCACTGCAGAACGATCACGCCGCACAGAAACCAACCTCTCTTCCGTCGGAAACACTTGCCGTCGCGACAAACGGTTTCACCTGTCGCGTGGCTGTCAGGCGTATCACAACTCCTCGCCTGCCTCCGATGCGGACTCCTGCTCCACCGAGATGAACTCATACGCTCCGATGTCCACGGCGCGGCCCGCAGGCACAGGATTGTGGTCGAAATCCTCCGTCATGCCCACGTCGAGCCCGGCGTCGACGGCCACGCTCGACGTCCGCAGGTGAAAATCCGCTCCCGCCGCATCGACAAATCCGGGATCGGCCGCCAGCGAATGCTTGGCGTACATGGTGTTCTCGCGCAACCATGCCAGCGTGCAGTACGCACCCGCGTAGTAATAGAGTTCCCTGTCGGTCTGTCCATCCGGTCCCGTCAGAATGTTCCCGTCGAGAACGAGTCCGGACAGGGCCTCCTGCCATCCTATGTACACCTGCACGGGGCAGCAGTCCTGCTCGGTCCCCCGCAAATCGTTTCGGTACAAGATGTTGTTTCGAATGTCCCAGTCCGGCGAGGTGAACGTGATCCCTGGATCGCCGTTGAATGCGATTACGTTGTTGTACACCCGATTGCCGCCGGCCGTCCTGCAGACACTGCGTCGCCCTCGGTCACAGAGGCCCGCGTGCGTGTTGTTGCGAATGATATTGTACGCGACGAGGATGTCGCCTTCCTCCCCATCGTGATCGCTCAGCCCGTCGTGATTGTAGATCGAGATGCCGTGCGAGGAACTGGAATGAATATGGTTGTACACAACGTCAACGTCGCGCGTCCCCATATGAAGGCCAATAACCGCTCCCCCGGAACCGTACAAGACATTGTCACGGATGACGGTCCGTCCCTCCCCATCGCCGGACTCCCGGTGTTCCTTGAGGTCGATCTCATTCTCACTGTGATTGAAGATGAGATTGCCCTCGATCACGTTGCCCGCTCCGTATACTGCCGCCGTTAGGAATCCATCCACTCCCCAGTTCTTTCCATCGCCGTGCATCACACAGTTGCGCACCGTCACGCATCGAACACGCCCGCCGCACCCGATATCGTTCGCCGCTGTGTCCCCGATGATCCCGTGGTTGTAGAAGAGGGACTCTTCGATCGTGATGAATTCGGTCCAGCCGCCGTCACTGGGTCCCGCGATCAGGACTCCTCTCGTGCCGGCATGGTGGGAAACGATGTCCCGGAGAACGACATGATGCGAGCCGTCGGCAATCAGAATGTTGTTCTCCGGCGAATTGACGATCTCCAGACCTTGCAGGATCACATGATGCCGTGCGCGAATCACGACCGCATCCCGTGCCGCGGATTCGACGATGCGGCTGTCCGGATCGTCTTCCAGATAGAGATAGATCTTTCCGGCAGCAGGATCAAACGTGTACGTGTTGCTGGCCAGTTCTTCAGGCCACCGCACCGGGAGAAATCTCGTTCCATCAACGCTGACCACGAATTTGTTGATTGCCGCAGGACTGGTCAGGAAATCCGACGGGAATACGATATGATTGCGCTTGCTCCAGACGGTCTCGCCCTCTCGAGACCATACGTTGCCGCCGAAGACATCGGCTCCGTTGATAATGGGCCTGTCTCCAGTGCCGTACGCCCCGTACGTAATGGGAGAGCCCTCGCGGCCGGATTGTCGCACCTCCAGCGTCTCCCGCCACATCTGACCACGCCGGAAGAGGATCTCATCACCAGGGCCGCAAGAGTGACGGTTTACCCGGCCGATGGTTTGCCACGCCTTGGTGGGAGATAGACCGCTATTCCCGTCGGCCCCGGTGGAGGCGTCCACAAAGTACGTGGCGCCGGCAGCACGGGCCGACAGTGCGACCAGAATGCTGGCCACGGCGTACACCACTGGCCTCCCGTAGGTTCGTCGCATCGTCTTGTTCTCAGACACTGCTCGCCCGGGAGCGATTCTTTCCAGCGCCGCGATACCCATAGGGATCGTCATCCCTACGGAACGATCGGGGCCTGCCCGCATGGGAGACCACGCACACGTCCATCACTGGCGCGCGAGCCAACGGTCGCTGAACAAAGCCAGGTCCACCAGATTCACCACACCATCGCAATCGAGGTCCGCGCCATTCGAGGAACACGGCCCCGGCCAGCCACCCAGCCGGGCAAAAAGCCACCAGGCGGCATAGGCTTTTTGATTTGCGTTGAGCGGTTCGCTGTGTGGCGACGGGCAGTCGTACCAGTCGACGTTGATCGTGTGGCTGTCCTGCCACTCCTTGGCCCAATTGCCCAGGAGCGACCCGGTGCGGGAGGCATAGTAATCACAGTTCTCGTCGGCAAACGGATAGAACGTGCCGTCCGGATCGTAGGATTCGATGTCGGCAAAATCATACAACACCTTGTTGTTCGCTTTGCAGTACTCCCGGACGACATAATTGGCGGCCTTGAGGTACATGTCCTGGGAGTGATGCACATGACCGGTCATATAGATGAACGTGACGTGGGGATAGTCCTCTTCCAGTTGGCTCATCGGATTCAGGTATTCCGTCATCAGCCTGTCGTTGACGTATCGCGAACTCACCTGGCTGCACCATGACCACATGATCACGTTGACCTCGGCGTTCTGCGGATCGTTCAGATAAACCCTCGTCCTGTCGACCCAGCCAGGATACTCTCCCAAGTCCCCAGGCATGGCGTAGTCGTGCAGATCAAGGGCGCCGTCGATGCCACCATCGTTCCAGGCGAAGATGTCCTTCGGCAGCTTCAGCCCTTTGCCCCCTGCATTGGCAAAGGCAACCAGGCCAGTCATTCCTGTTGTGATCTGCCAACCGTGCGAAGTATGTCCATAGGCAATATGGAGTTGTTGTTTGGCTTGGACAATCGCCGATTCGGGAATACTGGCGATCTCGGTACAGGTGTGATCGATGATCAGTGGTTCCGAACGCGATGCCAAGCCCTGGCCGGTCGTTGCACAGATCACGATCATCAACGCCGCTGCTAACCGCGCTATCATGGGTGCCCCCTTTCCAATTCACATTACGCCTACACTCTTGCGATCCCAACCACACTGGCGCGTTTGCGCCCTTTGCGGCCGCGATCCTGGGTACATACCGACGCCACGCTCCGGAACGACAGGGACAAGGCCGGCATCTTCGGCACCTCACTTGCCGGTCAGATCTGAGGAATCACACACCGCCGCGGCCAGAGACTCCTGCGCCGCTCGTGCAGGCGCGATCGCCTCAGGTCCACCTGACCACGGGACCCCGGGGGCGGCCTCCATGACAGCGCCGTAGATCCTTTCCAGACGCGCGGCCACCTCCGAAGCCCTGAATCGCCTGCGAGCGTACTCTCGATTGTATTGACCAATCTGCGCTCGCCTCACGGGATCATCGACCAGCGTCCGCAGGGCCTCCGCAAACTCGCGGGGATCCAGACTGTCGATTGCCATGCCCATCCTCCCCTCCTCAAAGAAATCACAGAGACCACCGACGGGCCGAGTGACGATCGGCAGGCCATAGCCCATAGCCTCCAGAACGGAATTGGGCATGCCCTCGCCGTAAGTAGGCAGAAGATAGACGTCCGCCTGGGCGAAGACGGCTTCCTTGGCTTGGCCGGCAACGTGTCCGGCAAAGCGCACCCACGCCAGACGGTGAGCCTCCACATACGCCTTCAGGCCCGCCAGTTCGTGTCCGTTGCCAGCAATCGTCAGCGTGACATGAGGCCGCATCGCCCGCAGAATCGCCACAGCCTCCAGGGCTTCATACACTCCCTTTGTCCTCTCCACACGGGACAGGAACAACACCTTGAATTCAGTCTCCCGTTCCGCCTCCCGCTTCCCAGGTGCGTGCCGCACGGGAGAGGCGAATACCTCGTCGGCCACAACCGTGGTCTCGACGAAGATCGGCCTGGTGCAACCAAGCTCCTTCAGGACCCGCGCATTCTGCTCGCTCAACACGATGAAGGCGCTGGCCTTGAAGTACAACGCCCGAAACAGCGTCAGCCACGTTGCGCGAATGCGACGTTCCGAATGGGCGTGCCAACCGCGAAAGAACACGATCACCCTCCGGCAGTAGCGCCTGGCGATCAGCGTGAAGATCCCTTCGCGCCACACCACCCAAGCCACCAACGACGGATTGACGTGGACGATGTCGTAACCGCCACGCTTGATCTTGCGATGGAAATCGCGGTAGTCTCGCAGCGTGCGAGAGCACGTCTTCCACCTTCCCTGGCCGTCCCTTCTCGGACCCACGACAAAGTACTCGACGTCAGGGCCGAGGTGGCTCCGCAGAACGCGATAGTAATTCGCAATTCCCCCTTGCCGCTCCGTGTCAGGCGTTACCAACAGGACTTTCATCGAACCCGCCTTCTCTATCCGTTCTTTGGTCAACGCCCGGGCAGTCGTCGCCGCAGACCCATGGAGGGGTGGCCGTCTGGACGGTTATGCAGGCGGCACCATAGCCCAGCAACAGCCCGAAGTACACGTTTTCGACGGACGCGACCACACAGCCGGAGATCAGACTCCTCACGACGAAGATCGAGAACCCCATCATCAGGGGCGGCAGAATGGCCAACCGCCAATGCATCGCCCGGGCCTGGAGCGAGAGCAGGCGGACATTGAGATACGCAAAGAGAAACACGCCGAAAAACCCCATGTCGTGGAGGATCTCCAGCCAGTCACTGTGGGCGATGATGGCGACTCCATAGGCCTCCAGCGTGTCGGGAACCGTCAGGAATCCCCTGCCGAACAACAGGCCGAAGGCCTCGCTGTCATACCACTCCGACAGGATCGCCCGGTAAAACCACCCGCGACCGCTGCCCATGGCCTCCGGGTCGTCGAAATCTGCCATCTTGTTCGCGATGTTTTCCCACTGCCATGCAACGGCGCCGCAGAGAGCGGCCGTCAGGAGAATCAGGGCCACGACGTGTTTGACGCAAGCTTCGCGATGCGGCGAGATGACGCGGAGACCCACCACGTGGGCACAACCACCGACCACCAAGGCCAGCAATGCGCTCCGCTTGCACGTCATGATGGCTGCCAACGACGCAAGCCCAGCCAAGGCCGACGCCCAAGGAGGAGGATCGGTCAGCAACAATAGAGGAATGCACCAGAGCAACACTTCCACATTGGCGTTGGTGCCACGTCGATAATCGCCGAGCAGACAGTATCCGATCGTGTAGGTTGCCGCAATCGCCACCACAACACCTGCCAGACAGCGGATGTCAGTTGCCGACAAGTACCCTCCGAGCGTCAGCCGATAACCGCCGATCGCGATGAGGATCCACAGCAGGCTTTTGGTGGCCACGACGAATTTTGGGCCCCAGTCGCCCGGGCAAAAGAAGACAGAGATCAGCATATAGACGCCGAACACCGCCAATGCACGGCCGGTCGAGAAACCATACGCGCCGGGGTCCCAGCCGGTCGCGATGACGTACAAAAACATGACGCACAGCAGGATCGCTCGAGCGAGCTTTGGCACCGTACGGTCCGCCCCCTCGGTTCCGACCAGCGTGGCTCTGGTTCCGCTCGGAAACATCCAGTCCAAAATCACCACGGAGACCAGGACAACCCCGGCAAGGATGACGATGGACCTGGCCGATCGGTAGGGATTCAGAATCCCCTGGAGGGTCCATGGATGGGAAGACTCGTCGTACGCTCCGGGCGTCGCCGTCTGGCGGCCCCACAACAGGCCAGGCAGGGAAGGTGAGCCGTCCTGGCACCTGTCATCATAGGCGGTATAACGCATTCACGAACTCCGCACAGGCGCGCCGAAACGTGGTGCCCCGCCCTTGACAGAACACCTCAACATCTCACTCCTTCCTGCTGCTTGGCCTTCCACCGCTGCTTCAGGTAGCCGACCACGCTTCGAACGTACTCCTCCTCCAGCACGGATGCCGCCTGGACCCGGACCCACCCGTTGTCCGCCCGCGTGAAATAGAATGGAGACAACTCCATGGCCCGCGTGCCAAACAGAATAAACTGGAATTCAAACAGGTAGAACTGCTCTCCGTCATACCCCACGTCGATGGATATCTGCGGGACGTCGAACGACTCAAAGACCCCGGCGGCGAAATCCAGGAGACCCGCGGGAATCTCCTCTGTGAACATGAACTTCCCGCTTCCACTGGCGCGAAAGTCCTTGTCACGCGTCTCTCTGTAGAGAACGTAGTACCTGTCGCCATAGACCATGACCCGCCAGTCGTTGCGCAAACCAGGCACGAAATTCTGCACGACGAACTTCCTGCGGAAGCGGGAATCGCGCACGTACCCCTTGTGCTTCACACGGCGTCCGAAATCCCACAGCTCGTGCCCCACGTTCGGACTGCGGCTGACCGCTGCCGCCTGCGCGAGCAGTTCATCCCAGTCCCTGCCAAGCCTGACATACCGACTCTTGGCTCCAGCCGCCCCCTTAACGATGTGAGCGCCGATGAACGCGTCCTTCCTGGCGATCAGTTCTTCAAGTGCGCCGAAATGACGAGACCGTATGTTCTTGATCGATTCCTGCCGTGAGAGATCCCTCAGGAGTTCCATGAAGACCTTATTGTGATGGGCGCGGATGCACTTGTACGGCGGTATCAAAACGGCCTGCTGCAGCTGCAGAGCAAGGTAGATGTCTTCAAGATAGCTCTTGTAGAGACAGTCCGGGTCTTCCGCATCCGTACACAGTACGCACTGGTCGGCGAAGTCCATCGTCCGAAAATCAAGATCGGGGACGGCAAGAGGTCGCAGCGTGTAGCCCGCCTCATCAAAGCAGCTCTTCAGGAGAGCAATGTCCATGCCGCTGCGGTACGGAACGGCAGATGCCTTACAGGAGAACTGCCCCTTGTAGTCGGTGAGCAAATAGATGGGTTCCATCTTTCCATATCCTTATCAACAGTGTCACTGCGCGGGCTCGCGTCAGCATCGACCGCTGCGAATACCGGACGCTTACGTGTCCGATAGAATCGTCTGCAGCACCTCCCGGTGCGACTCACAGCGTACCACATTCTGAAGGGCCAAAAGGGCCGTCCGGGAATAAAGCCGGTCGGCAAAGTGCGTCATTTGATTCATTCTCCGGATCGGCCTGCTATGCCCCCGCAGAATGCTGAAGTACAGGTCCCGCTTGTTGGTGCAGAAATCGCGCCACGCCTGCTCAAGAAACCCGTCTTCCTGGATTTGAGCCGACCGCGCTTCCAGGTCGCGTCGGAGTGTCGCCTCTTCATCGGCACACATTCGCCTTACGCCAGGACGCTCATCGGATTGGATGTATGGAAGCAGGTCCATTTCGGCGGTCTGGCGGGACTTGATGGAGACCTTTACGACAAACCCGCGATTCCAGGCTCCCTGCAGATCCGGATGACGATCAAACACCAGATTGCCCTGCCCATAGACGATGTGCCCGCCCTGGTAGTGCTCGTAACAGCCAGCACAATGGGAATGTTGACACAACACGAGGTCCGCGCCCTGCTCAACCATGAAGCGGCACGTCTGCTGAAGCGCAGGGCTTGGATACACGTAATGCTCCTTTCCCCCGTGCAGGAGCACAATCGTGTAATCACATTCGCGATTCAGGTTCTTCATCGTCCTTACGTATTCGATCAGATTCAGGGGATGGGCGCCCGGGGTATTCGTCGCGGCGATCGAGAACTCGTGCTCCGCAACGGCGATGATTCCCACTCGGATATCACCAAGCGGCAGGCACAGTGGTTGGGCCGCCTCCGCCACATCTTCGCCCGCTCCGACGTAGGCAATGCCGGCCTCCTGCAAGGCGCGCATTGTGGTCCGCAGCCCCCGGCAACCGTGGTCCATAATATGGTTGTTCGCGAGCCCCGCCACCGTGATCCCCATCGCCCGGAGTCCCCTGACGCAGTCAAACGGCACTCCACGGTTCGGCCCACACTTCCGGATCGGCGTTTCCGCGTCAATGAGAGCGCATTCAAGATTTGCCGTCACCAAATCCGCGCTCTGGAACTCCGGCAGGAGTTCGTTGAGAATGCGCTCTGCCTCTCCACGCTGAAACAGGGCCTGATTCCTGCCAATAGGACAGATGTCCCCACCTATCAGAATCCGTACATCCATAGCTGTTCCTCTCAAGCACATTCAGGGGCCGAACACCGGCGTACAAGAACGAAACTTCGCACTTGCTGGGACGCATGCCCAACACATATCCACATCCATGCTAACCCGAACGAACCTGCTCCAACCGGTTCGTGATATAGTCTTTGACAACGACGGCCGGATTGCCTGCCGCGACTGCCATGGGCGGAATGTCATGCACCACGACGCTATTGGCGCCGATGACACTGCCGTTGCCGATCACCACGCCCGGCAGGATCACCGAACCCGTACCGATCCAGACGTTGTCCTCGATCACCACAGGCCTAGTGCTGCCCCTGGTGTGAATCCTGTTCTGCACGTCGGGAAACGACAGAGCATGACCGTTTCCGTCACAGATCTGGCAATTCGCAGCGATCAGGCAGTTTGTGCCGATGATCACCGACTCCTGTGCGTGGATGCAACTGCCATTGATTCGAGAGTTCCGGCCGATCCGGATCAATGCCCCTTGTACGTCGGCAAACAGCTTGACCGGTGCGTACAGACTCACATGGTAGCCGACATTCGCCGATCGGAGCGTCACATTGTCGCCCAGTTCCAGCCGCGCGCCCCGTCTGATGTCTATCTGTGGCTTGCCGTGCAGGATCAACGAGCCTTCGAGCCGGATATTATCCCTCGACCGAAGCCAATGAACATACCAGAGCCGCCAGAGATATCGGCATGCTTGCCTGGGATACGATGTGACGTCTCTCATTCCACACTGTCTGCGGCTACCAGCAGAAGTGCCTCTGCCGTCACCTAAAGGACATCTGGTTGCTCTTGCGATATCCTCAGAAGCGGGCCTGACGGAATCGCGACCGGGTTGCAGGCAGAGACGGCGCAGTCCTTGAGGTCAACTTTCCCGGCCACCGCGCGCCAGACCAGTTCCCGGTACTGATTGCCGACGGTGGTCGGACTGAACACCTCCGCCAATTGGCCGTTCACGCCGGCATGCGCAAGGCCATCTGCATCGCCTCTGACGAGGATGCTCGTAATGGCCCCGGCAATCTCTTCAGCATCATGTCTCACCGCCCAGCCGCCACCGTGCCGTGTCAAGTAGTCCCGAATACCGCTCCTTGGCGGTGTGACGGCAATGATAGGCTTGCCCGCAAGCGCGTAATCAGCGAACTTACTGGGAAGAAAGGGGCTGATATCCATGTCCGCTTCTATCACCAGTGAAGCCGTGACCGAGATGAGCACAGCGGCGGCCTCTGCGGCAGCCAGCTTGCCGGTGAATCGAACAATATGATCGAGGCCCATGTCGTGAACCATCTCTTTGAACTCAGGGCATACCTGCCCCACGCACAGCAATCCTCTGAACCGTTGCGGGAATTGCCGGTACGCCGTCTCAACACCCCTCAGTACCGGCGCGGATGCACGTTCGCGCGACAGATGGCCGACGTGCGCCAGCCAACCGGCATATTGCTGTCCAGCCACTTCCGGCTGGAGGGCCAGACCGATGTGGGGGATCGCAAAGCCCTTTCGTTCCATCGGCAGTCCACTCGCCGCAGCCGTCCAGTCGATCCCATGACGACTTGGCATGTGAACGGCATCGCACGCATGGATAACTCGAGCCAGCGCCGCCATTCGCATCCCGCCAAGGCCAAGAACGGGTTGCCGGTAGTAGGGGCGAGGGCACAGCGAATAAGGCCACGGGTCGCTGAAAGACGCGATCCATGGCAATCCCGTCGAGTGCTTGACGCGAAGGCCCACCAAGTGGCTCTGGAACGGCATGGAACTCGTAAGAAGACAGTCCGGCCGGAATGTCTCAACCTGCTTCAGGACCTCAGTTGCAGAACGCCTGACCCAGCCATCCCGATAGTTGATCGAGCCGATCTCATCATCCAGAAACCGTAGCGCTCTGCCAATGAATCGAACTCCATCGCGCAAGCAGCGGTATGGGACGTAGACAACGTGTCCGTCCGATAGTACACCCTGGTTCCTTGCCACCTTCTTCTCTAACCCTGCGATAACGCGCACGTCCACGCCAGCGCTCTGAATCGCCTCCGCCACCTTCTGGACCTGCAGAGAGCGAGCGCTGTTACGTGGCGGATAACCCTTTGTCACGATCAAAAGACGCATGAGCGACTCCTACTCCATCGCAACGGTCCATCTGCACTGGAAGGAACCAACGGGTCTCTCAAAGACAAGCCAGGTCGTCTCCAACAGGCAAGCATAGCGTGGCGAGTAAAGTTGCCGCTGGGTCAAGAACCGGAAACCCTCTGTCTCGAGCCGCAGGCGGAGCGATTTCCGTTCCAGCCGGTACGCACCCGGATCGATCCGCGATACGGCAACGTCTGGATGCATGCAAAGGGCAATCCTGCCCGTCTTTCCCCCTGCCAAGCCGTCTTCGACGGCGACCGGGCCGGAGCGTACCGGGACAGATATCCTTCGCCGTGCTTGCCGGCCGTCGTCCCTGGTTTCGGCGGTGATGACGGTGCACTCGTCGTCGCGTATGATCGTGTACAATGTAGCGGGCTTGCTGTAGTGGCAGAAGCAACCTGTGGAGGTCCACTTGTCTTTGACCTCGCTGAACGATGGCTGGTTGTGGCTCACGGCGCTCCTGAAATGGCGCCGCATCGAGGGATTCGACGTATACAGATAAGTGCCGGGATCGACGATGAATCCCAACCCGTCGACGAACAGCGAAAACGACAGGATGTCACAGTGCGTGTGCCCTCCACCGTCTTGCGAGGTACCACCCGTGCACAGGACCAGGTGCCACAAGGCCTGTTTGACGACCACCCAGCCCGCATCGCGAAATGCCCTGACGCCCTCGGCTGACGAGAACGCCCCGCGAGGTTCTTGGTCTTGAGGGAGAAGGATGCGGCAAAGTGCCTCCTGGACAGAGGCCGACGGGACCCGGCGAAGGTGTTGCTCCGTCAGGCGAAGCGTGTGCCCCACCCGAATGGCGTCATCGTCGGCCCCCACCGGTTTGAACAGGAAGCCATCGTCCCGGTCACCCACCTGAGGCAGCTCAAGTCGGGAGGATATCATTGCCGACAACACCTCCTGCATCTTGGCCAATCGGGTTCGATAGTCCGGGCCGAAATCGTCGCCCATCGCCGCCCCGATGATGGCCGGGTAGAGCCACATTTCAAGAGTGAAGAGATGGTAATAAAGGCTTCCTTCGAAATGCGTCCCATCCTCTCTCACCTGGCGTTCGAGCTGCCGCGTTAGAGCGGTCCTGGCTCTGTGCAGACAGGCAGCGCGTTGCGGCAAGACCGGCAGAAACGCCGCCGAAAGGTATAGAGCGGCCGCCTCCGCGACTGCATGGTTGTTGCCGGCTCCTTCCGTCAGAACCCTTTGCAGGAGACCAAGATGGCATCTCATGCTGCGGAGGAACAATCGGTGCCATCCCGGCGTCGAGCGGTTGTCGAATCCGCCGAACAGACAATTGGCGGCAGCGAAATTTGCGGCCCGGATGCCGATATCCATCGGGCACGCCCAGTTCACACCAAGCCCATGTGGATTATTGCCGACCCAGTCAACAACCTGCAATTGAAACTCCCTCCACGCCCGCGCTGTCTGTTCCTCATCGCGCAGCACATGTACGGCCAGCGCAAGGGCCGGCAAGTGTTGCACACGAGAGAGCTCCCACGGCCATTTGATTTCCATACGCCGGCTCCGTGTCCTATTCAGAGCGGAGCGAGGGCAATCCAAGGCGGGGTAGCATCCTCCGAACAAACCGTCCGCATGCCACTCAATCGGACGATAGGCGTCGCCCCATAAGCGCGCATGCCTTCCGCACAGAGGGCACTCGGGGCCGGGCGTCTGGAACACCTCATCCTTTCCGAAGAACCGGAATCTGTGTGCCAGCGTATCATTGAAAGAGGAACGCAACTGTTCCACGCTATCGGGTCCGCATTCACCAGCGCAGCCATTCGCTCGTGGCACCCAATCACTTCGGCGGATCTCGCGAATGACTTTCTGCAACCTCCTGTCGTAGAGCGGCCGGGGCCGAGTAAGGCCGTACCGAGCCAGATCGGTGGCATAACGGAGTCGATCCGCCGTATGAACCAGCACCTTCCTGGAGGAACGTAGTATCATGGCCTGGACGGTGATCCCAGTGAACGAACCAGTTCGATGACTCCCATATTCAAGCGTTCGGCAATTACAAGAAAGGCGAGACTGAAGGAAGTCGCACCGAGCAGGAGACCGACGATAGGAGCTCCATCGCGGACAATAGGCACCAGGAGCACGACAGCCTTGGAGAGGCCGGCCAGGAGCATACTCCACACCGCCACTGCAAGGATGCGTCTAAGTGGTACTACCTCCGCCAGCCGGGCCTCTAGACCTGAAGCAATCCTGCCCACGCACAGAACTACAACAATGGCGACCGAGGCAACGAAGACGCCGGCAATGCAGGCAAGCGGTACGTGAGCCATTGCCAGAACTACAGCGGCAACCCAGACAAAGGCGCATGCGATGATGTGTGCGATCGTGTAGCTTCTAACATATCCCATCGCCATCATCATGGGGCTAAATGCGATAACACGAAACACACCGACCAACAGGTAGACCCGAAATATCGACACGGAGGCGAGGTACTTGTCTGAGAAGAGGACACTGATGATCGCTTCCGCATGAAAGAACGCAAAGGCAATACACGGATAAACAATCAAAACAGTCTTGTCCATCGCTCGTCTCCACAACTTCAACACCTCGCCTGTCGAACCACCGGCGTTGATGATGTGTGTGAAACTCGGCAGAAGGACGCTCATGGTAGAACTGGTAATGATCGGTATCATAGGCAAGAGCCATGCCCCATTGGAATAGACGGCAAACTGCTCCGGCCCGTACCAGCGGCTGACAACAAACCGGTCGGCGGCAACCATCTGAGCGGACAGAATGCTGCTGAGCACCAACGGCATGCTGTACGCAAGAATCACGCGCGCCGAGAATTTCCCCGCTGCGGGAGAATACCCTCGAAAGGGCGCATACAGTGTCTGGAACACGATACCTAGATTCAAGAGGCTGGCCAAGCTCCAGACACGCATCGACACGATCAGGCCATATCCCATGAGAGACGGCAAAACCAACGCCAGGAGCACGATAATCTGTGTTCCCATTTCAACAATCACGCACCTGCGAGCCAGGCCAAAAGTCGCACAGACGCCGCGTAGCGGCAGCGTGGGGATAAGTAGAATCGGAACAGGTGCGTACGCCCGCAACACAGGCGCCAACGCCGCATTGTTCAACAACTGCGAGATCGGATTTGCCAGAAGATACAGGGACAGCGACAGGCAGCCTCCTGAGAGAAACAACAGGGACAGTATCCTGCCAAGAACGCGGCGGCCTTCCCCCGGACTGCACTGCGGGAGAAAATAGCCGACGGCTTTGGGCAACCCCAATTCTAGAATGACCGCCGTCGTCGCGTAGACATAGAGCACCTGTCGGAACGTACCATAGACCGTCGGGGCCAGGCAATGTGACATGGCAGCGACCTTGGCGATGGATATGCAGGCGGCGAGGACGCCGCCGAGGCCAAACAGGACAGACTGCTGCGTCTTATTCCTGTCATGCCGGGGCCCGAAAGTCGGTGATGCCACAGTCGAGAATCCCTCTCGCTCGTTAGCAGCTCTGTCGGCATCCAACCGTGGACCAGGTGAGGTTTCCAAGATCGTCATGCCCCTGTCCCGCGCGGTCTGCGCGGACTCCGTCCTCGTGGGTGAACATGCTCACCCATGAGGACAAATGCTCGTCGGCCGCATGCGGTGAAGACGGGCATCTGCGATATACCATCTGACTTCGTTCCGGCCTCTATGGCGCGGTGATGCTCTGACCCAACACGCGGGGATCGGACAAGAGTCGGTCGATCAGACGTCCGGCCCCCGCATGCTCGGGGCGAAGATGCAGACACGTCTTCGCCTCGCGGATGGCCTCCGCCACGTCGCCAACATCCGCCAACAGCCGCGCCCGATTGAACCGCCACTCCACCCTGTCGTAGTCCAGAGCCAGAGCCTGTTCATAGCAATCGATTGCTTCACGCACTCTGCCGTCGCGCGCGTAGATCCCCGCCAGCCCCCCAAGCGCCCAGGCGGGCGGGACCGATTCCCGGCACTTCTGCTCGAGCAGAGACGTGACCTTCCTGCGGACGTCCTCTACAGATTCCGTATTCTCCCCCAAGGCTTCGAGGATCTCTACTATGACATTGAGACGCCCGAAATCGTCGCCCGCAATCTGAAGGGCCAGGTCCGGCCGGTCAAACTGGTCCGTCAGCACCATGGCGACTTCCCGAAATAGTCTCCTGTCCAACGCGACGGCCCGCTCCAGATGCGCGACGGCGACCTCTGTATCATCTTCCTCCAGGGCCAACACGCCAGCCACAAAACGCGAGGTGGCGTCGCACGGCGCGAGCTTGACGCCCTCTTTTATGTGGCGTGCCCCTTCCTCGACACCGCCCAATACGGATCGTTCGAGCTGGCCGAGAACACACCACGTGGCGCCGAACGTCGGACAGGACTCACGGGCGCGGTTCAACTCGTCCACAATGCGCTCGGCAAACTCCACGGCCTCCATCGGCAGGACAAACTCGCCGGTGTTGGGGTCCGTCGTTCGGCTCAGCGAATGCCATCGGTACACGTTGAGCCAATGTCGATAGGCGACATTGTCCGGCTGGCGGTCCGCGGCCTTGCTGGCCTGAACGAGCAGGTACGCATACTCCTCATCGGCCCCCTGCCAGCCACGGTCCATCAGACCTCGCTCGGCCGCCAGCGCCTTTCTCCAATGCGCCTCGGCGGCGCGGGCGTCGTTGGCGCCGACCAATCCCCATGCCCATACGGCAAGGACGACCGCCAATCCCCCCATCCAGAATGGCCGCCAGCGCGCGCCGCCGGAGACAGCCTCGCGACGTTCATCGATCCGACCGATCGCCATGTGCGACAAACGAATCAGAAGCGCACAGAAGATGGCCGTCAGAATGGCATTGGCCGGCAGGTGCTGCCCGAAATCACTCAAGCTATGCACCAGAATGGCTATCAGACCGAACCCGAGACCGTATGCGGCAGAACAGATGGGAACCGCGTCGTTCTGGATGGCACGTACGTAGTACGTCCCAATGATCGCCGCAAATGTCACGAGGGCGACAAGCCCGAGAATCCCTGTCTCTTCTGCGGCTTGGGCGTATTCGTTCTCGGCGTGAGACGCGAGCGCTGGCGCTACAGAACGGTCGAATTCCGGATAGACCACTTCGTGGGTATCCAGACCCGTACCCAGGATGGGAAATCTGGTCCATGCGACGGCGATATCTCTGAGGATCTGCCCTCGGCCGCCTTCGGCTCTGGACAAATCTCGCAGCGTCGTCAGGCGGTCATAGACGGCGTCGAAGCCGATATAAAGCACACAGGAGAATGCCCCCAGAGCCAACACCACCATGATCCATCCCGAGCCCCTTATCGACTTTCGCAGGCTGAGGGCCAGAGTCGTCAAGGCGCCGGCCAGCAGCATGCTGATCACCCCGCCACGGCTCATGGCCAGAAACACGGTGCCCGCCCCCGCGACCATCATGGCCAGAAGTGCCCATAGCGGCTTGGCCTCTACAGAGCCCAGATACTCGGCGACCGCTTCGGGAGTCACCTTCCAGCGCGCGAACCCCTGCTGAAGCCTGAACAGGAACGCACCCAAGGCCGCCCCAATGGACAGATTCATGAATTGCGCATAGTGGCTGTGGTTAACGAAAGGCCCGGAGGTGGCGACACCATGTGGGCTCTCTACAAGCCAGTAGATCCTGTTGTTTCCCATGAGGTTCTGCGCCAGGGCCAGCACCGCGATGCCTGCGCCTACCGCGGCGATGACCGCCAGAAGCCGCACGATCTGCTCGGGCCGTCGATACACATTCAGCACGACAGCGAACACCGCCGCCACCGCCAACACGATCCGCAGGCCATGGCGGGTCGCATGGGGATAGAAGCTGAAGGTCATATGCGAGAGAACCTCCCCCGCGTGGGGCAGGTCCCCCAGCAATTCCGCCTTGCGCGACGCCGTGTTCGGCGAGATAACCTCAACCAGGGCCGTCGGAAACGGAATCAGTTGCACCAGGATCACGCCGATGAAGGCAATGACCGGGACGTAGGCCCAAGTCCAGGTCGTGCCGCTGCTCCCGGATACGATGGGTTTCAGCAGGAAGCACACCGCCATCATGCCGGCCAGTGCAATCACGACCATCTCGCTCCATGCCTCTACCACACCGAACGCCAATGGCATGAACACCAGCAACGCGATCAGCAGCCGCTCGATGATGCGGTCCAGAAACTCGCTGCGATCCTCCGACACCCCGATTACCCCGTCGATAAACATGGTCAATACTCCAGCCCCATTGACACCAATGGCCCTCGGGGGATCACCCATCTGCCACGGGACATAGACGTCCCTGGGATGTCAGAACAGGCTCGCATCTCATTCGCCTCCCTCAGAAACCATGGCCGGCTGCGCTCTTCGGACATCGGGCTGAACCTGTCGTGTTTTTGCCGCCTTGGCTCGACTTCGACCCGAGCCGTTCGAGCCACCATAACCACCGTAATAGCCATAGCGGTCTCCACTCTTGGCCACATCGTTGACCACCGTTCCCAACAGACGCGCATCGACCCTGTGCAAGCTATCGATCGCCCGCTGACCGGCCTTTCTGGTCGATTTGCCAGCTCGCAACACAAGGATCGTGGCGTCGCAAATGGCTCCTAGTATTTGTGCATCGGTCACCACAGTCACCGGAGGGGCATCGACAATGATGCGGTCGTACGCCTCCGCCAGATGCTCCAGCAATTCTCTGAAGCGCGGGCTATTGAGAATCTCGGCGGGGTTTGGCACTCGTGGTCCAGAAGGAATCAGCTCGAGCCCCGGAACGGCAGCCGACTGAATAGCCTGTGCCAGTTTCGTCTTGTCCGTAATCACGGCGCTCAGGCCATTCTCATCCGCGGGGATTTCAAAGATGGCGTGCTGCACGGGCCTTCGGAAATCCGCGTCGAGGAGAATCGTCCGCTGCCCCGCCTGCGCCATGGCAATGGCGAGGTTGCTCGCCAGGGTGGATTTTCCATCGCCTTGGGCGGGCGATGTGACAAGCACCGTCCTGGCTTGTTCTTTGGACGTGCCAAAGAAGATGGCCGTTCTGACGGTACGGAAGGCCTCGGCCTCGGGGGCATCGGGCCGCAGATGGACGTGTCGGCCACGTGCCGAGACCGTCTCCCGCCGGGACATGGCGGGAACCACCCCGAGGACGGGCAACCCGAGCACGGAGGAAATCTCCTCGCCGGACCGTAGCGTCTGGTCCGTCAGATCGCGCAGGACGGCAAGGCCGCCTCCCGCCAGGAGCCCCAGCGCCAAGGCAATGGCCATGACCTTGCCTCTCTGAGGGTGCGACGGGAACTCGGAGGTCGACGCCGACTCCAGGATCTGCATCCGGAACCCCCCGACCTCTTCTCCGGCGATCGTCCTGATTTCCTTGAGTTGCTCCCCTGTCATCTGGCGGTAGGCAGTCAACTCGGCCACTTCCGTGGCAAGACGACGATACTTGCTGATCTCATCGTTCATTTGGCGGACCTTCTGACGCTGTTCTTCACAGCGACCGGCCAAATCCTCCTCACAAGCCTTCGCCTCCAAATACCGCTGCTCCGCGGCGGCGAGCTGGACTCGCACAAATCGGTCATTCGACTCGGCAATGGTCGCTTTGATCTGCTTGATCCGAGCTTGGAGCGACACAACCCTTGGATGGTCCGCTGTGAGTTCTACGAGAAGCGATTCCAACTCCGATTCGACGCTGGCTTGTTCCGCTTCCAACTGCGCTGTCGTATTCCCACCGCCAGCATAAGCGGCGACATGGCCCGCCAGTGCCACATACTGCCTCAGCGCCTCCGGATCATCGGCAAGCAACCGCACCGCGTTGAAAAACAGCTCCGCGTCAACGGTCCGGAGTTGGGCCTGGGCAAATTCCGTCTCCAACTCCCGATAGCGCGCGTCAACGCCATTGCCCTGGTCCGAGCCCAAGGTCAGAGGCATGGACGCCGCCTGGAACTGCTCCAGTTCATCCCGTGTCTGGTCCAACTCCTGCGTAGCTCGGTCGTACTCCTTCTGATACCTATCGAAGACCTGGGAGGAGTCCTCTCGCTGACTCTCGGATCGCGAGGCGATATAGGCCTCGACAATCGCGTTGACGATCTGCGGCACCTCCGGCGCATAGGGAGAGCTGAACGAGACGCTGATAATCTCGTCTCGTCTGCCAACCTCCACCTCAACGTTGTTTCGCAGATAGGCCATCCGAATCGGAGCATCTGCAAACGTTTGCAGTCGCTGTATTTCGGGCAACGTGAGCACCGCCTTAAGAATCGGCTGAGACACGAGCCGTTCCGCCTGCGTGTAGAGATATCTGTCCGTTCTCGGAACCCGATCCGACTCATACGACGGGGCGATGCGGATACCGCTGTAGTCGAGATACAACTTCGCTGTGCTCGTGTAGATCGGCGTGGCCGTCTGGATATAGACGAAGCCGGCGGCCAGAGACAGCACCAGACCGATCAGCATAATCCAGCGGCCTCGCCATATCACCTTGAGAAGGCTGTCCGAAGTCATGGCAACTGCTGGCAGTGGCAGGAGGCTTCCGACGGGGCGCCCGGCACCGCAGCGATCCAGCCTGCCGGGCAGCGGACGCGCCAATCGCGTGTTCTCGCTATTCTGATGTGGCATCACTCTTCCCCCCAGAGTTGCTCGGGACGCAAATACACGCCCATGCTCAGTCTGAAATAGCGATCCAAGAAGACATTCGTACGGGTGCGAGGCGTGCTCTCGACCGAGACAACATCGCCGGGTTTGACCGCCAGGGCGAGCGATGCAGTCAGCTCCTCCTGGTTACGTGGATCAACCAACTGGAAAGTGGCGCTGGCAATGGTCCCGTCGGCTTTCAGTCGGTAGAGCGTCACATAACGAGGTTCGGCCACGGTATCCAATCCGCCCGCGAAAGCCAGCACCTCGGCCAAGTTGAATTGGGCATCGACCGGGTACGGGAAGTTCCCAGGCGTGCGGACCAGCCCGAGGACGGAAACGTATTGAACCTGGAGTCGCTCAACGATGACGGAATCCGCTTCGTTCAGGGCGACGTCCACGAAAGGAATGTTCAGTCCTTTGACCGGCAGGACAACGGTCCCGTCGGCAGGCTTCGGCGTTGCCGCCACAGCCGGACCGGCGAACGTTCTCCAAGCCGGTGGGACCTCGTATCGGCCTCCCTTCTCTTGCGAGGAATCATCCACGGAGACCATAAAGTCACCCCCGTTGACACGCTGCCAGTCGCCATGCGGAACACGTGCAATCAGATGCGCCGCTGTTTCGCCGGCGCCGAACTCGAGCGTTCGCGCCAGTTGCAGGAGCTTCTGATTCAGCAAGCCAATCGGCAATCGCTCGAACCTGGCTGTAGCCGCCTGTAGAACCGCCTGCTTCTGCGGCCCGTTCCCAATGTCGAGCCATTGGCGAACCAGCCGTTCTCCGCTCCGCTCAATGACGATCCAACCGGTTGTTCGAAGCGGACCTTCCGGCCTGAACCACATCCTGACCGGTGAGGACGCGTCCGCAAACCTGGCGCCCGTCAAAACAGCCTGGTGGACGAAAGCATCCGCCCCTGCGTCTTCCTGCCTCCGTTCGACGTCGAAGAGGATCGGGCGATCCGGCGCGGCGGACTTGACGGACTGCTCGAGCGAATCGTGGCTGTGGGCGATACGAATCACCGCCGCTCCCTGCTCCACGATGCCGCCTGCCTCCAGGATTAACGCCGACAGAGACATCTGATCGTGTCGCAGGTTATACGGCCCCGGCCTTGCAACGCCGCCGAGAATCTGAACGCGATGCGTCTTATACTCCAGGACTTCCGCATAAACGGACGGCTTGATCTTCAGGAACTCCGGATAATAGGCGTCGACCACGGCGGCCTCAATCTCAGCCAGAGATTTTCCGACGACCGAGATCTGGTGTCCCTGCGGCAGCGTAATCAAGCCCGCATCACTGACCCGGCATCGGCGCGTCACCTCCCCGGGTGTTGCCGGAGCCGCCTGCGACGCATCTGGAAACACGCTCGACGGCATCGTCAACTGGAGAACATCGCCAATGGCCACCCGATAGGGACCGACCGGGATTCTCGCTCGAATGATTCGGTCCATGTCCACCGAAGGCCCCTCGGGACCGGCTGTCTCAAACTCCACCAGTCGTTCCGCAGAGGGCAAGCGGATACGGTCTCCGCAACCGAGCAGACAATGCGCCAAGCCAACCAAGACGGCCGATTGCGCAATGATTATCGCACGGTTTCTCGCGTTTCTCATTTCAGATGAACCTCCACTCCTCCTGTACACCTTGGCTGTCCTGGCCCCGGAACCGAACCGCCCACTGACCAGTGGACAGAGTCGAATCCCGATGTGCCGCTATACCGAGATGTACGTGCACCAATACTGGATGCAGCGCCTGGGGCAGACAACAACACACCACTGGCACCTTCGCCACCACAGAACGCACGAACGGAACTGCTGTAACGAAGGCACCGCGTTTATTGCGCCCCCAAGGGGCGTGCTCCTGGCCGGCTCCAGCAATACACCACCGCTTCTCGTGTCGACGGTGCTACAGGCATTAGCACCGCGCGACACATTCACTCAACGAAGTTCCCTGGCAGCAAAAACTGTTTCTACAGCAACATTTTGCCCCGTTCGATGGACAGACATATTCGAACGTCATCGGTGCTTGATAGGCGCAGACACTCCACGCCCTGCCCTTCAGAGGGCACACACTCACCGCTGCAACGTCTCGCTCGGAGACGTCCATTGCACGAGTTCGCGCCAAGGGCTCTTGCCGGCCCTCAGGCCAGCCTTTACCCTGATTCAGCGTCGTCTACCAGACTGGCTGAAACGCACTTCGCAGCGCCGGCCGGAACGGAATCCGGATGGCCTGCCGCGTCAGCTTCAGCTCCACCGGGGCCGTCGCATTGCCGGCGGCCAGCGCGACCGTCTGCATCGCAAACGGGTCGAACACGGTCGCCTGCTTGCCCGACGACGCATTGTCCGTCTTCGGCGCCGCGAGGATCGCCGGCGTCAGAAGACTCGCCACGATGCCAAGGACCAACACGGTCAACAGCACCTTCTTTCTCTTCCCTTTCTCAGCCATACATGGCCTCCTTTCCTGTATTCACTGAAACCATCTGTGTCCGAATTCAACGCCCTGTCCCTTCCGCAATCCTCCGGTCACAACCACCGCCGGAAAACCACGAGCACACGTAACGCCCGCTTGCCTAATCCTCCAGGTCAAGATCCGGATCTGTCCACATCGCCAGACAGGCCAACGCCCGTAGCACGCCCGCCGCCTCGGAGTAATACGCATGGCCGCCCAGAGTCAGATGCTGCCGCACCGTTCCATCCAGACTGACATTCGCAATGAGCACGTCCTGGACGTGGCGGATCGTCAACGCTGCTTCCGAATCGTCGTCCCGGTTGGCGGCAGCCGTCAGTCCCAGGGCGCTGGACACCAGTTCCTCGGTATATCCTCCAGGCGGCCCGCCGAAACCGGCCGTGCCGTGGTCGAACCGCCAGTAGAAGCTGCCGGCGAGTTCTCCCTCCTGTATCATGTGCGTCTGCAACAAGTCCGGCAGATCACCTAACGTCCGTGCATACCAATACGAGGTCTCTTCCACATCCGGATCGAGTGGAGAGTCTCCCAGCGTTCCCGTGCTGGCCAGGGCCCATGCAGCCATCCCCAAGGCCATCACCGGAGCCTCGGCGGAGTCGTCCTCCACTCTGACCAGGTGGTCGATCAGAGCCTGTCGCCACAGCTCGCGGTCCTCTGCATCCACGTAGAACGCGGCAACGGTATGGTGGGCCAGATAAAACACGGCTACCGACGGATCGGCTTGTTCAAACTGCGAGATGTAGGCCTGTGCGCCTCTCAGAGAGACGTTCTCGTAGAAATCCTCCAGCACGAGACGCCACATATCTGACGAGCTATCCTCCGACATCCGGCTCAGGCACATCAAGGCATAGGCCTCATCGCCGTAATAGTTGCCCCCCGCCCGGCGGAGGATGAAGTTGCCTCCGATGAGAGCAGCCACTCTGGCGTCTGCGTCCAATGTCACTGCAAACGCATCGGCGAGCCCGGCGACAACGGTACCGGTATACTCTTCTTCGCCGGGCCACGCACCTTCCAGCGGTCCGCCGGCCAACTGCTCGAGCACGAGGCGACCTGTCACCGCCCTGACGGCATCCAGCATCTCCGCGTCGTCAGCCGCCACTCGCGGTCGAGCCGACACAACTGTGAGCATACAGAACAGGATTGTCGCAAGTGTTCTTGTCATCTGACCTTCTGTACACACTCCAACGATCCCTGCTTGCCGTCGTCCGGCGTCCGTCGCCGACGGACACACCTCAAGGCCGCACTCCACAAATGCACGCCTATTCCGACTCTCCCACAACACCCGCCTCGACGTCATCCGCAGCATCGCGGCCCAAATACTCCTCGATGCTCCATAAGGCCTGCAACACTTCACCGGCGAACGTGTTATAGGCATCGCCCTGACGCGTCAGGTGCTGGTAGACGTAGCCGTCCTCGTCGATCCCCTCCAACAATGCCGTCTGAGCCGCAATGACCGCCTCGTCAGCCCCGTCGGAATCTTCGGACGCCACGGCAACCAAACCGAGAGCTCCAAAGACGGTGTCTTCCGTGTACCCGGCCGCCACTCCACCAGTCCCACCGTCGGTATGATCGAGGCGCCAGTAGAAGCTGCCGGCAAAAAGTTCGCCTTCGGGAACCTGATGGCTGGCCAGTATCGCCGGCAGATCGCCAACCGTCAGCCCCTCCCAGTGGGAGTCTGCCGGCAGTTCGTAGGAGGTAATGGGACTGTCCGCCGGTGTATCCGTTACCGTCAGCGCCCATGTCGCGACGCCGACAGCCATAACAGGGAAGCTGGCATTATCGTCGACTCGGGACAGATGGCTGAGCAACGCCCGACGGTACACCTCCGTATCCTGATCCTGCACGTAATCGGCCCCAACCAGGTGGTGCGCAAGATAAAAGACCGCCGTGGAAGGCTCCAACCCATCGAAGGCCCGGAGGTACTCTTCCGTGGAGCTCTCATTGTGGTGCTTTCGAGGACTCAGATAGAAGTCCACCAAGGCATTCTGCCAGACGTTGTGGTTGGGATCATCGGAGATTTTACTCAACCGAACGAGCGCATAGGCCTCATCGCCCAACAGATTGCCCTGTGCAACGGCGGTGTCCAGGATCCACCCTCCTGCAAGATCGGCACAAGCCCGGTATGCCGGGTCCTCCGTCCACTCGTAGGCACAGGCCAGCCCGCTTGCGATCGGCCCCAAGAAAGCCCCTTCGAGCGACCACAATCCGCTGTCGGGACCCTCCTTGATCTGACTCTGATCGAGGCGTGTGGCGATAAGACCAACCGCTTCTTCCGGGGTCAGCGCAAATGCCGCAGGCATGCCCAGCATCACGAGCATGATGACCAGAACGGAGCCAACCACCCTCTGGCTGAACAACATCAGATCCTCCTTTCTTACCCTCCTCACGGAAGGGCCCTCCGAACGGTTTCTCAACCGGACACCCTTCGAAGCCCTTAACTCAGGGCAACCGCGAATTTGCCCGAACACAAACCGGCGTCCGAACACTGCAAACGCCCTCCGACGGGCGCGCAACATCATATGAAACATAGGTTTTCGTCGGGATCGCCAAGTATCGTGTGGGCACACCCTTCTCACACCGTTTCGCCATCTCAGCAGAATAGCATCTCAATGTACGGCCATCTGCTGCCGCACCCCGCTTGCGACAGAACGCGCCGTGATTCTGCTGAGAGGGCATCTTGGCAACCTGTCTTCGATTCAGCAAGTCCGCAATCTCAATGTCATCACTCTTGGTGACAGCAAAGTCATGCACGCCACATCGGGAATACCTCAACAAGGCGATGCGCAAACCACCGGCGCACGCACAACGACACGGGGGATGATTCGCTCCTGGAAATGACTGCAAACAAGCTGCTCGATTCAAGGCCTGCACGAGTGCGGAAAACCGAGCCACTCTTCGTTGGCCGCTATGCACCCTCTGAACCGCCATGGCCTCCCTTGCCATTCCCACTTCCATTCCTCCGTGACTGGGTCTCCATCTTCGATTTCAAAAGCCTTTTCGATCGGAGGCCCGATGGTCGCCGCGGCACACCGACCGTCCTCAATCGAGTCTTGCGGGCGCTCATGATTCATGAGGCGATTGGCATCATAGCGTATGCCTGTTCGCTGTCTATTGTGGAAAGTACGTAATTTGCACAAGCGCTTTCGTCGCCCCTATTACGGCAGAAATGTGGCGTGCAGACGCCGGTTCGTGACATCTGCTATCACGTGATCGTTCGATTTTTGCAGACGTGGTGGCCTCCATCTCGCGTGAAAGAAGAGCCTACGCGTCTTCCTTACCCTTCGACGTTGCCCGGATGGGAAAGGGGATACAAACAGAAAGGCCTGAGCCGAACCACGGTTGTATGGTCCCGCTCAGACCTGGGAGGCTGCATGGAGGTCTCTGTCGCCTGATGAGTTAGCCGATTCTTGTCGCGGCGATGGGGTTGTGCAGGCAATCAGGATAGGCGTAACGATCGCTGCGCCGCCCGGCCGCAACGTGCTGGGGCTCCTCGCGAAACAGGGGCTGACAATCCTTCGCGATCCGTCGCAGTTCCAGCATTTCGGCCTCGGCAACAGGACGAACGGAACGCCCCGCTTCCACGGCCTTATCCAGCAGATCGAGCCACGAGGGCGGGATCGCTGCAACGACGCCAGGCAGTGAAAGGGTGAAGTGCACCGCCAGGTCCGTCTCCTTCTGCTGCTCCGTCGTGCGGTACCACCATCTTCTCGTTCGCTCCACTCCCTGCGGCCACGACCCTTTGGACAGCGCCTTGATGGCGATCACCGCCGCCCCTTTTTCGCCGGCCAGCTCGATCACCTGTTTGCCGAAGCCCGAATCGAAGTAGTCGACGAAGCTCAGAGGGAACATCACCGAGTCGAATGCGAAGCCGTTCAAAGCCGCCACGGCGCCGGCCGTCGTGTGAGCCGAGAAGCCGAAGTGGCGGACCTTGCCTTCTTCCTTGGCCTTGAGGAACGTTTCGAGGGCTCCATTCGGTCCCAGGGCCTGCTTGACCTCATCCTCGGTGAAGATGGCGTGCATCTGGTACAGGTCGAAGTAATCCGTCTTGAGCCTCTTGAGCGAGCGTTCCAGTTCCAGGCGTGCGCCCTCTTTGTCCCGCATCTTGGTCTTGCAGGCCAGGAAGATGCGGCTGCGATCGATGCCCTGCAAGCCGACCCCCATCTTGATCTCCGCGTCGCCGTCTTTTCCATAGGCCGGAGCCACGTCGAAGTAGTTGACGCCTGAGTCAAAGGCCTTGTGCAGTCCGGCTGTGCCCTGCGCCTGATCGTAGTTGGCCAGGGCCAGTCCGGGGAATCCCACCACCGAGACCCTTACGCCCGTTCTGCCCAGCACCCTTCGAGGCACGCCGAGAGAATCCTGTGCCAGGTCGGCGCTCCGAGCCTGCGAAAGCGGGCCGGCGCCCAATGCGTAGCTGCCGGCGACGGTCCCGACGGCCTTGAGGAATGTGCGTCTTTCCATGGTGTATCCCCCTTGTCAGATTCAATCCGAGTTTGCAGCACGCGATCACATCGACATCGCCGGGGAGCCTTCGTCAGAAGCCCCGGCCATGACGCGGACGATTCTACCATGAACGCAGCGGTACGACAATGCAGGAGTTCATAGGAATGGCCTACGCCACTTTGCCACACGCGGCGCATTCGAGTGCGATCGAGGCCAGGTGTTCGGTCACCCGGCCCCGGACCCACACCGGGCCACCATAGGAGCAAATGCTTCGATACAGCCCGATCTGGTCGGGGAAGAAACTGACCTCGGCCAGACCGGTGGAATCCTCCAGGGTCACAAATCCCATCACCCGGCCGTCGCTCGTCCTGGCGCGCCGTGCGGTCGCCACGAAACCGGCGACTGTCGTTCTCTTTCCAACGAGACGCTGCAATTGGACCGCCGGCACGTATCCGGCCGGCAGCAATATCGCCGGGTGCACGCCAAAGGAAATACCCGTGACGTCTAGCTCCGCCTTCAGTTTTGCAATCCGGTCATAGTCCGGCAAACCCTCTGCAAGATGGTCCCGATAGATATCGAATAGCATCGGCTGGTCCAGCTCAGGCAAGGAAAGATGCAATCGATTGAGCATCGCCGGACGCGTGGGTCCCAGGCCGTCGCAGGCGCCGACATGAATCAGATTCTGCAACTGCGGCTTGCGAAACGCCACGCGCTGTCTCAGGTCGTCGAGGTGCTCGAACGCTCGAATCTGTCGCTGGCGGACGATTTCGTTCGCGGTGCTGTGGTTCAGTCCCTTGACGATATTGAACCCGGCTCGAATCGCCCTGCCCTGCACGCTCCATTCGATCTCGCTGCGATTGACGTGGACGGGCAGGATCGTAATGCCCCGCCTTCTGGCATCCCAGACATAGACCCGCAACGGGTACATCCCGTGGTGATTGTTGAAAAGGGAGCAATAGAATTCCGCCGGATAATGGGCCTTGAGATACGCGGTTTCCCACGCGATGTTGGCATAGACCGTCGCATGGGCCTTGCAGTAGGAATACGCCGCGAAACGCAGAATCTCGTCCCAGATCGCCTCAGCGCTCCGGCGGTCGATCCCCGCCCGGTCTGCCTTCGACCGAACGAAATCGACGTACTGCGCCTGCAAGCGGGCGGGGGAAACCTTTTTGGAGACCTCGGAGCGAAACCGATCCGCGTCGGCGACCGTATAGCCGGCCACCTCGACCGCGATCCGCATGACGTCCTCCTGATAGAGCATCACGCCATAGGTGTCGCCCAGCAACTGTTCCAGTTTCGGATGGAGGTATGCAAAGGGCTTTCCGTGGACGTGTCTCTCGATGAACGCGGCTTTCATGCCGCCCGAAGCCGGTCCCGGCCGAATCAGAGACAGGGCAATCGCCAAGTCCTTCCTGCTCCTGACCTTCAGGCCGCGAAGCAACTGCCTCATGCCGGGCGATTCAATTTGAAACACGCCCAGGCTGTCGCCGGCGCTTAGTATATGCGCGGTCTTCTCGTCATTCGGATCGAAGTCCAAATCGCGTTTGCTGCCGTGACTACGATCGATGATTTGAATTGCGCCGTTGACCGTGGACAGTGCCCGATTGCCCAGAAGGTCGATCTTGACCAAACCGACGGCCTCGGCGGCGTCTTTGTCATACTGCGTAATGACGACCCCTTTGGCGGCCCGTTCCAGCGGAGCGATATGACTTACCGGGGATGGAGTCACGACGATCCCGCCACAGTGAACACCCAAGTGACGAGGGATGCCGACCAGGCTCTTCGCCAGCCGGTAAACAGCGGAGGTCTCTTTGATCTTCCCGCCCCGGGCCAACTGGTTGATCTGGACAGGAGCCAGCCCTAAGGCTCTGCCGGCGTCACGGATCGCGCTGCGAAGACGATATCGATTGACGTTGCAGACCATCGCGACATTTTCGAAACCCCAACGCTCGTAACAGAACCGGATGACCTCGTCCCGCTTGCGCCAGCACAGATCGATGTCGATATCGGGACAATCCGTCCGCCCGGGATTCATGAAACGCTCGAAGTACAGACGATTTTCGACTGGACAGACCCGTGTAAAACCCAGCACGTACGAGATTAGCGCTCCGGCGGCCGAGCCACGCACCTCGACCGGGATCCGGTTCTGCCGGGCGAAGCTGACGATCTCGTGGACCACGAGGAAGTAATCACTGAACCCGTTCTGCTTGACCGTCGTCAGTTCGTATTCCAGCCGCCGAAGGACTTCCTCGCTTACAGGGTTGTACTTCTTCGCCAACCCCCGATGGCACAGTCTGGCCAATTCCCTGTCGCCGGTCATCCCTGCGGCCAGCCGGACCTTGGGCAGAATTGGTTTGCCCGTCAGCAACTGGAAATCGCACCGGGGGACCATCTCGTCGGCATGGAGAAGAGCTCTCGGGACCTTGCGGAATTTCTGCTCCACTTCCTTGGCCGGAATCATCGCGTTCAAACCACAAGGATCGGGTGGGCCGGCCCCGGCCCCGCTCATCGTGCGGATTCTATTCAAGACTTTGAGAATCTCGATATCGCCCTCCTGTAGCCAGTTGGCATGTCGCCAGGCCACAGACTCGAACCCGGCCGCGTACGCACGCGCCGCCTCCTCCGCATCGCCGCAGCCGAAAAACAAATATCCTTTGCTCAAGACCTGTCTCAATTCACTCAAGAGTCCCGGCACGTTGCACAGGCAGATCACCCCCCTGCAATCGATTTTCAACTGCTCGACAAGATCGAAACAGGGATCGAGATTCCTGGCGGTGGTGATCCGGCAAAGACTCTCGTACCCGTGGTGACTCTCCGCCAGCAGAACCGCCCTCTGGGTTTCGGTCAGAATCTCGACGCCGAGGATCGGCCGAACGCCGGTGCCCTCCGTTGCCTTCCAGAGATCGACCGCGCCCGAGAGCGAATTGACGTCGGCCACGGCCACCGCCCCATAGCCGCATTCGGCCGCCTTGGCAACCCATCGCTCAACCGAAACGGCCCCCCTCAAAAGGCTGTAGAAACTCCGGCATGTCAGCGCCGCGATGCGCATACCTTCCCCGCCCATACCAACGACACTGTACAGAAATGGTTATCAACCGATGGCGATCCTGGCCAGATTCGGATATGTCTTGAGAAGCCCCTCTGGAATCGGCTGCTTTTTCCCGGTGACGAGGGCCTTCAGTTCGAGAGCATTGGCCAGTTCGGCCCCTCGGTAATGATTGTTGGCGATTACGGTCAGCGACTCGAAGGCCTTGCCCAACTCGTCGAGCCGCTGCTTGATCCCGGCCAGCTCGCGTTCGTTGTAGTAATAGTTGTAGACCTCATCCCGTCCGGCCTTGCTGAACCATTTTTCGGCGTTCCTGCCGTGCATGCGAAAATAGCCCGACCGGCCGACCGTGCAATGCTGTAACTTGAACGACTGCTTCGACGTCGGATAATCCAGATTGCACACCGTCACGCCGAGCTGCTGGAGAAAGTCCAGCGCCCCCTGGCTCTCCCACGACACGTGCCGCAATTCCACCACCAGGCTGAATGCCTCCTGAAAATGGCTGACGATGTCCGCCAGGTGCCGCCGAGCGGGCTGGCTGTCGGAAAAATCGTACCGGAACTGAACGAGAAGGTGCCTCAGTTTCTTCGCCTCCAGGAACGGCTCAAACCCGCGATGGAACTGCTTGACGATCTCCGAATCGACCTTGCCTTCGTGGGTGAAGCTCTGGTGCAATTTGGCGGTGAAGAAAAACTCCGGCCTCTGTGATGTCCGCTCCAGCCAGGACCGAACCGTTTTGGCGAACGGCGGCCGGTAAAACGTGCTGTTGATCTCGATACAGTCCACGAACCCGCTGACGTAGACCAGTTGATCGATCTGGGGATCCGTGTACACGATCCCTTCCCAGTCCGCATAGGACCAGCCCGCGATGCCAATGGAAACCGGACAGACCATCGTCGCACCTACCTGATTTCCGTGCGGATGCAGCCGATGACCCGGCCGACCGCACGAACGTCTTTGTCGAACTGCCTGATATAGCGGGTTTTGTACCCCGCCTTGCGATTGGCCGGCTTCAGCGCGATCCGGTTCTTCTGAACGAACACCCTCTTGACGGTGGCCTCGTCGTCGAGCAGCACAACGCCGATCTGCCCATCCTCGATCTTCGAGCCGGATGCGACGATGACATAATCGCCGTCCATGATGCCCTCGTCGACCATGCTGTCGCCGGAGACCCGCAGGGCAAAGGTTCCTTTCGAGCAACGGAAGAGCTTCTCGAGGGTCATGTAGCCTTCGATGTTCTGCTCGGCCAGGATCGGCTCGCCGGCCGCGACCCGCCCGAGGATCGGCAGGCCTTCGGCGTCCGCCGTCTCGTCAAGATACGCCGGAGACAGACGAAGCCCCCGGTGGCCGCCCACATCCACCAGATAGCCCTTTTTCCTGAGATAGCCCACGAGTTGATAGGCGGCATTCTGGGCCATCTTGAAATGGCCGGCGATCTCCCGCTGGCTCGGCGGGTGGTCCTCCTGCAACCGGGCGGCGACAAACTCCAAAACCTTCCTTTGTTTTTCCGTCAATGGCTCCATAGCATACACTCCAAACAAACCCAAATCCCAATCTATGGTTGATTGACCATTGTGTCAATCAAAAAAATCCCACGATCTCGATTTTTTCTTGACCGGCTCGCCCTGCCCCCTCGATAAGGGGCATTACCCTGACGCAAACACTGCTGGACACTATAATAAGCTCCACCGCCAAGCCGTTGCTCGCCGGCGCATCGAGGAGACCGAGACCATGAGGGTCGAAGTAGCAGGTCGGGTCCTGGAACTGATCGAGGGCGATATCACGGAGATGGACACCGACGCCATCGTCAACGCGGCCAACGCCCGCCTGATCCTGGGCGGCGGCGTGGCCGGCGCGATCGCCCGCAAAGGCGGTCCGGCCATCCAGGCCGAATGCGACCGGATCGGAGGCACCTTCGTCGGCGGCGCCGCGATCACCACCGGCGGCCGCCTGAAGGCCGGGCACGTGATCCACGCCGTCGGACCTCGCATGGGAGAGGGCCGCGAGGACGAGAAGCTCACCAACGCAACCCGGAACGCATTGAAGGTGGCCGACGAGAACGGCCTCAAGAGCATTGCGTTTCCCGCCATCAGCACCGGCATCTTCGGCTTCCCCATCCAGCGCTGCGCCGAGATCATGCTGGCGACCACGCTGGACTATCTCAAGGGCCAGACCGGCATCGACCGAGTCGTGTTCTGCCTGTACGGACGGGAGAGTTTCGACGTCTTCGCCGAGCAGCTCAAGCGGGAGCAGATCGGATGAAAGCAATCATACTCCCGCGAATTGCTCCAATCGAAGAGGAACCGCTGGTCGAGGCAGAACTGCCGACGCCGGTTCCGAAGGACGACGAGGTCATGATGAAGGTCTCGGTCTGCGGCCTGTGCCACACCGATCTCGACGAGATCGAAGGCCGGCTCCCGCCGCGTACGCTGCCTGTCGTCCTGGGACACCAGGTCGTCGGAACCGTCGTCCAGCGAGGTCCGCTCGCGACCGTGCACGAGATCGGGGCGCGCGTCGGCGTCACCTGGCTGTATTCCAGTTGCGGGACGTGCCCGTTCTGTCGAAGTGGCCGGGAGAACCTCTGCGAGCAGGCGCGCTGGACCGGCAAGGACGCCAACGGAGGCTACGCCGAGTTCATGGTCGTGCGCGAGGGTTACGCGCACTTGATCCCCCCGGTCTTCTCCGACGCGCAGGCGGCGCCGTTGCTATGCGCCGGCGTGATCGGCTATCGGGCGATTCGCCTGTCCGAAATCTGCGACGGCCAGACCGTCGGCCTGTTCGGATTTGGCGCCTCGGCCCACATCGTGATCCAACTGCTTCGGCACCAATTCCCGAGGAGTGACGTGTTCGTCTTCACGCGAGGCGACGAGCACAAGAAACTCGCTCGTTCACTCGGCGCCGCCTGGGCCGGCTCGCCGGCGGATGAGCCACCGATCCGACTGGATCGAGCCATTGATTTTACCCCGGTCGGCGAGACCGTTCGACAGGCCCTGTCCGTCCTGAACAAAGGCGGACGTGTGGTCGTCAACGCCATCCGAAAGGCGAGCGCCGTGCCGGAGCTGATCTACGAACGGCATCTCTGGAACGAGAAGGAAATCAAGAGCGTCGCCAACGTGACACGGCAGGACGCCCACGAATTCCTCCGCCTGGCCGCCGACATCCCTCTTGACCCGACGGTCGAAGAAGTCCAGCCGCAGAGGATCAATCAGGCCCTGCTGCGTCTCAAGGAGGGGAAGATCCGGGCCGCCGCGGTGCTGCGTCTGTCGTGGGGCGAGCGGCATAGCGCGGTCCCATGAACTTGGATTTCCCACAAGCCCGCGTTTTGCCTTGACTTGCCGTGCGAAACGACTATAATGATTTCTGGTCGGCTGCGTCCCCAACATCGAGTGAGGCGCTTCGTCGTAGACCGGGCTGTGTCGTGGTGGCTGGGGGACAGATGAGTCTCTGCTTGCTCTGGAAGACACCGCATGGACACCAAGTTCAACGTGTTTGAAGTCCTGCAAATCGCCGAGCAGATCGAGAACAAGGGGGCCCGATTCTATCTCAAGACCGCCCAGCTCTTCAGCGACCCGGAGATTCGAGACATTCACTACCGGCTGGCCAACTGGAAGGCCAAGCACGTCAAGATTTGGGCCCGGATGCGGAAACGCTTCTCTGAGAAAACCGGGGAGTTCGGGACGTTCGATCCGGACAACTACGTGCTGAGCAATCCCGAGGTGATGGCGGGACTGACGTGGTTCGGCACGAAACAGGATGAGCCGGGCCGGCTGACCGGCAAGGAGACCAAACAGCAGATTCTCCGCGATGCCGTCCGCCGCGCCAACGAGGTCATCATCTTCTACCAGGGCCTGAAGGACTTCGCCCGCGATCCGGCAACGGAAGAAGTCATCGACAGGATCCTCCGCGAGCAGACACGCCAGATTCGCCTTCTCAACGAAGAGCTCGCGAAGGCCTGACCGCAACGCCGCTCGTCATCACCAGATCATCAAGAACCGCTCACGAGGCACTCGGCATCTCGGCCGGACTGAGGTCTCCCGCCAGGAGCTTGCCGATGGGCCTGAGCGTGTCGTACTGCATCAGGAAGATTCGCAGCGCCGCCGTGATGGGCGCCGCCAGAAACATGCCCACGATCCCCCAGAGAAGTCCCCAGAACGACAACGCCAGCACAACGGTCACCGGATGCAGATTCAGGCCCTCTCCCTGCAGTTTCGGCTCGATCATGTTCCCCAGGAGATTCTGGATGGCTCCTGGAATGGCCACGACCAGAACGATGAGCCAGGGGGAGGATTGGAACTGGACCACCGCGATGGGTATGGGCAGGAGAGTGGCGATGATCGATCCGATCGAGGGGATGAAGTTGAGCAGGAAGGCCAGGATGCCGAAGGCCCCGGCCAGTTCCAGACCGATAAGGGTCAGAGTCGCCCAGACCAGCAGGCCGGTGATCGCGGAGACGACCAACTTGATACCCACATAGCGTCGGATCTTCTGCACCACCTCGGAATAGACGGGGGAATGATGGCTGTAAGGATCGCGGCCCATCAGCAGGAAGATCACGAAGATGATGACGAAGAACATGCTGGAGATCAGACCGAGGATCGTTCCAAACGCGTTCGTTACGATATTGAAGATGTAGTTCCTCATATCCACGACGATCCGCTTGGTGTCGATGCGCAGTCCCTTGCTGGCCAGGCCGCCCGGAGGGATGACCTGATTGGGATCGATCAGTCCGTTGGCATCGGTCACGAAGTCGTCCGTCTGGGGTCGCGTCCCCAGAGTCGCCTGCTCGCCGGCGTCCTGTACAATGGGAAACAGCACCAGCGGCTCCGGTTCCGGAGGGGCCGGCGCCGGCAACAGCGGTCCCACATTGTTCGGCGCCGCCGGCGGCTGTCGCTCCTCCTCGTGATAGAGGTATTCGATCGGTTCGAGAATCTTGTCGGCCATGTAGGCGAAGCTGGCGCTGTACTCGTTGGCCGTCGAGACGATGATCGTCGTCGCCTGGGCGATCAGGAGAAACACCAGCACGATCACCGCCATCACGACGAGCAACGTCACCAGAATCGCGATGGCCCGGGGCAGGTGGAGCCGCTTGACCTGAAAATCCTCGACGGGACTGACCAGCGCGACGATGAACAGCGCGACGACAAAGGGAACCATCACCGCACGAGTGTAGACCAGCGCCGCTGCCAGCGCCACCGCCGCCAGGACCACCAGGGACGCTGTTGTCAGCCACGTTTGTTCCTGTCGCTCACGCAGCATAGATTCCTCAAAGCAATCGTCTTTGTGCCGCTGGGCTTGCGGTCATACGCCCTATCGGCAACGCACGAACCGATCCCTGTCAATCTGAAAGTCAGGCAGGCGCGTAGCCAGATCCTCCAGGAACCGCAACCCGTCGGTCCAATAGCCGGCCGTGGGTTTCAGATCGGAACTCATCGACACAAAATAGGCGTTCATGCACTCCATCAGCAGCTCCCGGACGTACTTGCTGACCATCGACGCCAGCGACACCGGCAGGCGCCGCTCGTCGGCTCCGACCTCGAAGCTCAGATGCACGCTCCGGGAACCGCCGCGCAGCACGTAGGCGCTTCGCCGCTCGTTCTCCTCGACGATCTGTAGTTCCATCGACTCGAAGCTGCGCAGCAGATGCTCCCGATAGTGGACGCGCCCCCCCTGCCTGTCAATCAAAATGTGGATGTCCTGGTCGGCGAAACGCTTCATCAGGTCCTGCAACAATCGCGTGGTGGTGAAAAAGAGAACGTGAGACTTGTTCTTCATCCGCTCGATCAGCGTATTGTAGTAGGCGACGTCGAGACAGTAGCTCGACAGGCCCACGAGAGTCGCGCGGGCCGCGGTCATGTCGTCTGCGAACACGCCCGATGCGATGCGCAGTTCGGGTCGATCCGACGGCAGAAGCCGGGATTCGGCCCCGCGATACCACGGGTACTCCATCACACGCCGCTGGCATTCCGGACACACGAGTTTCAGAAGATCGCTCAGACTCGCGGGGACCTGTCCCAGGCTTCGGATCGCGGCAAGAACCGTTCGCTCCAGATGCCCCAATCCCTCGTCACGGTTGTAGGCCTTCTTGCTGTCGGCGATCAGCAGCCGGGCGCGAAGCTGCTTGCGGGCGTTGCCGACGCTCCTGCGGAGAACCTGCCAGAGGTCCGCTTCGATGTGCTCGGGCGCCACCGCGAACGCACACGACGAGACCACCAGCGGCCCAAGCAGAGGCCCGAACCCGGCCTCATCGATCCCCGCCAGAATAGTCATGCGCGTGCCCTCGTCACAATCGATCGCCCCCGGCGCTCGCCCTCGCACACGCCGGCTCTCGTGCGCAGCGGCTCCGGATCGCGGTTCATAGCAGAAATTGCTTGCCCTGTCAATGTCGCTGTCCGGCCCACACAGGCGGACGGATCGCCGTTGCCCGGTCATCGCCGACGTGTTACACTGGCCGGCCGAATGAACCCATCTGCAAGGAGCAGCTTATGGTTATCGTGCACGTTCACGTCCACGTGAAAGCCGCTTGCGTCGAGACCTTTCGGGCCGCGAGCCTGGAGAACGCCCGCAACAGCGTCAAGGAGCCGGGGGTCGCGCGATTCGACGTCGTCCAGCAGACCGACGATCCGACGCGTTTCATCCTCGTGGAGGTCTACCGGACGCCGGACGACCCCGCCAGGCACAAGGAGACCGCCCACTACCTGAAGTGGCGAGACACTGTCGCGGACATGATGGCGGAGCCTCGGACCGGGATCAAGTACAGCAATGTCTTTCCGGACGAGCGCGGCTGGGACTCGGCCAACACCTGACTGGACAACCGATATGAGATTCGAATTCGCCACCGCCAACAGAATCCTTTTCGGCCCCGGCGTCGCAGCCGATCTGCCTCGGATCGTTTCATCTTTGGGCCGCCGGCCTTTCGTCCTGACGGGCGGCACACCCGAGCGTCATGAGGGTATCCTGAACCCACTTGCCCGAGCCGGCCTGAAACCGGCGACCTTCGGCGTTGCGGGCGAACCGACGACCGAGACCGCTTCTGCGGCGGTCGCGGCCGCGCGACGGGCACAGGCCGATGTCGTTATCGGGATCGGCGGAGGCAGCGCGGTCGACACGGGCAAGGTCGTCGCCGCCATGCTCACCAACGAGGGGAGCATCGAGGACTACCTGGAGGTGGTCGGCCTGGGAGAGGCTCTACGGAACCGCTCGGCCCCGTATGTCGCCGTCCCGACCACCGCAGGCACCGGCGCTGAGGTCACCCGCAACGCGGTGCTCCTGGTCGCGCAGCATCGGGTCAAGGTCAGCATGAGAAGCCCATTCCTGCTGCCGCACGTGGCGCTGGTCGACCCGGCGCTGACGCACTCGATGCCTCCGGAACTGACGGCGGGAACGGGCCTGGATGCGCTGACCCAACTGGTCGAGGCCTTTGTCTCAAAAAAGGCCAACCCCGTGACGGATGGGATCTGCCGCGAAGGGCTCAGGCGTGCCGCCCGTTCCCTGCGCCGCGCGTTCGAAGACGGCAGCGATGCAGTCGCTCGCGAAGACATGGCGCTGGCCGGGCTGTTCAGCGGACTGGCCCTGGCCAACGCCGCCCTGGGAGCCGTGCATGGCTTCGCCGGCCCGCTGGGAGGCATGATCGAGGCGCCTCACGGGGTCATCTGCGGCAGGCTCCTGCCCCACGTCATCGCCGCCAACGTGCAGGCCCTGCGAGACCGGGCCCCTGGCTCGCCCGCCCTGGCCCGATTTGACGAGATCGCGCAAATCGTCACGGGCAACGAGTCGGCGTGTGCGTCGGACGGCGTCGCATGGGTGGAAGACCTCTGCCATGCCCTGGCCCTGCCCGGCCTGCGGCGCTATGGCCTGGCCGAGGCGGACTTCCCGGCGGCTGTCGCCCAAGCCCGAAAGGCCAGCAGCATGAAGGGCAACCCCACCGAGTTGCAGGACGATGAGCTGACCGCCATCCTGGCCGCCGCGACGGACTGACGGCCTCAGTACTTGCCTGCCTGGGGCTCCGGGCGGCCCACGTCCTCGAACGGGACCTCGATTTGCTTGTTCCCCACGAACACGACGAGCGTCTTGCGGTTGCGGTGGATGCGATCGACGACGCCCTCGCGCCTGAAGGGCAGGACGAAGACGCTGTCGCCACGCCGCAGCGTTTCAATGAACTGGGCCTGCCGAACGGCGAGCGGCGTTTCCGCCGCCCGTTCCGCGACACGCGCAGCCAGTTCGGACGCCTTGGCGCCCCAGACCTGCGGGGCATTCTGCATCTCGGCCGTGAAACGGTCGACGAGATCGCGGACAGCCCGCATCGAGCGCTCGATCTCATGATCCGCCTGCTGCCGAAGGCGTCGCTCCTGCTCGCGAACACGGTTCAGCCTCTCCCGCACGCGTTTGCGGGCCTCATGGGTCTCGTCGAGCACGCCCTGGGCCTCGGCCCGCTTGCGTTCGGCATCCTCGCGGGTCGCCTGGACCTGGTTGATCAGCTCGGAGGTCCCATCGGATTCCTGATCGAGCTGTGTCTCCGCCTGTTCGAGCACCGCTTTGGGCATTCCCAATCGCTTGGCGATGACCAGCGCGTTGCTGCTGCCCGGCGTGCCGATCAACAGGTGGTACGTCGGCCGCAGCGTCTCGCTGTCGAACTGGACTGAAGCGTTCTCAGCGCGGGGCGTCGTATAGGCATAGGTCTTGAGCTGGCCCAGGTGCGAGGTCGCCACGACCTTGCCCCCTTTCTTCATCAGGCCGTCCAGCACGCTCGTCGCCAGGACTGCCCCTTCGATCGGATCGGTTCCGGCGCCGAGTTCGTCCAGCAGCACGAGCGTACCCTCATTGGTTCCGGTGAGGATCTTGACGACCTGGCGCATGTGGGCGGAGAAGGTGCTCAGGCTCTGCTGGATGCTCTGCTCGTCGCCAATGTCAGCGTAGACCTGTCGGAAGACCGACAAGCTCGACCCGGCGCGGGCCGGAATGTGCATCCCGCTCTGCGCCATCAGGGCCAGCAGGCCGATGGTCTTGAGCACGACGGTCTTGCCGCCGGTGTTCGGGCCGGTGACCAGCAGCAGATCGAAGTCGTCGCCCAGGCGGACGTCGATCGGCACGACTTCGTCGGTCAGCTCCCTGACTTCGCATCCCTTCTGCCGGGCGGCCCATTGAAGCAACAGCGGGTGGCGGGCCTGACGCAGGTGCAACGCACCGTCCGAGCGGATCTCGGGCGCTGTCATGGCGTACGCGACGCTGAAGCGCGCCTTGGCATAGGTCAGGTCCACAAGGGCCAGCATCCGAACGCTGTCCAGAATCGCCTCCTGCTGATCCAGGACCAGCTTGGTCAGGTGCCAGAGGATGCGACCGACTTCTTTCTTCTCCTCGAAGAGGGCATCCTCCAGTTCGTTGCTCATCTCGACCAGCTCATCCGGCTCGACATACAACGTCGCTCCGGTGTTGGAGCGGTCGAGCACAGTACCTCGCAGGGCGTGGCGGTAGTTGGCCTTGACCGCAACGACGGGGCGGCCGTGCCGCATGAGGAACTTGTCGTTCTCGAGGGCCCTTCGCAATTGGGCCGATGCAACGATTTCGGCGAATCTCTGGTGGATCTTCTCGCTCAGCAGTCCGATGGTCCGTCGGATTTCCTTGAGTTTCTCCGAAGCGCTGTCGCGGACACGTTTGTCGCCGCCCACGCATCGGCCGATCTCATCGACCAGTGCCGTGAATTCACCGAGTTTCTCGCCCATCGCGCACAGGTGCCGGCTCTCGGACGGCTCCAGATTCATCAGGAAGACCCTGAGCCTGCCGCTGGCTGCGAGCGTGTCGGCGATCTCCAGAAGCTGCTCCGGCTCGAAGACGGTCTCCTTCTTGCCGAACTGCTTGAGGACCGCCCGGATATCGCGCAGCCCCGCCATGGGAACCCGCTCGCCTCGATCCAGGACGGCGCGAAGCTCGGTGGTCTCGGCCATCCGCATCCGCGCCCATCGCAAGTCCACAGACGGATACAGGCTCGCGGCGGCGTCGCGGCCCAGATCGCTGGCCGCGAACGAGCCCAAGGTAACCCGCACGGCGTCAAACTCCAGGACGCCGAGGCTGTGTTCATCGATCTGTTTGCGAGCCATTCCTGCCCGATTCTCCCCGCTACGCCACGCCGAGCTTGTCACGCAAGACGTGGAGGTTGACTACGTCCTCTCGATTGTACTCCAACAGCGTCCTCAGGGCTCGCGCATTGGCGTTGTTGACGTAGTCCCACCACAGGCGCACCGCCATGAAACCGTCCACATCCGTCAGCCGTCGGTGGATGCCCAGCCGCGTCTCCACCACCTTGAGCCCCCCTTTGAGATTCTGACGCCAGCAGGCGTACATCAGATCGGTGTGCCGCAAGCCGGTCTTGAGGTCCAGGCCCAGCTTGCGTTTGATGAACGGCAGATCGAAGCGGCTTCCGTTGTAGGTGTAGACTTCGTCGGCCCCTTGCAGCAGTGAGAGCACGCCTTGCGCGACGATGCGCTCGCCGACAAGCTGCCCGACTCGACATCGCGCACCTCTGAACTTCGCCACGCCGACTACGGTTAGATCGCAGTTGTCCCAGCTCAGGCCCGTGGTTTCGATGTCCAGGTAGGCGTAGCACTTCAGGCCCGTGCGGGCGGTTTCAAGAGGTCGGCTTCGTCCTGCCGGACAAGATATCGACGTATTCGTCACAGAACTCCTTCCTGTCACATTTCGCACAATGATCCCCCCGCCAGATCCGGTCGAACTGCTCCATCACCTGTTCGACGATGCCGGCGTCCGTGGTTACGATGCCCGATTCGAAATTCCGTCGTCTCGGACTCTTGGCGCCCAGACCGGCGCCGGTGAGGTTGGCGCTGCCCACGTAGGCGAACTGCCCGTCGACAACGGCGCATTTGAGATGGACCCTCGGGCAGAGCATTCGTTCCAGCCCGCCGATCAGATTGGGATAGCGGTCGAAGTCCCTGCGAAACCGGGGTCCCGGCTCCCTGGCGTGCAGCAGGCGAATCTCGACGTTCCGCAAGATCAGGTCCGAAAGCACTTCCAGAAAGGGCGCCATTCGCCCGTTCTTCTCGACGTACAAATCCTTCAGGTCGGCGGTAGCGAGCCAGAGTTGACGTCTGGCTCCGATAACGGCCGTACCTATGACCTGTTCGTAAATCTGCCTGTCCGTGACGAATCTGAGCATCGCCTCTGTGTCCACTGGATCCACAGGGAAGTCAACAGCGCCGAAAGTCTAACCGTTCAGACGCCGATTGACAACCTTCGCCTGCCATATGCGGACCCTGCGGCAGAGACATCGACCCATCGGCAAGAAAATCTACCGCTGCGCAGGATTTGGATTTTGTGAAAGTTGTCGCATACTTTATTCAGGAGACCGTGCAACGCTGGAACTTCTGGCCTGACATAGTGCTGAAGAGAGCGGAGGCGGTTGACGCAGATGAAGGGAGCACACCATGGCCGTCGTGCAAGTGTCTGAGCAGATTCTCCTGATTGTTATGTCTCGGGAATCCCGCTGTGGCAACGAACTGGACATCGCCGCAGGTATGGCTGACACAAAGCCAGGCCGGCACGTCATCGTCGACTTTTCGGCGACCCAGGTCCTGACGTCCGGGATGCTCTCCCAACTACTGGTCCTGGAGAGACAACTCGGCGCCTTCGAGAAGGATCTCATTCTCTGCTCTGTTCCCCCCAGTATCATGAGGGTGTTCAAGTGCGTGGGATTGCAGAGCCTGTTTCGGTTTGCCGCCGACCGAACGGCTGCGCTGGAATCTCTCGGAGCGGCGTGGGCCAACGCTGCGAGACCTCGCGTGTAGATGGCGTCATCTCGACAGCCATTTCTGCATGATCTCGTCGAGCGAGTCCGGAAGAATCCCCAGCATCCACGCCAGGTCGACTACGGTGAAGCGCTTGCGAATCTCATGCATGTGCAGGGCTGCCTCTCGGAGTTGCTCCTTCGAACAGCCGATGGCCTCCGGCGACGTAGCGCCTCCGGCTCGCTGGAGCCAGTCGCGAACGGTCTGCGGCGAACGCGGCAGGCCGGCCAGATGGTTTCGGAGCCGATTCCAGCCGTCCTGCTGCATCAGGTATCGCTGAACCGCCTCCAGACTGTCCTTTTTGGCTTCATATTGCCGGGCGACTGCCTCGACGACCGGGCCGGTACCCCAGAAACGCGCGTCGATCGCGGGCGGCAAGGGACGCAGCGTGGGCGCCTCTATGCGGAGAATCTCCTCGTATAGCGCTGCGGACAGAAGTGTGCCGACGCCAACCTGCCGCCCATGCAGATCATGCCCGTGACCTCGGGCCATGGCAATCATATCCAGGGTGTGGCTGAGCAGATGCTCGCCCCCGCTGGCGGGGACGCTGGTCCCCATGAGTGTCATCGCCACACCGCTCCAGAACAACGCCGCGAAGAGCCCTCCCACAGCCGATGCATCGCGTTCGCGAATGCCTTCGGGCCGCGTCAAGTACAGTGGCTCTAGATCACCTGCAATGCTCGCGCAGAAATCGCAATAGTATTCACCGAGCAGCAGGCGATTCATCCACCAGTCGCTATTGCTCTGATGCTTGGCTATCGTGTCGCCGAACCCGGCGGAGATCATCTCCTGTGGGGCGCCCGCGATGACGTCCGGCTCGGCGATCACCGCCACGGGCGGTCGGGCTTCGATCAGGATCTTGACCCCACCAACCGTGGGCGCGACGTTGGCCGCCGCGTATCCGTTCATAGACGCCGCCGTTGCGACAACGACATAGGGGATTCCCAACTCGAACGAGGTCCACTTGCACAGATCGTTCACCACGCCGCTGCCAACGCCAACGACGATCCCCGGCCCGGTCCCGCGCAGCCGGGCGAGCAGCATGCCAAAAGTCGCATCGTCACAGATCGGCGTGCCGTGCTCACCGTCGGCGACAATCACCTCGACCGCATCGAATTGCGCTCGCTCGAGCGCCGCAAAAGCCCGCCGACCACAGACCTCCCACGTCCGGGCATCCGCTACGACAGCGACGCGCAGCGAAGACGCGAGGTCTGTGCAGTCGCGCACGATTCCGGGCAACTGCTCCACGCCTGTGCTATCGTAGACGAATTTGCGCACCGGGAGGCGGTGCGTTCTCCCACACCGGCACTCAAATGCCGTGCCCAGCAACTGCGACAACTTCACTTCGATCCACTCCAATCAGGAAAACTCAGGCAGCCTTTGCCCGGACAAAACCCGGGAGCCGGCACCACCCGTCGGCAGCAACCGTCACAGACGGCCGCTCCGAGAGATGGAAATCAGCAACCAGATGCCGATGACTGCGGCAATGACATAGCCGGCGATGCCCATCGTCTGCAACCGAAACAGGCCCAGCACCGTGCCCTGCTGGGCCACGAGCATGCTCGATGCCACGAGCAGTGCGGCGGTAATCAGTGCGAAGCTCATCCGATTCGAGCTCCTGTCCACGGTCTTGGCCAGATTCTCCAGGTGCTCGTGGTGGACCCGGACCTGGAACCGCCCCTGGCGGAACTTGCTCAGGATCACGTTGACGTCTTCCGGCAGCCGCATGACCAGATCGCCGGCATCCTGGACCACCTGGCGCATCTGCCGCACCAGGCGCTTCGGCTCCAGGTCGCGCAGCATCGCCCGGCGAGCATACGGCTTCATCGCCTCCATGATGTTGAAATCCGGGTCCAGCGACCGGGCAAACGACTCCACCGTCGCCAACGTCTTGAGCATCAGCGTGAACTGGGCGGGCGACCGAACGGAGTTCTTGCGAAACAGGTCGAACGTACGGGTGACCACTGTGCCGAACGCAATGTTCTTCAGGGGCAAATTCCGGTACGTGTCGATCAGTTGCTCCATATCGCCGGTCAGCTTGTTCAAATCCGTCCGCTCATCCGTCATTTCCTCCCGTTCCAGACAGCGGATCACCCGCGAGCTTTCGTTCTCCACGATCGCCAGGATGATCTCGTTGAACAGCCGGCGGTACTGCGAACTCATCCGTGCGACCTGTCCGAAGTCGATGGGGGCCAGCACGTTGTCGGGCAGCAGAAAGAAATTGCCCGGATGAGGATCGGTGTGGAAGAAGCCCAGCTCGAAGATCTGGCGGAGCACGAAATCGGCCCCGCGCTGGGCCACGAGCCGGCAGTCAATCCCCCGCTCGGCCAGCAGTTGCGGATCGGCGGGTTTGATTCCGTCGATGTACTCCATCGTGAGCACGCCGTTGGTGCAGTACTTCTCGTAAACCTTCGGGATATGGACGGTCGGGTCGTCCCTGAAATTGGCCGCGAAACGCAGTTGATTGCGGCGCTCGTCGGCGAGGTTCGTTTCAGCGGCCACGGCATCGACAAACTCCTTGACCATCTGCCGCGGATCGACGGTCTCGTGTTCAAAAAGGGTAACTTTGAGAATTGCGGTAAGCTCTTCGAGAATATCGCATTCGGCATGGATGATTTCGACGATGCCCGGCCGGCGGACCTTGATAACCACCGAATCGCCCTCTTTCGTCGTGGCGCGATGGACTTGGGCGATACTGCCGGCCGCGAGCGGCTCAGTGTCGAAGCCGGCGAAGATGTCTTCGAGCTTGCCGTCGAGCTGGTATTCAATCTCGGCGCGGATCCGCTTGAACGGCTCCGGCTTGACCTGGTCCTGCAACCGCTCGAACTCGCGGACATACTCGGCCGGCACGATGTCCGGACGCGTGCTCAGCAACTGCCCGAATTTGATGAACGTTGGGCCCAGCTCTTCCAGGGCCAGTCGAACCCGTTGCGGGCGGCTCTGCCCGACGGCCGCCCGCTTGACGCGCAGCGGCGCCGCCTGTTCGCCGAGGCGCACGAACAGCCGGGCGCGCAGCGCCTCGGCGACCTCTTCCAGGCCATACTTCATCAGCACGGCCATGATGTGCCGGTAACGACGCAGCCGCTGCAGCCGACTCCTGAAACGAGGCCGCCACACGGTCAAGGCGACTACCCCTTGGACAGCAACTGATCGAGCTTCTGTTCGATGCGCCGGACATCATCCTGCGTGGCCAGATGCAGCGTCGTGACCGTCTCCTGCACCTGCTTGGAGATCATCTTCTCCAGCTCGCTGCGTGTCCGCTCGGCGCTGTCCATCACTTCCTTCACGAATCCGCTGCGGTTTTCCCGCTCGGCCCTTCCCTTGCTGACGTACTCGTCGAACATCTGTTCGGCGCGTTCGCGCGTCATCGATACCGCTCCCAGGCCGGCCAACATCACCTTGTCCAGTGTTTCAAACATTGCGCGATCCTCCCGATTCATGGTTTGTCCGGTTCGTTGTTCTCGTTTGTTCACCGTCTTGGTGTGATTATAAGGCTCGTTTGTCCGGGGACAAGCGCAACCTTTGCCCGGCGCCAAAGACATCGCCGGCGGTCTACCCCGGCGCGCTCCTTCACACACGACGATCTGTCACGCTTGCACCGACAGCGCCTGCTTGACCTGCTGTCCACTGCCTTGCCGAAAAGCCCAGCAAGCATCCCGGCCTTCCCGGATTATCACAGTCTGCGGCACTTCGGAGGTTTCGGTCAATTCGGTCGCTGCTCTCGGCACTGGCCGACGACAAACCGCTGCGAGCAGGCCCTCCCGCTGCCGGTCCAAGTTGCAGCGTTGTGTCACATCCTCAGAGGCGATTCACCTTACCCTGCCCGTCGAGCATCTGCTACACAGCGTTGCATTTTCCGACAGGCTGTCGTGCGTGGGGCTTCACACGACAAGCGAGAACCCGATATCCGACAGCACCACCGTCTCTGTTGTGTGACACGGCGAACGGCTCGCGTGTGTGCGGCTATCCGGCATCTGGCGGCGCGCCTCATCCACCGGCCGGAGAAATTCCCCACCGCGTGACAAATTAGCGAACATTGCTCTTGACCTTGCACGTATAGGTGATAATTTCAATCTTGTCAATTTCTGCGACGTCAGAGAATGAACATTCCCGTCGCGAAAGAACCCGAGCGAGCAGAGTGAGAGAGCGCCGGGGACAGGCCTCTCTTCGGTTACTGGTCTTACCCAGGAAGGAACGGACAATGAAGATAAGAACACTCATGCTTGGCTGGGAGTTCCCGCCGTTCATCAGCGGCGGCTTAGGCACAGCATGTCTGGGACTGACCCGCGCGATGGATCGCCTGGGCATGCCCATCATCTTCGTGCTCCCGAAGGCCAAGCCGATGCGTGTGTCCGGCGGCCTGATCCCGGGATTCTACGGGGAGGGCGCCACCGGATTCGCGTTTCAAAACGTGCAGTTTCGCCCGGTCCCGGCCGTTCTGAGACCGTACTCCTCTGCGGCCCAGCTTGCGTCGGGGACCGCGCTCGGCGAAGAGAACGATGGGGCCGGCCTTTTGGACGACGACCTCGAATCCGGCGGTCAGGGCAATTATGGCGCGGACATCTATGCGGAGGTGGCTCGTTATGCCCGAAAGGTCCTGGCCCTGGGACTGACCGAGCATTTCGATCTGATCCACGCGCACGACTGGATGACGTTTCCGGCCGGCGTGGCCTTGGCCCAGCAGAGCGGCAAACCCCTCGTGATCCAGGTCCACTCGACGGAGTTCGATCGCAGTGGCGAGCACGTCAACCAGTACGTCTACGATATCGAGCGCCATGCCATGCACGCGGCCGCCCGCATCATCGCGGTCAGTAACTACACGCGGAACATCATCATCAGCCGCTATGGCGTCCCGGCCGAGAAAGTCGAGGTCGTCTACAACGGGGTCGAACACCACAACGGTTCCTGGTCTTCCTCGCGCCAGACCTGGCCGGCCAAGACGGACAAGATCGTTCTGTTCCTCGGGCGGATCACCATGCAGAAAGGACCGGAGTACTTCCTCCACGCCGCCAGGAGAGTCCTGGAGAAGATCGACAACGTCAAGTTCATCATGGCCGGCGACGGCGACATGCTCTACCGCAGCATCGAGCTGGCCGCCCAACTGGGGATCGGCAACCGCGTCCTGTTCACCCGGTTCCTGCGCGGAGACGACGTCCGCAAAGTCTATCAGATGGCGGACCTCTATGTGATGCCCTCCGTTTCGGAGCCGTTCGGCATCGCCCCTCTTGAGGCGCTCCAGCACGACGTGCCGGTCCTGTTGAGCAAGCAGAGCGGCATCGCCGAGGCCTTTCGCAACGCACTGAAGGTGGACTTCTGGGATGTCCAGGAAATGGCCAACAAGATGATCGCGGTGCTGCGGCATCCTCCTCTCCACCAGATGCTGCGCACCGAGGGGCACCGGGAGGCGCTGAAATTCCGCTGGGAGGATTCGGCCGCTCGGATGAACGAAATCTACCACGAGACGTTGGGCGTCGCATAGGCGAACAGCGAGGGGAGATCTCTATGGCCTCGGTGTGTTTCTATTTTCAGGTTCATCAACCCTATCGGTTACGACATTACACGATCTTCGACACGGCGGGTGACTACTTCGACGGATTCAAGAACGCCGAGATCTGCCGCAAGGTCGCGCGCAAGTGCTACCTGCCGACCAATCGGGTCCTTCAGGAACTCATCGAACGGCATGGACGGCAGTTCAAAGTCTCTTTCAGCATCACCGGAACGGTGCTGGAGCAGTTCGCCGAGTACGCGCCGGAGGTCCTGGCCAGTTTCCAGTACCTGGCGGCCACCGGCTGCGTCGAGTTCCTGTGCGAGACGTACCACCACAGCCTGAGCTTCCTGTTCTCCCCGGACGAGTTCGTCCGTCAGGTCGTTGCGCACCGGCAACTGATCCGCGACCTGTTCGGCCAGACGCCGCAGGTCTTCCGAAACACCGAACTGATCTACAACAACCAGGTGGCCGAGGCGGTCGCCCGGATCGGCGGCTTCAAGGCGATCCTCGCCGAAGGAGCGGACCACATCCTGGGCTATCGCAGCCCCAACTATGTCTACAGGCCCCCGAGCGTGCCGGAACTCAAGCTGCTCCTGAAGAACTACCGCCTCAGCGACGACGTCGCCTTCCGATTCTCCAACCGGTACTGGAGCGAGTGGCCGCTCAGCGTCGGAAAGTTCTGCCAGTGGGTCAACGCGGTCAACGGTAACGGATACGTTGTCAATCTGTTCGTGGACTACGAGACCTTCGGCGAGCATCAGTGGGAGGACACCGGCATCTTCGACTTCCTTCGAGAGCTGCCGACGGAAATCCTCAAGCACCCCGACAACGACTTCAAGACCCCGGGCGAGGTGGCCGACGCCTATGAGGCGGCGGACGTCGTCGACGTGCCCCACCTGGTCAGTTGGGCCGACACGGAGCGCGATCTGTCCGCCTGGCTGGGCAACGCCATGCAGCAGAACGCCATCGCGGAACTCTACCGGATGGAGCAGGCTGTCAGAGACAGCGGCGATCCGGACCTGCTGCGCGATTGGCGCAGGCTCCAGACCTCGGATCACTTCTATTACATGTGCACGAAGTACTTCGCCGACGGCGACGTTCACAAATACTTCAACCCGTACGATACACCCTACGACTCGTACATCAACTTTATGAACGTCCTGAACCACATGAGGTCCCGTTGCGGCTCGCGAGGCGTCGCACGGCCCCCGGCAGCCCGTCTCGTGGCAGCTACCGACGGGAAGAACCGTCGGCGTCCGGCGGACGAGTCCGTTGCCGTGTAGCAGCCGCACCGGGGACGCGTCGTCTCCCTGCCGCGTAGCCAGTCACAATCACACCGCGAAGCCCCTTGACGGATGCCTGGATCGGCGATATACTGTATGTTTTGCCGTGACTGTCGTACAGGGGATACAGCTCATGCAGATCAAGCTACGCTTCCTGGGGGCGGCGCAGAACGTCACCGGGTCACGCCACATGCTCGAAGTCAACGGAACGCGGCTGCTGATCGACTGCGGCCTGTATCAGGAACGACAGTTCAAGGGGCGCAACTGGGAGCCGTTCGACTTCCCGGCCTCCAGCATCGACGCGGTGCTCCTGACCCACGCCCATCTGGACCATTGCGGCCTGCTGCCCAAGCTGGTCAAGGAGGGATTCGCCGGACCGGTGTACTGCACCGCCGCGACCGCCGAGATCGCCCGCATCATCATGCTGGACTCCGCCCGGCTCCAGGAAGAAGACGCCGAATATAAGCGCAAACGACACGAGCGGGAGGGACGCAAAGGTCCGTATCCCGTCGTCCCGCTCTATACAACCGCCGACGCCGAGGCGACCGGGCCCCTGTTCAAGAGGGTGCGGTACAAGACGCCCGTAGAGATCGCCGACGGCATCACCGCGACGTTCTGCGAGGCCGGCCACGTTCTGGGCTCGGCGATCATCCACGTGTGCATCCAGAAGAACGGCGAAACCCGCAGCGTGCTGTTCAGCGGCGACGTGGGCCGCCCGAATCAGCCCATCGTGCGCGATCCGGCGGAGGTGGACGAGGCCGATTACATTCTCGTGGAATCCACCTATGGCAATCGCGTCCATCGCGAGCACGGAGACATCAAGACGGACATCGCCGAGGTTATCAACGCCACGAAAGCCGCCGGCGGCAACATCGTCGTGCCCAGTTTCGCACTGGAGCGGTCGCAGGATCTGCTCTATTACATCAACGAGCTGCTGGCGGAGGATGCGATCCCCCACCTGATGGTCTTCCTCGACAGTCCGATGGCCGGTGCGATCACGAAGGTGTTCAAGCGCCACAGCGAATTGTTTGACGAAGAGATGACCGAACGCGTGGACAACGGACGATCCCCCTTCACGTTTGAGGGCCTGCACATCACCCAGACGGCCACGGAATCGAAGGCCATCAACCACATTCGCGGCACGGCTATCATCATCGCCGGCTCAGGCATGTGTACGGGCGGACGGATCAAGCACCACCTCGTCAACAACATCGAACGGCCGGAAAGCACGATCATGTTCGTGGGCTACCAGGCGGTCGGCACGCTGGGCCGGCGAATCGTCGATGGAGAGAAGGAGGTCCGAATCCTCGGCGAGACCCGCCAGGTCAACGCAAGGGTCGTGCAGATCCACGGCATGAGCGCCCACGCCGACAAAGAGGAGCTGCTGCGCTGGCTCAGCTCACTGAAGAACCACCCGAAGAAGATCTTCGTCGTGCACGGCGAGTCGGAGAGCGCCAAGAGCTTCGGCGCCTACCTCCAGGAGAAGACCGGCTGGGACGTGATGGTGCCCCAGTTCAAAGACGAGGTGGTTCTCGACTGACGCCGGCGGCGCACCGAGGACACTCGATTTCACGAAAAGGAGGATGTGAAATGGGCCGACGGTTGTGTGGAGCATTCGTTGCATGGCTCTGTCTGATGGCTTGCTGTGACAGCGACGGTGCGGTGGTCGAATTCCCCGACGTGTCGGCCTGCCGGGCGCTGACGAACGGGCCGGAGGAGCATCTGCTCGCCAGCTACTACGGGATCAACTCGTGGGACCTCTCCCAGCGATACGTGACGGTGCTCCAGACGCTTGTCAAGGACCGGATCCCGACGGAGAAGGATCCGGCGACGCTGGCCCTGGTCGATGTGCGGACGAAGGAATTCATCCCGCTGGCTCAGACGCGGGCGTGGAACTTCCAGCAGGGATGCATGGCCCACTGGCTGGGCACAGCGCCGGATTCACAGATCATCTACAATGACCTCCGCGACGGGCGATTTGTCTCCGTCGTCATGGACGTCCACACGAAGCGGGAACTGAAGGTGATCGACTACCCCGTCAGCGCCGTTTCGCCCGACGGCAAGGAAGCCATCAGCATCAACTTCGCACGGTTGCGCATCACGAGGCCCGATTACGGTTACGGCGGCGATGGGCAGAACGCCCGCCGGACTGTCCAGTTCCCCGAGGACGACGGTCTTTTTCTTGTCGATCTCGAAACCGGCAAGGCCAGGCTTCTGATTTCCATTGCCCACGTTCGCTCGCTGGTGCCCGAGGTGCCAGCCGAGGGGATCGAGTATTTCAACCACACGCTGTTCAGCCGGGACGGCAGCAAGATCTTCTGGCTGGCCAGGGCCACACCGAACCGCAACACCACCTCGTTGACCCTCCATCGGGACGGCTCGAACCTGCGACGGTGCTTCCCCGACGGTTGGGGCGGATCGCATTTCGACTGGCTCGACGGCGACAGGCTCATGATCACCGCTGCCTACGATGCGAAGGTCTATTGCCATATCCTCTTTACAGTTGGACAGAGCGACTATCAGCGGCTCGGCAACGGTCTGCTCGACTACGACGGCCACGGCACGTTCTCGCCCGACGGCCGCTGGATGGTCACTGACACCTACCCGGCCGGCCAGCTCCACGAGCAGAAGCTCCATCTGATGGACATGAAGACGCAGGCGGTGCTGCCGCTGGGACGATTCGTCGAGCCGCCAGAGTTCAAAGAAGGATGGCGATGCGATCTGCACCCGCGCTGGAGCCCCCGGGGCGACATGATCGCGTTCAATTCCACCTGCACTGGCAGTCGCCAGGTCTATGTGTTCAACCTGCATTGGTGAGCGTGGAGGCAAAATGCGACTGCAGAAGACCGAATCGTTCTGTGCGTGGCTGGTGCTCTGCTCCTGCTGCATTGTCTCCGCCGGCAGTTCGACGACGCAGATGCGAAGCAACTTCCGCGACCCGCCAGTGCAGTATTGGCCGCGACCGCTGTGGTTCTGGAACGACACCGAGGTCACGATCGCTGGCGTTGGCGAACAGACGCGGAAATCGAAAGAGCTCAGCAAGTACGGCGGGTTCGGCATTCTGCCCTTCGGAAAGGATTCCCGCCCCGACTACCTGAGCGAGGAGTATTTCGCCGTCTACGGCGCAGCGCTGGAGCAGGCCCGCCGGCTGGGCATGACCATGTCACTCTACGATGAGTACGGCTTCCCCAGCGGCTCGGCCGGAGCGCCCAACTCGCGCGATACAGGCCTTTTCCAGCAGAAATACCCCGACCTGACACTCAAGCGGCTGGACAAGCATGAACAGACCGTTGCCGGACCGAGCGCGTACGAAGCTGCCATCCCGTCGGGAACGCTCATGAGCGTCGTGGCGATGAACACAGCTACGCTCGAACGGATACACCTGACAGACACGGTGGACCGTCGCTCGCTCCGATGGGACGTCCCCCGAGGTACGTGGAAGGTCATGATCTTCGTATGCGTGACGGATGGCTACCCCTGCTGCGACTATCTCGATCCCGAAGCAGTGGACGCGTTCATTGAAATGACACACCAGGCGTACTACGACCGCTTCAAGGATCACTTCGGCACGACCATTGATTCGACGTTCCACGATGAGCCCACGCTCTATCGAGGCGAGGGCCGGACATGGACGGATCGGTTCAACGAGAGATTCGAGCGAAAGCACGGTTTCGACCCAAGACCCTACTACCCCGCCCTGTGGTACGACATCGGACCCGACACCCAGGCGGCGCGCAACTATCTGTTCGGATTTCGCACGGCGCTCTACGCCCTGGGCTTTCCCAAGCGGATCCAGGACTGGTGCGACGAGCACGGCATCGAAGCAACCGGCCACCAGGATCAGGAAGAGGTCGCCAATCCGGTCAGCGTCGCAGGTGACCTGATGAAATGCTTCCAGCACCAGGAGATCCCCGGCGTCGACAAGATCGGTGGCAACCGCCCCGCCGAACGCGTGTACAAGGTGATCAGTTCGGCCGCGTACAACTGGGACCGGACGCTCGTGATGTCCGAGACCTATGGGGCGATGGGCGACCTGAGCTGGAACGAGATGTACATCATCGCGCTGGAGCAATACACGAAAGGGATCAACCTGCTCATCCCGCACGCCGTTTGGTACGACGACACACACGTCGCATTCGAGCCGGAGTTGTCATATCGCAGCCCAATCTATGCAGATGGGCTGCCCGAGTTCAACACTTGTCTGGCCCGGCTGAACGTGATGTTACAGAACGACGCCTGTCACGTCGCCGATATCGCAGTCCTCTACCCCATCGCCACTCTTCAGGGCAGCCATCATCTCGACGGGCCTCTGGGTTATTACCAGGGCGGCGTCGCGGTGCCCGAGGCCGACTATCTCGACGTAGGCGAGACGCTGATCGCCGCCGGTCGCGACTACACATTCCTCCATCCTGATGTCCTCGACGAGCGATGCACGATCGAAGGCAACGAACTCCTCCTGAGGAACAAGATTCATCCAGGACGGTTCAAGGTGCTCGTGCTCCCGGGCCACAAGACCATCCGCTGGAGCAATCTCCGGAAGATCAAGGCCTTCCACGACGCCGGCGGCAAGGTCATCGCCACAGGCGAGCTGCCGTCCAAGTCGGCCGAGTTCGGCCACGACGCCGACGTCGCCGGCGCAATCGCGACCATGTTCGCGAAGAAACCGGATGCCGCGACTCTACGAGAGCGGCTGGACAATGCATTGGCCGTCTACGACGTAGAATATGAAGGCGCACGTGCGCCCCGCTACATCCACAAGGTCAAAGACGGCGTGCATGTCTACCTGTTTGCCAATATCGATCCGACGGCCCTGGACACACACGTCATCCTGCGCGGCCGACTGGAACTCGAAGCCTGGGACCCTCATACAGGAAATGTCCAGCCCGCCCAATATACACACGAGATCGAAGGCGACTGCACCGTGACCAGGGTCCGATTGACCCTGCCCCCCGTTCGATCGCTCTTCTTTCTCGGCAGACAAAACGAAGGGTAATCGCGCCTGACCATATGGATCTCCTGCCAAATTTCAGCGTTTTTCAGTTGCCCGCCCCGGCATAACAGACTACAGTGACAGACATGAAAAAGCTCATGATGTCACTGCTGACCCTCGTCGTGATCTCGGTTTCTCCGCTGCCGGCGCAGGAATACGAGCCGTTGCCCTCCGATCCCTATTTCGCCGCCTACAAGCTGCTCAAGGCGCCGCCTGTTGAGGGATTGGTGCTGCAGCGGGGCGATCGGCTGGCGATCTGCGGCGACTCGATCACCGAACAGAAGATGTATTCACGGATCATGGAGACCTATCTGACGGTCTGCGTTCCGCAGCTTGACGTCACGGTCCGCCAGTTCGGCTGGAGCGGCGAGAAGGCCCCGGGCTTCCTGGCGCGGCTGGTCAACGACGTGCTCCGTTTCGATCCGACGATTGCGACGACGTGCTATGCGATGAACGACCACAACTACCAGCCCTACAAAGAGGAATACGCGCAGGTCTATCGCGACGCTTCGCTGGCGGCCATTCGCAGGTTCAAGGAGCGAGGCGTGCGCGTGATCCAGGGCTCGGCCGGCACGGTCGGCAAGATGCCGTCGTGGGTTCAGCGGGCCCAAGGCACGGTCGACGACCTGAACCGGAGCCTCTCGGAGTTCCGCAACGTTGACGTGCGGCTGGCCGAGCAGGAACAGGTGGGATTCGCCGATGTGTTCCTGCCGATGCTGGTCCAGGGGTACGAGGCCAAACGCCGGTACGGCGATGACTACATGATCTCAGGCAAAGACGGCGTGCATCCAGGCTGGGCGGGGCATCTCGTGATGGCCTATGCCTTCCTGCGTGCGATGGGGCTCGACGGGCAGATCGGGACCATCACGGTGGACATGGCAAATGGGCAGGCTGCCGCTTCGGAGGGCCACCGGATCGCCTCTGCCGAAGCGGGTCGCGTGGAAGTCGAGAGCAGCCGCTATCCGTTTTGTGCGAGCGGTCCGGCGGACGACGATTCAAGCATCCGCTCCGGTATGACGCTGGTCCCGTTTAACGAGCATCTCAATCGCTTCATGCTGGTTGTGAAGAACGCCCCGGCCGGGGGTTGTCGCGTCACATGGGGCGATGGGTCGAAGAACTATACCGCCGCCCAACTGCGGGCCGGTGTCAATCTGGCCGCCGATTTCGAGAGCAACCCGTTCAGCGGGGCGTTCCATCGCGTGGATGAAGCGGTGGCTGCCAAACAGGCCTATGAGACCCGGCAGGTCAAGATGCTCTTCCACGGCCCGGAAGGCGCAGCCGATATGGATATGACCGTCGCACTGACGGAAAAGACGCGTGCACCGCTGGCGAAAGCCGTCAAGGCCGCCTTCGTCCCGGTCCGTCACACGATTCGCATCGAGGCCCAGTGAGAGACCGTCAGAGTCCTATGAGGTGGATCTGATCGAGCAGGCCCTGGTACGCCGCCGCCATCAGGTACATGCTCAGGACCGTCACCGCCAGCACCAGTGCGGTGATCCCGATCTTGGTCATGGGCTTATATCGCGGATGCCACCAGACCAGCGGAAGGGCCAGTGGACCGACGAACAACAACGCGAGGACTACGCTGCTCGTGGCGTGATACCACTTGCCGGTCTTCGGCGCAGGCATTGGCCGGCCTGAACCGTCGAGGAACTCGCCACAATGCCGGCACTTGATCGCCTCCCGCTGGATGTATTCGGCACAGAACGGGCATTTCTTCATATCCGGCACGTGCGGGGTCGAGCGGTCGTCCGGATCCTGTACCAATGGTTCCGCTTCGCCATGCGTCAGTAGTTCAGTCGCCATGATAGCCCCTATCGGCATATGGACCACGTTCCTTTAGAATGATCCGCTGACGCGTGCGACGGGCGATTGTGGTCTCCGGCCGTTTGTGATACGGTTTCTACGAATGCTGTGGTGCTCGGCAAGCAGGAGAATCGCATGGCGCGCGTCGTGGAAGGTGATATCGTCAGAGTGTATTGTGCGGGTCGCTTGACGGACGGCCGCGAATTCGAGATGGCGCCGGACGGCGGAACCATCGAATTCATCGTCGGTCATGGCGATCTCCTGCCTGCCCTGGAGAGGGCCGTCATCGGCATGACCCCGGGCGAGTCCAGAACCGTGATCGTTCCCAGAGACAAGGCCTACGGCCCCCGCCGCGAGGACCGGGTCGAGGTCATCCCACGCAAGGACTTCCCGGAGGGCATCACCCCCAGGGTCGGCCAACACATCCGCCTGCCCAGCGACGAATACGAGGTTGTCAGCGCGACCGTCATCAAGGTCTCGGACACCGAGATCGTCGTGGACGCCAACCACCCGCTGGCCGGACAGGATGTGCTTTTCCAGATCACGCTCGAAGAGATCGTGACCCTGTAGAACGGCGCAGGCTTTTGCAGAGGAGACAACGATGAACACGCCCCATCAAGCCTTGGCCACAATATCATGTCTACTGACCGCTTTGCCCTGCATGGGCGCCGAGGACGCACTGGCGGCGATGGAGATCTTCCCCTATGTCGTCCAGCACGTGCACGGTTCGACGATCGTCGAGCTTCCCAACGGCGATCTGCTGGCCGCATGGTTCCAGGGCTCTGGCGAACGGTGGGCCGACGACGTCGCCATCATGGGCTCACGGCTGAGGCCCGGCGAGACCCAGTGGAGCGAGCCATTCGTCATGGCCGACACGCCTGGGTTTCCCGACATCAACCCCATCCTGTTCATGGATGGTCAGAGCCGCCTCTGGTTGATGTGGTACACCGTCATCGCCAACCAGTGGGAAACGTCCCTGCTGAAGTACCGCATCAGCGAGGATTGGACGCGTGACGAGGGCCCGCCCCAATGGGCATGGCAAGACGTATTGCACGTCAAACCGGGCGACAAGGCTGAACGGGGCATTCAGCCCAACGACCGCTTCGCGCGGTCCGTCGAGCGGCAGATCAAGGAGTATGCGGAATACGTCAGCGGTCAGACCATGAACCCGACCTCCACGGCGGGGGCAACAACCGCCCGGATCAAAACCTGGAGCGATGATCTGCTGGCCAAGGCGCGAGGCCAGGACATGGTGCGAAAGGGAATCCTCGTCGACGACGCCGGCCGGGGAGTTGACCAGCCCCTCGGTTATCCCTATTTCCGGCGGATGGGCTGGCAGACGAAGAACAAGGCAGTCGTCCTCGCTGCCGGTCGAATCGTCGTTCCGCTGTATTCCGACGGTTTCAGCTTCTCCCTCATGGCCCTGACAGACGACGGCGGGCGAACCTGGACGTTCAGCGAGCCCCTCGTCGGCGGGGGAAACATCCAGCCCAGCATTGCGACGCAGCCCGACGGGACACTGGTCGCGTACATGCGGGACAACGGCCCTCCCCCGGCCCGCCTGCATGTCAGCCGCTCGGCCGATGCGGGAGCGACGTGGAGCTCCGTCCGCGACAGCGAGCTGCCCAATCCTGGTTCGGGCGCCGATGTGGTCACTCTGGCCAACGGACATTGGGTCCTGGCCTACAACGATACCGAGGACGGCCGGCACAGCCTCGCCGTCTCACTGTCGAGCGACCAGGGCCAGACCTGGACCCACACTCGGCATCTGGAGCGGGACCTGCGGGGACCGGCTGCGACCCGGAGCCACTACCCGTCGATCATCCAGGGGCGAGACGGGGCCCTTCACGTGGTCTACAGCTGCCATCGCAACGACCGGGGACAGGACCCTGCCAAAACCATCAAATATGCCAGATTCACCGAAAGCTGGCTCCGGGAAACGAATGACCGGCCATAACACGCATGAAGAACCGTAACACCTTGTGGACAAAGGCGTTACAAGTATCGTCCGTCCGCACAGTCGATGCCTCCTTTGCCGCCACAGTGGATGCTGCCCACGCCAGGCGATTTTTTTTCATTTTTTTCCGGAAATGCATCCACAGGCGTTATCGGCAGACGCTTGATGTGTGAGTGAAAGGAACACGTCGAGGCATGCGGCCGTGGGAGGGAAGGAAGCACCGGGGGGTCTGTGCGCCCTGCAGCGAGGTGCGTGCCGACCCCCTGTTTCATTGTTCCAGACTGATTGAGCCGCAGACATCCAGCCAGCCGCACCTTTTGTCTTGCTTGTCCCGCAGAGATTGGGGATGATATGCAGGGGGTGGAGCGGGTGGGCATATCCGCAAAGCACTTGTGCGGCCGGCCAGTCTGCCATCGGTTGGCCTGCGTGAAAGGACAAGGATGTCGGAGAAGATCAGACGCGGTCAGAGAATCCCCGTTCCGCTGCTCAGAGGCCAGCACAGACTCATCGTCGAGCATGCTCTTGCCAACGACCACGCGTTCACACAGGCCGTCCTGACCGGCGGCAAGGGTGAGATCGACGTGACCCTGGGGGAGCTGGAGGACCTGCTCGGATGTATCGTGACTGCGGCGAATCACAGCCACGATGCGAGCCTGACATATGGACTGGATGCCCTCTATGATCGGCTCGACGCGATTCTCTACTCCTACGAAGAAGTCGATTAGGGCCTTGGCGCCATCGAGCAGTGCCGGAACTCGTCGCCTTTTCTGAAAAAATCGCGAAATCGCATCCACATCACCCTGTCAGCGAACGCCTTCGGCATGGACGGAGAAAGGATGTACACCCAAGCGGCTGCGCGGGGCACCCAGGCGCAAGGAGACCGGCACGCGTTGCGGACGACCGCAGATCGTGCCGGTCGCCTGTTTTTGGGCACGACAGCCCCCGAGCCAGCCCCTCGTCGAGCCTCCCACCGCGGGTGGCACCTCCCCTGGGCCTGCCACCCTTTGCCCTTGAACCTGCGCCAAATCCAGGCGACAATACGGAGACTGAATCAGGCCGCTGCGTCCCGGCTGAATAACTCGACATAAGGAGCAACTATGGCGATCCAGTTCAAGGAGTTCACCCGACCGGCGTTCTCCGGAGACGCCGACGAGCTGAAGAAGAAGGTCGTCAAGTACTGCAACAGCCAGCTCAAGTGCTTCCGGATTATCTCCATTTCGGAGGCCAAGGGCATCTCGGATGACTTCTACCGCATCACGGTATGGTACGACGACGAGGCGGAGAAATTCGAGCACCTTCTCTCCGCCTCGGCAGCCGAGAACGCGGACAAAGGATCGTCTCTTCCCGCGACGGAGGACGAAGGGCCTGCAGGCAATCCTCTAGGGTAGCGCCCCTACCGGGATTCCATTGTCCTGGAGCCGGCGTGCAGGGCTGTCGGGCGCCAGACGGTAGTCCCTGGCGGCGGCATCGACGAACTCCGGTTCCATGACCAGAGCATGCGTCGAAAACCCCCGCGCCCGCTGGTGCTCGGCGAATTCGGTAACTCCAACGGAGGTCCGCCCCCATAGAAGCAGCGGCAAGCCTTCCGGCTGGAACCAGCAGTTGGCATCCATGGTCAGCGCCGCGGTCCAATCGCGGCCAGCCAGACGCAGGCAACTGTCGGTGGCATTGCAGAAAATGTTGTAGCGGACGACGAAGTCGGACGTTCCGGCTGTGTTGTCGTAGAACATCAGGTGCCGCCCGTTGCGGTCGGGCCGCTGGGCGTGCCCCCAGCCATAGCCGGCATCGACGCAGGTATTGTGCTCGAAGCGGATGTTGTGCGTGCGGCTGGATTCGTCCCGATTCCAGTACTCGAACGAGTACTCGCAGTTCCAGATCACGTTGCGGCGGTATGTGATGTTCTCCTGAACGTTGGTCCCGCTGCCCTGGTTGGTCAAGGCGGCGTCGTATATCTCCCACAGGCGGCAGTCTTCCACCAGACAGTCGCCGGCGCTGGACCAGAATTCGATCCCGTTGCCGTACCGCACCGGCCGGCCGTCGGCGGTGGTGTGCTGGTGTCCGCCGCCGATGTAGGACAGGTCGCAGCGACGCACGATGATGTGCCGGACAGCGGACCCGCCGATGCCGTGGGCGGCCCCATACCGCAGGTCAAGGTCTTCATAGGTGACGTACCGCTTGCCGCTCTGGTCGATGATGTGCTTGCGCAGGGCCAGTTCGATGCTGCGATGAAGACTCGCCGGATTGCCGTCCGAGCGGAGCAGCACGCACTTTCCATTGGAGTCATAGAAGTAATCCCATGGCTTTTGAAGCTCGGCCCGGCTCCATTTCTTGACGCCGACCGCCGCACCGTGGTCGAAGATGATGTTGCCAACATCGACTGCAAGAGGGCCCTGAGAATCGGTCGTGCTCCAGATGCCGTCTTCAACGAGGCTCCACTCCGCAGCCGCATCCATAGCCACCGAGCCGAGCAGCGAAGGCTTGTCGCCCATGCCATACGCGCCGTACGTGATGGGAAGGCCGGGCGCGCCGCTCTGGGGAACGAGTTGGCCCCGCCAGAGCCCACCGCGTCTGAAGAGAACCGTGTCGCCTGGCTTCAGGGACGCCTGATTGACCCTCTCCAGGGATCGCCAGGCGTCCACTCGGCTTCGACCGTCCCGACCGTCATCTCCATGCACATCATCGACGTAATATACTCGTGACGACCGTCCGGTCTTGACAAAAGCCAGGATCGCACGAGCAACAGCGTCGTCCGACTCGGGAATCCGGCTGACGATGGTCCCGTGGTCGCGGTCTTCGACTTCGAGGTATTCGATCCGTTCGTGGCCGGCCGCCTTCATCGCCGCGACAAACAGCCGATTCTCCTCGGCCCGCGCCGGCAGGTCCTCGCTGCCGCAGATACACACCGCAGGTGGCGCATCAGCGCGGACGTGATACAGCGGTGCCGCTTCATCGACGATCTGACGCGTGCGTCCGATTCGGCGCTCCGCGCGGACGGCTGAATGTGTGACCATCTGCCCGCTGACGGGGATCAAGCCCGCGACGACCTCCGGACTCAGGCCGTATCGACCCAGATACCGCCCGTCCAGGCCAATCATTGCGGTCAGGTAGCCTCCGGCCGAATGGCCGCAGACGAAGATGCGCTTCGCATCGCCGCCGTGCGCCCCAACGTTCCGATGCAGCCAGGCCACACTGGCGGCCGCATCGTCCAGATAGGCCGGGAACGCCGCCGTTGGTGAAAGGCGATAGTTGGGCAGCGCCACGGCCACCCCCTGCCCGGAGAACCATTTCGCAATCCCGACCGTCATCGGATCGGACTTGCTGCCCTCCGTGATGCCGCCGCCGTGGAACCACAACAACGTCGCAAAACCCTTCTCGCCTTCGGGCAGGTACAGATCGAGCTTGCACCGCTCCATCTCATAGGCCGTCAACCCATCGCCGCTCTTGTAGGCGATGTCCGCGACGACGGAGATCGGCTGTGCATTCGCTGCGGCGACGCCCGCCTGACTGACCAGCCAGACGAGCCACGCCAAGCCAACCGTCCATCTTGGCAACCGTGTCATCCTCAGTGCTCCCAATGATGTCTCAACGAGCGGGCCTGTAGATTCGAGCGACCCAGCCGCCGCCAGGCGCCAGATCGATCTTCATCATTGTATCGGCCGTGACATTCCGCTTTTCTTTCTTGTAGTCGATGGCCCGAGTGGCCGCGTTGGCTCCGTCGCGGAGGAACTCCATTTCATATGAACCGGCGTCGAGGAAGTCGAATCGCAGATCGAACTGCCGAGGCTCCCAGTCCGTGATCGCGCCGACAAACCACGTTTCGCCCCTCCGGCGGGCCAGCACGACGTAGTCGCCCACTTGGGCCTCCAACACGCGCGTCTGGTCCCACTCGACGGGAATCTGCGCGATGAACTCGGTGCACTCGCGCTCGCGGTAGTAGTCCGACGGCGCATCGGGCAACATCTGCATGGGGCTTTCCAGGATGACGAACAGCGCAATGTCGTGGGCGCGGGTGCCCAGGCCCATCGGCCGGTCCCCCACCGGCCGGAACTCGTGCTTCTGGGCGTTGTTCATCGTGCCGGGGATGTAGTCCATCGGCCCGGCGACCATGCGAAGGAACGGCAGCAACGCGTGATGCTCCGGGTTGGCCTGGTCGCTCCAGCCGTTCTGCTCGACCTCGATCAGGCCCTCGCGCGTCAGGACGTTGGGATAGGCCCGTCGCAGGCCTGCCGGCTTGTACGCGCCGTGGAAGTCGACGACCATGTGCCGTTTGGCGGCTTCCTTCGCGATCCGGTGGTAGAAGTTAACCATCCTCTGATCGTCGCGATTCATAAAGTCGATTTTGATGCCCCTGATTCCCCACTTGGCAAACTGATCGAGCGCCTGCTCACACTGGCGGTCCAGGGTCGCCCAGATCACCCACAGCATGACGCCCACGTTCTTCTCTTTCGCGTAGGCGCAGACCGCCTCCATGTCCAGATCGGGATGAATCTTGAACAGGTCGGCTCCATCGGACCAGCCGTCATCAAAGAGGAAGTACTCGAATCCAAACTCCGAGGCGAAGTCGATGAAGTGCCTGGCGGTGGCGGTGTTGATACCCGCCTTGAAATCGACGCCGTAGATGTTCCGCCGGCCCCACCAGTCGAACGTGACCACTCCCGGCTTGATCCACGAGACGTCGTCCAGAGCCAGAGGCGACGCCAGCAGATAGACCATCTGATTGGCGATCAGATCGCCGTCGTTTCGCGCGACGGCGATGATCCGCCAGGGGTAGGATCGCGTTCCCTCGGTCTTGGCAATGTAGTCCGCGTGCTTTGCCACACGGCCGCGCACGTAGGCGTTGCCTTCATACGATTCTTCGAGCGGATAGCCCGCAAATGCTGTTTCCAGGGAGGTCCCGCCCGTGCCCCGCAGCCACATGCCCGGATAATCCCGCAGGTCCGACTCGGTGATGAGCACCCTGGGCCGGCCCGCTTGCGTCACAAGCAATGGCAGGCAGCACAGGTCCTCCGCCTTCAAATCGCCGATTGCCTGCTCGCTGTAAGGCTCCTCATAGGCGGAGCGGAAGCTCTTCTCCTTCTGGCAGATCACCGACGCCGTGTCGGCAAACCGGAAACTCGCCCGCTCAGACGCAACAACCACCTCGCCTGGAAGAGATGTCGAGAAGCGATAGGCAACGCCGTTGTCGTATGCCCTGAACGCCAAGGCAAAGCCCCCTTCGAAGGTCAGCGTCAGCTCGTTGTAGAGATCCTGTATCACCGCGTTCTTCTCGCGAATCTCCGGATGGACCTCTTGTACGATCGTTCTGCGATCCACGCGCGTGACAGGTGAACCAGCGCCAAAGACGACGCCGTCCGTCACGGTCAGAGCCAGTCCTGTGACATCGGTTACTGTCCCGCCGTCGACGAGCACCGAGAAATCGATCCGCTCGCCCGCGTCCACGCGGACGCCCACCGTCCCATCGGGAGATCGCAGATCGTATCGTTCACAGAGCCCCACGCTCACGTTCACAAGCAAGACCACAGCGGCAAGCGCCGCCGAACCGGTCATCTTCTCATCCATCACAGCAGTCTCCTTCCCATGCATTTCGTCGGCTTCATCGAGCCGATTCGATGCGGTAGAGGTGGGTCTTCGTTCGCAGCAGCAGCGCCTTGCCGACGACGGCGGGCGAGGCCATGCAGCCGGAATCGAGTGTGTTCGTCGCGACAATCTCGAACTGTCGCGCAGCCTTGAAGACGGTCGATGTGCCGCTCTGATTGAAGCAATAGATGTTGCCGTCGGCATAGAGCAGCGATGCGGCATAGTCGCCTCGGATGCGGTCCTTCCACACCTGCTCGCCCGTCGCCGCGTCCACGCAGACGACGATCCCCGTATCGTTGATGGTGAAGAGCAGATCGCCGATCAGGGCGGGCGAGGGCGTTCGGGGCACCGTCCGTGCGGTCTTCCACAGCACGTGGCTATCGGTGACGTCGCCTGAGCCATCGACGCGAATGGCCATCAGCTCGGTCTGGCCGAAACCGCTGATCATGTAGGCGACACCGTCCTGGTAGATGGGGGCCGCGGCGCCGGAAAACGCAGGCGTACGAACTTTCCACAACTCGCGGCCGGTCGTCGGATCATAACCATAGAGCGCCTTGGCGCCGACGCTGAGCATCTGTGCGGCGCCGTTAGCTTGGACGACCAGCGGGGTCGAGTACGCCTTGCGCAGGTCGCCTTCGTCTCTTGGCTTGCCCTCGGCGTCCAGGTCGTCCCAGTCGGCGGTGCGGTCGGTCTTCCAGACGGTCCGGCCGGTGGCCTTGTCCAACGCGACGAGATACTGCACGTCCACGCCGTCCATGGTCAGGATCAGCAGATTCTCGAACAGGATGGGCGACGAGCCAGGCCCGCGATAGTGCCGACAGGGCAGGTCGTCCCGTTTCCAAAGCACCTGGAACGTGGTCGTGTCCAGACATGCGGTTCCGTAGCTGCCAAAGTGCACGTAGACGCGGCCCGGCTCGACGACAGGCGTGGGCGAGGCGTAGCCATTGAGCGGATTGCCCAGCGGCTCCGGATGATCGGCGTGGAAGAGCCGCTCGCTGAGACGAACCATACCCGAGCCGGCATCGACGCAGATCGCGTAGAAATCGTGCCCATCCGCGGTCGCGCTGGTCAGCCAGACCTGTCCGTTCATCACCACCGGACTCGACCAGCCGATATGTGGGATGGGTGTCTTCCACGCGATGTTCTCGTCCTCGCTCCAGCGCACAGGCAGGCCCAGTCGGACCTCGCTGCCGGGCCGGGTCGCCAGGCCATCACCGGATGGCCCACGAAAGCGCGGCCAGTCGGCCTGGGCCGGCGCCATCATCGCGAAGAGAACCGCAACTATCCAGTATCGACACGCCCGCCCCGTGCTTGCTGGCATCACAAACTCATTCCTTCCCAAGCTGTCACCTGTCCGTGTAGAGGCTACTTGTGCAAGATCTTCAAGGCGTTGGTCCGATAGACCTTTTCCAACACCGAGTCGCCCAGCGCCAGGCCGTGCAGGGGCCAGTGATAACTGAAATTGTCCCAGTCGTAGAAGTGCTCATCCGCCGACTCCAGAATGCGGAACGTGATCCGGTACACACCCGGGCTGAGACCCATGTCGGTGCCGTAGACAAGCCGGTCCTGATAGGTCTCGTAGAACTTGGCGGTGAATCGAGGGATGGCTGCTGTTTCCGCGTATCGCGCGGAGATGTCCGCGTACAGGTTTGGACATTCATCGAAGAGCTTCGCCAAGCGACCGAAATCGTATGAGCAGTTGGCGAAATGGCAAGCGACGAACGTGGTGTTCGGATGCCGCTTGACCGCACGTTCGAGGATATCGACCATCCCGGCGTGGCCGACGATGCCGGGCTGATCGTCCAGTCGCCAGGTGTAGGCGTTCATCAGCCCGTCGTTGCGAGCGTCCATCGGCTCGTACATCCAATACGGATCGGCTACGTGGATGTTGATGGGCATCTTCATATCGGCGCACTTCTCCAGCAGCCCGTCCATGCGCGGGTCATCGAGATGCATGCCCCACGCCTTGGTGGGCCGGCAGTAGACCAGCCCCTTGCCCTTGTCGCCCAGCTCGCCCACCCCCCGAGCGCCGGCGTCGAAGCAGCGTTGGAGTTCCTTGACGGCTGCAGGCCCGAAACCGGGTTGGTCGTAGCCGGTGTAGTCGAAACCGCACCAAAGCTCGAACCGACCCGGATACTTCGAGTAGAGCGCCATCAGATCGTCGAACTGCTTGCCCGTGGTTCCCGTCAGGACGACGGCCTTGGCGATGCCGTGCTCGTCCATAACCCGCACCCATCGGTCCACCTGCTCGGGTGTCTTCGCGTAGGCGTGGGCGTGCATGTCGATTGCCGGGTAGCGGGCTTTGGCAACCTCCGTCCGTGGGATCTTGTAGACCGAGCGAGGGTGAAAGTCTTTCAACAACAGCGTTTCGGGCGAAGGCTCTTCCGCCGCCCACTGCAGCCCCACGGCCTCGCATACGATCAACGCCGCCACGATTGCACGCTTCATAGTCAATCTCCTTTCCCGTCACCAAGGTAGTCTGATACGCCGGCGTTCATGGGACCCGCCGAATGCGAAGGGCCATGTAAGGCCGCTCGGGCAAGTCGATGGCCGCCCGGCCCTTGTCGATGTACTGGTAGCGGTCCAACGCCTCTACTTCAAACGTCCGCTCGACCGGGACGATAGTCATATTCCACGTGTCGATAATCTCTGCCCGAAATCGCATGCCCTCCTCCAGTTCGGCCTGAGGCAGCACAAACGGCCACTGCGCCATCTGCTCCTTGCCGAAGTAGATCAGGTAGTACTGCCCGGGCCGGCCTGCCATATTGGTTTCGTAGTACTGGTCGATCGGGTCAAACCCCCCATCCGGGCCATCCTCGACGATCTGTCGCAGGAAGGCGATGCGGGCGGGACTGGCTCCGGCGAGCGTCCCACCGCGCGAGATCCAGCCGTCGTCGTCTGGCTGCACGCGCGTCTCACCGTGCGTGGCATAGGCTCCGCCAATGACGGCTATCCAGAACCGGTAGACCATCTCCTCACCCGAGAGCCGGCCCCACCGCTTGGCGATGGTGCCCTCGTAGTTGATCTCGTCGTGTACGATGGGCTTGCGATAGATGTCGCGCAACAAGGGCGAGACGCCGAAGAACCGCACCGCCATGTAGTACTGCAGGCTCACGTGTGTGACCCAGGGCTTGCCATAATCGTAAATCCGTCCAGCGTTGTGAATTGAACGCAGGTGTCCATAGGGGTCCTTCGCCTGGACCAGTTGGAACAGCCGGTCCCAGTCGGTGTCCGTCAGATGCCGTATGAAGCTGTTCTCGTTGGCCAGGGACCACCAGACATTGCGGTACGCCGCCAAACGGGCCACAAGATAGCGTACGAAGCGGTCGTTGGTCTCCGCATCCATCGTGTCGAAGCCCCACTTGCCGCCGTCATACGGCCGAAACAGGATCACATCGGCCTCGATACCCAGATCGCGAAGCTGTACGACACACGCTTCCAGTCGCCGGAAATACTCCGGCTTGAAGCGGGAAAAATCCCAGGTCTCTTTCGATGTCCCCTCGAACGGAAAGCAGTCCAGCGCCCCGGGCCCTTCGACATAGCTCGTGCGCCAGGGCGGGACCGCCAGAAAGCGCGCCTTGTTGAAGGGGGACTGCTTGAGCGTTTCGAGAGTCTGCCGGCGTCGCTCCTCGGACTGAAACGGCCACTCGTAGATCGTGGTGCCGAACGGGTAGAACGGCGTCCCGTCGGCATAGCCGAAGTGGTACTGGTTTCGGACCCGCACGGGACCGTGGCACCCGCGGGCGGGAGGGAGGCAAACGAACTGCCCTTCGTGGCCATCCAGGGCTTCGCGATTGCTCTTGGTCCGGTAGGTCCATATGCCTTCACCGTCGGGCATGAAACGGACCTTGAAGAGACCGTCTCCATCGTAGAATCCCTCGGGCTCGAAGGCGCGATCGCCCTGCCGAAAGACGGCGCTGAACTCGATGCCGACGAACGGATTGCCTGTCGCCGGACCGGATAGCGTCAGTTCGAAGTCATCCCACATCCGAACTGATCTATCCTCGCCCGCCGAGGCGCCCGCCCACACCAGGAAAACCAGAGCGATCCTCACCAGATGCTTCATACGAATGCGTTCCCTTCTCGTCAGAGGGCCATACCCTGCCCCGAAACCGCCTGGGCCGGGGCTCAGTAGACTCTATCGCTTCCGCCACCGTCGGGCAAGCCTTTGCCCGCCAGCGCGTAGTGACACGTAGGCAATTGCCCCCAGAGCAGGTTGAGGATTTTCCCTATGGCGGCCCCAATCCGGGCTCCGTACTATCCCTGTGCGTTGACAATGTCCGTTCAACGGGGATGGACATTGCGGAATGGGTGCTCTGCCATGGCAGGGCTTATGGGAAGGAGTTGGCACGCCGGCAGAGTTCCTTTTGGGAACGTCAAAAGGGCACACGAAGCGGAAGAGACCGGAAGACCGACCTCAGGAAGCGATCGTGCTGGAAGGCGGGCCGAGTTATGAACCATGGACGTCATAACATCTACTATGCCGACGGCGACCTAAAGAGCACAAGAGCCGTGCAGGCTGTCCTCGACCGGGCGGATGCGGCGGTATCCTGTTTCACTGACCCTGAGGAGTGTCTGAAAGCCATCCGTGACGCCGGGTGTCGGCTCCTCGTCACCAACGTCCCGGAGCCAGCGGTCGAGGGCATCAAGCTGCTGACCCGTGTCCGGCACATCGCACCCTGGTTGCCGGTCATCATGCTGGTCGAACCCGGTCAGATCGACACCGCCGTCCAGGCCATGAAGGCCGGCGCCACAGATTGCCTGGAGCGGCCTCCTCAGACGAGCCGGCTGCTGGCAGCCGTGAATCAGGCGCTCCACCGAACGGACGTCACGACACCGTCGAAACCTCTGACGGAGGTGGAACAGGCGGTGCTGCACCTCGTGCTGGAAGGAAAAACCAACGGTGAAATCGCCGCCGGACTCCATCGATCCCGACGCACGGTGGAAGTCCATCGCGCCAACATCATGACGAAGCTCGGAGCGCGTCATATCGTCGACCTCGTGCGTCACGCCGGCCTTGCTGGCCTGACGGACAAGTAGATCCGCCGATGGCGCTGCTGGTCCGACAGACGTGCCGGTATCATGCGCAACAGGCTTGCAGTCGTCGTCGCAGTGATGCCTTGGCGCGGTGGAAGCGGATGCGGGCTCGTTCGGGTGTGGTTCGCGTGCGGGAGGCGATCTCATTGTAGGGCAGGTTCTCATAGCAGCGTAGACGCACCACGTCCCTGTGCTGGCCCTGGAGCTGTTCGACTGCCATGGCGACCTGTTGTAGGGTCTCCTCGTGAATCTCCGATTGCAATGGGTTGTCGTCGCTGTCGGCGCATCGGCGGTCCTGGAGGAAACTGCTCTGCATGGCCGTCTGAAGGCGCCGCCGCCGGAAGGCGTCCTGAATCTTGGTGTAAGCGATCCGATACATCCACGGCCAGAAGCGATCGGGATTGCGCAACGACTCGACGCCACACAGCATCGCCAGCAGCGTGTCCTGGAGAATGTCCTCGGTCATGTCGTGGCTGAGCGTGATCCGCAGCACAAACGGGTAGAGCCGCTGCCAGACGACACCGGCCAGGTCTCCCAGGCCGGTCTTGTCTCCCGAGCCGGCTTGCCCCGGCAAGGTGTTCTGATTGTTCTCCGCACTCATTTCCCATACTCCGTGTTGCGACCGATGCAGGTTGGTCACCACTGGTCCCGTGTCGCGCGCACCATCGGCCGGAGCAAGACAATCCCGCCCGGGGTCGTCGGCCGATGCTGTTCACCCTCCGCCGTAGCCTTCACTGATAAAAGGCCGTTCTCGAAGAAGCGGTCACATTGATTCGACAGACGAATCGGTTTTCTGTTCCCCCGCATCAGAAGATTTTTCGGACTCGACCGGCGGCTCAGACGCTTGTACGCCCCCATCCCGCACGCGCCAGGTGGGCGCAGCCAGTTCGGGTATGTCCCACGCGCCGCCGCACAGGTGGCATCGTTCCATGTCGGCACGTCGCATCTTGCCGCACGCGGCACACGTCACCAGCCCCGCGCCTGGCCGGGTCATTCGGTACGTGATATAGGCGGGCAAGCCGAAGGCCAGCGTGCCCAGCAGCCAGAGACTTCGGGCATCGCGCGACAGGCCCACCGCCGCTGCGTCGCGGACAACGCGCCACGCCAGAAAGATCGCCAGGCCGATCCCCGGCAGTATGATCCAGAGGGCCCCGAAGAATTGTGCGACGATGCCTTGTTCTGTCTGATCCCGGTGCATCGCGGCGAACGAATTGGGAACGAGGAACAGAGTCCGGTGGCTCGCGCCGGCCTCGATCCGGTTGGCGAGAAAGAACGAGGCTATTGTCAGGACAGGCGGATGCACGTTCTCCAGCAGGTACTTCGACACCGTCAGCGCCGGCGCCCACGGCACTTCAAACAGCGCCGCCTGGGCCGATCCGATCCAAAGCCCCTGCGGGCGCCTGCGGGAGTGGGATTCCATGCGCGTGTCGACGCGCGTCACCATGTTGCCGCCCTTGTCAAAGATGGACATCGCCAGGGATGTCCCCTGCCGGGAGACGCCGGCCGCCAGCAGTCCGGCGTACTCGTGTTCGGGCCCGATGCAGATCGCGTGCGTCTGGCGTACGAGCAACTGGGAGGGCCATCGGCGTCCTTCGCCGTACAACGTCTTGGGCGCGGGCAGTATGCCCTTTGCCGGGGTCAGCTCCAGCGTTCGCTGGTCCAGAAGGACAATCTGCCCCGAGGCGTCGATCACAGGGGCATACCGGCTCCAGTAGCCGCTGCTCGTGCTGAATCGTATCGTCCAGTGATACTCATATCGCGGCGGCGAATCTTCATCCTGCGCTTCCCGCAGCACTCGCTTCTTAGGCGGCTCCCAACCGAGAGACAGACCTTCATAGTACGGCGGAGAGCCCACCACAAGCGGCCTGCGCAGCATGGCGTCGGTCAGTTCGGGTCCGGCCTTGACCGTCATGGCCTCGCAGTCGATCGCGAAGAAACGATGCAGCTTCCGGTCGTAGAGGATGTGGTGCATCGAGGCGCCGGCCACGTGGACAGGATCATGGAACCGACCAAGTGTCTCTCCTGGAGTCTTGGCCACGCCGTCCGGTCCGGCGTGGTAGATCGCCGTCGGCCGCTCGACGCTCCCTCCACCGTCGCGGCGTTCCCAGTACATATCGCGAAACACGATCTGTCCGGCCGACCGGTCGAAGTACATCCAGGCCGCGTCCCGCGCATAATAGAAGACATCCGACCGGTCACCGCCGGGAACCTTGGACATGAAGTAATCGACGAATCCGAGCGTGGAGAGGAACGGCCCGGAATCCATTCGTGCGAAAGCGACGGAGCGCTGGTCTGCGTTGGGATCGTTCTCGATCTCTTCCGGCAGAATCCCTGACGGCGAGAACTGAACGCCCCTCGCCTCTTCTGGCATGCGGCCGCAGAGCAACAACTCCGCAAAGAACCGGCCCCAATACAAGGGGATAGCGAAGAACACCAGAACCACAAAGCCCGTGGCCAGGACCCTGATGCCGTAGTTGGTGGTGGTTTTCATGGTTCGGTACTCCTAAAGCGACGACGACGAGAAACGGCACCAGGCGCCGATCAGGCAGGCGAGGATGAAGATCCCCAGGATCACGGCAACCTCCGCGCCAAAGCCCTTGATCCCGAGCAGCAGAGGCACGAGCATGACGATGGGCAACACGCCCAGCGTCGGCGCCAGCGAGCCCCGGTTCCATCCGGCGTAGATCCCGACGCTATAGCAGGCCAGGCACGTCAGGAAGACGCTGCGGAACAGGTCCGCGAGTACCCCGCGATACAACGGGACCTCGGCTCGCTGAAGACCCAGCACGATCGAGCCCGCGATCATGAGGGGGACCAGCAGGATCAAGATCGCCAGCACGCCGGCTGCGATGCGGGCGGCAAAGATCTGCGGCCGCGTGACGGGCAGCGCGGTCAGGAAGGCCGACACATTTCGCGTCCGGTCTGTGTACATCTGGGCCACTCCCAGGGCGCACAGCCCGGCGACGACCACAATCGTGGCCGGGATAAGCCCTCCGATAGCCACAAGCTCGCGATCGCCCCCTTCCAGGCCCAGACTGATCGAGACCAACAACGCGGTCAGCAATCCGCTCAGGACAGCGGCCCCTGCAAAATAGGCGATGTGGTCGATGATCTCGCGTTTCAGAAGCGTCCAGAACGTTCGCATGTCAAACCTCACTTCCTTCGAGGACCGCGGCGTTCGACGGCCTCGTACACTCGATGAAGATGTCTTCGAGGGTCATCACCAACTCGCTGCAACTGTCAGGCCCGAACGTTTCGAGGATGGCCTGCTTCTGCTCGTTCCAGTTGGCGACGGTGAGCACCATCTCGCGTCCGGTGTTTCGCTGGTTGATGATCTCGGTGATGTACAGGTTCTCCGGAGCTGCCGACGGGAACAGAATCCGCAGCTTGCGGACGCGCCGCTTGAGCTCTTCGAGCTCGCAGTCCACGGCGAGTTTGCCGCCGGCCATGATGCCGACGCGGTCGGCGATGCGCTCGACGTCCCCGAGGATGTGCGAACTGAACAGGATCGTGCGGTCCTGCTTCTGGATCAGGTCGATGGCCAGTTCGAGGAACTGGCGACGCGCGACCGTGTCGAGACCGAGCGTCGGGTCATCGAGGATCAGCAGCTCGGGATCGGCCGCCATCGCCAGCGCCAGGTTGAGCTGGGCCCTCATGCCGGCCGACAACTCCTTGACCTTGCGGTCCATTGGCAGCCGGAAGGTCTCCATGAGATGGTCGAAGAACTCTGCGTTCCACCGCAGAGACAGGTCTTTGCACAGCCCGATCAGTCGGCGGACGCGGTAGTTCTGGATCAGATTGTGTCCCTCGGCCACGTATCCAATGCGGGCGCGAGTCCCGGCGGTGAGGTTTCTCGAATCCTGCCCGAGCAGCAGGGTCCGGCCCCGCGTGGGCGGCTCCAGGCCCAACAGCGCGCGGATCAGCGTGGTCTTGCCGCACCCGTTGCGGCCCAGCAGCCCGTAGATGCAGCCACGAGGCACCTTCAGACCGATGCCGTCCAGCACGCAACGACCCTCGTAATACTTGACCAGATTCTCAACCACAATGGGGTGTTCATCCATATCCGACCTCTCGTTCGTCACTCAACCGCCCAAATCAGACACACCCGCCGCGTGCAACGCCGCCAAGGCGCGGGCGTGATTCTCGTCGAATCCGCTCCAAGCGTCCACTACCTTCCCATCGGCGCCGATGACAAAACCGACGGGCGGGCTGTCGAACTTGACTCCATAGCCCTCTGCGAAGAGTGTCTCTGCCTCCTTGGAAGAATCGAGAACGCAAGGAAACGTGATCCCTTCGTCGCGAAGGAACGTCTGCGCGATGCGCCGGTCGTCGGCGACGTTGACGCCGAGAATCACAAGTCCCTTGTCCTTCGCCTTCTCATGCAAGGACTGAAGGTACCGTACTTCATCGCGACACTCCGGCGATCCTACCCGCCAGATACTTAGCCATACCACGCGGCCCTGAAAGCCGGCCAGACGAATCGTGTTTCCCGAGGCCGAGGACAGCTCAAAACCGGGCGCCTCTGTCCCAGGCTCCAAGAGGAACTCGTCCAACGACGGCGGATTCCACACACGATACCCTTCCGGCGGGGACCACGCGAACTGCTCGTTTGGGATCGAAGAGTCGATTTCCACGCGCCACCATTCCTCCACCACCACGTGGTTGTCGGCCAGGCGAACGATCTCCTTGATCCGCCGGGGCAGGTGGTCCTCCCGGGAGAGCCAGTAGTGCCGCATGCGTTGGGCCTTGAAGTAGCTGACCTCGATCACGTCGCACGCTTCGCCGTGAATCTCGTTCCCACCGCGAAGCCGAATTCCGTCGATGTAAGGCTCGAATTCATCCGCACCGCCAAAGAACAGACGCGGAGACCAGATCAGATTGCTCCAGGCGACCCCGAGCCGGGTCATTTCGCTCAAAACATCGATGTCCGGGGAACAGGCCATGTCTACATAGACGTTGGATTGGGTCTGTTCGTAACGTGCAAAATCGTCAACTTTCAGGAAGGGACGGTCGCTCGACCAGAAGATCCGGAGGCGATCTCCGTCGGCAAGGACGGTCGTGACCCTCGTGCTCATCCCGTTGGTCAGATCCACGCGAACGAAGTTCGGTTTCTTCAGGCGGACCGTGCAGGCCGAAGGCTCGCTGCCCGGGCCACTGCAGATGCTTCGATACGACAAAGTCTGCGTCCGGCGCGCCGCTTCGAGCATTGCCTCATACAAAGCCCGCGCCTGCGGCTCGTTCTCCACAATCATCGTCGGCCGCCAGCGCGTGGCGGAGGCGCTGACCACATACAGAGCCCAGATCTCCGCAACCGCGGCCGCCGCCACTACGATCCAGATGTTGATCTTGTCTTTCATCTGCATAGAGGTCACAATCGTCAGTCCCGCACGCGCGAGAACTGCCGCCGACAGAGCAGCAACATTCCAACAGCGCCATAGACGCACGTCAGGATCAGGCTGTGCACCACACAGGCCACGCTCTTGGACAGACTGAACCGGCCGACCGTCAGCGCGTACGGGCCGTATTCTCCCTCGGCGAACTTGCGCAACAGCTCGAAGGGAGGCCACGCGTGCCGTACAAAGGCGGTCAGCCAGCCCGCCCCCGCTTCTCCGCGCAGCAAACCGATCAGGATGTTCACCAGGAGATAGCCCGCGATGAAAACAACGAGCAGCAGCAGGGAATTGAACGCCCGCCCCAGAACGACGGAAAGCGACGTCGAAAGGGCCGCGACCGTGTTGAACAACAGCCACGAGGCCAGCAGCCACACGCCAATTCCGTCGATGCTGTTTCTGGGCGTCAACCAATCCAGCACGCTGAGCAGAACGCCGGTCAGCAGAAGATGGACGGCCGCCTGAAGCGACAGACCGATCCATCGGAAGAGGTAGAGCTTGCCCGTCCAAAACGGCTTGGTCACGAGCACGCAGATCCGGCCGGAGGCGATGTCGTCCCCGAGAATCCCCGCGCTGAGGGTCAAGGCCAGAAACAGGCCGCTTCCGAAGAGGATGAACTTGCCCGTGGTCTCCGTTTTGGTGGGAACGATACTCCACCAGTACACCCCGTACATCAGCAGCCAGGTCAGGTGCGCAATCCAGATGTAGCTCCGCCGGAAGTAGGTTTCCCGTATCAGTTCATACGCTCTCATTGGCCGTTCCCCTCGCCACACAGACGCAGAAAGACGTCTTCGATGTTCTCTCGCTTCAGTACGACACTCGTGATCCGCGCGCCGTTCGTCACGAGGTCGCTCACAACATCAGGGACCTCATCGGCGTCGCTGATCGCAATCATCAGTTCCTTGTCGGAGGCACCAAGCACCTTGAAGGCGGGCAGCGTCGACCGGGCCAAAGCCTCCCCGTTGGAAACCACGCCCACGTGAAGCTGCCCCGCCTGGCTGGCGTTTAGCTCGTCGCCGAACTGCACGATCCGGCCCCGGTGCATGAAGATGTAGTCGTTCGTCAACTTCTCCAGTTCGCCCAATCGGTGGGAGCTGATCACGACCGACGTGCCGCGACCACGCAACTGCTGGAGCAGATCTCGCAGCTCGACGATGCCGATCGGGTCGAGACCGTTGCTCGGCTCATCAAGCAACAGCAACTGCGGATCGGACATCATGGCGATGGCCAGGGCCAGCCGCTGTTTCATGCCTTGCGAGAAATCGGAGGCCGGCCGGTCGGCGAACTCCTCCATCTGCAGTTGCTCGATGGACTTGTCCACCTGCCGGGCGATGCCTTCGCGTGAGAGCCCCAGCAGCGCGCCGTGGTAGCGCAGCACGGCTCTGGCGGTATACAGGCCCGGGAAGACCGGGTGTTCCGGCATGAATCCCAGGTAGCGTCTGGCGCCCACCGACCGGGCCGGATGGCCGCAGATCGTGACCCGCCCTTGTGTGGGCAGGATCAGTCCAGCCATCAGGTTCAGCAGCGTGGACTTGCCCGCGCCGTTGGGACCGATCAGTCCGACGATCTGCCCCTTCCGCACGGACAACGACACGTCCCGCAGGGCACATACCGCCTTGTCAAGACTCGCAAACGGCCGGCGGAAGACCTTCGTCAGACCTGCGCATTCGACGACCATCGGCTGTACACCACATTCGCAAGCTGGCTTCTCACATGTCGGCACAAGCACAGTGCATCTCCCTTTCACAAATCCGTCAGAATCTCAGATGTTCTCGGTTGAGCTGCCCGCGCTGTCACTGAACCGCCAGAGCAGGTCGTACTCCGGCACCTTGCGGCGAGGATCATCCGACCTCTTGCGCTCCTTCGGAATGCCGCCGTTGTCGTGCATGTCCTCGCCGGCGCTGTAGACGAGAAAACCATCCTGTTCGGCACGGTAGTGGAGCGGTTGCTCCACGTACGGGTCGATGAGCTTCTCCAGCTTCAAATCGTCGAGCGATGACGGGAAGGCGCCGTGTTCCCTGCGGTATTCGAGCAGGCCCAGCCCGGCCCGGGTCATATCCAGCCGGGCTACCATGTCGCAATGGACCCCTTTGAAGAAGTCGTTCACCTGCGTTGCCCAATGGGTCAGAAAGTGCTTGCCCCTCGCGTCGTTGAACTCCTTTCGAATGCCTGTATCCCTCGGCACGTAGGGGCTCTCGAACATCTGTACCGCTTTGTGCATCGCACGCAGATAGGCGGCGTGGGCCGAGATGAACAACGGCCGGAAAGTCACGACGCGAAACATCGCCCGATTGATCGTATCCAGGGCACTTTCCTCGTTGCCCGCCGGCTGATCGTTCTGCATGGCCTCGTACAACTCGTCGCTCGACAGATGGAAGAACCACTCGCCTCGCACCAGCCGTTCGGCGTCCACCGCCCGCACCAGAGGTTCTACGCCGTCGAGATCTTTCAGCACATCCTGCATCTTCCGACAGGTATCCGCGTCCGGCGGGGCGACCCCGCAGAGCTTCTGAATCGTGTAGCAGCAGTCTCGGATCAGACACAGACGCGCGAACTGGGTGTCCATACTCGGGTCGGAAACCAACGCATCGGCGATCTTGAACTGCCCCCGCACAATGTCCCAGACCTCGGTCCCACCACCTGCTTTGATCTGGTGGTACGCCCTGGCCCGGGCAATGGCTGCCACGCGTCGCAGATCATGGAACCCGAACGGCCCATCGAGCTTGCCGGCTTTGTAGTCCCGATCGAATCGGCATTCGGGCCGCCGCATGGCCTCTTCGAGCGAAGACAGTGCCGAAGCCACTTCCTCTCGTTTGAGGAGTTCCTCGAACTCATCGACCTGATTGGCATCGAGATCGTCGGCCAGAAGGCCATAGGCCAGCTTGCCGAGGTAGTCGAGCATGTCCTTCCTGGGGGCGGGCAACTCCTTGAGTGTCGCGACGGCGCGCTGGTACAGCAGCGCGGCGTTCCTGTCTTCCGGAACCGGCTCGGGGATGACCTGGGCCGCCTTCATGGGCCGTCCCGCCGCTTCGAGGTCTGCGCACGCCTGCCGCAGCTTGACCGTGGACCGGATCAGCGCGACACCATAGGCGATGACCAGCACCGCCACAATGCCCCCAACAACTATCAGTATTCTCTTCGTCCTCTTGTGCATCTTCGTCCCCTGCCTTCTGGAGTCGTTTGATACGGTCGAAGCACCGCTTATCCCTCTTTCGAAGCCAGATTGAACCTCTCGACAGCACGATTGAACCACTCGACCAGCGTCGCCTTGTCGATCTGCATATGAAAAGCCTCGACCACGATCCGCTCCAGCTCTTCGCAGACGATCCGTTTCCGCACCGCCTTGCTGAGATTGCTGTCCAGGTTCGCCACGAAGGCGCCGGCGCCCGCCCGGGTGACGATGATGCCCTCCTGTTCGAGCTGGCGATAGGCCTTGGCGATGGTGTTGGGATTGATCGCCAGTTGCTGAGCCAGTTGGCGAACCGTCGGCAATCTCTCTTCCCTCGCGAGCCGGCCCAGGGCGATGTCCCGCTTGACCTGATCGATGATCTGAAGATACACGGGCCGGTCGGACGCGTTGTCGATGCGAAACTGCATAGGCCACCTCAGTATTTGTACTATTATCACTATTACAACCATAACACCCTTCTGGTTCACGTTCAAGAGAAATCTTTCGGAATTCTCTTTCTCCGGCCGCATCGGCACGCCCGGTCTTGACGAACGAACAGAACGCCGGTATTCTCCGCGACGGACAGGACTTGGGTACAGGAGACCAGGCGATGGCAAGTGCGAAAGGAAAACGCAGGAGCTGGCGTGAGAAACTGGAAAACCCAGCGGTGGAAGGGCTGCCCAAGGTGGTGGACATCCCGGAGAAATGGCGGAAGATGATGGGAGGACGCCGCGTGCTGGTGCCCACGCCTCTGATGGCGGACGAGGAAATCCGAACGGTGCGGAAGGGCCGACTCATCACGACCGGCCAGATCCGCCGGCGTCTGGCCGACCGCGAGGGCGCTGATTCAACATGCCCGATGACGCTGGGCATCTTCCTGCGGATCATCTCGGAGGCCGCTGAAGAGGACCGCGGCAACGGGAAGAAGCGTATCACCCCCTACTGGCGGGTCATCAAGGACGACGGCAGCCTCAATCCCAAGATTGCCGGCGGCGTCGAGGCCCAGACGGCCCGACTCCAGGAGGAAGGCCATACGATTCTGCCGGGCGAAGGCAAGAAACCGCCCCGCGTCAACGATTTCGAGAAGACCCTCGTCTAGGCGATCCTTTGGAGTATCACCGGTCCGACGAGAGACCCCTCCAACAGGAAGAACGTGAGCGTCATACAACTCCAAGACAAAGAAACGATCGAGTCCTTTCTGCGACGGAATCCCGAGCTGCACATTTATGCACTGGGGGATCTCGACGATTTCTTCTGGCCGTATACGACCTGGTTCGGCCGCCAGGAGGCCGGGGAATTGAAGGACATCGTTCTCGTCTACGCGGGCAGGGCGATGCCGACTGTGATTGCCGAGGCGGAACAAGCGGAGGGTATGTGCTCTCTGCTGGAGGAAATCGGTTCGCGCCTGCCCCGGCGGTTTCACGCCCATCTGAGCCTCGGCGTCGAAGACATCTTCCAGAACAGCCACATCGTGCATCCGCACGGAATGCACTGCCGGATGGCTCTTCACAAGGGCACGCGCGTGAGAGACGTTGACGATTCCAGGGTTGTCTCGCTTGGCCCGGCCGACTTCGGCGAAGTGCTGGCGTTCTACGAAGAAAGCTATCCCGCCAACTGGTTCGACGGCCGGATGCTCGAAACGGGGCGGTACTACGGTCTGCGGGATGCCGGACGATTGCTGAGCGCTGCTGGTGTACACGTGTACTCGCCGCGCTATCGCGTTGCCGCTCTGGGGAATATCGCGACCCATCCGGCTCACCGCGGCAAAGGGTACGGGACACGCGTCACGGCGCAACTCTGCCGGACACTGCGGGATGAGGTCGAGCACATCGGCCTGAATGTCAAAGCCGACAACGAGCCGGCGTTGCGATGTTATCGCCGGTTGGGCTTCGAGGTCGTCGCTCGTTACGCGGAGTTTGACTTCGAGCGGCGGACCTGAGGGCGAGGTCAGGCCTTCCACGCCCGGATCAGGGAATTCATGCCTTCGTCCGGGTACAGCAACTCGACGTCGGCAAAGCCGGCAGCGGACAGGTCGTCACGAAACTCCTCGAAGGTATAGGAGTTGCCCCCTTCAGTCCCCACCAGCATGTTGACGGCAAACAGCGCCCCTGCCGGCGGCTTCGTGCGCGACCGGTCCAGCACAACGTCGCGGATGGCCAGCGCCCCGCCCGGCGTCAGAGCGGCGTATATCTTGGCGAAGAGGGCCCGATTCTCCTGGCGGGAGTTCTGGTGGGCGATGGCACTAAGCCACGCCAAATCCGCGCCGCCCGGCAAGTCGTCGCGGTTGTAGTCGCCGGCCACGAGGGTGACGTGATCGAGCAGATTGGCGCGCATCAAGCGCTGCCTGGCCAAAGGAACGACCTCGGGCAGGTCGAACAAAACCGCGGTCGCGTCGGGCGCCCCCCTCAGAAAGGCGATCGTCCAGGTGCCGGAAGCGCCTCCGATGTCCAGGAGCCGCTGGAACCTCAGAGGCCCCAGCCTGCCGACCACCGCCGGAGCGACGGCGACGCTGAAGTTGTCCATGGCGCCGATGAATGCCTCGGTGTCGGCAATTTCACCTCGTATGCTCGGCGTCCGCTGGGCGGGCCCACCGTCGCGGACCACCCTGGCAAGCTGAACCCAGCGGCGCAGGCAGTTGGCCTGATGACGCAGCCCGGCCAGTACGTTGGTCGGTGAATCTTCGCTCAGCAGATTGGCCACCTCGGGCGGGACCACATAGACGTCGCCCCGCTTCGCAAGCAGGTCCAGGGCCGCCAGAGCGTCCAGCAGGATCGCCGTGGCTCGCGGATCGGTGTCCAGAACCGACGCCAGGGCCGCAGCGGTCGCCGCTCCCCGGGCCAGGACGGTGAAAATGTCCAGATCAGCCGCCGCGAGAACCACACAGGCCGGCTGAAACGCCCGAGCGGTTTCCAGGAGTTTGGCTTCTGTCCACAACTGCACCGTAGAGACTCTCCTTCTGCGGATGACCCAATGATCCCGCCGGAACGAAAGAACAGGACACGCAACGCCTTACGTGCAGCCGATGGTATCAGAAGCCTCCGGGGAAGGGCACCAATTTCCAACGGGCGCCCGGCAGTTTTTCCGCGTTCGCTCTTGACGAGACCCGTGACTTGGGGTTTACTGTGGTCTTTGGCATGCTCAAGTCGGGGTGCGAGCGAGGCTCGGCACCGTCGATGTGTCCGACGGGACTCGCCCCGGACCGGCAGTTTGGCGAATGTCAGTTGAAAGGAGACTCTCCGATGACAAGGACCGTTATCATTGCCACAACCCTGCTCTTGCTGGTCGCTGCCGCAGGATGTACCCCCACGGATCGTGGGCTAAGTCACCGACTGCCCCAGCGAACCATTTATGAGAGCCCAACGCCTGCCGCGGAGGTGGACCAGGTCGTGGGCTCCACGGATGAAGTGGACCTCGTGGAACAGGTGGCGACGCATCGCCGGTCCTACCGCCGTAGTCTGGAACTGCTCGTGACCCATTACACCGTCGTCGGGGACAATCGCAAGCTCAGGTGGGCTCAGGAGGAATTGCGGGCGCTGGACCGGATGCCGCAGTACCGTTACATCATCGACGCCCAAGTCATGCCGGCGAACCTCCAGGCCTCGACGCGAATCCCGGCGGCGGACGAGTTGTATCTTGACGCGGTCGAGACGCAGCGCCAGGCCGAACCGATCGGAATCCTCAAGGATGAGGAACTGCTGCGCGTGGCGCTGACGAAGTACAATTCGTTGATTCGCCAGTATCCCAATTCCGACAAGATCGACGATGCGGCTTACCGGGCGGCGGGAATCTACGATTACTTCAAGGACTATGAGATCGCCCTGCTCTACTACCAGCGGGCGTATCAATGGGACCCGGACACGCCCTATCCGGCGAGATTCTACGCCGCTTCGCTTCTCGACAAGAAGCTGCACCGGCGAGACGAAGCGCTGCAAGTCTATCAGGAAGCTGTCCTGCGGGAAGGCGACCGGTACGACGAGTGGAAGATGTACGGGGAACGCCGGATCAAGGAGCTCAGCAGCTCCCAGAACTGATGCGGCTTGACAGGTCTATCGCCAGCGTGTCTTCTCAGGGTCTGACAGTACGTCAGACCCTTTTTTGTTGGTCATGGCGGTCTGCCGGAAGGACCGCGTGAGGAACAGCTATGGAACCGCTGGAGCGGAAGGTGGCGGATTTCATCGGAGGCATGGATCTGTTCTCAGGGGCCAGACGTGTCCTGCTGGCTGTCTCCGGCGGGGCGGACTCTGTCGCCCTGCTGCACGTGATGCACCGATTGACCGCGCACGAAGTGATCGGCGTCGAGCTTCTCTGCGGCCACATCAATCATGGACTTCGAGGGGCCGCCGGCGATGGCGACGAGGCTTTCGTAATCCAAGAGTCGCGCGAGTTGAACCTGCCTGTCGTCAGCCGAACTGTCAACGTCAGAGCGTATGCACAGGAGCATCACCTCTCAACGGAAACGGCAGCGCGGCAGTTGAGGCTGAATACCCTTATCGAGATCGCCCGCGCCCACGGTTGTGCCGCCATCGCCATGGGGCACCAGAAGAACGACAATGTCGAGACCATCATCCAGCGACTGGAACGCGGGACGGGCCTGCGAGGTCTGGGCGGCATCTGGCCGTCGCGATGGGCCCGCGACGGTCTCGCGTTGGTCCGCCCGCTGCTGGAGTGCTCGCGCATCGAAATCGTCGAGTATCTCCGATCGAGGAAGCTCTCCTGGCGGGACGATCACACTAACAGCGACTGCATCTATACGCGTAACCGGATTCGCCATCGCCTGCTGCCGGCATTGCAGGCCCGATCCGACAGCCTGCTGGTCGAGGAACTGGCCTTACTGGCGGCTTCTGCCAGGAAGTTGTACGCCCGAGTTGCTGACGAGGCCCAGGAAGCAGCTACGCAGTACGTGGAGTTCGGCGCCGCCGAGGCTGGCATCGATACGATGGCGCTCGCCGGCCTGCCCGAACCCGTCGGGGTGGAGCTGCTCAGGCAGACGCTGGCGAAACTGGGCCTCGGCGAACGCGACGTGACCCGGCGACACTACCGCGGCCTGCTGGCATTGACCGGACCTGCGTCAGGCGGGCAAAAGGTGAACTTGCCCGGCGATTTCTGGGCACAGCGTCTGCGCGACACGATTGTCGTGCGCCGGCCGCTGCGCCGGGGTCAACAACTCCCCGACCCGGTCGAACTGCGTATCCCCGGAACCACACGATTCGGATCCTATCGCATCGACGCGCAGATCCTCGACGCCGGGCAGATCGAGCCGGCAGCAATCACCGGCAAGAAGAACCCCTTCCAGGAATACCTCGACCTCGGCCGTATCCGCCCTCCGCTCGTTGTGCGACCGCGCCGCCCCGGCGACCGGTTTGTCCCGCTGGGCCAACACAGTCAGAAGAAGGTCGGCAAGTTTCTCACGGCCACCAAAGTCCCGGACAATCTCCGTTCGCGAGCCTTTGTCATCGAAGACGTCCAAGCCATTCTCTGGGTCTGCCCCATCCGCATCAGCGACCGCGCCAAGGTCACCGAAAACACGTCGATCATCCTTGATCTGAGCGTCGCGGAAGTGTAGCTTCTATCGATAGCTGAGAATCGCAAAGGAGGGAAGACATGATCAGTCGCAGGCAGTTGCTGGAGCACGCCAAGGCTCAGGGAGCCACGGACATCCATGTTTGCGCAGGGGCGCCGATCCTCTTTCGTATTGGCGGCAGGCTTGTGCCTGTGACAAAGGAGAAGTTGACCGCGCAGCAAAGCCAGGAGATCGCCTATGACCTGCTGACGGTCGAGCAGAGGAAACTCTTCGAGGAGAGACTCGACTACGACCTGATGCTGGCCGAGGACCAGGGGCGCTATCGTATCAATGTCGGGTATTTCGACAGCGCCGTCGGCGCCACCATCCGCATCCTGCCAGCGTACGCCAGAACGATTGCCGAGCTGTTCCTGCCGGACGTCGTCAGAAATCTCGCCCATCGTCGCAAGGGACTCGTTTTGATCACCGGCGCGACCAGCCAGGGCAAGACCACCACGATGACGGCGATGATCGACGAGATCAACACGAGCAACGAGAAACACGTCATCACCATCGAAGACCCGATCGAGTATACGCACATCAACAAAGCCGGCGTCGTCCGCCAGCGCGAAATCGGCCGCGACACTCAGTCGTTCCAATCCGGATTGCGGGCGGCCCTGCGACAGGATCCCGACGTCATCGCCATCGGCGAGATGCGGGACTACGAGACCATCAAGATCGCCCTGACGGCCGCCGAGACAGGGGTGCTCGTCCTCTCGACGCTGCACGTGATCTCGATCGACAAAATCCTGGAGAGACTGCTCAGTTACGCACCGGCCCATGACGAAGGACAATTGCGGTTCCTGTTGGCCGAATCGCTTCAGGGCGTCATCCATCAGGAGTTGGTTCCCACCGTGGACGGCCGGCAACGCGTGGCGTGTGAAGTGCTGGTGGTGACCAGCGCCGCGAAGAACATCATTCGCCGCAAGGGCGGCTATTTTCTGCGCAGCGTCATCGAGACAGGCAAGAAGCATGGCATGGTCACCATGGAAGAGTCCATCAACGGCTTGCTCGCTCAAAAAATCATCACCGAAGCCGTCGCGGAGAGTATCCTGGCCAACTACAAATAGCAGGAGCGGAATTCATCGGACTTCCGCCCGTCAGGAGGCAAACATGGGCAAGAGCACGCGACGCGAATTTCTGAAGGCCGCCGGTCTGGGGGCGGCGTCTTTGGCGCTAACCGGCAGCATGCCGTTGTCGGCACAGGACGGTGGGACAAGACCGCGTCCCAACATCCTGCTCTGCATCGCCGACGACTGGTCTTGGCCCCACGCGAGCATCGCCGGCGACCCCGTCGTCAGAACACCCGCGTTCGATCGTGTCGCGCGCGAAGGGGTGCTGTTCGAGAACGCTTTCGTCACGGCGCCGTCCTGCACCCCCTCCCGAAGCTCAATCCTCACCGGGCAGTGGCACTGGCGACTGGAAGAAGGCGGGAATCTCTGGAGCACTCTGCCGGCCAGGTTCGCGGTCTATCCCGATCTGCTGGAGAAGGCCGGTTATCACGTCGGCGTGACGCGCAAGGGCTGGGGGCCGGGCCGCATTGAGCCGGGCGGCCGAACGCGAAACCCGGCCGGGCAGTCATATAAGGATTTCCGGGCCTTCCTCGAAGCCTGTCCGCACGGTGCGCCGTTCTGCTTCTGGTTCGGCAGTACCGATCCACACAGGCCGTATAAACAAGGGTCCGGCGTCAAGAGCGGGATGAAACCACAAGACGTTCGTGTGCCCGCCTGCCTTCCTGACAACGAAATCGTACGCAGCGATTTGTGTGACTACTACGGGGAGGTGCAAAGATTCGACCGCGAGGTCTCCGAACTGCTGGGGTTGCTTGAGGCCAGCGGCGACATGGACAACACGCTCGTTGTGGTCACTGGCGACAACGGATTGCCGTTTCCCCGCTGCAAGAGCAACTTGTACGATCTCGGGACCCATGTGCCTCTGGCGATCCGCTGGCCCGCCAGAGTTCCGGGCGGCCGCATCGTGAAGGACTTCGTCAGTCTGCAAGACCTGGCCCCGACGTTCATCGAGGCCGCGAATCTCACGCCGCCATCGGAGATGACGGGGCACAGTCTGATCGCTATCCTCACATCAGGCAGGTCCGAACATGGGCAGTCGGGACGTGACCATGTTTTGACGGGCAAGGAGCGGCACGCCTGGGTCCGCAAAGGGGGCTTGGGCTATCCGTGCCGGGCGATCCGCACGCACGACTTCCTCTACATCCGCAACTATGAACCTGGCCGATGGCCGGCAGGAGACCCCGTCGACGGCGGCGCACCCTACTACCCCAATTGGAGCTATGGGGATATCGACGGCTCGCCGACGAAAACGTACATGCTGGAGCACGCGGACAAGACGCATGTGAGAAAACTCTTTGAATTGGCCTGCGCGAAGCGTCCTGCCGAAGAGCTGTATGACCTGCGAAGAGATCCGGAGCAGCTCAATAACGTGGTTGGCGTACCGGACTATGCCGCCGCTCGGAAAGAACTGGCGGCAGCCCTCCAGGCGGAGCTGGCGGCAACGGGCGACCCGCGTGCGCTGGACGCAGGCGATGTCTTCGACCGCTATCCCTACTACGGAGGCCAGCAGCCACGGAGATAGGCGCGTCAGAAGTCGCACAGGCCACAGATGCACCCGCCGGAGTAGTCGTCCTCGACCGACACGAGATCGCTCGGCTGACGAATCTCGTCTCCCATCGAAAGAACCTGCTCGGGCTTCGAGCCATACCGGTAGATCGTGATGCCTTTGCAGCGGAGCCGATGGGCGGTCAGGTAGATTTCACGAACGTCTTCCACGGTCGCGGCAGCCGGGAGATTGATGGTCTTCGAAACGGCGTTGTCGGTATACCTCTGAAACGCCGCCTGAATCTCAAGGTGCTGGCGCGCCGGGATGTCGAACGTCGTAACGAAGAGCTTCTTCACATCCGACGGCACACCCTTGACGTTCTTCAGGGAGCCGCGTCTTGCCATCTCCGCCAGCATGTCGCGGCGGTAGAAACCGCGATCGCGGGCGACCTTCTCAAACCACGGATTGGTTTCGAAGAGGCGCGTTCCGGACAGGACGTTGCGAACAAAGCTGATCGCGAACAACGGCTCGATGCCGCTGCAGCACCCGGCGATAATGCTGATCGTCCCCGTCGGCGCAATCGTGTTGACCGTGGCATTGCGAAGCTTGGAATTCCTCCGGGCATGGATCGATTTCCGGAAACTCGGAAACGGCCCCCGGACGCGCGCCAGTTGCTCCGAAGCGACGAGCGATTCGGCGTGAATGAACCGCATGAGCCTGCGTGCAAACGTGACGGCCTGCGGCGAATCATAGGGGATGCCCAACCGAATCAGCAGGTCGGCAAATCCCATTACGCCCAAGCCGATCTTCCGATTCGCGCGCGTCACGCTTGCGATCGATTCCAGTGGAAAACGATTGACATCGATCACATCATCGAGAAACCGCACACCCCAGTGGACCCGGTCTCGCAGCTTGTCCCAGTCGACCCTCGCGCCGGCGCCTTTGCTGCCGCGGCTCTCCGTAACCATCCGGGCCAGGTTGATCGAGCCGAGGATGCAGCTCTCGAAAGGCAGCAGAGGCACCTCGCCACAGGGGTTCGTCGCTTCGATTTGGCCCTGCTCCGGCGTGGGATTGGCCCGGTTGATGTGGTCGAGAAAGACCAGACCCGGATCCCCCGTCCGCCAGGCCGCGTTGACCATCATGTCGAACAGGACTTCCGCCCGGATCTGTCTCGAACCTCGACCCGTCCTGGGATTGACCAACGCAAAGGTCCGTCCGTTCACCACGGCTCGCATGAACCGGTCTGTGACACCGACCGACAGATTGAAGTTCGCCAGAACACCCGCGCGGCTTTTCGCCTCGATGAACTCAACGATGTCCGGATGGTCACACCGCAGGATACCCATGTTGGCGCCGCGTCGCTTGCCGCCCTGAACGATGATCTCGGTCGCCTTGTCGAAGATACTCAGAAACGAGATGGGGCCGGACGCATGTCCCTGAGTCGAAGCGACCACGTCGCCGCGAGGACGAAGCCGCGAGAAGGCGAATCCGGTGCCGCCGCCGGTCTGATGGATGCGGGCCATCTCTCCCAGGGCCCGAAAGATGCCCTCAATCGAGTCTTCGATAGGGATGACAAAGCAGGCGGAGAGCTGTCCCAGACGCGTGCCGGCGTTCATCAAAGTCGGCGAGTTGGGCAGGAACTCCAGGTTTCGCATCATCTCGTAGAACTGCTGCTCGGCCTCGTCGACGACCGATGGCGGTCCGTAGTTCGCTTCCGCTTGGGCCACGTGATGAGCCACCCGGCGGAACAGCTCGCTGGGCGTCTCAACGATGCGACGCGTTTCATCCCTGAGCAAGTACCTTCTCTTGAGCACCTCGATAGCGTTGACGGACAGCTTGAGGTCGTCCCTGGAGCCAAAGGCCGCTTTGGCCAGGCGGATTTGCGAACGGTTCTCCCGATACAGAATGTAGGCCTTGGCGATGCGGCTGTGGCCCTCGCTCATCAGGACCGTCTCAACAATATCCTGAATGGTCTCAATACGGGGAACGCCCCTGGCATACCGCTGAGCCAGGTGATCGACAACGACCTGGGTTGCCTGTGCCGCAACATCGTCCGCGCTCTTCTGGTCCAGGAGGACCTCCAGCGAGGCGCGTCGGATGGCGTCCCGGATCTTGGACGCATCGAACGCCACCACGCGGCCGTCCCGTTTCTTCACGCCTTTGGGAAGATCAGTGTGAGCCATGGTCCGAATCCTCTACTCTCGTGAGCGGTGCCCGTCGCTCGCCAACAGTCGGTGCCTGCCATCCACCATACGCATCGCCGCCCGCGTTAACCATCCGTTTTTGCGGTTTTCTGCAGTCGGCCGGCCCGAACGACGGATTTCTGTCAAGATTCTTGACCCAAAGTACGATCTAAGATTATAAGCTCTCGCGCCCGGTTTCTCTATCGGATTGCGGAAGGGTGCCCGGGCACTGTAACAGAGTCCCATAATCTTGAAATAAAGGAGAGTCAGAGTGAATCCCTTGAAAGCACTTGGGCTCGTTGCGCTCTTGTTTGCCATCGGCTCGATCGCGGGATGCTTCTCTTCGAATCCCGATGACATCCGCGCCTTCGTCAAGCCCTATGAGGTTGACGTGACGGCGGAGAACTACGTCTTCGAACCGCCGGATGAGGTAGAGATTCATTGCCCGGACATCCCGCCGATCGACATGCAGCGCCAACGCATTCGTCCCGACGGCAAGATCAGCTTCAAAGAACTGGGCGAGATCGAGGTGGCCGGCAAAACTCCCAAAGAGGTGTCCGCTCTGATCGAGGGCATGGTTACCGAGCTGTATGCGCTGCCTGGCGACAACCGCATCGATGTCCGCGTGGCCGCCTTCACCAGCAAAGTCTACTACGTCGTCGGACAAGTGATGCGTCCGGGCCCCCGCAACTACACCGGACGGGACAACCTCGTGACCGCCCTGGCCGACGCTCAACCCAATTCCATGGCCTGGGAGAAGCGGATTCAGGTCATCCGCCCATCGGCAACCGAGGCCGAGAGGCCGATGATCTTCGAGATCGACTACATCAGGGTCATCAAGGAGGGCGACACCACGAACAACGTGCTCCTGGAAGAAGGCGATATCGTATATGTGCCGCCGACCATCCTGGCCTCCTTCGGCCTGCTGCTGGAGGAGTTCATCAGCCCGATCGCGAGGGCCTTCTACGGCGCGTATCTCATCCAGAACCCGCCTTCCGGCGGCGGCGAGTACAGCCCCTACGGTGGCAGCCGGTATTGATGGCGCATCGCGGGGCTCGATCCGGCGCAACGTATCGCGGGAAGACGAACGCATGACCGCACGACGCCTGCTGAAACTGACGCACCTGGTCAGCATGATCTGGTTCATGCTCTGCGTGGGCTACATCGTCGTGCGGGCACTCCACGAGGCGGGGTTCAACTGGTTGCTCATCTTCTCGCTTTCGGGCCACTCCGCGCTGGCCGTCTTTCTGCTGGTCAGTCTCTATCTGTTCGCTCTGTTTCGCGGCGTTGGCGGGACGCAGCATATCGCGCTGGAACACCCTCTCACGAGCACTCACTACTATATGGGGCTCTACGTAGCTGCCCCTCTTCTCGGAGGCTTGGCCGGCGTTCTGGGCATGTTGGGCGTCCAGGATATCGGCCGTTTCCTGGTGGGATTGGCGCTGGGGACTTTGTGCACGACGTTCACGGTCTGGGTGATCATCGATCCGGTGGCTGGCTTGATCGAGATGCTGCTGCCGACCAGCCGAAAGCACCGAGCCGAACGATTGGCCCGGATCGAGGCCGATCGGCGGGCCCGTCGCGAGCGACGCGAACGCGTCCTGGCCGAAGCCTTCGCCCGCGAAGCGCAGGAGCGACAACGATGGCAAGAGCGGCTCCAGCCACACGCCGAGCGTCTGGCCGTGCTCTTGACCGCCGACGCCTCCGGCTTCCAAAAAGCCGAGCAGGAGGCGGTGGACATCGGCGCCAAAGCCTGGCGGTTGGGTGGCCTGATGTGTATGCGCCAACTCCGCGACATGGCAATGGATATCTGCAAGAACCAGCGCGGTCAGGCCAAGGCCGTCGACTACGTGTCCTACTGGTGGGACGGCATCGGGGATTGGCGAAGACCCTCGCTGGGATGAGCCGTGCCTCCACCTGCGTCACCACGTCCGCTCGCGGCAGCGGACAAATGCCGAAAACCGCCTTTCCTGGTTCCAAACCGCGCGGGCAGGCAGGTCAAAGCAGGCTTCCATCACCCCGCTGAACGGAAGCCCGGGCGCCTTCGGAACCACCCAAGAATTCCCAGGCCTGCAGCCCCCAGTGCAACCGCGCCGGGAGCGGGAACCAGCAGAACGAGCATGTCCTGATCGTCCGCAGGCGGCTCATCGTCTGCAAGCGACGACAGATTCAGAACCCGAACGTCTCCAACCGCATTCCATCCGGGATCCTCCGCCTCTGCAACGAACGCATTTGCCCAAGCGTATTCGAGCGCACGGCCGTTCGCGGGATACCACTGCGGATCGGCGCTCAGAGTATCGAGAAGGCTTTCGCTCACGCCCTGCACGGACAGCACTGCGGCCCGGAGCACACGAGCCGGCGCCTGGCGCCCCAGGCCCGGCGCGTGATCGTAGTCGGTAACTGGTGTCCCACCGACAAACGAGTGGTAGAGATACGTCGCCTCAGGCGTCAGCGCACCGCCGCCCTGCACTACGCGGTCATAAAGCGTCCCCCCATAGGTCTTGGCAGGCACGGATTCGATTCCTGCGTCCGACCCGGCACGAGAGGACTGAAAGGGACTCTCCAGAGCCAAGCCGGGCACCGGATCCCCCTGCAGCGCGAGTTGATACTCGCCTGCCCAGTCCGGTCGATAAGAGGTGCCGTCGGCCCGCCCGACGGTAACCGTCTGGACCGCCACCGCAGGGCCTGTCAGAGCCAACAGGCCGAGCGTTGACACAACAAACCGCCTCATCTTTTTCTCCTTGCGTCCTTGCCGGACCCCTTATCACCCGCCTGCAAAAAATGGAAACCGTCTCTATCTCATCACTTCCTGCCGAGCACCCTGGCGGCTAAAATCCCGACGGACCTGAGCACCGCACGCACTTATCGGAGGGACTCCCGCCCGCACGTGGCATCGACACGCTGGTGAAACCGCGCCGATCACCACGCTGGAGCTACCCAACAGTCCGCCGGCCAGCCGCACCATCGGCGGTGTTTCCGCGGACCGGGCAACGACCAAACCACCTGCGCACTCGGTGCGCCAATGGCCGCACGCGCTGATCCAGAGCCTCACGGGGAAGGAATGCAGAAAAACCGCGTCGTCCAGACGAGACGACCCGACAACATACGCGCGCCAGCTCTCGACGACCGCGGCGTACCCCAACCCGACCAGAAAGGCTCCGCCCGCCAACAGAGTGCGCAGGATCCTATGGTCCCTGCCCCAGAACATCTCCCGTCTCCTTACGGTGTCGCGTTTTGTCGGAGTTATCGGACCTGCCGGTGACCAACCCAACTACACGTGGAGATGGCCCTCGTCCAAACTCTCACGTTGTATAGTCGTGCGCTTCTCGGACGTCAAGGCAAAAGCCCAGAAAAATCATAATTCGTCTGTCACGAGTGCAATTCTTCTCGGTCGTAGGCGATCTGTGTTGTCACATCCTCGGCAGGCGCACGGTGGGGTGATGCGGTGTGGACCCATCAACACACAGAAAGCGCGTCGTGGGCATGATGGATCCGCCTTCCCGCGAGTTGAGAGACGCGCACGGGTCCGCAATGCGGGCCGTGTGTGCAGCCCGCTCTGTGCGGCACGGTCTGTACACCGCTCCATCGGTCTATCGCGGGGGATGGAAACCACGCATCGGTCAGCACCGGGCAAGACACTGAGACATCAGCAGGTCCGCGCACGACGACGTTTCAATGCCAACAAGGCGCCCATGCCCAGCAGGCCGACGGTTGCCGGTTCCGGCACGACGTCGGTAGTGTAGGTGATGGTCAGAACGGAACTGCCGAGGGTAACACGACTTCCGCCGGTTTCGGAGTCGACGTCCACGTAGATGGACAGCTCGCCGTCTTCCCAAAGATCGTTCAGCACGCTTGTCGGCAGCGAGAACGTCGTTGTCCCCCATTGACGTCCCCATGTCTCGTCCAGCGTGCCGATAGCCACTCCGTTGGCATAGACCACGTCGATCTCCCCTTCGTAGTAATCGACGTCCCAGGCCGAGATGGAGAGGGTGGCCGACAGGATTCCCTGTGCGCCGGCCGGGACAGTCGTCAGGTCGTGCGACCAGCCCCAGTCTTCCCAGGAGCCGCGGTAGTACGGTGGATGATCGAGGACCACGCCCGGGGGCGCAAAGTAGTACCCATCGTCCGAGTCCACCGTGTTAACCACTGTAACCGTAGCCGCGTGAACGGCGCCGCACAGAAGAACAACGCAGACGACGCCCGCTGCAACTGCTGGCAGCCTCATACTCCTTCCTCCAGATTCTTCTCACTCTCTTTTCCATCGATTGACACTGGACATCTGCAACCGCCGGCCGTGCGCCGTCTTCCTCCATGAGCGATTTCAGGTCCTGTGTCGGCCGGCAACGCAACCTGTGAAGTTGCCCTGCCTTGTACCGTGTCGAGAAATCCGAGAGGGACAACAACGACCCCGATCTGGAACACGTCACCATTGGACGCATTCAGATCCGGGTCCCCCACCACTTCTCAACGCTTCCCGTGTTCTTCCATGCCGAGGCGATCGCCGCAGCGATCGGCCCCCTGAAAAGAGGCCCCGGAGGGAACCTCGGTTCCCTCCGGGGCCTTTCATTCCATCACTTCACCGGTGTCCTGTGCCGATACCGTATCCGCCACAGGTCACACAGTCAGAGCAACCCTGACGATCACAGGGTCTTGCGCTTCCGCAGCCAGCCAACCAGGCCGGCGCCCAATGAGCTGAGCACGATCGCGCCGGGGGCCGGAATCGTCACCGGCTGTTCCGGCTCTTCGGGCTCCTCGGGCTCTTCAGGCTCCTGCACCTCTGCCGTGAAGGCATTCGCCGTCACATCGACGGTGAGATACAGCCAGCCCTGATTGCCGTACTTCGAACTGACCGTGATGCTGGGGAGGGGCACCTGGATGACGTCATCCAGGAGGTCGCCGTTGTTGACGACGAATGTGCTGCTCGCACTCTCCGCCGGGTCAACACCTTGCAGTCTATCGAACCTGAGACCCATGTTGACCAAGTAGTCGGCGCTGTCCCCGGTGAACTCGGTGAACAGATCCCTGGTGATGTCGAAGACCGCCGTGAAAATAGGATAGCCACTCTCAGTCCCCGCGATATGCTCAATGTACCACGCATGCGAAGCCGCGGCGCTGTCCGTTGCCCCTGCGCTTTCCGGGGCGACGGCGCTGGCGCCCACATGGACCCAGTAGCTGCCGGTTGTGGCATCCGCACCCGACAGGGACGTCGACTCTTGCCCATTGAAGTCGAATTGACCGCCACTCCACGTGAGGTTGCCGGTGACCCCCACCGTCGAGTATGCCGCGTGACTGGCCGACGCCGTCAGCAGCACCACAGCACACAATACCAATGCTTTTTTCACATTCATACCCTGATCTCCTCCTTACTCTCTTGTCGGGCCGTCACACGAAATCGACGGCCTCTTGCGTCACGCCTGATTCTGCCTCACTCCATTGCAACAATCTCCTTCATCGCAAGCGAACGCAGGTTCCCTCCGCTCGCGGCACCGCTACTGCCCGTCGAGAGCAGAGAACGTCATGGACGGATTCTTGATGCGAAGGCCTTGCGCGCATCGACCCTCGGCACCAACAAGCTCGCCGCAACGTTCTTCCAAAGAGCATGCGGACGCCCCGCGGACCGCGCCGCACTACATGGCCGCAACAAGCCGGCGATACTCCGATCACCCGCTCGAGCCGGCACTCCACGATCCTTTCAACCGCGGCAGCAGGACACCAGTGGCTGGCGCGATATCTCATCGTGCCTGGCGTTTCTGCTCTGGATCGTTACACGAAAACCAAAAACACAGGTCGGAATTTGCGAAACAGACATCGGCACCAATGCGGGGATCGGTTCGGCCGGAACTGCCCGGACGACAGGACATGGCGCCAGCATACCGCCAGCCCACGGACGGGCCGCACGGAGACTCTCCGTTCCCGTCGCCAGCAGCAGCAACGCCGGCACCAGCCATCGTTTTGACTTCCCGAACACCGCTCCTCCTCTCTGACGGCACTACGCAGCAGCGACACATCTTGCTCGCTGCGCACCATCAGAGAAAGTGCCCTCTCTCCAAGCGTCTATCCATGACGTGACGAAAACGCGGTACACACCCCCTCCGATGAGGCGTACATACTCTGGTATTCTACCGTTTCAGGCCATACCTGTCAAAGCAATTTGCACGAAAAAGATCAGATATTCCCTTCGACCGAAACCACTGCGGATGTCCCGCCGTCTGCCGGCCGAGAACCGATCTGGACCGTGGCACCGCCATGTGCCCTTCGCACGCGACCGGCGGCATCGCGCAGAGGATGAATCCTCGTGACACTTTTATACCACTTAGAAGCTACTCCTTTAGTGGTAGACGCTCTCCAAAAAAAATTCGTGACCGGACACCGGCGTCCGGTCGTTTCCGTCGGCCCATGAAACACCCACGGAACCGAACCGTGATTCGGTCAAGCGGAAGCATCCTGATTGTGGTTTTGGAGATGCTGAGCCTGGATCACGGGCCGCAGGGGCCCGGCTCAGTCGAGGGATTGCGTGGAGGGCAGAGGGCTCTGGAGCCCGGCAGGACCGCTGGCCTCGTTGACAAACCGCAGAAGCATCGCAATCTTGCTCTTGACCTTCACCTTGCGGTAGATGTTCCTGACGTGCGTCTTGACCGTCCCCGGGCGGATCCGCAGATCGCGTGCGATGCGGTCGTTTCGGAACCCCCGGCACACCAGCTCCGCGATCTGCAATTCCCGAGGAGTCAGCTCGTACCGCCTCCGCACATACGACCACTGTCGGCTGTCCAGGAGCACGGGGCGAACCTCCGGGCCGGCACGGTCGGGCCCCCGGCAATCGCCCTCTGTTGTTTCATGTGGCGGGGACATTATCCATTGCCTTTCTGCAACTGTTCCAGAAGATGCTCTGCATCGGCCAGATCGTCCTGCGACAACTCGCTCTTGCGCTGCCCGGGATCGGTCGACTGCCTGCTGCTGCGATGCAGGGCCAAGGCCTGCTCAACGTGTCGAATCGCATCCGCCTTTCGTCCCATCTCCGCGTAGACTCTGGCAAGGTGGAAATGGGTCGAGGCTATTGCCGTGGCGTTGACCGGGTACAACTCCAGGCTCCGGCTCAAGTCCTGGACGGCCTCGTCCAGACGTCCCAGGCGGTAGTGAATGACACCTCGCGTCTCGATCAGATCGATGTACTCCGGCCGCATCTTCAGACCCCGATTCGCCAGTTCCAGCGCCTTCTGATACTGCCCCTGCTCCTCGCAGAGAAGCCAGGCGAGGTTGTTCATGGCAAAGACGTTCTCTGGGTCGCTGTCCAGGATCTTCTGATTGAGGGCGGCGGCTTCCTCCGATCGCCCCGCCACAGTCACCAGGTTGGCCAGCAGATGCAGCGGCGGCAGAGCTTGCGGGTGGCGCTCGATCTCCGATCGCAGCAGTCTCTCGGCAAACTCAAATCCCTTCTGGCCGCCGTCGGCGATCAGGTTTCGCGCCACGGCCGTCGGAACCGCAGCGTCATCCGGGCGCTTGGCGCGCCAGTCTGCCAGAAGAGACTCCAGTTCGGTCCAGCGTTCGGCGGAAACCAGCAGTCCAGCCCATGTGACGACCAGCGACGCATCGTCCGGCTCGGCCTGTAGAAGGCCCCTGAGAATCTCGGCCGCCTCATTCGGCTCACCACTGCGATACAGCACCGTCGCCAAGGCGATCTCGCCCTGCTTTCGCCCCGGCCCTGTCTGGGCGCCCAAATGGTGGCGGAGAAGCCGGACGGCTTCCTGAGGCCGATCTGAGTGCAAGTACGAGAAGGCCAACTGCGAGACTACGCTCATGTCATTGGGGTCCTGATCGATCAACCCTCTGAGGGTCGGCACTGCCAGCATGGGAGACCGGCGCGCCTCCGCCTGGGCCTTGAGCAGCAACAGTTGCCGGCTGTCCGGATTCGCTGCCAGACCTCGAAGAGCCACATCCATGGCCCTGGCCACCTGGTCTTCGCGCAACTCCAGTATTCCGAGCAACTCCCAGGCATCGGCGAGGTCTTGGTTCTTCTCCGTGATCTCGCGAAGCAGCGTACGCGCCTGCTCGGCAGCCGGCGCCGTTTCGCGACGGAGCAGCACGCGCGCTTTGTGCAACCTCAGCCCCATATCCTGCGGATGCAGTCGGAGCGCCTCTTCGAGCATAGCCTCCCCCCGCTGGAACAGCACGGGGTCACCCGAGTTCAGGAACAGGAACAGCGCCCGCTGCTGCACCGGGAGGTTGTCGCGGGACAGTTCCAGAGCCTTCTCGATATCGGAAATGGCCTCTCTACTACGTCCGGTTCGGATGAAGAAATCGGACCGAGACAGCCAGATCTCTGCCTTCTCGGGAGCCAAAGCAACCATTCGATCGTAGTCGGCCTGTGCGTCGTCGTAGCGCTTCAAGGCCTCATACGTCCTGCCGCGCAGTAGCCGCGAGAAGACGCTGTCGTCTCGGGCAATGGTTTGGCCGCAGAGGCGCAACGCCGCATCGGCATCGCCTCGCTCGACGTCGAGCTGCACCTGAGCGACAATGACCGAGACCGATTCCGGATCCCTCGCCTTCACCGCGTTAAGGGCGGCCTGGGCTTCGTCGTACTTCTGCTGCGCCCCGAGAATCGACACCAGTCGCAAACCGGCCGCTGTATCGTTCGGGTCCTGCCGAACCAGATCCTGTAGTATATCTGAGGCAGACACCAAGGCATGCCGCCGCGCCGCAGAATCGCCGGCTTTCGCGCTGCGCCGCAGGTGTCCCTGCAACTGCAGTCTCTGAATGTCCGGGTCGTAAAGATCGCGCGACTTGGCCCGATCCAAAATCCCCTGTGCCTCTTCATCTTCGCCTGCCTGGTAAAGGGCCTGCACCGTTCGGGTGACCACTCCGACATCGTTGGGCCATCGTTGGATCGCCTCCCGATACATGGCCAGAGCCAGTTGCAGGTCTCCGCCCTTCTCATACGCGGCCGCCAGAAGCAGACGGCTGGAGCGGTCCTCCGGATTGGACAGGAGGTTTTCCTGCAACAGCCGGACCACCTGGCCGTAGTAGCTCTGGAATCCCTCGGACAGAATCCAGACCCTTGCTTGCTCCACGCGCCACTGCCAACCGTCCTGCCCCTCGATCGATTTGATTTGATCCACGATGGACTGCGACATCGCGGGATCTTCCAACACACGATCGAGCGTCAGCAGACGGCGCTTGGATCCTATATCATCCGGAAACTCCTTTGACAGGTCCGTCAGTAATTCATAGAGGGGCTCATCTCGGCCCCACGAGACATACAGCTCCGCCAGAAGCATGCCGAGACTCCGCCGGCCCGCCTTGTCCATTCTCGACATCGCGTCGCGGATAGCGGCCTCGCACTCCGACCGCTTATTCTGTCGGTTCAGCAGCAAGGCGAGGTTTCTGACAGGTTCGGTGCTCTGCGGGAACTTCTCGATCGTCTGACGCAGCAGCGACACGGCCTCGGACCCCTTTCCCTCGTCTACGCACAATTGCGCCCGCAACAGCATGGCGGCAAGCCGATCCGTCTGGCCGGCCTCCAGTTGGCCGAGCATCGTCGCGGCCTCCGCATGTTTGCCTTGGAACATAGCGGCCTGGACCCGGAGCAGTTGGACTTGCCCCGCCTCGACGCCTGCGGCGCTCAGTGCGGCCAATCTTGCCTCAATGGCCCGCCAGCCGCTGCGCGTCGACTCTGAATCGCCCGCGCTGGCCAACAGGCGCATGCGCGCCTGGATCTCGAGCAGCGCGGCGCTGGTCCGCAGATCGGGAACCTTTCCGTCCGTCGGTTCGGGAACCAGCCGTTGCACCTGCTGGGCCTGGTCGAGGACACCAGACCAGTCTTCGGCCTGGGCCAGCAACTGTGCCAGAGCCAGATGGAATTGGGGGTAATCCGGCACGTCCGAGACCAGCAGGCGGAGCTGTTCGATCGCGGAGTGGAGGTCGCCCATCTTCTGAAGAACGGAAGCCAGGAACATCCGGACCGGAGGAAAGTGGCCGCGCCACATCCGGTCCCGCCGTGACTGATATCCCAGCGCGATCGCCTTTCTCCAGAAGGTCGCCGCCTCCTGCAACTGCCCCTTCTGCTGCGCGAGATAGCCTTCGAGAAAGGCGCTTCTGGCAGGCTCGAAGTCCTTCTTCTGCATCTGAAGGATACAGTCGGCCGCCTGCTCAAACTGCTTGGCCCGGATCAGCAGTTCCGCCGCCCAAGGAAGGAAATCCCAGGGGTAGACGGCCAGCTCTTTGAGGCCGGCCTCCGCTACAGCCTGCATCTCCTGTTCCGAGTTGGATTGGATGGCCACCATGGCCCAGTACCGCCAGAGATCCGGCTCCGTGGGTGCCTTGGCTCGCAGGGCGGCAATCTGCACTCTGGCTTGGTCGTAGGCAGCGGCCAGAATCAGTTCGCCGATCAAACGGAGATGCACCTCCCGATCCGACAGGTCCAGATCCGCCGCACGTTCGAAGTCGGCCATTGCATTGGCGCGGTCTCCGGTTCGCCGCAGGAAAGAACCACGCACGATATGGGCCAGCGCAGACTGTGGATTGGCCGCGACCGCCTCCTCAAACCAGTAGTTGGACGGCCGATTGACCTCCGCTGGCTGCTCAGCGGCCAGCAACCCCATGACTTCATAGGCCGGCACATGGCTCGGATGATCGTGGATCAGGCTGGCAAGGGTCCGCTGCGCCTCGGGAAAATCCCGCCGCTGGATCAGAGCAACACTGAGATACTGCCGGATCGTCGGATCGTCGTTGCCCTCCAGAAACTGTCTCGCCTTGAGTTCGGCTTCGCCGGGGCTTTCACCCAAATAGATGGCGATCAACCTCTTGGCGGCCTCGGCATTGCCTCCGTCCAACCGGAGCACTGCCGAATAGGCCGCGATCGCATGCTGAACGCCGCTGGAGGTGCTGGGTCTGATCTTCTCCTGGGCCTGGCCGTACTTGAGCAGGCGCGCGGTATCGTCCCCATTGATTGTCAGATAGCGGCCGATCTGCTTGGCCGCCTCCTCCCAGTTCTGCTCGGCAAACGCCTGTTCGCCCAAGGGAAGCGACTCCTCGGCGAGCGTGCTCCGTTGCCACTTGTGCAGGGACAGAGCCGCCGCCGCCAGGACTGCCACGCCTACCACCAGAACGATTGCCAGGGTCCAGTTGAAATATCGTTGCGCCATCGGGTGTATCCTTTCCACTGAATCAGGGCGATTCACAGCAGCCGCTGTTCTTGCGCCGCCATCGGTCGCCCAAGCCGCCGGACGCAAACGTCTCCGTGTCGCCCGGCGACCCTCCGGTCAGAACTGACGGATGAAGTTGGCCACCATCTTGCGGAATGTGCACCAACACACCCACAAATCCATTTGCGGTGAGAGTTCCTGCACGTACTTGGTGTCGTAGTGAATCCACTCCTGGAAGTCTTTGAAGGGCTTACGTGTTCGGTAGACCTGCCAGAGTCCAGTGATACCCGGCCGCACCGAAAGTCTGGCGTCGCGCCATGACGGACACAGCGTGTTTTCCGACTCCGGCGATGGTCGCGGACCCACAATGCTCATCTGCCCACACAAGACGTTGAAGAACTGAGGTATCTCGTCCAGATAGGTTTCTCTGAGGAAATGTCCGACCGTACTGATCCGAGGATCGTCGGCCATCTTGAATTGCGGTCCGTCCACTTCGCTGACGAAGCGCAGCTTGTCCTGAATCTCGGCCGCTCCGACGCGCATGGTCCTGAACTTGACGCAATTGAACGGGCGCCCGTGGAGTCCCTGACGCTTGTCGCGGAAGAACACCGGCCCGGGCGAGTTGACCTTGATCGCCAGGGCAATCAGCGGGACAACGGGGGCAAACAGGATCAAGACGACACCGGCGACGACGACATCCGCGATGCGCTTGAAGCAAACCGGATACGAGAAACGCGGCCACGTGCGGAAGACGCTCTGGCGACTCGCCCAGAGCGGTTTCGTCCAGAACCGGGCCGCCCGCAGCGAAGAGGTGCGTTCGGATGCGGCCCCATTCTCCAAGCTTGAGACGACACAACGGTGGACGGTGCGATCCGATTCTATGGCAACCCGGGTTCCCACGATAGACGAGTCGACCAGGGCACCTCGCCCCACCGTGCAGCCGTCGCAAAGGATGCTGGGACCGACGACCACCACTTCCGGCTCGACACGTACGCCCCGTCCGAGCAGTACCGGACCGACAAACCGTGCGTCACCCGAGATATCGTGGTCTGCATCGTATGCATACACTCGCCTGCCAAGGGACGCATTCAGAACGGCCCCCCGAGGCGGGCAGTGGGTCAGCACCGCGTCGGACAGTGCGAGAATCCCTTCTTCAGACGCCAGATCAATGACGGAACCAGCCATGGAGACGGACTCGACTCTCATGCCATGTGTGTGACACCTCTCGATCATCTCCCCGAACTCAGAGGGCAAGCCGTCGTTCAGTATCGCAACGGCGTGCTTTGATCGGATCAGAAGATGGTGCGGCCAGTCGATTGGCAAGGGCATGGGTTCGGCCGCATCGCTGTATAATCGCCGGTATCCAACCAACTCTCCCGCTTCCGCCAGGCGGATTCGCTCCTGATAGGCCAGCAGTCCGGGAACGACCGTCACGGCCAGCACATCCGACGATGTCTCCTCAAGCACCCGATCCCAGAGGTGGTCACTAACACGAGCAGCAAAGCGACCGTTGGAGATCGTCAGCCAGGGATGACGCCGGACAGCAGCCAGATGTTTCCGGTTGAGCTGCTCTGAGACAACACGTCCGCCGTCCTGCTCGGCGTTGTCCGCCGAGTCCGTCTGCCAGGACGCGGGAACGACCCACACGACGTTCCCGCGTTCGGCCCCACCCGCCAGCTTTGACAGGCCGCTGTTCCCGTCTGTCGGACTGCACAGGCGACAGGCTCCATTCAGGATCACCTCGGGCAGGGGACGCGCGGACAGCGCGTATCGCAGCACGCCCGTCTCGAACGCCTTCGCTCCGTCCCCCTCACCTCGGACTACAATCAGCCTCATAGCCAATTCACACCCGGGACCGACAGACTCGGACGATAAAGGTCAATCCCCGTACACGCATCACGCCTCTGTGCGATCGTCAGGACCTTGGGGAGAAAGCAGCATCTTCTTCTGCCGGGCGGCCTTGCGGACGGGCGTCGCCGTCCGGGTCCGATATCCATAGTTGTACCGATAGAGGCCTTGATCGACCCGGACGTTGCTGAGAATCGCACCGACGACCCGGGCCCGAACGCGGGTGAATCGGTCCCTGGTCTCGGCCAGATCCGGGGCCGTCGTCTGGCCGGCAAAGCCCACCAGGATCACCGCATCCGTCAGTTTGGCCCATACGATGGCATCGGGAAAGGCCAATGCCGGCGGCGTATCGACAATCACGTGGTCGTAGTCCCGGCCGATCTTGTCAATCTGCTCGGCCGCCGTGGAGGAAGCCAGCAATTCATAGGGATCCGCCAGGCTACGCGCGTTGGCCGCCAGTACATGCAGACCGCTCCCAGGGACCACGCAGATGATCCCGTTCGGGTCCCCACCCAGAAGCACTTCCTGCACGCCGCCGGAACCGTTCGGCACATTCAGCATGTAACGCACGTCAGGCTTCCGCAGGTCGCCGTCGATCAGAAGCACCTTCTTGCCCGATTTGGCCAGACTCGTCGCCAGGTTGACCGCAAACGTCGTCTTGCCTTCCCTCGTGCCGGGACTGCAAACCGCCAGTCTCTTGGGCATCCCGCCGTCGGTGAGCAGTCCGAGGTTCGTGCGGATCGTCTGATAGTCGCTGGCAATCTGTTCGGCAAACTGTGCGGGCTTGATCGTATGGGAACTCGTGGTCGTCCCCAGTACGGGCAACCCGAGATATCGCGTCATATCCTCCGGGGTCTGAAGCGTCTTGTCCATTCGGTGCCGCAGAAACGCCAAGCCGGCTCCCGCCGCCAGACCGGCGAAAACCATGGCGATCGCCAGTTGCGGCCGACGGTCGTCTGTCTTGACGACATAGGCCGAATAGGCCGGCGTGATCCGAGGACGTCCCTGACGCTCCATGTCCAGCGTCTTGATCTGTTCGCTTATTCTTTCATACAACTGCCGGTCCATCGCGAGATTGAACTGAAGATCCTGGATTTGCAGATTGGTCTGGCCGACCTTCTGCGTCTTGGTGCCCTGATCTTTGAGCTCTCCCTGGAGTCTTTCCTGATGGGCGACGAGTTGCTGCAATTCCAATCGGGCGTTCTTGAGCCTCTCCTGCGCGACCGCCGCGATGCGCTCCTCAAGCCCCTCGTTGAATTCCTGCTCCAGGCTCTCGCGCTTTAACTCCAAGGCCTGTTCGAACTTCGCGAGCAGATCCTCCTGTTGCCGGAGGGCCGGGTTCCCCGGCTTGAGCGTCTGTGTGGACACCAGCAGATCGCGTCGCATCTCCACGATGTTCTGCGACAGTTGTTGGAATTCAGGATCTGAATTCACGTAGTTCTTTCGTTCCGCCACGATCTGCTCGGCAGGCATGTTGACATCCGTCGCCGCCTGCGCCAAGACAGCAACCGTGGCTTCGAGGTCAAATCGCCGGGCCTCCAGTGCGATCCACTGGGACCACAGGGTGTTCTGCGTTTGCAGTTCCATGTCGTGACGGGTGTCCAACACGGTGGTTCCGTATTCCTCTGCGAGCTGGTAGATCGTCTCCGTCTGCGAGGTGATCTTGTTGCTCAACTGGTTCCGGGTATCGGTCAGGATCCGGATTCTCGCATTCTCGGCCTCGGTGGAATCGGTGCCGTACTTGTTCTGGTAGTGCGTCAGAAAGGCATTCACGATCTGGATGGCTTCGGTTGCGTCCGTCGCCTTCATCGTCACAGCCATCAGTTCCGTGTGGGGAATCTGACCGGCCAAGATCACTCCGCCGGCCACGGCATTCTTCAGTACGGCGGCCGGGTCCGGCCTGCTCGTACGAGGCAGGAACATGGCCTGGAGTTTGCCGATCGGCGTCTGCGGCTCGCCACTGAAGATACGCAGATCCCGACCGGACAAGTCGTCGGCAATTCTCTGGAGAACGGGGCCGCTGGTCAGAATCGTGACCTGCGTGTTGACAAAGTCGGCATAACCCGAACCGCTCCCCCCGCGGGCTTCGTTCTGGCCCGGCAGGATGCTCTCGACCACCGGGGCGATGCGTACGGCACCCTGCACGTTGAAGACGGGCGGTGAGAAGAACCAGATCGCCGGCAGACCTACCGCACAGACCAGAATGAGCACGCCCAGGACGATGTACCATCGCTTCGCGATGCTTCGCAGGACATTCGGCTTCGGCTGCGACGGCGCGTCCGACTCGAGGTCCAGAGGGACGTCATACGGCGCGGGTTTCTGTTCGATCACCTGATCCAGGTATTTCTCAAGATTATTCATTGCCCCATTCTCCTATGTCAAGAGTTCGGTATCTGTCGCGGTTGTCGTCGCGTGATGACCGTCGATGAGAGATCCGCCGGCGGCGTGGTCAGCCGCGCCAGAAACCACAACTCTCCCACTACCAGAGCCAGTGCCAGAGGCATCATGGCGTATCCGCCAAAATCGTGGAACAGCTTCTCCACGTTTTCGCCTGTGAGAACCGTGAACGCCACCGCGGTCACGGTAAGTCTCAATGTGTTGCACAGCAGGGCAATCGGCAGGCTGGAGATCAAGATGAGCACTTTCTCCCACCAGGTGCGCCTGGTCAGAAGGACCACCAGGCCGCTGATCACGACGAAGGCGGTAATCATCCGCAGGCCGTTGCAGGCTTCGGCCACCGCCACACGCGTGTCTCCGATCGTGATGATATTGCCTTCTCTGGCCACTTCGTATCCGGCCAACTCCAGGCAAAAAACCGCAGACGTCGTCGCCCAACCCTGGAGGGGGACGGCCAGAGCGGCCTGCACGCGGTTCGGCCACGGAAGCATCAGGCACAGGAACAGCAGCGCCGGAGCCAGCTTTCGCAGGAAGCTCCAGCCCAGAAGCAGCAGAGCAACGGCGACTACCGACATGAGCATCGAGAGTCTCTCGGCAGAACCGAACATGAGGTAGAGTCCCAAACCTCGGACGGTCTGCGCCAGAAGCAGCAGGACAATCCCAGCCCACACCGCGGGCCGAACCGGCACCCTGTCAAAATCCCGCCGCCGCACCCAGAGGGCATAGGCCGCCAGGAACGGAACGAGCAGGCCGGCAGAGTATTCATCGTTTCGCCGCCAGACTTCATAGAGGTCTGTGAACGTCGCCCAGTAGGACCACAGAAACGCCATGAGAATGACGGCCCCTCCGACAAGATATCCCGCTTGGCTCGGAGACCTTCGGGCCCAGACAGGGAGTTTCGCCATCAGTCCCTCCACTCGATCTGCAACGCGTGCGCTCGAATGTCTCCGCCTCGTCCCTGCAGATGTGACGGAGGCCTGTGTGGCCCGCGTCGCCCTGCCGGCCACGACCGTTCGCTCGGCCACGACCGCCCGGTCGGACAGCACCGCTCCGCTGCCGAGGACCGATTCAAGGACCTCACAGTGGTTGCCCACACTCGCGTCGCCCCACAACACGCTCCTGACGACGACGCTGTCGCAACCGATCACAGTCCGAGGCCCGATAGTAGTCGGGCCCACCACCACCGCACCTTCGAGAATGCGCGCCTGTTCGCCGACCGCTACCGGCCCCCAGATCCTCGCAGAAGGATGAACCAAGGCCTCCGCCGCGATTTGGAGGCGCCCACTCGGCGTCTCCGCCGCGTCTGATCTGGAACACCCCGTCAGATGCATCGACACGGCGCGCAGATAGCCGCTGCGGTCATGGAAGCTTCCAACCTCCTCGGTCAGTACAAACGGTTGGACTACGCCTCCGGCACGCAGGATCGACGGGATGAGTCCTTCCTTGATATCCGAATAACCACCGGCAGGAATCAGACGCAATACGTCAGGTTTGCACAGATAGATCTCGGCAGGGGCTCCGGGCGCGCCGCCGTCCGACGGTCCCGGGTTGAACACCATGGTCAAGTCGGCACCGTGCAAGTGGTGCGACTCGATCAGACCTCGCAACGGGGGCGGCGAAGCCATGCTTCCCGAAAAGACCATGATCAGGTCGCCCGAATCGGATCCCACTGCGTCCCGAAGACACCCGGCCGTGCCGCCGGACAGGTCTTCGTTCAGCGTGGTGATTTTCAGTCGACGTCGCTGGCGAACCGGCTCGATGTACTCGGAAATGTCGTTTTCACTACAGACCACAACCCGGCGAATCCCCTCCTCTGCAAGATGGTCGAGCAACCGCTCGAGGGCCGGTCTGCCCGCGATCGGCCACAGGGCCATGGGCAGATGCGCCGCCAGCGGACAACGTCCGAAATCCTGTCGTCCGACGAGCACGACAGTCCGTATGTCCAACTTCTCTATCTGGAGGTTGCTTTGCATTGGTCCAAGTCTTGTCTTGAGGCCTGCTTCCTTGCCTTTCCACATTCCACGTCAACATCGGGGGAGAAATACGGACGCGACAACACTCGCGCGGGATCCCGCGCTCCTCCTGTGTACGACGTCGGTGCGCCAGGCCTCATTTCAACCGTGCTGCTCGATACTCCATTCTCTTGAGTGTATAGGATTTCCGGAAGACCACGGCGTCTTCGCCACCCTCCGGAGGTATGCTATCACACCGTGAAACGCATATCCAGCCAATTCCGGAGGCGCGCCAGCGCTTTTGCGACGGTTTCAGACGCCGAACGCATGGTCCGATATCCCCCCGCATCGCAGACCGCCCTGGGTCCGACCAGCAGGGAGCCGTCCGTTTACAGTTCCACAGGGGATATCGGCACTTTCACGGGCGGGATAAACATGGATACGCACTTCGTGTTGCAGAATACAGAACGCCGGCGGATTCCGCGACGGCGCGCCCCATGCTGACTGGCACGAGTGCATCCGTCGCCTGGCCGTCAGTCTCCGCCGATGACCACAAGCGTCTCGGCCATGAAGGTCACTCGGATGGGGATGATCTCGCTGACGCCAAAGCAACTGCGCAGCTCCCGCACCGTCATCAGGCGGAGGCCGGAACAATCACAGCCGAAGACATACCTGCCTCGTACGTGGTTGTAGCTGAAGATCCGGCCGCAGGCCAAATACGCCTGGCCGGGCAGCCAGGTCACGAAGGGCAGCCGAAGGTGGAACTCGAACGGATACCATCGATTCGGCGTGGTCACAAACCAGCGGCGCCCGACGCGCATGACCTCCGACGCCATCTTTCGCTGGTCTTCCAGACCTCCGACGTGCTCGATGACCGCGTTGCTGTAGACCACGTCGAAATGCTTATCGGGCCAGGGAAGACAGCGCGCATCGGCGGTCCTGGCGTCGACCTCGGGAAAACGCTGCCGGATCTCGCTGGTGTGCTGCTCCAGGATGTTCACGGCACTGACATTGGCCTTCCAGGGATACGAATTGATGAGCTGGCAGTCATTCTGGTCGTCCGGAGCGACCTGCGCACCTACATCGAGGATCTTCGTCTGTGCGTGAGGTTTCATTCGCTCATAGAACAGTTGCAGCTTTCGCCGGCGACTGATCCTCGAAAACCGTGTGAAGAGTCCCATCGTCTATTCCATAGGGAAGTATGGAGTGATCGACATGGTGAAACAGTCGATGCGTTCTGCCGCCGCGTGAGTGTTTGCCGCCCGGCCCTGCGGCGAGAAGGATCGCAAGCGTGTCGATCTCGTCGCGAAGAAGCCGTCAACGGCTCGGACGAGACGATCTAACGGAAGCTGTGTTCCCCAAGTCGGAAGGACTAGACTACCTCCCCGACGTACTCCACACCCCGGTATTTTCGGGCCAGCGCCGGCCATTGGACCAGGAACAAATCCGCGAACGGACGAACCAGCCGACCCGAAAGAGACAGACGATGGACGTTTGTGATGCTGTCCAGCCAAATCACTCTCGCTCCGGCCAGATGGCCGAGCAAGGCCACCAGACATCCCGGGGCCGCCCCCGTGCTGATGACCACGTTCGGCCGTTCCCGGCGAATGATGCGAAGACACCGGAAGAACACCCCAATGACGCGCAACAGGTGCTGACGATTGCATTCACCGACCACGTGAACTTCGCCGGTCTTGCCCAGGGTATCCCGGACCACGTCAACGGTCGTGATCCAGCAGACCCGCTGGCCGGACCAGACCTTGGCGATCTTCAGAAGCTCACTGAGGTGCCCTCCTGCCGAGGCTACCAGGCAAATCCTCCGCTGTTTTTCGGTCGTCACGGTGTAAGACCCTCCTCACGCGCAGATCTCCACTGGGCCACCGAGACAGGAAGTACATGGCACCGCTTGCCGCAGATGAACGCCTCGCACAGCGTCCGCATCCACGGGCCATTGCCCTTCCGCTCGGGGGCAATGGTCCTCCGGGACCTTGCGCAGCTCATCTCCCTTGAGCTACCACCGATGATACAACAACTCCCAGGCCTGCTCTTAGACGACCTACGAGATGTCATAAAGTATACCAAAAGCGTCATCCCAAGTCAATCGACCGGACAAAACAATCTATGCGCTCGGCCACCGCGTCCGGGCTGGCCGTCCGAGGCCGGGGCCGGAAGGATTTCAGCCGGGTCAGCTTTGCGGCCAGTTCACCGGGCGTATGGGCGACCAGGATGTGCCCCAGCGCCTCAAACTCGTCCGCCAGAGCCACCTGATGATCGTTGACGACCTCGGCATATTTCTTCCGGCGAGGCATCGCCAGGAGCGGCTTTCCGCTGTCCAGGGCCAGCATGATGGTGCCCATGCCGGCATGACCGATGATCGCAGAAGCCTCGTGGAAACGCCGGTCAAACATCTCTTTGTCGAGGGTAGCCACCGCCTCGAAGTGCCGGGGCTTGTAGGTGGTATCACCGATCTGCGCGAAAACCTCATCGCCCAGTTCGTATGCGTCGAAGAAATCGTCGACCGCCCGAACGAGACGGTCGAAAGGAAACTGTGTCCCGACGGTCAGGAAGATCATATCACGGCTCCGACATACTCCACCCCCCGATATTTCCGTGCCAGCTCCGGCCACTGGACCAGAAACAGGTCCGCAAACGGACGGACCAGCCGCCCCGAGAGCGACAGGCGATGGACATTGGTGATGCTGTCCAGCCAAATCACCTTGGCGCCCAACAGATGCCCCAGCACCGCCACCATACAGCCCGGAGCCGCCCCCGTGCTGATCACGAGGTTCGGCCTAGTCTGGCGCAGAATCCGCAGGCAACGGAACAGCACGCTGACGACGCGCAGCGGATGTTGGCGGTTGCATTCGCCAACGACATACACGACTCCGCCGCCGCCCAGGGAATGACGGACCACCGGGGTCGTGGTGATCCAGAACGTCTCATTCCCGGACCAGGCGTTCGCAATCTTGAGAAGTTGGCTCAAATGACCGCCCGCGGATGCCGCAAGGCAGATCTTGAGCGGTCCTTTGGCTTTCACGAAATGGATTCCACTCTTGGACAATACTTTTCTCGAGCCCTGGAAACCGGGTGGTTACAGAATATATCGCTCCAGATCGACAGCCCCAGGAGCGTCCAGATCTGAAGCCAGTTGTCCTTCCGCTGACTGCAGTGGTCGTCCAGGACCTTCCGCAGTTCCCGTCCATCAAGTAACTGTACGAGGAGCCCCTGCCGGTCGCAGATCCGGTCGTAACACAGATCGCGCAACTGGCCCCGAAACCACGCGGTCAGCGGCAAACGAAAGCCGACCTTCCTTCGATGCACGATCGTCTCGGGCAGGTATCTCAGGGCAATCCGCTTGACCAGCCACTTCCGGGCAAAGCCCCGAACCTTCACGCCCGCCGGCAGGCGGAACGCATGCTCCACCAGTTCGTGGTCCAGGAACGGGACACGCCCCTCCACAGAGGCCCCCATGGTCATCCGGTCGCCCCGGTCGAGGAGGTTGTCGGGCAGCCACACCTTGCAGTCCGCGTACAGCATCGCATCCAGTGCATGGCCTGGCGAACGGCGAACATGTTCCTGTAGAGGACTGGGCCAGGAACCGTGGGCCGGCATCAGGAGCGCTTTCTCCCGGCGGGTGAACGGAGCGAACCACTGAGGCCACCGATCCGCGGGATTGCGCTCGCATAGACTTCGCAGCGCGACCTCCGCGCGCCTGAGCCTGGCCGGCACCATGGAGCAGAGGGCCTGGGCAAGCCGGCCCGGCATCCAGTTCACCATCGGGGAAAACCGATCGTAAGCATACTTGGGGTAGCCTCCGAACAGTTCGTCGCTGCCCTCTCCGGAAAGCAGCACCTTGACATCGCGACGAGCCATCTTTGACAGCAGATAGAGCGGAACATCCGCCGGCTCGCTCAGGGGGCTGTCCCGCAACCACGTCAGTTTCTCCAGATGGTCCGCGAAACAGTCCTCTTCGAGAACGAGCTCATGGTGGTCGGTCCCGTACTTCTGCGCCACAATCCGGGCATACGGCAGCTCCGACGATGCCGCGTCACGAAACCCGACGGAATACGTTCGGACAGGGGCATTGGTCAGCATACTCATCATCGCGACTATGAGACTGGAATCCACTCCGCCGCTCAGGAACGCGCCCAGCGGGACATCGCTGATGAGCCGACGTTTCACGGAGGTCTTCAGCAGCGATTCGGTCTGCGCTTCGATCTGTGCGGATGTCGGCGTCGCCGAGACGGAACCTGTTTGCCCCAAAGGAATGTCCCAGTACGATCGATCGACCAGGCTCGTCTCGGTGACGATCAACAGATGTCCGGGCTGGACCTTGGCAATCCCTTCGAAGAAGGTGGCCGGAGCAGGAACGGAACGAAACGTCAGGTAGTGCCAGATTGCCTCCGGGCGCGGCCGGGCATCGATACCCGGATGCTGGAAGAACGCCTTCGGCTCGGAGGCGAACACAAAGTCGCCGCCGCACCGGCAGTAGTAGAGTGGCTTGATCCCCATCCGGTCTCGCGCCAGGAAGAGCTGTCGGCTATTCGTATCCCAGATGGCAAAAGCGAACATCCCCTGCAACCGGTGGACCATCTCCGGGCCGTACTCCTCGTACAGGTGCACCAGGGTCTCCGTATCCCCGGACGTCTTGAGGCGGTGCCCCCTGCCCAGCAGGTGCTCGCGCAGCTCGCGGTAGTTGTAGATCTCGCCGTTGAACGTCACCCATATGCTTTCGTCTTCATTGGCCAGGGGCTGCTTGCTCCCTTGCACGTCGATGATGCTCAGACGAACGTGCCCCAGAGCGGCGTGCTCGGTGGAAATCAGACCCTCTCCGTCCGGCCCCCGATGGCGCATCACGTCGCGCATGCGGCCGACGACCTCGGGATCTACCGATTTGTGATCGAAGTTCGCGATTCCACAGATGCCACACATGCCTGTCTTACCTCAGTTCGGTGACCATCCCGGTTCCCGCAATCGCAGGGAGGCCAGCAACCGGCCCAGTTGCTCTCTCCGCAGAAACTTCACAGCCTCCGCCGGCAACTGTCGCGCTTCCCGACGTAGGTACCCGTGCCAGAATCCGGCCAAACGCAACAGCCCCGACACGAAATAAGGCCGTTCCCACACACACCGCTTGGCACACTTGAAGGTCATGAACGCCGGGTGGGTTCCCAGGCAGTAATCTCGGAAGCCAAGCTGGAAGCGGGCGCGCAGCAGAGAGTGTCCATCCCCCGTGCCCACCGGCCGATGGTGAACCACCTGGATGTCTCGAAACGACCACGTTTGCCATCCGTGCATGCGAGAAACCACTTCGACACCCGAATCTTCTCCTCCGTTCTTGAATGGAATGTATCCGCCAATCTGCTCATAGCACGCCCTTCGGAAGACCTGAATGGCTTTCGGCGTGGAGCGACGGTCGATCCGTGCCTCCACGAGGGCATCGCCCTCTCTTTCCAGGTACGTCCCGGTGGCAATGCCCAGTTCGGGATAGCGTTTGAATCGCCCCAGTACGGCTTCGTAGTAGTCCGGGCACAGTTCGATATCCGCATCCAGGATGGCCAGATACGCGTAGTCGACCTCGGTAAGGGATTGAAGCCCCTCCTGGATCGCGTAGACGTTGCTCGCGTAATACGTTTGCCCTGGAACTCGCTCTCGACGCAGGTAGCGCATCCAGTCGTACTGCCGGGCATAGCGCTGGACGATCTGCGCCGTCGGATCCGTCGACCCGTCGTCGACAATGACCCAGCGGACCGGCCGGATCGTCTGACGCACGACGCTCTGAATCGTGCGTTCGATATATGCCGCTTCATTGAAGGCCGGCGTCACGATGACATATGTCGGTCTTTCTGCGGTCACTGAACATTCCCACGGTCACAACCCGGCGGATACGCGGCGCTTGCAGGAAAGACGGGCCCAGCCCCCCAAGCTTCGGGCACAGCCTCGCGCGTAGATCGCCGCATTGGCAAAACCCTGGTTTCGCTCTTGCGGAAGAACAAGCGCCCGGAGGAACCAATAGGGGACCCGAAGCCCGTACCAGAGCGATGTGAAGAGACACGCCATGGCATAGTATGAAAACGATCGGTGCTTTCGGAAGAACCGGAGAATCCCGCTGCGCAGTTGCAGCGTCATCTCAGACTTCACCTGCTCGCTGCTCTTTCCGCCCAGATGAACGATCTGGCCGACCGGCGCGTAGAGAACCTTCCAGCCGGCCTGTCGGAAGCGATAGCACCAGTCCGTCTCCTCGGCGTACATGAAGAAACCCTCGTCCATGGTTCCGACCTGCTCGATCGCCTCGCGACGGATCAGCATGAAACACCCGGAGACCACCTCCACCTCTCGCGTACTGTCATGGTCCCACCACGTCATGTGCTCCCGGCCAAGGAGCCGGCTCCGGGGGAATACCTTGTATAGATAGGTGCTCGACAGGACCAGGTTGGGCAGCGACGGATACATCGAACACGTCCGCTGGAGGGTGCGGTCGGCATTCAGAACACGGCAGCCCACAACCGCCGCCTCGGGACGAGCGTCGGCAAAGGCCACCGTCTTAGCGATCGCCTGGTCCAGCACGACCGTGTCGCTATTGAGCAGCAGGACATAACGCCCCGCGGCCAGGGCAATTCCCTGATTGTTGGCCGCTGCAAACCCACGGTTCTCCGCATTCTCGATCAGTCGAACATACGGAAACTCCTCTCGGACCATGGCGACAGAGTCATCGGCGGAAGCATTGTCTACCACGAGCACTTCGCAGCAGACCGCACCGGCGTTCTTGTCGATGGACTCAAGACAATCCCGAAGGATGGCCCGCGTGTTCCAACTGACGATGACGATCGATACGTCTACGGTTTTTTTCATGCGCAAGTCGGTAGGCAACCAGCTTCTCTTCCAGACGCAATTGCCGGGGATCGGAGAACACCCATCCGGTGATGGCAAAGGTCAGGTACAGTAACAGAATGATCTGACCGAAGTAGGAAACGCCGAAAAAGGAAACGCAGTGTCCGAACAGCGAGATGCAGACTCCCCACAAAAGCCACTGGTGTCCCGTCGAGATCCTGCGGAGGGAGGCCTTGCCCACGCGGGCGACCGCCCAGATCACGAGGATGATGAACAGGATGAGGGTGATCAGCCCGCCCCGGACTCCTTCGAGAACGAACTGATTGGTCACATCATAGAGCCCCCAGCCCCAGTGGCCGGTCCCGCGCGTTCCCAGCACAGCCCACTCGGAAAAGTGGTTGATCGCCTCATCAATCAGATGATACCGATGCCATCCGGTCGACCCTCCGATGATGTTCACCCGGGCGATCAGATGCCACACGGGCGCTTTCATGACGATGTGCAGGGCGACGAGCATCGCCACGGCGCCATAGGCGGCCAGACGGCCGTGCTGACGGTATCGAAACAAAGGCATCATGGCGCCCACAATCATCAGGGTCAGAAGCGGCGTGCTCGAGCGCGTCGCGATGATGATAAATACGGCGGCGGCCGTCGCCGCCCCGTAGAGCCACTTGTGCGTCTCACTCTTCCAAAGCCCGACGAAAAGCGGGACGGCCGTCGCCCAGAACAGCCCCAGCATGATCGAATGCGGGAAGGACGCCTGACAGCGAAACTCCCCTTCTCGCAACACCGTGTGAACCCGCCCCAGGACGGCAAAGGGGTTCTGCCCCGTCGTCCACTCAATGGCCACGAAGACCACCATCACCAGGCAACAGACCGCCAGAACGCGACCGATCTGCTTGATGTCGTCCAACTTCGTCACGCTCTTCCGGAACAACCAGTATGTCCCGAGGATGTCAAAGAGAACACCGCACTTGAAGATGATGGCCCCCAAGGTTCCCCACAGCAGAACATAGATCACCGCACCGCAGACGGCCCAGGCAATGACCAGCTTGTCAAAGGAGTTGATTTGCAGAGGCTTGCTGTCCTGGCTGCACACGATTCGCAGCACTCCGACGACGATGAGAATCCGCAGGGCGGTGAAGTCCAAGTCCATGATGATGACGCGTTGGTCCGCCGGAACAAAGCAGGCCGCCACAATATAGGGCAAAAGAAAATATCTCCTCGGCACCAGCAACACCGCCACAGACAATAGAATCGTGAACGCGATGGTTCCCTGGGTAATGGTAATCACGGACAGATAGCCCTCCGGCAATAGCCGCTTGCGGTCACCCCGAACGGGATGGCAGAACTGATCGAACGCCTGTCAGAACACAATTCCACCAGACGGTGACGACACTTCCGGGCAGGACGGCCCCAGAACCGGACATATGCAGAGGCCGACTTTGTCATGTGCCCCCTCCCGTTCGCCCAACGCGAGACCTCGACAGCAATCGTGTCGCATGCTCGCGAAGATTGCGGATCCGGCCGCGCCAACCCAGATAGCAACGTGGATCGAACGGGCCCTCCAACAGGTTCTTCACCATTCTGCGACGCACCTTCATGCGACTGTCCATGTCATGGTAATATCCCGCACGCATACCAAAGGTAACATCGCGGTACTCCTCAAAGCTCCCCTCGCGGTGCATCAGACAGTAGCGGCTCTTCGGATCGTCCATGTGCTCCTGGCAGATCAGCGGATAATAGAAACCGTTGATCCGGCCGGCCGACGCCATCTTCAGCCAGTACGCCGTGGTGGCGTTCTCCCGGATCGGCCCGAACGCATAGAAGTCGCTTCGCTTGATCAACAGCCCGGTCCCGCAGGTCCACGGATGCCGGAATATCTGATGGCGTCCAAACGTCTGGATCTTATGCCTGGCGCGCTCGTAGTCGAAATCATCGGGAAAGTAATGCCAGCAGGCAACCACCCCGAGCCTCTCGATATCCTGATGGGCCAGTGCCAGCGTACGTGTCCAGCCGGCTGGAACAAGACAGTCGTTGTCCAGCTTGCCGAGAAGGTCGGCCTTCGACCGTCCCCAGATTTCGTTCACGGCGGCCGTCTGGCCGGCATTCTCCTTACAGAGCACGATGTCCGCGATGCGGGGATCGCACACCTCCTTCCGGAGGTAGTCCACAGTCCCGTCCGTCGAGGCATTATCCCAGATCGTCAGCGAGAATTCCTCCGTCGGGTCGGCGAGAATCGATGCGAGCGCCAACTTCGTGTATTCCAGCCGCTGATAGGTAATGAACACCAGATCGATGGTCATGGCATGAACGCCTTAGTTCCTCATCGCCACAAAGCGGGCCGCTCTCTCAGCGTCCGTCTCTCCGTCCGGATATGATCTTTCGGCCGGTCGACAAGGTCCGTGACAGACACCGCTCGTACAGGGCCCTGGTGGCCGCCGCTGCGCTTGCCCATGTCCATTGCGAGGCCTTCCGGCGATTGTACTGGCCCATTGCGGACAACGCCTCGGCCCTCTCCACCGCCTGCCGCATGCTTTCCAGAAGCCCCGTCTCGCCCGCGGGGTCGTACAGAAAGGCGCCGCGATCATCCAGCACATCGGTCAGACATCCCATCGCCGGCCCAATGCAGGGCTTGCCGAACGACATCGCCAACAGAGCGGCGCCGGACGACAGAAGATGCCGATACGGCAGGACCACCACATCGGCCGCGTTCATATATACCTGAATCTGATCGTCCGGCACGAAGCCGGGATGGAACTGTACGTTGCCCAGCCCCGCGCTGGCCGCCTCGATCTTCCGCCGAAACTCCTCGTTCAGCGGCTGACCAGCGATGACCAGGACGGCACGCTCCGGCGCGAGCTGCTGAAAGGCCTGGATCAGTTCCAGCACGCCCTTATAGGGTCGTACCGCGCCAAGAAAGAGAAACACCACGCGCGAATCCTCGACACCTAACCGCCCGCGGGCGGCCGCGCGATCAATGTGGTTGGGATAATCGCCGATGTAGTTGGCGTGTGGGATCACCGCGAAATGCCCTCGATCCTGCAATCGCCATGTGTCGATCACCCGTTCTCTGGCATTCTGGCCGTGGACAATCAGGCCGCTCGACAGAGCAGCAACCGTTCGGGCCAGAAGCCAATCCAATCTCGGATGGAGCGACTCATGCGGCACCAGATTGTGGACGGTCCAGATCAACGGGACGCCACGAAGTCGCAACAGAGCCAGACGCGACACAAATGCCATGGCCCGGAGGAACCGCCATTCTCGCCAACCGAACTCCGGAAGCCAGTGCAAATGGACGATGTCAGGCCTCGTACTCAAGAGGATGCCGTATCGAAACAGGTCTTTGAGGGAATACCCCTTCTCCAGCCTGACTCCCAGGGCCGACAGATGTCTCGCCAAAGCATCCTGATACGGGTTCTTGGCGCCCCAATAAGGAACGAAGGCAACCGACAGTGTCCGCACGTCTTGCGTATCGGCCGAGGTGCTCTCGGTGGAGGGCCGGAGCCGCGTGTGAGGCACGCTCGATCCGCGAGTCGAATCTGACAGTGGCTCGGACCTCACGCTACTCTTCCCACTGTCCACACGTTCCGCGCTGCACACAGCGCACTCGGCGCCACCCGGCGACGTCTTCTCGCCCGCCTCTGCCACCGGCAGAACGGACTTCCGATTGCATCCGTCCATTGGACACTCGTATCCTGAATGACAATGAGAAAGCTGGGATTCGGACCCGTCTGACGTCCGCGCATCCAACTCCCGTCGATAAACCCCTCGGTATTCCTTCACCAGCCCCAGCCATACCGCCAACTGCAGAAGGCGAAGCCCATGTTCCCAGCGGAGCTCTTCGTCCTCCAGGAGAACCTGGCCACTGCCTTTGAACAACACACCATCGAGACTGCTGAGATTCGGCCCATACGTGCGTCGGAGGCGGGCCAACCCCTGGCTCTCGCGCCAATACATCGGGTAGTCGTGCCAGGAGTGTTGAATCGGGGCCTTCCACCCGAGACCTTCCATGACGCCGGCGAGCCAATCTGCCATTTTTCGGATCGCCCGCTGCGCCAGACGCCAGAGATGCCCGCTGCAAGGCCGAACGCCATCGTTGGCAGAGGGAATTCGCAGGCCGGGACCCATGACCTCTTGCGCCACTTTCAGGAAAATGCGGTCACCGAGCTTGAGTTCCACGGGACAGGTGAAGGCAAAATCCAGCAACCGCCGATCCGCTCCCGGCAGACGGATGGGCAGACGTCTTCTCTGCGCCGCCCAAGTGGCCACCTCCAGCCACTGCCGGAACGGATAGATCTTCAGAAATTCCGCCACGCTGCCCCGGCGTGGGTCCGCGTTTCTGTCACAGAAATCTTTACGGCGCTCCGCCATGCTCTCCAGCACGTCCTGCGGCATGCGCTCGTCCCAGAAATCGCGTGGTACGTCGAGGCCATCGAACGGAATCCGTTCATAGCGGTTCGGGAGAAGTCCCCTCAGCCGGCGCCGGCAGACGAAGTCCTTTGCCGTGTACGCCCTCAGAAGCGTGTCCAGGAGATCGCCCGTCAACAGGACGTCCACTTCGTTCGTGATGGTGTCCGCAAAGCCGAACAGATGCGCGTGCACGAACTCGCACTCGCATCCAATGAACCGGACCGCCCCCACGAGATGATCTGCAAGATACTCCTGGTGACGAATCAATGGAAACCAGGGTCGCCCATATGCGGCCGCAGCGCGCCGCGCCGTCCTGGCTTCACGATTGACCCGGTCGCACAGGGTGAACACGATACCGGCCTTGTCCCTGGGAACGGCGGCCGTCACCAGCCGAGAATCCAGGCCCCCGCTCAAGGCTACGCCGGTCCGGTCGGCCGCGCATCGCTCCGCCACGGCGGCAAGAAACACCTCGCGCAGCCGATCGGCAAGATCCGTCTCGCTGTAGCCCGTCCGTACCTCGGCAGGCGGCTGCCAGTACAACCATTGCCTCGACTGCAACTCACCATTCTCCCTGCACATGGCGAAGACAGTGCCGGGATGGCCTTCGACAAGATTCTTATACATCGTGCACGGAAAGTCGCAGTGCCCCTGCCGCAGGAACTGGCCGAGCGAAACGGGATCTACCTCCTCCGAAACCTCGCCGGCAACAGCAACCAGGTCGGCGTGCGTGCCCGCCGAGACGGTCCGTCCATCGGCTCCCTGGCCCAGAAACACCTGCGTCGTGCCCAACGGATCGGTTACGATATGAAACCCCATCTCATCCGCGTACAGAATGGCAAAGGCGCCGTTCAGTTGCCGGAACACCGGATCATCTTCCAGGAAATCGTCGTGGCCTTGGGCAGAACGGTGCAATGATGCAAGGCGCGCGATCAGAGCCGCTCGGAACGTCTCGGACATGCCTCCGACGAGGTCCCCCACCCAGGCGAGAACTCCTCCATCTACGCCGATGATGTTCGCGTTGGAGGCAAGCCGATCTTCCAGCACCGCCACGCTGCCCCAGGCAAAGTCAAAACCCCGTCCTTGTGGAGCACGCACACCGTATGGCTCCTTCAGCAGAGCGAGCAGGCGCCCGGAATCACAGTCGTGTCCAATTCGAATCAGAAAATCGCTCATGACGCACGTGCGCACTCTATGAGCACGTCCTCAAGCTCGGCAATCTGTTTCTTGACATCGAATTCCTCCTTGATGCGCGTTCGTCCTGCCATTCCAAGACGCGAGCGCAAATGGGGATCGCGCGCAAGTCGCAGCATGCTCTCTTGCATGCGAGGCACGTCGCCTGCGGGAACCAACAACCCCGTCACGCCATCCACCACTTGCTCCGCCAGCCCGCCGCAATTCGTCACCACCACCGGCAGTCCCATGGCGGACGCTTCGGCCACACTGACAGGCCACCCTTCAGGGACCAGAGAGTGCTGGACGAAGACATCCGACTGCTCAAGCGCATGTCGTACTTCGCTTGGAGACAACCACCCCGTGAAACACACGTTGTCCCACAGCCCAAGACGCTCTACGAGCGTCTCCAGGTCTCCGCGCTCCGGTCCCTCACCGGCTATGACAAGACGAGCCCCGGGAATCTCGCGCACGACGGAGGCAAAGGCCCGAATCGTCATGTCCACTCCCTTCAACCTCACAAGGCGGCTGACCACGATGAACTGCAGCGGCGAACCACTCCGCTCCTTTGCCGAACACGGAAGAGACTCCTCTGTGGGCACGCCACAGGGAATCACATGCACTCTCGCCGGATCCACTCCATGCGCGACAAGCCAATCCCGCTGCATGGTGTTGACCACGATGACTGCATCGAATCGACGAAGGGCAGCCTCAATGCTCCATCGATACCATCGATTGGCCAATCCGCCGGCAAGGTCGGAACCGTGAAAATGCACCGCGAGAGGTATCGCAAGTTCGCGCGCTATCGGGAGCATCCGCAACCCCATCGTCCCATATTGACACAGTATCACATCCGGATGGATCGCACGGACGATGCGGCCGATGGCGGCATACTCCCGGCGCGTCGTCGCAAAGAAGTTCCGACGCGACAAATTCCGCAATCGATGAAGACGTCGCATCAGTCCGGACGCCTCTTCCGGCCAGCACCCCGCCTCCTGCATAATGGTCATCGGCACACTGCCGATAGGGAAAAAGTCTTTGTTGATGTAACGCCATGTCAAAACCTGGACCCGCATGCGGGCCATGCCCACGATCTGACGCCACATCCACGTCTCGCTCACTTCACCGACCGAACGCGCTGCAAAACAAAGCGTCAAGCTCGCGTCGTGAACCTCAGCCTTTGCACGACTGGCACATATCTGTGTCACGACTTATGCCCTCTTTCCGTACCAGTCATCCTGTACGATATCCGATGTGCTGCACACGGTGATTCTCTTGGCCAGATGAGCCGGCACGGCGACATCAAGGCTCAATTCCCCCAGGAGAACGACCAGAAGCCGGGACAGTCCCGGCATGAAGAACTGCCTGTCCAGCCGTTCCCAGTCTTCTTCGGAAAGCTGGTCCGCGCTCGCATCCACAAAGATCAGTCCATACAGCAGGCCGTCACGCTCGACAATCAGCGGAGTATCCCGCAGCAACACCCTCGTGGCCTTGGAGTCATCCAGAATTCGGACGGCAAGCCACTCCCTGCCTGCCCGAGAAAGCCTCATCCCGAGTTTCTTCTTATACTGCAGGACCCCATCATGAAGAAACGCACGAGACAAGCCGAGGTTCGCTCTGGCGTACCCCTTCTCGCAGAGATGCCGGAGGGAGAAATGGTACAGCGCGCCAATGGCCCCGTCCCGAACGAAGTCGCGGTTGGCATCTCGTACCCCCAGGCTCCACAACCGAGGCGCTGTATCGGAATAGGAGATCAATAGCCCCGCAATCGGCTCGTCCGCCTGCATCACCAGAAGAAGCTCGCAGTGCGGGAAGGCCGCCTTCATGGACTCATAGGGCATGATTACGGCACTGCCGCCATGGGCCTGCGCGATGTACGGCGCGTACATGTGATCGTAGAAGTCTTGGAGATGCTCGAGATCGTGTGTCACGTGGAACTGCAGCGCGTTCCTGCTAATCTTCCGAAGGTCAGACCGGACGGTTTCCATCCGCAGGACGCCGGGGTCCAGCGGAAGTTCGACATCGCCTGCCACCCAGCCGGGAACATATAACCATTGTTCCGGCTTCAATAGTCGGCGGAAGCGTCCCAGAGTCTTGACGGCGACCAGGCAGCACCCGCGTCCCTCTTGCACTGTCACCCGGGGAATCTCCCACAACCACCTCCGGCCGATGCAGCGTTCCTGGCAGGTGTCGCCGAGGAACCGGCGGAGCAGGTATCTGCGGTCGCGTTCCTGGGCCGCACAGAGCACCATGATCTTAGCGCCGTCCGCAGAGTCCTGGCTTTCAGCAATCCAAAACCGTGGTCGGATCTCATTGAACAGCTCATAGCAACAGGCGAAAGGCCGAAGAATCCAGCGCAGACGCCGGGGGAAACACTCATCAATTCTCCTGGCCAGCCTCCGGAGTCCCCGTGCGCCTTGTTGGCGGGCGTTTGGCGGCCTCTGTGGCTCAGACGAACAGGACGGGCCGGCACTGTCAAGGTGTCGCTCCTTGTCGTTTGCGGGCATGGCGGCAGCAGTCGCAGCGATCGTTGCCTGACTTGTCATATTTGTCCGATCCATGACTGTTGGCCTCTCACCGGCAGCCACCCATGCACTCACCGAAAGCGGCGGCTCCCCACGGCGAGCCAAGGACCTCCGACGCACCTCTCACACTTATGCGACTCACCCACGACGCCGGCACTCGCGGTGGACGATCCGGGGAATTCAACGGAACGATCCAGAGGCACGACAGCCCCTGGTAGGAGAACTCCTTGTCCAACTCGGCCCACTGCGCTTCCGAGAGCGAGCCTGCGTTCGTCTCGACGAACACCACACCGTGCAATCCTCCACTATCATCGAGAATGAGCGGGTTGTCCTTCAGAAACGCTCGCGAGGCCTCCGTGTCGTGCGGCACACGAAGGTAGAAATACCCTTCTGATGTACCGACCAGCTTCATGCCCAGCTTCTTCTTGTACCGCAGGACCCCATCGCGCAGAAACGCCCTCGACTTGCCAAGTCCCACCCTGGTGAAGCCCTGCTCGGTCAGATGACGGAACGAAAGATGGTAAATGGCGCCACCGACTCCGTCCCGCAGCGCTCTCCTGTCGCCGTCTCTAACACCGCTGACCACCAGCAACGGCTCCGCCTCTGCGTAACTGATCAGATTCCCGGCGACAGGCTGGCCCTGGCGGGTCACCAGGAGGATCTCGCCGTGATCGAGATGCTTCAGCAACAGGCCGCGAGGCCAGACCCGCGCGCCGTCTCCGTAGAACCTCCTGGCATGCGGCACATACATGTTTGCATAGAAGTCCTCGAATTGCTGGAGATCTCGCGTCACCATGTAACCCAGAGCACTCTTGCGAATCTTCCGCAGATCTTCTTTGACATTGCTGCTGGCCAGAACCTGCGGAGGCAGGGGGAGTTCTGCCTCTCCGACTACCCAGGCGGGAATATGAAGCCACTTCTGAGACCCCAGGAATCGGCGAAGACCGGGGCGGACATACACCAGAATCGCGCAGCAGTGCGGTCCCTTCCGCGCCCAAAGCTTCGCGACATTCCACAGCCAAGCCCGCCCGACGCACCGTTCTCGACGCTGTCTGCCGAGAATCTGATCGAACAGAAAACTCCTCTCCCAGGTGCCGGCGACGCAGAGAATAGAGATCGACAATCCATCGTCCCGCTGTTGACTATCCCCGATCCAGAATCTCGGTCGGATCTCGTCCCACAAGCGATAGCAGCGGACCAGAGGGTCAAGAAGCCGCCGCCACGAAGGCGGAATCCGGTAGTAGAGCGTCTTGAGCGTTCGCCGCCGACGGCTGCCACGTCGGGCTTCACAGCGGTTCGACACCGCCTCGCTGCCCAAAGGAATCACGGCCTCACACGTCGAGTTATTGCCTACCTTCGCGCTCACGTCTGTACCACTTTCGTTGGACCGTACGACGGGCGGTGCCAAGCAGTGAACGCATTTTTTCCGTGGCCGGCAATGCCCGCCAGTTCGCGAAGAGCGAGAATCCTCGATACGCGGGGACGGCGGCCCCCAGCACTCGCAACGCGGCAAGGCGTCCCCATAGATGGGCTCGGCGCCGCAGAAGGGATGCCTGTGACATGGGCAGCGTGTCGGCGGAGACCTTTTCGAGCGTCACGTAGCCGGCCTTCATGGCCTCGTGCAGGGCTTGCCGGCCCGTCTCGGTCCGGACCAGGACCAGGGAGCGGCCGGCGTCATCCGGTTCCGCCTTGCGATACCAGGGATCGCCGCAGGAGATGTCGGCCAGTTCCCCCGTCGAATCCGGGCAGAGCCGACAGCGAAACTGCGTGTGCTTGCTGAGGATGTCGCCCCAGGACTGCTCATAGCTCATGGAGCACTCCGCATCGCTTCGGGAGCTTGTCCTGGCCACAGTACGTCCCGGCCAGCCGCATCCGCGATACCGAAACTCCGTCACCTCTTCGGGGCGTACGCCCAACTGCGCCAGGATCGTTCTGGTTCCCTGCGTGCTCGGCGTGCCGGCACAGAAGATGGAAATGGCCAGGCGGATCGATCGTCCCTGGCCGTCGCCCAGAGCCTGACATTTGCGCAGGGCCACAACATCACAGGGCTTTCCCACAAACACAGATGCCTCGCCGTCGCGGTCGATTGTTCCCAACCCGGAACAAGGGGCAGCGGGAGCATACCGTGAGCCGGTTCGCACGAGCAACTCGTCCCGATTCCGACTGACAAAGGGACTGTTGTCCAGGGGATGCCCGGGCTTGCTGCCAATGTGAAGCACGCCCGGAGAACCCTGCTTCTCCAGGGCGAACAGCGACAGCGCCGTCGCAATTCCCCCGGACGAACCCAGGTAGCGGATCTCCGGATCCGTCGCATAGCCTTCCCAGACTTCCAGCACGTTACCCCACGCTTGTCGCAGCGAGTCCAGCGCCAGAGCGTGGGCGGGCGCGCCGTCTATGGCCGCCCCAGGACAAACCGCCAGACACGTCCCGCAGCGGGCGCAGCGGGCAGCATCTCTCGTCGGCCGAAGCCCATCGCCCTCAACGTCCACCAGGGTCAACGCCTCTTCGGGACACACGGAGACACAGGCGCCGCAGCCCAGACAGAGCCGCCAGGCAACGACATCGGAAACCGTGTCGAAAGGCTGTCTCATGCGTCGAGACCCTCCAGAAGGCGCGATACCTTCCGCCTGACCTCGGGCACGGTTTCGCGGAGCCGACAGGCGATCGCCTCGCGCGAGGCAAACGCCGTCTCGATGGTCGCAAGGATCTCATCGGCCTGCGACGATCTCATGTCCGCGACCAGATTCTCAACGCCAACAGTCTGGAAAACCCCTTTGAACTTCTTGCTGTAGGCGACCCCGACGGCCGGGATGTGCTGCGACAGCGCGGCAATGCACGAGTGCATCCGCGTCCCAACAAAGAAATCGCACATCCCAATGATGTACTTGACCTCGCCCTGGTCGTAGGTCCCTCGCGCCACGAACAGTCTCCCCGGATACCGAGCCGAGAGCCGCCCGTGCACGTCGAGACACGCGGCCAGATCATTCTCGACGTTGCCTTCGTATACGTCCGAGGGAATCACGTGCGGAACCAGCACGATCCGAACGCCTTCCTTCTGCATCAGCCGTTCCACGATGGCGTCCACCAGCTCTTTGTACGCGACCATCAATCCGAATTCATTGCCTCCGCGGTAGCCGCCGTAGTAGATCAGACCGCTGACATTCAGGCCAACGGTGGTCGAGGCGCCGTCTTGAGCCGCGTCCAGACCCTCCACATCGAGAGCCGCCGGCCGGCGCGGCTCCAGGAGAAACGCCACATCCGGGGCAAAGGCAATCCGGTCTTGCGAGTCGATGAGTCCCAGCAGTTCTTTGACGAAATCCAGGCCGGCCTGATCTCTGGAGTAGATTCTCCTGCTTCGCCGCAGAACGTAGCGAGCCATCGATCGCGACAACGCTCTCTTGAACGGCCCATACGTCTGAGGAAACAGGATCAGGTCTTTGCCCAATATCAGCGGCAGCATGCGGATCAAGAACGACTGAACAAACCGTCCCATACCGTAGATGTCGCTGAAACTGTCGCCCCCGGTGATATCCACGAACAACCGGCTGTCGAGCAGCACTTCTAGCGTGGCGTTGCGTCGGGCCAAGAACCTCTTCAGGCCGTCGAACGGAAACACCCGCAGCATGAGCACCAGGAAGAAGAGCACGCCGTAGTGGTGCGACAGAAACACGTTCCGGCAGAATCGGATCGGGACCTTCCGGATCGCCACGGTTCGGTCGGCCAGCTTCAGTCGATGGCAGCCCTCTTCCCGACTGCTCGCAAGCAGAATCACCTGCGCATCGGACCAGCGAGCCAGAATGCAGCGGACACTGCTCTCGGCCAGGGCGCTGACTCCGAGGTTACCCGTGTCGAAGGACGCGCCCAGCAGACACACCTGTGGGCCCCGGCTCGGCGTATCGGGCTCCGACGCGGCCTCATTCGAGACGGTCTGTCGCGGTTCTTCCGACAACATCGGCTCAATCATGCCCATCTCTCATCTCTGCCTGATGTTCCGAAGTGGCCCGTGTCCGAATCGGCGCACCGCTGTCGCCGGAGACACTCCCGCCGCGTTCTCACCGCGAGAAGACATAGTCCCTCGCGATCGAACGCAGACGCGGAGCAGCCAGATCCTTTGCGGATACGATCGGGTCTGCGACTTTCCAGTCGATCGCCAGATCCGGATCGTTATAGAGCACCGATCGCTCGTTCTCCTTCGAATAGAGCGAGGTACACTTGTAGAAGAAGACCACCTCCTCCGAGAGCACCGAAAACCCATGCGCAAAACCCGGCGGAATCCAGAACTGCAGGCAGTTCTCATTGCTCAGCTCGACGGCCACGTGTTCGCCGAAGGTAGGAGACCCGAAGCGAACGTCCACCGCCACATCCCAAACCCTTCCATAGAGCACCGTGGTCAACTTGCCCTGAGCGCTGGGACCGATCTGGTAGTGCAGGCCGCGTACAGTCCCCTGCCGCGAATACGAGCAGTTGTCCTGGACGAATTCGCCGGGCAGACCCACCTGTTCGTATTTGTCCCGGCTGTAGTGCTCGAAAAAGTACCCTCTCTGATCCCGGTACACATCCGGCTGAATCAACAGCAGGCCCTCAATTCGTGTCTGCGACACCCGCATCTTCGTTACCTCCCATCGGCGCTCGTGCCGCTCGACACCACGGACAGCGGCGAAGGCTGCGTCGGCTCTGTGCGGAAGCCGCGTGCGACGCTGCCCAAAACCGTCCGGATCCGCATCCGGTCATACTTGTCGAACGAGTAGAACGCCAGCACCGCCAGATAGACCAGCAGGCCCGCGCTCACGTACAAACCCAGCGCCGTCCAGGTCGATGGAGGGCGCAGCAGCTCCAGTCCCAGCCAGACTACAAGTGCCGCCGCCCCAGGAATCACCCCCTGGATCAGCACGTCCTTGAACCAGCGCCGCGGGGAGACATCGACCAGACGCCATCCCAGGGGCAGATTGACCGCAATGTTCGCTGCCGCCGCAATCAATCCCGCCCCTTGCAGGCCCAAGGCCCCCAGGTCCAGCCCTCCCACAAACACGAGAACCAGCGCCAGCCGAACCACCTGGATGGACGCAAAACGCAGCGCGATCGGGCGCATCCGGTTCTTCGCATGACACAGATCAGGCAGCATCCAGTGTGAGAACTCCCAGGTCGTGGGCAACAGTGCAAGGACCATGACAAAGGCCGTCTCAATGTACTCGGCGCCGAGGTACAGCGTGATCAGCTCTCGGCAGTACACCATCGCGGGCAGCGTGATGCACATGATCGCCCACAGACCATAGCGACCGCCACGCAGATACAGACGCTGCAATTGGTCGTCGCGTCCTGTGGCATGCATGGTCACCAGTTGCGGCACCAACGGGGCGGCGGCCACACCGGCCAGAGTGCACAGATGCCGCGTCGGCATCGTCGCAATGTGGTTCGACGTGATATCCCCCAGCGTGGCCAGCTTGTTCAGAAACAGCGGATCGAGCATCCTCTGAACAGACGATGAGCAATTGATCACCAGATTCCAGCCCCCGAAGCCCATAATCTGCCGCGCGATGCTCCAGTCGATCTGCCGGGCCGAGAACCGCATGGCCGGAACGTACCGCTGCGAAACCACGACCATGACCACCGAGGAAAACCATTGGGAAGTAACCTCCGCCACCACAACCCACAGGACGCGCGTGCTGACCCCAAACAACAGCGCGAACAGGATCGCAATCCTCACAACCTCCGCCGCGAGGCCGATCACGTTCTGCAGGACGAACCTCTGCTCGACATAGAGCCCGAACACAAATGGCGTCAGAGGCAACCGCAGCGCCGTGCAGCACACCAGCAGCCCCAGCATGATCCGAGCGTCCCATAACCGTCCGGCAGGAATTGTCAGGATGTGCCCGATGTGCCAGGAAAAAGTCAGGCCCGCGACAAGGCACACGACGGCCAGCCCGAGCAAAGGAACGGTCATCGTCGAGACGATGCTCGTGACTTTCTTGTCGTCTCCCATCGCATAGGCTTCGGTCACGAATCGCGCCAAACCCGCCGTGAGAAACAGGCTCAGCAACGGAATGAAGACAATCACACCGACAACGAGCGGATAGAGGCTGTATTCAACGTCCCCGATGCGGCGCAGGAGATACTGACTCAGCCAGATCAGCACGGACACGGAAAGGACGTACCGCACCACCGAACTGGCGGAGTTGATCAGAAGCAATCTCTTGCTGAGCTGGACCCGCGAATTCATGAAATGCCTTGAACCCGTCCTCCCGTCGGTTAGAGACACCGTGGCGGTGGCATTTGGATAGACTCCGTCCCCGTCGGCTGTTCCGACGAGCGAGATTCAAACCACTTGCAGGAATCTCGTTGATCTCAGATTCGTCGCAGCGATCCGTGCGTCAGTTGTTCTGCGAAGCCCCAGCGGCCGGCTCGGAGAACTCCCGGCGCGGGGTCGACCATCGCACCTGACCGTCCCGGTCCGGCAGAATGGCGAGAACTGAATCCGTCAGGACCGCCGCCAGCGACCGGGCCGAGTGCTCGACCGCCGAGCTGATTTGGACCTGCGCCACGTACCGCGCCGGGTCACCCGAGATGTTTGGGCGTCGACCGAGGAAACCAGAAAACTCCCCCTCCCGAAGGGTGACCTGTCCATTCAGGACATAGAAACTCAGGACGACGACCCGGTGATAATCCGGAGCCGGCTTGTAGAACCGGTGTATCAAACACCTGACCCTTCGGCCCAAATTCGTCTCGAACTCGGATTCCGACGTTCCATCGTGGAGCCAGCCGTGAGCGGGAAAACACCTCATGGGCTGGTGGCCGAGCATCCCCGCCGGACGCGAGGAACAGTAGACCACATACGCATCGCCCCACATCCGCTGCTCCTCGTTGACGTAGCGACGACTGATGTAGTCATCGGCGAAGTTCGTCCGCATATAGTCCTCTGTGGTACTGGGAATATCCAGCGTCTGGCCGACCCACCCGTCGACCTCTGTCGGGACCTCCGCTAGCGAAACCGGCGGCGGGATCGGCACAGGCTCTCCCAGTCGAGCCGCCGCGATGCGGTACGCAATGCCCGCTCCGACCAGCAGCAACACGACGATCCCGCCGGCACTCCACACCGATGCCGTGCCGCGTGAACGCCTCCCAGCGGACGTGTCTGGATGTCCGATTGCGACCCTGCGCCGATGGCTGTACATCTATGAGCATACCCTAAAGGTGGTACTTCGTGGTTCCCCACCGAACGTTCCACGGCTGAGTCATCCTAAAAAGATGCCGTCAGGGAAATGCAGCGGCCCCCCGGCTCGTCCGTGCGGGAAATCAGCAGTCAAAGAGCATCTATTCTATAAGCCGTATCGGCTGACTGTCAACGTGGCTCAAGCCAAAAATCGCCATTTGAGGGCCTGTCATGCCCCCCCGAGCGGCGGCTTGCTCGTGGCCGATAAAACAAAGCCAAAAAGAACACAAACAGGCTCTTTTATCGGAACCACGATCAGTGTATCATTCTCAGGGATACCAGGCGAGTTAGCTCCGTTCCGAGGCCGGCGGCCCCCCGGGTCCGCCTCGCCGCTCGGCACCTCGCACGCCAGGAGGGCGGAATCGATTTGTCCTTGATTCGCTTTGTTCGTACCGTTTACACAAAGAGCACGTACGCACAAACTCGATAGACCGCTTCCCGGGCGAGTTGCTCGCTCGTGTGGGAGGCAAAACAGTACACGGGGGAATCTATGTCTTACAGCACGCAAGTCCCATTTCCTGGCCTCCGTCGAAACGCACGTTTCGGCGCGCGGACCTGGATCGTCCTGCTGATCCTGACAGCGGCGCCGCTGGTCACCGCCGTGGCACCCGCCAGCGCCGCCACCTATTATGTGGATGCCACCCAGGGCAATGACAGCTATCCGGGAACGGCCCAGCAACCATGGAAGACCATGGGCAAGGTTCAGAGCATGGTGGCCCCCGGTGACACGGTCCGAATCCGCACGGGAAGCTACGGCTCTCTGGCACTGACCGGCACCAGCCCATGCGGCAGTTCCTGGAGTGCCCCGATAAAGTACGTCGCAGACACGGGACAGACCCCGACATTCTCCCGCATATCTGTCACAGGCGTGACGCGCAGTTGGTATCTGGTGTTCGACGGCCTGACGGTGGCAACCGGCCTCACACAGGACGCCATCGCCGTTTTGCTGAAGGACGCCTCGGCGGTCAAGGTCGTCAATTGCCGCATCACGGGGGGCTACGTGCATTATAAGCATGCCGGTATGCCCGCGTTCGGAGTCCGCCTTCTGTCGGACACTACAGATTACTACCAGGACGTCACCATCGACGGATGTGAAATCACCGGTTTCACCAGGGGCATCGGCCTGGGAGGATACGCCGGGACCGGGATCGTCTTCTCGGACAATACCATCTACAACACCGGCGGCAGCGGGATCTTGCTGAATGCCGGCGGCACGCGAGAGGGCAAGACCGTCGTCGTTTCGGGCAATCACATTTACGACCAGAACCCGACCGTCATACGCATGAACATCTACGGACAGAAGTCCGGCGACTTCCAGGCCAACGAAGTCGTGACGCAGGCGCAGACCGGAGCTTCCGGAACGGTCGTCTCGCAGTCATCCGAATACATCCAGATCCGACCGACGTCGGCGGCCGCTTTCGCGACGGGATCGGGCAGGACCATCAGCGGGCAGAGCAGCGGCAGAACGCTGGCCAGCCCCACCAAGATCGAATTCGTCGAGGGCGAGCATGGCAGCGGTTTAGAGATACGCACCCGCAACTTGATCGTCCGAAACAACATCATCCACGACAGCGGAAACACACGAGGTATCCGATGCTATCCGGGACACTACGACGGACAGAACGGCCACCCGAGCGGCGGCTACAGCAACATGCTCATCGAGAACAATCTCGTCTATGATACGAAGAACAGCAATGCCGTGGAGTGTCCGGAGAGCGGCGAGAACTTCGTCTTCCGCAACAACACGGTGATCGGACAGAACCGGGATGGACGAACCGGCCCCTATTACTACGAGGTCGCCCTGTACATCTCAACTGTATCGGGCGTCGACGGATCGAGCATGGTCATCGCCAACAACATTCTCGTCGGCATCACGGGAACGCCTCCGGCCAAGGCGACGGTCAAAGGCAACGTGATGTATGTGATCGGCGACCATCAAACGGGGTGGAAGACCACCGCCAACTACCCCGGTAACATCATTGTCAAGGCAGACGACGGATCGGCTCATCCGAACTACTTCGAGGGCTCCGGCAGTTTCTTCGTGGGCGGCGCGCTGTTCGACCAGTACAGCTACATGTTCCCCAACAACAACACGCACGGCAAGAACCTGAACGACGCGTACAAACTGGCCGCCGGCGCCGGGGCTGTCGGATTCGCCAACGCGCAGTACGTTCCCACCACCGATCTGAATGGGAATTCGAGAAAGGCTCCCCACGATGCGGGGTGCTATGTGATCAACTCGGTCACCCCTGCCAACAGGGATTCCGTGCCTGAGCCGGACACAACTCCGAACGACCCACCCTCCAATCGCAGCCCCGTCCTGGCGGCGGTCGGGAACAAGTCGGTCAGCGAGAACGTGCGGTTGACCTTCTCGATCAGCGCAACGGACCCGGACGGAGATTCGATCACGTACTCCGCGACTGGACTGCCCAGCGGGGCGAGCTTCTCCAACCAGACGTTCAGTTGGACCCCTACATACGCGCAGGCGGGGACCTACCAGGTCACGTTTATCGCCAATGACGGTCAGAGTCAGGACTCGGAAACGATCACCATCAGCGTGGTCAACGTCAATCGGGCTCCCACGCTCAGTCAAGTCGGGAACCGCTCCGTCGATGAGAACCACGCTCTGACGTTTTCCGTTACCGCGAGCGATCCGGATGGAGATGCCATCAGCTACTCGGCCACCGGTCTGCCCTCCGGAGCGAGCTTCGGGGGCGGCAGCTTCAGTTGGACGCCTTCGTCATCTCAGGTCGGCTCCCATAATGTCACCTCTGTGGCCAGCGACGGGAACAGTCAGGCCAGTGAAACTGTAACCATTTTCGTCGTGGGTGCGAGCCCGGACGGCACGGCGCCGGTGGTGGCCCGTTGTTCGCCGGAGCCTGACGCCATTCAGGTGTCGCTGAACAATCTCGTGACTCTGCACGTGACCGACCAGGGCAGAGGCGTGAGTCCCGATTCCGTTGCGATTCGAATCGATGGCAACACCATCTACCAGGGCAATATAGACGTCTACCAGAGTCCGCACGGACGATGCAGTCGATCCGGTACGCCGAATGACTACCGGTTCATCTACCAGACCAGCCAGGCATTCGAGTTCGACCACACGGTCACGGTGCAGGTCAATGCGGCCGACCGCGCTGGCAACACCATGAACACCCATGCGTACTCCTTCACCACGGAGATGCGTGCGTTCGGAAGCAATCGGACCGTCACCCGCGACTGCGGTGTGGAGGGATCGAAGAGCAGCCCGGCCACCGTCGGTGATGCGACCGGGAACGTCTGGGTGGTGTGGTGTAACGGTACGGAAGGAAGCCGGGACATCTATGTGAGCACGATGGCCGCAGGAACGCAGGCCTTTGACACACCGGCGCCCATCACCACCGCGGCTTCCGACCAGTGTCACCCTGACATCGCGCAAGACCGCGATGGAGTCCTCTATGTGGTCTGGCAGGACAAACAGCGCGGCAACTGGGACATCTTTGTCGCGATGTCGTCGGACGGAATCACGTGGTCGCGTCCGATTCCGGTGACCAACTCCGACCACAATGAAACCAATCCGGCGGTGACCACCGACAGCCAGTCGCCCAGCCGGGTGTACATCGCCTGGCAAGACGATCGAGACGGCCAGGCCGACATTTTCGCAATCAGCTCGACCAATGCCTTCGCCGACGCCTTGTCTTCGCGTCTGACCAGCGATCCGGCCGACCAGATCACGCCGGACGTGGTGGTGGGTGCGGACAACGTTGCCTATGTCGTCTGGACCGATATGAGAAACGGCCAGGCGGATATCTACGGCTCTGCCTCCACCATGTCGAGCTGGGCCAATGTCCCAATCGTCAAAACGAAAAGCAAACAGACCGATCCCGTCATCGCCTACGACGGAGACTCCTCCATGCTGCACCTGCTGTGGGTGGATGATGCTCCGGGGAATGCGGATATCTATCACGCCGCCTTCAATGCCCTGCCGGCCAGCCCTGTCACCGGTACGAGCATCATCGACGATACCTCTCGCGCCGGCCAGTCTGCCCCTGCCATCGCATGTGCAGCGGGTTCGAGGGTCTTCGCCTGCTGGCAGGACCTGCGTCATGCCCGCCGGCGTACGACGGACACCGATCTGTTCATCGCGGAGTTGGGCCCTGGCTCGGCAGGAACCAACATCTTCGTCGGGGACGATGGCACGAATTCCGGCCAGCGTGAGCCGGCCATCGGTGTCGACAGCTACAACAACCCTTATGTCGTCTGGACGGACGCGCGTAGCTCGCGCACCGAGATCTACAGCACAGCAACTACGTTCGTCGATCCGATTCCGCTGGATGCCAAGCAGGTCGTCGCCTCGGTAGGCGCCACGATCGGTGTTGATCCGGCGGCCATTGATGAGCCGGACGACGTGTCCGTCATTGTTCCGCCGGGAGCGTGTCAGTCCGACGCAAGAATTTCCATCTCCCGGATTCTGAATCCACCGGTGGCGCCGGCCGAATGCCTCGGCAGCTATGACTTCGGCCCCAGCGGTATCGACTTTGACGTGCCGGTGACCGTGACGATCCCCTACCGCTTCAGCGGAACGGGCGGCTCGGCGAAACCCTATTGGTACGATTCGCTCACCGGAGCCTTGAGCCAGAGCGGCATCACCGATATCGAGAACATTGTGATCAACGAAAACCTCAGTGCCCTGCGGTTCAAGACCACGCACTTCACGCCGTTTTACCTGGTGGCCTCCGATCCGGAGCCCGAAGACAGCGATGAATTCCCCGGGGGATGCTCGGTTTCTGCCACCGGCCACGGCTCGCCAAAGGAACTGGTCGTGCCCTACTCCATCGTTGCACTCGTGATGGCCGTTCTGAGGCGACGGGACCGGAGAAGACGGCATTCTCTCGAAACGACCGAAGGATAACAACTGAATGGATTCCTCGCGCGTACAATCCGGCCCGGCCGGCTCGGCATCACTCGTCGAGCCGGCCGGCCCTTTTTGCGACCATGGCATCCCGCATCCGGCTCGGCTGGCGGCCGAGACGGCCCTGGTCACCGCCGGCGTGTTCCTGGCGGCACGCCTTGTCTGCATGGGACCGGTCGCCGGGCTCCAGTGGCTCCTGATCCCCGCCATTCTCGTGGCGGCTGCCTTGCTCCCCACATGGACGACGCGACGCGAATTCCCGCGCATCGGCCTTGACCATGTCCGACAGACACTCTGGACTGTCATCACGGTTCTCGTCTGTGTCCTGCCCATCACATTCGCGGGAATCTGGATTGCAGTACGCTTGCGCCTTCCCATTCCCTTGCGACCGGCCATCGACGCTCAAGACGGCTGGCTGGCCTGGCCGCTCTACCAGCTCTTGTATGTCGCGGTCGCCGAGGAGCTGTTCTTTCGCGGCTATCTACAGGCCAACGTCATGCGGTTACTCGCCGCCCGTTCATGGCGATCGCGCACCGTTCCGCAGTCCATCGCCATCGTCACCTCCGCAGGCTGCTTTGCGCTCGCCCACGTCTTCGTACAGGGTGACGTCGTGGCCCTCGTAACGTTCCTGCCCGGCCTCCTTTTCGCTTGGCTGTTCATTCGCACCCGCTCGCTGCTGGGCCCCATCCTGCTGCATGGGCTCGCCAACATCAGTTACGGGATCATGGCACTCATGCTTGCGTAGCCGCACACTCGCAACCTGGCCAGCACCCCTGCACGGGCCACCCTCGCCCGATAATATACATCTCGCCGTTACATCGCTCTACTTATCCGACCATCCACCGCCCTCTCACTCCTCCGTGTCAAGTGGCCACCCTCCCAGGACGATAGAGTCAGCAGCGATCAGAGTACGTTTTTGGGAAAGATGACAGATGAACGACAGGCAGATATCGAGGCTGTTCTGGGGAGCCAAGGCCCTGCTCGTCGCCGCCTTGCTGTATGTGGCGATCGAGGCAATTTGGCGCCCCTCTGAGCCAGCGCCCGGACTGAAGCCGAAGGCCGTCTCGGGCGGCGAACGCGTCTCCAACGAAACCGGGCGGGCGCCAGACTCCCAGCCGGTCGCCGACTATTCCGTCATCGTCGAGAGCGGCCTGTTCGGGGCCACGGATCAGACGAACGCTTCGCCGACCTTGTCGTCCCCGCCGGCCGGCCCCCTGCGTTCGGCCGAAGCCCTCGGGCTGCGACTGGTGGGCATCGTGGCGGGCGGTCCCGCGACGTCCCGCGCCATCATTGAAGACATGGCCACCCAGGCAACCAGCCCGTACAGGATCGGCGATGCCATCGCGTCCGCCACGATCCAGTCCATCGAATCGGACCGAGTCGTTCTGATCCACAACGGACAGAGCAAGGTGCTGGTGCTGCATGCCGGCCGAGCCGCCAAAGGCCCGGCGCCGTTCGACGCCAACAACGTCGGTCAGGCGAATCCGCAGCGGCCTCTCGAGGCGGTCCAACCACCCTCTGCCCCTTCCGCTCGCCTCGGGTATGTGGAGGATCTGTTCCGCAGTGCCACGATCGAGCCGTACGTGAAGAACGGACGCACGGAAGGATTGAGGATCACCGGTCTCGAACAAAGCCCGCTGGCCGCAATCGTCGGGTTGAGGAATGGCGACATCGTTCAGACCGTCAACGGCCAGAGTCTCGACAGCAAACAGAAAGCATTCCAGGTCCTTAAGAAGGCCAGAACGCAGTCCACTATCAACATGCAACTGCTGCGGAACGGCAAGACCAAAGACCTGTCACTGGACTTGTGAGATAGCGGAGAACACTTTGAATACGAAACATCACAGCCCCTCGATAGACTCCTCATGCCGGGCGCACGTCGCCCGGGCGCACGTTGTTCGTCAATTCGGCCCGCCGGTCATGGCCTTGTGCATCCTTGCCCTGACATGTATCGGCTGTGGCGGACGCGCCGTTTCGTCCAGCGAGGTCGGTCCGATCCAGCCGCATGGGCGAGCCCGACAGAGAGCCTCGCAGCCAATCGACCAGCCGCCGACTCCGGTTGTCGAATCCCCGTCGGATCTCGCTCCGACAACGTCCGAGGCCGAGACGCGCAACGTCGTCGCTGCCCAGCCGTCGGCAATGCCGACCTGGAATATTCCACAGGCTACGACAGTGGAATCGGACGTCTGGACGACTGTCCCCGAAGTTATGGACACTCCGATCGAAAGAATGCCCTCGCCCCAGCGCATCAGCATCGGCGCCAGCGAGTCCGCAGCGCCGCCTGCTGCCGTGCCGGACCACGGTTCCGCCGCGTCCCCCGAACCATCACGCGGACGTGACGAAATGGTGCAGGTCAACTTCGAGGACGTGGATATCCGGATCGTCCTGAAAACCATCGGTGAGATCACAGGCATCAATTTCATCCCGCACCAGAGCGTCAGCGGGACCGTGACGGTGATGTCGCCAACGCCGGTTCCATTGGGGGAGATCTACCCGTTTCTCCAGTCGATCCTGGACGTGGCTGGATACGCCGCGGTCGAAACAGACAACGCGGTGAAGATCGTCCCGAAAGCCGAGGCCAGTAAACGCAATCTCGATGTGCGCATCGGCGCTGATCCCGAGACGATTCCGAAGAGCGATACGATGGTCACGCAGATCCTCCCGCTGAAGTACGCCGACGCAGCCGAGATCAGCCAGATCGTTCAGCCGCTGCTGTCGACAGGGGCCCTGATGGCGACCTATCCAAAGACCAATTCGATCATGGTCACGGATACGTCCGCCAACATCCACCACATCGCGCAGATCGTCGCGCAGCTCGACGTGGAGGGCTCCCGAGAGAACGTGCTGCTGTTTCCGTTGACCTACGCTTCGGCCCAGGTGCTCAGCGAACAGATCATGCAGATCCTGGACGAAAACCAGGCCGTTGCCTCCGCGGCCGGCCGGACACGGTCTACGCCGGCCGTGGGCCAACGCACCAGAGTCCTGCCGGACGATCGGACCAACGCCCTGATCGTCGTGGGCGACACACAGGATATCGACACGATCCGGCGGCTCGTCGCCCAGCTCGACGTCGAACGGCCGACCAACGCCGGCAACGTCCACGTGACCTATCTGAAGAACGCCGACGCCAATGATGTGGCGCCCGCGTTGGAGGCGGCGCTGGCCGGCATGCGGGTGACCGACCCGGCCGATACGCGACTGCCGATCCAGGTGACCGCCGATCCGAGCACGAACTCGCTCATCATCGTGGCCTCCCCTCAGGACTTTGCCATGATCTCACAGATCGTCGAGAAGCTCGATATCGTTCGCGAGCAGGTCCTGGTCGAGATGACGATCCTGGAGATCGGCGAAGACACTCTGAAGGAACTGGGCGTCGACTGGGCAACGCTGGATGAGGCCGTCTCCAACAGCGTCCGTGGCTTTGCGGCAACGAACCTGGGACCCTTCGTCAACTATGCCCGCGGCGACCTCGAAGGTCTCGCCGTGGGCGCCTGGAAAGGCGACAACATCGGCGCGTTGCTGCAAGCGCTGCAAAAGGAGTCCGGAGTCAATATCCTTTCGACGCCGCACGTCCTGACGTCGAATCACCGCACGGCCAAGATTGTCGTGGGCGAAAACACCCCGTTCGTCGTCCAGTCGCGCATCACCGAGACGACGGACCTCCTCACGCCCACCGTGATCAAGCAGTACGAGTACAAGGACGTGGGCATCACGCTGGAGATCACGCCGCACGTCAACCAGGGCGGGCCCGTGCGACTCCAGATCGACAGCGAATTCACGAAGCTGGTCGAGAGTGTGACCGCCTCGTCGTCGGATACGCCGACCACCGCCAAGCGCAGCGCCCAGACAATCGTCACGATGAACAGCGGCAACACCGTGGTCATCGGCGGCCTGATCCGGGACGACAAGACGCAGGTCCAGAACAAGGTCCCGCTCGTCGGCGACGTGCCCGTGGTCGGGAATCTGTTCCGATGGCAGCGAGACCGCGTGCAGAAGACGAACCTGCTGATCTTCATCACCCCGTACGTAATGACCAGCCAGGAGGAGCTGCAACAGGTGACGGAGCAGAAGAGGGAACAGATGCTTCCGCTTCTGGAAAACAGTCGCTGATCCCTGGGGGTCGGACAATCCGTACGTGGATCGCATCCGTGCGAGGAGGTTGATTCGTGAAAACAGGACAGGCCGAACGGATAGAAGGCCAACAGCTTTGGAAGATCGCGCCCGAGCAGTTGAACGCCGATCTCGTGCGACGACTGCCGCTTGAATTCCTCAAGAAGCAGTGCGCGATCCCCATCGTGATGGAGGACGGCAGCACGGCGGTGGCTCTGGCGGACCTGCTGAACGTCGAGGCGTACGACGCCATTGTCGGCGTCCTGGGTCAGGCCTGTCCCCGCGTGCGGTGTCCGGCGCCGGAGATCGAAAACGCCATCAGCCAGTGCTACTACCACGCCGCCGAAGGCGAACGCGACGCGGACGCGCTCGGCGAAACCTACGCGCCCGACAACAGCGCGAGCACCAGTTCGGTGCAGACGCATGCGGAAGACCTGCTGAACATCGCCAACAAGGCCCCGGCGATCAAGCTGGTCAACAAGATTCTGTTCGAGGCGGTTCAAAGCCGGGCCAGCGACATTCACATCGAGCCTTATGAAGCGGAGGTCAAAGTCCGCTTTCGAGTGGACGGCGTGCTGCACAACGTCCTGAGCCTGCCGAAACCGCAGGCCGCGCCGCTGTTGTCGCGTCTGAAGATCATGGCCAATCTCAATATCGCAGAGCATCGACTGCCCCAGGACGGGCAGAGCCGCGTGCGCATAGGCGACGAGCTGGTGGATATCCGCGTCTCGGTGATCCCTACCGCCGGCGGCGAACGCGTGGTGCTCCGACTGCTCGACAGGGGCCGAGGCCGGCTTAGCCTCGAAGACGTGGGCTTTACGCCCGATCTGTTGAGAGTCTTTCGCGAGCTGATCGGCATCTCGCATGGAATCATCCTGTTGACCGGCCCGACCGGCAGCGGCAAGACAACGACGCTGTACGCGGCGCTCAACGAACTCAACAGCGAAGAACGGAACATCCTGACGGTGGAAGACCCGGTCGAGTACCAGTTGCCTGGAGTCGGCCAGATGCAGATCCGGCCGAAGATCGAACTGACCTTCGCCAGTTGCCTGCGCCATATCCTCCGGCAGGACCCCGACGTCATCATGATCGGGGAGATTCGCGATCTGGAGACGGCGGAAATCGCCATCCAGGCGTCGCTGACGGGTCACCTGGTGTTGAGCACGCTTCACACGAACGACGCCGCTTCGGCGGTCACCCGGCTGATCGACATGGGCATCGAGCCGTACCTGATCTCCTCGTCTGTCGTCGGAGTGATGGCCCAACGCCTCTTGCGCGTGATCTGTCCCGACTGCAAGCAGCCCTATCACCCCCAGGACGTCGAAGAAGTCAAAGCCGAACTGAGGCGGCTTGGCCAGAGCCGGGTTCAGTTGTATCGAGGGGGCGGATGCGAGAACTGCCTCCGCACCGGGTACATCGGGCGAACGGGGATCTTCGAACTGATGCTGGTCGACGATCAGATTAAAGACCTCATCATCCAGCGTCGCGGCGCGCACATCATCAAGGAAGCCGCCGTGCAGAAGGGAATGACAACGTTGCGCGAAGACGGTATGCGCCGCGTCCTGGCCGGTGTCACTACCCTCGAAGAGGTCTACCGGGTCACGCAGGACAGCGTCAAGACAAGCCGAGAGGTGGGCAGCCATGCCGGCCGTTGAACCACAGATCCAACTGCGCCTGCGAAGGACGAATGCGCCGGCCCGCCCGGCGTCGACGCCGGGCCGCGCTCCTCGGACACAGGGACAGGACCTGCTCCGACGCGCAAGCACCAGGGATCTGAGCCGTCTGGCCCGCCAGTTGTCCACGCTGCTGCATGCGGGGATGCCGCTGGTGCCGGCCCTGTCGGCCCTGGTCGAACAGATGCAGGGAACACCGCAGAACCGCCCGGTCCGTTGGGGATACTCGGCCGATCCGCTGGCTCCGATCGTGGCACGCGTTCGCGACGACGTCAATGCCGGCAGCAGTCTGGCGGAGGCTCTGGGCAAACACCCCCATCTGTTCTCGCCGCTGTTCGTCAACATGGTTGCCGCCGGAGAGACCAGCGGCGCCCTTGAAGCAGTGCTGGCGCGCCTGGCGGACATCCTCGAGAAACGCGTGCAACTGACCGGCAAGGTCAAAGCGGCCGTCGCCTATCCTGCGATGATGGCGGTCGTCGCGGTCGGCGTGGTCCTGTTTCTGTTGTCTTTTGTGGTGCCCAGCATTTCGGAACTCTTCGTGAAGATGAACCAGGAGTTGCCTCTGCCGACCCGAATACTCATCGGCATCAGCAGCTTTGCCAGATCTCATGTAGTGCTCATCCTCGTCGCCGTTGGCGGGATGGTTGCCGCCCTGGTGGGCCTGGCCAGGACACAGGACGGCCGTCGGTGGATGGACCGGATCAAACTCCGGCTGCCCCTGTTCGGTCCGTTGTTCTTCAAGCTGGAAGTGGCCCGGCTGACGCGAACGTTGGGGACGCTGATGAACAGCGGCATCCCCGTCATCACCGCGATGGAAATCAGCCAGAAGATCAGTCAGAACCACGTAATGACCGAGGCAACAGAGCACATCAAGGAAGGGGTCCATCGAGGGGAGACGATCGCCAACGCGGTCCGGGCGACCGGCCTGTTCCCGCCGGTGGTCTTCCACGTGATTCAGACCGGCCAGATGACCGGCACCGTCGAGGATGGCCTGCTGAACATCGCGGAGATGTACGATGGCGAAGTCGAGGCCACTGTGCGCACCCTGACGGCTCTGCTCGAACCGATGATCCTGCTGCTGATGGGTGGCGTGGTAGGCTTCATCGTTCTTTCGATTCTGCTGCCCATCTTCGAAATCAATCAGGCTTTGTAGGGAACCATGCCATGCAAGACCGAGCGGTTCATACGATGCACCGACAAAAGGGTTTCACTCTCATCGAACTGATGATCGTCGTGGTGATTCTGGGCCTGCTGGCCACGATCATCATGCCGAAGATTCTGGGCCGTCCGGAACAGGCCCGCCGGGTCAAAGCCAAAGCCGACATCCGCAGTATTCAGTCGGCGCTGGCCCTGTTCAAGACGGACACCGGCCGTTTTCCGACTACGTCCGAGGGTCTCGAAGCTCTGGTCAATGATCCGGGTATCAAGGGCTACAATTCCGACGGATATCTCGACGCCGTGCCCGTTGACCCGTGGGGCAACAAGTACATCTACATAAGCCCCGGCGTCCACAGCAAGGATTATGACCTGGTGTCGTTGGGCAAAGACGGTGAGATCGGCGGCGTGGAGGACGACGCGGACATCGAATCCTGGGACCTTCAGAGCTGAGATGGCGGCTGTACACGAACTGCGGACAAAAGACCATGAACCGTCGCAGAATCCGATGGAAAGCATTTACATTCCTCGAAGTCCTCATCGCGCTGGCGATCGCGTCCATCGCGCTGTTGGGCCTGCTCCGGCTGCATCTGCTGAGTCTGGCCACGGCCGACGCCGCCCAGGCGACGACCCAGGCGGTGTTCGTGGCCCAGGCCCGGATCGCGGAAGCCTCCACAGAAGGATTCCCCAGACAGGGAACCACGTCGGGCACTGTTGAGAGAAACGGGCAACTTTACACCTGGAAGACCGAGGTCCGAGGCATCGCCGGACCAGGCAGCAGTCGTCTGCCCCAGGATGGTCTGCGCGAGGTTTCCACTACCGTTACGTGGACGCAGGCCTCAGACGAGAAGACGATGACCATGACAACGTATGTGGCGGACACCCGAATCCATGAGTGAACGGCGCCTTAATCCCGGTTTCACACTGCTTGAGATGCTCGTCGCACTGGCGATGATCGCCACGATCGTCTCGATGGTGTATGGCAGCTACGCCGCCACGTCACGGTCGATGGAGGCCTATGACAGCCGCCTGACGTGCTCGCAGCGGGCCGACATGGTTCTGCGCCTGATGGCCAGGCAGCTTCGGTGCGCGTACCGTCGCCCCGATGAGCCAAACGCCACAGAGTCGAACCAGGCCAGTGAGACTCGCCGGCCGAAGCCGCGCCCCGCGTTTCTCGGCGGCACCCGAAATCCGCACGGCGAGGTGCTGGACTTCCTGACCACGGCCCCCCTCGGCGGCGGGCCAAACGGCTCGCAGGGCCTTGTCCGCGCAGGCTACCGGCACGATCCGGCGACACGAACGCTGGCAGTGCGCGGTCGGCCCGCCACCGACTCGATCCATACGGACGATGCGGCCGCGCAGTGGCAGACCGTGCTGCACCAGGTTGCCGACGTCGAGATTGAATTCCATGACGGCCTCCGATGGCAATCTCAGTGGAATTCCGACACGAGCGGGAGGCTGCCGCGGGCCGTAAGATTTGGCCTCACGGTGACGGACGAGGAAAACCGCGTTTATCATTGCGCCACCGTGGTGGAGATACTGAACGCCGCGACCGATCGGAAGAACGTGAGGCAAACGCGATGAACGGCCCCACATATCGATGCCATCGGAACGGATTCATTCTCGTGGTCGTCCTGGCCATGGTTCTGCTGCTGTCGGCCCTGCTGTTTGCGTTCCACCGTACTGCACGCGGGAGCCTGGAAATGGCGGAGAGCCTGCGTCAGTCCGAACGGGCGATGCAATGCGCCCGCGCCGGCCTGAGCCTGGCCATCGCCGCTGTTGCGGAAACCAACGACGTGACGAATGACCACCGTTTCGCCGACCTGCGAACCGGAGAAGAGGCATTCACGATCAATGGCGGCACCTGCACCGTGACCATCACGGAAGAAAGCGGCCGGATCAACGTCAACACACTCAAGGACGAGAACGGCCAGCTCCATCGAAGGCATATCGACCAACTGCTCCGACTGATCGACCTGTTGAACCGCCGGAAGGACGCCGGGCAGCGCATCGGGTACGAGGTGGTCGCCGCCATCATTGACTGGATCGATCCGGATGACGAAGTCACCCTGTTGCCGTTCGTCAATGCCGCTGGTCAGGGCGCTGAGAGCGGCTACTATCAGGCTCTCAGACCTTCCTACCGATGTCAGAACGGGCCGATGGACACCATCGATGAGCTGCAATGGGTCAAGGGGATCACGCCGGAGGCCTTCGCCCTCCTGCGTGACCTGCTGACAACGACCGGCAGCGGGCGGATCAACATCAACGCCGCTCCCCAGCTTGTCATCGAGTCGCTCTGTGAGCAAATGGACTCGGCCCTGGCCCGCATGATCGTTCAACGACGCGAATTCAAGCCGTTCGACACAGTGCCCGAACTCCGGCAGGTCCCGGGAATGACCGATAATGTCTACCTGGCCATCCAGGACGCGATCGAAGTCCAGCCCAGAGACGCTTATTACCGCGTCAATACGCAAGGACGGATCGAAGATCGGACCTTGGGAATTGAAGCGCTGCTCCACCGAAACACGCAGACGGGAAATGTCGATATTATCCTCTACCGGGAGTCATAACCGCAACGCGCTTCGTTAAGGCTTCGGAGGAAGGACAAAAGGCAGGATCATGGTGAAGAACTCGATAGGCATCGACATTGGCCGCTTCCATCTGCGGGCCGTGCAGATCGCGCAGACCGCCGAAGGACCCCGCATCGAGAGGGTCTTCGGCAAGCCCACGCGGCGAAGCACGGACCGCCCCGTCGACATGCTGCGCGCATTGACGACCGAGCAGGGATTCGACCGGCATGCGGAGGTGACGGTATGCCTTCCCCACCAGGCGATCTTCTTCGCCGATCTCGAAGTGGACAGCGCCGCCCTGAACCGGCTCCGTGCCGGAGATCCGTCGAGCTTGCGGGACGACTTGCCCATTGTCGCGGAGAAGGCCATCGTTCAGGTCTGCTCCACCCGACAACTGCCGAACGGACGGCATTCGGCGCTGGTGGCGACGACGTCAACCGATCTGCTCCGGGAAGAGCTGACACTTCTGGACGAGGCCAAGATCCACGTGACTCGGATCGAGGCTCCGATCACGGCGGCGTGTACAGCGGTCGGCTACAACCATCCGGAGAGCCAGGAGGGAACGGCGGTCATCGTGATGATCGACGAATCGGTTCTGAGCATGGCGGTGCTTCAGCAGGGAAGCCTGATCATGATCCGGAACATCCCCCTCCAGATCTCCCGCGACAGTGACATGGAATCCATCAGCCGGCAGGTGACGGGGTTGCTCGATCGCGAGATCGAGATCACCTGGCGAAGGCTCTTCGGTGTCGATGCACAGGCCGATCTGCGGGTCTTCCTGATCGCATCCTCCGCCACAATCCTGCCCCTGGCCGCCGCGATGCAAGAAGAGATCGGCTGCCAGGTGATTCCGGTGGACCCGTATGCGTGCGTCGAACACGATGAGACGATTCGTGTCGGCTTTCCCATCTGCGTGGCCGAGGGGCTCGCCCTTCGTCCGCTCCTGCCGCGCGAGGCCGCCCAGGTCGATTTCCTGCACGCGCATACGACGCAGACACAAGACGCGTCGGGCCTGAGAAAGGAACTCCTGGTCTGTGGCGGTCTGCTGGCGGCAACGGTGGTGGTGTGGATTCTGGGGCTGTTCGTTCATCTTTCACGCCTGGAATCCCAGTACACACACCTCAAGAGACAGATTCAGGATGTGTTCGAGCAGACCTTGCCGGAAGAGAAATGCGTGAACGCCCTGGTCCAACTCCAGCAGAAACTCGGTTCATTCCGCGACGACAGCGGATGGCTGGCGTCGTTCCAGCCGGGGCGGCTGCCCCCCCTGGAGATTCTGAGCACACTGAGCGTGCATCACCCCACGGACGGGAATCTGGAATTCGATGACGTGTTCATTGCCGGTGACTCCGTCCGCGTGACAGGCCACTGCGACTCCTTCGCCACACTCAGCGGATGGCAGCGCCTGCTGGAGGAGATTCCCGGCTTTGAGATCGTGGACCAACCCAACCCCGGCAGAGACGCCAAGACGGGATCGGTGCGATTCACCCTTTCCCTGTCGTCCAGAAAGACGGTGCAGTGAATGATCCAATTGACCCGAAGAGAACGACGTCTCGGCATCAGTGTGGCGGCCGCCTTGGTCGTATGGAGCATCTACGCGCTGGTGATCCAGCCCATGCGGGATCGAGTGCAACTGCTCGGGCGGATGATCCCGGAGAAACGGAGCGAACTCCGCGAGGTCCAGGCCAAGAGCGCCGAATACCTCGCGTTCCAGCGCGAGTTCGACAAAGTGCAGGAACGCATGGCCCAACAGGATTCGGACTTCCAGTTGTTGCCATTCCTGGAATCCCTGACCGAGCAACACGGCCTGAAGGCGTACCTGGTGAGGATGCAGCAACAGGATGCGCCGGCGGCAAAGCCCGGGTACTCCGAAACCATCGTGGAGATCGGGCTGGAAGCCATTCCTCTGCGTCACCTGATCGGCTTTCTCCGCGCGCTGGAAAACTCGGCCGTGGCAGCCCAGGTTGCCAGCCTTCACATCCGCAAGCAGACGCAGGGCAACGGGCAACTCGACGCGACGATCCAGATCAGCGGCCCCAGAACCGTTCAGGCCCCCGTCGCTTCCGACCGGTCTGTCTGACAGCGTCGCGGCCGCGTCTCGTCCCCTCGCGGCCTGGCAGTTGGAGGCGTCACCGGCCGGCGGCTCAACCACTCGGATCGGTCCGGCCGCGCGGCGTGGGGTTGCGATAGGGTCTGTCTGATGGTATAGACACCTGGAAGGACGTCCCCCGAACCACGGTGAAACGGATGGCAAGAACGAAGACACACAAGACGCGCCGATGGGAAGACCTGCCTGATGAGGAGTTGCTCCAGGTACGCGTCCGGGACCTCGGACTCCAGATTCCCGGCTCTTGCGTCGAACCCTTCGTCCGGGAGCTGTACGACGAGTTGGCCGCAAAAGGCATTTCCTGCCACCCGACGTGCTATCTGGCCGACGAATGGCTCACGCCGGACAAAATCCCGACGATCGGCATACCGTTCTGCCTGGCCCATCCGCGCCTCAGAAAGCTCGAAGAGACGATGATGTATGAGGTCGAGGGAGGCGATCCGGTAGTCTGTATGAAGCTGTTGCGCCACGAATGCGGTCATGCGCTCAACTACGCCTACCGGCTCTACCGCCGCACACGTTGGCGCCAGATGTTCGGATTGTTCTCCGCCCCCTATTCCAACTCCTACTCCTATCAGCCGTACTCGCGCCGGTTTGTCCTCCACCTGGAGGACAACTATGCCCAATCGCATCCGGACGAAGACTTCGCCGAGACGTTTGCCGTCTGGCTCACACCCGACAGCGCCTGGCAAGAGAAATACAAGGACTGGCCGGTCATCAAGAAGCTCCAGTATGTGGACCACGTGATGCGGCAGATCGCCGACCGCCCTCCGATCGTGACGTTCAAGGGCCATCCGCCCTACTCGGCCGCTCGCATGACGTCCACCCTGGCGGCCCACTACGAACGCAAACGGCGCATTCTGGGCACCGAGTTCCATGGCTATTATGACGACAGTCTGCGGGATTTGTTTGCCGCAGACCGTGCCGCGCATTCCGCACGCAAGGCCTCCCGCCTGGTGCGCTCTCATCGGGCCCGACTGGTCAACAACGTCACCCGATGGACCGGCCATCGCAAGTTCGACATTTTCCAGCTCGTGAATCGGCTGGCTGCGCGATGCGAGGCGCTGGGGCTCTCGGCAGACGGTGGTGATGAAGAGACCATGATCGGCCTGACCGCCATGGTCACGGCAATTGCCAGCAACACCCTGACCGTCAGCAAGAAACGAAGGTGAGCATGACTCGACGATTGCACATCACGGTTCTGGTGGACCCGGCTACGGTTCCGCCGGACGATCCGGAGTTTCGAGACTCCGAGGGCAAGACGATCACCGAATACCATGTGTGCCATGCGCTGCGCGGCCTGGGCCACCGCGTCAGCGCCATGGGGGCCGAGTATGACATTGCATCGGTGGCCACGACGCTGAAGCAGCAGGCGCCGGACCTCGTATTCAACCTGACCGAGCAGTTCTGCGGCGACCGGCAGATGGACAAGAACATCGCCGCACTGCTCGAACTGCTCGACATTCCGTTCACCGGCGCCGGCGCGATGGGACTGTTGCTGGCGCGCGACAAGAGGCTGTGCAAGCAGATTCTGCGACTGCACCGCATCCGCGTTCCAAATTTCATCTCTCTGCCGTACCGCCACAGGGTGCGCGTACCCGCCAATCTGCCTTATCCGATGGTGGTCAAGCCCGCCTTCGAGGACAGCTCGGAAGGGATCTCCAACGCATCCCTGGTTACCGACGCGCAGGCTCTGGCCGAACGAGCTGCCTTTATCCACGAACGATGGAAACAGGCGGCCATCGCCGAGGAGTACATCGAGGGACGCGAGCTCTATGTCAGTGTCATCGGCAACAAACGTCTGACAGTCCTGCCCGCGCGCGAGTGCTATTTCAACGAGAAGGGCGATCAGGGCCCCGTCCTGCTGACGTATCGCTGCAAGTGGGATGCGGCATACCGTGAGAAATGGAAGATCGAGTTCGGGTTTGCCGATCTGTCTGGCGGCGTTTTGCAGGGCATCGAGCGCGTGTGTAAGCGGGTGTACCGGGCGCTTCAGCTCCAGGACTACGGCCGCATCGACCTGCGTCTGACGCCCGATGAGAAGCTGGTCGTGCTGGAGGCCAATCCCAATCCCGACATCGCCTACGGCGAGGAGGTAGCCGAGGCGGCCCGAAAGGCCGGCATGAACTACGAGTCTTTCATCGACAGAATCATCCACCTGGCCTTGAGACGCAATGCATAGTCGTCTCCGGGCGCCCGATGGTGCCCTCCGGAGGTGTCTTTCGCGGCTGTCTTCCCCGAGCCGGCGGGCTGGCCGACCGTGTGCCCAGCCGGGCGATCGGGCCCCCGCGGAACGGCACGCAAACCCCCTTTCCAGGCCCAAGAAAAATGCACCGATTTTTGCACAAATGGTATTGCTTTTCCCCTTTCCAGGCGTACCATGTTGACGCCGTTGGAGGTGGGTTCTCGCGAACCCGTTTTGCAGCGTAGATGGAAATCAACAACTCATTTTTGAAGGTGTGCGAAGATGTGTGAATCGTGTGGATGTATTCCGTGTGATGCGTGCGGCGCTCCTCTTGCGAATGGAACCTGTGCCGGCTGCGGCGAGACGCACGACAACTGCACGTGCGAACTGCTCGAAGAGGAACTTGCCTACGACGAAGACGAAGACTTCGAGGATGACGACGAAGACCTCGACGACGAGGAAGAGGAAGACGACGAGGATGAGGATGAAGAGGAGGAGGAATACGAGGACGATGAAGATGAAGACGAAGACGAGGACGACGAGGACTGGTAGTCAGTACCCCTGTTAGATCCGACGGCAACCGCCGACACGGGGTTTTCATCTACCCAAGCCGTTGCGACCCCCCTTATACCTACCGCACTGCGGGTAGCTTGGTTCGTCTGCCTCCGCCGGCAAACAGTCTCTGCGCGGCCATCTGGGAAAGGCCATTTTCCCGGTGACAATGACCCGCTTTCTCGGCGCTCTCCTTCGGGAGAGCGCCGCCCCGTTAGCGCCCCTCGTGACTGCCTTTCCGGTCTTTCAGGGCAACCACATTACCTTCGCCAACGGTACAAGTTCCAACGGAACGGCCTGCTCAGCCTGCGATGCCATTCCATTCATCTGTTTTGTGTCGTCATTCAGCAGGGCCGGACGTTGGTCGCCTCCAGACCCTTCCTGCCCTGGGCAGGCTCATACTCGACGGGCTGCCCATCCTGGAGCGTCTTGAAGCCCGTCCCGGCGATATTGGAGTGATGGACGAACAGATCCTCACCACCGTCATCCGGGATGATGAAGCCGAATCCCTTCTTCTCACTGAACCACTTGACAGTCCCCTTTGCCACTTCGTCTTCTCCTCAGACCCACATGGGTCTTCACTACGGATTCCCTCTTCTGCTCAACAGGGGCGCCCCTTCGAGGGAAGAAAGGATGCACCTTGACACATAGATACATGTTACCGGCCCCGACGCCGACTGTCAAAAAAAACGCTGCTGCCATCACATAAACGCCGAATCGGGGTGCCGGGACATCATGGAGGTAAGATCAAAGCAGTCCGGCACTCTCCCGGCCACCGAGGCCCGTCCAGCCATCCGGGAGCGCCCCCGGACAAGGGGCCCTGCAATCTCGGGTCACGCCTTCGTCGTGAAGCAGTCCGCGCGCCAGCAGCATTCCTGCCAGGGGCACTGCCCGTTGGAACGGCCGTAACACGGTGTACAGCCTTCTGCTATCTGAATGGCGTGAATCAGTTCTGCTTTCTTCATCTTGCCGGGTACTATCCCCAACTCCTTGGCCCTGTCCTTGATCTCGGGCATCGTCATCCGCTTCGCTGCCGCACTCGCCACTGCCATGTTCCTTCTCCAGACATCGGGTCTGAGTTTGACTCCGTTTTCGTATCTCCTCGATCCGTCAGGCACCGGGCCCGCGTTGCCGTGGCATCGGTCCGGTTCCGCCTATATCTTCGGCCGGGAACGCCCCCTTCCTCAGTGGACTTTGCACAAAACCGCCTTTTTTGCCCTCCTCCTTGGGTCTGGCCGGCCACCGGAGGCATCGAGACAATTCACCACAGAGCTGTTCCGACGGGAGCGCCTCCCAAGCCAGTCGCGCTCTGTGGCTGTTCTTCTGAGACCTTCGTTCGGCCGCACCGGCCTTTTTTCGTTGATCTCAGGGATCGGAAGCACTACCACATGCGATACGATGTTATCGGAGGCAACAGCATGAGCAGCCATTTCGTTCCGAGGAACCTCCCATGAAGCCACGACAGACCCCAGAGACCAATGACGGGCCACGACGACGAATCCGCAGTCTCCCCGACGCCGTGCTATGGACGATGGCAGGGCTCAGCCTGCTGATGGCAGGCTCGGCGCTGGGCCAGGATTTCGTGCCCTTCGTCATTCCGGCCCAAGTCGATCCGGGACACGTTATCTGGAGGAGGGACTGCGAGGCGGTCGCCACCGATTCGGAACGTCTGATAACGCGAGAGGCACATTTCGAGCATGCCGGCCGCCGCGTGCGCATCTGGGGCGTCGATCTTTCCTTTGGGGCGAATTTCCCCACCCATGAGGATGCTCCACATGTGGCACGACGGCTTGCGGCCGCTGGCGTCAACAGCGTCCGATGTCATCACATGGACACGTCCCGCTGGCCGCGAGGTCTCTGGAACACGCAAGATGGCCGCACGATTGAGCCGCAGGCTCTGGACCGGCTCGACTACTTCATCAATGAGCTGGCCGGACAGGGCATCTACGTCAATATCAACCTCCACGTGGGCCGCGCCCACAGCGAGTATCTTGATTTGCCCAAGGCCAACCGTGAATACGACAAGATCGCCGGCATCTTCACACCCGCCCTCATCGACGCTCAGAAGCACTTCGCCCGGGAGCTGCTGACTCATGTCAACCCCTACCGTGGGGTCCGCTACGCGGACGACCCTGCGATCGCCTTCATCGAGATCACCAACGAAGACAGCCTCTTCATGTGGGACGCTGAGAACACACTCCGAACGCTGCCGCCGTACTATGCGGAGATCCTCCAGGGCCGGTTCGTCCGGTGGCTGCAGGACCGCTACAAGGCCGACGAAGCGCTCCGAGTCGCCTGGAGTCGCGGCACGGAACCTCTGGGCCAGACGATGCTGCGAAACGGAGACTTCCGTCAGAGAGATGACGCCGGAAACCTGCCCCAACACTGGAACCTCGAACGGCACGCGGGCTGTCGGGCCTTCGTCTCACGAACCGCAGACGCAATCCGTGTTGAGATCGATCAGGCGGACGAGACCGCCTGGCACCTTCAGTTGACCCAGAGCGGGTTGCCGTTGTCCGAGGGTCGCTACTACACGGTTTCGTTCGACGCCTGGAGCGATGGAGCACGCGAGATCGGGTGCAGTGTGGGCCAGGCTCATGATCCCTGGGCCAACATGGGCCTGTCCAGAACGCTCTCGCTCAGAGCGGAACGAAAACGCTTCCGTCTTGGCTTCGTGGCAAGGGCGAATGAGGCAAACGCGCGGGTCAGCTTCGCACTGAGCGGAGATTCCGCGCCGGTCCATTTGGCCAACGTCGAGGTCGGCCCCGGTGGGCAAGTCGGCCTGGCGGAGGGAGAATCGCTCGCGGACGGCAGTATTCGTCTCTTCCGGGAGAACGAAAGCCACCAGAGGATACTCGACCGCATGATATTCCTGGCCGAGACCGAGAAGACCTATTTCGACGAGATGCGCCGCTTCATCAAGAGTGACTTGAGCTGTGCAGCGCTGGTTACAGGCACCATCGTCTTCGGTCCGCTGGGGCTCTGGGCGCAGAGCGATATGGACTTCATCGATTCCCACGCCTACTGGCAACACCCGCGCTTCCCCGGCCGGCCCTGGGACCAGGGCAACTGGCTGATCGACCAAAAGCCGATGACGGATTACCCAGACGAGGCGACGCTATTTCGCATCGCGGCCGAACGGCTGGCGGGCAGGCCGTTCACCGTCAGCGAATACAATCACCCCGCTCCGTTGGACGCCCAGGCCGAATGCGTCCCGATGATCGCCTCGTTCGCGGCCGCCCAGGACTGGGACGGCGTCTGGTTCTACACGTACTCCCACAGTGGCGACAGTTGGAACCGCCAGACGCTCAGCAGCTTCTTCGACATCGACACAAACCCCGCCAAGTGGGGCTTCATGCGGGCGGGCGCCTCCATCTTTCGCGCGGCCGCCATCGGGCCGTTGCAGTCGACCCGTCCCGTGCAGATCGGCGATCCCTCGAACCAGCCTGCCAGCCTGGCCGGCCTTCACGTCCAACACGACCGGAACATGCTCGGGATTCTGACCAAGGCCGCCGGCATCACCTGCACGGACATGCTCAAGGCGGTGTATGTGCCTTCGTGCGACTCCAAGGTAGTCATCGGTGGAGTGGGCGGTTCACAACAGAGTACGCTGGGATGGTCCGTGGATGCGGCCGGCAAAGGCCTCTACCATGCGGCCGGTCCGAATGCGCAGGTCTACATCGGACACGCAGAGCGAATCGCAACGGTCACGCGCGGGGATCTCCGCATCAGCGTACCCGAGTTCGTGGCGCTCACCGTCACACCACTGGGCGATGCAGAGCGAGTCCTCATCACGGCCTGTGGTCGATGCGAAAACACCGGTATGCGATTCGCCGAAGACCGGCGCACCATCGGACGCAACTGGGGCCAGGCGCCGGTGCGGATCGAGGCCGTTCGCGGATCGCTCGTCCTGCCGGAGGGACAATGGACCTGCCACGCGCTGGCCCCGGACGGTTCGTCCAAGCAGCAGGTGCCCATCTCACCAGGAGAAGACGATCGCGGGGTTCTCGAACTGTCGCCGAGCTATGCGACCATGTGGTATCTCCTGGAGCGCCAGACGAACTGAGCCGCATTCCCTTGCCTCGGACAATCTCCATACAAAGGAACGAGTCATGATCGCAATCGCTACACACCCTGGCACATTGAGATGGCTGATCTTCACATCGCTTTTGTCCACAGCATCGTTGGTTTCGATTCCGGCCCTCGGAAACTCTGCCGCACAGCAAGCCCCCGTGAGGCTTCCCATCGGCGCGGTGTCCGACGGCCAGATGGTTCAGCCGAATGATGCCCGCGTGGATCCGGTCGGCCCAAACAGACTGCACGTCCGGACGGGTCACGAGGTTCCATGGCCCGGCGTCACACTCAAGGCCCCGGATGGAAAGTGGGACCTGTCCGGCTATGAAACGATCGCCTTCGAAGTGGCCAATCGAGGAGATAAGTCCGTCACGGTGAACTGCCGCGTGGACAATCCAGGAGCCGACGGCACTCACCACTGTGTCACCGACAGCGTCACCGTCAGCCCCCAGGCATCTGCAACCTTGACCGTCCGTATCTTCCCGGTGCCGTGGAAGCTCAGTGCGCCGCTGGAGTTGGTCGGCATGCGAGCGGCCCCCGCCTACGCGGGAAAGATCGATCCGGCCAACGTCACACAATTGGTTGTCTTTGTGAACCATCCCCAGGAGGATCACGACTTCGAGATCGGCCCGGTTTACGCCGGCGGGCACATCCAGGTGCTCGACGCCGGGACGTTTCTGCCATTCATCGATGAGTTCGGCCAGTACATCCATAGGGACTGGCCCGGCAAGACCCATGCGACGCAGGAGCTGATGGTCCACAGGGACGCAGAAGAGCAGGAACTCCAGACGCATCCGGGGCCGCAAGAGCGAAATCAATATGGCGGCTGGCTGGGCGGACCTCAACTCGAGGCAACCGGCTTCTTCCGGGTCCAGAAATACCAGGGCAAGTGGTGGCTCGTCGATCCGGAAGGCCGGCTGTTCTGGTCGCACGGCATCGACTGCGTGGGCAGCGGAAACGCCACGCCGATCAGCGATCGGGAAGCCTATTTTCGCAACCCCCCTGCGCCCGACTCGCCCTTTGCCCGATTCTACGGATCCGGCAGTTGGGCCCCGCACGGCTACTACAAGGATCACTCGCCCTATCGCACCTATGATTTCAGCCCGGCCAACCTCCTGCGAAAGTACGGGCCGGACTTCGAGCGGCTCTTCGCCGAGCGGACGCATCAACGCTTCAAGAGCTGGGGGATCAACACGATCGCAAACTGGTCGGACGAGGGCATCTACCTGATGCGGAAAACCCCCTACACCGCGACGATTGGCTTCGAGTCCAGACGTCTGGAAGGCTCCGAAGGCTACTGGGGCAAGTTCTACGACGTCTTCGATCCGGACTTTCGCGAGCAGCTCCGCCGCCGGCTGGCCCGTGAGAAGGGCCGGACCGCCGGCGACCCGTGGTGTATCGGTTACTTCGTTCACAACGAACTGTCGTGGGGAGATGACACGTCGCTGGCCGTCGCAGCGCTCGCATCGCCCGCCGATCAGCGGGCCAAGAAGGTCTTCGTTGAGGATCTCAGGGCCCGATACGAGACGATAGCCAAACTCAACGAAGCATGGGGAAGCGAGCATTCTTCCTGGGACAGCCTGCTTCGGAGCCAGGTTGCACCGGACAAACAGAAGGCGATGGCGGACCTTCACGCGTTCTACGAGAAGACGGCGCGGACCTACTTCGAGACGATCCGGGACGAGCTGCGTCAGGCAGCCCCGAATCAACTCTACCTGGGTTGCCGCTTCGCGTGGGTCAACGACCTCGCAGCGCGGGCAGCCGCTGAGCTCTGCGATGTCGTCAGCTATAACCGCTACACCTACGGCGTGGAAGATTTGAGACTGCCGGACGATATCGACCTGCCTCTGATGATCGGCGAGTTCCACTTCGGCGCCCTGGATCGCGGCATGTTCCACACCGGTCTGCGCTCGACGGCCAGCCAACAGGATCGGGCTGAGAAGTATGGCCGCTACGTGCGCAGCGCCCTGCGAAACCCTTACATCGTAGGCACGCACTGGTTCCAGTACAAAGATCAGGCCACCACCGGACGAGGAGACGGGGAGAACTATCAGATCGGTTTCATCGATGTCTGCGATACTCCCTACCCGGAGATCGTCTCAGAAGCCCGCGAAGTCGCCCGCTCCATGTACGCGTATCGCCTCGCCGACTGAAGCGCACACCGGTCGCGCCTTGCGCACCACAAGACGGATACAAGGACGCGAGGCCAGCCTGCCCTCAACTCAACCGCTGCCAAGCCAGCCCCGCGATGTCGCCGGTGGTTTCCATACCTGTGCAGACACGTTCATTAGACCGCATCACAGGCAGTTTCGCAAGCAAATTGACGATGGGAATGCGGACCACTATAATGCCGGCGGTCTTTTCAAGGAGTTGAAGATGGGATTCAATCAAGACAACGACTATCTGGAGTCCACGTTTCTCCCTGGCCAAGGACCGGCAAAGCCGCCGTCCGCTCCGCCGCCGGCGTACGCGCCCTACCCCAGAGACCGCAAGAGATCGAGCGTGTCGCGAATCTTCTGGGGAATTCTGTTCGGTCTGTCGTTTCTGGCAAACGTCGGCATGTTTCTGCTGCTGATCGGTTTGGCCGCCGTCATCGCCACGCGACAGGCGCGGTTCTATGACGAGTCCATCATTCACGAAGGCCCTCGCGGCGCCAAGATCGTGCTGATCCACCTTGAAGGCGTGATCGACGACGATCAAGCCGGCCACGTCTACCGCCAGCTTCAGACCGCCCGCAAAGACCATAGCGTGCGAGCGATCATTGCGGCGGTCAACTCACCGGGCGGAACGATCTCCGGTAGCGACCGCATCTATCAGGAAATCCTTCGGTACCGCCAGGAAACCGGCCAGCCGGTGGTCGCGTTCATGCAGGGCATGGCCGCCTCCGGCGGCTACTACGCCTCGGTGGCCTGCGACCGAATTGTCGCCGAGCCCACGACCATCACCGGCTCCATCGGCGTGGTCATGAGCTACTTCGTGTTCCAGGAAATGCTGGAGAACAAGCTGGGGATACAGCCGGTGTTCCTCTCCGAAGGGGACAAGAAGGACTGGCCCAGTTCGTTCCGGGCGCCGAAACAGGAGGAACTCGATTACATTCAGGAACGTCTGCTCACCCCGGCGTACGAGCGGTTTGTCGAGGTGGTCCAGGCGGGACGTTCCTCGGCCCTGTCGTCGGAACAAGTGCGAAAGCTTGCCGACGGCGGCATCTTCGTCGCGTCCAAGGCCCTGGAGGAGAAGCTCATCGACAAGGTCGGCTATCTGGACGACGTGGTCGCGGTGGCCCTATCCCTGGCCGGCATCCAGGACGCCCAGGTGGTCGAATACCGCAAGCCTTTCTCGTTTGTGGACATGCTGAGCGTCCAGAGTCGCAGCGTCCTCAAGCTCGACCGCGCGACGCTGTACGAGTTCAGCACGCCCCAGGTCCTGTACATGTGGAAAGCCTATTAGGCCTCGAACGAACAACGTGCATCCGGCACACAGTGGAGATATCAGCATGGGACACAGATGGCGAGGCTCCTTGGAGAGAAGACGGCGAGCATGGGCGTGCGCTGGATTGGCGTTTGCGGCCGTCAGCCTGGCGGGGTGCGCGTCCAGCCGGACAGGAGCATTGATTGCCGTGACACCGGATGGTCGAGGCTTCGCCGACGTGAAATCCAACTGCCCTTTCGTGCCGTTCGGGACCAACTACTACGACCCCAATACCGGATGGCCGCCTCAGATGTGGAAGCAGTTCAATCCGGAGGTGATCTCCTCGCAGTTTGAACTCATGAGTGAACTGGGGGTCAATTGCGCGCGGGTCTTCCTAACGGCCGCCACCTTCCAGCCTGACGTTGACGCCATCGACGAGCAAGCATTGAAGAAGCTGGACACGCTGGTCCGGATCGCCCGCCGCACCGGCATCCGACTCATCCTCACCGGACCAGATCACTGGGAGGGGGAGCCACCCTACTGGAAACCGGACCGATTCGCAGGCCCCGAAGCGCTCAGGGCGCTCGACCGTTTCTGGACCGTGGTGGGACGGCGTTATCGAGGCGAGCCCGCCATCCTCGCGTGGGATCTCCTGAACGAGCCGCAGATGCCGTGGCACATCGACTCGTGGGAGCCTGGATGGAACGCATGGCTACAGTCCAAGTACACAGACCTGGAAGGCCTGAAGGCCGCGTGGGCAGAGGAATTGAAGGCCGATGAAGCGATCGGGAGCATCCAACCGGCCAGGGACTCCGCCCAGAGGGGCAATCCCCGACTGCACGACTGGCAGTTGTTCCGGGAGCATCTGGCAGACGAGTGGGTGCAGCGTCAGGTTCGTGTGCTGCGCGAGGCAGACCCCACTCACATGATTACGGTGGGCTACATTCAGTGGTCCTTCCCCGTGATCCGTCCGGGTGACCCGCACATCTACTCCGCGTTTAATCCACGTCGGCAGGCCGAGTGGCTCGATTTCGTCTCCATCCACTTCTACCCGCTGATGGGTCGCCCGTTCGGTTCGAAGAGCAACTGGGACCGAAATCTGGCCTACTTGCAGAACGTGCTGGCCTATTGTCACGTCGGCAAGCCCGTCGTGCTCGGAGAGTACGGTTGGTACGGCGGAGGGGCCCCAAAGGGTCGTCCCCATCTGACGGAAGACGAGCAAGCCCGATGGATCACCGCCGAGGTGGAGGCGTCCAGGCGACTGGCCCAGGGCTGGCTCTCCTGGCCCTTCGCCGACACGCCCGAGGCGACGGACATGAGCGTTTACGGCGGCATGGTCCTGCACAATCACGGCAAGAAACGGTGGGGACTTCGCTTTCGCTCCTACGCGGCAGCGCTGTTCATGCTCCCCCAACCGACGCCCGAATTGCCATCGTTCGATACTTCCGCCTCTCTGACGGCGCCGTTAGATGACCTGGCCGCGATGCACGAGGAATACACGAAGCTGGTTCAGGCCGCTTTGGCCCAAGCCGGTCCTCTGCCCGAGATTGAATTGCAGACTATGCCTCTGGAGAGGGACCAGTTCGAGGCGCTCCAACAACGCCAGGAGCAAAGACGCAGGGAGTACTTGGAGCAGATGAAACGTCGCGAATGACGGGTGGATCCGCAGGGCATACAGTGCCCACAACAGGTCACTCGGCCAGTACGCCGAACAGCGTCAGCGGAGAGGTCTCCGTGATGCGGACGTCCACAAACCGCCCCGCCAGAGACGGACTGCCGTTGAAGACGACGATGCAGTCCGTCGCCGTCCTGCCCACCAATTGCGGATGGCTATGGGCATCTGTCGGATTCACGTGCGCCTTCTTGCTGGGACCTTCGACAAGCACCCTCACGATCCGTCCCAGGAAACCACGGCTCAGCCTCTCGCTGACCGCCTCCTGAACGGCGAGCAACTCGACGTTACGCCGCTGCTTGACCTCGTCGGGGACACAGTCCCGATGCCGCTTGTCAGCCGTCGTACCGGGTCGAGGCGAGTACTTGAAGACAAAGCAGTTTCGGTACCGTGCCTGTTGCACGAGGTCCACGGTGGCCTGGAAATCCTCGTCGGTCTCGCCGGGAAAACCAACAATGAAGTCGCCTGCAATCGCGATATCCGGCACGATCCGTCTGGCGCGAGCGAGCAGCTCCAGGTACTGCTCGGCCGTGTAATGGCGATTCATCGCCCGCAGGATGCGATCTGATCCGCTCTGCGCCGGCATGTGCAGGTAGTGGCACACCTTGGGCGATGAGGCCATGGCGTGAAGAATGTCGTCGTAAAACTCCTCGGACGGGTAGCTCGTCACGAAGCGAATCCACTCGATCCCCTCAACCTCGGCAACCATGCCGAGCAGATCCGCCAGCGAACAGGTCTTCTGCCCATTGCGATATCGGTAGGAGTTCACCGTCTGGCCCAGGAGCGTCACCTGCCGGATTCCCTCGTCCGCCAGCCGCCGGACCTGATCGAGAATCCGCGCCGGCGGGCGGCACTGCTCGGGACCACGCACATACGGAACGATGCAGTACGTACAGAAATTGTCGCATCCGCGCATGACGCGCACGAACGCCTGGCCCCGCAAGGCCCTGCCTTCTTCGCCTTCGTGGCCGTAGGCCGATTCGAACTGCTCCAGCGCATCGGACGACGAATCCTCGGGATCGCGAATCACGTCCGCAACCGCCATGCGTTTGGCATTCGATGCGAAAGCCTCCTCGATCAGGTGCACGAGTTGCGGGATCTGGCCGGGACCGCAGACGACGTTTACCACATCGTGCGCGAGCAGCGATTCGCCCAGGCGCTGCGCCATGCAACCGATCACGGCGACGATCATGTCCGGCCGATGCTTCCTGGCGTGCTTGAGATGCCCCAGATGCGACATCACGCGAGCTTCGGCGTGCTCGCGAACGGAGCAGGTGTTGATCACCACCACGTCGGCTTCCTTGACGCTCTCAGTGAACGCAAAACCCGCCTCCCGCAGCGCCGAGGCGACCAGCGAGGTGTCCAGCTTGTTCATCTGGCAGCCGAAGCTCTTGATGTGTACGGTGCGCGCGTTATTCATCCGTCCACTATACCGGCGGGAGGCTCAGAAATCAAACGCTGACAGCGCGCCCTGCGAAGCCCGGCTCAGAGCGCTCGGTTCAACCGCCTCTGGAGGTCCTTGAGGCGGTTCACCTCGTCAAAACCGAGACGAAAGATGGGGAAGGCGGTCTTGTTGTGCATCAGGGGCTCATCCAGGTCCACCCACCGGCGGCAGGCATCCCCGTCCGGCGTCCCGGGGATCGGCGAAAAATCCGCCAGCATGCCGCGGATGCCCAGGCCATGGACGAAGCGCATCGATGCCTCCAACTCCTGAAGATCGCTGTTCGGATGGCCCACGATCTGGTACGCGGTAATCGCGCTTGGATTGGCGCCGGCCGTCACCAGGTGGCGAACCGCCTGCGCCAACTCGTCGGAATGCACTTTGCCGCCGGTGCCCTGCTGCCACTGCGGCGAGTGGCTCTCAAAGCCCAGATAGAACGTCTGGAAGCCGGCCCGGACCATCAGCCTTGCGAGGTCCGCCTGGATGAACCGCGCGTTCAATGCGTTCGGGGTATGGAAATGAACGAGAATGCGCCGGCGCACTACCTCCTCCAGAAAAGGCGTCAGGATCGCGTCTGCGTCGAACAGCAGCGCATCGTCATAGAACGCCACGTCGCGGACGCCGAGCGACACCAACAGCTCCAGTTCGGCGAGCGACTGTTCCAAAGACCGGGGCCGAAATCCCCTGTAGACCCTCGGGACGGAGCAGTATGTGCAGTGGAACGGACATCCGTCGCTGAGCTTGAGCGCTCCGACAGCCGGACGGTCGTACATCTCCCATAGGCCCACCTGCCCGGCATTCGGCTCAGCCTCAAGGAAGCGCCACAAGGGATCGAGATCGGTGCCCACGACACAAAGATCGGTGCCGAGGCCTTCGGCGTGGGCGGAACAGATCGTGACATAGTTGCCACCCAGCACGATCCTGGCACCGGGACAGGCCCGGCGGACATCCTCGATGACTTCCCGGACGCCGGGATACCAGTAGCTCATCATCGTCTGAATCAGCACGAAGTCGAAGCCCCCACCCCCGCCCAGGAATGCGGCGAAGCGGTCGCGCGGGACGCCGAATCGCTGGAAGTAACGCGGGATTGCATTGAGACAGGCGGGCTTGGCAACACGCTCCGAGCGGAACCGGCCGCGCCCCCAGCGGTCCGAATCTGACCGGCCCGCCTGCCAAAGCGAAGGATGCCGCCGGTCGAGGAAGTCAAACAGCACGAAATCAGCTTGGCCACGCAGTTGGCCGGCCACGCTGAGCAGACCATAGGGCTTCAGCCAGAAATCGTAGGCCGCAAAGTCGTAAATGGGTGGATTGACTAGAAGAATCCGTGGACGTGCCATCCTGACGGCTTGCTCGAATAAACACCAGATCCTGGCGCCCTGACGTCGAAGCACTCCCGACAGCACTTGTCGGTCGCTTCGACGCCTTCCTGGGGCGCTGCCTCACGGGCCAGCATAGGCTGGAGGACGGTCACCCGTCAAGTGTCACGGTTCTTGCATCGCCGTGGCGAGTCGCCCATAATCGTTGACCGAGCCTCTCTTTTTTGATAAAATGGGGATAATACGAAACATCGTCCAGCAGAATTGGGGCCGATAATACAGGCAACCGTACACAACCGATTTCAGCGAGAGAAGGCACGATGAGGGTGCGGCGGAGAGTATTTGCACTGAGCGTGGGCGCGGTCTTTCTCTTGACCAGCGCGGTCCGGGCCATATGTCCGCCCGGCGATCTCAGTGGAGACTGCCGGGTCGACGCGGTGGACTTGGCGATTCTGGGCGATGCGTGGCTTGCTCCGCCCGACAGCCCGGCCGACCTGGACGGGGATGACAAGGTCGATCTGCACGATTTCGGCCTCGTCGCCACCGACTGGCGAGCCCGAGGCATTCCCTTGTTCATCAACGAATTCCTCGCCTCCAATACAAAGACCAACGAAGATCCCCAGGGTGAAAATGACGACTGGGTGGAGATCCACAATGCAGGCGACGAGCCCATCGATATCGGGGGCATGTTCCTGACTGACGATCTCTCCATACCCCGAAAGTGGGAAATCCCCACCGACCAGCCGCAACTGACCACCGTTCAAGCCAAGGGCTATCTCCTGATCTGGGCCGACGGCGATGTTGCCGATGCCGGCCTGCATGCACCGTTCGGCCTCAGTTCGGACGGAGACGAGATCGCCCTGCTCGACCGGGACGGTGAGACAGTCATCGACCATATTGCCTTCGACGCGCAGCAGGCGGACATCTCGTTCGGCCGACTGCCCGATGGCGGCAACGCCTGGCAGCCGTTCGCCGAGCCGACACCCGGAGCCGAGAACAAGGCGATCTATGAGGGATTTGTCGCCAAGCCCACTATCAGCCACGAAGCAGGATTCTACGACAGCGAAATCCTGGTGACGCTGGAGATAGAGACCGAAGACGCGGCTCTCTATTACACGACCGACGGCAGCGAGCCGTATACCCTGGGAGGCCGATTCCCCAGTGGTCGCGTGTATTCCAGCCCCCTTCGCATTGCACAGACCACCTGCCTGCGCGTTCGAGCCATCAAGTCCGGCTGGAAACCCTCGCCCGTGGCGACACGGACGTATCTGTTCCTGTCCGATGTGGTCAAGCAGGCGGGCAGCACCGTTCAGCTCGGCGCCGGCTGGCCCGCCGCCGGCAGCGTCAGCGGGCAGTCCATCGACTATGGCATGGACCCCGAAATCGTCAACGATCCTCAGTACGCAGACCTCGTCGACGACGCCCTGCTGGCTATCCCCTCGATTTCGCTCGTGACCGATCTGGCCAACCTGTTCGACTCCGCGACGGGTATCTACGTCCACGCCAGCGGCGCGGGACGCACGTGGGAAAGCCCCGTCTCGGTGGAGCTGCTGAATCCGGATGGAACGGAAGGCTTTCAGATCGACGCGGGCCTTCGCATTCGAGGCGGCTTCAGCCGCAGCGGCAGCAACCCCAAGCACGCGTTTCGACTCTTGTTCAGGCCGGAGTACGGCGGGGCGCTGGAGTATCCGCTTTTCGGCGACGAAGGAACCGACCGGTTCGAGAACGTGGACCTGCGAACCAGCCAGAACTACTCCTGGAGCTTCCAGGGAGACGGCCAGAACACCATGGTCCGCGAGGTCTTCTCCCGCGACCTCCAGGGCCAGATGGGACATCCGTATACTCGCAGCCGATACTACCACCTGTACGTCAACGGACAGTACTGGGGACTTTACCAGACCCAGGAACGTTCCGAAGCATCGTACGCCGAATCGTATCTCGGCGGCGACAAGGACGACTATGACGTCGTGAAGGCCGACACCAGCATCGGCCGGGCCATGATGGCCACGGACGGCGACATGGAGGCATATCGACGTCTGTACGACGCGACGACGGCAGGTTTCGGCGACCATGCGCGGTACTGCCGCGTCCAGGGGCTTGAGCCCGACGGGACCCCGAACCCCGGCTACGAGCGTTTGCTCGACGTGGAAAACCTGATCGACTTCATGACCATCGATTACTACACGGGCGACCGGGACGGCGCGGGTTCACGATTCGGCAACATCCCGAACAACACCTATGCCATCTTCAACCGGGCCCGTCCCGACGGATGGAAGTGGTTCCAGCATGACAGCGAGCACACGCTGGGCGTCAGCAGCAGCGAGACCAACATGGTCACGCCGTTCACGATGGCCGGAGCTCAGTGGCGATACTTCAACCCGCACTGGCTTCACGAGCAACTCGCCTCATCAAATGCCAACTATCGAATGCGATTCGCCGACCACGTCTATCGCCACTTCTTCAATGGCGGCCTGCTGACGCCGGAGGCGTCGATCACGCGGATTCAACGCCGCGCCGAGCAGATCGAAATGGCGATCATCGCCGAGTCGGCACGCTGGGGTGACGCCAAACGGTCCCGCCCCTTCACAAAACAGGACTGGCAAAACGAGGTCAATCGAATCGTAAACAACTACCTGCCGGGCCGCACGCAGATCGTCCTCAACCAGTTCAAGTCTGTTGGATGGTATCCGAATGTCGATCCGCCTACGTTCAATCAGCACGGCGGACACGTCCCGGCAGGGTTCGGCCTCCACCTGTCGGGCGCGGAGACTACATCCTACTATACGTTGGACGGCTCCGATCCACGCGTTGTCACCGTCAGCGGCGCAGGTGCTGTCTCGGCCGGCGCGCGGCAATACACAGGTCCTGTCGCGCTGACGGAGAGCACCCATGTCAAGGTCCGCACACTCAGCGGAAGCCAATGGAGCGCCCTGAACGAGGCGCTCTTCGCCGTCGGGCCGGTGGCCGAGAGCCTGCGAATCAGCGAGATCATGTACCACCCGGCCGAGACGGGCCATCCGGATGATCCCAACACCGAGTACATTGAGCTGACCAACATCGGTGCCGAAGCCATCAACCTGAAGCTGGCCAGGTTCACCAACGGGATTGCCTTCACGTTCCCCAGCGTCGAACTGGCGCCCGGCGGGCACATCCTGGTGGTCAAGAGCGTAATGGCCTTCGAGGACAAGTACGGCCCGGGCCTGCCTGTCGCAGGACAATACCGCGGCAGCCTCGACAACGCAGGCGAACGGGTAGAACTCCAGGACGCCGCCGGACAGGTCATTTGCAGCTTCCGGTATCGAGACGGCTGGTATGAGAGCACCGACGGCGCGGGCTTCTCGCTAACCGTCAGGAACCCTGTCACAGCCGAGCCGAACAACCTCGGCGACAAAGACCTTTGGTGGCCGAGCAATGGCCTGGGGGGCTCGCCCGGCTACAGTGACACCGACATGGCAACCATCTCGTACGAAGCAGAACGAGCGCACGGCCCATGTCATCTTGGCGGGTGCGGCACCCCCGCCGACAAGACGCAGACAGAGGGATAGGCAAGGTCAAGGGAATAATGGCACGAACGAGTTTCACAGTTGTTGTTCTGATATGCGGCGTCTGCGGATTCGCCTCCGCGCAGTGCCCGAGCGGAGATCTGAACGGAGACTGCCGGGTGGACTGGCTGGACCTCGGGCTTCTCGCGGAGCAGTGGCTGAGCGAACCGAATGGTATCGACGATCTGCACGGTGACGCCATCGTGAGGATGACGGACCTGGGCGTACTGGCGAACCACTGGCGTCAGACGGGATGTCCCATCGTCATCAACGAGCTGCTGGCCCACTCCCACGACGTGGCGCCGGATTGGGTCGAGTTGCACAACGTCAGCTCGATCCCCATCGACATCGGCGGGTGGTTTCTCAGCGACAGCAGGAACGATCTCTGCGAGTACCGCATCGCCGAGGGAACGATCGTCGAACCCAACGGCTATGTCCTTTTCCATGAGAACGAGCACTTCGGCAATCCCCTGGACCCCGGCGCGCTGTCGCCCTTCAAGATGAGCGAGAACGGCGAGTCGCTGTACCTGTACTCCGACAACGACGAGCGCTTTGGCCAGTGCCTGGTGCAGGCGCGTTTCGGTGCATCGGAGACGGGAGTCTCGTTCGGCCGGTATCTCAAGAGCACCGGGACCTCCGGCTTCGTCATGATGAGCGTGCCCACGCCCGGACAGGCCAATGCCTATCCGCTGGTGGGCCCCGTGGTGATCAACGAGATCATGTACCGCCCCGCCGGAGACGGAGACGCCGAGTACGTCGAGCTACTGAACATCAGTCACGATCCCGTCACATTTTTCGACTTCAATACTCTGCTGCCCTGGCGGTTCCGTGACAACAGTGGCATCGAGTTCGCCTTTCCGTCGGACCTTCCGGTGACACTTCAGGCAGGCGAGCACCTGCTGCTGGTTCGCAACGAGGCGCTGGTTCGGCGGTCGTTCAGCGTTCCGACCGATGTGCAGATTCTGCAATGGGGCTCCGGCAGGCTGGCCAACAGCGGCGAGACGATCCAACTGCTCAAGCCCGGTGACATAGACGACGCCGGCACGCGGTACTGGATCGAGGTCGAGTCCATCACCTACAGCGACGGATCGCACCCGGAGGCCTTCGACGACGGGATCGACCGCTGGCCCCCCGAAGCGGACGGCCAGGGACTGTCACTGAACCGCCTCTTCTCGTCCCGTTACGGCGACGATCCAAACAACTGGCACGCGACCATCGTCACCCCGGGGTCGGCAAACGATTAGACTCTCAGAACGGGTGTTCTCTCCGCGCGTCGGTCAGCAAGCCGCCTGGGACGGGGAATTCAGGGCCGAGGGCGGCGACAGGGAAACGATCTCGATCCCCTGTTCATCACGATCGGGCAGAACCGTCGATGTCTCGCCGGCCCCTATTCGTTCTTCCCTTGGACGGGACTTCCAGCGGCGGTGCAGCCACCAGTACTGCGTCGGGTCTTCCCGCACGAAGGCCTCAATTGCCTTGGTGTACTCGGCGGTAATCCACTTGAGCGGATCGTCCTTGTCGGCCCACTCCTGCGGGAAGATGATCCGGGTAACCCCTATCTCGAAGAAGAACCGGTTGCCGACACGACGGCTGTAACCGACCACGATCGGCAGGTTGTAGGTCAGAGCGACCAGACCGATGCTCTTGTACGTGCTCGCTTTGCGCCCGAAGAAGTCGACGAAGACACCCTTCTTGCCGGCGTCCTGATCGGCGATGAACCCGAGCGTGCTGCCGCGGGCGACAATCTGCGGCATCAACTCGGCGGCCCCCTTCTTGTCGATGATCTTCTGACCGCGACGCTCCCGAACGCCGTAGAGAAACCGGTTCAGGTACTTGTTGTCCAGCGGCCGGGCGATGCTGTAGAGGTCGAAGCCGAACAGGCCCATCAGATAACCGGTAATCTCAAAGTTGCTATAGTGCCCGGTGACCATGAGCAGCCCTTTGCGCTCCTGCATGAGCCATTTGGCGTGCTCGGCGTTCTTGTATCGCGAGTATTCCCGCCAGTTGTATTTCTTCACCAGCCGCGGGGTGAACAGCACGTCGATCGTCAGCATGACGATCTGCTCGAAGCTGCGCCTGCCTGTCTGCCAGATCCACTCTTCGGACTGGCCCGGGAAGCTGGCGCGGAGGTTCTCCAGCGCACGCTGGCGGCCCCGGTGATAGTGCTTCCAGAGAAGGCGTCCGAGGAAGCAGGCAAACCGGAGATTGGTCTCGACATCGAAGAGGTACAGGAAGACGACCAGAATCCGGACGGCCACATAGAGCAGCCAGTCCCGCACTGGATGAGGTTTCTTCTTCGGTCGTTTCTTGGTTAGACGCCCATCAGTCATCAGGCCCATTTTACGCCGGAAACGGCCGATGTCAAGAAATGCCTCCCGTGAGGCATCCGCGCACCCCGGAACGACCCTCCTGCGGCCGGCGACGTGCTCATTGCCCGTAGGCGGTATTGCGGGAAGCCAGCGAAGCCTCCACGGTGCCGCCGTATGCGCCTATGTTAATCCGCCCGTTCACGGCCCGTTCGCTCAGCGGATCGCCGACCTCGCAGGACGCCTCCTGCCCCAGCGGCATGGACGGGTCGCCCGCGTCGATGCACGGGCTGGTCTGGTCGCCCCACGTCCACGAACCCTGGAGAGTATCCCAGTACCAACCTTCGCTGCTGAGGTGGTAATCACCCGGCGTCCAGACCGCATCAAGCCCTGACGACTCGGACCACTGGCCACGGGCGATGAACAGCGGATCGGCATCGATATTCCCCTCGCCGGGCCAACCGCCCTGGATATCGCAATACGTAACCGTTGCCTGCTGTCGGGAGTCCAGATTCACGCCGTCGCCGTTGTTGAAGTAGACAATGCAGTTGGTCAGGACCGGCGCGACGGAAGATACGCCAAGGCCAAAATTGTCGGCAATCGTACAGTTCACCAGGTTTGGATATCCGCCCAGGACGCCGCTTTCGCGGTTGCCGGTGATCAGGCAATTCGTGAAGGTGCCGTAGTTCCGCTGGATGCGCCGCCCGCTGACGTCGGCCCACATTTCCATGCCGATGCGGTTGGCGGAAATGTCGCAACAGCTCACCACCGGCTCGGCGCCGCCCCAGACCTTGATGCCCGCGGCGCAGTTGTCCATGACATCACAGTAGCTGACAGTCGGCTTTGCTCCATTGCAGAGGATGCCAAAGGTGCCGCCGGCAACCGTGAATCCCGTGAACAGGCTGTCGGCGGTCTCCCCGTCGGCGAACGTAACGAGCGGACCCGCACCGGCAATGACAGTAGCCGCCCGGACAGCCGGGTCCTCGGGATCCGACGAGGTGATCGTCACCTTCCTGCCGGCAAAGCGTATCTTCTCATCGTACACCCCCGGCTGGAGGAGAATCACGTCGCCGTCCTGGGCCCTGGCGATCGCATGCTGGATGTAGTCGTGGTGACTGCCCGAGGTGGCGTTCTCGATGGGACCGTTCATCAGCGAGTAGCCGAAATCAAGGCGAATCCCTGTGATCCCGTAGCTGTACACCCACGTGATCGTCGAGCCACTGACCTCCGGCCCACCTCCGTAGGGGTAGTCGGGCAGATAGAAGTCAACGATGCCATACTCTCTCGTGACACAGCACATCCGGATGTTGCCACTCCAGGTGTCTCCGGACGAATAGACGATCGTGGGACCGTCGATGTCCGCCTGCAACTGCCAGCCGCCCTCGACCGCGACCTCGAACTCACGAACGTGGTTCGGGTCCGAGATGTCGGCGCCGTAGATGTCGCCGATGTCGTTGCGTTCGTCTGTCCACACGACCAGATTCCCTGAGATGGCGGGATCGTACTGCCGCTCGGCCGCCGTGCAGATCGGGAAAGTCCGGATATCGCTCAGGTCCGAAATGTCGGCACCGTAGATGTCCCCATCGGCCTCCCAGACGACGATATTGCCACAGATGTCGACGAATCCCTCGTGGGCCTCGGTGTAGTTGTCGAAGGGGTACGGCACGCCCCGTCCGACCTCCTCGGCAATGGTGAAGTAGACCGGATGGGCAAGATCCGTTACGTCCGCCCCGCAGATGTCGTACGTCGACTCCAGATATCGCGTCTCATTGGACGTGTCCACCTCGCGATGTCTCAGCCAGACGACCTTGTTGCCCGACACAACCGGATAGCCATACGATTCCGTCTGCGTGGCCCGCCGCAGCGCAACGCTCTCGCCGGTGACCATATCGGCAAGGTAGACGCTCGTACAGATCGGGTTGTAGTAGGAACCGGAGCCACTGGCCCAGACGACAAGGCTTCCGTCGATCTTGGGCTTGGTGTTCACCGTTCCCGTGTCGAACGTCCGGAACACGCCGGTCTGGGTGTCCGCACAGAAAACCTGCCAACTGGAAGGATCATAGTCCTCAAATCCGACGTACGCTACGCTGGTGCCGGAGACAGCAGGATAAAAGAAGTAGCCGTCCGCATCCTGCGTGACCGCGAATGGTTCTGCACTCCGCGTGAACGGCGCGGCCTCAATCTTGACCACGTCCGGTTCGCTGTCGACGAAGCCGTCGTGGACGGTCAACTCGAACGCATAGATGCCGGCCTGTTCGCACAGGAAATAGGGCGTTGCGGAATCGGGCTCGAACAGTTCGACCGGCGGACCCTCGAGCTGCTTCCACGTGTAGATCAGCTCATCCGGTGGATCGGCATCGGCGGACTTGGAACCATCGAGCATGGCTCCTCCGGGGGCTTCCCGCAAGCTGTTCGACCCTGCGTCGGCCACCGGGCGCTCGTTGCCCACCACGACCAACACCGTGTCCGGCGCGCTGGTGTACTGCCCATCGGCAACCACCAGGTCGAACTTGTACCAGCCCTCGGCCGGCGGCGTGAAGACCGGTCGGCCCGCCGCCGCATCGTCGAGTTCCACCGCCGCTCCCAGCGTCTGAGTCCACTGGAAGGTGGTCGGGCCGGCGGGATCGGAGAAGTAGCTGCCGGTCCCATCCAGGGTGACCGGCTCGGGAGTCAGGATATGATGATCGTCGCCGGCGTAGGCCAGAGGTTTGACGTAGCCGATATGCTCATCAGCCCCGATATCCACACGCAACGCGTACACGCGGGGGTCGCCATCGATGTCTGTCTCGCCCGGACGCGGGACGAAATTCGGGTCTCCGGCGCTGACACAGGGAGAGCTTGGGTCCAGGTGATATCGCTTGCTCCACGATGTCAGAAACACGGGGTCCTGGCTGATATTGCCGTGGCGTCCGGTCCAATCGGCCTCCTGCCCAATGATGTTCTCGTACGTGCGAGGGTCTTGCGTGACATAGTTGCTCGGGGTATTGCCCCATACGTTGTTGAACCGAAGCACGTCGCCACCGGCGTAGCTCCAATACAAACCCCCTCCGCTCTTGGCGTTGCAGATGAGATTGTTGGCCACCATCAGACGCTCGTAGTCATACCCGAACGACGCGACCACGTTGCCCCCGCGACCGGATTCCGGTTCCAGATCGGTATTGTTGCCCACAATCGTGTTGTTCACGAGTGAGCCGGCGTAGATGTAGACGCCCCCGCCCAAAGCCGAGGTATTGTTATAGATGAGGTTGTTGGTGACCGTAGCATATCCGCCGGCATAGATTCCACCACCGCTCTCGGCCGAGTTGTTGTAGATCACGTTGTGGCTGATGATGGCCGAGCCCGAGCAGTAAATCCCGCCCCCGTCGGACCACTCGTATCTGTATGTGATATAACGCCCGCCATCCACCTGGACTTCCACCTGCTCTTCGGAGTAGGGCGCGACATTGTTCGTGATCACGTTGCGCGTGATGGTTGGCGAGGCTCCCCTGCACATGATGCCGGCGCCGTACGTATAGCTGTAGTAGTCATAGGAGTATATCAGTGTGCCGGTCCCGCCGGTGATCGTGAAGCCCGTCAGGACGGCCGCATTGGTCTCGTCGTTCTCAAAGGTCACGACGCTCCCTTCTCCTTCGCCGTTGAGGATCGTGTACCCGACAATCCTCGAATCGTTCGGGTCCGTGCTGGTCACGACGATGTTCCTGCCGTTGAAGTTGATCCTCTCGAAATAGAGGCCGGGGGCGACGATCACGGTGTCGCCGTCGGTGCTGGCGTCGATGGCCTGCTGGATCGATGAATACTCGCTGGGCACGTTGCGAATCGTGGCAACGGCCGGACAACTTGCCAGGGCAACTACGACAAGACTTGCGGAAATCAGACGTCTCATGGCTTGACCTTTCCCTCGCTCAATAAATCGCACTATCTCACAAGGCCGACCGGAAGGTGTATCAGCCTCCGCTCAATGACGCTGATATTCTAACCCAAACACCCCTGCACTGCAACTCGATTCGTGTCAAACTGCCCATAAACAGACCTCCAGCCTGCCCTTCCCCCTATCTTCGACGTTTCTGGGCGTCTTCCTGTTACAGGTTTTCTATGTTTTTCCGCGCCGTCGCCCCGATCAGTGACTTGGACGTCCTGCACGCCGCCACCCATCGGATTCCAGTTGAAAACGAGCCTCAGGTGGGCATAATGGGGTTTCGATCGCTCGGTCACAGCGTGAAATTCGAGGACAAGATCATGGCATGGCACCTACGACAGATTGCACCTTCGATACTTCTGGGCCTCCTTCTGCTGTCTGTGAGCTGCTCTCCTGACGCATCCCGGCCACGCGACAGCGGCAAGAACCAGCCGCTCCCCGGTCCCAGCCTCGGTGTCGTCACCGAATCGGCCCGGAGCATCCCAATCGTCTATGACGTCGACGTCGTCGTGGTCGGTGGCAGCTCGGCAGGCGTTGCGGCGGCAGCCGCGGCCGCTCGAAACGGCGCCAGGGTCTTCCTCGCAGCGCCGAGGCCTTATCTGGGGGAGGACCTGTGCGGAACGTACCGTCTCTGGCTGGAGCCGGACGAGGAGCCCCGCTCCGACATGGCCAAGGCCCTCTTCACGGAGCCTCCGTCCGCCAGGCAGATGCAAAACGCGGTTCCCTTCACCTACCAGGCAGATGTGCCCTCCGCGGCTCGCCACCCGGACACCACCCCCGCTTCGGTCCTGAACAACGGGAAATGGCACAGCGCTTCCTCACAGAGCGTCCAATACGACGGCAACGTGGTCATCACCGCCGACGTGGGCAGCGAGCAGCGTCTGCGGCGGGTTCGGATCATGGCCTATCAGCGCAACGGGGACTTCGAGGTCGACACCGTCACCATCGAGGTCAGCCGGGACGCGAAGGGCTGGAACCGAGCCGCGATGATCAAGAACGGCAAACTCGGACAGGGCTCATTCGAGGAATCACCTGTCGAGCTGTCCGCAGGACTGGACAGCACCGCTCGATACGTCAGGATTCGGGTAAAGAAGTCACAGGCGGCCGGACGAATCCTCCTCGGCGAGATCGTGATCGAGAAGCCGCCGGGACCGAACTCTTCCCCGCATGACCGGGTCCCGCCGTCCCCCATGCAGGTCAAGCGTGTTCTCGACGACACCCTGCTCAACGCAGGCGTCGAGTTTCTCTATGGCTGCTATGCTACCGACATACTCCGAGACGAGAGCGGCAGGCTGGCGGGAATCGTGATGAGCAATCGCTCGGGCCGGCAGGCGGTCAGAGCAAAGGTCGTCATCGACGCCACGGAGCGGGCCCTGGTTGCGCGAATGGCGGGCGCCGAGTTTGATCCCTATGCGATGGGCTGGCACAGCTTCAGGCGCACCGTGATCGGCGGTGAGCTCCGACAGGGTGAGCACATGGAAGGGCGACGATTGCCCACACCGGTCCACGCATCCGACGGACGGACCTACGAGGCCATCGAATACACTCTCCAGATTCCCATGGAAGACGGCTCGTTCGCATCCTTTGCCAAGGCTGAACAGATCGCCAGGGACAAGACCTGGAGCCCCAGACAGGTGGATTCCTCGGAGACGTTGTTCCAGGTGCCGCCCGACCGCATGAAGGGCAAGTCTCGGGAGTGTTGCACGTGGCCTGGAGCGGCCGGCGTGAATCTCGACGTCTTCCGTCCCGAATGGATCGAACGGCTGTTCGTGCTTGGAGGATGTGTGGACGTGGCAAGATCGGCTGCCGAGAAGCTCCTGCGCCCCCTCGAACTGATTGTGGTGGGAGAGCGCATCGGTGCGGCAGCCGCCAGTGAGGCTCTCTCGCTGCCAAGGAGCGAGAAGGCAGTCGCAAGCGGCCTTCGAGCAGCGCCACTGGTCACAGGCAGTATCCGTGAGGACACCGCCTGGATGCGGCAGGACTGGCAGCATGGCGGCATGGCGCGGGCTGCCGAACGTGCGACACCGATCCTGGGAACCTATGACGTGGTCGTTGTCGGGGGCGGCACAGGGGGCGCGCCGGCCGGGATCGCCGCCGCAAGGCAGGGCGCAAGGACGTTGGTTGTCGAGTACCTCCACGGCTTGGGCGGCATCGGGACGTTGGGCCTGATCGGCCAGTACTACTACGGTTACCGTGAGGGCTTCACCAAGGAGATCGATCTGGGCCTGGCCGAGCTGGGCGCATCCGAAGGGACCAGCGGCCAGGGCGGCGCCTGGGATAGCCAGTTGAAGATCGAGTGGTATCGTCGAGAGTTGAGGAAGGCCGGCGCCGACACATGGCATGGCGCATTTGGATGCGGCGCGTTCGTCGAAGGCAATCAGGTCAAGGGCGTCGTCGTCGCGACGCCACAGGGCCGGGGCGTGGTTTTGGCGAAGGTGGTCATCGACGCGACCGGAAGCGCCAGCATCGCTGCGGCCGCCGGGGCGGACTGCATCTACACGAACGCCGAGCACATCGCAGTACAGGGGACGGGGCTGCCGCCCTGGGAGCCGGGCGCCCGATACACCAACACGGACTTCACGTTCATCGACGACCTCGATGCAATCGATGCTTGGCGGTCGTTCCTCACCGCCCGCAAGAAATTCGACGATGCGTATGACCTGGCACAGATCGTTGACAGCCGTGAGAGGAGGCAAATCGTCGGCGATTTCGTCCTCTCGCCTTCGGATGCCTATCTGGGCCGGACCTTCCCCGACACCATCGTCCGGGCCAACAGCAATTTCGACTCGCACGGCTTCACCATTCATCCGATGTTCCTGCTCAAGCCGCCGGACCACGAGGCGGTGCCCTGCTATGTCCCCTACCGCTGTCTGCTGCCCAAGGGGCTGGAAGGCATCCTCGTAACGGGGCTGGCCGTCAGCGCCCACCGTGACGTGATGCCCGTGATTCGTATGCAACCGGACATTCAGAACCACGGCTATGCGGCGGGCGTTGCCGCGGCGATGGCGGTCCAGGCGGACCGGAAGCTGCGCGACATCGACATCCGCACACTCCAGCGGCATCTCGTCGAGAAAGGGAACCTGCCCGCCGAGGTGCTTGCCCACGAAGACTCGTTCCCGCTGCCCCAGGAGCAGGTCGAGCGTGCCGTCGCGTCCCTGACAAACGATTTCGAAGGCATCGAGATCGTCTACGCCCAGCCGGAGGCGGCTTTACCTCTCCTGCGTCAGGCGTACACCAGCGCAACCAGTCAAGAAGACAAGCTCGCCTACGCCCACATCCTCGGCATCATGGGCGATGACGCTGGCGCCGCGACGCTCGCGGACGCCGTGAGACAGCGCCAGTGGGATCAAGGCTGGAAGTACACGGGCATGGGACAGTACGGCCTGAGCATGAGCCCGGTGGACAGCCTGATCGTCGCTCTGGGGCGTACCGGACGCAGAGAGGCCCTCGATCCTATCATCGAGAAGATCGCTCAGCTCGGTCCCGAACACGCGATGTCCCATCACCGGGCTGTAGCCATGGCGCTGGAGGCCCAGCGGGATCGTTCCGCCGCGAAGCCGCTCGCCGACCTGCTCCGCAAGCCTGGCATGACGGGACATGCCTTCATCGACATCAAGAAAGTCATGACGAGCATACCACCGAGTCCGGTCGACACCTCCACACGAGAGGTTTCGCTGCGGGAACTGATCCTGGCAAGAGCTTTGTATCGTTGCGGCGACGACGATGGCCTTGGCGAAAGCATCCTGAGAGAGTATGCTCGCGATCTGCGCGGCCACTATGCGCGTCACGCGACGGCCATTTTGAAGGAGAAACCAGGGCGCCGCACCTGAGGCGGCTGCGGTGCCCCGGACAAAAGGAACAAAGGCGATCATAGACCGTTGGAACCTTAAGGAGGTAAGAAATGGCAGGACAATACCGATTCTCGTTTGGGCCATGGAACATTCATGAGGGGGGCGATCCGTTCGGCCCGACGGTCCGGACCACCATCAAGTTCGCCAAGAAGCTCAAGCTCTTCAAAAAGCTCGGCTTCGAGGGCGTGCAGTTTCACGATGACGACGCTGTACCCGACATGAACGAGCTGGGCCCCAAGGAAATCGTCGCCAAGGCCAAAGAGGTGCAAAAGACACTGGCCGATGAAGGCCTGGTCGCCGAATTCGTCGCGCCCCGCCTTTGGGAAGACCCGCGTACGATCGACGGCGGCTACACCTCGAACGACCCCGAATGTCGCAAGTACGCCCGCGACCGCAGCCGTCGCGCCATCGACATCGCGGCGGCCCTCGAGACCGACCTGATCGTGCTGTGGCTGGCCCGAGAAGGCACCTATATGCGCGAGGCCAAGGACAGCAAGGTGGCCGTCGACCGGCTCGTCGAAGCGATCGACGACATGCTCGCCTACAACAAGAGCATCAAGATCGCCATCGAGCCCAAACCCAACGAGCCGATGGACCAGGCTTACATCCCGACCACGGGACACGCGATGGCGCTGGGGTACCTGACGAAGGATGCCGGCCGCGTCGGCGTGAATATCGAAACCGCTCACGCCATCCTGGCGGGCCTCGATCCGTCGGACGAGATGGGTTTCGCGATGGCGTACGATAAGCTCTACACGGTCCATTTGAACGACCAGAACGGCCTGAAATTCGACGAGGACAAGAGCTTCGGATCGGTCAACCTGCGCCGGGCCTTCAACCAGGTTCGCATCCTCGACAAGTACAACTACGGCAAGAAGGGCGAGTTCGTCGGCCTCGACGTCAAGGCGGTGCGGACGCAGAAGCAGGATGTCGCAACCAAGCACCTCAGTAACAGCCGGACGATCTTCCTGCAACTGGTCGAACTGGTGCGAAGTCTCGATGAAAGCCGCGTCGAACAACTGATCGCCGAGCGTGACTACGAGGAACTGGACCTGCTTATCGTCAACCACCTGATGGGCAAGTGAACCGCCCGAAGCTTCGACGAGAGGAACCATGAGGAACGACAAGGTTGTCCTGAGTCTCGGCGCCCATCCGGACGACGCCGAGTTCATGTGCGCCGGGACCCTGGCCCTGCTCCGCGAGCGAGGCTGGGAAGTCCACATCGCAACGTTCACGCCGGGCGATTGCGGCACCGTCGAGTACAGCCGGGAAGAGATCAGCCGGATTCGCAAGAGCGAGGCCGCCAAGGCGGTCAGCCTCCTCGGCGGTCAATATCACTGCCTCGAATGCGACGATGCCTTTATCCTGTACGACCGGCCCACGCTGGTGAAAGCGATTGCGCTGATACGGAAGGTCCGCCCGAAGATCGTCTTCACGCTGAGCCCGTCCGATTACATGGTCGACCACGAGATGTCCAGCAAGCTGACGCAATCGGCGTGCTTCTGCTGCGGCATCGTCAATATCGAAACGCCCGGCGCCGAGCCGTTTGAGCCGGTCCCTCACCTGTACTACGCCGACGCGGTCGAAGGCAAAGACAAGTTCGGTGCCGAGATCGCACCCGGCTTCATCGTGGACACCAGCAGCGTCATCGACATCAAGACGAAGATGCTCGTTTGCCATGAGAGCCAGCGCAACTGGCTACTGGCTCATCATGGCATCGATGAATACACCGACCAGATGAAGAAGCTCGGTCGCAAACGCGGGGCCGCGATCGGCGCCGAATTCGGCGAAGGGTTCCGCCAGCACCTGGGGCATGCCTACCCTCAGGACAATCTGCTCAAGGCCGAGTTGGGCAATCTGGTCCACATGAGATAGGGGAACGATCATGGGCAGAAAACAGAGTCTCCTGGCCCCGGACTGGTGGGACTACACCACGCTTGATGACGCGATTCTCAACGACGCGGCCCGGCTCACCGCCGAGGGCATGGCGGGTCTGAGCCGGGAAGGCTTCCAGGTCGTCTTCTACGACACGCTGGAGGATTTCTACCTCGCCGAGGCCCTCGAGTATGTCGCCGCCTGGAAGCAGGCCACGCCCGACGACCCGGTGGGCGTTTGCGGGCCGATCGGGCCGACCGAGCAGTTGCCTCTCGTGGCAAGACTGGTCAACTCGCTGGAGCTGAAGCTGCGGAATGCCCACTTCTGGGGCATGGACGAGTGGTACATGAACGGCGCGGAAGTGCCCGAGACACACCCGTTGTCATTCGCCAAGGCGGACAAGGAGCTGTGTTTCGATCGGATCCGACCGGAACTGAGAATGCCCGAGGCGAACCTGCACTTTCCCAAGGCCGATCCGTCGGCCTACATTCGAAGCTGGGACGGTGTCCGCTGCGCCGTCATGCAGGGCGGCCAGGGCGACATCAAGCACTGGGCGTTCAACGACCCGGTTCGCCGGCAAGGCCCGTACAAAGACCGCCCGCCGACGCCGCAGGAGTACCGCCAACTGACGACACGCGTCGTGGACCTGCATCCCGTGACGGTGATGCAGAACGCGCGAACCAGCGGCGGCGGTGTCGTGACGAGCGTACCGACCCAGGCGATCACCGTCGGCCCCCTCCAGACATGGCAGGCCGAGAAGGTCTCGATCTGGCAGGCGGGAACGCACGACAATCCGTTCGGCATGCGTCTGACCACGTTGATGATCGCCAAAAAGCTCGCCGACAGCGCCGTGCCCATGTCCCTGCTGGCCGACCACCCCAACGTGCAATTCAATTTCTATCGCCCGGCGATCGGCACGTGCGAAGCGGAAATGCACTGAGGCCAAACCGCGAAAGGAGACACCACTGATGGCTGTGGATGTTCTGATCCTCAACACGGCGGTCGCCGACCTGCGCCGGGCCGACTTCCAGTTCGCCGACCGGCTCGTGGGCAAAGGCGGCCTGGCCAAGTGCAGAACCGAAGACATGCCCGACTATTCTCAGGAGCAGATCAAGCAGTGGATCGACGAAGGCAGCGCCACCGCGGGCGGGCCGGGCAACACTGCGCCGCTGATCGCCCGGACCGGGCTGAAGGTCGCCGTCGGGGTCAATCTCGGAAAAGGCGATTACGACGGACTCGACGCCCAGGGCCGGTTCTTCTACGACGTTCTGGTCGCCAACGGCGTCGACATGTCCGCCACGCACGTTCACCCGACCCTTCCGACCGGTACGACGTTCATCCACAACCCCAAGGGCGACGACCGTGGCGGCATCGCGTACTTCCCCAACGCCAACAACGATTTCGATTTCGCGATCTTCCGCAAGGCCGTCGAGCGGCTCGAACCGCGGATCGTTTACTACATGTATTCCGGCCTGTCCGACCGGGGCGACGCCAACGGCGGTCGGGACCTGGCACAGTTCATCCACTGGTGCCGGACCCGGGGGGCTCTGACCATCGCCGACAGCCACACCCTGACGGGAAATCCGCATCGGCTCATCGCCGAAGGCAAACCCGTCGCTGAGTATCGGCTCCTGGAGCCGCTCCTGCCGGAGCTCGATGTGTTCTTCACCTCTTCGGACGAGGCCAAGCTGATCCAGAACACGATCGGGAAGCCTCGCGACTGGGTCGAATTCGATGAGAGAGAAAACAATACCCACTTTCTGGAGTTTCTCATCGAGCGATTCTGGCGGGATAAGGGACGAACGCGTCTGCTCGGCGTCACGGTCAGCAACGGCGCTTACGAGATCCACCGTGGCCCCGATGGTCAAACCGCCGGACCGGTCAAGGTCATCTCGCGATTCCTCAGCGGCGAGGTCATCGACCTTGTCGGCGCCGGCGACTCCTTCCGGGCCGGCTTGATCACCTATCTGGCGAGCAACCTCGATGCGTTTCGCGCCGGCTCATTCGATTTCACACAGGCCGTGCAGGCGGGCAACCTCTTCGCGTCGCTGTTCATCAAGGCCCCGCTCGACGACCGTTATGCCAACATCAAGACCTATGGCAAAATGCTTCGCGTCCTGCAAACCGACAAAGGCTTCGACAGCTTCGAGGCCCTCTGCAAGGCGCTGGATTGACCAGGAGTAAACTCAGATGGCACTGAAAAAGGCTTCGTTCGACTGGCAGGACCGCGTGAGCAATCCCGCACAGGTGGGCGGCATCGAGACCAGCATTCTCGATAACGGGCTGGGCAAGGGCACGCGAATCGCGTGGATCAACACAGGCTCCGGGCTGCGATACAAAGTGGTCATCGATCGGGCACTGGACATCGTGGACGCCTTCCACAATCAGCACAGCCTCGCCTGGCTCAGCCATGCCGGCGTGACGGCGCCGCGGCCGGACGCCAATCAGGGCATCGAATGGCTGTGGCCTTTTGGCGGCGGCCTCCTGACGACTTGCGGCCTGAGCCACGCCGGAGCGCCCGACGACGATGAATCGGGCCGGCGAGGTCTGCACGGGCGCATCAGCAACACCCCCGCCGAGGTCGAATCCATCGTACAGCCCGACCTCCGAGCGGACAGGCTCGAAATGAGCATCACCGCGGTGGTAAAGGAATACCGCGTCTTCGGCCCGATTCTGCAACTGCGACGGACCATCTCCAGCACCCTGGGCCAGGGCACGATCCGCATCCACGACGTGGTGACGAACCTGGGCAACACGCCCACGCCGCACATGCTGTTGTACCACTGCAACTACGGCTGGCCGTTGGTCGACGAGGGCACACAGATCGTCTGGAAAGGCGCATGGCGATCACGTGGCCTGGATATGGACAACGCGATTTTCAACGACAAGAACGATTTCCGCACGTGCCGCAAGCCGCTCGAGGCACATCGCGGCGGCGGCGAGGCCTGTGGCTTCGTCGATGTCGCAGCCGACAAGAGCGGTCTGTGTACCATTGGCCTGCACAACAAGAGACTGGGGTTGGCGGTCGCGACCCGTTACAGGAAAAAGCACTTCCCCTGCATGGCCAACTGGCAGCACTGGGGGCCGGGCGAGTACGTCACCGGCCTGGAGCCGGGCACCAATTTCCCGATCGGCCAAAGTGCGGCCCGCAAACAGAAGCAACTGATCTACCTTGGCCCGGGCAAGAGCCGCACCTACGACCTGGAGATCAGCGTGCTCACAAGAGACGCAGACATCAATGCGTTCCTCAAGACGGCCGGGCAGTGAGATGGCCGATCACACGTTCGTGGGTTTCGGATTCGGGCCGATCCAGAGCGGCCTGTTCGCCAAAGAGGCCTTTCAGAGCGGCCGGTTCACCCGGATCGTCGTCGCCGAAATCGATCCGGCACTGGTCCGCGCCGTTCGGGTCAATGGTGGAACGTACCACGTCAACGTCGCCAGGGCGGACCGCATCGAAACGCAGCGAATCGACAACGTCGAGCTGCTCGACCCGACGGACTCCAAGGACAACAGGACGCTTCGTGGTGCGCTGGTCCAGGCGACGGAAATCTGCACCTGCCTGCCCTCGGCGAACTTCTACACCCCGGGCCAAGCCAACAGCGTCGCCGCACTGATCGCCGACGGCTTGGCACGGCGAGGGCAAGGACCCACCATCGTCTACGCGGCCGAGAACAACAACCACGCGGCCGAAATCCTGCGGGACGCCGTCGCGGCGCATTTGAGCGGTCCGTTGCCGTCACGCGTGCAGTTTCTCAACACGGTGATCGGCAAGATGAGCCGGGTGGTGAACGATCCGGCCGAAATCGCCGCGCTGAATCTCACGCCCATCGCTCCAGGAATCGACCGGGCGTTCCTCGTCGAGGAGTTCAATCGCATCCTCGTCAGCAAGACGACGATCGCAGGCTTTGCGCCGGGCATTCAGGTGTTCGTCGAGAAGGACGATCTGCTGCCCTTCGAGGAGGCCAAGCTCTACGGACACAACGCCATCCACGCGCTGCTCGGCTTCATCGGTGCGCTCAAAGGCTACACGAGAATGACCGACCTGGCCGGCGACAAGCCCCTGATGCACGTTGCGAGGGAGGCCTTTGTCCGCGAATCGGGCGGCGCCCTGATCCGCAAGTACGCGTCGCTCGGCGACGAGCTGTTCACCGAGGCGGGTTACCGCCACTATGCCGACGACCTGCTGGAGCGAATGACCAATCCGTACTTGGCGGACACGACCGCCCGGGCCGCCCGTGACCTCCTTCGTAAACTGGGCGCCAATGATCGCATCTTCGGCACGATGGTCCTGGCCCTCGAGCAGGGTATCGAGCCCCCCAACATGGCCACCGGCGCGCTGGCCGGTATCGCCCTGCTGCTGGCGAACGCGATGGAGTACGGCCTGCCCAAGGAACTGGAATCGCTGAACTGGCAGTCACTTCGCGCGGAAGACGCCGTGCAACTGCTCACATGGTTGTGGCGGGCTCCGATCCCGGCCGCGGCAGATTCAATCATCGACTGCACGTGCGCGGCCGGCAGACCTCTGGTCGATCTGCTCGCTCCGTAGCCGTTCGACGCTCACTCCATAGAGATCAGCCAATCTCGGAAGGCGTCAAAGGCCTTGTCGTGGCCGGAGCGATACCCGAAAGAAGAACCCCTCATGCTCGGGGGGAAGCCGTGAAAAGAGGCCTTGCGACGAATCGCAGGATTGTCTGCGTCCACGATTTCGGCGTGCAGATCCACGGCGAACGCATCTCCCACGTTTTTCGCATCCTGGTCGACATAGAAGCCCACACGCTGAGAATCCACACGGTATTTGACTATCGAGTGGACCGCCAGACCTCGTTCGAGGGCGTCCAGGCAACTTATGAATGCCTGCTCGGCGGTGGCGCGAGATTCATTGGGATCGGGCGCACGAAGGAGAACCACACCCGGCGGTTCACGGGAGATCTCCTTGGTGAACACCCATGGTGTGTAGCGCCGGTCGTCGCGAGTGATACCCTCCCCCAGATGCTTCAGCACGATCTCCACTCCCGTGCGATTGTAGAAACCCGCACCACTCTCCAGCCGTTCGCCTTCCCCCACGCTGGAGGTCAGAAGGAGCTGCTCGACCGTAGAGCGTGTACCAGCCAGAATCTCGATCCCGACGGCCACGCCGGGACAGGCTACTACCTCAGAAGAACCCAGCGAGATCAGACAGGAGCAGTCCTGCGCTTGAGTCCCTTCAGTATACAGTGGGTAGCGCATGTGGCTCATTTCCATGGGGTGTTCCGGCGACGGAGCGGAGACAATGGCCTGCATGGCGTTCCGGAACGAATCGACATCCCTCTGTCTCTCGACACAGAACGCCTGCACATCGCTCAGACGCGTGCGAACCCTGGTTTCCATATCGGGCGGAAGAAATAGATGCAGGCCCTCGTTGGACTGCGTCAGAAGATGGTTCCGAGCATGATGCGTTTGAGAACCATGCCAATACCGAAACGTCACCATCCACAGCCTGGCATCCGACGTCGTGAACCTGGCCAAGTCTGTCACCAGAGCATCCGAGCCCAGAGAAGAGGTCTCCGCGTCGGACTGTCCCTCTTGCGTGGAATACCGCCATCTGTACTCGGTCTTCGACTGTTCCCAGTCCGTCATCTCCAGGGTGGCTATCCGCCTCAGGCTGTCTGCCATCTGGCCTTGGATCGCCGGGTGAAACAGACGGACGTATTCCTCCACGTCGGCCGCTTCCAGGACGTTGAAATAGCGATCGGCCAGCCGCTTCAGGTCAGACTTCGGCACGGAAGGCCCTTTCTTCTCACATCCTGCGAACAACAGGCTCAATGCGATCAGGAGAACAGCCTCTGGGCGGAGCCCCACGCAGCGCCGTGAGAAGACACAGAGGTCGAAGCTGTGCATTCTCTCCACCAACAAACATATCCCTTTGATCGTCGGAGGACCCTTCGGCACGCGTTCAAGGCCCTCCGGTGCGAACGGCATTCATTGTAGCATCGCGTGGAGAAACCGTGAAGGGCACGATCCTGCCGAAAGATGGCTAACCCGACATATCGGTCTCTCGTCCTGTTCGGATGCCATACGATCCGCGACCTCTGTCTGGCGTCACCTGGCATCCACTGCGTCCATGGGGTCTGATGTATGCCGGTGTTTCCGCGATACGTTTGGTCCGTATGAGCTTATAATGCCGACTCATGGACGGCAAACACAGGCAACACAAGCTGGCTTATGCGTATGCGATGGTCGCCGTGCTGTTCTGGGCAACCTCCGCGTCCGCGTTCAAGCTTTCACAGCGGCATGTCCAGGACCTGCCGCTGTTGTTCCTTGCCTCCGCCACATCGACTGTCATCTTCGGAATCTATCTGACGGCCGCACAGAGGCTGCATCTGCTAAGGACGCTGACCCACAAGGACTTGCTCTGGTCGGCCGGACTGGGCTTCCTGAATCCGTTCCTCTACTACGCCATTCTATTCAAGGCCTATTCCCTGTTGCCCGCCCAGGAGGCGCAGCCGATCAACTTCGTCTGGCCGCTGACGCTGGTGCTGCTCTCGATCCCCCTGCTGGGCCAGCGAATCAAGCCCGCTAGCATTCTGGCGATCTTCATCAGCTTCACCGGAGTGGTCGTCATCGCCACTCGCCCCGAGAGACCTTCAGACATCCTGGACTTTCGATTCAGCAGCGGGCTCGGGGTGCTGCTGGCCCTGAGCACCACGGTCGTGTGGGCTCTGTTCTGGATCTACAACACCAGGGATCGCTGTGATGAGGCCGTGCGTCTGTTCCTGAACTTCGCCTTCGCCACCGGATACACGTTCATCGCTGTCTTGCTGACGGACCAAGTCGATGTGCCTGTCTGGCAGGGACTGATCGGAGGCGTCTACATCGGCCTCTTCGAGATGGGGATCACGTTCCTCGCGTGGCTCAAGGCCCTCAAGCTGGCCAGGACCACCGCTCACGTCGTGAACCTGATCTACCTGGTCCCCTTCCTGTCGCTTCTGGTCATCGCGCTGGTGTTGGACGAACAGATCCTCCCAGCGACGCTCGTCGGCCTGGTTCTCATCATCGCCGGCATCGTCCTGCAGAAGCGATGGGCATGATTGTCCGGATTCGGCGACCGAAACGCGTCTACACACGTTCCGGCACAGCGAACGGTCTGCGATATAGACGCGTCAGCAGGAGGTCGGCCTGAGGATTTCCTACGAACTTCTCCGTCGCCGGATTGAACGTCAGCATGGGCCCGAGCTGATACGTGCCTTTTTCGACATCGAGACCTATGGCGCCCTTCACCGTCGTCAGGACCCTGTCCCAAGACCGGGTGATTTCCTCATGCTTGTCAAGCACGCTGGGCCTGGTCGTGCCTGCCACTTGCTCACCGAGGCGATAGGAAATGTTGCCCAGTTGGCAACAGGCGCTCGACAGATGCGCTGCTTCGATGTCCGCATTGAGGTCTTCGACTTTTCGGCTGCGCATGGCGCGAATGAAATTCCCGAAATGATCGGTGTCCATCTCGAAGTCGGGAACCGCCAGTTCTTCACCCTGGTCGGAGCCCTTTGGATAGAACTTGGGCTTGTTGTTGCCTTTGATCACTCCCTCCTCCAGGTAGAACTCGTTGCCGACATTGCTCGGATACTTCTTGCCGTCGGCGCCCTCGCGGTCCACCAGGCCGATCACCTCAAACACCAGCAGCGGCCCGCCGAAGTCCATGATGGTCAACTGGCAGTTGGGCGTCTGGGCCTGGTCGGTGAAGGGTGGATGGCCCTCCGCCGAATTCACCCAGCGGCCGCCCATACTGATCACGTTCTTGGGAAGGGTCGAACCGGGAATCGCCCAGCGTGCGATGTCCATCTGGTGCACGCCCTGGTTGCCGATCTCGCCGTTGCCGAACTCCCAGAACCAGTGCCAGTTGTAATGTACGAGGTTCTCATGGTACGCCTGCTCCTGCGCGGGACCGAGCCAAAGGTTGTAGTCGAGGTTCTCCGGCGGCTCCTGGATCGGTTTGAAACCGATGCTCCACCGGCCCGAACCGTTCTTGGAGGCCGCACCCTTGGAGACCAGCAGCTTGCCATATCTTCCGCTGGCGATGGCCGCCACCTGTCGCGCCCAACCCTTGCTGGATCGGCTTTGCGTGCCGTGCTGGACGATACGTTTGTACTTGCGGGCGGCCTCGACACACCTACGTCCTTCGTAGATGTTATGGCTGCACGGCTTCTCCACATACACGTCCTTGCCCGCCTGGCAGGCCCAGATCGTCCCCAGCGAGTGCCAGTGGTTCGGCGTGGCGATGGAGATCGCGTCGATGCTCTCGTCTTCGAGCAGGTGGCGGATATCGACGTACGTGTCCACCTTGTGGCCATACTTCGTCTCAAATGCGGCGGCTTTGTTCTCCAACACCTTGCGATCCACATCGCAGAAGGCCGCGACCTGCACGCCATCCATCGCCTCGAACGCGCTGATGTGGGAACCACCGCGGCCGTTGATCCCGATGACCGCGATTCGGATTTCATCGTTGGCGCCGCGCGCCTTCGAGAACGGACTGGCCAGCGCCAGACCGACACCTGCGGCCATCGTACCCTTCACGAACTGTCTGCGCGTCATTCGTTGCATGTCCGGCCTCCTTCTGCTGGGGTGGAAAACGACAGCACACCTGAATGCACATGAGTGCGAGCGTGCTGGTCTGCGGTATGTTGCATAAATCTCACGGCAAGCCTGTCACGAGAGTCGCGATGAACAGTCTCGTATAGGCTAACCGGACAATCCGGGAGCCGCAAGCGCAAATCCCGCCAGATTCTCCGTGCAATCCAGTCCGTGAATGTCAGTCGGCAGCGATGCCAGCGGTGCGCTTGGCAGACAGGACGGTATTGTACATCAGCATGGTGATGGTCATCGGGCCGACGCCGCCGGGCACCGGGGTGATCAGCGAGGCCTTTTCCTTGACCGCCTCGAAATCCACGTCGCCGACGAGCCGGTAGCCCTGCTTCCTGCTGGCGTCCTCGACACGATTGACGCCGACGTCGATCACGACGGCGCCGTCCTTGACCATGTCAGCGGTGATGGTGTTCGGCCGGCCCGCAGCCGCCACGAGGATGTCCGCCTGGCGGGTGTGGTAGGCGAGGTCCTTCGTCCGGGTGTGGCAGACCGTGACGGTCGCGTTGCCGGTGGGATTCTTCTGGATCAGCATGTTGGCCAGGGGCTTGCCGACGATGCTGCTGCGGCCGACGATCACAACGTGTGAGCCTTCGATCTTCACGCCGCTTCGAATCAGCAGGTGCAGAACACCATGCGGCGTACACGACAGGAACGCTTTTTCGCCCACCACCATCTTGCCCACGCTGACCGGATGGAACCCGTCAACGTCCTTTTCCGGATCGATCGCGAAGAGAACCTCCGATTCGTTCATGTGCCTGGGCAGCGGCAACTGGACCAGAATACCGTTGATCCTGGGATCGGCGTTCATTCTGGCAACCAATCGCATCAACTCGTCCTGAGAGGTCCCTTCGGGCAGGTGGTGGTGGTCGGAATAGATGCCCAGCTCGGCGCAGGTCCGTTCCTTGCCGGTTACGTACGACACCGACGCCGGATCGTCGCCGACCAGGATCACGCCCAGACCCGGTACAATGCCTTTGGCCTTGAGCTTCGCGACTTCCGCTTTCAGTTCGGCCCGAATGTCGGCCGCCACCTGCTTGCCATCAATGATCCTCGCCGTCATTTCACTCCATTCTCGATTTGCGACTTGCGATTGGGCAGTTGCACTACCGGGCACTCTGCGCTCTTTCAAATCGTAAATCACAAATCGTAGATCGTCAATCAAAAGAGCCCGTGGACCTTGCCTGTGTCGACATCGACATCGATGCGGCGGAAGGCGGGATTGGAACCGGTGCCGGGCATCAGCCGGATCGAGCCGGCCACGGGGACGACGAAACCTGCCCCTTTGAACACGAGGATGTCACTGATCGGCAGCACCCAGCCCGTCGGACGCCCTTTGCGCTCGGGATCGTGCGACAGGCTCAGTTGCGTCTTGGCCATGCAGGTGCCCAGTCGCGTGCCAAGGGACTGTGCTTCGAGCCGCCTGGCCTGGGCCAGCGCGTCATCGGTGTAGGTCACACCGTCCGCTCCGTAGATCTCCTTGGCGATCAGCTCGATACGTTGTCTCAGAGGCATTTTCAGGTCGTAAAGGAACTCAAAATCGTTCGGTTCGTTGCACGTCTCGATCACCACCTCTGCCAGTTCGACGGCTCCGGGCCCGCCCTTGAGCCAGTGCTCGGAACAGACCGGTCGCGCCCCGGCGGCCTCGGCGACCCGGCGGACCAAGGCAATCTCCGCCGGCGAATCGGTGTGGAAGCTATTGACGCAGACGATGGGCCGCACGCCGCTCTTCTTGATGATGTCAATGTGCGCCAGCAGATTGGCGCAGCCGGCTTCGACCAATCCGAGGTTCTCCGTGAGATACTCATGGCTCAGGGGCATACCGGGCTTGACCGCAGGCCCTCCGCCGTGCATCTTGAGCGCGCGAATCGTGGCGACAAGCACCACGGCATCCGGCGCCAGCCCTGACATGCGACACTTGAGATTCCAGAACTTCTCGAAACCGATGTCGGCGCCGAACCCACTCTCAGTAATGTGGTACTCCGCCAGCCTGGTGCCCAGGCGGTCGGCAATGATGGAACTCTGGCCGATGGCGATGTTGGCGAACGGTCCGGCGTGAATAAAGACAGGCTGGCCTTCGAGAGTTTGCACCAGATTGGGGTTGATCGCGTCGATCAGCCAGGCGGTCATGGCGCCGTCCACCTCCAGATCCCTCGTGGTGACCTCGTGGCCCTGCTTGTCATAGGCCACGACCATATGGGCAATCCGTTCTCGCAGGTCGCGCAGGTCTGCCGCCACCGACAGAATCGCCATGACCTCGCTGGCGACGGTCATCTGGAAGCCCGAGTCCATCTCGAAGCCGTCCATCTTGGCGCCGCGGCCGATGCGGATGTTGCGGAGGCTCTGGGCGCAGAAGTCCATCGCCCAACCGATCTGGATGCGATTCGGATCGACGTCCAGGCGCCTCAGGCCGCTCTGCGTCAGGCGGGCATCGTCGTAGTTCCGCTCGTGCTGCATCCGCGCGGTCAGAGCGACCATCGCCAGATTATGCGCGTTGGTCACGCAGTCGATGTCGCCGGTGAAGCGAATCGAGATGGGCGTCAGCGGAATACACTGGGCCAGGCCGCCGCCGGCAGCCGAACCCTTGATGTTGAACGTTGGCGCGCTGCTGGGCTGCCGAATCGCCCCGCAAACGCGTTTGCCCAGCACGCCAAGCCCCTGAATCAGGCCCAGCGTTGTGGTCGTCTTGCCCTCCCCCAGGGGCGTGGGCGTGATGGCCGTCACATCAACGTACTTGGCCCGAGGTGAATCGTTCAGGCGGTCCAGGACTGTGGCGTAATCCACCTTGGCGAGCTTGGCGCCGTAGGGAATCAACTCGTCGTCGCGCAGGCCCATCTCGGACGCAATTCGTCTGATCGGTTTGGCCCGATCTTCGGCTGCGTCCGCGATCTGCCAGTCCTGCATCCTTCGCGGATCGAGATTCATAGCTGCCAGTCAGGATCCCATTTCGCATATGCCTGCCCTTCTGTCCGGGCTCAGTGTCCATATTGTACCCGAGAACCGGCAAAATGGGTGATGTCACAAAGCTGATTTTTATAACTATCTTGCTATATGGCCGCGTAACGAGCAGAAAAAGGCCTTTCCCAGGCTCGACAGCCGGCGATGTCTCGCTCTGCGAAGACGTGCCTTCAAGGCCTCAGAGGACTATCTGCTCCCGGGCAGGATCAAAGCGGGCGACCTTGCCTTCCTTCCACGCAAGCATAGCCATTTGGAGGGCCGTTTGGACGTGGTAGGCCAAATCCATTGGACTGGCGGTCTTCGTCGTTCGCGACCGGCAGCAGGTCAGGAAGTCGCGCCAATACTCGACGAAATCCTCGCCGTGGTCGATGGGCACCCGCTGTGGCTGCTTCTTGGACTCCTGAGCCGGCGTGAAGACGATATCGTTGCCCTGGATGGTGAGGGTGCCTTCCCAACCTCGAACGATCGGAATCCGGCCGGGCGCCCCGCGAAAGCCCGTCCCCGTGTAATCGTTGCCCTGTGTACCCAGGACCGCCACGGTGATCGCTTCGGGGTAGTCAATCAGGATGTTGAATGTGTCGGGGATCTCCCGTTCGTCGTAGCGGAACTTGCCGCCTGTGGCGACGACAGTGCTCGGCATGGTCACGCCCAGCATGTGAATGACAGGCGTGAGGCTGTGCGGGAACAGGTCGGTGCTCGGTCCGCCCGCGTAGTCCTCGTACATCCGCCAGCGGAAGAACCGGCTGACGTCGAAGGGCTTCTTCGGAGCGTCGCCGAGAAAGGCGTCCCAGTTCAGGTCCGCTCCTGACCTAGCATTCGGATCGTCGATGGGCATGCCTCGCTCCCCCCAGTCGCCGACGCGGAAGTAGCCGCACTCGGCGTGGATCGGTTTGCCGATAAGCCCGTCCTCGATCAGCTTTCGCATTTGATGCCAGGCGCTGTCGCGCATTCCCTGACTGCCCAACTGAAAGACGCGGCCCGACTTGCGGACCTCTTCCGCCAGCCGCTTGGTCAGCTCGAACTGACGCCAGTGCGTGACGGGCTTCTCGCAGTAGACGTCCTTGCCCGCCTTGATTGCGTCGATCGCCTGGTACCCATGCACGTGATCCGGCGTCGCAATGCAGACCACATCTACGTTCGGATCGGCCAGCAACTCGCGATGGTCCATGTAGGCTTTGCCGCCGAAGTCCTCGACCCGCTGGGCGAGCCGGGGTCGATAGACATCGCAGGCCGCAACGATCTCCACCGCCTCATTGCCCTGGGTCTTCAGCCATCGCACCGCACGGAAATGCGCCCCGCTGCGTCCGCCGCACCCGATGAAGCCCACGCCGATCCGGTCGTTGGCCCCTCGAACCTGCCCCACAGAGGGCTTGCTGGAACTCCCGACAAACGCCGCCGCCGCCAGCGCGCCGGCTCCATGCATAAACCCCCGCCGCGTCACTTTGGGATTCTTACTTTCGCTCATGGCACGTCGCTCCTCAGTCAGTCAAACAGCACGCTCTCTTGGGAAACCCATTCCCGGTACAGCCTCTCGATCTCCGCTGTCTCAATCCGCCCATCCCACAGGGCCACGCCATATCGCAGCATCAAAGGCGCGCCCGATGGAACGACCAGAGGCTTCTCATGCAGTCTCATCGTCCCCGATATGTACGCGAAGGGCGTTGCCATTGTAAACCACGTTGTCGGATGTCTCGGATTGTCCGGATGGCCGAACATCGCGACGGTGACGACTTTGTCTGGCGCCTTTGCCGTGTACGCACACCAGTTCGAGTCCGTAAGCCTCTCTTCGCCCCGGAAGATGACTCCGGGGCCGTTGTCCGGATTGCGGAATTCGCCGTTCGCGTCCATCGACCGGATGAACCGCAGCCCCAAACCGAAATAGTGCGATCCGCTCAGTATCGCCGACGCCTTGCCCTCCGGCGCGGAGAGGCGGCTTTGCCACGTCAGCAGAACCGCTTTCGGCTCACCGGTGCGGCGGACGTTGATGGTCCGCTGTTCATCCAGAAGCCGGCGACCCGCCGCATCGACCCAGTGAATCCGCTCGCCGAAACTCGCCCAGGACTGAGACCCGCTCCTGAGTTCGCGTTCAACAAATGCGTCATGTCGTTGGTATCCGGCAGTTGGCGTCTCTTCCCAGCAATTGACGCCGTCCACCGCCACCGCGAACATCAGCGCATGGTGGTGCAGGTGATCGTGTGGCGCATCGAGCAGTACGTTCAAGCCGCTGGGCGTGTACAACTCCTTGACATACGGCTTGAATGGAACATCGTCGTAACGATACCGGAGCACGGGCGATTCACCCGCCCGCACCCAAAGGCTGTTGGCATCAACGGTTACCTTCCACGACGGCTCGCCCCGCACATCGCTGACCTCCATCGAGACGGCGATCAGGGCGATCACAATCGCCGACAGAATACGCCCCTTGCGCATGGTCGCATTTCTCCGGTGCTCTTTAGACAAACTGCTTGAGATGCTTGATGCTGCGTTCGGCCTGCTCGACCGTGCCGCACTCGACGCTCAGGACGATGTCGCGAGGGGCTTTCCGGCAGACCGCGATCACTTTCTTCCAATCAATCACCCCGTCGCCGCACGCACAACCGGCCGGCGTGCCGGTGACCTTGCCTCGCTCGGCCTTGGAGTGTTGAATCGAGATGTCCTTGGCGTGCAGGTGGACGAGCCTATCCCTGACGTGCTCCAACCAGACGATCGGATCGTGGCCACTCAGGTAGGAGTTGCCGGTGTCGAAATTGACACCGATGGCGGGCGAATCCACGAGGCCCACAATGCGGTCGAGGCCGGCCGGCGTCTTGCTGTACTGCTGATGGGGCTCGATCCCAATCAGGATGCCACGGTTCTCAGCGAATCCCGCCGCCTCCGTCAAAGTGTACTTCATCAGCACATGGTCTTCCTGACGTGTAGTCCAGCGGGGCTTGGGCCCCTCGTCGGTGTTGACCACCGGGGCTCCGCACTCGGCGGCGAAGCGAATCGCCTGCTTGAGATAATTGCCGCTGACGTCCGGGCGGCACAGCGCCGTGTGCGACGACAGTGCCGAGAGTTTCACCCCGGCCTTCTCGCAGGCCCGCCGGATACGGTACGGGTCCTCGGACATGGAGATCGTCATGTAGTAGCCGGCTTCGCTCATCAGCTCCCGGCCCAGATGAACCCAGGGCTCAATGTATTCATAGCCCAGTTCGGCCGCCTTTTCGACGCCCCATTCGAAGGACTTGTCCGCGTGACGGATGAACTCCATGTTTACGCCGATTCCGACTCTGCCCATATCCATACTCCTTTCGTCAGTTGAACCACGCGATCACCGCCTGGAGACGGTCCATCGTCACGAACGCCAGCGACAGGATCGCGATCACCCACATTGTGGGCTTCACTTCGCGAGCCCTGCCGGCCGCCACCTTGATCAGCACGAACGAGATGAACCCGAAGGCCAGACCCCGGCTGATGCTGTAGCTCAGGGCGGTCATGACCATGATGATGAACGAGGGAAAAGCCTCCTCCATATTCGCGAAGTCGATCCGCTTGATCTCCTTCATCATGAACAGCCCGACCATGATCAGCGCCGGCGCGGTCGCGCACTTGGGCACGACCGCCACCAGTGGCACGAACAGCGTCGCGGCCAGGAAGCACAAGCCTGTGACCACAGCGGTCAGCCCGGTGCGTCCGCCCTCCGCGATGCCGGAGGCCGATTCGATGTACGAGGCAATCGACGAGGTCCCCAGCGCGGCGCCCAGCATGCTGGCCGCGGCGTCGATCTGGAGAAGGCGGTCCAGCCCTTTGATGGTCCCACGCTCGTCCACCATCTTGGCCTCGTGGCAACAGGCCACCAGCGTTCCGATGCTGTCGAACATGTCGATGAACATCAGCGCGAAGATATGGCCGAACAGGCTCCATCGCAGGGCCCCTGCAATGTCGAGTTGAAGGGCTACCGCGCGAATGTCGAAATTTAGCGACACGATGCCCGTCGGCCTCTGGGCCAGACCTGTCACGATGGCAAGCGCCGTCGAGAAGAGCATGCCGATCAACAGGGCGCCTTTGACCTTCTTGATGGACAGAAACATCATAAGAAGCAGTCCGCACAGGCCGATCGCGACCTTGCCGGTCAGCGGTCCGGCGCAGACCAGTGTCTCGTCGTTGTTCACAATCAGGCCCAGGTCCTGGAGTCCGATGAAGGTGATGAACAGACCGATGCCCACGGAGATGGCCGAGACCAGACTCGCCGGGATCGCCTCGACCAGCCGCTTGCGCAGGCCCAGCAACGTGAGGCCCCAGCACAGCAGACCCGAAAGGAATACGACGCCCAGCGCCACTTGCCAGGTGATCTGGCCGCCCAGCACGAGGGTGAAGGCCAGGAACGCATTGAGTCCCATCCCGGGCGCCATCGCGATAGGCGCGTTGGCCAGCAGGCCCGTGAGGATCGACATCACGCCGCTGACGACGCACGTGACAATGATGAGCGCCTGCTTGTCCATGCCCGCGGCGCTCAGGATGCTCGGGTTCACAAAGATGATATAGGCCATCGTCAGGAAGGTGGTAACCCCGGCGACCGCCTCAATTCGTACGCTCGTCCGTCGCTTGCCGAGTTCGAAGTAATCCCTTGGCATTTCGCCCCTCGTCAGCTCGTAGTGTGCCCGTGACGACACACCGGAACGCAACACCTCACGGCGTCACTACAAACGACCATTGCGAGCGAGAGGAGTCGAACCTCCACGTCCGAAGGACACCAGGACCTAAACCTGGCGCGTCTGCCAATTCCGCCACGCTCGCGACGGACCGCGCCCATTATGCCTCGCGGGACGCGGGCGGGCAACCGAAATCCAACCCCACCTTCCGGCGTCGTGAGGCGAGGCTGCGACGCCAGATCACGGCCAGGACCACCAGCCAGGGCAAGGTAGTGATACACATGAAGGTCAACAGCGGCACCGGTACGCGTCCGACCGCGCGAAGGATCAGGCCGCCCACGACGACATAGGCATTGCCCCAGGCCCCCGCGCGAAAGAAGGCCACCGGCGCCTCGGGATTGCCGATAAACGGACGCAGGACCCACCCCATCTGGACCCCCACGAAGGCATAGAGGACGAACCAGGCCCAGAGCAGAAGCCGATGCCTCGGCTCACGATGGATCAGGGGGCGATAGTACCGCCGGACCACGATCTGGGCGGCAAATGTGGCAACACCGAACATGACCATGTTGAACAGGATGGCCAGCCCATAGTCGTCGCACGAAACGTACCAGAACGCGGTGACAGGCGCCAGCGCGGCCAGCACAACCGTGACACAGGATTGCGTCGCAACGAGAGCCCGCAGGGCCTGGCCGAAGTCATCGCGCAACCCGGCCAGCGTGTTGACCACGAAGAAACTGGGCAGACACAGGGCAAACGTCGCCAACAGCAACAAAGGCACCTTGACACCGGAGTAGAACAACTGGCGCAGACGTCCGGCCTCCAGGCCGCTGTACGTCCCCATCACCGCACCATAGAACAGGCCACAGGCAAGCAGCAGGATCAACAGCCAGCGCAGACGACCCATCAGGGGCGCATCGACCGCGAAGATACCCCTGCCCCGCAGGAAATCGTCTACTACCCGACCGAACGTACGCATCAAGCACCGAACAACTCGCCGATCGTGCGGACCAGATCGACGAAGATGTTGGCTTCGCGGGCGCGAAACCACTGGAACGGGATGTCCGGGGCGCCGATGAACGGGCGCAACACCCAGCCCATCTGGGCGCCCACCAGGCCGTAAATCACCAGCCAGACGCGAAACGTCGTGCCCGCCGTGTCTTTTGAGCGAGGAAAGACGAGAGGTCTGGCTGGCACCTCAAGGCTCGATTGCCCTGCGATCTCCGCGCTTGGGGCGGGATTCTGAACCCCGATCGCAGGTCCAGCCTGCGCCGCATCCAGGCGGGCCAGCATGGTCAGCAGGACCTTGAGCCCGATGATCCCTGATAGCGCGAAGAACAGGAAGTTCAGCAGCTTCATGAACGGATAGCTGGAGGTGCTGAGTGTGAAGAAGCCGGTAATGGGCCCCAGGGAAGCAAGCACCGCCAGATTGGCGGAGACCGGCGCCAGGATCAGACGCAGCGTGTCCTTCGGACCGAGCCGAACGCCGAGCAGCGCGCTGAAGACGTACAGCGATGGGAAGGTGATGACGAGCGTCAGGATGAAGAGGATCGGCACCTTGACCGCTGACGCAAACATCTGGGCGAAACAGGGTGGCGTCCGAGTCAGCACGGCATAGAGCCCCATGAACGCACCATAGACGACCCCGAGCACGATAGATACGATCACGAGCGGCTTGATCTGAATGTGTGCCATGCCTCCGGCCAGAAGCCGGGTGTCCCCTTTGTGCCCACGCAGAACCTCGTCCAATTCCTTCAACCATCGAATCATCGTTACTGCCCCTTCTCAGGAAGTTCGACTCACTTGCTCTCTCGCAGCCGCTTTCACTGAACTCTGGACAAGCCGTCTCTCAGTCCGATGCTCAGTCCGCCTCGATCGGGATGCCGTTCTGCTGGCCCAGACGCACTTCGACCTCGTCGATATCCTTGGCGTCCGTGATGCTGTCGGCATTGACGTCGCCTGCCAGCGGCGAGGCGCAGCCGGCGACCTCCGGACCATTGAGGATCGCGCCGTAGATGTCCCAGTTGCCGTTGCGATAGTCCTGCCACACGACGACATAGGCCTTCAGCCAGGGACTGAAGGTGATGGCCGGGTGAGTCTGATCGGCGCCCTGCGAGACGATGGGAAACGCGGCCTTGGTGGTCAGATTGCAGCCATAGATGTCCCAGTTGCCGTTGCGGCGATCCTGCCAGACCACCACGTTGTTGTAGACATCCGGATTCGAAGCCTCGACCGAACCCTCGAAACCCAGCTGCGCCGGCAGACGAGGGTCAAAAACGTTGTCGCCTCCAGTAACGGCGGTCCCTTCGCCCTGATCCTGCCAGACAACCCACCTGCCGGCAATCGCGGGTGACTGGCACGGCCCAACCACGCTGCGCACGGGGAACCAGGCAGCGTCATCCGGATCGGACAGATCCCAGCCGCTGATGTAGGAGACCCCATTGAAGACGTCCTCGTACACAACGATGTCACCGTCAACATCCGGACGCCACTGATCTTCCGCGTTTCGATCGAGCCAGAACGGCTGTGCGTTGGCGCGATCCGTTATGTCGACGCCGAGAATGTCCCAGCCGGCGTGTGCCGTCATCCGGCTTTGCACGACCACCAGATTGCCGGAGACGGCCGGACTGCACTCGTCCGCCGCGCTCTCGATGACGGTGAAGAACGTCTCGGTGGAAAGATCGAGACCGACAATGTCGCAGTCGTCGAACAGAAAAAACTTGTTCTGCCAGACGACCACATTGCCGGACACCGCCGGATACTGCGCCTCACTCAGTGTGTCCGCGAGTGTCAGTGGATCGATGCTGCCCGGGTAGGAAATGTCGCCGAGGCCGATGTCCCAGTCGCCGTTGCGATTGGTCTGCCAGACCACGGTGTAATCGTCGATGGCCGGGAACTGCTGATGCCCCGGCTCGCGGGCAATCGGGAATGTCTCGAAGGCCTCCGCTCCTGCCGAAACAACCAGCAAGCCGAACAATGCGATGATGATCCCGCTGCGTCCCCTGCGCCGCTCAAACATGGTTTCTCCCCTTCCCGTAAAAGCCGCACTTGCCTGGGCCCTCCGCGATCGGGCTTCTCGCCGTCTTGCGACCACACACCGACCCGGGGTCAATGCCATTATAGCCTTCTCTTCCCCTGGATTCAATGGCCTCGACGGCCCCTGATCGACATTGGGATCAGTCCTGTAGGTCCTGTGGGAGACGCCGCGACATGACAGATGTCAGAAGAGGCCCTCATCTTCCGATTCCAGCTCGGGCGCGGGCTCCTCGGTGGCCGGCTCCGGCGTTTCCTCGCCGCGCTTGCTTATCTTCTCGATCCGCTTCTCGGCCGTCTGGAGGATCTGCCGGCAGTGCTGAATCAGGGCCATGCCCTGCTCGTACTGCTCCAGGCTGTCCTGGAGCGGGATTTCGCCCTGCTCGATCTTGTCCACGATGGTCCTGAGTCGCTTGATCGAGTCCTCGAAACTCAGCTTGGTGATGTCCTCTTCAGTCTTCTTCTGCGCCATGATATCGTTTCCTATCGCGTCTGCGTCTCGTCATTCGCTGGGGCGAATTGTGATTCGCCCACACACACCTTGCTCTCGATGATGCTCTTGTCGGCCAGTTCCGTGAGCATCGCGTCCCCGACCTGCACGTCGGCGAGCGTGCGAACGAGCCGGCCGGTGGTCTTGTTCGTCGTGATCGTGTACCCCCGGGCCAGCACGCTCCGGGGGTTCAGAGCCGCCAGGCGGCCTTCGCAGGCGGCCAACTCCACCATCCGGGCGTTCATCGCCGCCGTGATCGCCGCCAAGGTCCGGCCGGTCAGCTCGCTCAACTGGATGGTCATCATCCCGAGCAGCCGATGGGGCTCGATCCGCGCGATGTGCTCGTAGCAGGTCTGCAGCATCATGCGCTTGCCGGCCATCAGGGCCCTGACCGCGTCGCCCAGGTCCGACGCCAGCTCGTCGACGTGCTGCTCGCGCATGCGGACCGCCAGCAGCGGATTGCGAAACGCGGAACTCGCCAGAATCGTTTGCAGGTATTCGCCGCCCAGCTCGACGCGCGACTGAACGCTGCGCGTCAATCGACTCGCCTGGTGACCCAGATCGGTCAGCACATCGCGCATGTCCGGCACTGCCACCACGCCCGCCTTGGTCGGCGTCGAGGCCCGCCGGTCCGCGACGAGGTCGGCGATGGTCGTATCGACCTCGTGTCCGACGGCGCTGATGATCGGGATCCTCGAGGCGAAGATGGCCCTGGCCAGCACCTCTTCGTTGAAGGCCCAGAGGTCCTCCAGGGACCCGCCTCCGCGTCCGACGATCAGCAGGTCGAGCTTCAATTGCCTGTTGCGCCGGTTGACGTCGGCAATCGCGGCGGCAATCTCCCGGGCAGCACCCTCGCCCTGCACCGGGACCGGGTAAAGGAACAACCGCGTGCAGGGCCAGCGCTGGTGCACGCTGTCGGCGATGTCGTGGACCGCTGCCCCCGACTCGCTGGTCAGGATGCCGATCCGCTCGGGATACGTCGGGATCGGCTTCTTGTGCTCATCGGAAAAGAGCCCCTCCGCCCGAAGCTTCTGCACCATCTGCTCGAAGGCCAATTGCAGCGCGCCGACGCCCTCGGGCGTCATCTCCTCGACAACCAGCGAGTAACGCCCTTGCGGCACATAGACACTGATCGAGCCGGTCGCGATCACCGCCAGCCCATTTTCCGGCCGGAACCGCACGCGGCCGAAGTTCGGTTTCCACATCGCGCAGGCCAGGACCGAGCCTTCGTCTTTGAGCGAGAAGTAGCAGTGGCCGCTGGCATGCTGCTTCCAGCCGGTGATCTCGCCCTTGACCATCACCCGGCCCGGCAGGCTCGCCTCCAGCGCCTCCTTGACCAGCGCGTTGACCTGGCTGACGGTGTAGATTTTCGGCGATGTCTTCGTCGGCATCCATCCTCCCTGATTGCGGGTGAATGATGATTCGCAGTACGGGCAAATGATGATCCGCCTCTACGGGCGCACCAGAGCGACCCAGTAATCCTTCGAGGGACACTCGAGAGACACCGTGCCATCCATCTGCGCCGCTTTCGACTCCACCCACTCGGATCTCATGATATCGAGCCACCGGACTGTCACTGGCCTGTCAATCGGGTTCACATTCAGGGTTACCTTGCCGCCGTCCGGAAAGTAGACCGCGTATTCGGTCCCCGGGTTCGCGAGGCAATAGGCCTCGTTCGATTCGCGACTGCTCAGCAGATCGTTATGCGGCTCGCACGTGAACACATCCATCCGGTCGGTCACCATTCGCATGCTGCGGATGTTGGCTTGGGCCTTGTCGCCCAGTCCCAGCCCCGAATCGGGTCGGTGGAACCGGGCTGAGGCCAGACCGCCGAAGATGTTGCGCCAGAACCGCTCCATCGCATCGCGGTCATTGCCGTAGCGGCCGGTGTCGGCGCCGTAGATCTTCGTGTTGTTCAGCGGGCGGGGCCGGTCCGCGATTCGCGCCCGCTGTTTCTGGGCGTTGTCCCAGTGGGCCTGACCCTTCTGATGGTTGTTCTGCGAGATGTCGACGAACGAATAGAGCTCGGGATGGTCGAAGGTGGCGCTGTGCTCGGGACTGGCCAGATCCCAGGCGTCCCACATCTCGGTCGTGTGGACCTTGACCCCGGCGGCCTTCGCCTTGGCCTGAATGTACCGAGCCCAATAGGCGCCCCAGGCCGGCTCGCCGGACGTCTCGTTGTCCATGCAATACAGAACGTTGCCGCGTTTCAGCGAGTGCGACAGCATCTTATCGACGAAGCGCTGCTGGTACGGCAACACGACGGTGTTGTTCCGCTGGCCGGGCGTGGTGAAGAAGAACGGCTGCTCGTTGCTGCCGGCGTGCTTTGGATACTGCTCGACAAACCCCGAGGCCTCGTAGGTGTAGTTGACGTTGTTCTTCGGGTTGTAGGGGCTGATCTCCCAATTCTTCCCCGAGTAGTCAAAGCGGTCCCATACTTCGATCTGAATGATGGTGTCGCGCTCTTCGGCCAGCGACAACAGACTCTCGAAGCGGCGCCAGTACTCGTCGTTCCACCGGTCGAGGTCATATTTGCCGTCGGGCCGCTGGGCGAACGCCTGCACCTCGAAGCCCTTGTCGAGCCGGGCGCTCATCGTGTTCCGTACGTAGTTGCCGCCGACGCTCGTGAGCAAATCGAGATGCTCCTTCAGGTCGGGAATCTGAAACAGGTTGTCGTCCTTGCTGCCCCCGATCAGCAGGACCGGCTCGCCCTTGTACTGCCAATACCGCGGATTGGCCGGACAGATGTCGATCGCGCCGCCGGCCAGCGCGGGACCAGCGACACAGCAAGCACAGATCGAGGCCATTACCACTCGGATACACACAGACCGAAATGTCATGGCTGTTTCCTCCAAAAACAATCCAAACGATGTTCCATCGGTCGCCGATTATAGGCCAGCCCAGCCCCTTCATCAATCACGAACGTTGCTCCACTGGTCTTGGCGCCACATGTGGACTCAACTTTTCCCTTGAAAAACCCCTGGCCGGCGGGCATCCTGTGTCGAAACGACCCGAAGGGGCAAATCCTGATGGACATTGGGATTTGCCCCTGCCGACTGCGACCGTAAAGGAGGCACGTGTATGTTCGCCCGCCAACATCTGATCTGCATGACCGTGTTCGCCGCCGTACTGGTTTTCGCCTGCCGCGCCGACGCCCAGGAGGCCAATTACGACGAAGCCAAGGTCCCCAAATACGCGCTGCCCGATCCGCTGGTCTGTCTGGACGGCACGAAGGTCACGGACGTAGCGACGTGGTCGCAGAAGCGGCGTTCCGAGATTCTGCGTCTGTTCGAGGAGCACGTCTACGGGCGCTCGCCCGGCCGGCCCGAGCAGATGACGTTCATGACGACGTCCCTCAGCAGGAACGCTCTGGCGGGCAAGGCGACGCGCAAGGAGGTCACGGTCTTTTTCAACGAAAGCCGGCAGGACCCCAATATGACGATCCTGGTCTACCTGCCCAACGAGCGGGGCGGGCCGGCGCCGCTGTTCGTCGGACTGAATTTCGGCGGCAACCATACGATCCACGCCGATCCTGCCATCACGATCACCAGGAGCTGGACGCGCGACGCGGACTCCAACCACAAGGCGACGGAGGCCGGTCGAGGCAGGGCCGCGAGCCGCTGGCCGGTCGAGCGAATCATTGAGCGAGGCTACGGCCTGGCCACCATCTACTACGGGGACATCGATCCCGACTTCGACGACGGTTTCCAGAACGGCGTCCACCCTCTGTTCTACAAGCCGGGTCAGACGCAGCCCGGGCCAGACGAATGGGGCTCCATCGGCGCCTGGGCCTGGGGGCTGAGTCGCGCGATGGACTACTTCGAAACCGATCCCGATATCGACCAGAGGCACGTGGCCGTGATGGGCCATTCGCGGCTGGGCAAGACCTCGCTCTGGGCGGGCGCTTCGGACGAGCGTTTCGCGATCGTGATCTCGAACAACTCCGGCTGCGGCGGAGCGGCGCTATCCCGGCGCGAGTTCGGCGAAACCGTCAAACGGATCAACACCGTATTCCCCCACTGGTTCTGCGACAACTTCACCAGATACAGCGACAACGTCAACGCCTGCCCGGTCGATCAGCACATGCTGATCGCTCTGATGGCGCCACGCCCGGTCTACGTCGCCAGCGCCGAGGAAGACCGCTGGGCCGATCCGCGAGGCGAGTTCCTCGCCGCTCAAGGCGCTGACCCCGTCTACCGACTGCTGGGCAAGGAGGGTCTGCCGGCCGACGAGATGCCGCAGGTCAGTCGTCCCGTGATGGGGATGATCGCCTACCACATCCGCCCAGGCAAGCATGACGTGACGGACTATGACTGGGAGCGGTACATGGATTTTGCCGATAAGCACTTCAAAGCCGTGAAATAAGATCGTATCTCGGACAACACGAGGAAGGAGCAACCATACCATGCAGGAACGAAAGTCATCATCCCTGATCCTGATCGTCGCGCTCGCAGGACTGCTTGGGTTCGCCTTGTCACTCCAGGCGCAGTCAGGCGGATCGGCGAGCGGCCGGTGGGAGTACCGCGTGCTCGATACGAAGGACATGCTCATCCATCCGGCGATGACCGATGCGCATATCGACGAGGCCAGACGGGTCGGCATCACTGCGGCACGCAACCTCGACAGCGAGTTCGACCGAATCGGCGCCGAGGGCTGGGAACTGGTCAGCTTCGCCGACCGCATCGCCGTGTTCAAACGCCCGAGAAACTGACGGCTCTTTCATACGATCGCACGCAAGGCAAGGAGTAACCAGCGGTGAGAACAGAAGCTCATACGCGAAGGTGGGTCCTCTGGCTGTCGGCATTGGCCGTCCTGGGGACATGCGGTCCGTTGCACGCCGGCGACGGGACCACGGCATTGGCGGAGAAATACATACCGAGGCTCGAGAAGATCCTCATGGAGAACATCGCGCCGTTCTGGTTCGACAAGAGTCTGGATCACGAGCACGGCGGCTACATCATCAACTTCGGCCCCGATGGCCAACCCCGAGGGTCTGGCACGAAGATGATCGTCAGCCAGGCCCGCACGGTGTGGCTGTTCTCACGTCTGGCCCGCGCCGGCTACCGACGGGACGAGCATCTGGAGGCGGCCGCCCACGGGTATCAATTCCTGACCGAGAAGATGTGGGACGCCAGGCATGGCGGGTTCTATTGGGAGGTGGACGCCACGGGCGATCGCCAGCTCAAACCACGTAAACACCTCTATGGCCAATCGTTTGCTCTCTATGCGATCTCGGAGTATTACCTCGCCAGCCGCAGGAGGGAGGCACTGGACTTTGCGACGGAGTTCTTCCGGCTGCTCGAAGAGAAGGCCCATGACAAGGTCCACGGCGGCTACTTCGAATCGTTCGAGCCTGACTGGACACCTGTCGCAGCCGATGAGGCTTCGTACATGGGCGCGCCGTCGGGCCTGAAACTGATGAACACCCACCTGCATTTGATGGAGGCGATGACCACATTCTATCAGGCCAGCCGGCTCCGCCCGGCGCGCGAGCGGCTGATCGAACTGATCGGCATCGAGAGCAACGCGGTTGTCCGCAAGACGCTCGGCGCCTGCACGGACAAGTACGATCCGGACTGGACGCCACGACTGGACGCCAACTACGCGCGCGTCTCGTATGGGCACGACATCGAGAACGTCTGGCTGCTGATGGAGGCGTGCGACGCCGTGGGGCTATCGAACGGGCCCTATATGGACCTGTACGAAACGTTGTGGGCCTATTCGCTCAAGTATGGCTATGACGAAGCCAACGGCGGGTTCTATTACACCGGCGACTTCAACCGCCCCGCCGACGACCGCGACAAATCGTGGTGGGTCCAGGCCGAAGCGATCGTCAGCGCGCTGCGCATGTACCGCACCACGCGGGACGCCAAATATCTGGCCGCCTTCGAGAAGACGTTCGAACTCATCGAGAGCAAGATGGTCGATTGGGAGCACGGTGAGTGGCACAGCAGCATCACGCCGGACGGAACGGCCCGAGGTGACAAGGCCAATCCCTGGAAAGCCGGCTACCACAACGGACGAGCCATGATCGAGTGCATCGAGACCCTTCGCGCCTGGCAGCAGCAGTGAAAGGAGTCCGCGAGTGAGCGATTTGAAGGAACGCATCGCCGGCATATTGACGCAACCGCAATTGGTGGGTCTGGCCACGGTGACCGAGGACGGCAAGCCCTGGGTCCGCTACGTGATGACGCTGGCTTCGGAGGACCTGATCATCCGCTGTGCGACGTTTGTCAAAGCCCGGAAGGTCAAGCAGATCAAGAAGAACCCGGAGGTCCATCTGACCTGCGGTGTCACCGATCCGCAGCAAATGGCGCCGTACCTTCAGATCCAGGGTCGAGCCAGACTGACAACGAGCAAGGCCGTCCGCCACGCCTTCTGGACGGAGATGCTCGCACAGATCTTCGACGGGCCGGATGATCCCAAGTACGGCATCCTCGAAATCACGCCCTACCGCATCGAGTTCTGCGGCGTCGGCTCCTTCAAGCCCGAGGTCTGGACCGCCCACTGAACGCGCGGCGCCGGCGAGAATCCCCGGCCGCAGTGAGCGCGTCAGTCGAGGCGTTTGCGGTACAAGCGCGTCTGGAGAGGGCCCTGGAACGCCGTCCAGTTGGCGTCGCTGACTTCCCCTTCGATCGCCGCGTGGACTTGGTCCATCTTCGCGTCGAGGTCGTCGATATAATACACCATGAAAGCCTCAGCGGTCGCGGGCAGCTTGGGCGAGCCGAATTCATGCTGGCCGTGGTGCGAGAGGATGATGTGGCCAAGCGCGTCGAGCACTTCCGGACTGACCGTCACCCCCTCGCTTCGCAGTTGGTCCGCCTTGCGATGGATCATCAGCAGCGTCTTGTTGATGTGCCCGATCAACTGGCCCGAGTCGGTGTACGAGAACGCCATGTCGTACGACAGCTCCTCGGTCTTGCCTATGTCGTGCAGGAAGACGCCGGCCAGGACCAGGTCGCGCTGGACGTGCGGATACAGCGGCAGGATCGCGCGGGCGACGCGCAGCATGTTGTGTGTGTGCTCCAGCAGGCCGCCGATGCAACCGTGGTGCATCTTCATGCCGCCCGGCGCGGCGCAGAAGCTGTCCATCATCTCCTCGTCAGTCAGGAACGCCGCGGTCAGCGCCTTGAGATCCGCGTTCTGGATCTCGCCAACAATCTCCCCGACCTCGGCGAACATCTTTGTCACGTCGCCCGTCGTGCGAGGCAGAAAATCCTCGACGGTGACCTTGCTCGGATCGATCGGAGTGATCGTGTTGATCACGATCTGGAGATTGTTCTGATAGAGTTCGCTTCGCCCTTTGACGTGAACGAAGCCGGGCTTCGGCAGAGACTTGTAGACCAGCTCGCTGGCCTGCCACATGCGGCCGTTCAGTTGGCCGGTTCGATCACACAAGAACATCGCAATGTACAGATCGCCCTTCGTCGTGCTCCGTAAGATCGGGTCGCGAACCAGATAGATATCGTTGATCGGCTCGGCCGGCCCGATCTCGTTGATGAACTTGTGCGCCATGATCGACTCCCAATGGGGTTGCCCTTCTCGGATTTCGGGCCATCATAGTGGGTTCGGAGTCATTCCGCAAGGGGAACGTGAAACACACGGAAAACACATCCGGCCTCCCGTATCCACAACCCCCGGGGCCGGCGGCATCGTCTATCCTTGGCGGCCGCCCGTCCAGGCCACGAGGAGGACCGTCACATTGTCGCTGCCTCCGGCCCGATTGGCCACATCGACAAGGGTCCTGCACGCCAATTCCGGCTCCGTGTGTGTCGCGAGCATCTGAGCGATAGCCTCGTCGCTTACCATATCGGTCAGGCCGTCCGTGCAGAGCAGGAACCGGTCTCCCGGTTTCAGGGCGGCCGACCGGACGTGAGGCTCGACCGCCTCCGGCATACCCATGTACTGCGTAACGATGCCCTGGGCGCTGTGGTCGACCGCCTCCTCAGGCGTGATCTGTCCGGCGTCGATCAGTTCCGACACCAGCGAATGGTCCTCGCTGAACTGCTGGAGCCGCCCGCTGCGCAGACGGTAGATCCGGCTGTCCCCCACGTTGGCGGTATAGACGCGATCCCCGGAGAACAGAAGCAGAACCAGTGTCGTCCCCATGCCGACGTAGCCGCTCTCGCTGTCACCCTCGCGCCGGACGTGATGGCTCTGATCGAGAATCGTCTCTCGGAGCAGCCGGCGGATCGATCGATCGTTGCGGGTTTTCAAATGGTCCAAACCCAACTCGACGGCAGGCGGCAGGTCTTGGGCAACGGTCCCGGCCGCGATCGCCCCACCCCGATGGCCTCCCATCCCATCGACCACGAGGAACAGCCCCGCCTCGGGCTCGGCCACGAAGGCATCCTGATTGTCCTCGCGCAGCTTGCCGACATCGGTTGCGGCCGCCCATCTGAAGCAAGGCGACACGCCAGCCACAGCATCAGAACGCTCAATCATCGTCACCCTGGTGCCCTGCCTACTCGATCAGACATTGCTTACACCATGGGCAGTAGTTCCAGAATTCCGAATCCACCGACCACTTGCATCGTCCGCAGACCTCGCCGAACGGCCGGACCTGCCACGGTTTGCGAACCTTCCGCCGGCACCAAGGGCAGTACCGCATGAATCGCATCAACCCGCCGCCGCAGTGAGCACAGTGCGAGTGGTAGCGAACGCCCCTGGTGGGCGTTTCACTCGGCGACTTGAAGCCCGGACCATAGCACCAGGGACAGAACCGCCACTCCGGCAGCACCCCCTTGCGGCACCGCGGGCAGAGGTGGCTGAATGCGGTGCTCACCTCGAACCGGTTCCGCTCGCTGCCACACCAGGGACAGACCGCCATGCTCTCGGCGATCGGTTCGCCGCAGTCGACGCAACGAAACGACGCCGACAGCACCCTGTCGTATCGCTTCAGGAAAGCCCCCCGCCGCACCTTGTGCCAGTCCGCCTTGCGCCGCTCATGGCCCCTGGCGCCGATGCCCAGCCGAAGGCCCTTGGGCATCGCCTCGATCAACGCCGCACGCATCTCCGCCGCGTCGGTGAACCGCTTCTGGGGATCGATTGCCAGCGCGCGTTTGAGAAACGCCAGCATCGCCTGACTGGTCCGGTCGCGCAGACGCTGGTACCCTCGCGGCGGCCAGCGGAAGGGCCATCGCGGCAGCACGCCTGTCAGATACTCGTAGAGAATCAGCGCGACCGCAAAGCAATCGCTCTGATAGGTGGGCTTGCCGTAGGCCTGCTCCGGCGACACGTAGCCCGGCGTGCCGAAGTCGTCCACCGTCGCCATGCGACCCTTGACCTTGAGGCTGATCCCGAAATCACCCAGTGCCACCCGTCCGTCGGGAAAGAGGAAGATGTTGTTGGGCGTCACGTCGCAGTGCACCACCCGATGCCGATGGGCATATGCCAGTCCGTCGAGCACCTGGAGCACGATCGACAGGATGCGTCGAACCGACATCGGCCGCGAGCGATCCTCCAGCGTCCCGACCGACAGCTCGGTGGCCAGGACGGCATAGCCATCGATGACATCGGCGTTCTTGATCGGCATGATGTGCGGGTGCCGCAGCTTGGCGACCAGCCGCACTTCGCGAAACAACTGCTCGCTGTCCCGCTCCCCGCTGACCCCCACCAGCGGGATCTTCAGCGCCACGCGGATGTCCTCGACGGTATCGCGGGCCCGCCAGACCTCGCAACTGCCGCCGGTGCCCAAGTGGGCCTCCAGGCGGTACTTGCCCAGACGCCGGCCGACGGCCAAAGGGGCCTTCCTGCGACTCAGAGATAGTTCACGTGTCTGGGCCAATGCCTTGCTCCTGCCGCCCGATCCCGCGAGCCAGCCCCCGTCGAACCAAATCGCCACGCCACGCCGCCAACGGCAATGCCATTGTATCCTGCCGGACCATCCGCGCGAAGACCGTCGCAAAATGGCGAAAGCAACTCCATCGATAGCACCTCGTGAAGCTTGAGGCGGAAGGCGGCGCGTGGAACCCCGCTCGCGCCGGTTTCCTCTGGCCCAAGTGAAAAGCCTGGGTTTCATCGGCACAGGCACCCACGCGCAGAGTGGGCAGATCCTGCAGAATAGCTGTAACGAAGGGCCTCCGGCTTGGACTGAACGTCACAGAGGGCCAGAGGGCCTTTGAGCATACCGACGTGTGCGGAGAAAGGGGTAGACGGCGATGGTAAGCCAGAGATTTCTGCAGAGTGTGATGATAAGCGTATTGTTTCTGTGGTGTGCCTTGGCCGCATCCGGAAAAGACTATTCGGGTGGAACGGGCGAACCGAACGATCCGTACCTGATTGCCACGCCTCAAGATCTGATCAATCTGGGCCAAAATCCGGATCACTACGACAAGCACTTTCGTCTTACCAGCGAAATCGACCTGTCGGCCTACACGTTCGACCGGGCGGTGATTGCTCCGGACAACAGGCGTCCAGGCTGGATCGATCCTCATGGCCCATCCTTTGCCGGCGCGTTCGACGGCAACGACCACGTGGTCCGCCATCTCCGCATTGAGGGCGAGGACTACCTGGGTCTGTTCGGCTCCCTCGCACCGCGCGCCGTGGTTCGCAACGTGCGAATCGAGGATTACTCCATCCAGGGAGAAGACTGTATCGGGAGCCTCACCGCCAGAAATTATGGGGCAGTATCAGACTGCTACAGTTCCGGCGTAATCGCGGCAAACTACACCGTCGGCAGCCTTGTTGGAAACAATGACGGAGGCCGCATGCTGAACTGCCACAGCGTCGGAGAGATCAGCGCAAAATGGGGTTGCGTTGGGGGCCTGGCCGGAGTCAATTCAGGCATCGTCCTGGATTGTCACAGCGAAGTGACCATCACAAGTCCGGGCGGGTTTGATCTCGGCGGTCTGATCGGGTCCAACTCCGGCGTCGTGTCGAAATGCCATAGCAACGGCCCAATCACCGCCGGCGTGTTGCGGCTCGGCGGCCTGATCGGAGTCAACTACAGTGGCCCCGTGTCGAACTGCTACAGCACAGGCACCGTCACAGGCTACGACGAGATCGGCGGGCTGATTGGGGCCAGTTCCGATGGTTTCGTACAGGGCTGCTACTGTACCGGCGCGGTTGCCGGGTATAACAAGGTTGGCGGACTGATCGGCGCCAATCGCAGTAACGTGTCCAATTGTCATAGCAGCGGAGAGGTCACAGGACAGATAGACATTGGCGGCTTGATCGGCGTGAACTACGAAGGGGATGTGGCGAGTTGTTTCTGGAATGCGGATGCGTCGGGACAGTCTTCCAGCCCCGCTGGCGTGGGCTTGAAGACGGCCGAGATGCAGGAGGCCCACGTCTACTTGGAGGCCGGCTGGGATTTCGCGGGCGAGAGCAGCAACGGCACGGCCGAGACATGGCAGATACCGCCGGCCGGAGGCTATCCTCGCTTGGCCGTGCACGATGGGTACGAGCCGGTCCCACTGCAAGGGGATGGGACTACCACCGACCCTTTCCTGATCGCCACCGCCCAGGACCTGGGTGTGGTGCAGCACCGCCCGTTAGCGTGTTATCGCCTGACGGCGGATCTCCATCTGTCTGGCATCACGTGGAACGTCGCACCGATTCCGTGGTTCGACGGCTGCTTCGACGGCAATGGTCACGTCATCCATCACCTTCGCATTGAGGGAACTGGCCTGTTGGCTCTGTTCGGCATGCTGAACGCCGGCTCGGTCATCAGGAATCTGGGCTTGGAGAACGCTTCCGTCACCGGGACAGGCGACGACATCGGTTTGCTCGCAGCCCACAGCGCAGGGCTGGTTGCCAACTGCTACAGCAAGGGAAACGTTGCAGGCAGCAACAGCGTCGGCGGCCTGATCGGATACGGCTGTGGCTACACCCTGAACTGCTATGGCCTCGGCACAATCGCAGGGAACCGCTATGTCGGCGGTTTGATGGGCGCCAATTATGGTGGCGTGTCGAACTGCTACAGCACGGCCGAGGTCACCGAAGCATCGAGCGCGGACCGCAGAGGGCCGGGGCCAGGCGGTCTGATAGGACACAACTGCAGCAGCGTGGTCCATTCGTTCTGGGATGCTGAAGTCTCGGGCATAACGAGCGGCATCTACGGCACGGGCTTGAAGACGGCAGACATGAAAGAAATGGCTACGTATCTGGACGCCGGATGGGACTTCGTGGACGAGAGTGCCAACGGCACAACGGACGTCTGGCAAATGCCACCCTCGGGCGGCTACCCCATGTTGAGCGTGTTCCAGGATTACGAGCCCGTTATGCCCCGCGGAGAGGGGACACCCAGCAAGCCATTCCTGATCACCAACGCTCACGAATTGGGGGCGGTGGCGCATCGCCCTGCCGCCTGGTGTCGTTTGGAGGCCGATATCGACCTCGCAAGCATCTCCTGGGGCGCTGCGATCGTTCCATGGTTTGCAGGGCGTTTCGATGGTGATAGTCACACCATCAGCAATCTGAACGTCCAGGGGACCGGCTTGCTGGGCCTCTTCGGTTCGCTGGATACCGGGGCAGTAATAGTGAACCTTGATCTGGAGGGCGGGTCCATCCACGGCACAGATCACTACCTCGGCGCCCTGGCCGGTCGTAACGATGGCATTCTGATGGGTTGTCACAGCAGTGTCGCAGTCAGCGGAGAGGACAGAGCGGTCGGGGGATTGGTCGGGTGGAACGGCCGTGGCAGCATCTCCGACAGCCGCAGCACCGGCGCAGTCATGGGGAATTTGTGGATCGGCGGTTTCGTCGGATTCAACGCGGGCTTCGTTTCGGATTGCTCCAGCGATGCAACAGTCAATGGTGACGACAGCGCGGGCGGCCTGGTTGGGTACAACGAAGGCACAGTGTTCCGCTGCTCCAGTTCCGGTCCAATCACGGGAGGAACCAGAATCGGCGGGCTCGTTGGAGCCAATTCCGGCGACGTTTCCAGCAGCCGAAGTGCAGGGGCAACGACAGGCCACAACAAGGAGGTCGGCGGCCTGGTTGGAGATAACGCGGATGGCAGCGTTCGAAACTGCTACAGCTCTGGCACCGTCGGCGGAAGCGGCGCCGTTGGCGGGCTGGTCGGCAACAATAACTACGGCAGCGTGCAATACTGTTACAGCTCCGGCGCCGTGACGGGCGACTACGCTCTCGGAGGTCTGATTGGCGACGGCGACACAGGCCGTGCAGAACGCTCCCTCTGGGACACGCAGTCATCGGGGATTGCCCATAGCGCCGGCGGCGCGGGTCTGACCACGGCCGAGATGATGGACCCGGAATGGGTCAGCTTGCAGGGCTGGACGGGCAATCCGAATTGGGTCGTGAATCCTCACCAGGACTACCCGCGTCTGGCCTGGGAGGAAGCACTGGGCCAACCGATCCCCGAGCCCATCATCGACTGGATCACCGGCGAGGGAACGAGCGAAAGCCCCTACCAAGTTGAGGATGTGAGCCAGTTGCTCATGGTCACCAAGGCAAACCTGCTCTGGGAGAAGGCCCTTGTGCTGACAAACGACCTGGATCTGGGGCAGACTGTCTGGCATCAGGCGGTCATCCCTGGTTTCAGCGGCATTCTCGATGGGCACGGCCATACGATCCGGAACTTGACGATATCTGGAGACAGCCTGCTCGGTCTGGTCGGTTGTCTCGATAACGGAGGCATGATCGTGAACCTGGGCGTGGCGGACGTGAACATCGTAGCGACAGGCGAGAGGATCGGCGGCTTAATCGGATACAACGTCGGAGGCATGGTGTCCCACTGCCAAAGCACGGGGTACGTCTCGGGGGATCGAAGCATCGGCGGCCTGATGGGATACAACGACCGTGGCAGCATCTCCGACTGCAACAGCGGCTGTCGAGTCATCGGAGACAGCAGTGTCGGTGGATTGCTTGGAGGAAACCATGGCCACGTGGCCAACTGCCAAACTGCCGGAGAATCGCACGCCGATGGATATGGATCCGTTGGCGGCCTGATCGGCGACAACTACAGCCGCGTGTCCAACTGCTGCAGCCTCGGTGAGGTCACGGCAGGCCGGTGGGCGAATGCCGGTGGCCTGATTGGGTCCAACTCAGGCACGGTTTCGGCCTGTCATAGTTCGGCCACGATTCACGGAGGCAACACAACCGGCGGTCTGGTCGGAGGCAGTGAGTATTACTCGGCCAGCATCTCAGATTGCTACAGTACCGGCGCTGTCATCGCACCGGATGGATGGTTCGTCGGCGGTTTGATCGGACAGAATCAAGACGGTGCCGTGTCAAACTGCTACAGCACGGGCGTTGTCGTCGCCACGAATGCATGGCATTTCGGGGGTCTGATGGGGTCCGCCGGTGCCGACACCGTTGAACACAGTTTCTGGGATATCCAGACGAGCGGGCAGATGGTCAGTGCGGCAGGGACCGGGCTGACAACCAGCGAAATGTGGGACATCGACACGTTCCTGGAGGCGGGCTGGGACTTCGTGGGCGAGACGGACAATGGGGTCGAAGACCTGTGGTGGATCGACGACGGGAAGGACTACCCGCACCTGTGGTGGGAGCGAGGCGAGACCGAATAACCGAGCATCACGCCCCATTCTCACCGAGGCAGTGCGCATTTGATTGCGACAGGAGGTTATTGCCCACCTGCGCCGCACGGCTGAAATTGCCTTGAATTACACAGGGTCTTGGGCTATAAACAGCGGTTCTTGTACGGCCGAACGATGATTCGCTCCTTGTACGGGCGAATGGTGATTCGCCCCTGCCTATGACGTTTTTGAGGCGTGGAATACATGAGATACAGTCAGATGCTGATCCCGACGGTGAAGGAAGTTCCGGCCGATGCGGAGATCCCCAGCCACCAACTGATGATCCGGGCCGGCTTGATCCGCAAGGTCGCCAGCGGGACGTACACCTACCTGCCGCTCGGATGGCGGACCCTGAAGAAGATCATCGAGATCGTCCGCCAGGAGATGGATCGGGCGGGCGCCCAGGAGATCCTGGTGCCCTGCCTTCAGCCGCGTGAGCTGTGGCAGCAGACCGGCCGGGACGCCGACTACGGCGAGACCATGTGCCGGCTCCAGGACCGCCACGGCCGCTGGAACGTCCTGGGCCCGACCGCTGAAGAGGTGTTCACCTTCCACGCGGTCCACGAGATCAGCTCTTACAAGCAACTGCCGATCAACCTCTACCAGATCAGTCCGAAGTTCCGCGATGAGTTCCGCCCGCGATTCGGCGTGCTGCGGTCGCGCGAGTTCATGATGAAAGACGCGTACAGCTTCGACGCCAACCCCGAGAGCCTGCACAAGTCGTACATGGCGATGTACGATGCATACTGTCGCGTCTTCAAACGCTGTGGCGTCGAGTACGTGATCGTCGAGGCCGAGACGGGCGAAATGGGCGGCTCCGGCTCGCACCAGTTCACCGTCCCCTGCGCCTCGGGCGAGGACACCACCGTTTACACCGAAGACGGCTCGTATGCCGCCAACCTCGAAAAGGCGGCGGTCGATCCGATGCCCAAGCAGCCGGCCGCCCTGAATACGCCGCCGCCGGAGGATGTCCACACGCCCGACGTCGGGACGATTGAAGCGGTCTGCGGGTTCCTCAAGACCACGCCGGCACAGATGATCAAGACGCTGATCTACGCCGTCGGCGATCAAGCCGTCGCGGCTCTGGTCCGAGGCGACCATGAAGTCAACGCCGAGAAGCTCACGCAGGTGCTTGGCGGCGCGCATTCGGAGCTGGCGGACGAAGCGACCATCCAGAAGGCCACCGGCGCCAGGGTCGGCTTCGCCGGGCCGGTGGGTCTGACCGGCAAGGTTTCCCGGCTGATCGTCGATCATGCGGTCGCGGCGATGGCGGTCGGCGTCACCGGGGCCAACCGCAGCGACTACCACACCAGGAACGTCGTGCCGGGGCGGGACTTCCCGCTGGCCGGTGACAACGTCGTCGTCACCGACATCCGCAACGCGGTCGAAGGCGACACCTACCAGGGCAAGCCCCTGCGGTTCAAGAGGGGGATCGAGGTTGGGCAGGTCTTCAAGCTCGGGACCAAGTACAGCCAGAAGCTTGGAGCGACCTTTCTCGACGAGAACGGGGTCGAGACCCCTTGCCTGATGGGCTGCTACGGGATCGGGATCAACCGAATCATGGCCTCGGCGATCGAGCTGTACCACGACGAAAACGGCATCATCTGGCCGATCTCGATCGCGCCGTTCGAGGTCTTGATTACGCCGGTCAATCAGGACGACCCGGCCGTTTCCGAGGCGGCCGAGAAGATATACACGGAGCTGAAGGCTGCCGGCATCGAGGTCCTGATCGACGACCGCGATCTGCGCGGCGGCGTCAAGTTCAAGGACGCCGACCTGATCGGCATCCCGATCCGCATCACGGTCGGCAAGAAGTCGGTTGTCGAGGGCAACGTCGAGGTGAAACTGCGGACGGAGAAGGAAAGCCGCAAGACACCGATCCAACTGGCGTCACGGACCGTCGTCGAACTCGTCGAATCGCTCAAAAGACAATTGGACGCATGACCGCTCGTAGTGTGCCCGCAAGGGCATACGCAGACGAGATAACGGCTCACGGCGTCACTACATTGGACAGGAGAAACCTCATGGACCCGAACAACCTCTCGCGAAGGAGTCTCATGCATAAGACCAGTTTGCTGGCAGCCGGCGCGGTCGCCGCTCATCTGACGGGCAAGACGAACGCGATCGAGATGGGCAAGGTCGAGCGCGTGGCGACGAAGGGCCGGATCAAGCAGTCAGTCAGCCGCTGGTGCTACGGCAAGTGGTCGCTCGACGAACTGTGCGAGGTCTCGAAGCGGCTCGGCCTCCAGGCCATCGATCTGCTCGGGCCGGAGGAATTCGAGACGGTCAAGAAGCACGGTCTGATCTGCTCGCTGGTCAACACCCACTCTTTGACCAACGGCTTGGCCGACAGGAAGTTCCACGACGAATGCCTCGCCAAACTGCGGGAAGTCATCGATGCGACGGCGGCCGCCGGCTTTCCTACCGTGATTTCCTTCTCGGGCAACCGTCGCGGGATTCCCGATGACGTCGGCGTGGATAATGCCGTCGAGGCCCTGAAGAAGATCGCCGGCCATGCCGAACAGAAGAAGGTCACCATCGTTCTGGAGTACCTCAACAGCAAGGTCAACCACAAGGACTACATGTTCGACCGCACCGCCTGGGGCGTCGAGGTCTGCAAGCGCGTCGGGTCCGACCGCGTCAAGATTCTCTACGACATCTACCACGCCCAGATCATGGAAGGCGACATCATCCGGACAATTCGCGAGAACAAGGAGTATATCGGCCACTATCACACCGGCGGCAATCCCGGACGCAATGAGATCGACGAGACACAGGAGCTGTACTACCCGGCGATCCTGCAGGCGATTGCCGAGACCGGCTACAATGGCTACGTCGCGCACGAATTCGTTCCGAAAGGCGATCCGCTGGCAGCGCTGACCTACGCGACGCGGATCTGCGACGTGTAGAGCGTTCGGAGGCGTGCTGCCGTGACGGATCGCCCGGGGCCACTCATACCGGACGGCCTGGAGGCATGTCTGCCGGGTCCATGACGTCTCGTCACTGTTCACTCTGGCTGCGCCGATGGTCTTTGCATCTTTGAGCCAGGTCGGGTAGACTCATATCGCAGGTGATGTCTGTCTGGAGTCGCTGTCGTCCGAAAGAGAGCCCATGGTTCGCACCAATTCTCTCGCAAAGAGCCTGGTTTGTCTGCTTGCCGTCGTTTGCACATCCGTCCCGGCCAGGGCGGAGTTTCTCAGCCGCAAGCAGGCCAAGCGCTGTCCGCGCGGCCGGGTCGCGTGCCTGCCGAGTCCGACCATGGGTTCGCGCTACCTGGATGCAGACAATCTCGGCAGGCACTCCTACGGATTCACGTTGTGGGAACAGAACGGCATCGTCTACACCTGTCGCGGCGGACACATCGATGTCACGCATCTGCGCAAGGTCGCCGACTGGACCGGATACCTCGCTCACCACATCCGCAACATGCTGACCAAAGACTTGATGGAGTTGTCATACAAACTGTGGGAGCCTTCGAAGTATCACCTCCGGCTGGACTATCCGAGAGGCTGGCAGTACTTGCCGCTGGAGACCCGAGACGCCATCATCCGTGAAGTCGCGATCGATCTGGCTGCGTATCTGGCCTACACCGCGAGTATCTGGCATGAGATTCTCACCTGGCATGGGTTCAAGGGCGCCGGCGTCTACCCCGAATACCAATCGGCTTTCTCATGGGAAGACAACTACTCGAACGCGTTGGGTGCCCATATTGGCGCCCTGGCGCTGCGGGATCCTGATCGCAAATTCAACGAGGCCGTCACCTGGCATCTGGACCAGGAAATCCGGCGGCTCGGAGGCCAGCCGAAACGAGTGGCTCGTCAGACCGCAGAAGCCGTCCGCGGCTTGTGGTTCACGGGCGGGTACGTCGTCGTAACCATGGTCAAGAGACATCTCGACATCGGCATCGATGATGGGTGGATCGCCCCGTGGCTTGTGCCCGGCGTGGCGGATTGTCCGGACGAGCAGCCGGAGCTCTGTGTGGCCCCCAGCCTGAAAAGCGTCGAGAGACATGGGTTCCACGTGACCATGGAGATCGAGCCGAAAGAATGGGAGAAGGGCCAGATCCTGAAGAAGGCGTACCCGGATCCACAAGACAGGCGGGATCGCATCGACCCGACGGAACACTTGGCTGCCATCGTGGAAGCCATCCGAAGCGAAACCATCGAGTGGTACGGGCCACGTGCCGACGAATACGAGATTCCGGCCCACCTGGCGCACGCCGAGGAGCTGGACCACGACGGCTGAAACGGAGTGATCATCGCATCGCATGTGGGAACCCAAGGAGCCCAACCCGGTCAAGTACATCGTCGGAATTCTCGCCCGCGACGAGTGCTGCCTGGGCGCCGCCAGGGACGCGGTGGCTTCGCAGCTCGGCCCCCTCGATCTGATCAGTGACATCTGGCCGTTCGAGAAGACCGACTACTACCGGGACCAGACCGGTCCGGCCATTCTGCGGCAGTTCATCTCGCTCGAACGACTCGCCGACCCAGGCGAACTGGCCCAGATCAAGCATCGGACCAACCGAATCGAGCAGGAGCTGGCCGCGATGCTGGCCGGGCCCTATCCTCGACCGGTCAATCTCGATCCGGGCATCATTGAGCCATCCAAGCTCGTCCTGGCCACGACCAAAAACTACGCGCACCGCGTCTACATCGGCGCGAAAATGTACGCCGAGGTCACGCTTGTCTTTGACAGAGGCGCGTGGTGTCCTCTACCATACACCTATCCGGACTACCGCCAGCAGACCTATTTCGACTTCTTCAGCGAAGTGCGAGTGCGGCTCTTGCAGCAGCGGAAATCGGAAACGCACGAGAAATGAATCGCCGCGCCGAACCGGACGGACGGCGTTGAGGAGACTATGCTGATTCTACTGGCCGTAGCCCTGCTCGCCGGCGCCTGTTCCTGCTCAGCCCTGCTGACCGCCGGCGCCAAGAAACTGGCGCCGCGTCTGGGGCTTCTGGCCTATCCCCAGGCGGATCGTTATCATCGCAGCGTCATCCCCCTCGGTGGAGGCATCGCAATCTTCGGCACGCTGGCGATCTTCATTGTCGCAGCGGCAGGCGTCGTGCGGTTTCTGGTCGCCCCAGGGCATCTGGGTCAAATGGCAGACCGGCTGAACATCGTCCCGGCCGATTTCCTGCGCCGATGCGACGAACTGGCGGTCGTTCTGATCTGCGCTGCAATCCTCTTTGCCGTCGGACTTTGGGACGACAGAAGACCTCTGGGACCTTTCGTGAAGCTCGCGGTGCAGTGTCTGGTCGCGCTGCTGGCCGCAACGGCGGCGGAGATTCGCGTCGAGTTCTTCATCGACAACCGCATCATCACATCGGCGATTTCCGCTCTCTGGATCGTCGTGATCATCAATTCCTTCAATTTCCTCGACAACATGGATGGCGCCTCGGCCGGCATCGCCGCCATCGCCGGGGCCATCCTGTTCGTCGCGGCCGCCTTCAACGAGCAGGTCTTCGTCGGAGGACTGGCTATCGTGTTCGTCGGGACCCTGCTGGGCTTTCTGGCGTTCAACTTCCCGCCCGCCTCGATCTTCATGGGCGATGCAGGCTCCCTCGTGGTCGGCTTCTTCGTCGCCCTGCTGACGCTGCGCACGACGTACTACCAGCAGGACCAGAGCGGACCGTGGTACCCCGTGCTGATGCCGCTGGTGGTGATGGCGGTGCCGCTCTACGACCTGACCAGCGTGACGTTGCTGCGCCTGCGTCAGGGCAAGAGTCCGTTCGTCGGGGACACGCAGCACTTCTCGCACCGTTTGCGGCGACGCGGCCTGACCGACACCCAGACCGTGCTGATGCTGTATCTTGCTACGCTCTGTTGCGGCCTGGGCGCGACGTTTCTCTATCAGGTCAACCTCGTCGGGGCCGTCCTGATCTTCGCACAGACCTTCCTGATCCTGGCCATCATCGCCATCTTCGAAAGCACGGTCCGACATGGCAAGGACATCGACTAAAGCTCCGCCGACCGCAAGACGACCGTCCGCGATCGTTGGACTCGTTCTCCTGGGGCTCTGCCTTTCGCTTCTGGCATTGCGTGTAACCTATACGGAGGCTCCGACCACGCAGACCGTCACGCTGCCCGAGAGCATGGGCGATGCGATCTACAGCCTCACGGTATCGGGGCTGCTGATCTTCGGTCTGGTGTTCTGGCTGCTGTGGCAGGTCTGGTCCGGCCGGCCGATCTATCGCGTCACCGGCATCGAGATCGGACTGGCAGTCTTCCTTGCCGCCGGGATGCTCTCGACCTTCGGTGCCAGCGACAAACGCGTGGCGATCAATCATGTGGTGATGCTCGCCGCTCCGGTCTTCGCCGCCATCCTCCTGGTCCAGATCCTCGATAGCGCATCCAGAGTCCGCGCCGTGCTGCTGGTCGTCGGCGCCCTTGGCGTCGTCACTGTGTATCAATGCGCCGAGCAGTGCCTTGTAAGCAACGAAATCACGGTCGAGCAGTATGAGAAAGACCCCGAGACGCTGCTGGGTCCTCTCGGCATCGAACCGGGGACCTTTCAGCAGTTCCTCTTCGAGCACCGTCTGTACTCGCGAGGCATCCGCGGGTTCTTCACAACCAGCAACTCGGCCGCTTCGTTCCTGCTGCTGGCGTCGTTTGCCGCGCTGGCCCTGTTGCTCCAACATACCCCGGCAAACACAGAAGACAGGACTCGGCTGCGCCGGCGCTACTACGCACCGATCGCGGCGATGATCGTTCTGGCGGGACTGCTGATGACCAAGAGCAAGGGCGGCATCCTGGCGTTCAGCATCGCGGCAGGTCTCTTCGGCGTCTTTCTGCTCCTGCGCAGGCGGCTTGCCGCCCATCGCAGGCTCGCGTGGGTCGTTGGCGGCGTGGTTCTTCTGGCCGTTTCGCTGGCGGTCGGCGGTGCGGCGGTCTCCTACGGCCTCCGGCACGACAGACTGCCCGGCGGCAATTCCATGCTGGTCCGATGGCAATACTGGCGCGCTTCGGCGCAGATGTACGTTGACCACGCACTGGCCGGCGTCGGGCCCGGCAACTTCGCGCAGAACTACACCCGGTACAAGCCGGCCTCGGCGCCGGAGTCGGTGTCCGATCCGCACTGTTTCGTGCTCAGCGTGCTGACCCAGTACGGCCCGCTCGGCCTGCTGGGTTTCCTGGCCATGTTCATCATTCCGATCTGTCGAAGCACGTTGAGTCCCGATGGATCTTCGATGCTGTCGATCGACGACAACCGCGGTAGCAAGCGCCTGGCCGTGGCCATACTGCTGACCGTCGGTGCGGCGCTGCTTCTGATCCGGCCGCTACTGATCCCCGGCACGTCCGAGGGTGACTTCGAAGTCGTTCTCTACGAAGTCACCGTGCTGTACATGGCCCCTGTGGCGGCGTTCCTGATCGGCTTCCTGCTCCTGGCGGCCGCATTGGAAGACAAGCCTCTGAAGGCCGATGTTACGCACCGAACGGCGCTCCTCGCCGCACTGGGCTGCGCGGCGGCAGGCGTTCTCCTGCACAACCTGATCGACTTTGCGATCTTCGAGCCCGGGGTCTGGACCGCGCTGTGGGCCCTCATGGCCTGCCTTGTCGCGATCAGCCGTCCCACGCAGGTTCCTGCCCCCCTGGGCGTACCCCATCCCAAACCGCTCAAGCTGGTTGCGTCTTTCGTTGCCCTGCTGTTGCTGGGAGCGTACGTTCAGTTCGTTTGGCTGCCGGTCTACGAATCGACTGCAGGGCTGCAACAAGGCCGGCAGGCCGCGTCCATCGGACGATTCGACCGGGCCCATGCCCTTCTCGACGCGGCCTCGGCGGCCGATGCGATGTCGCCGGCAGCCGCCTACCTCAACGGCCGGCTGTACCTTCAGGAGGCCGAACATGCCTCCACCGGCCGCATGTCGCTGCTGGAGAAGGCTGCACAATGCCTTTACACAGCCATCGACCGAGATCCGGCCGACTACAAGAACTACGAGAAGGCAGGCGACGTCGCCAGCCTCATGGGAAGACCCGATGACGCATACGGATGGTATGCCAAGGCGGCGGCAAAGTATCCCGGCTCCGGCCGCCTGCAACTACGCCTCGCTCAGGCTGCCGAACAACAGGGAGACATGGATGCAGCCTTGCGACACTACCGCCACGCCATCGAAATTGAGGATGCCTTCCAGCGGCAATTCAGGCAGATGTATCCCGCAAGAGAACAACCAGTCAGTCGCCTGGGCTGGCAGAACTACGAACTGGCCAAACGGCGCGTTGCCGAACTGGCCAACTGACCTGCCGTGTCGGCCTTGCCTCTACGAAACCTTCGCCATGACTTCGTCGGGGATGTCGAAATTCGCGTAGGCGTTCTGAACGTCGTCGTGGTCGTCGAACGCTTCCATCAATGAGACGATCCTCTTGGCCACCGTCTCGCTGTCGATGCCCACGGTGTTCTGAGGCACCATCGAGATCTCGGCCACCTCGATCGGGATGCTCTTGGCCTCCAGGGCCTTCTTCAGTGGCTCAAAGGCGCTCGGGTCGCAGGTAATCTCAAAGACTTCGCCGGTGGTCTGCATGTCGTCGGCCCCGGCCCCCAGAGCCAGCTCCAGCAGGTCGTCCTCGTTGGTGGTGGAGGTAGCGACCGTAATGAGCCCCTTCTTTCCGAACATCCAGTTGACGCACCCGGTCGTGCCGAGCGATCCACCGTGCTTCTCGAAGATCCTCTTGATCTCCGGACCGGTGCGGCTGCGGTTGTCCGTCAGAGCCTCAACCATGATCGCCACGCCGTTCGGTCCATAGCCCTCATACAGAACTTCTTCGTAGTGCACGCCTCCGAGATCGCCCGTGCCTTTCTTGATGGCCTTCTCGATCGTGTCCTTCGGCATATTGACGGACTTGGCCTTGTCGATCGCGTAGCGCAGCGTCAGATTGGCCGCCGGGTCCCCGCCGCCGTTCTTGGCCGCGACGATAATCATCCGCGCCACCTTGCTCCACACCTTGCCGCGCTTGGCGTCGTTCGCAGCCTTCTTGTGCTTGATCCCCGCCCAGTGTGAATGACCTGACATACGGACTCCTCAACAACCCGAAACCGGTTCCATCTCGATCACAAGCTCATCCAAGCCCTGTATTATAATTCTCGGACAGGCGCTTCATAGCGATTTTTCCAAAAACCCGCGCGTTTTCCGCGAGATCCGGGGCCTCGACCGAGACCCAGACGCCGGCATACCGTCTTGCACCAGGAGCGGTCCGACGCTACCATGACGCCGCTGTTGTCGGCCATACCGAAACGCACTGGAGCAGACACCATGAGCTTTCGATTCAACACTGTAGTCTGGCATCGACGCACGTTCTTTCTGCTAACCCTGTTTGCCATCGTCGCGATGTCGGGCTGCGCCGGCCGGCAGCAGGACTCCCAAGAAGGCTGGGAGCCGCTCTTCAACGGAACCGACCTGATCGGCTGGACCATCAAGTGCAAGCCCGCCGACCGCGACTGCGAGTTCTGGAAGGTCGATGATGGGACCATCCTGGCGGACTCCCTGGGCCATGAGGGCCATGACTACGTCTGGCTGGTCACGGATCAGGAGTATGCGGACTTTGTCCTGCGTCTGCGCTTTCAAGCGTATCGCGACAGTCCGGGCAACAGCGGCATCCAGATTCGCAGCCGCTACGACGACGAGGCGGGATGGCTGGACGGCCCCCAGATCGACATCCACCCCCCTGAGCCCTGGCGGACGGGAATGATGTGGGACGAGACCCGAGGCGTGGGACGCTGGCTCTATCCCGACGTTCCCCAAGGGCAATGGGTCAATCAGGCGATGGCAAACCCCGACCTGGTATTCTACTACGCCGATGAAGGCTCCGGCTGGAATACCCTTGAGATCGCGGCGGTCGGCACGCGAATCACCGCCTGGCTCAACGGCATTCCCGTCGCGGACTACGACGGCTCCGGCGTACTCGATGATGCCGCCCACCAGGCACACGATGTGGGTCTGGAGGGCCATATCGCTCTTCAGATCCACAGGGCCGACCAGCTCCGGATACGATTCCAGGACATCACTATCAGGCAGGCGCACACGCCATAGTCATTCGCGAACGCGGCCCAGCCACCCGCTCGGCCGTCCCATAACCCGGCACGCATACCCCAGCCGGCCTCCGGACATGGAGCAGACGCATCCATTGTGCCGATTTCGGAGTTTTTTTCTTGACGCTGGTTTAACGATTCCCTAACCTGGACGATCATATAGGCAACTGTGGACGAATGAGCTTGTGGACCGCCCTGGAGTCATTTCAGCGGCAATTGGGTTTCGCTGCATAGGGTGGGAGCAGGCGGAGACGAGCATCGGGAGTTCGTCTCGAATGGTGGTTTAAGTTGCAAAGACACACGTGAACCGATGTGTTCCGGTCGAGATCCACTCGGTCTGATCGGGAGCAAACACGACGGCCAAGTGTGAATATCCAGTGAAACGAAATCGACTCGCATCAGTCAATCGCGTCTCCGCGAGGGAGTGAGAGATTTGAGGACAGCATCAGCGAAGACCCCTTTCTTGCGGCGTCTGCAACGCCTCAGAGGGCGCGACCCGCAAGCGGTCTGGGTCCTGTCACGCTGATCGCCCCGTTCGTGGGTAAGGTTTCGCATCTCACTGTCGTTTCTTTGGAGCTTCCCTGCCACCTGCCTGCACAGCGTCCGCAGTGAATGTTATCCGTCAACACTGTGTGTGGAAAGGTAGGGAACATGGACGCCATTCTGATGCAGGTGCTCACGCTTCAGGCAGGGATCGCCACGCTCGTAGGGTTTGCACTCGGCGTCTGCTTCTGGGCCATCATCCAGCAGATTGCCACCAAGGCTCGGGCAAAGCAGAGGGCAGAGGACGCTGCCAGGCAGATCGATGGGGCGAACCGGGAAGCGGAAAACATCATCAAGTCCGCCCAGATCGAGGCCGCTGCTGAAGCCATCAAGAAGAAAGAGCAATTCACCGCCGAGGCCAACCAGATCCGGGCCGAACTGCGGGAAAACGAGATGCGGCTCTCCAAACGCGAGGACGCGCTCGATCGCCAGACCGAGCTGCTCCAGAAGCAGGAGGCCGCCCTCAAAAAGCAGGAACAGGACGTCGAGCGAAGGCTGCGCAACACCGATCTGAAGGACAAGCAGCTTTCCGTGCTGATCGCCCAGCAGAAGAACCAGTTGCTCAAGATCACGGCCATGGACGTGGAGGAGGCCCGCCAGCTCCTGCTCAAGCGTCTGGAGGACGAGTGCGAACACGAGATGTCTTCGCTGATCCAGCGCAAGGTCGAAGAGGCCCAGGAGATCGCGGACAGCAAGAGCCGTGAAGTGCTGAGCACCGCGATCCAGCGGTACGCCGCCGAGCAGACCTGCGAGGTAACGGTATCGACGGTGGACATCCCGAACGACGACATGAAGGGCCGGATTATCGGCCGCGAAGGCCGCAATATCCGTGCTTTCGAGAAGGCCACGGGTGTCGATGTGATCGTCGACGACACACCGGGCATGGTTGTCGTCAGCGGGTTCAACCCCGTCCGCCGTGAGGTTGCCCGGCTGTCAATGGAACGGTTGATCCAGGACGGGCGTATTCACCCATCCCGCATCGAAGAACTGGTGGCCCAGACCCGCAACGACGTCAACGCCAAGGTGCTCCAGCTCGGCAAGGACGCCGCGGTCGAAACCAACGTGCGGGGCCTGCCCAACAAGATCATCAGTCTCCTGGGGGCCTTGGCCTATCGAACCAGCTACGGCCAGAACGTGCTTCGCCACAGCGTTGAAGTCGCCTTCCTCAGTCAGGTGATGGCCGACGAACTGGGCCTGGACGGCTCCATCGCCCGGCGGGCCGGTTTGCTCCACGACATCGGCAAGGCGATCGATCACGACGTCGAAGGAAGCCATCCCGAGATCGGGACCAACTACCTCAAGCGATTCAACGAGTCCCCGATCGTGCTCAACGCCGTGGCGGGCCACCACGGGGACGTTCCGCCTGACAACCCCTACACCCCTCTCGTGGCGGCCGCCGACGCGATCAGCGCCTCGCGGCCCGGCGCCCGACGGGAAACTCTGGAACGCTATATCAAGCGGCTGGAGAAGCTCGAGGAGATCGCCACGGGCTTCAAGGGTGTCGAGACCGCCTACGCGATTCAGGCCGGACGGGAGATTCGTGTCATTGCCAACGCCAACGAGGTGGACGACGAAGCCGCGATGAAGGTCGCACGCGACATCGCCAAGAAGGTCGAGGACGAGATGACCTATCCCGGCGAAATCCAGATCACCCTGCTGCGCGAGGTCCGCTGCATCGAATACGCCAGGTAAGCGCGATACGGGGCGCGCCCGCGTCCGCTTGTCGAAAGGAAGCCATGAGGCTGAACGTACTGTGCATCGGTGATATCGTGGGGCGACCGGGCCGACGGATTCTGGCGGACAAACTGAAAGCCTTTGTCCGCGAGCAGTCCATCGACTGCGTCGTCGCCAATGCCGAGAATGCCGCCGGTGGGTCGGGACTGACCCCGCAGATCTACGACAAGCTGCTGCGTTACGGCGTCAACCTGATCACCCTGGGCGACCACGCCTTTCGCAAGCATGACATCATCGAGACTCTCGAACGGAACGACAACATCTGCCGGCCGGCGAACTTCTCCGAACATGCCGCCGGTCGAGGCATGGCATTGTATAAGACGGGCAAAGGACCTGTCGTGGGCGTTCTGACGCTGATCGGCAGGTTGTTCATGAAACCCGCGGACTGCCCCTACACGGCGGCGGACAGATGGATTCCGAAACTCCAGAAGGAGGCGGACATTCTGGTGGTGGACTTTCACGCCGAGGCTACCAGTGAGAAAATCGCGATGGGCTACCATCTTGATGGGCGGGTGAGCTGCTGTTTCGGAACGCATACGCATGTGGTCACCGCCGACGAGCAGATCCTGCGCAAAGGCACGGCGTATATCAGCGATATTGGGATGACCGGCGCACATGACTCGGTGCTGGGACGCAAGAGCGACTGCGTTCTGAAGTCCTTCCGGACCCAGATGCCGGTGCCGTTCGAGATCGCCACGGGCGATGTTCGGATCAACGGGGTCGTCGTCACGATCGACAGCAATACCCGGCAGGCCGAACGCATCGAACGCATCCGCATCGATGCCGACACCGAGGACGATGCACGCTACGACAGCGACGACGGCCGGCCGGAATACTACAACAACTTCTGATCGCCCGAGCAAGCCGCTGCCTGCCGCTGCCACTGCTCAGCGGTCCTCTTGTTTCGCCTCCCCGAAAAAGGCCCCCAGCGTCGTGCCGGAGTAGCGTTCGGCGCCCCTCAGCAGGATGTAGTAGGTTCCGGAGTTGGGATTGTCGACTGTGACGGTTTCATTGTTGCCAATCAGATAGGGACGATAGTCCCATTCCCTGGTCGTGGGCTTGGCATTTCTGCGCACATACAGATCGACGTCACCGGTACCGCCCGAGGTGGAAATCTGGAGTTTGGTCTGTCCGCTGGGAACCTCGATCCGGTAGCACGTCTCGCTGCCCGCGGCCCCGGCCAACCCGCCCAACGAGACACCTTCCGTCAGAACGATCGCCCCGTCGTCAGGTCCATCGTCCGACAGACTCGCGGTCAATGCTTCGGCCGTCGCGCCCGCCGTCAGGCGAAGGACGGCACAGTTGGTGTAATCCACCAGCCTGGGGGGGGTCGTCACACTGACGGAGACGGTCTTCGAATCGCTCAGACCTGCTCCGTCGACCACCGTAATCGTTCCCGAGCGGACCTCGCCGCAGTCGATCAGGGTGCCATACTGACCGACCAGCTCCAGCTTGATCCAGTACTCGGCGCTCGACCAGTTTCCAGCGTTCCCGCTGGACAGGTCCAGGCTGACGGTGAAATTCGCGGTGATGGTCGCTTGGGGGTTTGTATAATAATCCAACGTCGTCCAGACCATCTCATGCGTGGCCGAGACACTTGCCTCCTTTCCGCCGACTGGCCCTTCGGCGGCGATGTCGGGCCACAGCCCGGTGTCGATGCTCCGATCCATCGGGTAGAGGTGTGAAATGTCCCCATCGATGATCAAATCGCTGCTGTCGGCGATGGTGATGGCGGAGTGGGCCGGCTCTCCGCTCGAAGGCTGCGCAGCCAATCCCAGAAGCGTCACGTCTGCATAGGCGTCGCAGCCTTTGAGCATGATGTACCAGGTCCCGGCACCGGGGTTGTTGACGACCACGGATTCGCGATTGCCCACCAAGAACGGCCGATAGTCGTAGACATCCGTCGTCGGCATCGCGTCCTTCCTGACGTAGAGATCGCAGTCGCCAGTCCCTCCGGAGATGCTGATCTGGAGTTGGGATCGATTGGCGGGAACCACAAACTGATAGAACTGCTCGCTGCCGACTGCTCCGGAAAGGCCCGTCACGGGGGCGCCGTTCGTCAGGACCGTCGCAACCGCGCCACAGGAGTACGTGGATTCCAGGGTCAGGCCCGAGTAATGAGTGAAGCCGCGAAGCATGATATGCCAAGTTCCTGCCTGCGGACTCCCAACAGTCACACTTTCTTCGTTGCCAATCTTGTAGGGCCGATGATCATAGGCGGTTGTCGTGGGCTTGGCTTCTCTACGCACGTAGAGATCGCAATCGCCGGAGCCGCCCGAGATGCCGATGACAAGATCGAGTTGTCCCTCAGGAACCACGATCGTGTAAAACTGCTCACTCCCGGCAGCTCCGGAAATGTCGACAACCGGGATGCCGTTCTCCAGTTCCACGGTGCCTGCGAAAGTCACTGAAGCCAGCAGATAAACGGCCACCCCAAGGACCATGGCGTCTCTCCGGCACGATCCACTCCACCCCTTCATCCCGACCCCTCTCTAAGCTCGAAAACCTCCGCCCCATCCCGTCCCCTGGGCTCCAGGCAGATCGCCAATCTGCGAGGTCGTCCGATCCCCGCCGTAGCTAAACCTCATCGCGTGTCGTTACGCAGCCCCCGTGTCAATCGAGCCACCCTGTGTTCCGTGTTCCTCCCCCCTGCTGCGGGACAACCGCACTGCAGCATCACCAACCTTCCTATTTTACCATGTTGTCGGACGGAACACCAGAGAATTTTCCATTTGCGTCAGGGTATGCCCGGGCTGGCTGGTCCTTCGCCCTGCCGCAGAGGTCCGTCCAGAGCGGTTTTGGCCAGGGGAAAACTGGAGAATCGCCCTGTCGCATCTCAAGGCGGGGCGGGCGGTCAGCCTGGGACCACATGGAGATAGAACCGGACCTCTGGTCTTCGGGAAGGACTCATGATCCGGCCGGCCGGCGTTTGGAACGGGCGGAAGTGGAGGGCCTCCGCGATTTCTTCCTGGTCTTGCTCAGCTTCAGTGCGAACTTGGTTTCTTCGCCGGTTTCCTCGTTGATCACGGCGAATTGCCCGGAGTCGTCTCGCTGCATCTGATCGTTGGCGTTCAGCAGCTCGATTCCGTACACCGTTCCATCGGGCGCCAGGTCGATCACCAGTTCCTCACTGAGTTTGATGGACTCGGCATCGGTCTTCTTGTTCTTGAAGCGGATATAGCCGACGTTGTAGCGGGGATCGTACGTAAACTTCATGCCGCCAGACCTTTCCAATCCATCAGAAGTACCTCGTAACCACCGAAATCACCAACCAGCCGTCGTAGCGACGAATCGCATAAGCTTCGACTTGCTTGGTCTTGTACTGCTTTCCACGCCAGCGCCTTTTGAAAGGCACATTGCGACGAAAACCTACCCGGCCAAACTTGGCGTCAAACCGCTCACCGGCTTCGACCGCCAGTTTCACCTCTTCCTCGGTGGCGCCCCGCTCGGCCAAACGGTCACGGGCGTGGGGATGTAGATTAACCGTCATAACGGAGACATCCTGCCGGACGCAACCAAGGCATGCACCTGGAACTCGGTGGTGCCGATAATGTCAGTATAGCGAAACTGGGAATCGATCGCTATGGTTTTCTTCATGGATTCTACGTCAGAAACGGGTTCGAGGTCTTCTCGCGGCCAATGGTCGTCCTCATGCCGTGTCCAGGGTAGACTGCCGTCCGCTCGGGCAGAACCAAAAGCTTCGTTCGGATGCTGCCGAGCAACTGATCCCAGTCTCCGCCCGGGAAGTCGGTCCGTCCAACCCCGTCGGCGAAGAGCGTATCCCCGGCAAAGACAACGCCTTCCGTCGCAGCATAGAGGCAGATCCCTCCGGGGGTATGGCCCGGCGTGTGGAGCACCTTCAGAACGATGCCTGCCTCTTCGACCGTGTCGCCATCCTCCAGCAGCACATCGGCAGGGGCCGTTTCGAAGGGCAGCATAGTCATCTCGGACAGGTTGGCCTGTGAGTCGGTCAGCATGGGACCGTCCAGCTCGTGGATGTAGACCCTGAGCTCCGGGAACTCGGAGCGCATCGCTGCCAGACCCGCGATGTGATCGACGTGCCCGTGCGTCAGGACCACGGCCTTGGGCGTCAGTGCGTGCTGGGTGAGAAACGCGATCATGTCGCGGCTGTCGAGCCCCGTGTCGATCACGAGACACTCCCGGGCCGACTCATCCGTGCGGACCACGTAGCAATTGGTCTGGAAATCCCCAAGAATCAGCCGATCGATCTTCATTCGTCCCCAGTCAGCGAATACGGCTTAGCCGGCGTTGGGATCGGCTGATTGGGCCGGGGCAGGCTCGGCAACCGGCGGGCTGCTCTCGGCGGGCGTCACAGCCTCCGCCGGCTTCTCTGGCGCCGGTTTCGCCTTGTCCTCCATCAGGTCCGCCTGCCGCTTGGTCAGGTAGTTGGCTTTCCACTCGGGGATCTCATAGACCCAACCCTTGTGCCGCAGACTAAACCGTTGGGCCCGCTCCTGAGCCTGAAGCTTCGCCTCCTTCTTCTTGAGCTCCTCCTGCGACTCAACCTGGCCCGGCTTCATGGTCACAGGAGTCTTGTCCGTGAACTCGGCTTCACACGTCAGATAGGCCTTGCCGTCCTTTCGGGCGATCTGGAGGCGATACTCGGTGGAATCATCCAGGCGGCAGACATACCGGTAATCGTAGCTCAGCTCGCCGACCGCCGAAGGGGTGTTCACGTCGTCGAACCGCAGGCTGTTGAGCCCTCCGAGAACGCTCTTGGCATCGCTGTCCTTGAGTTTCTTGTCCGCGGGCAAATCAGCCATGACGACGGCGTCCCCCTCGGCGCTCCTGAGGGTATACGGACCGTCTGGCGTGGTCACCGTGACCGAGTTGACGTCCTCCCGCTCCACGGAGGCAATCTCCTGATTGACGTAATCGATCGCCGTAGTGCGGATGTAGGGAGCGCTCTCGGCCAGATACACCGTGTCCTGAGAGGCCAGCCGGACATAGGTGTTCTGCCCGCCTTCCAGGGCCTTGCCGATGATGACCCCGGTCAGAACCGACCCATCGGCCTTGAGGAACTTGACCACGCCCTGGGCCTTCTCTTCGGTCACTTCCAGATCCTCATGGTTCTTCGGGTTGCTGGTGTACGATTCCACGGTCTTGATGTCGAGACACTTGGTGATCAGATCGTTGATTCGCTTCGGGTCGGCAGGGTAGTCCGCCTCGTTGACCACGCGGAACTGCTGTTCTCGCCTCTGAATCATCACGGCATTGTCACCATGACCGACAACGATACTGTCGATCTCAGACGGGTCCAGCCCCTGGATCAGATAGGATGGCCCCGAGGGTTCGACGGTCGAGCGATTCGACAGACGAGACTGAACGACGGCCCACGACACCATGATCGCGGCCACGATGGCCAGTATGCCAAGATTCCTGTTGCTCATCTACAAGATCCCTTTATCGACGATTGACGATCGTTCAGGACCGATCCGCAATTCCCATTCGCGTTATGCATCACTCGCATGGCTGATGTAGTGCCGCCGGCGCACGCTGCGCCAGATGCCCAGGACCAGGGCGATCAGCATGACCACCCCCGGCACCAGACCCATGTTGAAACGACGCAGCATGTAGCCCAACTGCTCGATGCGCTCGCGCCGCCGCGCGTTGACTTCGCGAAGCTGACGCTGCGCCTCGCGAATCTTCAGCTCCAATTGCCGCTTCTTTTCGAGAAGCGAGCTGCCGATCACCTCTTCCTGCTCGGCCTGTCCCGAATTCACGAGATTCTCCAGCTCCTGGTTGAAGCCCTGGATCTGCGCATTGATCAAAGCGACCTCGTCCGCCGTCTCCTTCTCCGCCTGCTGCTCGATCTCGTCGACAACGGTGAACGGCCGCTTATAGTTGCCTCGCGACCGGATCGAGATCAAATCGCCGGACCCGCTCAGGTCCTCGATCGTGTTGATCAGCAGGGCGCTGTTGTCACCGACGACCATCTTGCCGAACAGCGACTGGGCATAGGCCATCTGGTCGCTGAGAAAATCCACATCGCTGAACACGGCCACGGCGCAGTCGGCGGTAGCCTCCTTCAACCCGGTGATCTGCCTGGCGACCATCTTGGGCTCGTTCGGATCGTCCTCGTCGTCCTCGTCCGCATCGTTGGCATCCGCCGCAGGCACCTCGATCTCGATGCCATTCGGGAAGCTGCTCTGGAACCGTCCGGCAACCAGATAGCCCATCGGAACGGGCTTGTTTCCCTCGATGAACTTGGCCATGAGCTTGTCCGGATCGGGGAACATCAGCTCGAACGAGCTGCCGACGCTCCAACTGTTGCCCTTCTCCGTCGTCATGATCAGTGGCGTGCGGGTGATTTGCGGCTCATTCGCCGCGGCGACCTGATTGGGGTCGTCGCCGCCACCAGCCTGGTCGGCAGGCGCAATCTCCTGGAGCACACCGGCAAACAGCACCCTGACCTCGTTGAGATCGGCGGTGATGACCTTCTCCTTGCTGAAGCATGGCGTGGTGAGCCCGAGGAATCCCATGATGGGCTGCGGGCGCTGATTGGCGGCCAACGGCGCCTCCAGCAGCAGCGAGCGGTCGCCGGCAAAGGTGTTGGCCGGCATTTGAAGTCCCCACGCCCGTATGATGCGGTCGAGGTCCGAACTCTGCTTCTCGGCGGTCATCTGCATGGGGTTCCGTTGGGGCCGGTCCGCGATGCAATGCGGATCGACGCACACGATCGCCCGTCCGCCCTTCAGGATGAACTGGTCGATGGCAAACTGCGTCTTCTCCGGCAGGTCCTTGGGGTGGATCACGACGAGGATGTCGACGTCGTTGATGTCGTTCACGTCGGTCGCGACCTCGGTCACCTCGTACTTCTGCCGAAGCTGTTCCACAATCGTCCAGGCAGGCTTGGGCTGCTGGCCCTGCATCCGCATCATCTGGGCCATGTAGCCCGTGACATCGTCGCCCATCACCGCCAGCGAACTCATGATCCCCACCCGCTTCTTCTGCCGGGTGATCGCGGTGTCGATCAGATAGCTGATGTCATACTCGACGAAGTTCTGCCGGTCGGGCGAGAAGAACGGCACGGTCTTTTCCACGCCGAACTGCGTCTGCACCGCCAGCCCGAAGAAGAAGCTCTCCTCTTCGGTGATGGGGAACCGCCTCAGGCCCAGCCGCAGCGCCTGTTCTTCGTCTTCCGAGAACGGCCTCGGATCGATCACCTCCAACTGGACCATGCCCTTCGACGCAGCCACGTACTCTTCCAACAGCGCCCGCACGAACTCATAGTAGTTGTTGAAGTAGCGAATCTGATCGGGACCTTTCATCGCCGCCGTTTTCGCGTAGAAGAGTCGGACTTTGATCGGCTGGTTGAGCCGACCCAGAATCGCCTTGGTCCCATCCGAAAGCGTGTAGAGCTGCTGATCGGTGACGTCTACTTTCCACCGCCGTCCCAAATCCTGGCAGATGCTGATTCCGCTGAAGGCAATGACCAGGACCAGAACAGCCCCGACGATCGCGCGTATGGTCCGATTCATTAGCTGGCCTTCCTTTCATCCAAAACGATCGCACAGGCCGCGACCCATCCCACAATCAACAAGATGAAATAGGCAATGTCCTGGAATTGCAGGATGCCCCTCTGCATCGAGTCAAAGTGCACCTGAAAGCTCATCCCTTCAACCGCTGAGACCATGCCGGGCGGCAGAAACGTCGAGACGTAGTTCAACGTCGTCGGCATACCCGCGAACACCAGGACCGCGCAGGCCACCACACTGAGCACGAAGGCAATCACCTGGTTCTTGCTCAGCGCCGAGAAGAAGCAGCCGATGGCCAGGAAGCCCCCCGCCATCAGGAACGCGCCGAGATAACCTGTCACGATCAATCCGATATCGGGATCGCCCAGATAGCAGACGGTTACAACCAGAGGGAAGGTCAGCGCCAGCGCGATCCCCAGGAACAACCAGGCGGCCAGGAACTTCGCCAGCACCGCCTGCACGATCGTCACCGGCAGCGTGAACAACAGCTCGACGGACCCGATCTTGCGTTCCTCGGCCCAGAGCCGCATGGCGGTCGACGGAACCATGAACACGAACAACAGCGGGAGGTTCGTGAAGAACGGCCTCAGGTCGGCTTGGCGGGCCTCGTAGAATCCTTCCTTGAAGGTCAGATAGCCTGCGAAGAACAGAAAGATGACGAGAAAGACGTAGGCGAGAGGCGTCGTGAAGTAGCTCTTCAGCTCCCTCTTGAATACCGCCCAGAAACTGTTCATGTGGCACTCCAGTTCCAAGTGATTACTGATCCATGACTATTGGCAGCCATCCCTCATTCCGCGTCAAACCGTCACGAGGCCCCTGGTGCTGGTGATCTTGCGGAAAACCTCGTCGAGACTGGCGTGATGCTTTTCCTTCAGCTCCTTGGGCGTCGAGTCCACGAGGATCTTGCCGCGCGCAACGATGATCGCGCGGGAGCAGACGGCATCGACCTCTTCGAGAATGTGCGTCGAGACGATGATGCACTTGTCCCTGGCCATGGCCCCGATCAGCTTCCGCACCTCATGCTTCTGGTTGGGGTCGAGGCCGTCGGTCGGCTCGTCGAGGATCAGCACATCGGGATCATGAATCAGCGCCTGGGCCAGACCCACGCGCCGTTTGTAGCCCTTCGACAGCGTCTCGATCGTCTGATGGTACACCGACTCGATCGAGCACATGGGAACGACGCGATCGAGCGCCGCCTTGCGCCGGCGCCCCTTGATCTGGCGGACGTCGCAGATGAACTTCAGGAAGCCCCCCACCGTCATCTCCGGATAGGCCGGAGAGTTCTCGGCCAGATACCCCAATGACCGCCGCGCCCCGACCGGATCTTTCAGGACGTCGTGCCCGCAGACACTGGCGGTGCCGCCATCGGGGCGGATGTAACAGGTCAGCATGCGCATCGTGGTGGTCTTGCCCGCTCCATTGGGACCGAGCAGACCGACCACCTGCCCCTTCGCGGCGCGGAACGAGATCCCGTCCACGGCCACCACCGGCCCGAAGCGCCGCCGAAGTTCTTTGGCCTCTATCATGTCTGTCTCCAAAACTCAGGCATCGATTCCGCCCTCGGGGAGTAGGGCTCCCCTTAGAAACAAAACCCATAGGTTGACGAAAAACCGCCCGGCCGTCAAGACTTACACCCCGAATATTTTCGCACCGAGCCGACCCTACAGACCTGCGTGCGGGGACCACCCGCTCGACGATAAAATGCGCCATACGATGTCACGGCGGATTTGTTCGGGGCGCGAACCCCAAAAAGAAGACGGGTGGCGCCGACAGGCATCCGCCCATCGATACCACCCGTTTTCCAAGAGACCCGTTACGGCGGAATCGGGACGTCATTCCGCGTCGGCCGGATGACCGAACCGAATGTCGTCGATGTAGATCAAGCCGGAACCGCCGGCGCTTGGCGCGCTTCGATCGCCCACGCCGATGTACATCTTCTCGACCCGGCTCAGATTGACCCCGCTCAGGTCGCTGAACGCGATGCGCCACTGATTCCAGCCACCCATGAATGTTGCCGCCTCGCCGGCCGGGTGGGTCACGGCTTGGACCTTCCCGCTGCTGTCCTTCACAGCCACATACAGGCTGTCCGCCGCATTGCCCTCGGGCTGCTCCGGACCGACCGTGGCCGCCTGCCACTGCCCGGTGACATTCCCGGTCGTGGCGACGTCGGAGAACTCCCCACTGGTCAGGACACCCGCCGAATGACTGGTCACCACCAGACCGACGTAGACGTTGGCGGCCATGGCGATCGTTTGTGGATTCCACGACATGGCAGTCCAGCTCTGCCCGTCGGCGGAGTAGTACCCGTTGAACGCATTGCCGACGCGTTCGATCTTGACCCAGTAAGGCATGGTCATCGCGATCTGCTCGGCCGTCGCGACGGAGGTGTCACTGACGGCGGCCACATCGGTCGTCAAACGAGCCTGATAGCGGCAGCCATTGGCCGGCGTCGCATAGACCGCCGCGAACGTCGAGCCGGCCTCGAGCGTCTCCCGAACCATCACGCCGGCCTTCGCCCAGGCGTTGGTGTTGGCTACATTCTCGACGCGTGCGATGACAGCGCCGTCTCCGTTGAGCTGCTTATGCGCGAAGCGAAACTCATCCGTCGTGTTCCAGATGTCGGTGCCTGCCGCTCCCATGACGATGTGGCCCGACGCCAGTTCGGCAAATGGTCCGGCCCGGCCCTGGAAATGGATGACCAGGGTATCGGCGCCGTTGACCGTCCAATCCTGGAGCGTCTCAAAGGTGCGCTCGGTCTCGGAGTACCACGGTGAGACTGAATTGTCGAAATGGAGAGGCATAGACTGGCCACCGCTGTTGACGATCGTCTTCTCGGCAAACGGCGCATCGAGATAGCCAACGGTCGAGCCGGTGTCATTGCCCCATCCGTCGATCCAGGTATCGAAGATCGCCAGGCCGGCATCGATATCGTCGGTGTAGCTCTCGAAGTCTTCGATGAGGAAGTACTCCTGCGTAGCGAAGCTCCACAGATCGCCTTCCCACAAGCCCACCGCCTCGGCCTCGTTGACCTCGGCGATCCGCCAGTAGTAGGTCGTGCCCAGATTCAGAGAGCCGGGGTCGTAACGGCTCGTCTCGACGGAACCGGCAAGAGCCAGCGCCTCCGGGTCCGTTCCGAAGTAGACCTCATGCAAAGCCGCTTCCCGGCCGGTTCGCCAGGCCAGATCGCTTTCCGGCCCGACGGCGGCAGCGCCATCGGCCGGTCGAGGCTCGCGCGGATACACCGGCGTGTGGTAGAATCGCACCTCGCTGAGCCCGTACTGGGTCAGCATGCCCCAGTTGTCGTTGACGTTGAGCCGGACGTACTTGGCCGCGATGCCAGCCAAGTCGACCACGGTGTTGTGGGCATAGCCGGCCTTGGCGATTCCCTTGGCAAACTCGAAATCCCCCAGAGCCGTCCATTCCGCACCGTCGAGGGAGTACTCCACAGTGACATCCTTGAGCCCGTACCCGAGCACGGCCTCGAACATGACGTTGTAGTTCCATACCCAGAGTTCATAGAGCTTGAGCACCCGGTCGAACTCGTACTGGATCCAGACCCCGGAGATGCCGTCGGAAGTCGCCAGCCACATGTCCGCCGCATCGATCGAGTGCAGATCGGCCGCATCGAGGCCGGAACCGTCGATGGTGTGCTCCGGACCGTAGCCGACATCGGAACTGGACGCAGTGGCGATGATATTCTCCGCGGGGTAGGCCAGAGGCTCGGCCGTGAAGCTCCAGACCGACCCTTTGTAGATGGTGCTGTCCGGCGGTGCATTGACCTCGTCCACGCGCCAGAAGTAGGTCTGGCCGAAGCTCAGCAGGCCCTCGGGATCGTACAAGTTGGCGTCCTGTGCCTGGCTGAGCAGCACACCCAGCGGATTGGCCCGGGAAGCAGCGTTCACATCTTCGAACGCGGCGCCGAAATACACGTCATGCGCCGCCGCCTGCGGGCTGGGCATCCAGCTCAAGACGACATCGCGCGGCACGTCGACGGCACCGTCGCTCGGATAAGGCCCGGATGCAACCACCAGCGCCCCTCGCGGGCTTTCCGGCGGGCCCTGTTCGGTCGGCGTGTAATCCGCATTGGTCGTCAGGAGGATCTTGTCGACGGTCAGGCCGTCCTCCCGCATCCAGACATTCACCGTATGATCGCCGGCGGTCTTCACCTCGATGGTGGGACGCCCGCCGTTCATGATCTGGCTGCTCCAGTTGTACACGCCGTTGAAGCCGCTCATCGTCGCGGAGGTCACAGGCTCCTCTCCGTCCAGGCCCGTGTGGAGGGAATCGGAATTGCCGTCCATGCCATAGCCGAGAATCCAGACATAGTAGGTCCCGGTTTTGACAAACTTGACCACGTAGTCCAACTGGGGGCTGGTCGTGGCAACGTTGCTGGTGATGCCGGAACCGCCGGCCAGCGTGGTCGGCGTCGATTGCATCGCGAAGCCGCCGCTGAATCCGTCCGCCGGAGCGAAGTTGTTCGAGGTCCGCGAGACCAACTCCCACGTGTGCGGCGGCCGGGGCGTGTTCAGATCGAAGTTCTCCGCCTCCATGCAGACGATTCCATCGGGGCCGGTGTCCTGCTGGAAGGGCTGCGCGCCGAGCGCCATCGAGCCGCATGCCAGCATCAGGATTACCGTGGTCAGAAACGTCAATCGCGTGAGCATTGCTGTCCTCCTTCAGAGAAGATTGAGACTTCTGTCGCTCCCGGCACACGCCGGAGCCCTTCTCTCCGCGGCGTGCGATTCGCGGCCGGATGGCCGCCCTGCCGCGGCGGATATCACCCTGGTTCCCCCTCCGCAGGAGAGAACAACGGGTGCGTCTGCTTACGCAGCTCCTTCCTGTGGAAGCGCCCCTCAGACGCTTCGTCCGGATGCCCGGTTTCAAGCCGGGCGCAGTCCCTCGAAGCCGGCAAGCAGCCCGAAACACCACACCCCGTTAATTATCGCAAATTGCGCCTCGCCGTTCAAGGGCCTTCTCGCAGGCGCCGTGCCCGTGGGCGACCCGTGTGTCAGAAAGGCCGGTCGCTACCGGCCCGTTCCGGGCGGCGCGATCTCGCCGACGAACTCGTAGGCTCCCATGTCCACGATGCCATTGGTCACCCGCAGACGGCCATCCAGATCAAAAGACGGCAGCGGGGGCTCGGTCTGGTTCGATCCCGAGTCAATCGCAGGGGAATCCGACGCCAGACGGAAGTCATCGTCCTCGGTGCCGAGCACGCCATCCGCTCCAAACGGATCGACAAACAGAGGATCGGGCCCCGGCTCGCAGATGCTGGCGATGATCTCCGGAGGCACTGGACCAGGACGGAAAGCGACCGGCGTGCCGGAGGTGGAATCAGCGACCGAACCGTAGAGAATGCAGTTCGCAATCGTCATGGCAGGCAGGTGCACCCATGAATCCTCGGGTTTGGCCATCACCGCCAGGGTGGGCGGACGATCGAGAGTCGGCGAGGCGTTGCCGTAGAACGTGCAGTTCAGCAGGCGATGGACCTGTGGCTCGTTGACATAGTTGCCCTCAGGGTAGGCGATCGCGCCGCCTCCGTCTGCCGCGGTGTTGGCCACCAGCAGGCAATTGATCAGTTCGATTCTGCCGACGCTGTGTGCGCTGATGGCGCCGCCTTTCGCGCCGGCGTCGTTTCGCCGGAACACACAATGGCGCAACGTCAAGTCCGCCTTGATGTGCGACCCAATCGCGCCGCCATCGTACTCGGCGACGTTGTCTTCCCACAGACAGCCGGCGAATACCGGACGCCATCGGCGTCCGTTGGACACGGCGCCGCCCCACGAGGCGCGGTTGCCAAGGAAGGCACACCTTGTGAACACCGGCTGCCACTGGTTGCCCTCGTACGGCTCGTCCGAGCCGGAGCCGTCGGTGTGGAACAGGCAGACGGCGCCGCCAGTGCCCGCGTAGTTGTCGGTGAACACGCAGTCCGTCAGGCGAGGCGAACACCCGCCCTGACAGAAAAGGCCTCCGCCCTGGGCCTGGAGCCGAGAGTGGCTGCGAGGCGCGTTCGCACATCCCGCCGTGACGACAACACCCTCGAGAACGGCCTGGCTGTCCAGCCCTTCGCACCTTACGACGTTGAGGCTGTTGCGCCCTTTCGAGGTGGCATCTTCGCTGACGTCGTTGCGATCGATGTCGCCGCTGAGAACGGTCACGAAGGCGTTCGGGTCCCAGGCATTCGGTTCGGCTGCCATCAAACCGGCATATCCGCCACGAATCGTCGTGCCCGCCTTCAATTCGAAGCTGGCCTCGCGGTCCAGCGGGTCGTCGGTCGGGGTGTAGATGCCCTGTGCCACGCGGATCTCGTCGCCCGGCCGAGCAACCGCCAACGCGTCCTGGAGGCGCGTCAGAGCAGTGGCCCAGGACAGGCCGTCCCCGGCCTCGTTTGCATCATCGTCCACATAGAAGACGACACCCCCGAGGTAAGTCTTGCTGGCCTCGGTCGTACCGCCGTAAGCACCGATGTTGATGATGCCACCATTGGGAAGAGGTTCGTCGCCGACCGGGACGAGAGGATCGCCGGCATCGATGCATGGGCTGGTCACATCATCCCGTACCCAGCTCTCACTGGTCGGGTCCCAGCGTCCAGCCTGCGACTTGAGATGGTAATCGCCATCGACCCAAGTCGCGGCTCTCGATATCGAATCCGAACGCCAGTGGCCAACAGAGGCAAAACACGGGTCCACGTCAATGTTCCCCTCTCCCGGCCAGCCTCCGTCTACGTTGCTGTGGATCACTACGGCGCCGGAGAGCTCATCGTCGTCATTGTCCCAGACAATGCAGTGGTCCAGGACCGCACCACCAGCCTCATCGGACAATCCGCCGATGGAGCCGCCTCGATTCTGCGCCAGCGTGCAATGCATCAGCGTCGGACTGGCCCCTCGGCTGTATACTGCGCCACCATCGAAACTGGCGTTGCCCACAAAAAGGCAGTTCATTAACGTCGTGTAACTGTTGTCATTGTAGAGCCCTCCACCGGGAGAACTGTAGGCCCTGTTTCCGGCGAACCGGCAGCGAGTGAACACCGGCCCGGGTCCCGTGGGTTCGGGATCGCCGCGGCCGATCCCATCGCGCACGTGGACGGCACCGCCGCCGTCCCCGCTGGCCACATTGCTTTCGAAGAGACAATCCGTCGCTCGAAGGCTGCTCAGTCTCGTGCTTAGCGCGCCGCCTTGGCCGGCGTTGTTATCGCGGAAGAGACAACGGGTCAGAGCAAGAACATTGCGATTGAGAACGCCGGACGTATGGTTGAGGCCACCCCCTTCGGGTGCATAATTCCGTTCGAACAGACATCGATGAAAGGCCATGGAAGACCCCGCTCCACCAATAAGCACGCCGCCGCCCGAACCTTCGAAGGGATTGTTGCGGTTAGCCGTGTTCTCGATGAAGAAGGACTCGATGCACGTACTCCCGTCGCTGGGTTCCGCGTGCATCCCACCTCCATCAAACGCCTCATTGCCTCGAAACGTGCAGCGTTCTAGCTTCAAGACACCGTTGCGAAAGCACACACCACCCCCGTCGTGCTCCGCCTTGTTTCCCTCAAACAGACAGTCTACAAACGTGAGGTCGCCATCCTTGCCCCACAATCCCCCGCCGCTGTCCCACGTGAAGTTGTTGCGGAATACACAGGCCTTCAGCACGGGACTACCCCCGGAGCTGTACATCCCGGCGCCGTTTCCGGTGCTCGACATGGTCTTGTTATGGACGACCGTGCACCGCTCCATCCGAAGATCGCTGGCCAGACACGTGACGCCGGAACCGGAATACCCCCAACCGCCCGTGATCGTGAACCCATCCAGGATAGTCGTCGCGTCGCTGCTCAGAGAGGCGACGACGATTCGGCTGTTGTCGTCCATGTTGGAGAAATCAGGGCCGTCGTCTCCATCCAGGTCTCCGCTGAGAATCGTCTCGTAGCGATCGATGTCACGTTCGTTGGGATCGGTGCCCGTCAGGCCGGCATAGCCTCCAGCCAGCGTTACACCGTTGACCAGAAGAAACCTCGCGTCACGATCTCCTGGAGAGAAACCAACACCTTGGTCAGGCTTGTACAAGCCTTGGGCCACTCGAACCCTGTCGCCTCTTCCAGCCACGGCCAGCGCGTCCTGGAGATACACAAACGCGTCCGCCCAGGATGTGCCATCGTTTTCGCCGGTGGCGTCGTCATCCGCGTAGACGACTCTGAATGGAACCGGCCGGATCGTGTGGTCTTGCCCAGCCGCGCATAGCCCGGTCATCAGGACACACGCGGCCACCATGATTCGCTTGCTCGCTAACCTGTCCATGTTCCGCTCCTTTCAATATGATGCTATGAAGATATGAGGCCGTATGGACACCGGTCCATGCCCGTTCTGCGCAGACCGCCCCCCTCTCGCTCAATGCAGGCGTCAAAACGTGACCGAATTGGAGATTCTCCGCGCATGTTGCACCTCGTGCGTCAGGACGCTCTACGCGCAGCGTCCGAGCAGCAGAGAAACTCACCGGGTCACAAAGGCAGGCGGTTATGAATGGAAACGTATGATATGATAGCAGACCACAGTTTTATAATAGATGCTTCTGCCCGCCTTTATGTCTCATTTTCTGAATTCTACAGCTATGTAGACGGGGTTTGCAAGGAATTTCCGGGCGAAAGACGTTTTTTTTTGCCGGGAGAATTCAGCCTGCCACCGGTCGCGGAAACCGTGTGCGGCAGGCGAAACAGATTGCCAGTTGGACAACCAGGCCCAGGCCGATCAGCGCGACGGCGAACCAGTAGGGCGCATACGGGCCGACGTGCCTGGCCAGATGGCCGCCTGTTCCGGCGCCCGTGATGACGCCGACGGAGATCACGATTTCGTGGATCACCATGCGAGTCGAGCGGTTGCGGCTGGCCGAGACGCCATAGTAGAGGTGGCTGCTGTAGGCAAACCCGAACGGCAGGCCGAGCACGATCGCCGAGACCACGAAGACCCCCAGCGTCCGCCCATAGATCATCATCAGCAGAGCAACCATGAGCACCATCTGGCCCGCCAGAAGCGGCGCGAGCCTGAAATGCCAGAAAGCCCAGCGGCCTGCCGCCGTCAGCGACAGGAAATTGCACAGCGCAAAGACCGCGTAGTAGATGCCGAACTGCGCCTCCGAATAGCCCAGAGCCACGAAGAGCAGTGCGAATTGCGACCGTACGATCGCCTGCGAGGCCCAAGCGCAGAACAGAGCGACTCGCGACATCCAGCGATAGGCGATCAGCGCGCGCGGATCATGGATCGGCTCGGGCGGCGCACCCGACGGTCCGTCCTCGCCTGTATGCCCCGTATTGTTGCGGGCCAGTACCAGCAGCAGCAAGGACAGCGCGAAGCACCCCACCGCCGCGACCATCGGCCACAGCGGATTCCGCTCGACCAGCCAGGCCCCGATGATCGGCCCGACCAGGGCCCCGCTCGACCAGGAACCGTTGTACCGTCCGAGTCGGCGATTCAGCCTGACTCCCTCATAGCGGGCAGAGACCCAGCTCATCAGGAAGGGCCAGAACAGCGCCATGGCCGCACCGCCGAACCCTCCAGCCGCGATGATCATCCAGATCCAGGCCGGCCCGGCGACCTCGCCCTGTCGGCCCGCGCCAAAGACCGCCGCCACCATTGCGGCCGCGGCTACCAAGGCCACAATGGTCGCCAGACGCGTCGCCCGACGAACATCCAGGTGTCCCAGCCACGAGCCGGTGATCAGCAGCGCCGCCATGTATGCCAGGCTGTTGCCCGCCAGCGCATAGCCCACGTGGGTCTCGGCGCCGCCGATGGCGGTCAGGACGAAAGGCATGGCGGTCCAGCAGATGCCCAAACTCAGCGCAGTGGCGAAAGCCGCGCCGTACAATGGCCAGCTCCGGGCGGTCCGGGTTGAATCGGCTGTCGGGTGCTCTCGTGTCATCTCCATTGGGCTCCAAGCCCGGCGATTGTAACATCCGCCCGACAATTCGCCAGCCACCGCCAGCAAGAAAACAACGAACCGCGGGAAGATCTCCATACCCAATCACAGTGCACTGGTGTGTAATAGGCTGAACAGCGATCGCGTTTCAGTCAGGTGCGCAGGATGGTCGAGGAAAGACTGTTGATTCTCTGGTTCAAGAGAGGCTCGCCGCAGGCCCTGCGCCGGATCTATGACAAGTACAAGGTCCAGATGCTCAAGCTGGCCACAGTGCTGCTGGGCGACGGCAACGCCGCCGAGGACATCGTGCACGACGTCTTCGTGTCGTTTGCCGGCTCGGCCGAGCGGGTCAAGCTGACCGGCAGCCTCCGCAGCTATCTGACCACGAGTGTGGTCAATCGCGTCCGCAACCAGAGGCGAAACAACGGCCGACATGGGGGGATCAGCCTGGAAGGGGCATCGCTGCCTCCGTCGGGCGGACCAGGGCCTGCGCAGTGGGCGATTCTCAGCGAACAACTCGCGCTGCTGGCCGAGGCGCTGCAACAGTTGCCTTACGAGCAACGCGAAGCGCTCAGCCTTCGCATGGAGATGGACATGAGCTTCCGCCAGATCGCGGCGGTGCAGCACGTGCCGCTGAACACCGCCAAAGGCCGATATCGCTACGCCATGGAACGACTGCGGTCTCTGCTTGAGAGTGAGGTACGACAATGCGATCCGCAGACCACATAAGAAAACTCTTTCGAGACGCCAGGCTGGGCATTGGGCCCCAGGCCGATGAGCAGGTCTTTCGGGACATGCTCTGGGTCCAGCAGGAACACGCAAAGAAACCAGAGACATTGATTGTGAAAGGGAGATCAATCATGAATAGTCCATTCGCCAAACTCGCTATCGCAGCCGCCGTTGTCATCGCCGGCGTCATGGGTCTGTTCCTGTGGACGGGCACGCAATCCAGCGTCGCCTTAGCCGACGTCCTGACTCGCCTCCAGCAGGTCAACGCATATATGTACCAGATGACCATCCTTACGACAGGCTCGGGCGTTGGCGACACACCCGCCGAGCACGAGGCACGCGCCACGGCCTTGATATCGCAGGAACTGGGGATGAAAATGACGATGGAAATGGACACGAGAGTCCCCGGTCCCGACGGCGCCGAGCCGATGCTGCAGGAAACGTACATGCTGCTCCGGCAGAGAAAGGAGATTACCCTCATGCCGGGGCAGAAGAAGTATATGCAGATCGACTTCGACGACGCCCTGGTCGAGGAAACACGCAAGCAGAACAACGACCCGCGCGCCATGGTCGAGGAGATTCTCAACTGTAACTACGTCAGCCTGGGTCGCTCCGTCATCGAGGGCGTCGAGGTCGAAGGCTTCCAGACGACCGATCCCAACTATCTTGGGGGCATGATGGGCGAAGTCGACGTCAGGATTTGGGTCGACGTCAAGACCCAACTGCCGGTCCGGTCCGAGATGGACATGCAAATGACCAACGACATGCACATGCACGCCGTCATTCATGGTTTTGCGTGGGACGTCTCGGTCGATGCCTCCGAGTTCGAGCCGGTCATCCCGGATGACTATACCACTCTGGGCGGAGGACCGCTCCAGATGCCGGCCATGAATGAAGAGACCGCCATCCAGGGGCTGCGGCTGTTTGCCGAGTTGAGCGGTCGCTACCCGGAGAAGCTGGATATGGTGACGCTCATGTCGGTGACGAAGGACCTCGCCAAGCGGAGCGTCGCGGACGGTCATCAGCCGGAGAAGGATGACATGGATGAGCGAATCAAGGAACTCACGCAGACCCTGGCGCCTGTCGTGGGGATCGGCTCGTTCTACATGTCGCTCTCGCAGGACCAGAAGCATCCCGCCTACTACGGCGATGTCGTCACGCCGGAGGACGCCGATCAGGTCCTGATGCGATGGCAGGTTTCCGAGACGGAATATCGTGTGATCTTCGGCAGCCTGCACGTCGAGACCGTCAGCGCCGAGGTGCTGGCGGAGCTTGAGAAGACGCTGCCTCGTCCATAGCGCACTGTTGGTTCAGCACACGACGGGCCGGGTCGTCGGACCCGGCCCTTCTTCGTTGTCGTCGAACGGTGCGGCGGTCAGCGCGCCTGTCCGTCGGTCAACTGCTGGATCTTCTGCCGACGTGCGATGAGCACCTGCTGCATCTGGCGGTCAGGCGCGGCCAACTCGATCGCGCGGTCAAGATGCTGCACCGCAAGGGCATTCTTCTGCTGTCGGACGCTCAAACCAGCGAGCAGATCATGCGTGCGGACCTGCCCTTCCCGCGGCAGCAAGGGCAGCAGACGTTCCAGAGCTGCCATCGCGCCGGGCAAGTCGCCCTGAGCGTCCCGCGCCTCCGCCAGATTCGTGTACGCATCGAGCAGGCGGGGATTCCGTTGCAGGGCGTTCTCGAACGCTGCGACCGCCTGATCGAACGCGTTGAGACGCCGGTAACAGATGCCCAAGTTGTTCCAGGCAGCCCCGTCGCCCGGCCGGAGCTGGACGAAGTGCTCGTATTGCTCGATGGCGCGGCCGTAGTCCTGCGACAACACGTACCGTTTCGCCAGACGCCCGCGCAGCTCCGCGGCGCCGGGGGTCCGCTCAACCGCTTCCTCCAGAGCCCGAATCTCTCCCCGCAGCTCTTCGAGGATGCTGTCCACGTCCCGGTCCTGGGGGTTTGCTTGCCTGGCGGCCGCAAATTGCCCATTCATGATGTCCGGATCGCCAATCAGCGCCCCCACGACACCTTGCAGCACGTGCCGAGTCGCCTGGCTGTACTGCTGGAGTATCGCTGCCGGGTTTTCCCCGTCCGGCAGCAGGCGGACGTTCGTCACATGGTCCAGCAGCGGCGTGCAATGCTCGCTGATGGAGCGGAGGATGTCGAGCCAGGAACCCTCGACGTCGCGCTTGATCGCCGCGCCGAATTCCAGATAGGGCTTGTCGTCGGTATGCAGAGGGCCCTGGCCGCCGAGGCTCGTCAATTCCCTCTCGCCCACCAGGAGGCAATCGAGGAAATCGTAGACGCAGTATACATTGATCTGTTCGAGGTCTTTGGCAATATCAGGACGCTCGGCGATCGCCTTGATGCGGCGGAAGTCCAACTGCATCGGCTCGACCGTCCCGAGGAGCACGGCGTGTTTGTTGACGCAGTTGTTGACCACCCACAAGGAGCTGTGAGGCATCGCGGCCTGGAAGCTTCGCATGATGATGCGGAAATCCTCCGGTCGCAGATCGAGCGGCACCCAGCATGACAGCACACCCTTGGGCTTGAGACGGTCGCGACAGGCCTTGAAGTGATCGTACGTGTAGAGGGCCGAGCTGCCCGTCGTGCCCGGATAGGTCGAATCGTTCATGATGACGTCGAACTTCTCCTCGGTCATCTTGATGAAGTTCTTGCCGTCCATAATGATCTTGCGGAGCTTCGGATTCGCATACGAGCGGCGGTTGATCTCGTCGAAGAACACGCCGGCCTCGAATACGCCCGGACAGATGTCGACGATCGTGTAACGCGCGACACCGAAATCCAGACCGATCCCGCAGGTCTCGCCGCTTCCATAGCCGATCTGCACCACGTCCTGCGGGTTCTCATGGACCAGCAGCGGCGCATACGCCTGGAGCTTCTGCGTCGTCCGCAGCATCAGGTCCATGCCCGCGACGTCTACTCCATCGACGGCGATCAGGCGGTCTCCATCCGGCAGATCATGGACTGTCACCGTTCCGGTGACGCCGTCGTCGATGAACACGATTTTGCTGGGATGGTGATATGTGTTCACGGTTTGCAGGAACACGTCGCGCGGAATCCAGACGGCACAGGCCGCCACCAGCAGAATGGAAACCACCGTCCCTGCCATCGCGAGCGTTCTGTGTCGCTTGTCCGAGAGCGCAACCAGCGCAATCGCCAGGGCGAAGAGGGCCGCGACAACCACCAGAAAGCTGTTCCGCAATCCCAGAAGCGGGATCACCAGGAAGCCGGCCGCCGCAGAGCCGAGGACGCAGCCGATCGTATTGGACGCATACACCTGCCCCACGCGCCGGCCCACCGTCTCCCAGACCGGCGCGCAGATTCGCACCGCGACGGGGAACACCATTCCCATCAGGACCGTGGGAACGATGATCACGGCAAGGGTGTCGATGAAATGGACCATGCTGTCGCCGGCGAACGAGATCTTCCAGTCGACTATGCGTTCGAGCACCCAGGCATCGAGAGCCCAGAGCCAGCCCAACATCTGGATCGACCCCAGGATCGACAGCGCCAGCGCAAATTCGATCACTCCAAACGCGAGAATCGGATCCTTCAGGCGAGGCACCAGCAGCACGCTCGACAGGAGGCTGCCCAAGGCAAGGCCCAGAACAAAGCACGTCAGCATGCAGGCGAAGGCGTAAGCGGACGTCCCGAGGACAAACACGAGCACCCGCGACCAGAGCACTTCCATCGCCATCGCGCAGAATCCCGCCACGAAAACGCCGACCAGGGCAATCGTCCGGACGCGCTCCGAGTACACGGTGGGTGATTCCTGCGCCCGTGCAATCTGTTCCCTGAGAGCGGCGAGGCCCTGCTGTTTGCGTTTGGCCGCTCCAGGAATCACCGGTCGCGGCCTGATCCCCAAGGACAGCAGCCAGGCCAGACTGCCGATGGCCACGTTGGCCGTCGCGGTCACGTAAATCGACGAATTCACGCCCAGCAGCCGAATCAGGTAGTAGCCCGACAGGAAGCTACCCAGGACGGCGCCGAACGTGTTGACCGCATAGAGCAGACCGACGCCCTGTCCGGTCCGCAAGCGCGACTCGCTCCTGCCCGGTGTCGCCGCCCAAAGCCCGCTGAGGACCGGCAAGGTCCCTCCCATCAGGACCGTGGGAAGCAGGAGAATCAGAATCGAGACGACGAAACGAACCAGATTCAGCGTGTGAGGACCCGGCTGGCACGTCTGATAGAACCACAGGTAGAACCGGTCCACTGCGTTCAGAATGGCCGGGAAGGCGAAGGCATAGACGCCGATTCCCAGTTCCAGCCAGGCATAGAGTCGCAGCGGTCGCGTCATGCGGTCGGCGTGCCGCCCGAGCAGCCAGCTTCCGATGGCCAGACCCAGCATGAAGGCCGTCAGAATGGTGCTGGCGGCAAAGACCGTGTTGCCGAAGACCGTCCCGAGGGACCGCATCCAGGTCACCTCGTAGACGAGACCGGTCGCACCGGATATCAGGAACAGAGGGAGAATCAGCCCGCGATGATTTGGTGAGACCGGCAGGCCTTGCGTTGTCGCCTTCATGTCCATGCCTTCCCAGGGGAACTCGAAATGACGACTACACAGTTTCGAAACACAGTGTATCCACTTTGCAGGTTTCGATCAAGTCCCGTTCAAAGACGGGGAACCTCTGGGGGGTGGTGAAGGCAGCGCAACGGGGCTCCGGGACGGCGGGACCTGTTATTTGAGTAAGACCGGAAGGTCGATCGCGCAGGCGCGGAAATGGTTGGCCGAGAGTGTCACCGTCTGCCACCGGACGCTGCGCTCTTTCATGTGCCGCCGGTAGTCCTCCAGGCGAATACAGAAGAAGACGTACCGGTCCGGACCGAGGCAGAGCACGTCGCGCCCGTCGAAATCGACGTCGATGCGTGCCGCCCGGTAGGCGAAGACGAAGGCCGCTTCGTGGCCTGGGCCCAGGGCCTTGGCCCAGGCACCGAGCCCGCGAACATCGTCACGCGTCACCCAGCATTCCAGACCCTTGAGCCCGGCCAGGCTCGTTCCGGCGAATGTTCGCCCTTTGACCTCGACCATGATACGTCGGCCGAGAGGAGCGTAGAGGAGGAAATCGAAGTTCTTGACCGTCTGTCTGGCGGTTCCGATGCGCTGGTGCTCGTCGGCGCGGACGTACTCCACCTGGTGGTCGATCAGCCAGCTTTCGAACGCTCGCTCGTAATGATTGGCCGCCGAGTCCCTCATGCGACTGTCACCTTCCCCTCGCAGGCCAGGCCGCCGATTGCACGCGGAGATCGATATCGGCTCTCCCCACCGCCGCGAAGCTACTTCTTCGCGTCGAACAGGAGTGGCAACACCTCGTTCAGATAGTACCTCCAAAGACGCCATTCGTGGGCACCGTCTGTGATATGGGCGGTGTGCTTGATCGCTCTGGCTTCGAGCGCCGCCAGGAACCGTTGATTGGCCTCAAACAGGAAGTCCTTCCTGCCGCAACCGATCCAGAGAAGCCGCAGACTCTGGTTCAGTGTCTCTGGTTTGGCCAGCAACGCATCGAGTTCCTCACCGGTCGGCGTGCTGGAGCTGAATGCAACGACCCAGCCGAACATCTCCGGATGTCCCAGCCCGATTCGCAGCGATTGCCCTCCTCCCATGGACAGCCCGGCAATCGCCCGGTGCTCCGAATCGCTGCGTACGCGGTAGTTGTGCTCGACGAACGGGATCACATCGCCGATCAGATCGGCTTCGAAGCTTCTCCAGTTTCGAGGCTGGCTCCGGTCGGACGTAATGCTCGGCGTGTGCCCATACGGCATTACGATGATCATCGGCCTGGCCCTTCCGGCGGCCAGGGCGTTGTCCATGACCGCGTTGGCCCGTCCGACGATGGTCCAGGCGTCTTCCGTATCTCCGCTGCCGTGCAGCAGATACAGCACGGGGTACTTGAGCTGGCCCGACGTCTCATACGGCGGGGGCGTGTAGACGTAAAGGCCCCGCGTGGTATCCAATGACTTGGAAGGATAGCGGTGGATACGCACGGTCCCGTGAGGAACGTCCTGCTCCTCGTAGAACATGGGTGGGTCACCGGGAACCAGGACCATGCTCCGGGCGCTGCGGCGCCAGACCTTGACGAACGGATTCATCGGATCGGCGATGGCCAGACCATCCACCTTGAAGTTGTACTCGTAGATCTCCGGGGCAAGCGGTTCGACGGTGACCGACCAGAGCCCCTCGGCATCTTTGAGCATCGGCTCCGGCTCGGCGAGGAAATTCGCCTCCAGCAGCACGCGCTGAGCATCCGCTGCACGAAGGTAGAACGTCACCTGGCGGTTCGCATGTACCTGCGGCCAGAGTTCTGCGCCCTGCGGCTGAGCCGCGACAGGTGGGCAAACTGTGCTCCACAGCAAGACCATGGACACGACGAGTTGCCATAGACTGTATCGGCTCATTGCGATCTCCTTACACGTCTCGGGCAGGCGCGCCAGCGGTGCCCTGGTAAACCTACGTCGTTCCGCCCGGCTCCGGCAGCAACTGATTCACATGCACCTGGGTCTGCTCTCCGCTGAGCATGTCCTTGATGACAAGCTCCTGGCGGTCCAAGTACTCCTGGCCGATGATAACACACCGGGCGGCGTTCTGGGAGGAGGCCTCCTTCAACTGCTTGGAAAGCCCGCCCAGCTTGTAGCTGAAATTGGCGGAATGGCCAGCGGCGCGCAGCCTGGCTGCCACGGAGTACATCGCTTTGGCGCAGGCGGCATCCGCACAGGCCACGAAGTATTCGAGCCGTCGCGGCGGGACCTGGCTGTCCAGAAGTCCCTTCTGATGCAGCAGGATCTCCAGCACGCAGTCGCCCATGCCCATCCCGGTGGCGGGAATCGCCGGACCACCGAAGTCACGAAGAAGGTTGTCGTATCGCCCCCCGCCGCAGATGGCGCGCAGCTCCCCGACAATGTCGTGGATCTCGAACACCACGCCGGTGTAGTAGGCCAGACCTCGCACGATGGCCGGATCGAACACGCAGTACTCGGCCACGCCCATCAGCTCCAGCGTCGCAAACACACTCTGCATCTGCTCGACGGCGGCGCGGATCTCGTCATTCAGGGGAACGACGCGCTCGATCTCGCCGACGGAATTCAGCGCGAGGAAATCCGAGATGCGCCGGGCCTGCTCCTTGTCTGGAACCTGCTCGGCGAGCATCGCCTCGAACGTGTCGGCCGGCAGCTTGGCCTTCTTGTCGAGCAAGGCGTACATGCCGTCGAATCTGCCCTCTTCAATGCCGATGCCCCGCAGGACCGAGGCTAGGAGCTTGCGGCTGGAAATCTTGGCCCGGATGTCGTTGCTGGTAAGGCCGACCGTGCGAAGGTAATCCAGCGATGTGAAGATCACCTCCGCGTCCGCTTCAGGACTGTCGATACCGATGATGTCGATGTTCCACTGGAAGAACTCGCGCAGCCTTCCTTTCTGAGGCCGCTCGGCCCGGCACAGCCGCGGCACGGAGAACCATTTGATCGGTCGGGGCAGCGAGTTGATCTGCTGGTTGACCATGCGCGCCAGGGTAGGCGTGATCTCCGGCCGGATCGCCAAATCCCGCCCGCCGCGGTCCTGGAACGAGAAGAGCTGCTCGACGATCTCCTGACCGCTCTTGATCTGGTACATCATCAGGTGTTCGAAGATCGGGCCGTCGTATTCCTCGAAGCCGTTCCGAATGGAAACGCTCTTCCACCCGTCGATGATCCAGTTGCGACGGGCCATCTCGGGCGGGTAGAAATCCCGCGTCCCTTTTACCGGTGGTATCTTCATGTCTTCCTGGTCTTTCCCTTGCGCTTCGTGGCCCGCCGCTTCTCGGTCACGTTGTTATCGAACTTGATCCGAATGTACTCCTCCATCTCCTTGTCGTTGGTGAAATGGAGCTCGTAGTCATACTCCCCATCGACGAGGTCGCAATCGGAGTGCTTGTACTTGCGGCAGATATTCGGCCGCTTCTCGTAGATCTGGCACCGGTAGTCGGTCTCGGAAAGGTGACGGCACTTGTTCTTGACGTTCACATACCAGTCGCCGTCTTCGACAAAGACCGTGACATCCTTGTGGCACAGAAACCATCGGATATCGTCGAAATCGTCCTTTGTCTCCGGCGTCTCGATCGGCAGCGCAAAGTACCGACAGCACAGTCCTGTACACCTGTCACATTGGCTCTTCTTGGCCATCCAGTATCCTTCATTTGGCTTCATGCAGGGCGCATCTGTCTTTCACGCCCCCTATATAAGACGTGAGGGCCGGACCGTCAAGAAGCGGTGTTCGGCCCAACCGACAATCCGACACGACAGAGGCCTTCTCCGGGCTCTGGGCCGTCATACCCAAAGGCCTGGACCGTCATCATGATGATGTGTCGCCGCCGTTTCCGCGACGGTCGCTTGGGCCTCCTCGCGTTCCTGGGAAGATTCCGTACCGGCGCTTGACGGAACCAAGCCACCTCGGATACGATGAATACCGAAACGATTGTCCACAGGCCCCCGCAAAGTCTCGCTTCCTCTCCCTCATCAAATGCGGGGGCTTCTTTTTGGCGTCCGTGTTCCCTGCGGGCCATCGCATCGGCGAGATTTCGTCGGCTGGGCAGGCTCTTGGGACTTGAATTCTCTTCGCGCACCTGAGAGACTGGCGTCGCAGCGATTGTGTTTACCAACTGAGCAGGCTCAGACAGGAAATCTCGCGTGGCAAGTGATATGGCAAGACAATGGGCCCACATGGTGACCTTCTGTGGCCTCCTTGTTGCTGTGGCGTCCTGCTCTCCAGGAACCCCGGAGACGTGCCGCGAAGTCGCCCGCGAGCCCAACCTGAGCCCCGACTACTCGGGCACGGTGATCCCCGCCAACATCGCCCCTCTGAACTTTCAGATTCTGGAAGAAGGTCGGGCCTATCTCCTGAAGATCCGGTCAGAGAGCGGATCGCCCATTACTGTCTCCAGCAGGACCGGGCAGATGCGCATCCCGCGTCGCCCATGGCGCGCCCTGCTCAGCGCCAATCGGGGCCGCGATCTGCATTTCGATGTCCACGTTCAGGGTGCAGACCGCCAGTGGAAGCGCTTTCAGCCGGTCGTCAACACCATCGCCCATGAAGACATCGATGGGACTGTGGTGTTCAGGTTCATGAAGCCGATCTACAACTGGTGGAAGGACATCGGCATCTACCAGCGAGACCTCGGCAGCTACGATACATCCGTGGTCCTGCACGGCCGGTCGTTCGGCGAGGGATGCCTCAACTGCCACAGTTTCGTGCGCAATGAGCCGGACACAATGTCCATCAGCCTGCGCAGCGCAACCTATGGCAGCCACACGCTGCTGGCCCGAGACGGCCGAGTCGACAAAGTCGGCGCCAAGTGGGGCTACACCGCCTGGCACCCGAGCGGCCGGCTGGCGGTGTATTCCATGAACAAGGTGATCCAGTTCTTTCGAGCAGGCGCACTGGAGGTCCGCGACGTGGCCGACCTGGATTCGGCCCTGGTGTGCTATCAGGTCGAGAGCCGCAAGACCTTCTCTCCGCCCGAACTGGCCGACAAAGACCGGCTGGAAACCTATCCCGCGTGGTCCCCCGACGGCAAGTACCTCTACTACTGCAGCGCTCCGATCCTGTGGGAGGATCGCAACACGGTGCCCCCCGCCCACTACGAGGATCTCAAATATGACCTTTGGCGCATTCCGTACGACATCGAGACGGGCCAATGGGGCACGGCCGAAGCTTTCCTGTCGGCTCAGGAGACTGGTCTGAGCATCCAACTGCCAAGGTTCTCGCCGAATGGACGGTTTCTGCTGTTCTGTATGTGCCGCTATGGCTGCTTTCCCATCTATCAGCCCAGCAGCGACCTCTACATCATGGACATGGCCACCAGGCAGTATCGCAAGCTGGCGATCAACAGCGAATACTCGGAATCATGGCACAGTTGGTCGAGCAACAGCCGCTGGATCGCGTTCAGCAGCAAGCGGCCGGGCGGCCTGTTCACCCGCACGTATCTGAGCTACGTGGACGAAACCGGCGCCGCGCACAAGCCCTTCGTCGTACCCCAGCGGGACCCGGCCCATTACGATTCGCTGCTGGAAACATACAGTGTCCCGGAACTGGTCAACGGGCCGGTTGACGCCAGCAGATGGCGGCTCGCGCAGGCGGCCCGGGCCGAGCCATCCATCGCCACGGACATGCCCATCACGGGCGCGACACCGAAGACCGTGCCCTCCGATCCCTGGCAGGAGCGAGAGTAGCCCTCCGGGACAAGGAACACGCGAACCAGGAGATGAACGAGCATGACGTTCAGGGTAAGACAGCTTCCGCACAATCTGCTGTTCTTCGCGCTGTGCTTCGTCTATCTATGGCTTGTCGTCGAGCCTGATCTGCTCTATCATTGCTTCGGAACGATTCTTCCGGCTGCGCCTCTGTTCGCCACGGGAAAGGCATTCCTGCTGCACCGGTTGGGCGCGCCCGGCGGGGGCATCCTCTACGCGACCGGGCTGCTCTCGCAGGGGTACTACTACCCGTGGTTGGGCGCGGCGATCATCGTGCTGGCGGCACTGGCACCGGCCGAGTTGTTCCGGCGGCATCTTGCTCTGGTCGGGGCGGCGCGTTCTGCCTGGCTGACCAGCCTGCCGGCAGTGGCATTCTTCCTGATCTACAGCCGCTACAAGCATCCGCTGGCGATCTGTCTGACCGTCGCGTTGGGGCTGACTCTGTCGCTCGCGTTCGAGAGACTCGCCCTTCGCCGCACCATGACGCGTGTCGCAGGATACTGCCTGATCGCCGCCTTCGGCTTCTGGATGGGCGGTTCCGGGACGCTGATGATGTTCGCCATCCTGACGGCGGCACATGCGCTGCTCCTTCGCAGGGACTGGACGGTGGCGATTCTCGTCCTGCCGGCAAGTGCCGCGATCGTCTGGGTGCTGGCGCAATACGTGTTCCTGATCGCTCCGGGCGGGGCGTTTGTCATCCTCAGTCCGTTTGACGCATCTCTGACTGCCGGCATGGACCGCTTCGAGACAGTCTTGGTCCTCCTGCTGTACGGGCTCGCGCCCCTGACCGTATTACTTGGGCTCGTTCGGACGTGGACGCTCGCCCATGCACAGCATGGCCCGAAGGCCGCCAGGCCGACCAAGAAGCACAGTGCCAAGGAACGGCGAAGGCCTGTGCCGGCCCTGCTGAAAGGACCCGCATGGACGGCCCTACCCATCGTGTTGATGGCTCTGGGACTCTACTGGGGCCATGACGAACGGCGTAAGCCCTATGTCCTGTCGAACTACCACTCCTGCCGGAGGCAGTGGGACGAGATTCTCGAACTCGGTCATCGGTTGCCCAGAGGCATGACCAACGTCTTCGTAAACCATGACATCCTCCGGGCTCTGTATCACAAGGGTCGGCTGCCCTACGACATGTTCCGATTCCCCCTGAATCCTCACGCCCTTATGCTGACCCACGAGGAGAAGGAGTCAGACCTGGCCTTGGCGAAACTGAGCGACGTGTTCTTTGAGCTGGGCCACGTCAACATGGCCCAGAAGCTGGCATCCGAGTTGCTGGCCACCAAGGACCATCTTGGCGTCGCACTGGAGCGACTGGCGTGGATCAATGTCGTCAGAGACCTCGCGAGCACCGCTCGTGTCTACGCGACTGCCCTCCAGCGGGACGTCATCCATCGCGGCACGGCCGACGCCCTGCTCCACAGCCTGGAGCATGGCTTCCCGGTCGACCAGGCGGCCTTCATCGACCGGGTTCGGTCCTGCATGCTGAGCGACCCGCTGGCGGTATTTGGCCGCGAATCGGTGGACCAGACGCTGGCCGCCCTGCTCGAGAGGAATCCACGCAACAAAATGGCGTTTGAGTACCTCATGGCGTGCTACCTGCTGACCGGCAAGCTCGACACGATCATGGAGAACGTGGGCCGGCTCGAAGACCTTGGCTATCGCCAGGTCCCCCCTCTGTACGAGGAGGCCATCCTCATCTACTACGCATCCCAAAGGCAAAAGCCCGATCTGGGGAAGATCAAGATAAGTTCTGAAACCATCCGAAGATACCAACGATTCGTGCAGATTCGAAGCAGCTTGCAGCCCCAGAATCAGCAGGAGACGCTCAAGGTCCTGATCCGCGAGTTTGGCGCCAGTTATTTCTTCTACTTCGCCTTTGGACAGGTGGGCCAGGTCTGAGGACCGCCCGACCCGCCGAGATCCGGGCCACGCATGTGTGCCCGGACAGCCCGATGCATCGAGGATCTATCTCCCAGCACCCTTCCGGGGTATTGCGTCCGAGAAAATAGCGTTGCAGATGGTCCACCCATTTGATATAAAGAAAGTGATCGTGAGGAGTAACATCTCTGGACCTTTCGATGGTGGTGACCCGTCCGGGAATCGAAGGGTACAGACGCCTCGCCAGACTCAGAATCGCACATAGGGTCAGTGTCGGAGGACCTGGCACAGTGTATTCCTGGCATCCTCAAGACAGAGGGGGACGTGGAATGCATGGTTTCTGCACATGCCGGGCTGATTCTGCCCACTCCAGATGCTGGCAGTCTCATTCAGGAAGGAGGTGATCCGGCCGATACCATCTCGTGGAGTCTCCAGAGGGGGAAAATGGGTCGTGGCCCGTTGCGGTTGTGCGGGTCTGTGAAGAACGTTGAACGGGGGGATGAGTGCCTGATGAGTGGTCAGCGCACCGGTTGTGTGGTCTTCTTTGAAGGAGAACTTCTATGTGGAAGCGATGCACCTGTTTCGCATTTCTGATCGTGTTGCTGGCCCTGATCCAGGGCGGCGCCGCCTTTGGGGCCTTCAACGCCCTCAGTGACCCGGCCCTGATCGGCTGGTGGGCGTGCGACGAGGGCCAGGGTACCACTGTCGCCGATTCCTCCCGCAACCATTACGATGGCACGGCTTACTCCGGGCTTGGCGGTGCGGCGGCGGTTGGCACTCTGACATGGGCGCCTGGCGTCTATGGCAACGCCGTGCAACTGGAATACCCCAACCTGATCCAGATCCCCGCCATAAACATGACCCTGACCGATGCGACGATGGCGGGCTGGATGAAACCCATCGGTGCGCAGGCGGCCTGGACGTCCTTCATCATGACCCGCCCCACAGCCACCGGCCTGAATATCAACCCCGATGCAGGCAACCTCCAACTCTGCTATCACTGGGGCGACGCATCGAACACGTGGGGTTTTCGTCCGAATGCGTATCTGGCCGACAATGAATGGAACTTCGCCGCTGTGACGATTGAGCCCACGCAGGCGGTATTCTATCTCAACGGCACGGAGGTGGCTGTCAATGCGGTCGCCCATGTGGCTGTCAACTGGAATTCCCCCATCTTCCTGGGCGGCGATGGTTCCGGGGAACAGGACCCGCGTCGGATGACCAACGGTATGCTGGATGACCTTTCGCTGTTCAGCCGGGCCCTGACTGCCGACGAGATCGTGGAGATCATGGGCGGCCTTACCGACCCGAACCTGGCGTCGATGCCGGTTCCGGCCGACGGCGCCACGGATGTGCCGCGGGACAGAGACCTTGGCTGGAAGGCGAGTGCATCGGCCGCAAGCCACGACGTCTACTTCGGCACGAGTTCCGCCGACGTCGATGCCGCTACGCGCGCCAATCCGATGGGCGTGCTGGTCAGCCAGGGCCAGACAGGCACCACGTTCGATCCGGGACGCATGGAATTCAGCCAGACCTACTACTGGCGCGTCGATGAGGTCGCAGCGAACGGAACGATCTACAAAGGTGACGTCTGGAGCTTCACGGTCGAGCCGTTCGTCTATGCGGTCCCCAACGTCGTCGCCACGAGCAACGGCGCCTCTGACGCCGCCAGCGGCCCGGAGAAGACGGTTGACGGCTCCGGCCTCAATGCCGGGGACCAGCACTCCGTCGAAGCCGACGATATGTGGGTGGCCTACGCGCCGGCCGATGGTTCGGCTCTCTACATCCAGTATGAGTTCGACGGCGTCTACAAGCTCTATGAGCTCCAGGTCTGGAACTACAACGTGATGTTCGAGAAGATGCTCGGCTTTGGTCTCAAGAACGTCACGGTGGAATACTCCACCGACGGCGCCGAGTGGACGGCCCTGGGCGACTTCGACCTCAATCAGGCCACTGCCAAGGGAACCTACGTCTACAATTCGACCATCGATTTCCAGGGGCTGGCGGTCAAGTACGTCAAGCTCACCGTCAACAGCGGATTCGGCATGCTGGGCCAGTACGGCCTCAGCGAGGTCCGCTTCATGTACCTGCCCGTCCAGGCAAGAGAGCCGCAGCCGGCGGACGGCGCCACCGATGTGGAGGTCGGCAAGGTGATGAGCTGGCGCGCTGGCCGCGAGGCGGCCTCGCACGAGGTCTATCTGAGCACAGACCCGAATGCTCTGACGCTGGCCGGCACAGCCGATTCGGCGAGCTTCGCACCGGCGCTGGAGTTTGGCAGCACGTATTACTGGCAGGTCGTCGAGGTCAATGAGGCCGAGGCGATCAGCACCTGGGCCGGCGATGTCTGGACCTTCTCGACGCAGGAATTTGCACTGATCGACGGATTCGAGACTTACACCGACGACGTCGAAGCCGGCGAGGCCATCTTTGACACGTGGCTTGACGGCTGGGTCAACGACAACGGCTCGACGGTGGGCTATGTCGAAGCTCCGTTTGCCGAGAAGACGGTCGTTCACAGCGGTGCGCAGTCGATGCCACTCCAGTACGACAACAGTGCCTCACCGTTCTACTCCGAGGCAGAGCGGGTATTCGAACCGGCCCAGAACTGGACCGGCAACGGAGCCGACAGCCTCGTGCTGTACATCCGCGGCAATGCGCCTACCTTCCTGGAGGCAGCCGACGGCAGTATCATCATGAACGCCATCGGCACGGACATCTGGAACAACGCCGACGAATTCCGCTACGCGTACAAGAGTCTCAGCGGCAACGGCTCGATGGTGGTCCGCGTCGACAGCATCGTTCCCAGTGACCCCTGGGCCAAGGCGGGCATCATGATCCGCGAATCACTGGCGCCCGGCTCGACGCACGCCTTCGTATGTGTACCGGCGGGAAACAGCATTTCGTTCCAGCGTCGTCCCGTGGTGGATGCCGCCAGTGCCAGCACCGACACGACCGGCCTCGCCGCCCCCTACTGGGTGAAGCTGACCCGAACCGGCGACGTCTTCACGGCACAGACGTCGCCCGACGGCGCCACATGGACGGACATCACAGTCAGTCCGGCGCTGCAAATCGCCATGCCCACCAACGTCTACATCGGTCTGGCTGTGACCAGCCACAACGCCAGTGTGGCAACAGCCGCGGAGTTCTCCAATCTCTCGACGACCGGCAACGTCACGGGCGCCTGGCAGATCGCTGAGATTGGCGTTGCCCAGCCTGTTGGCAGCTCGATGGAAGCCATGTACGTAACGATCGAGGACAGCGCCGGCAAGACCAAGACGGTAGCCAATGCCGACGCGGCCATCACAGCGCGTCCCACGTGGCAGGAGTGGACGATTCCGTACACCGACCTGAACGGTGTGAACCTCGGCCGAGTGCAGAGAATCGTCATCGGCGTCGGCAATGCAACCAGCCCAGCCGCTGGCGGCACCGGCACCGTTTACGTTGACGACATCGGGTTCGGACGCAAAGCCGAGTAGGATTGTTGGATCGTGATCCCAGCCTTGCGGCTGCTGGATCGATGGATGTGTTCAGGGCCTATGCCATCACAGGCATAGGCCCTTTTTGTTGCGTTCCCCAATTGCCCGGTGCGTAGTCGATGCTACGCACACCAGGCGCGTTCGCGGTCGAGCTTGCCGGCCAGCGTATTCTGGGCGAGAATCACGTTCTCGCGAAGCTGGAAGTCGAACATCCCAACGCAGATGAAGTCCGCTCCGCCTTCGAAGGCAAACTTGAAGCCCTCGCGCGGATGGAGGGCCCCGGCCGCCAGCACCTTGAACGCAATCCAAGGCTCCTTGAGACTCTTCATGTACTCGATCGTCTCTTTCGGGTTGCGGCACCACATGTTGTCGTGAGGCTCGCCGTGCCTTTCGCCCGAGGGCCCGACGGCGTCAAACGCCTTGCGGTGCTCCTGCGCCGTCGCGGACCAGTAGTTGTCCGGATGCAGGGTCTTGACCCAGAAGTCCGGCTTGAAGCCCGCCTTGACGAAGGCCTTGATCGTCTCGAGGTCATGGGCGCCGAGCCCGCTGGGCAGACCGAACTGCCTCATGTATTCGAGCGCTTCGCCGACGAGGTCGGTCTTGCCGTCGCGGACAGCCGCATCGGCCAACCCCCCTTGTACATACACTGCATGGGCGCCGCTATCCACGGATCGTTTGACGCCCTCCTTGATCGTACTGCCGGCGGCGCAGTCGGAGATGAATTGGATCCGGCCGCCCCGTTCATTCCAGTAGCGATTCAGCACGCGATCGGCGGTGGGATTGCCCAGAATCGTGTTAACGCCCATCTCCTCGGCCAGCGCCAGGGTCTCGAACACCTTCTCGTCGCTGTGGTAGGCCTTGACCAGGCTCGAAACGTAGATCAGGTCGCGGCTGTGGGCCCATCCGCCGATGAGGTTGCCGCCGCAGAACATCCGGCTGACCGTCAGGTCCTTGATCTTCCCACAGGGAAAGGCTCCCGGTTGCGACTTCTCCGGGGCCTTGGCGCTGCCCTCGCCCATCTGCGCGCGGAGATTCTGCTCCTCGAAGCTGTGCAGCCCCAGGGCCATGCCGGCCGAGGCCGCCACGGACTTCTTGATGAACCCACGTCGATCGACTTGCTTGTCTGCCATACCATCACTCCAATCTACGCATGCCACGCGCGAGAGCGGTTCAACCGGCCGGTCGATACGTTCCTGGCGATGATCGCGTTCTCGCGAACCTGAAAATCAAACATTCCGACGCACAGAAAATCGGCGCCGTTCTCAAACGCAAACTTGAAGCCATCCGAAGGATGAACCGCCCCAGCCGCCAGCACCTTGTAAGCGATCCAGGGCTTGCGGACCTTCTGCATATACGCAGCCGTCTGTTCGGGGTGTTTGTCCCAGTAGTTGTCCACGTCGTAATTGTCGATCACATCCTTGTTCTGCCCGGGCCGCCGGGTCGACCAATAATCGGTGCTGTGGTGGGTCTTCATGTAGAAGTCCACCGGCAAGGCGGCTTCCTCGCAGGCCTTGATCGTTTCCAGCTCATGACCGCCGACGCCCGCGATCAGGCCGTTCTGCCTGATGAATTCGACCACCTTACCTATCAGATCGACCCGTCCGGCTCGCGTCCAAGCGTCCCCGACGTTGCCGATGACGTATGCGCCGGTCGCCCCGGCGTCGATCGCCTTTTGAACGTCGCCAGTCAGGTCGTCGGCCGAGGGAACACACTGGGCCAGCCATTGGATCCGCCCGCCCCGCTCGTCCCAATACTTCTTGAGCACGCCGAGAGAATTGGTTCCGGCGTTGATCGTGTTGACGCCGGATTCCTCGCAGAGCGTCAGCGTCTCGATGATCTTCTCATCTGTGAAGTAGTGCTTCAGAAGCGAGGAGACGTAGATCAGATCGCGACTGTGGGCGTAGCCGCCGATGAGATTGCCGCCGCAGATGATGCGGCTGATCGTCACATTGCCAATCCTGCCCGCCGGCATCCCGTCGACGGCAGGCCCCCGCCCCCGAGGCGAGTCGTCCTGCATCGCCGCCAGCAGGGCCTTCTCCTCCAGGCTCATGGCCGAGGCAAACGCTGCCGATCCAACCAGCGAGCTTCTCAGAAACGACCGACGGTCCAGGTTCTTCGACATCCGGCCCCCTTGACAACCAAGTCCACACGGGCAGACCCCACACGGTAGCCCATTCGGCTCGCTTTTATGATACCAGAAAAGGCCGCTGCATCAAACGGCAATAAGACAACGGCAAGCCCCGCCTGCCCGTAGCGTTCACTCTACCGGCTGGACAGGGTAATCTCAGCCCAGTGGGCGGCTTCAAAACGCCAGCCCGTCGGCTCGTTGACCAACTCGATCTTGGCAGTGCGTCCTGCGTATGGCGACATATCGACCTCAACTTCGGTCCATCCGACCGTGGTCGTATCCGGGCCAATCGTCTTTCGCAGCAGTTGCTTTCCATCGACCTTCACGATCAGGTCCCAGTCGCCCCGAGGGTCGTGGCCCACGACCAGCTTCAGCGTGCTGTCTTCGTTCGCGGGCAGCTTGACCGTCCGGCTGATAATGCAGCCGATTTCCTGGTTCAGAGGATGCGTCACAAGGACATTCTGCCGCCCACGCAGCTCCTTGCGGATGCCCGGAGCCATTTCCTCGCCGCACTGGACCACCTTCCAGCCCGGAGCGAACTTCTCGATCGCGTCGGACATGTCCTTGCCGAGCAACGCGGTGATCTTGGCCATTTCCTGCTTCGAATACCGCGTCTCCTGGGCCGGTCCTGGCTCCCAGCACCTCTCCAGGCGACTCGGGCGAGGGCTTTGGACCGGGATCACAAAACACTCCTCTCCCTGCTCATTCGCCTCGATCTTCCCGCCGCAGTTCTTCACAGCGTCGCGGGCCAGGTCTTCGCAGACGCGAATCAACGTGGGGAAGTTATATGGCGTATGGCTGAACTTGCCCCATGGGTCCAGCGCGATCTTGAACCTCTCCGGCAGGTTCTTGAACCCGATAGTGGTGAACAGGATGCCGGCGGCATTCGACGGATTGCAGTCGGAGTCCTGGCCGCACCGCGTCGAGATGATGATCGTCTGATCCGGATCACCCTGGCCATACAGCAGTCCCATGACGATATAGGCGCCGTTGATCTTGGCGTCGATGTTGAACTCGTCCTCCGGGCCCGAACATGAGAAGCGGCGATACGCCGGATTCAGATGGTACTTCTCGTTGATCCGTTGCCACGTCTTTGTCCAGTCGTCCGGGTGCTCTGCGTGCCAGCGGAGCACGTCCCTGATACATTCATAGTACTGGCTGTCCTTCGGGATGCAGCGAAGCCCCGCCTCGATGATCTTGATCATGTCCTTCTCGAAGAACGCCTCGGCGTACATCCCGGCGACAAACTGCCCGCCGTAGAGGCCATCGCCGTAGTTCATCAGCCGCCCAAACTTCTCACCCAACTGAATCGCCACGTTGGGCATGCCTGGAGCGATCAGCCCGGCGTAGTCCGCCTCGATCTGATAGTCGATGTCGTCCGCGTGCTTGTTGAACTTGGGGTGGCCCGAATCCGGCGGAGCGATGCCGTTCCGCAGGTTGTCACGCCCAGCCTTGTTCGCGTGCCAGAGCGGATAGCCGCTGTTGGCGAAATCGATGCCCGCCTGCCGAATGGACACGTCGAATCCGTGCACCTCCAGCGTTCGCAGGAAGGTCATCTCCACATAGATGTCGTCCTGCTCGAACTGGTTGATCATCGCGGGTTTCCACTCGGGCATCTGGTCCTCGGGGATGATAGCCCCCTTGTAACGAAACTCGGTAGGTCCGCCCCACCCGACACCGGCCATCTGGCCGATCCATCCCGCTTTCATTCTGTCGACATACTCCGCCGTGGGAATCTGCCGCACATTCTCTCTGCCGGGGGTCAGTTTGGCCAACGGCGCACGTCCGCAGCCGAAACCGCCTACGATGCTGAGAACCCCGACGACGTGCAGTGCCCAACCTCGCTTCATGGTGTACCTCCTTAATTCCAAACCTTCCCGATGCACCCCAGAGGCCCGGCCCCCGGACGTTGGTCCACAGCGTGATGGAGGCCGCAGAGCCGTGCTCAATTCCAGCTTATATCGCCTCCCGCGCAGCCGGTAAAGGCAAATCGGGCCGGTCGGTCGCACTTGGGCGACAGGGGCGTTCGCTGGCGATGCATATTTGTAAGTGTGCGTTGCATTGACGGGACCAGCCGGTATAATGAGGCCCGTTTGAGGCCACTGCGGGAGACGTCCTTCTTTGAGCCTCCGAATGGACCGAACCCGAAATGATGAACCAGATGCGAAATGCCAGCCTGCTTGTGTTGATGGCGATATCGTGCTTGGGCGTCTCGGCGACCGAGACATCCAGGCCCCAGGACGGGACCGAGCAGAAATCCGTTGTCGCCGATCCTCACCAGCGCTACCTGCAAGCCGTTGCCAAGCTTAAGGACACGACGCGTGCCGGGGACGCCGGAGACGTCAAAGATGCGCTGGCCCGCATCAAGGATGACTTTCCACAGCACGCCGGGCCCGACCTCGAGCTTTTTGCGGTGGGCGAGCTGGAGTTCTGGAACGACCGCTACGCCAGAGCAATGGTCAAGTACGAGAAGCTGTTGAAGGATCACCCAACCAGCGAGTTTGCCAATGCCGTGATGGACCGGCAATTCGAGATCGCCACCGCCTACCTGGCTGGTCGCAAGAAACGCGTGCTGGGCCTTATCAACATCCGCGGCTATGCCGAAGGCGTGGAGATCATGGAGAAGCTCAGCGACCGCACCGGCCTGGACGAACCCAACAGCATCGGTCTGAAGGCTGCTATTGCTGTGGCCGAGCACTACGAAGCGAGGGAAAAGTACATCGAAGCCTATCTCAAATGGTCCGAGATCGCATCGTATTGGGAGATGGGGCCCATCGGCAAGAGGGCGATCCTTCGGATGGCGGAAGACAACTTCGCGGCCTACAACAAGCCGCCGGAGAAGCGGCAGCCGCTGCTGGATGCCTCCAAGCTGACGACGGCCAAGACCTACTACGAGCGGTTCGCTCTGCGTTATCCGGAGGACGCCGCAAAACACGACATTCCGGCCAAACTTGAGCGAATCGACGAGCAGATGGCCTACAAGCAGTATACGATCGGCCGCTACTACCAGCGCACCAAGCGGGTGGAGGCCGCCAACCTTTACTACGACATGGTGACCGAAAACTGGCCCAACACCGAAGCGGCCCAAATGGCCAAGGAAGCCCGGCAGGAGCTCCTCGACAGGATGCAAGCCCGTGAACAGTAGTCCGCGTACAATCCGATGCCGCTGGGTTCTTCTGCTTGCTGCCGGTGCGCTGGCCGCGACGGGACTGGCCGGTTGTGCTTCGCCGGGCGGCTATTCGAACCAGAGCCTGTATCCGGAGGACATCCAAAGCGTCTGCCTGGAGATGTTCGACAATCGCAGCTTCCGCCGGGGCGTCGAATACACGCTGTCCGACGCACTGGCCAAGCGTATCGAGACCATGACCCCTTACAAGATCGTTTCCAGCAGAGACCGGGCCGACAGCGTCATCACCGGCCAGTTGATCTCTATCGACGAGTCGGCACTGACCATCGAACGTGAACTGGCGCGGCCGCTGGAGAAGGAGGTGGTGCTGACGGCGACCGTGAACTGGAAGAATCTCAACAACGGCCAGCTCATGATCAATAGCCGGACAGTCACCGCCGCGGCCAGCTACTCAGATTTCCAGAACCAGGACTTCACCTATGCCGCGGCCCTCGCGGCAAACAAGCTGGCCCAGAAGATCGTAGAGCTAATGGAAACCCATTGGTAAACTGCGCAAGATGGACAACCCTCGGGGGGAAATGCATGATGGACGACTCCCCGGACACGGAATCGAACGTTACGCTATGAAGAGAGATCAGGATAACTCGTCATCGCCACCCCCCCGCGATGGGAACAGGCGTTTGGGCAAGAAACCGCCGCTACCGAGCTATCGGCGCGGCCCCTTCAGTTGGCTGATTGTCGCCATCATCGTCTTCACAATCATGATGATGCTTCAGCAGGGCCTGGCGACGAACACGCTGCGGTGGGATGAGTTTCGCACGCACCTCGAACAGGGCGACATCGAACGAATCGACATCGGGGACACGCAGATCGTCGGCAAGTTCAGGAAAGAGGCAGCGCCCGATCCGAAATCGCTGTCGTTCCAGGTCAACTACCGGCCGGAAAGCGGCGCCAAGGAACAGCTCAACGCCATCATTGAGTCGCTCGATGCGAAGGCCGCCGAGGATCCCAAATACGCGCTGGAATGGGAGTACACCAAGCAACAGGTCTGGCTGATCATGCTGATCAACTGGGTGCTTCCCATCCTGTTGCTGGTGGGCTTTTTCTACTTCTTCTTCGCCCGCAATCTGCGAGGCGGCGCCGGCGGCATGCTGATGTCCTTCGGGCGCAGCCGCCATAAGGTGCAGGGCAAGGATCGGGTCCGGGTTACCTTCAAGGACGTAGCCGGGATCGAGGAAGCCAAAGACGAAGTCGGCGAGATCATCGAGTTTCTCAAGAATCCCAAGAAGTTCCAACGGCTCGGCGGGCGCATCCCGCGAGGCGTTCTGCTGATCGGCCCCCCCGGCTGCGGCAAGACGCTACTGGCCAAGGCCATTGCCGGCGAGGCGGACGTACCGTTCTTCAGCATCTCCGGCAGCGATTTCGTCGAGATGTTCGTCGGCGTCGGCGCCTCGCGCGTGCGCGACCTGTTCAAGCAGGCCAAGGACAACTCCCCCTGCATCATCTTCCTGGATGAGATCGATGCAATCGGCCGCCGGCGCGGGGCCAGCTTCGTGGGCGGAGGACACGATGAACGCGAGCAGACGCTCAACGCGATTCTGGTCGAGATGGACGGCTTCGACACGAACGATCAGGTGATCGTCATCGCGGCGACGAACCGCGCCGACATTCTGGACAACGCGCTGACGCGGCCGGGACGGTTCGACCGACAGGTGATCGTGCCGTTGCCCGACCTGAAGGGCCGCGCCGAGATCCTGCGTGTCCATGCCCGAAAGGTCAAGATCGGACCGAACGTAGACCTGAATCGCCTGGCCCGGGGCACGCCCATGTTCAGCGGCGCCGACCTAGCGGCCATCATCAACGAAGCGGCTCTGGCCGCGACCATGTCGAACAAAGACTTCATCGAGATGGCCGACCTCGAAGAGGCCCGCGACAAGGTCCGTTGGGGACGAGCCAAGAGAAGCCGGGTTATCGACAGCAAGGAGCGGGAAATCACCGCCTACCATGAGGCCGGTCATACCCTCGTGCAGTCCTTGCTGAAGGACGCCGACCCGCTTCATAAGGTCAGCATCATCCCGCGCGGGCCGATGGGCGGCGCGACGTTCGCACTGCCCGAGAAGGACCGCACGATCTTCACGCGGCGCTATTGCACCGCGCTGCTGAAGGTCTGCTTCGGAGGACGCATCGCCGAGGCGATGTTCTGCGACGACATCTCCAGCGGCGCTCAGATGGACATCGAGCAGGCCACGCGGATCGCCAAGCAGATGGTCCTGACCTGGGGCATGAGCGAGCGGCTCGGGCCTGTCAGCTACGGCCCGGACGGGACACGTGACATGGGATACTTCCTGCAAGCCGAGAGGGAATATTCCGAGAGCACCGCCGAAACGATTGATGCTGAAATCCGACGTATCACGGACGAGGCGTACGCGGAGGCCAAGCTGCTGATCGAAGAGAACAAGGCGCGCCTGGAGGGAATCGCCAAAGCCCTGCTCAAGTACGAGACGCTCGACGCCGACGACGTCAAGCTCATCTTGGCAGGCGGGCAACTGGACAAGCCCACCGTCAGCGATCTGCTGGCCGCCGAGCAGGCCAAGAACGGCAACGGGGGAGGAGCCGAGCCGAAAGCGCCGCAGGCATCATCCGCGAACTGAGGTTTTCGCCTTGTTGTTGGCAGGGATATCGAGATGAATGCAAGCAGGCAGGTCATCGTATGCGCTGTGTGGATCGCTCTGTGCGGCTCGTGGGCCAGCGGCGCTGAGGGCGACGAGGCGGTTGAGCTGGCGCGCGTGGACGACGAGTACTCTCAGGTCCGTCTCGAAGCGATACGCACCGACGATCGACCGGCTTTGGCCGTGGTCTTCACAGGCACCGACGACCTGCACTACTACGCGAGATCCGAAACCGCCCCGGCCCCGCAATTCAACCTGAGGATTCGCCCTTCGGGAGACGGCCTGGAGTTCGGCGAGGCGGTCTTCCCTCCCTGGCAGATGTTCCACGACGTCGGGCTCGAGAAGGACGTGGAAGTCTACGTCGGCGACTTTCGTGTCCTGGTCCCTTTGAGTTCGACGGCGAGTGAGCCGGTCCGCGTTAGCGTTCGCATCACCGGCATGGCCTGCACGAGCCAGTTGTGTCTGCCTCCTTTCGACAAGACGGTGACCGCCGTCATCGACTTCGCGGGCGGGACCGCAACAGGACAGACCCAAGCCAAACCGGCAGAGGCGCCTCCCGTCGTGCAGACGGGCACGCCGGTGTCCTCATCCGTTCAGGAGCCGACCCAGCCGAATGGGACATCGAGCCGACAGGAAGTCCTGCCCTACAGCACAGCGGTGTACTATCTGCTGGCCATCGTCGCGGGCCTCTCGATCAACATCATGCCGTGCGTGCTGCCGGTGATCCCGTTGATCCTGATGCGGCTGATCGACCAGTCCAAGCGATCCGGCGGCGGTCGTCTGGCGGGCGGGCTGGCATTCTGCGCCGGCGTGATTCTGTTCTTCGCGGCTTTCGCCCTCGTCTCGGCGATCATCAACCTCACGACCGGCGCGGTCCTCGACCTGAATAGCCTCTTTCGCTATCCCAAGGCGGTCATCGTGTTGTTTCTGGCAATCGTGTTCTTCGGCCTGGCCATGCTGGACGTGATCACGCTGTCAGTGCCGTCGGGCCTCGCAAGCAGACAGAGCGCCGGCTCCGGCCTGCTCGGCACGGCGGGGATGGGGTTCTTCGCTGGCGTGCTCAGCACCCCGTGCAGCGGCGCCCTGCTCGGATTCGTTCTCGTCTGGGCGCAGACCCAGCCTCTGCTGGTCAGCAGCATCGCGATCGTGCTGATGGGCGCCGGGATGGCCCTGCCCTACGCCGTGATCGTCTCTGTCCCCTCCCTGATGGATCGCATTCCCAAGCCGGGAACGTGGATGGAGATTTTCAAGAAATCCACGGGCTTTCTATTGTTCTTCATCGCCGTCAAGATCACGCTGGCGGCTCTGCCGAAGGACCGTCTCCTGAACGTTCTGCTGTACGGGATCGTGTTCAGCTTCTGCGTCTGGATGTGGGGCACGTGGGTGGGGTTCGCGACGCCTGCCAGAAAGAGACGTCTGGTTCGATTCATCGCGCTGGTTCTGGCGGTCGGCGGCGCCCTGTGGCTGCTTCCGGCATGGGACGCCCCCGAAGGAGGCGCGGTCGACTGGCAAGCGTACGATCGCGCCGTCGTCGACGGCGCCGCATCGCGCGGCCGGCCGGTCCTGCTGAAATTCACCGCCGATTGGTGCACCAACTGCAAGGTCGTGGAACGGAAGGTCTACCGCGATCCCGGGGTGATTCAACAATTGCAGAAGAAGAACGTGCTGGCGATCCTGGCGGACACCACAGTCATCGACTACCCTGCGACGCAAGACCTCCGGCAAGTCTATGGCGAGGCGGGCAACGTGCCGGTGACGATCGTGCGTCTGCCCGACGGTAACGTGCACAAGCTGCGAGGGATTTTCGACAAACAGGAACTGATCGATCTACTCAAGACATTGCCGGAGGGACCGAGGTAGATGGCAAAGAAGAAGGCCGCCGGGCAGGCGAACAGGAAATCCAGTGCCAGGGCCAGCGGCTTTGACAAGGCCGCCGCTCAGCAGCGTGTCAAAGACATCTGGCCCATCCTGAAGAAGACCTATCCCGACGCCAAAGTCGCGCTGAACTTCACCAATCCGCTCGAACTGCTCGTCGCGACGATCCTCTCGGCCCAGTGCACGGACGTGCGCGTCAACATCGTAACCAAAGACCTCTTTGAGAAGTACCGATCCGCCTCTGACTGGGCCGGGGCGGACGTCAGAGAAATCGAAGAAGATATCCGGACCACCGGGTTCTTCCGCAACAAGGCACAGAACATCAAGGGCGCCTGCACCCGGATTGCCAAGGAATTCGGAGGGAAGGTCCCTCAGACAATGGAGGAGTTGACCGCCCTTCCCGGCGTTGGTCGAAAGACCGCCAACGTGGTGCTCGGCAATGCCTTCGGCACCCCCGGAATCGTGTGCGACACCCACGTGATTCGCCTCTCCCGCCGCCTTGCACTGTCCGATAACTCGGACCCGGTAAAGCTGGAGTTCGATCTGGCCGAAATAGTTCCCAAGAAGGATTGGACGCTGTTCAGCCATTTGCTGGTTTTCCACGGCCGGAACCTCTGCAAGGCCCGAAAGCCCGACTGTCCGGCCTGTCCGATCGCGGCCTTCTGTCCGGCCGCCCATCGACCCGACCTGTGGTAGCAGAACGGTCGACCACCTGAATCAGTGGAAACGAATGAAATGATCGACACCCCCGACAAACCGGTGCAAGACCTGTGGCGGATGTTCCGGATCATGGCCGAATTCACGGAAGGATTCGAGGAACTGGCCTCCGTCGGTCCAGCCGTTTCGATCTTCGGTTCGGCCCGCACGCATCCCAATCACCGCTACTACAAGATGGCCGTTCAGACCGCCTGCCAAGTCGCCAAGGCCGGGTTTGCGGTCATCACCGGAGGCGGAGGCGGCATCATGGAGGCCGCCAACAAGGGCGCCGCCAAGGCCGGCGGAACCAGCATCGGCCTGAACATCGAACTGCCGATGGAACAGATCCCCAATGACTACCAAAACCTCTCTCTGCACTTTCGCTACTTCTTCGTGCGCAAGGTCATGTTCCTCAAGTACGCGCACGGGTTCATCGTCTTCCCCGGCGGTTACGGAACGATGGATGAACTGTTTGAGTCGCTCGTTCTGATCCAGACGCTCAAGCAGATCCAGTTCCCGGTCATCCTGATGTGCCATGAGTTCTGGGACGGGCTGATTGCCTGGCTGAAGGACACGATGCTGGGTGAGCACGGATACATCTCGCCGGAAGACCTCAACGTCTTCACCGTGACTGACGACCCGGCCGAAGCGGTCAAGATCATCACGGACTTCCGCGATCAGCGCGGCCGGATCGGCCTGACTATGCCGCCCGGCATGAAGAAGGAATCGGGCTCCGAGCCCCGGCCCGACGCCACCCAGTTCACCGGCTGACGCACCCGGACCGGCCATCCCACAAACGAAACGCCATCACTCGTGCCGCAACGACTCGATGGGGTCCATGTTGGCGGCCCGATAGGCCGGATATAGACCAAAAGCGATGCCGACGGCCCCGCTGATGCCGAAGGCCAGGATCAGCGAACTGCCCGTAATCACCGTGCGCATCTGCCCGAAGTGCGTCACGAAGAACGGGATCAGCGCGCCGAGCCCCATCCCGAGCAGGCCGCCCGACAGCGTCAGGATCAGGGTCTCGGAGAGGAACTGAATTACGATGTCTCTCTTCTTGGCGCCGAGGGCCCGACGAATGCCGATCTCGCGCGTGCGCTCGCTGACGGTCGCCATCATGATGTTCATGATCCCGATGCCGCCGACCAGCAGCGAGATGGCCGCGATGGACCCGAGGACAATGGTGAAGATCCGTTGGAAGTCTTTGGCCTGCCGCATCAATTCCAGCGGGACGACGATCTCGTAATCGTTCTTCTTGTGGAAGCGGGACAGAAGTGTTTGGACGCTCTGGCGCGTCCCCATGACCATGTCCACATCCTGGACCTGCACGATGATCTCCTGGAGCTCGACCCGTTCCATCGTCCCGGCGCCGCCGGAGGAGATTTGCAGGGACATCTCTCCAAAGCGCTCTTTCACCGTCGTCAACGGGACGTACATGGCGCCCACGTTGGCGCCGGCGGCCTTCTTGGCTCCGGTGGCGTCCTTCGTTTCCAGTTCGGCGGAAGCCGGCGTCTTGCTCTGCTCGGTGGCAATCCCCACCACGCGGTAGTAGTCTCCGCCGATCTTCACATCCTGGCCGATTGGGTCGTCGAAGGCGAACAGCTCCTTGACCACGCGTTCGTCGAGAATACAGACGCCCTGCTTGTAGTGCATGTCGGTGGTGCTGAGAAAACGCCCGAACCGGACGCGGGTGGGAGAGATCTCCGGATACCAGGGGACGGTCCCGACGACCTCCAGAGACACCCGGCGATTGCGATACAGCGCCTGCTGGGAGATCCGCCGGTTCGGCACGATCACCTGGACGTCCGGAATGCCGTTCTGAAACCGCTCGGCGTCGTCGTAGGTCAGGCCATATTCCATCAGGGTTTGCTGCTGCCCTCCGGCGGCCTGGTCTTCGGGCGGCTTGATGGTCCTGATGATGATATTGCGGCTGCCGAGCTGGGCGATCTTTTCCTGCGCATCGCGGCTGGCCCCCTCGCCGATCGCCAGCATGGCGATGACGGACGAGACGCCGAAGATGATGCCCAGCGCCGTCAGCGTCGACCGCAGCCGGTGCATCCAGAGGCTCTTGGCTCCCAACTTGATCGTGCGTTTGAGACGAAAGAAGAACATAGCGTCCTACCGTGTGTTGAACTCCTCTTTGTCAATGCGCCCGTCGAAGAGCCGAATCACCCGTTCGGTACGCGTGGCGATATGCTCATCGTGGGTCACAACGATCAGCGTCTTGCCCTCGTCACGAAGACGGTCCAGAACCGTGAGAATCTCGGCCCCACTCGAAGAGTCCAGGTTTCCCGTCGGCTCGTCGGCGAGAATGATCAGCGGGTCGTTCGCCAGCGCCCGGGCGATGGCCACACGCTGCTGCTGGCCGCCGCTCAACTCCGATGGACGATGTTTGAGCCGGTCGCCCAAGCCGACCATCGTGGCCAGTTCGCAAGCCCGTTCGGCGCTCTCGTGCTCGCTGTACCCCTGGTAGTACATGGGGATTTCGATGTTCTCGATGACGTTCAACTGGGCAATCAGGTTGAAGGACTGGAAGACGAAGCCGATGCGTGCTCCGCGAATCATGGACAGATCGTCGTCATCCAACGCGGAAACGCTCTGGCCGCCGAGACGGTAGTCACCGCTGCTCGGACGATCGAGGCAACCGATCATGTTCAGAAGGGTCGACTTGCCGGAACCACTCGGCCCCATGATCGCCACGTACTCGCCGCGCGTGATAGCGAGATTGATCTCTCGCAGCACCCGCAGTTCGGTGGCTCCGAGTTGGTAGCTCTTGCACAAGTCTTCCATCACCAGGATGGGACCTTCGGCGTCGAAATCGAGCTCTTGACGGAAGTCTATCATCGTTGCAGGTATCCTTCGCCTCCTGTCGGGTCTGGAACATCACTTCGCCTGGTCATCCGCCGGCGGCGCTGGCGGTGCTGCCTCGGACTGACCGCTGGGCGGAGTTTCCTGGCCGGCCTGCCCGCCCGTGGGATCGTTCCCGCCACGACGACCGCGGCCACCGCCCTGACGCTGGAAACGCTCCATCATCTGCTGGCGTTGCTCGGGCGTCATCTCCATCATCCGCTGACGCTGTTCAGGCGTCATCTCGGCGCCGCCGGGCGCCCTTGGACCGCCGCCCTGACGCTGGAAACGCTCCATCATCTGCTGCCGCTGCTCGGGCGTCATCTCGGCGCCGCCGGGCATTCCCGGGCCACCGCCTTGACGCTGGAAACGCTCCATCATCTGTTGCCGCTGCTCGGGCGTCATCTCAGCGCCGCCCGGCATTCCCGGACCACCGCCCTGACGCTGGAAGCGTTCCATCATCTGCTGCCGCTGCTCGGGCGTCATCTCGGCGCCGCCCGGCATTCCCGGACCATCGCCCTGACGTCTGAACTGGCGCATCTGCTGCCTCATCTCATCGGTCATCTCCACCCCGCCCGGCATCTGCGGAGTCGCCGGGGTAGGCCCCATCGTCTCGCCTGCCGGCGCCGCAGCGGATGAGTCGTTCGCGTCGCTCGCACCGCTTCCATTCCTCTGCGGCCGCTCACGGAACGACGAAGTGGCTGCGGATTCAGTGTACAAGCGAGGATTCAGCAGCACTTCTTCGCCATCTTCCAGACCGCTGACGATCTGCACGAAGGTGTCGTTGAAAGCGCCGGTTTGCACCTCACGTTCCTCTCCCTCCGGTGCCTGCGGCGTTACGACATAACACACCTTGCGGCCTCCACGACTGGCCACCACTTGAATCGGCACAATGACGACGTCGTCCAGCTCGCGCACGAGAACCTCGACCCGGCATGACATCCGTGTTCGAAGGAAGTCGTGTCTGCCGTCGATCTTCACCAGGGTCGTGTACACCTTCAGGTCCGGATTCATGAAGCCGCGCTGCTGGTCGGGCAGCGGAGCCACCTCGAGCACCTCGCCATGGAGCACCTGGTCGGGAAACGCATCCATGACGATCGTGGCGGGCTGTCCCGGACGGACCTTGTCCACCTCGGTCTCGTGCACGCTGATCTCGGCCACCATGGTGGCCGTATCGGGCATCGAGATGATCGTCTGGCCCTCAAAAACGGTCTCGCCCTCGGCGATCATGCCGCTGCCGGCGCCACCGCCTCCTCGGCCGCGCATGGCGCGGAACATATCGCCCGTGCTGCCGGTGCCGTAGATCACCAGGCCCGGAGCCTTGGCGCGCATCGTGCAGTTGGCGATCTGCAGCTCGAGCTCGCTGACGCGCTTCTGCTGCGCCCGGAGCCGCTCCTGGGCGTTCGCCAGCTTGGCCTGGGCCTGCGCGAGGCGCGAGCGGCATTCCGCAAACGTTCGCTCCAGCTTGCGTCCGGCTTCGATGTAATCGCTAAGGGACTGCTCGGCATTCTTTGGGAAATCATACCGGAGGAACAGGTCCAAGTTCACCTTGGCGTTCTGCTCGGCAAATTCCCGGTTGACAACCGTGAGCCGGTCCCCCTGCAAATCCAGCTCGGAGACATAATTGGCGTCGTGGAGCTTCTCCGTTCCGGCCAGTCTCGCCTGCGCCGTCTTCAGGTTGCCCTCGGCGAGAACGATGTCGTCGTTCAGCCGCTTCAGCTCCTGGCCGGCGGCCGTGCCGTCCAGCAGGTTGGGATCGTCTCGGACCTCCACCAGAAACGGGGCGACGTACTCGGTCAGGTCTACGGCATCGTTGACATCTCGCGTGAGTCGTTCCGCCAGAACGGCCCCGAGGTACTTCTGAAGGTCCAGCAGAGCGAACCGGACCTGGAGCCGCCCATCGGCGACATCGCTCTCATTCTGAATCACCTGAATGTCGTAGGCCTCCTTGGCGCTCGTCTCGTTCTCCTGGTCGCTGGCCAGTTCCATCTTCTCCTGGATCAACTGGTCCTCCAGAGAGGAGGAATCCAGCTTGACCAGGACCATCCCTTCTTCGACGTCTTTCTGACTGATGTACGCGCCGGATGGAACGATGCTCAGGATCGTGATCTGCGCGCCGCGCGATTCCACCTCGCAGCGGTACTCGATGGACTTGTGCGCGCGGATGCTGCCGCCCTCGCTGACCGTAATCACCAGGTTGTCGCGGCGTGCCGTGAAGGTGCCCCCAGACGTCGTGCCGGCGCCCGCATTCCCCTTGATGGAAGCCACCAGCACGACCGCGCCTGCCGCAATCAGAAAGAGAACCAACAGGAGCAACCATCGCCGCCTCTTCGGTCGCCCGGTCCGCTGGATGGCCGGATGTTGACTCGCCGATTTGTCCTGCATCGAACTGCCCGTATTAGGTTTCATGGTGCCGTATGCTCCCACATTCCATCCGGTCTGACCTGTAAGACGCCGATATCTCGAAAGAAGCTCATCTTCGCAATCGTGTGATCGACCAGCGCGCTGAGCACGTCATTCTGTGCCCGCACGAGCGCATCCTCGGAGTCGAGCAGCAATCGCACGGTTCCGCGCCCGTACTGGAGCGACAGCTTCTCGACCTCCACGCGCTTCCGGGCGAGGTTCAGCCCGATCTGCTGGATCCGATAGCTCTCGGCCGTCTCCGCCAGATCACGATACGCCTGGCGGACGCCGAGTTTGATCTCGTCGACTTGCTCTTCATAGCCTCGCTGACGCTGCTGAACGGTGATCAGCGATTCACGATACGCATTGCGCTCGGCTTTTCGGTCCAGCGGCAAATCTCCCTCAAACCCCAGCCGATAGTTGCCCTCGTCGAATTGTAGCGAGGCAAACTTCGTCTCCGGCTCCGACGCCACGTTCGCACTGCCGATCAGGTTCAATTGAACGCCCAGCCCTTTGGCGGCCAGCTCCAGCTTCCTCTGGGCATCGTCGAGGCCATCCCGGGTGTTGGCCAGATCCAGACGACGATCCAGGGCCAGCTCCATAGCCTCGACCTCGGTATACGCCGGCTCGCTGATCCCGATGTCCGCCAGCGCCGTCAGCTCGTTCGGATCGAGCGCCACGTTGGCGTCGGTGGGCAAGGCCAGGCGGACCTTGAACGTGTCCAGCGTCTGTTCATAACGCTGACGCGCCGAAACCAGCGCCTGCTCGGTGGTGAGCAGCCGCTGTTCCGCTTCGCCCAGATCGTAAGCGGGTCGCTGGCCTACCTCGACCTCCATCCGCAACTGGTTCGTCGATTCCACTTGTCTGGCATAGCTGGCCTCCTGAATCACGACGGCTTCCCGCTGCTGCAAGACCCGGTAGTAGTCGCTGATGACCGAGACCACGAAGGTCTGGCGATACCGGTTGAACGTGCGGATTCGATACAACACGTTTCGCTCGGCCTGCGTGAGGTTCTCCCACTCGGACAGGCCGGCGCCGGCGCCGAGGATCGGAAAGGCCAGGGTCGACGTGAGCACCGAACCCAGTGACGTCTGCGGGTCCCCCGTCAGGAACCGGCTCCAGTCCAGGGCCAGGCCGCTGGTGACCCGAAGGCCATTGGCAAGGAGAAACGTCTTGTTGACGCTGCCTTCGGCCCCTGCGGTGATGTCTTCCCGCTCGTTGTTCTTCGCATAGAAAGCGTCGAACGTTCCGAGCCATTGCGGCGCGTACCGATGCCGCGTCAGCGTCAGGTCCAGCGCCGCCAGGTAGAGCGATTCCTTCTGGGACTGATACTCCCGGCTGAATTGGGTCGCGATCTCGACCGCTTCGGCCAGGCTCAAAACGCGGTCGGACGGGACCGCTTCGAGGACCTCCACGTTGTTGGGACCGGCGTCGTGGATCCGGTAGTTGGCCATCTGCCCGAAGTCATCCTGCCACTTGTCTTCGAGGATCTCGTAGACTTCCTTGTCCGCCTGCGCCTTGTAGTGTTCCCGGCTGCATCCGCCGCCCATACCGAAGATGAACACAACGCACAGCATCCAGGTTGAAAGGAGGGCATACCCGGCTTGGTGCAACCCCAAGTCGTTCCGAGAATCAGCAGTCACAGATTGGCCTCCATCGCACAGTTTTTCCATCGTTGCGGGCCAGCCGCATCCCGGGCAGCGAACCGCCTGTCCACCTCTGCCCCCGCAGCGATTCGCTGCGTGCATTGTATGGGGACCTGGCGCCGCCACAAAGCACATTCTGTACGAAAGACGTCTTCCGCCACCCCCACATTGCAGAAAACTGGGGAGAACAGAGCCGTCAAACGCCGGCACGACGGACAGTTAGAGAGGATCACAGACCCGCAAAGGGTGAAAGACGGGATTCGAACCCGCGACCCCCAGAACCACAATCTGGTGCTCTATCCAGCTGAGCTACTCTCACCACGAAAACAAGGTGCGCCGGGGAGACCCGACGCACCCTGCATTGTACCGCCCAAACGGCGTCTGTCAATGCCGTCTCACTTGTTTCTGACTGCTGCCTGGGCCGCCGCCAACCGGGCGATCGGTACGCGGAACGGCGAGCAGGAGACGTAGTTCATGCCCACGCGATGGCAGAAATCGATGCTGCTGGGCTCGCCGCCGTGCTCACCGCAGATCCCGACTTTCAGCTTCTTGCGGGTCTTGCGGCCGAGCTTGGTACCCATTTCGACGAGCTTGCCGACGCCAACCTGATCGAGCTTCTGGAACGGATCGGCGGCATAGATGCCCTTGGCGACATACTCTCCAAGGAAGCGCCCGGCGTCGTCGCGCGAGAAGCCCATGGTCATCTGGGTCAGGTCGTTGGTGCCGAAGCTGAAGAACTGGGCCTCTTGGGCGATCTCGTCGGCGGTTACGGCCGCGCGAGGCACCTCGATCATCGTGCCGACCATGTACTCGATCTTGGCCTTTCGCTCTTTGAAGACGGTGTTGATCTCATCCACGATGTCATCTTTGACCAGCTTCAGTTCCGACACATGGCCTACCAATGGAATCATGATCTCCGGCAGGACCTTTTTGCCCTTCTTCTTCACATTCAGAGCCGCCTCGATGATCGCGCGGGCCTGCATGCGGGCAATGGCGGGATACGTGATCGTCAGCCGGCAGCCGCGATGGCCGAGCATCGGGTTGAACTCGTGCAGCAGTTCGACCTTGGTCTTGACCACGGATACGTCCACACCCAGACGGCTGGCCATCTCGGCCTGGTTCTCCTTGTCCTGAGGCAGGAACTCATGCAGCGGCGGGTCCAGCAGACGCACCGTCACGGGCAGGCCCGCCATCGCGGTGAAGATGCCTTCGAAATCGCCGCGCTGGAGAGGCAGCAGCTTCTTCAAAGCGCCTTCGAACTGGTCCTTGATCTGGGCGTTCTCTTTCTCGATGGCCTTCCTGGCCGTGTCGTCTTCGGCGGCGGCAAGCTTCTTCAGATAGGCCGCATAATCATCGGCCGCCAGGATCATCTGCCGCACCGGCCAGATGCGGTCGCCTTCAAAGAACATGTGCTCGGTGCGCGTCAGACCGATGCCCTCGGCGCCGAAATCCCGGGCCCGTTGTGCATCGGCCGGCGTGTCCGCGTTGGTGCGAACGCCCAGCGTCCGGACCTGGTCGCACATCTTCATGAATTTGCCGAAGTCGCCGCTCAGCGAGGCCGAAACCGTCGCCAACTGGCCGTTCATCACCTCGCCGCTGGAGCCGTCGAGACTGATCCAGTCGCCCTCCTTCAGGGCCACCTTGCCGATGTTCAGCTTCTTGCTGGCGTAGTCGATGTCGAGGTTGCTCACGCCGGCGACGCAGCACTTGCCCATGCCGCGGGCGACCACCGCCGCGTGGCTGGTCATGCCGCCGAACGCCGTCAGAATGCCCTGCGCCGCGTCCATCCCGCCAATGTCCTCCGGGCTGGTTTCTCGGCGAACCAGAATCACTTTCTTGCCGTCCTCTCTCCAGGCCTCGGCCACCTCGGCGGTGAAGACAATCTGGCCGACCGCCGCGCCCGGCGAAGCCGGCAGACCCTTGCCAATGACGTCCCGTTTGGCCTTCGGGTCAAACTGCGGATGCAGCAGTTGGTCCAACTGATCGGGTGTAACGCGCATCACGGCGTCTTTCTTGGGAATCAGACGCTCGTTGACCATGTCCACCGCGATCTTCACGGCCGCCGGCGCGGTCCGTTTGCCGGTACGGGTCTGGAGGATATAGAGCTTCTTCTCCTGGATGGTGAACTCCATATCCTGCATGTCCTTGTAGTGCTTCTCCAGGCGCGTCATGAGCCGGGTCAGCTCCGTGTAGGCCTTGGGCATCACCTTGTTGAGCTTGCTCAGCTCGATCGGCGTGCGGATGCCGGCCACGACGTCTTCGCCCTGGGCGTTCATCAGAAACTCGCCGTAGAACTCCTTCTGGCCCGTGCTGGGGTTGCGCGTGAAGCAGACGCCCGTGCCGCAGTCGTCGCCCATGTTGCCGAAGACCATGGCCTGCACGTTGACGGCGGTGCCCAGCAGCCCCTTGATGTGGTTCAATTCGCGATAGCGGATGGCGCGAGGGCTGTTCCACGAGCCGAACACCGCGTTGATCGCATGGGTCAACTGGACCTTTCCGTCCTGCGGGAACATCTCGCCGACATGGTCCTTGTAGACCTTCTTGTATGCTTCGACCACGCCGTGCAGTTGCTCGGCGTTGAGGTCGCTGTCCAGCTCCACGCCCGCCCTCTTCTTGGCCTCGTGGATCTTCTCTTCGAAGTAGTCGTGGTGGCAGCCCATCACGACGTCGCCGAACATGTCGATGAACCGACGATAGATATCGTAGGCGAAACGGGCGTTGCCGGTCTTCTTGATAATGCCTTCCACCACCCGATCGTTCAGACCGAGGTTCAGAACCGTGTCCATCATGCCGGGCATGGACGCGGCGGCGCCGCTTCGCACGCTGACCAGCAGCGGACGGTCCGGATCGCTCATCTTCATCCCCATGGCCTTTTCGAGCTTGGCCAGGTTGGCGTCCACCTCTTTGTCCAGCCCCTTGGGCCATTTGCCTTTGGACTTGTAGTACTCGCCGCAGACCTTCGTCGCGATGGTAAAGCCCGGCGGGACCGGAACGCCCAGGTTGGTCATCTCGGCCAGGTTGGCGCCTTTGCCCCCCAAGAGCTCTTTCATCTTGGCATTGCCTTCCGCCTTCCCGTTGCCGAAGAAGTACACCCGTTTTTCTGCCATGCTTGCTTTCTCCTTCTTGCTCGTGTCATCAGTGCGAGAGCATTGTTGTTTCGGATCGGCTCCGCGAATTTCACTGTAGCCCGACCCCGACAACGAGATCGGGATTTCCTGCCGGGCAGATAAAGGCGGTCAGTGTATAACAGCCCCCCGACCCTGTCAACGAGGAAAAGTGGATTTTGCCCTTCGGATTTCGCACCGGAAACGAGGTTCGGCCGTCCCGGGGCACGTCGAGCCTGCTATGGGAAAGGCCAGGCCTCGGACGGCCTGCGCGCCGCCTTCATCAGGGAGGCGATCTGCGTCACAGTCTCGGGATACTCGTCGGCCAGGTTCGTCGTCTCCCCGAGGTCCGTTCGCAGGTCATACAGTTCGATCGGCCCGTCGGGATCGTTCGCCACGTTTAGACGGACGCCCTTCCAGTCGCCCATGCGGACCGCTTGCTTCTTGCCCTGTTCGTGGAATTCCCAGTACAGATAACGGTGCCTCCGCTGCTGACCGGGCTTGCCTAAGAGCGTGGGGAGGATCGAGAACCCATCGGTGTCGTCCGGCGGCACCGCACCGGCCAGATCGCAGCAGGTCGGCAGGAAATCCCAGAACGCGCAGACGTGGTCCGTGCCCGAGCCAGCGGCAATCCTGCCCGGCCAGCGGGCGATCAGCGGCACGCGGACGCCCCCTTCATACAGGTCGCGTTTGATGCCTCGCAAGGGCCCGTTGCTGTCGAAGAACGCGGAATCGGCGCCGCCTTCCTTGTGCGGACCGTTGTCGCTGGAGAACAGCACCAGCGTGTCCTCGTCGATGCCAAGGGCCTTGAGCTTGTCCAGGAGGCGTCCGACGTCGCCATCCATCCGCGTGATCATCGCGGCACGGCCCTTCTGCGGCTCGGGCCAGTCCTCGCCTGCGTAAGGCCCGTACGAAGGAACCTCCATCCCCTGCTGGCCCGCCTCATTATTGGCGTGCGGAATCGTCAGGGCCAGGTACAGGAAGAACGGCAACTGGCGGTTCTGCTCGATGAATTGCAGCGCCTCTTCCGCGAACAGGTCATGAGAGTACTGGACCTTCTCGGTGGCCACACCTGCACCGTCCGTCCGGTCGCCCGCAACCTTGTTCGCCAGCGGCACGCGCTCGTCGTTGCGGAAGAGGAATTCGGGGTAATAATTGTGCGCGTGCCTCTGGCAGAGGTATCCAAAGGAGTAGTCGAACCCTTGATTGTTGGGCGCGCCGCTGCTGCCGGGCCCGCCCAGACCCCACTTGCCGATCAGGCCCGTCACGTAGCCGCGACTCTTGAGCAGCTTGGGAACGGTCACCGCATCCGGGGGCAGGGGCAACTGCCCCATCGGCTTGGCCTCTTTGTTGCCCCGCACATGCGCATGCCCGGTGTGCAGACCCGTCATCAGCGAACAACGGGACGGCGCACAGACGGTGCTGCCGGCATAGCAATCGGTGAAGAGCATACCCTCGGCAGCCATGCGGTCGATGTTGGGAGTCCGGATCTTCTGCTGCCCGTAGCAACCGAGGTCGCCGTACCCGAGATCGTCGGCCAGGATGAAGATGATGTTGGGTTGTCCCGGCCCGGCCAGCCGCTTCGGTCGGCTCGCGCAACCGCCCAGCAGTCCGGAGGCGGCGACAAACCCTGTGGCCTTGAGAAAACTGCGTCGCGTCCAGTTCTGTCTGTTTCGCTCGGCCATCTTCCGTTGCTCCATCAGACAAGTCCCTCGATGAAAAGACGGTTTCGAACTCACTTGCCCGGCGTCGGGATGGTGACGTCGATCGAGCGGACTTCGCCCAGCGTCGAAAGCGGCCGGTCGAAATCCTCGGGACGCCCTACGACAAGAATCTGCATGGCGTCGGGCCTCAGATGCGCCCGCGCGGCCCGCAGGACATCGGCCTTGGTGACCTTCTCGATGCTTTCCTTAGTCTTCTGGAGGAAGTCGGGCGGGTAGCCGTAGTAATCGTAGGTCATCAGGCGACTGATGATCTCCGCGGTGCTGTCAAAGTTGAACACGAAGGAATTGAGATAGCTGTCCTTGGCCAGCTCCAGCTCCTCATCCGTAACCTCTTCGGTGGTCATCTTCCTGGCCTCCGCGACAATCGCCTCGATCGCATGGACGGTGCTCTCCGACTTCGTCTGGCAGCCCATGGAGAGGACTCCGGGACGATCGTAGCGAGAAGAATACGTCCCGAAGACGGAATAGGCCAGACCTTGCCGCGAGCGCACGTTCTTGAACAACCGGCCGGTGAAGCCGCCGCCCAGGACCTGGTTCATCACGGTCAGGGCCGCGTAGTCCGGATCGCTCATAAGTCCGGCGATATGGCCCAAATAGATATTCGACTGGTTCAGGTCGGGCCGCGACACCAGGTTCACTGTGGACCGCCAGGCGTAATCCACCTCGGGTTTGGCGGGCAGATCCAGATCGATCTTCTCCCATCCTTCGAAGGCCTTCTCGATCCTGGCAACCATCTCCCGCGTGTCGAAGTCGCCCCAGACCGCCAGCATCATGTTGTTCGGTCCGAAGAACCGCTTGTGAAACGCCGCCAGATCGCCCCGGGTGATGTTGTCGATGGTCGCATACTCGGTGTGCCTGGCGTACACGCTGGCGGGACCGTAAATGAGCTTGTCGAACTCCCGCGACGCGATGGAACGCGGCGAGTCGTTCCGCCTGGCAATACTGCTGCGATGCTGCATCTTGGCCAGCTCGATCTTGTCGTCGCGGAACGCCGGATGCATCAGCACGTCCGCCAGGATGGCCAGGGCCTTGTCGATGTCCCTCTTGAGCGCAGAGACGGAAGCGTACCCGGCATCCTGTCCGATGCTCGTCTCGACGGAGGCCGCGATCTGCTCCAGCTCGTCGTCCAGCTCATCTCCGGTCCTGCTGGTCGTTCCGCCGGTGCGCATGACCTCGCCAGTGATGTCGGCCAGGCCCACCTTGTCGGGGGGCTCGTAGACAGAGCCCACGCGGATTCGACTCGAAACATAGATCAGCGGCAGCTCATGGTCCTCCAATATAAGCAGCCGCATCCCGTTGGCCAGAGTCACGCGCTGCACCTCGGGCACGACAACGTCATTCAGCCTGGGGTAGTTGAGGCGCCTGTGGTCGGGCGTCCGCTCCGTCGCAAGAACCGGGGCCGCCAGACCGACGACCGCAAGAAGACACAGGCTCAGCATCAGATGGTGTATTCGCTCGCTCTTCATTTCCCGCCCGCCTTTCAGGATTCGCTCTCACTGATGGTCGTCTCGATGATGCCAACCGTCCGGTTCTTCGTCGTGAAATACGTCCGGGCGACCCGCTGGACGTCCTCGGCCGTGACACGGTCGATCTGTTCGAGCTGCTTGAACAGATTCCGCCAGTCGCCCGTCAGAACCTCATAGAAGGTCAGCAGTTCGGCCAGACCCGAGTTGGAATCGAGTTGTCGAATCAGGGCGGCGCGGGCCCGCGTCTTGGCCTTTTCAAGCTCCTGCTCGGTGACCGGCTCGCTCCGGAGACGCTCGATCTCTGCGTAGATCGCCTGTTCGCACTCCTGGTTCGTGTGGCCCCGGGCCGGCATCGCGTAGAACAGGAACAGTCCCGGATACTTCTGCCCCGGCATGCCCTGGAAGCCGGACGTCGCCATCGCGATCTTCTGGTCCCGGACGAGACGGCGATATAACCGCGACGTGCGTCCGCTGCCCATGATGTCCGTAATGGCGTCGAACACGGCGTTGTCTTCGTGATTGATACTCGGCTTATGGTAACCGATCAGCACGAACGGCTGAGCCGGGTCCTCGACGACGACGCGGCGTTCGCCGGGCTGCGGCGGCTCGACGGTCTCGACCGGCTCGGCCGCCGGGCGGTACGGAATCCGCCCGAAATACTCCTGGGCCAGCGTCTGGACGCGGGCCGGATCGACGTCGCCGACGACGGCCATCGTCAGGTTGCTCGGACCATAGTGCGTCCGGAAGAACGCTTCAGCTTCCGCACGGGTAATGGCCTCGACGTCGCTCATGTGCCCGATGACGGGCTCGCCATAGGGGTGCGCCTTGTAGGCGACCGCAAGAAACTCCTCGAGAAGCTTGCCGACCGGCTGTGTCTCCGTCCGAAGCCGACGCTCCTCCATCACCACATTCTTCTCCTTGTAGAACTCGCGCAGGACCGGATTGAGAAAGCGGTCCGATTCCAGCAGCATCCACAGTTCGAGCTTGTTCGAAGGCAGGCTCACGAAGTAGACGGTGTAGTCGGAGCTGGTTCCCGCGTTGAGTCCCACGCCGCCCGCCTGCTTGAGGATCTCATCGAATTCATCGTGGACGAGGTACTGCTGGGCCTCCTGCTGGGCCTCCTGAAACTCCCGGCGGAGCTGGGCCAGTCGCTGTTCGTCGACCGCACCGAGCTTGGCCTTCTCGGCCTTGATCGCCTCGAACGCCGCGTCGATCTTCGCGAGCGCTATGGCCTCGGCCTCGTAGTCTTTCGTCCCGATCGTTCGCGTGCCCTTGAAGGCCATGTGCTCGAAGATGTGTGCTAGGCCCGTGATGCCGGTGACCTCGTCGACCGCCCCGACGTTGGCGTGCGTGTAGCACGTCACCACGGGGGCCTCGTGGCGCTGAAGCACGATGAAGCGCAGCCCGTTGTCCAGCGTGAACTGCGTCACGCGGGACTCGAACTCCGCCAGGTCCTGCGCGATGCCCGCGCATGCCATCGACAGCACCACGACCAGCGCCGCAGACCGTGCGGCCCCGCCGTGCCTTCTATCCGCTCGTCCCATTTTATGTCTCCTCAAACCGCCTCGATTGGCAAGAACCAATTCTCAGTTCGCCCCAGGCTGCGGGCGTCGCTCAGTTATACGTGAAATGCACGGTGGCCTTGCAGGCGCGGTCCACCCGCACCCGGACCCAGTGGGCGGAATAGCCATCGGGAAACTCGTGGTGTCGGTAGCCCTTGCGGAAGCGGAAGACCTGGTACCGGTGCCAACTGCCGTCGCCAAGGAAGTCCACCTCCAGGTCGAACGTCACGTTCTCCTCGTTGTCGTGGGCCAGGTGCACCACCTTCTTGTCGAAACCGGTCATGAGGAAGGGGTCCGAGACCTCCTGTGCCTGCACTGGCGTATCCCACCAGGGCCCGCCCCAACCGGTCGGTTTGCCCATCTGCCACAGGTCATCGAGGTCGCCGAACCACAGGCCGGATTGCGGCTGGCCCTGATCGTGATCGATCTGATCCGAAGCCATCACGAACAGCCCGCGCCAGTGGCAGAAATCCGGGACCACCCGCAGGTGCGAGCAGATCGGCCGGATTCCCCAGATGTGGCCGCCATAGGCGAGCGCCGGCAATTCATAGAACATCCCATGCACGTCCATCAGCAAGCGTTCGGTCACCGCGTGACGAATTCGCGTCCACTCGGTATTCCAGGCATGATCCCAACTATGGCTGGACTTCGGCAGCAGATATCGCTGCCACGTGCCGTTGACCAGGACACGCAGCACGACGCTCGACCGCGTCCAGCCCGTTGCGTAGAGCGTGTTTCCGCCATAAGAACTGTCGCCGGCGCTGGCGTGGACTTCGACGAAGGGGTTGCGCTCGATGATGGTCCATTTCTCGCCGTCCCACTGGCCCAGGCGCCCGGCCCGGCGACGCTCCAGGAATTCCTGCTCGTCGTACGTGTTATTGGCGACTACGACACGGTTCTGGGCCGTGAAGGCGCTCTTGAAGTGCTCTTTGGCCCCGGCAATCTCCAACTCCTTGCGCAGGTCGAACAGGTGCGTCACTTCGAGGCTGCGGACATCCACCTCCCAGAAGCCCCCTTCCATGCCCAGGAAATAGACCTTGTTCTGCGGTTCCTTCAGATGCTCGCACGTGGCGCACAGCCGGTAATTCTTGAGCCCCTCAATCGTTCGGACGTTGCCGTCGATATCGATCGCGTACGGCCCGATGAACGCCTGCCCGCTGGGCCAGTGCGCGAACCGGTTGGCGAAGGTGCCGGTCAGCGACACCGAAGCCGGGTGACGCCGCATCGTCATGTTGTCGCTGATCTCATAGAGGCCGATTCCCTGGCCTCGAATATGCGCGACATAGCCCACCGCCCACAGCTTGTCCGCCCACGGAATCAACGCGCCAATGCCTGCTTCCGAGTTGCTGCCCAGCCCATGGGCCATCACCGTCATCTGGGGAAGGACCCCACCGACCTGCACCGGCCGAGCCGCCGATGCGCCCCCTTCCCGCTTCGGCTCGTCGAGGCGTTCGAGGTAGACGCGGATCGCCCTGGCAAGGCTTCGGCCGAACGTGCGGGCGCTCTCGGCGGTCACCGGCTGACCTCCAGCGTTGGCATACGGGATCTCGAACGTTGCCGAGAGCCGCAGACCCTCGATGTCCGCCGCCCATCGGCTGAAACTCCGCCCCGCGCTGAAGCTGTCCGACTTGTTCCACGCTTTGCCGAATGGCAGGTTGTCGGAGACGCGATAGACCAGCGGACCGCGCTGGACCTCTTCGAGCAGCCGCCCAAACTGCCGCTGCTCCTGCCACATGCGTTCGTCGGAATGCCCCGGGATGTAGATCACCTCGTTGTACTCGCCCCGGATGTGAGGACAGTGCAGATCGAACGCCGCGCAAAGCTTGCCATTGGACCAGTTCGGCACGAAGGTCCGCAGCGCGGCGACCGATGAGTAGACGCTGGGACCGATGTAGTCGCGGTTGTGGTCGCGGCCGTTGCGGTTCTTGCCCTGGTCGCCCGCTTCGACGCCATCTTTGTCTACAAACGGAATCGCCATGACCTCGACGTTCCGCCGGAACCACTGACCGTCGTCGCTGTCGGACAGGACGATGTCGAGCACGCCTTCCAGAACGAAGCTGGCTGTCGATTCGCAGGCGTGGTGTCGGGCGGCCAGCAGGACTCTAAACCGCGGATCGCCGTCGAGCTGCCCGGCATGAATCCTCTCGACCGACCGTCCGGCCTGCGTTTGGCAAAGCTCGTCGACGCGAAGGCTCGCGTGATTGGCAAAGCTCGCCAGAAACTCCTTCAGGTTGGCTTCGACGTAAGGTATCGTGAAGCAGAACCGCACGTCGGCGGCATCCCGTGGGAACGCGTATGCGAACGAACTGGCCTTCACAGCGTCGGTTCCGAGCCACGACCACGTCCGGCCTGAATCGGTGCTGACCGCCGGACCTCGAACACCGATCGGGTTCTCGCCGCTGAACCGAAATGTCAGCGTCCGACCCTGCGCCCCTGCGACGCGGAAGTTCCAGTAGAACCACCAGCCCTGCGTTTCGCGTAGGTCGGGCCGAAGGAAGATGGTATCCCCCTCCATCCGCTCGACCACGATATTGCCGCCCGGATAGTTCGCATCGACCGTCACGCGATTCGACACTTGTCCAGAGGCTGCCGGCAGCTCCAGGGCCAGCGCAGACAGAGCAAAGACGAGGATCGTTCGACGCACGGCAGGTGATGCCAGAGGCCATCCGCAGAGAGGTTGCAGGAGGACGCCAAACCGATATGAGCACGCCATTTGATTCCCTTCCTGTGGATCGTCTGATATCCCGTCGGCTCGATACTCCTTACCGTCCGACGACGCACTATACCCGGCAATATCGGCCTTGTCAATTGCCCCGACATCCCGGATGCGAGCGATGCCGCACATGCGATTTAGCGCGGTTTCTGCTTGCGATCGTTCCCGACGTCAGGCAATATCGCAGAAGGAGGTCTCTGTGGGCTTTCCAGCCAAGGCACCTGTGCTGTTGTCGATCGCCGCCCTGACGGGGTTGCTCTGGACCCGACCGGCGGACGGCCAGATCGCGCCGCCGACGGGGCCTCGCGACTTAGTGGTCTTTGTCGCCAGAGAAGAGCCCGACCTGTACCGGCTGGTGGGACAGGAGCCCATTCCGTACGGTACCGCCAGGTTCCACAGTCCCAAGGCCATCGTCGCCGATGCGCAACGGGGCTGCTTCTACGTGATCGACGAACCGAGGCTGCTGACCGAGAAGGTCAAGCTGTGGCGCATCGCCGGCGACGGATCGGCCCAGGTGGTTCTCCAGGCCGACACCGCCAGAGGCGGCGGTCCGTTCGGACTCGATGTGGGCCTGGGGATCGACGATCAGGGCCGACCTGTGATCGCCGATCGCGATTCCGGCCTGTGGCGTCTGAACGCCAACGGGCAATTGCAGCAACTGATCGAGAGCAAGGACAAGCCTCTGATCCGTATGACGGCGGTGACCGGTGCGGGGAATGGATGGCTGGTCGCAACCAGCTATCTCCACGAGACCTCGCAGAACTCCGCCGGAATGATTCTAATTCACAGGAACCAGGGCGGGCTTTTTCAGATCGACCCGCAGACCTACCCCCCTGCCATGACATGCCTGATCGAGAACCGCCGGCCCGGCGGTGAGGAACACGACACGTACTGGCGAAGGCCGACTCATCTGTTCATCGATGCGGCCGGTCGGGTCGTCCTCGTAGACGCCGGCAGCACCCGAACGAGCAAGGAGCCTGTCTATACGGGCACGCGACGCCGTAGCCAATACTCCTTGCAGCGCGTCACCACATCCGTCATCGATGGGGGTATCTTCGTCCGTCACCCGGACGGCCGATTCGAGGATCTCACCTTCAAGACCCCCGAGGAGAGCTCGGGACCGATGCGCCGGCCCACAGGGGCCGCGCAATGGTCCGACGACACATACGTCGTCGCCGATCCGGAAATGTACGTCGAAGGCATCAACGGCACCGGCGGACTGCTGCTGCTGAAGCTCGACGGCTCGCGCGAGGCGAGATGGCCGTTTGGCTACCATATCCAACCTATCGGCGTCGCCATCCTGCGAGGGGCCGGCACGCCTGCCCAAGCCGCACCTGTCAGACCGGTCCGGATCGAGGACCTTGCGGGTGTCCACACCGCCGGAAGGATCGCCCGCATCGAAAGCGTCTCCTGGGAATGCAGGCCAGCGAACACGAACGACCCGGTGATTGGAATCGGAATGGGCTGGGATGTGCAGCCCCGCGACAAGGCGGAGGCCAAATTGCGCGAGGTCTTCGAAGGCGCGCGGTGGGCCATCGCGGCCAACGGGACGCTCGGCTTCTGTGCCAATGGCGTCGATCCTCAGGCCGAGGGGACTCCGCTGGTGATGAACGGGAAAGTGACCGCGACCGGACAACTGCTCACGGCTCTGGCGCACTATCGCGGCAAGAGCCTGTTCGACACCCAAGTCGGCTCCGTGGACGTTCGCCTGCGCAGCGGCGCCGAACCGGGCACGATCGAGATGGACGTGACGATCAACGTCTTCACCAGGACCGAGCGGCTCAAAGGCGCCTTCACCCAGACCATGCCCGTCAAGTAGGATCGGCAGGTTCCCTTCTCACGCAGTCTCCTACCACATCGGGTCCCAAACCGGCAGCTTCTCGGCGGGCAGTTCGAGAACTCTGCGCACCTCGTCGGGCACGTAGTCGCGATGCACGATGATGTTGTAGACGTTGTCGACGAACCAGTCGTCGTACATGGTCCAGAGTCCGCCGCTGCCGCGGTCGCTGCCCCAACTGTTCTCCACGAGCCACTTGACCGGCTTGCCGTCCGCCAGGTCGACGCCGATGAACGCCATGCCGTGGTTGATCGTGCTGTCGCGGAACAACAGCCGCTCCGTCTTGTTCAGCCCCATTTCAAGGGCGTAGATAGATTCGTAGTCGTACAGATTGCGGGCCATGATGCCTGCCTTGCTGTCCTGGTCGGGCGAGACATCGGCCGCGAAATACACCGGCTTGTTGTCCAGCAGAACCTTCACGACGAGGTCTTTCAGCGTCTGAAGGTCCACGTTGGCGTAGTGGGCGTTCTGCCCATCGTAGAGGTTCTTGGTCAGTTGGACTTCGTAATGGCCGCCTTTGGGCCGGATCGGGTCGTCCGCAACGTTGACGTACTGGCTCAGGTCCAGGCCGACGAACTCGCCGTAAAACGCCCTGGGCGTGAAGATGCGAAGCTCGCTCCAGTCCTGTTCCACGTCATAATCATCGTCAGGCTTCTCGTCCGCTTCGTCGCCGTTCTCTTCGTCCTGGGCCTTGTCCCCATCCTCATCTTCGTCCTCACCCTCATCCGCCTTGTTCTTTTCGTCCTTATCGCCTTTGTCCTTGGCCTTATGGCGCCACGCGAATTCCTGGGGCGGCTCTCCCAGATTCAGGACCAGCACACGGTACACCTCCGCGAGCATCCTGGGCTTGGCCTCGCGCATCTTGCGGACCGAGCCGGTCTCCTTGTAGACCTCGCGCAGCTCCACGGCGTCCTTGCGCAGGATTCGCGACAGGGCCCGATTCATCATGCCGGTATTCTCCGAGCTGGCGGTCTCGGCCATCGCCTCTCTCGGCAGCACGCCGTACTTGGTGACGAGGTCCACGAAGTTCTCCCAGTACCCGCCGTCCGGGGCCGGGTCTTTCAGCAGGAAGACCACGTCGCGATCCTGGATATCGCGGTCGCGATACTCGATCATGTATTCGAGGAACGCGTTGGCCTTCTCCATCTTGTCCCAGAACTGAAGATAGATGTGCGAGAACTCGAAGTCGTCCAGATCAAGCTTGTTCAGCACCACCGGCTTGATCGTGTTGAAACCGGCAAACATCCAGCACCGTCCGCTGCTCTTCTGATTGCTGATGCCTTTGGTCTTGATCTTGTGGCTGAACTGCTTGTTGTGGGCCGCGAGGATTTCGCGGTTCTCGGCGATGTCGCGGATGCCCGTGCTGGTCAGCGCGTTGCGCATCGCCCGCGCATGGGCGTCCATCTGGAAGTCGCTTCGAATCCGCTCGATCTGCGCCGGCGTCAGCGCCCCGTCCTGGGCCGTCGCCACCACCGCCAGGCCGATTCCCACCACCAGCACAACCCACAAACGCATCCTCGAATCTCTCATGTGAAGCCTCCAGAAACCACAGGTGACGTTGATCTTTCTGCACTCAAGTTGCGATGGCCGTCACGTCCGACCCGCCGTCGGCCGCCAACGCCACTATCGTCCGGCTGACGCCCCTCTGTCAACCCTCATCCGAAATCAATCGCGGCGGTGTGACACGCGAAACACAAAACCGGCGTCCTCGCCGTGTCCAGTCGACAGCCGCACGCTTTCTGTTGACGCTATGACAGGGCTGCCATAGGATTGGGTTCGATAATCTCGTCGACGGTGAAAGGCCAGACTATGGATGCGTGCAACAGCGAGAAAGCGAATCGATCCGGCGGCCTGCCTGGACGCTTGGTGCGCGGCGGCACAATCACGAATCTCATCTTCGCCGCGGTCTTCTTCGGGCTGCTGGCCCTTGGAGTCCTCTGGATTCTCAAGATGGTCGGCCAGGCGGGTCAGCAGTACTCGACTGCCATGATCCAGACCAGCCAAAAGGCATCGGCGCTGCAATGCCAGAACAACCTGCGCACCGTCTGGCAGAGCCTTCACATGTACGCAATCAGCAACGAAAGCCTGCCGCCGACGCAGCAGGCGCTGATCGACACCTGCGGCTACGGCTCCCGCCTGTTTCACTGCGCCGAGCCCAACGCACCCCAGTACGTCTACATCGCCGGCCAGACCCTGGACATGGCGCCGACAAACGTGTTGCTGTACGAGCCGGAACCGGTCCACGAAGGCAGGTGCAGCGTGCTCTTCCTGGACGGCCGGACCGCCATGCTCGAGCCGGACGAGTTGAGATTCGAAGTGGAGGCGACCATCGCCAGCCTCAAGCAACGACGGAGGTGATCAGCGATCAACCGACGCGGCCAACCATCCGGCAGAGCCTTTCGAGGTTGATGCGGTCGACCTCGCGGAACGCATCCGGCTGGTCGGAGTCGATATCGAGCACCGCCACAAGCTCGTCCTGCGGCGTGAGCACGGGCACCACAATCTCCGAGCGCGTCGAAGTCGAACATGCGATGTAGCCGGGGAACGCGCGAACGTCCGGCACGATCTGCGTCCGGCGCAGGCGAGCGGCCGCACCACACACGCCCCGATCAAATGAGATTTCAAGACAGCCGTGCGGCCCCTGGTACGGACCGACCTTCATCAGTCCCGGCGAGACGACCCGATAGAATCCGGTCCAGTCGAACAAGTCGAATCGGTGGTGCAGCTCGCACACGACGGTCGCCATGACGGCGATAGGGTCCGTTTCTGCCTCGATCAGCTCACGTATGGCACCAAGAGTCAGGTCGTACAAGTGTTGCTTTTCGTTCGGGTCCATGACTATCGACTGGCAGAGCATTACTTGTCGATTGTGTCATCCGCCGCAGATGGCGGACAGGGATGCGTAAACGGGAGCCTGCCGCCCGGCCATTGTCCTTTGGCCTCGTGCTCCACGGCGGCATATTCTCTGGCCAGTTCGACGACGGCGTCGTCGCTTTGGTCCACGTACAATTCCAGCCAGTAGCCTTTGGTCCCTTTCCGGGCCACTCGGATGCCCGCGGCCAGACGTCCCCGATGGTCGCCGCCGGCGCAATCGCCCGCGATCAACGCCGCCATCAAGCGATCGGCGAGGCTGCCTTGCGTCTGCTCGTAGGCCTCGGCCATGGCGAAAATGACGTCGCGACCGGTCAGGGTGTTTCCCTGGCACGCGTAGTGTCTGCCGCTGACGGCGCCCCACCATATGCCCGATGGGTCCGCATCCGCAGGATTGCGATTCGCGGCCCGACCCGACATATCGATGATGGCCAGTTGCCGCTTGTCCCGACGCGGATCGTTCCGAAGCAGTTCCGCGAGGACCTGTTCAGGCAAACGCCCCTTGGCCAGAAGGTCCAGCGCACGCTCTCCCCACTCGGGGTTGTGCCAGTGTTGGGTGCAGAAAGCGCCCACTCCCGCGCGCACATAGGGAACCACCTTGCCCACCGCAGGGTATTTGCTCGCCACCGCGGCGCCGCAGACGCCGGTGTTGGGGTCGACGGCCACGATGGAGAAGGTCCCGGACACGGCGGCTTCGGATGCGTCCTGGGGACTTCGTCCGGATCGCACGCCATGGGGGTCCAGACCTCGTTCGCACCCGCACAGGCTCAAGACGGCGATCAGTGATATCCGCAACAGCTTTTGCATAGTCCCTATAGACACGCCGGATGTGGCGTTGTCAAGTACTCGCTCGCGCCGGCGTGAGCGGCAGAAACGCAGACTTGACCGGCTGGAAGGCAGGTGATACCGTGGACGTCAGTTCGCACGATCCGTTCCTCAAGATAGTAAGGAGTGGCAAACGATGCAGCGCAAACTGACCCGCCGTACATTTCTCCGCAACGCCGCATGGGCCGGCTCGAGCCTGGTCATCCTGTCCGACAGCCGGCTGGTGCGCGGGACTTCCGCCAACAGCAAGCTCAACATCGCCGGCATCGGAATCGGCGGCCGCGGCGCCGCTGACATCGAGGGCGTCGCAAGTGAAAACCTCGTGGCCCTGTGTGACGTCGACGAGGCCCATGCCGCCAGGACCTTCGAACAGCATCCCGGCGCCAAGCGGTACAAGGACTTCCGCAGAATGCTTGACGAGATGCACAATCAGATCGATGCGGTGGTGATCGGCACGCCGGACCATACCCACGCCCCTGCCGGCGTGATGGCGATGAAGCTCGGCAAGCACTGCTACTGTGAGAAGCCCCTGACCCACAGCGTCTATGAAGCCCGGATGATGGCAAACATCGCACGCGAGAACAACCTCGTCACACAGATGGGTACGCAGATCCACGCGGAGAACAACTACCGCCGCGTCGTCGAGCTGGTGCAGAGCAACGCGATCGGTCCGGTGCGTGAGGTTCACGTCTGGCTGGGCGCCAACTTCGACGGTCCGCCCAAGCCCGCCGACATGAGCCAGCCCGACGCACCGACCGGACACCACGATATCCCGCAAACGCTCGACTGGGATCTCTGGCTCGGACCGGCCGCATACCGGTTCTACAGCCCCGCTTATGCGCCGTTCCACTGGCGATACTGGTGGAACTTTGCCAACGGGCAGTTGGGCGATTTCTTCTGCCACTATTGCGATCTGGCCTTCTGGGCGCTGAAGTTGCGGTACCCGACCACCATCGAAGCCGAAGGGCCCGTCCATCGCGAGAGCGCCGCCAAATGGACCATCGCGCGCCAGGAATATCCCGGTCGCGGCGACCTTCCGCCCGTGACGCTGACCTGGTACAACGGCGGCGGCTATCCCGCACTCGTGAAGGAGAGAAACGTGCCGCAATGGTCCAGCGGCGTGCTGTTCATCGGCTCCAAGGGCATGCTGCTGGCCGACTACGGCAAGCACGAACTGCTGCCCGAGGCCCAGTTCGCTGGTTTCGTGCCGCCCGCGCCGTTCATTCCGAACTCCATCGGCCACCATCGCGAGTGGATCGAAGCCTGCAAGACAGGCGGTCCCACCACGTGCAATTTCGATTACAGCGGCGCGCTGACCGAGGCGGCGCTGCTGTGCAACGTGGCGCTGCGCACCGGCCGCAAGCTCTCGTGGGACGCCGCAAACCTCAAGGCCGTCGGCTGCCCGGAAGCCGATGCCTACATCCAGCGTCCCTACCGACCGGGATGGACGCTCTGAGCAGCGCCCCTGCCAGGAGAAGGATGACATGGACAGACGAACAAGGACTCGAACCGATCGCGTACGTGCCGGCGCATCGCTCAGATGGACGCTGGTCGCTCTGGCAATCCTTACGTCGGGCTGGATCGGTGAGGCTCGCGCCGCCGCGCCGATTGCCCTGCACCCGGAGAACCCCCACTACTTTCTCTGGCGGGATAAGCCCACCATCCTGATCACGTCGGGCGAGCACTACGGCGCCGTCCTGAACCGCGCGTTCGACTACGTCAAGTACCTCGATACGCTACAGGCCAACGGATTCAACCTGACGCGTACGTTCAGCGGCGCCTACTGCGAGCCGCCGGGAGCGTTCAACATCGAGAGGAACACGCTCGCTCCGGCCAAAGGAGACCTGCTCTGCCCCTGGGCGCGGAGCGACGTCGGAGGCTATGCCAACGGGGGCAACAGGTTCGACTTGACGAAATGGGATCCGGAGTACTTCCAGCGTCTGGCCGACTTCGTCGCGCAAGCGGGCCGGCGCGGCATCGTGGTGGAGTTGGTCCTGTTCTGCCCGTTCTACGAGGACAGCATGTGGGACCTGAGCCCGATGAACGCCCGCAACAACGTCAACGACGTGGGAACCATGGAGCGAACGGCGGTCTACACGCTCGGGCATCCCCAACTGCTGGCGATCCAGGAAGCGATGGTCCGCAAGATCGCCGAGACGCTGCAGGATTTCGATAACGTCTACTATGAGATCTGCAACGAGCCGTACTTCGGTGGCGTGACGCTGGACTGGCAGCACCATATCGCCGAGACCATCGCCCGCGCCGAGGCCGGGTTCGAGAACAGGCACCTGATCGCCCAGAACATCGCCAACAAGGCGCAGGTCGTCGAGAACCCAAGCGCCCACGTCTCGATCTTCAACTTCCACTACGCCAAGCCCCCGATTGCCGTGGCGCAGAATTATCATTGGGATCGGGTCATTGGCGACGACGAAACCGGATTCGCCGGCGATGACCGGGTCAAGCCGTACCGACTCGAAGGATGGGATTTCATCATCGCCGGCGGCGCCGTCTACAGCAACCTGGACTACTCTTTTGCGGTCGGGCACGAAGACGGCTCGGCGAAGATCAACGCGCCCGGGGGAGGCGGTCCCGAGCTCTGGAGACAGTTGGGCATCCTCCGAGACTTCATCAATGGCTTCGATTTCGTCAGGATGCGTCCGAACGACTCGGTCCTCACCTCCGACCTGCCCGCGGGCACGACGGCCCGCGCGCTGGTGCAAGCGGGCCAGGCCTACGCGATCTACGTCAACGGAAACAACCTGACTCGGCTGATGGTGGACCTGCCGAGCGGGTCCTACAACGCCGAATGGATCGACACCAAGACCGGCCAGATCGCGGACAGCCAGTCGTTCACGCACGACAGCGGCCTGCACGCACTGGAGACGCCGCCATACACAGACGACATCGCCTTGCGGATCGTCAGCGCCCAGAGGCAGCGACAGGGACTGCTGTTCGAGAGCGACTTCGAAACCGAGGACCTCAAAGGCTGGAAGACATCGGGCAACGCGCCGCGCGTGGCCCGCGACCTGTCCAGGGCGGGCAGGCAGGCCATGAAGACGCTGCTGGACCGCGAAAAGGACGAAGTCTCCTATCGCACCGAAGTCAGCGGTCCCGGGACTGAGGTCGGCAAAGAGTACTGGTACGGCTTCAGCATCTTCCTGCCGGAAGACTACCGGCCCGACCGGATATGGGAGATCGTGGCGCAGTGGCACGCGGTGCCCGACTTCGACATCGGCGAAAACTGGCGCAACCCCGTGATGGCCCTGTCGACCACCAGCGGCCGCTGGAGCTGGGTCAGCCGGTGGGACGCCAAGCGCAACACGTTCGAGAGCGGAACGCGGCAGTACGGCGGAACGCGCAACTACGACCTGGGCCCCTATCGCAGAGGCGTCTGGACCGATTGGGTCGTCCACGTAAAATGGTCGTACGGTTCGGATGGATTTCTCCAGGTCTGGAAAGACGGCGACAAGGTGATCGACCAGGATGGGCCCAACGCGTTCAACGATGCGCACGGCCCCTACTTCAAGATGGGACTGTACAAGGGTTGGCGCGATTCAGACCCGCCCAACGACGCCGTCAGCCGGCGCGTGCTCTACCACGACGAATTCCGCATGGGGGGATCGGAGGCCAGCTACGAGGATGTCGCCCCCGGCCCATAGGAACTCCGGGAAACGGGCCAACTCTTGAGTCTGCATGATGACGGAAAGACGCAGAGTGGTCGTCGCCCTCAGTGGGGGCGTAGACAGTTCCGTCGCCGCCGCTACTTCTTCACCGAATACGCGGAAGCCCACACGCCCAGTCCGTACGTGATGTGCACTCGCCTCGTCAGATTCGGCAGACTCTGGGGCTTCGCCCGGGAGGCGGGAGCGGAGTTCCTCGCCACCGGTCATGGCGCCAGAGTGCTCCAGCGCAACGGGCTGACGGCTGAACCTCGAACACCAGACCATTTGCCTGGCACAGACGATCGGAGCTTGCCGCCGAACCCAAGATGAGGTATAATCGGAAACCATAATGGTGCAGACGAGTGATGACATTCTGAGTTTGCTCGTGGAAAAGGGTGCACAGGTGGCCAAGGAGGCACAGCGGGCCGTCATTCTCCAGCCGGGAGCCTTGGGCGACTGCATTCTCACGTTGCCCCTGGCCAAGCTTATGAAAGAGGCGCTGGGCCTCGGCGGCGTCGATATCGTCGGACACAGCGAGTACATCGGCATCCTGCCCGGACGCAGTTGCGTCAGCAGCATTCGGTCCATCGATTCGACCGACCTGCACCGTCTGTTCGTCGAGCCGGCCAAGTTCGATCTGGCCGACCGCGATCCGCTCATCGACACATTCGCCGATTACGCCTGGATTGTCACGTTTCTGGGCGAGCCGGACGGAGACTTCGAGCAGAACCTGATCTTCACCGCCAATTGCAGCCATAGCGCCGAGATCATCACTCTCTCGCTCAAACCGCCGCAGGAGAGCAAGCAGCACGTCGCAGAGTACTACGTCCAGCAGTTTGCCCTTCAGAGCGGCCTGCCGTCCGACCGGCTCGGCCTCGCCGCCGACCAGATCCTCATCGAGGTAACCGAGGGCGACCGCGAAAGAGGACTGGAGCTGCTCGAACAGGCGGGGATCGACGTGTCCAAGAGACTGGTGGTGATCCAGCCCGGCAGCGGCGGACGCCACAAGTGCTGGCACCTGGAGAATTTCCTGAGCGTCGCCCGAACCCTGCGCGACCGGGGAATCGAGGTTCTGTTCCTGCTGGGACCGGCCGAGGTGGAACGCTTCGAGAGCATGGACAAGGCGCGTCTGTACGTGACCGCCAAGTGTATGGCCCATCTGCCCCTCAGTCAGGTGGTCGATCTGCTGTCGTGCGCCGACGTAGTGATCGGCAACGACAGCGGCGTTACCCACCTGGCCGCGGGCATGGGGTTGCGCACGTTCGCCCTGTTCGGACCGACCGATCCGGCACTGTACAAGCCGATCGGTCCGGCCCTGACCGTCCTTCAGGACACTCACGACCGATTCACGACACAGCCCTGCCCCGACCTCCAGAAGGTGATTATCGAAGGTATCGCTCCGCACGCCGCACCGTGAAACCAGACCCTCTCCTGGCACTATGAGGTTGACCCCTTCGGACCATCGGATAGAATTCTGCTTCTATACGGATCACGAAAAGTCCTCGCGCGGATGCCGCCTTGTCATCCTGAACGAATTGAAGGATTTGGCCACAGCAGAAGAGGTGCCTCTCGTCCTCAGCCCAGATCCTTCATCCCGATATTCATCGGGATTCAGGATGACGAAACGGTCAGCCCTCAGGACGTTCGCAGCGTGACGTTTCGCCAGGAAAGCCGCTTGAGAAGAGCATGGCCGTCTCTATCACAGAACCCGGTGTCGTTGGCCTGATCGCAGGCGGAGGGCGTTTGCCCTTTATGGTGGCCAGCGGCGCGAAGGAAACGGGCCGGCGTGTTGTGTGCGTCGGCCTGGCGGGCTACGTCGACACGGCGCTGGCGAAAGAGGTGGACGTGTTTTACGAAGTCGCGGTGGCCCGTCCGGGAAGCTGGATTCGTCGGCTTCGCAAGCACGGTGTGACGGACACCATCATGGTCGGCACCGTCACGAAGTCGCACCTGTTCACACCGAGACGGATTCTGCGATATATTCCCGACTGGCGAGCGTTCCGCATGTACTACTGGCGGCTTCGCGGCCGGAGCAAACAGACAGATGTGTTTCTGACCGCCTTGGCCGACGAACTGGCCACCGGCGGCATTCGCCTGGAGAACTCCACGATGTACTGCGAGCAACACCTGGCCGATTCCGGCGTCATGACCAGACACCAGCCCTCCGCACAGGTGCAGAGCGATATCGAGTTCGGGTGGCCTCTGGCCAGGCAGCTCGGCCAGATGGACATCGGCCAGGCCATTGCGGTCCGCGAGCGCGAAGTGATCGCCGTCGAGGCCATCGAGGGCACCGCCGAGATGATCAAGCGAGCCGGCCAGTTCTGCAAGGCCGGAGGCTGGACCCTTATCAAGACCGCCAAGCCCAGGCAGGACCCGCGTTTCGACGTCCCTTGCGTCGGTCCCGACACGATCCGGGACCTGGCCGCCAGCGGAGCCAGGTGCCTGGCGATCGAAGCGGGCCGGACGATCGTCATCGACAAGCCGCAGACCGTCGCCCTCGCCGACCAGCTTGGCATCTGCATCGTCGGCCGCTGACCCACGCCCGCTGTGCCGGGCGCACCACGCCATCCTCCTGTTCGACCGCCTACGCAGCATCAGGAGCTTCGGCGATCAGCAACTACCCCTCGGATTGGCCGGTACCTTCAGTGCGGATGGCCCCGGACTCCCCGTGATCATCAATGATGCGCATATGCGTAGTAGCCTCGCTCTTCTTCGACGTCATATCCAATACTGTATCCGCCGCCGCTGCTCCAGCGCTCTTCGTAGAACAGGTCCCCCGCGTCAAGGCCCTTGCTGGCCCGCTCCATTCCGCGCAGGCCGCCCTCTACATCGTTCGGCTCAGAGTCTGTCGGTATGATCCTTCTCTGTTCCAGCAACAACAGACATCGATCTACGGTATGCTCTTCTTCATCGCGCAACTCGCGAAGAGGCATCTTTCGGCGCGCACACCATTTCTCAAATGCCGCCCGCTCAATGTCGAACTCGGCGATCTGAATCGCGTCGTTTCGTATGTAGGTTATGTTCTGAGCCTCTGACGGCAACCACCACACCGAATCGACGCGTACTCCGTAGTCCTCCTTATAGTGCTTCCACAAGGAGACTCCCATTACCCCCACTACAACGATCAAGGCGGCTTTCGTATGTCTCTTCATCGCGTTGACTCCCTGACTACAAGAACGGCATTGCCTCCTTCTACCGCAGCCTCAGGCTTGCAGCCCCCAACGGTGTCCTTCCGGGTATCCCTATTCTTCCTGGATCCTGCGCAGTTCGGCGGTCGCTCGGCTGTCTCCGCGTTCTTGTGATTTCCGCAGGGCCTCGATCCCAAGCTCGCGCTGTCCCAGCCGCTGATAGGCGATTCCAATGAACAGGTACGCTGAACCCAAGTCCGGGTGTCCGAGGTCAATCGCCCTGTTTAACAAAGTCACAGCCCTCTCGGAGTCCCCTGTCTGGAGCAGCACGGCTCCGAGCCAGAGAGCGGCATGCGAGTGGGCCGGATAGAGCCTCAGAACACTCTCGTAGTCCGCAATGGCTGCTGTCCAGTTGCCGGCCTCCCGATATGCGTCGGCCCTCTCGCACAGTGCCCGGGTACTCTGGGGGTCGGCCGTGATGACGGCGGTGAAATCCTCGATCGCGCCGGCCGGGTTTCCCATCCTTCGCTTGGCGATGCCCCGATTGATGAGGTAATCGGGCTTGGGCTTCACTTGGATCGCACCGTCGAAGTCGCGCAGCGCCGCCTGCCAGTTGCCGAGGTAGGCATAGCAGCCGGCACGGTTGTTCAGGGCCAAGTCCGAATTGGGATTGAGCCGCAGCGCGGCGTCGAGATCGGCGATGGCCGCCTCGTGACGGCCGGCCTCGGCGTACGCAAGTCCGCGGTTCAGATAGGCGACCCAGAGGTCCGTCCGCTTGCTGATGACGCCGTTCCACAGTGTCAGACTGTCCTTCCACACCTCGATCCGCCGGAATGTGGAATGCCCCAGGAGACCCAGAACGACCACCATAGAAGCCAGCGCCACTGCCGTCCAGATGCGGCCGCGTGAAGCGATCCACACGATCAGGGTTCCGACAAGAAAGAATAGTCCGATACAGGGGACGTAGGCGTAGCGATCGCAGACCATCAGCTCGCTGATCGGCACGGCCTGTATTACCAGCACGAGCGAAGCGACCATGAACAGCGCCGCGAAGGCCAGGAGCCGGCGGTGCCTGCCGCTGAACCATATTCCCACCGCCAGAGCCACCAGGACAAGGGGCGCCAGATAGAACAGGGCCGGCAGCCATCCTTCCGGCTTGCTCGGAAACGGATAGAACACCGACAGATTCGCCGGATAGAGCAGCTTGCCCACGTACCACAGACACGAATAAGACACGATGCAGACCCGCTCCAGCAGCGAATAACGCAGAGCGAAATCCTGAAGGTGGCTGGCGCCACCGCGGGCGTACACCGCAATCACGCCGAACACGATCGACAGCAGGACAAAGGGCGCCTTTTCGACGAGCACCCGACGGACCGGTCGCCGCCCCAGATACAGATCGATCACAACCAGCACCAGAGGAAACGTTGCGGCACTGGACTTCGCCAGCAAGGCCAGCAAGAAGAGCCCCCACACCGCCGCCAGATGCCACATCCGGCCGGATCTCGTGTACGTCAGGTAGACGATCAAAGCCCCCAGGTAGAACAACGTCGAGAGCAGAATGCTCAGCGAGGAAACCCACGCCACGACCTCGACACCGAGCGGATGAATCGCAAACAGAGCCGCCACGATCAACGCGATGGCTGTCCGCTGCGACAGCGACCGGACCAGAACATACACCAGCAGGATGTTCGCCAGATGCAGCAGGACGTTGACGGCGTGGTAGATCCGTGGGTCCAGCTCGAAGAAGCGGTACTGCACCGCGAAGACCAGCGAGGTGAGCGGCTGATACAAAGACACCGTGAAGCTGGAGAAGATGCTCTTGAGCCCTTCCGGCGACAGATCGCGGATCGCCGGATTGGCAACCACCTGGCGGTCATCGTCCCAGTTGGTGAACCCGTTGTCCAAGGCCGGCAGATACAACACCGCCGTGGCGATCAGCACAATCCCAACGCCGGCCCATCGGCGTAAGCGCCGGGACTTCACCGGTCTGCTGTGTTTCGACTTGCCTCTGCGCTGGTTCATGGCGCGTTCGTGTGCCTCATAACGGTTCCATGTCGCGGCTTACTCTACCAAGGCATAGCGATCTCGACAATTCTTCATCTTGCCGATACGCTTCGCCCGCATATAATCAAACGTGACTCTCGGCACCGGGTAGCCGGCAGATGTATGGCAATCCGGATGTCGGCACATCGTGAACAAGATGTCATCTATAGAAGACGGCAGACCGAGCAGGAGGAAGCCATGTCTATGGGTCTGAAGCATTCGATCGCCTGTAGTGTCCTGGCGTTTCTGGGGACAGTGACTCTCGTGAATCCATCGACTCGGGCAGCAGTGGGCGGCGGTGCGAGTCCGGCCACTGCGGACGGGTACGACGACCACCGGCACATGATGGATCAATTGGGGATCCGGGCTCTGCGTCCGGGCGAGAGCGGTCAGAATCAGGAGCGGTTCACTGAGGAGAAGGCCAATCCTTACCACAACACGATGCCCGATGTGCTGACGATGAAGGACGGAACCAGGGTGACTAGGCCGGAGCAATGGGCCGCGAGGCGTGCGGAAATCGTCGAGGACTTTGAGCGTGAGGTGTACGGGCGGATTCCGCCGAACGTGCCGAAGGTGGCCTGGGAAGTGACGGCAACGACCGATGGCAACAGCGCAGGCATCCCGACGGTCACCAAGACACTCGTCGGTCACGTTGACAATTCGGCGTGCCCGGAGATCACGGTGAACATCGCGGCGAGCTTCACGGTCCCGGCCGGCGCAACGGAGCCGGTGCCCATGATGCTCGAGTTCGGATTCGGCGGCGGCTTTGGCGGTGGGCGAGGCGGCCGCGGCGGGCCATCCTGGATGCAGCAGGCCATCGCCCACGGGTGGGGTTATGGTTTCATCAATCCCGGCAGCATCCAGGCCGACAGGGGCGGCATGAGCCTGCGCCAGGGCATCATCGGCCTGACCAACAAGGGCAAGCCTCGCCAGCCCGATCAATGGGGCGCCCTGCGGGCCTGGGGCTGGGGCGTCAGCCGGCTGATCGACTTCTTCGAGGCCAATCCCGACATCAAGGTGGACCCGAGGAAGGTCGGCATCGAAGGCGTGTCTCGCTTTGGGAAGGCCGCACTGGTCGCGGCGGCCTTCGACGAACGCATCGCGGTCGCCTTTGTCGCCTCCTCCGGCGAGGGCGGTGCGAAGCTGCATCGCCACATATTTGGCGAGGCGCTCGAGAACCTCACCGGCAAGGGCGAGTATCACTGGATGGCCGGCAACTTCCTCAAGTACGGCGCCTCCGATCCCTGCATGACGGCAGCCGATCTGCCCGTGGACTCGCACGAACTGATCGCCTTGTGCGCCCCGCGTCCGTGCTTCATCAGCTACGGAGTCCCTCCGGGCGATCCGCCTTGGGTGGACGCCCGCGGCAGCTTCATGGCCGGCGTCCTGGCCGGCCCGGTATACGAGCTCCTGGGCAGGAAGGGCTTCGGCACGCCGGGCAACTACCTGACCAACCCAATGCCTACAGTCGGAACGCTGATCGGAGGCGAGCTGGCCTGGCGCCAGCACGAAGGCGGCCACACGTCGGGTCCCAACTGGCCGGCCTTCTTCGAATGGATAGGCCGGTACATCAAGGCCCCGCCGCTGCCGGCGGCGTCCGCCGCACCCGCTGCCGTTCGGTCCATCGAACGCACGGACCAGAACTCTCGGACCGCCCACGCCCAGTTGCTCGAAAAGGCCCGCAAAGGCCGCATCGCCGTCTACTTCGAAGGCGATTCCATCACCCGCCGCTGGGGAGCGCTGGACTATCCCCAGTTTCTGGCCAACTGGAAGCAGAACTTCTTCGGCTGGAACGCGGCGAATTTCGCCTGGGGCGGCGACGGCACACGGAACATCCTCTGGCGTCTGGAGAACGGAGAACTGGACAACGTTCATCCCAAGGTGATCGTGCTCATGGCTGGCACCAACGACGTCGGCGGCTCGCCCTCACGCGGGGACGACGATCCGAGGATCGCGGAAGTGACCGCAGGCATCGAGGCCATCCTGGACATCTGCCGCAACAAGGCGCCCCAGGCCACGATCATCCTGATGGGCATCACTCCGCGCAACGACCGCTCCGCCAATCCCACGGCGGTCATGCCTGTGATCGCCAGGATCAACGAGAACATCGCCCGATTCGCCGACGGCAACAAGATCCGGTATCTCAACATCAACGACAAGCTCGCGGACCAGGACGGCAGACTGTACGACGGCATGACGGTCGATGGGCTGCACCTGTCGCTCAAAGGCTATCAAATCTGGGCCGACGCCCTGAAACCGATCCTGACAGAGCTGCTCGGCCCGCCCGCCGACGAAGACCACGCCCCGCCCCCCACCGGCGATCCCAGCGCAAGGACCAAGCGGCCATAGGAGCCCAGTCCGGACCAGAACTCCACTCAATCAATGTACGGAACAGGGAAGGAATCGGCAGCCAGGGGGATGAGTACCCCGTCGATCACTATCTCAAGACAGGACTCCGTGCTCACGAATTGCGGCGTCAGAGAATGCGGGATCTCAATCTCTTCGCTGCCTTCCAGCCAAGCATCGTTGAAGCCGGCCAATCCTCCGAATGTGGCCGAGACCCATAGCCCGTGGAAATACTGGCGGTAGATGTCATACTCTTCGGCCGTGAAATCAGACCAAGTCAATTGGGCACCGCCAATGCGCTCCGCCACGCTGACGATCCTGCGCATCTTCTCCCGCAGATCTTCGTCATGGAATCCGACCCTCAACGCCATGCGTGTCGCAAATCCCCCAGCGGGCGGCCAGCCAAGGGCAAGAACGACGCTCTGCTCAGCGGGAAGCGATAGGGACAAGGATCCGACCTGTTCCTCACCCGCGCGCAAGCGAACATAGTGCCCCGCGTAGTCCCTTGGGACAGACGGCGACCGTTCATACAGAACCTCAAGCTGCTTGCGAACCACGAGGGTTAGACCATCCTCGGCCATGTAGACGTCGTGATACGGCGGCACGTCTTTGCCCTTGCTGTCCTTGAGATAGACCGCGTCGCAGACCCAGATGTCATGCGTGCGCCGATTGACGATCTTGTACCGCACATCCATGCTCTGGTCGTTGACGTCGAACCCCGTCAACACGATCATCGGAGTTGCACCCTTCGACTCCGGGTGGCCGTCTCGTTGCCCCTCCGCTACGCCCCCCCCCACCGACAACAGACAGACCGCACACAGCACAGACAACACCGCAAGCCCCTTCATCCCCGTGCCTTTCGATCCTATGAGTGCAAGAACAAGAATCCCGATCGCGGAGACAGCCCAAGACAGACCACAGTCTACGGCGCCCTGTGACATATACATTGGCGCCACACGCCGTCGGTTGCATCGTCGAAATCTCCGCAGGCATGGCTCCCATACGCACACTTCATATACAGTGTACCGAAATATCCCTCGGGCGTCCAGGAAATTCCGAGTTCGTGGTGACGCCGTGTCTGTGCGAATTTCGCGGCAAGGCCCGTTTTCCACCACGGAGCGCCCTGTGTGGCAGCGGCAAACGGAGCAAGGCGGAGTTTGCCGATGGCTTCGACGGCATGCGTATCACCATCGGCAAGCCTGCGCTTGCCGCTGCCACACGGCTGCCAGGATATTTTCACAGACACTCGCTCGGCGTGTCTGTCAGGATTTCAGGGCAGCATTCCCTTGCGGACGCAGACCGCCAGGGGTGGCAGCCTCAAAGCTTGTCCTGAGCGAAGCCGAACGGATCCGCAGGACTTGGGGATGGATCGCCTCGCAGAGGCCTTTCCGTACGGATGCGCCACTCCCATTCGCCATCCCCAAAGCTCCGTTGCACTACGCTTTGAGGCTGCCACCCACATGCCACGATATTTTCACACACACGTGACGCCGCCAAGCGTCACAGCTTGCATTGAGGGTGCGGGACGTTTCCCTCTCCCTGGAGAGTATGCCCTTGCGGGCACACTACGAACAGGAACCTCAGCGGTTGGCGTACATGGTGCGGTAGTAGTTCTGGTAGTCGCCGGAGACGACGTGGGACAGCCACTGTCCGTTGGCCAGGTACCAGTCAATGGTTCGGGCGATGCCTTCTTCAAACGTCACGGAGGGCTTCCAGCCCAGGTCGCGCATGATCTTGCCGGCGTCGATGGCGTAGCGGCGGTCGTGGCCGGGCCGATCCTTGACGTGCCTGATCAGCGTCTCGGGCTTGCCCACGTGCTGGAGGATGAGCCGGATCACTTCGAGGTTGGGCTTCTCGTTGCAGCCCCCGACGTTGTAGACCTCTCCCGGCCGCGCGTTCTGTAGCACGCACCAGATCGCCGTGCAGTGGTCGTAGACGTAAAGCCAGTCGCGGACGTAGAGGCCATCCCCGTAGACGGGAAGCTCCTTGTCGTGGATCGCGTTGTTGATCATCAGCGGGATCAGCTTCTCGGGGAACTGGTAAGGCCCATAGTTGTTCGAGCAGCGCGTGATGTTGTACGGCAGACCCCAGGTGTGCCCGAACGCCTGCACAAAATGGTCAGCGGAGGCCTTGCTGGCCGAATAGGGCGAGTTCGGGCTCAGCGGCGTGCGCTCGGTGAACATCCCTTCGGACCCGAGCGAGCCATAGACCTCGTCGGTGGAAACCTGGAGGAAGCGCGAGATCTTCTTGTCGCGGGCGGCCTCCAGCAGCGTCAGCGTGCCGCCAACGTTCGTGTCGATGAAGATCTTCGGCCCGGTGATCGAGCGGTCGACGTGGCTCTCAGCCGCGAAGTTGACGATGGCGTCGATCCGGTGTTCGTCGAGCAGCCGCGTGACGAGCGGACCGTCGCAGATGTCTCCGTGGACGAACCGGTGATTCCCGTGCGACAGGAATTCCGTGAGGTTTTCGAGATTGCCGGCGTACGTCAGCTTGTCGAGATTGACGATCAGGCAGTCGGGGTGCTCCGACAGGACCATGCGAACGAAGTTGCTGCCGATGAACCCGGCTCCGCCGGTGACCAGGAGTCTTCTCATAGCTGCCTCAGGAAACGTTCGAGCCCCTGCTGCCACGGCTCGAGGGGGGCTTTCAGCAGGGCCTGGATCTTGCTGCAATCAAAGCGGCTGTTCAAGGGCCGGTCGGCGGGCGCGGAGTACTCGCGGCTGCAACATGGACGCAGGTCCACATCCAGGCCGAGCCGTTCGAAAACGAACTGAGTCATTCCGAACCGGCTGACGTATCCGGCGCTGGCCAGGTGGAAGGTCCCCTGGGCCCTTTGTCCCAGCAGTTCGCAAACCGCCTGCGCCACCAGCGTCGTTGGCGTGGGCGATCCAATCTGGTCTTCGACGACGACGAGCGGCAGGCCCGTCTTGGCGCGTTCAATCGTCTTGGTCACGAAGTTGCTGCCGTACGCGCCATAGGTCCACTCCAGCCGGACCAAGCAATAGGAGCAGCCGCTGCGGGCAAGCAATTCTTCTCCGCCCAGCTTGCTCCGGCCGTATTCGTTGATCGGGTTGGGACTGTCCGTTTCCTGGTAGGGACGCTCCAGCGTCCCGTCGAAAACGAAATCCGTGCTGAAATGAAGGACCCACTTGCCAAGCCGCGCCGCCAGTTCGCCGAGGCAGCCGACGGCCTGAGCGTTTACACGGTGCGCCAGCTCGGCGTGGGTCTCGGCGCCGTCAACGTCCGTGTACGCAGCACAGTTGATCACGGCGTCCGAAGTCTCGACCACGTTCCGCACGTGCTCCGCGTCGGTGATGTTGAATTCGGGCAGATCATAGCTGTGGACGTCAAACCCTCTGGCGGCACACGCGGCCACCAGATCGGTCCCGAGCATTCCCTTGCCTCCGAGAACCGCCACCACAGGCTTACGGACGTGCCCGACCTCACGTGTCACTTTGGCGGCTCCTTCTGCACCAGATCGTTGGCCCTGGCGAGCGACTCGAACGTACCGGCGTCGGTCCACCATCCCTCCAGAACGTCGTAGCCCAGTTGTCCGCTGCGCACATACGCGTTGTTGACGTCGGTGATCTCCAGCTCTCCCCGAGCCGACGGCTTCAGCGTTCGGATGATGTCGAAGACAGCCGAATCATAAAAATACACCCCGATGATCGCATGGTTGGACTTGGGGGCCTTGGGCTTCTCTTCGATCCCCACGACCCTGCCGTCGCGAATCTCCGCCACGCCGAACCGCTCGGGGTCAGGCACCCGTTTGAGCAGCAGGCGGGCCCCCCGGCCCTGCTCGACAAACCGTCCCGCGTACGCCGCCAGGTCCGCCTGGAAGACGTTGTCCCCAAGGATCACCGCCACCGAATCGCCGTTGGCGAAGTTCTCCGCCAGCCCCAGAGCCTGGGCGATCCCGCCGGCCTCATCCTGGACCTTGTACGTGAAGCGACAATGGAACTCCCGTCCCGAGCCCAGCAGCCCGACGACGTCCCCCATGTGCTCGACACCGGTGACGATCAGGACCTCTTCGATTCCGATGCCGGTGAGCTTCTCGATGGGGTAGTAGATCATGGGCTTGTGCCCTATGGGCAGCAGGTGCTTGTTCGTGACCTTCGTTAAGGGTCGCAGGCGCGACCCCGTTCCTCCGGCAAGCACGACACCTCGTAGGCTCATCGTTGTGTCCTCAACAACATGACCAGGCTCCTGGCATGTTTGCGGCACGGTACCACCCGGCTGCCGCATCCCTTGTTATCGAAAGTGTTTGACAGTTCCTTCGAAAAGAGGCTATATTACCACGACTTAGACGAACATGGGAGTGTAGCTCAGTCGGCAGAGCAACGCACTTTTAATGCGTAGGTCCTGGGTTCGAGTCCCAGCACTCTCATTGGTCCGGTCTCGCCAACCACACTCATCTGTATCGTTTCGCCTTCACCTCCAATGCCCTGGTTTCGACCTCGGCTGCGAGCGAGCTCCGAAATGCAGAGCCGATCGCTTTCATAAAACATCGGTTGGATCAACCCATAACTTGAGATTCGGCTAAATGTTTGCAAAAGCGATACTTACAGGATACATGCGCTCGGCCGACTCTGTCGCGGCCGGTGCGCTCGGCGCCAGGCGGTTGGGCAGTCTCCCGGAAGGAGATCGGCCGAAGGTGGACGCATCGCGGCGTGTGTCGCACGTCCGAAAAAACACTTCCTCGGACGGAGAAATGGGGACTTTTCCATTGCTTTCCGGCTGACCGTCGGTATAGTCGATGCGGATTAATGGCTGTCTCAGGAGGAGGTCACAGCGCACGCCGCGTCACTCATCTGCGCCGTGCGGCAAGCCTCTATGCATCACGATTCCAAAAGACAAAGTCCGGAAAAAGACGCGCCCGCGTCGGCCGTCTCGTTCCGGGCGACTCTTCGTACGAGTTTAGGTTTTGTCCAAGGCCACGGACAGGAGGGTATGACCATGAGAGGGTCGACAGAATCTCGTTCGCTCGGGGCGGTTCTGCCCGTCATCTTCGTCGTGATCGCCGCACTGGCGTCGTCGGGCTTCGCCCAATCGATGGACGATTGCGGCTGGCAGGATGGTTCGTTCCACAGGATGCACTGGCCGCAACTGCCGAATCTGACAGCAACCGGCAGCGCCGTGAGCCTCACGGGCGCGACTGTGGCTGACGATTTCCTCTGCACCGCCACCGGCCCGATCCGAGGCATTCACCTTTGGGCCTCGTTCCGCAGCGACGACCTGCCCAAGGAAGGGGCGGACAGCCTGACGATCAGGCTGAACCTCTATGCGGGCGTTCCCGCCGAGGGCCCCAAGTGGGGCCAGCCGGGCGAACTGCTCTGGACCAGAACCTTCTCGCCGGGCCGGTACACCGTCCAGGCCGTTCACAATGGGCCGCAGGATTGGCACGACCCGACAACGCAAGCGTACACTTGGGCCGATCACCGGCAGACCTATCAGTACGACTTCTCCGTGCAGGATGACCCGTTTATGCAGCAGGAGGGAAACACGTACTGGCTGGCCGTCGGCGTCGTCGAATCGGACACCAACTGTGCCCTTGGATGGAAGACCACCTCGCGCCGATGGCAGTGGAGCGACAGCGCGGTCTGCCTGACGCAGAGCCAGTGGAGCTGGATACCTGTGGGTTACCCGGACGGACACGAGGATGCCGACGCTCCCATAGGGCTGGCTTTCGTCATCACCGGCGGGGATGACACCGCGCCGGAATATGACCTCGGCGACGCGCCGGACAGCACCGGCAACTTCCCGGCGGTGAAGGTGCCCGCGTACCCATGCGGCGTCGCAGGCAGCTTTCCGACAGTGTACCAGGCCGGCAGTCCGCCCTATGGTCCCCTCCACCGGCAGCCCCGTGACGCGTTCTATCTCGGCACACGCGTCAGCCTCGAAAGCGAGGCCGACCTCGGCCCGGACGAAGACGGGCTCAACAATCTCGATCCGCCGTCCGACGCGTCCAATCGCGACGGGGGTGACGACGGCCTTGGCCTGCCCGCGGTGATGCCGCATCTTGGGCAGACAACTTTGACGTATACCCTGACGAGGACGAGCCATCTGGCCCGGGCAATCTACGTCAATGTCTGGTGCGACTGGAATCGCGACGGGGACTGGAACGATATGATCCTCGCGACGGACGGCACATGGATCGCGGAATGGGTCGTCCAGGACCACCAGCCGAACGTGTCCGAGCTGGGGACCTTCACGTTTACGACCCCGTCCTTCACATGTTGGCATCCTATTGCCGACAACGGAGATCCGATCTGGGTGCGGATCACCGCTTCCGAGCAAAGCTGGCAAGACGCCATCGCCGCTCCGAGGGTGGGCGGCGCGGGCCCCGCCGTCGGCTACCAGTATGGCGAGACCGAAGACTACTACCTGCGGCCGCTCCACGAGCCGATCGCCGTGCAGTGCGACTGGGGTGATGCCCCCACGGGATATCCGACCCTCTCGGCCCACAACGGCGCTCGTCACATCGCCGCCGGGCCGTGGCTGGGAGACGAACAGGATGCACCCGACACGGAAGACGACGGACGTCCTGACGCCGGCGCTCTCGGAGACGACAACACCGCCGAAGACGACGAAGACGGCGTGGCGATCCCGCCTTTGATTCAGGGGCTGGACGCCTCGATCACCGTTCAGGTTTCCGGTGGCGGTGGCGTCGTTCAAGGCTGGATCGACTTCGATGCGGACGCGATCTGGCAGGCCGACGAGAAGATCTGCGATGCGTTCCTGCCGGATGGCGTTCACGTCCTGTCTCTGAACGTCCCCGAGGATGCAACGGTCGGACAGACCTTTGCGAGATTCCGCATCAGCAACTCCGGCGATCTTGATCCTCAAGGCCTCGCAGCCACCGGAGAAGTCGAGGATCACGAAGTCTGGATCGAGGCGATGCCCGCTAACGTGAAGTGTTGTCAGCAACCCGATCTGACGCCGCGCGGCATCAGCCTTCGTATCGACGGGGACCAGGAATCGCCCCGTGCACTGGCGGATGATTTCAAATGCACCAGCCGCGACCGGCTGACCCACATCCGCCTCTGGGGCTCCTGGAAGAACGATCAGAGAGGTCGGATTGATCTGGTTCGTCTTCGTATTCACGCCGACGATCCGGCCGGACCCGAGGGTGCCGACAGAACGAACGCGTTCAGCAAACCTCGTCCGGAGATTCTGTGGGACAAGCAGTTCGGCCCCGGCGCGTACCAGGAGAGCCTCTATCACGTAACGACCCTCGGCAGCCGGTGGTGGTGGGACCCCGCCTCCGGCCAGGCGATCTGTGACGACCACACCCAGGTCTGGCAGCTCGACTTCGCGATCGATCCCGAGGAGGCTTTCCTCCAGGAGGGGTCCGAGCAGGCCCCTTGCGTCTACTGGCTGTCGGTCGAAGTACAGACCATAGGCGGCCAGTTTGGCTGGACGACGCGCCGCTGGCCCGACCACCTTATGGACGACGCCGTGTCGGACCTCGGCAGCAAGCTGCCGCGGCCCTGGCAGGAACTGCGCTATCCGAAAGGTCACCCGTACTACGATTGCCGGCAGAACTCCGTCGACCTGGCCTTCGGTCTGATGTACTCGGCGGGCGGCTCCGGCGAGCCGGTCACTTCGCGTCCGGCGACCGTGACCTACTGTCCGGCCATCGAGACGATGTGCCCGGCAACGGAGACGAAGTGCCCCGGCACGGCGACAAGGTGCCCCGCCGTGGCGACCCAGTGTCCAGTGACGGAGACGCAGTGCCCGCCGATGCCCACGCGATGTCCGGCGGTAGCGACCGAGTGTCCGGCGAACATCACGCAGTGCCCCACGATGGAGACGATGTGCCCCTCGACAGAGACGAAATGCCCGATCGCGATAACCCAGTGTCCGGCCAGCGCGACCAAGTGCCCCGCCACGGCTACGGAATGTCAGGTATTCCCGACAACGTGTCCGGCGGTCGAGACGCAATGCCCGGTGGCGGTAACAAGCTGTCCGGCATCGGTGACGCAATGCCCGGCCGCAGAAACTCGATGCCCCGCATCCGCAACCACCTGCCCGGTGATCAGCACATCGTGTCCGGCGTCCGAGACGATGTGCCCGGCGACTCTGACCCATTGCCCGCCCACGAACACGTCGTGTTCGGCTATTAACGTCGCGGCTGAGGATGGCGCTGTGCGGCGTCCAATGACGCAGACCTGCCCGGCCGTAGAGGCGGAGTGTCTCAGCGTCGCCGATTACCTGGCGACGGCGCGATAGCAGGTCGCATTGGCAATATTGTAGTGACGGTCAGTCAGGCAGCGTTGCCGCAGAGCAACGCAAGTATCTGGGGCGACGATGAGGACGCCGCGGTGTCTCTCTATCGGTCCGGGCGACACAGGCAGGTCTTTTCGCATTGCCCGGCGTTGAGAACATGAGGATAATCCACGCGTGTACCCGGTTGAACATGAACAAGACGAACGACGGGTCGTGGATCCTCCGGCCAACGTTCCGGCCACCTTTGGCCTGTTGCCGGCTGTGCTGTCAGCCTTGGCCGGGGCGTGGATCGCCGCCGGCTCGACGGGCCTTCTGGCTCATCCACTCCGGCGCATTCTTGTCCTTGTCGCGCTCGGCATCGCGCTCTTGGTTCCCGGTGTTGGCACGCGGCGTCCGAAGCTGCGAATCCTGCTGACGCCGTTCGTCGCGTGCGTCGTGATCGCCATGGTCGCTCTGACGTCTCCGGCCGCAGGCGTCACGGCCGCCGCCGTCGTTCTCGCGTTTCTCGCCTGGGCTTCCGATGAACAGTGTGAGAACGTTCTCCGTACGGGCGCCGTGGCGATCGCCGCGTACGGTCTCTATGTCTTCGCCCGCACCGCAATCCCCTCGGTCTGGCAGCTTGCGGACGTCGTCGGTCGCGCTGTCGGCTCTCTGGCAGGCGCGGTCGCGCGCCGCCCACTGCACGTCGGCGCAACCTTTGCCGGCGTGGACTTCCCTGTCGTGACAAGCGCATTCTGGGCTCTGTACCTCGTCCACACGAAACCGCCCCGTGTAGCGCGGGCAACATACGGCTTTGTGGCGATCGTCGTCGGTCATGTGATCCATCTCGTCGCATTGGCATACGTCCCTGACGTTCTCGCTGCCATCCCGCAGTCGGCCGATCAAAGCGTCCGGCTCGCCACTTTCCTGCACAAGGCACTGCCCTGGAACGCGCCGCTGCTGGCCTGTGCCATTCATCTTCTCCTGGTCGGCACGATGCTTCGCTGGACCGCATGGGCCTCTCCCACCGGCACGCCGCCGGCAGACCGCCCGGCACGCTCGGCCTGGACCCAACTGGCATTGGCCTCGGCGGCCTCCGCCCTCGCGATTCTCCTGCCGATCGCGACAATGTTGAGCACGCGTCCTCTGAGCGTCGAGGGCAAGAAGATCGTGTTCTACGAGAGAGGCTTCCTGAACTGGCTCAAGCCGACCCACGACTCGTATGGCAGGCTGTCCAGTGGGATGTACGGAATGCTGCCGGTCTTCGTTGAGAGCCTCGGCGCGCGAAGCGTCGTCTCGCCGGACCTTTCCGAAGCCGATCTGGCCGACGCCGATGTGCTGATGCTCATCTTCCCCGATGAATCCTGGGCCGACGGCCAGTTGCATCGCATCCACGATTTCGTCCGTCGCGGCGGATCGCTCCTCGTGATGGGCGAACACACGACGGGCGGCGCCGACGGAGACAACCGGTTCAACGACGTGCTGGCGCCGGCGTCGATGCGTGTCCGCTTCGACTCGGCCACTTTCGCGGTCGGTGGATGGCTGCACTCGTACGAGACGCTCGCCCATCCGACCACGATGGGAATCGCCGATGACCGGAACGAGTTCGGCGTGGTCATCGGGGCCTCAATCGCAGCGAGGTGGCCCGCGCGGCCGCTGCTCGTCGGGCGATGGGGCTTCAGTGACGCTGGAGACGAGGCCAGCGCCCAGGCCATGATGGGAAACAGCCGCTACGATCCGGGCGAGAAGCTCGGCGACATCGTGCTGGCGGCGGAGCAATCGGTCGGCAAAGGTCGCGTCATTGCCTTCGGTGACACCTCGGGCTTCTCCAACGCGATCAACGTCTCATCGCACGTTTTCACGTCGAGGCTTCTGGCGTATCTGGCCGGTGGCCCAAGCGCCCAACCGATGTGGCGACAGCTCGCAGGCATGCTGATCGCGCTGCTGCTGGCAGTTCTGCTCTGCCTGCATTCAAGTGCAGGAAAGACGGCACTGGTCGCGCTGGGCTTGGCTGCATCTGCAACAATCTGCATCCACGCCAGCGCCGCAGCCGCGAAACCACTGCCGGACGGACGCCGCACGAACACCAACAACCTGGCCTACATCGACGCATCCCACCTCGAAGCCTTCAGTGGCGAATCCTGGCGGCCCGACGGCGTCGGAGGCCTCGCGCTGACGCTCATGCGCAGCGGCTACCTGACGCTCTCGCTGCCCAGACTGACGCCCGAGCGTCTCGAACGAGCCGGATTACTCGTTTCGGTTGCGCCAACCTGTGCGTTTTCTCGCGATGAGATACAGACCATCGCCGATTTCATCCGCGACGGCGGCACATTCGTCATGACCGTCGGTCGAGACCGGATCGGCCCCAGTCTGCCCCTGCTGAGAGAACTCGGGTTCGAGCCTGAGCAGACCGGATCGCCGGAGCCGATGCCTTTGGGACACTTCAAGTCGCCCTATCTCGAATCGGCCGGCCGCCGGGTCTACGTGCGTTTCCATGCCGCCTGGTCTGTGCGGTGCGCCGACCCGAACGCACGCGTGATCGCCTACGGGCGAGACAACCAGCCTGTCATCATCCTCCGCAGGATCGGGGCCGGCAAGGCGGTACTCATCGGCGACACGTGCTTTGCGATGAACAAGAACCTCGAGTGGGAAAGCGGCGAGCCGTTCGAGGGACTCCGCGAGAACGCCGACTTCTGGCGGTGGTTCCTCACGGCGCTGCGCGATGAGCCCATGTGGCTGCCGGAGGCGGTTCGCGAACAGCCCGTCGCCGGCGCGTCCAGCGAGGAGGTGACGCCATGAGACGGGCCTGGATCGGTCTGGCTCTGTTGAGCACATCCTGGCTGTTCGCTCTGGGCTACTATCACGATCCCGACTGGGCGATCTGGGCACTCCTCGTGCTGGCGGGCGTCGGGCTCCTCGTCGGCATCGACCTCCGCGCGCCTGCACACATCGAATCCGTTGTCGCGGCGGCGCTATTGGCGCCGGTGGTGCTCCTGGCTCCGTGGCCCTGGCGAGCCCCGGTGCTGCTTCTCGTCGCCGGCCTGTTGCTCTGTGTCGCGCCGATCCCGAGGCGATGGCCACGTCGGCTGGGCCTGGCCACACTGACTGCAGGAATGATCCTCACCTTCCAGGCTGCCGGAATGCTCGCCTACGAGAGCTTCACCGCGCGGTCGCATGAGCTTCCCTGGCAACTGGCCAGAATGCTCCATGTCGCCGCACAAACCCTTGGGATTCCCGCCGCCCTCGATGGTACGACGCTGGCGCTTTACTCTATTCGACATACCCATCGCCTCGGCGCCACGTGGGGCCTGCTGCTGGACCCGGTGACATTCAGCTTTCTCGTTGGAGGCGTGGCGCTGCTCTGCCTGCGAACGCCGGCAACGTCGTTCGCCGGAATTCTCAGACACGGAATCTCGCAGTTGCTCGGCCTGATCCTGTGCATCGCTCTCTGGCTGCCCGCTCGGGCGGCGATCCTGGTCGCGGTCCACATGCACCGCGCTCTGCGAACATCGTACGAAGCGCCGCTGGCCTTGATGGGGCCCTTCTGGAATCCCTGGGTGTTGCTCCTGCTTCTGGCAGGCCCTGTCTTTCTGGCCTGGCGATTCGTTCGCATGCCCATAGCCACGACGACTCGGCCGATTGCTGCGGCGGGACGATCGAGGCGCATCGTCTGTGTGGTCATGGCGTTTGCGGCTGCACTGCTCGTAACAGTCGGACTTCTGTGGGCCCCTTCCGGCCCGCGCAAGCAGGGGCGCATCTGGGTGGACGAGCACCGCTCGACGTGGGAGCGCACCGACCGGCCCTACGATCCCAACTGGTACGGCCAGGATTCCGGATACAATTACGCGTGTATCTACGACTATGGCTCCCGTTACTATGACATGGGGCGGCTGAACGCGCCCATCGACGCAAACACCCTCGACGGATGCGACGTCCTCGTGGTAAAGGTGCCGACGGCGCGCTACACGCCGGAAGAGATCGCGCACATTGAGCGGTTCGTCGAAGCCGGCGGCGGCCTCCTGCTGGTCGGCGAGCACACCAACGTCTTCAACTCGGGAACCTATCTCAACGACGTCGCCACGCGGTTCGGCTGCCGCTTCCGATATGACTGCCTGTTCGACATCGACACACCCTTCGAGCAGCTCTACCGCCCGCCGCTGGTGCCGCACCCGATTGTCCAGCATATGCCGCCGATGGATTTTGCCGTCTCGTGCTCCATCGAGCCGCAGTCGAGCGCCGGCCGGGCCGTCATTCGGGCAACGGGGCTTCGAAGCCTGCCGGCCGACTATCACGCGAGCAACTACTATCCCCAGGTCGAGGATCGGGCCGATGCGAGATACGGCGCCTTCCTGCAGTTGTGGACGGCCGATCACGGCTCCGGCCGCGTCGCCGCGTTTGGCGATTCCACGATCTTCTCGAACTTCTCGACGTTCGAGCCGGGCAAGGCCGAGCTCATGCTGGGCATGCTCGAATGGCTCAACCACAAGGCCCCATCGCGGGATGCCAGGCCGGTCCTGATCGTGCTTGGCGTCCTGCTCGGCGCAGGCGTTCTGGTCGTCGGCCGGACCTGGCCCGGCGCCGGGTTCGTGCTGGTCAGCGGCGTCCTGCTGGGCGTCACCACCGCCGGCCTGGCCGTGCGGGCGATGCATCAAGCTGCGATGCCGTTGCCCAAGGCAGGTCGGCCCTTCACCCACGTCGTCATCGACCGCACCGTATGCGGTACGCCCTTGTCGAGAAGCGGCTTCATCGCCGGGCAGGCCGATGGATTCGGCATCTTCGAACGGTGGATTCTGAGGCTGGGCTATTTCACCTCCCGCCGCAGCGGTCCCGACGCCTTCTCGGGCGATGTGCTGGTCTTTTTGTATCCCGGGAAAGAGGTCTCCGCCGACTTCCGCAGGCAATTAGCCGACTATGTCAACGGAGGTGGGAGGGTCCTCGTGATCGATGCTCCGGCCAGCGTCCGATCGACGGCCAACGCTCTGCTGCACCCGTTCGGCATGCGAATGATCAACACCCCCCTGCTGGCCGGGCCGCTGGAGACCCCGGCTGGCTGGCCCGTCAACGTAACGGCTCGAAACGCCGGCCGGATCGAGGGGGGCACGCCCCTGATCCGGATCGCCGGCCAGCCAGTGGCCGCGACCGCCGAATTCGGCAAGGGAACCATCACCGCCATCGGTTTCGGCGCCCAGTTTGCCGACCTGAACATGGGAGTGACCGCCGATACGATCCCCGATGTCGCGATGCGGAATCTCTACGAACTCCAGTTCCAACTGCTCCGCTCGATCGTCTCCGACGCCGGGCCGGTGGCAGCCGATCCGAACACAGCAGGCCGGTGAGGGAGCGTGCCTGGGCCGGGCGGCCCCTCTCACGACAATCCAAGAACCCTCTGCACACGTGCGAGCGGAGGAATTTTGCCCGAATCCAGCGAAAAACTCCCAGAAATCGTCACATCGAGACGCCTCGCCTGACTTTATTATATAGCCGAGGATGTTCAACGAAACGGATAACGTCGAGTTGGTGCGGAAGGCGCAGCAAGGTGACCGTGCAAGTCTGGATCGCCTCGCGGAGACAGCAAGGGTCCGTCTGCACGAATACGTGTTCCGAATGACCCTCGACGAAGACCTGACGGGCGACATTGTGCAGGAGACGATACTGGAAATGCTCCGAATCTTCAAAACGCTCCAATACCGGGAGAAGTTCTGGGGTTGGCTCCACGGGATCGCGTTCAACAAGGTGCGGCGTCACTACGGCAAACAATGGCGGCAGCAGAGGATCCGCCGCCGGGAGGCCGAGCGAGAGTCCCCCATCCCCATCGCGAACGACGTACTGACCGAAGTCGTCACCGACGAACTGAAACAGATCATCCTTACGTCGGTTCAGCAGTTGGCCCCGCGACACCGGGCAGTGCTGACGCTGCGCTGCTACGACCATCTGTCCTACGCCGAGATCGCCAGGCTGATCGGCTGCACGGAGATCGGTGCCCGAGCGGTCTTTTATCGCGCCAAGAGATGTCTGGCTGGCCTGCTGTCGGAACATGGCTTGGGCAAAGGGTCCCTGCTGCTGGCGCTGGTGGCATTCGGCAAGATGACGGCGGCCAGCACGGCGAGCGCGGCCCAAGTGGCCATCACGGGCGCGACCCTGCAGGTGGGCCCGCTGGCGGCTGTGCTGGCGATGCTGACGGGCAAGACCGGGCTGATCGCACTGGCGGCCGCCGGGACAGTCGCTGCCGCGTCGGTGGCCATCTCCCCGCAGACCCTGCGTGCCGTCCTGCCCGGCGACGCACGTCGGACGGACAGCCTGCCGGCCAGCCCCTGGCAGGCGGCCTCGACGCAGCTCCAGGAGTGCTGGTACTACTTCCCCGAGGGAGGACAGACACCCGTGATGATCCGCCTGCTGGAGCCGGACGCCGGCAAGCCGGCAGCCGCCTGCCGCATCCTCCAGAATCAGTATGCCAATTACCACTACGATGATGACGCCGAGACGATCCGCATCAAGAACTATCACGCCTGGAAGCCCGATCTGTCGGTGACAGGTCTGCCGACAGACGACCCGGCGCTGAGCCGGTTCCTCGCACAGGTCCAGGGGCACGCCGCCGATATGGAATTGACCAGAAATCGCGCTGCCGGCCTGCTGGTCATCTGCCGCCATGAAAGCGAGCGGGCCGGGCAAATCTGGCGGATCGACCGCCATATGAACGTCCTGGACGAGGAGTACTTCCATTTCAGTTGGCCCGAGACTACGCCGGTCGTCGACGACCGTGACGCCATGCACCGGCGAGGCTGGACTTTCTTCCAGATCGACGGCAGCATCGGTGGTCGGGACGTGTCCGGGACGGGCCGCGTGCCCTTCGTCTATACATCGGCCCGCAAGCATTACCCCTGGCTGAGAATCGAGATTGATGGCCGGCAGACCTGCGTCGACACACCGCAAGGCGCCGGTCGCTACGACCGGACCGGCCGTGCCACAGAGCTTCTGCCGGGCGGCAGCTTCTTCCAGGGATTGCCAAGGCCCTGGACGGGCCTGCACTGTATCGACACGATCCGCCGGGATGCGGCCCAGCAGCGTCTGCGGTTCGAGACTGTCCGGCAGGACGATGGCGCGCACGTGAAGGTGATCGTGCACGCGATGCCGATCGGCCTGGTCTACACGGTGGACATGCAAACTGATATAGTTGAGACGATCGAGCTCTTCGAGGCGATGCCCGTCGAGGCGAATCGCATCGGTCGGCTGAGTTTTGCGTATCTCCAGGAGATCGCCGAGCCCGCAGACCGGTCGTTCGACGCCCCGCGCGAGCCGCGATCGGGCCCGGCTGTGTCAGATGGAACCGGCCTGCTCTGGCTGACGCAACTGGCCGGCGGCCGATAGCCAAACGAGAAAGGAGTTGGGGTCATGCAAGCCAATCGCGGCTTCGCAGGAAGCGCCAGGATCGCTCTGCTGCTGGGACTGTGGATGAGCCCGTGCGTCCTGACCGCGAAGATCATCTACGTCGACTCAAGAGCACCCGGTACGGGCGATGATGCCGGGACCACCTGGGAAGATGCCTACCTCTGCCTCCAGAACGCACTGGAAGTCGCCCAGGCGGGAGATGAGATCCGAGTCGCCCGAGGTGTCTACCAGCCTGACCGCAGAATGGTCTTCCCACGCACCGGTCTGCCCCCTCTTGATATTCAAGCCTCCGGCAGCGTGGACGACAGTTTCGTGCTTCCCGAGGGTGTGGTGATCAGGGGGGGATATGCCGGAGCCAGGAGTCCCAATCCCGACGCGCGAGTGTCGCCGTATCGGAGCATCCTCAGCGGGGACCTCTTGGGCAACGATCCCGATCTGAGCAATCTCGACTCGCAGACGTTGGAAAGTTTCGTCATGCACCTGGCGCTGCGGGACAATTCCCGCACCGTCGTAACCGCCACCGGGGTATCGAGCCAGACCGTCCTGGATGGCTTCACGATTACCGCAGGGCATTGCGAGGGAGGGACTCCCGGTTCGTCGCCCCGCTCTCGGAGTGGTACGATCGTGCCATCTCCTACCGCGCAGACGGACGGAGCCGGCGCGTTTATCGACTCCGGCAGCCCGGTGTTCATTCGATGTGTCTTCTCCCACAACACCATATTACCTTACACCGACGTCGGAGCAGGCGGTGCCGGCGTGGCGATGCGGAACAGCAGCGCCACTTTTCAGGAATGTACGTTCGAGGAGAACCTCGCCATTGGCTATGACGGATACGGATATGGCGGCGCCGTTCTGATCTGTGAGGGGGCGCCCCAGTTCACCACCTGCACCTTCCAGAACAACTCGGTGGGCGGCGCGGGCTGTGCGGGAGGGGCGGTCGCCAGCACTCTGAGCGACTTTGTGTTAACCGAGTGCACGTTTGTCGGCAACCATGCCATATATGCCGCGGACACGGTACGTGCCATGAATTCCGCGGGAGGAGCCGTCTACTGCATCGAGCACGGCCACCCGACGATGGCGGACTGTCTGTTCGAGGGCAATTCCGCCAGCGAGGGCGGCGCCGTCCATCTCGATGGCGATGGTGAGGCGACTGTGATCGGGTGCACCTTCCTGGCCAATGAAGCCACGGACATCGGTCGGGGCGGCGCGGTCTACAACAGCAGTAACTGCACAGGGAATCTCGATGGATGTCGCTTCCTCGGCAACACGGCCAATGGCTGGGGAGGAGCTCTATACGCCAAGGGCGCCCCGACCGTCGTCAGCTGTCTGTTCAGCGGAAACTCCGCAGTGCGAGGAGCAGGAATCTACGCCGAGATATATGCCCTGCCCGTAGTCGTCAACTGCACGTTCAGCAACAACGTGGCCGCAGAAGAGGGCGGTGCATTCTGCAGCATCGTCGGCACCACGCGATTCTCGAACTGCATCCTGTGGGGCAATGCTCCTCAGGAGATACGCTCAGATACGGGAGGTCTTCAGATCGATCATTCCGATGTCCAGGGGCTTGGCCTGAGCAGCCAGGGGAATATCGATGCGAACCCGCGGTTCCAAGACCCGCTCGGCGCCGACGCGATCGCCGGCACTCTCGACGACGACTTGCGTCTGTCCGCTGGTTCGCCCTGTCTGGACGCGGGAGACGACGCCGCCCTTCCGGCGTTTGCGACCACTGATCTGGACGGCCTGGAGCGCGTCGTCGGCGGCCGGGTCGACATGGGCGCCTATGAATTCAGCGGTCCGCTGCGCTACTATGTCGACGCGGCTACAGGCGACGACGACAACGGCGGTTGGGGTCCTCGCGAGGCATTCGCCACCATCCAGAGAGGGATCCGAGCGGCCAGCGAAGGGTACACCGTGCTGGTCATGCCGGGGGTGTATACCGAGGAGATCAACTTCGCCGGCAAGGCAATCACGGTCTCCGGCGAGAATGGCGGCGCGATCCTGGAGGCCCCGGGCGGCTACGCCGTGTCGTGCTACACCGCCGAACGCAGCACCAGCGTCCTGAAGAACTTCGTTGTCCGCAACAGCGATGTCGGGATCTTCGTCGCCGGCGCGATGCCGACCATCCGGAACGTCACGGTCACCGGCAACGAATTCGGAATCGCCTCGTACGCCGGAGGCAATCCCGACATCAGCAACTGCATCCTCTGGGATAATATCGATGGCGACCTCTTCGGATGCACCGCGACGTACAGTTGCGTGCAGCAGGGAGTCGAAGGCGAGGGCAACATCCGCGAAGACCCGCTGTTCGCCGATCCCGAGGCCGGGGACTACCATCTGCTCTCGGAACGGGGACGCTTCGTGCCGGCTCACGCACTCTGGGCATTCGACACCAGGACAAGCCCCTGCGTCGACACCGGCGATCCGAAGCTCGACCCGGGCGCTGAGCGGATGCCGAACGGGGGCCGGATCAACATGGGCGCCTTCGGGGGAACGCCGCAGGCCAGCATGAGCGAATGGCCCCTGGCAGGCGATCTCAACCGCGACAGGCGCGTCGACTTCGCTGACCTGGCCATCCTCCTCGACCAGTGGCTGGAGGAACTGCCCGCGGTCAGCGCCGGCGCCACAGACACCTCTTCCCTTCAGCCGAACCCGGCCCGCTGGGCCATCGACGGCCAGCCTCGTGAAGTCCATGGGGGCGGGGGTGTCTTCGACTATTACGTCGAGATGACGGCAGCGGAGGTGGTTTCGCTCTACGGCCCTGTCGAGTATTTCTTCGATTGCCGCCAGCTTTCCGGCTACGACAGTGGCTGGCAAACCGCACGCACCCACAAGGTTCTGGTGGGACGTTCGAGCCAGGGTCTTGAGTTCCGCGTGCGAGCGCGCGACCAAGCCGGCAATATGACCGACTGGTCCGAGTGGGCCATCGCTCTGCCGGCAAGCTGACACAAGGTAAGTCGAGCGAAAAAGCCAGCGTTCGGAGGCGGAAGGAGCGAACGCAACGGCATCGCCTGGGGGCGGAATTGCGGTTGTTCGACGGCAACTCCGCCCTTCTGTTTGGCGAATCAAGGGTGTCCGGTGCACTCTGCGAATTGGGTGTTGACCTCCACCCAAGATCGGCATAAGATGCGATCGACGAAACGGGAATTGCTCAAGCACGAGACCCGAGATGTGTGCGACGCGGCGAGAATGTGGCGATGCGATGCTGCAATGTATGAGAGGTTCGCGCGAAGGCCGCCGACGCGGCCTGACGCTGGTCGAACTTCTCGTCGTCGTGAGCATCCTTTCGCTGCTCATGGCACTGCTGGTGCCGGGCCTGGAGAGAGTTCGTCACCAGGCCCGATCCGTCATCGGGATGCAGAGGCTGCGAGAGATCACCACCGCCGTCAACACGTTCGCCACCGATCACGACGAGCGCTACCCTGCGTCGATCGCAACGATTGGCATGGAAGACAGTTGGAACTGGCAGGCGCCGAACATGCTGACAGGATATCTGGAGCGAGCGCCCGGCATTCGGCGGTCGGTCAGCGCGTACCTGCGGCCGTACATCAGCGACGCCGACGTGATGTTCTGCCCGAACGCCCCGCTGAAGTATCGGCATCTCCAGGAGGCCTGGGACGCCGGCGATGAATGGGACCACCCTGAAAGCCCGGCGGTGCCCGACGCCCTGTTCGGCACGTACTGCCTCTACTGGAACTACGTGGGCTATCTCGGCCAGGTCGGCGGGCTTTTTCGAGGTCCCACCGGTCCGGCGCGAGGACATCGGGAAAGCTCCATCCTGGTCAGCGATTACTTCGGCTACGACCACTGGCGCAGCCGTCTGACGTTCGGAAGCTGTGAGGCCTTTGAAGACGCCGGTGTGGTCGACGGAACGGCGATCTCATCGGCGTTCTGGTCCACACCGGGCAGCGGCACATTCGAAGAGTTGGAGCGGATGTCGCTGCGGCTTCGTGCCGGATACGTGGACGGCCACGTCGAATCCTACCGGCCCGCCGAGACCCGAGCGATGCACGTGATCATGGAACCGGCGACCAATGAGCCGTACGAGCCCGGCATCGGACCGGGCGCCTTCTACGTACCCCGTGTCGGACTGCGATGAGAGACCGGGCCAGCCGCAACCGAACGAATACTCACGCCTTCACGATCTTGCTGCGACCGCTGCGGACCGCCGCCGTCGCGTTGCGGGTGTCCACCACCAGCCTGGCGTTCTTGACGATCCACGGGTAATCATAGTCGCTGTGGTTGGTGGCGATCACCACCGCATCATAGCCGGCAAGCGTCTTGGCGGTCAGCGGCTTGCTCTTCATCCGAAGATCGTACTCGCGCTGCTTGTGCGTCTGCGCGATGTACGGATCGTTGTAGTCGACCTTCGCGCCTTTTTCCTTGAACAGCTCGATCAATTCCAGCGACGGCGACTCACGCACGTCGTCGATGTCGGGCTTGTAAGCCAGGCCCAGCACGAGGACCTTCGAGCCCTTGAGGCTCATGCGCCGCTCGTTGAGGGCATCAGCCGTCCGCTGCACGACGTACTCGGGCATACCGGTATTGATCTCGCCGGCCAGTTCGATGAACCGAGTCGGCATCGCGTACTGACGCGCCTTCCAGGTCAGGTAGAACGGATCGATCGGAATGCAGTGACCGCCCAGACCGGGACCCGGATAGAACGCGTTGAACCCAAACGGCTTCGTGCTCGCGGCACGAATGACCTCCCACACGTCGATGCCCATCCGATCGAAGAGCATCTTCAGCTCGTTGACCAGGGCGATGTTGATGCAGCGATAGGTGTTCTCAAGGATCTTGGCCGCTTCCGCCACCTCGCAGTTGTCCACAGGAACCAGCTTCTCGATCGCGCACCGATAGACGTCCAGGGCCCGGCGAAGGCTTTCTTTCCCGTAGCCGCCGACCACCTTCGGGATCGTGGACGTGCGGAAGTGCTTGTTGCCCGGGTCTTCGCGTTCGGGAGAAAACGCCAGGAAGAAGTCCTTTTCCGCTTTGAGCCCCGACTGTTCGAGGATCGGCAGCATGACCTCACGGGTCGTGCCGGGATAGGTCGTGCTCTCGAGGACCACGAGCTGGCCCTTGCGGAGATACCTGGCGATCGTTCGGCAGGTCGTCTCGACGAATTGAAGATCGGGCTCACGGTTCTGCGTCAGCGGCGTGGGCACGCAGATCAGAATCGCATCCGGCTGCGACAGCTTGCTCATGTCATCGGTGGCGCGAAACCGGCCCGACTTGACCATTTCCGTCATCGTCGCGTGTGGAATGTGTTTTATCGGGCTTCTGCCCCGATTGATGGTGGCCACCGCCTTCGAGTTGATGTCGAAGCCCAGGACCTTGGCGCCGCCCTTGCAGAATTCTCTTGCCAGCGGCAGACCGACGTAGCCCAGGCCAACGATCCCCACGTAAACCGATGTGCGTCCGCTCTTTGGATTCGTGCTCTTGCGTCTGGCCACAGCGACCTCGCCTTCCTAAAGACCTTGTGCGATCCCCGGCGCCCGACGTCCGGGCCGCGGCGGTATATCCGCGCCCTATATCGACAATTCTGTCCCCCGGATTCGCATTTTTGAGATGCGGCATGGGTTGACGCGTATCCGCTACGACTCCCCCATGCCGAGGCTTAGCATGGCCAGATCCTCTCCCGCCACCAGCCTGCGCGGGTTCTCGATGCACAGAATATCGGCCCCGTCGCGACCCAGATACCGGCTGAGCAAGTGATAGGCATCGGTCATGCAGGGCGCCCGACCGGCTGTGTCGTGCGCATCGGTGGCAACGACGAGGGGCAGCGACTCCTGGAGAAACGCCCAGGCCGCCCGCTCGCTGCGGCGTCCGAATCCGCCGAGGAAGCTGCCCGCCGTGAGCTGAAGGCAGGGTCGATAGGAGGCCCAACGACGGACGTACTCGGGGCGCTCTGCGAGGAACATGTGGCGCTCGGGATGCGTGATCACGCCGCACAGCCCGGCCGGCCCCAACCTGGCCAGCAGCATCTCCGGGTCGATGAAAACCTCGTGGGGCAGTTCGAGAAGCAGATACCGTCGATTGTCGGCGACGGTAAGGACCCGGTCGGATTGCACGAGGTCGTCGATCCGCTCATCGATTCGAACATCCGCTCCCGGCAGAACACGCACAGGAATCTGAGCCTCCCCCAGCAGTCCATTGAGCTGCGTCACGGCCTGTCGAATCGTTCCGGCATCGTACAACCCGTCGTAGCGTCCAAGCTCGTGCGGTGTCGCCACCACCGTCCTGATCCGGTCGGCCGCGAGGGCGCGGCACAACGCCAGGGCCGAAGGCACATCCGGCGGCCCGTCATCCAAGCCGGGAAGGCAATGACAGTGCACGTCGGTGAAGCCGGCCTCTCGCTCGCTCCGGACCCTTTCCATGCTGTTCGCACCGGATGACTGCATTTGTGCCCACCCTGTCCAGCCCCATTCGATCGACGCCACAATCCAGGACTATGACGAGATTACCGCACGGACTGGAGCGTCACTTCGAGATTGACGTGTTCCTCCGGCCGACGCACCTGCAAGATCACGCGGTCACCAATCTCGTGCGTGTCGAGAAGGCGGAACAAATCGCGGCTGTTGCGCACCGGCTGGCCGTCCACCGCGACGATCAGATCTCCCACGACCCGGCCGCGTGCATCATACCGCAGCGATCGCAGACCCGCCTTCTCGGCGGCGCTGCCGGACATGACTTCCCCGACGAGCGCCCCTTCCAGGCCCAGACGCCGCACGATGTGGTCTGGGGCAAGACTCACCCCGAGACCGGCCTTGGGTGGACGGCCGTAGCGAATGATCTGCGGAACCAGACGGTTGACCACGTCCACCGGAACGGCAAATCCGATCCCGGCGTACGCCCCGGACGGGCTGACGATGGCGGTGTTGATCCCGATCAGACGACCGGCACTGTCCAGCAGCGGACCGCCGGAGTTGCCTGGGTTGATGGCAGCATCCGTCTGGATGACCCCCTCGATCGGACGGCCGGTCACCGATTCGATCACGCGACCCAGACCGCTGATGACACCGGTGGTCAGCGTCTGGTCGAATCCAAAGGGGTTCCCGATGGCGAAGACCTTCTGGCCCACTTCGAGGTCGCTGGAGGTGCCCACCGCAATGGCGGGCAAGGTGCGACTCTGGGCGTCGATCCTCAGGACCGCCAGGTCCTTGTCGGGCTCGACTCCGACCAGCCGGGCCGGCCAGGTCGAATGGTCCGCCAGCGTAACGTCGGCTGCCTGGGCGCTTTGGATGACGTGGAAATTCGTCACGATGTATCCGTTGGCATCCCAGACAAACCCGGACCCGCTTCCCTGCGGCACTTCCGTGGCGCGGAGGCTGAAGGGACTCCTCTGCGTGGCCTTGCTGGTGATGAAGACCACCGACGGAGACGCCCGCCGAAACAGCTCGATGGTGCTCCTCTCGTCCTCCGCCAGGTCCCCTCGCGGCGTGACGGCGCGCGGCACGGCGTCTTGGTCGTGCAGGCCGAAAAGCCACGGCCGAATCTGCCAGAACAGCAGTACGACCAGCAAAGCCAACAGAAGCAGAATCAGCCCACGCTTGTGATCCGGTTCCGCGACGCTGCGCGTTCGATCCACGTTGTTCTCTTCCATGACAGTCGTCTCCCATCGGGTGTTCACGATCGCCCGGAGCGATCTCTTCGTGCGACGCCGATCATCATAGGCCTCGCACGGACGACTGTCAAAGCCCTACCGCAGACGGTGGTCGAAGAACCAATCGACGGGACAGACTGCGCAGGAACCGGTCGATCCGATCTGTTGGCAAGGCGGCCACCCGGACACTGAAGACGTCAGGCACGGATCACAAATGTCGTGCCGACAGGCGGCGCTGGATCTCCATCTTGCTTTCCCACTTGTGGAAGTCCAGCGCCGTGGTGCGATCCCAGTTCAACTGCCATAGGTCGCGCCAACGACGCCACAGAATGCGCAGAAATCTTGCCGCCTTCATCATCACCCCTCCTTGGGAATTCCAGCATACTGGAATCCGCCGACACAATGACCTGCCTGGCTCATCTCGGTTGCGCCTGCATGCGGCCACAACCGGACACGAAAGCATGTGCGACGGGCTTGGTCGGTATCTGCCGGTCGTCTCGGCTTCTTTCGGAAGGACGCCGCCCGGGTGATGCGCCGCGATCGATCGCGCCGGGTCACTAATCCGAGCGGCGTCCCCGTCCATCCGTGGACGTACCGAATACCGCCACCCATCCTTGGTCTGGTGTATCTTCGAATGACCGCCTGCCTCGGCGTCATTCGATCACAACAATCGCCGACCCCGTTTCTGCACAGACTCTCCCCGGGGAACTGTTCGCCGGGAATCGTGCGGCAAGAGTTCGTCGCCGCATGAAGAAGGTATGCCCGTCGCCGTCTGCCACCTTCGTCTGCTTCCGGCGACCGTAGCGGTGCTGACGGTTACTGCCATCGAGCCTCCTCCTGAGAACTGTCAATTGTGGACACGACGCAATTCCCTCCGGTCACGGCTGGATCGTGAGAGCGTCGCGAAGCACCGCGGAAGACCCATCGGGGTTAGTCACGCGTACATCCCACACCACAGGGACGGGCAGGGTGTCCGCGCTTAACGTCACGCGGCCCATGACCGAGCTGGAACCAACGGTGCGAACGCCGGTGACCGCAGGAGCCGGCCCCTGCCCTTTCTCGAAGGTCACCTTCACCCCCTCGACGAAACCCGTTCCGCGAATCATGATTGTGCCGGGCATCCCCGCCCACATGGATCGAGGCGTAATCGACCAGATCGTCACGCGAGAGGATTCCGCCGGCGCTGAAACGGTCACGCTCAGGCCGTCCCAGTCATCGTCCGAATCGTCGTCGGCCAGGTCGTGGCTGGCGGTGATGGTGTGAACACCGACAGCGGCGCCATGCGTGTCCCAGGTGTACTTCAGCGTGGTGCTCCGTCCTGCCGACAAGCCCCCTTCGATGACGCGCGTCCCAATGGCAATGTCGTCGGCGGCGCTCAAAGGTGTAGCCTGGTCCGATGTCAGAGAGACGGCGACGTCTGCGTCCACGTCTTCGTCGCCGGTGTTGGCGACGGTGACGCTGATCTGCGCCGAGTCGCCCACGGTGACACCGGCCGGGCCGCTCACGGCGGTGATGGCGATATCCACGATCGGCGTGCGAACCGTTACAGATACCCTCATCGTATCATTCGTCGCGTCGTCATCGGTCATGTTGTGTCTTGCCCTCAGGGTGCGCACGCCGGCGGCAACACCTGTCGTGTTCCACCTGTAGGTCAGCGTCGTAGAGGCGCCGGGGCTCAAGGGGCCGGTCGTTGTCCTGCTCCCAATCTCCGAGCCGGCGTCGCCGGTCACAGTCACTGCCACCCCCGCCGGACAGTCCTGGTTCCCCACGTTCTCGACCGTCACCACAACCTCGACAGAATCGCCCTGGACGACGTCGCTGTCGACGGCGATGTCTGCAATGGCCAGGTCCACAAACGCCGCCGGGAGCGCCGCCTTCTCGGCGTCGACAAGACCATAGCCCACCTGTCGGGCTGTAAGGCCTGCGAGCGGCTCGGCGGTCTCCCGCAGTCTGGCCCGCACCGCCGCGGCGCCCGAAAGCCCCAGTTCCGGCGATGCCCAGACCAGAGCCGCCACGCCCGCCACGTGCGGGCAGGCCATGGAGGTGCCGCTGAGACTGGTGTACCCGCTATTGCGGTATGTCGACCGGATGTCCACGCCGGGGGCTGTCAGCTCGATCTCCGGCCCGACACAGGAGAAGCTCGCCAGACTGTCGGCGGTGTCGACGGCGGAGACCGCCAGGACCGAGCCATACGCCGCAGGATAACCGACCGCCGTCCCGTCGTTGCCGGAGGAAGCGATGAGGAGCACGCCCGCATTGTAGGCCAGGTCGCATGCCTCGCCCAGAGCGCTGCTGAACCCGCCTGTGAAACTCATCGAGACGATGTCGATCCCGTTGTCCACACACCACTCGATCCCCTGGATCACGTCGCTGATATGGCCGCTCCTGTCATCGGCCAGCACCTTGACCGCCCAGAGTCGCGCTTCAGGCGCTACACCCACGACTCCGATGCCGTTGTTCCGAGCGGCCACCACGCCCGCGCAGTGCGTGCCGTGCCCCTCCTTGTCGTTCCAGTGGGCAGCCTTCGTGCTGCCGTCTGTCAGGATGTTCCCGGCGCAGTTGATGCCTCCGGCGACCACCAGGTCGGGATGGCTCGCGTCAATTCCCGTGTCGAGAATGGCCACGTCGACTCCGGCGCCGCGGCTGCCGCCGTACCTCGCATCCCACACGCGCTCAGCGCCGATCCGGTCCACGCCCCAGGGCATCTCCTGCGCCGCCGCATAAACGCGCCCATCCTCCTCGACGTACGCCACATCCGGGCGATTCCGAATCCGCCCGATGGTTTCGTCGCTCAGCGTCGCCAGGATGACGGGCAGCAAATGGTAGGAGTGCTCAACCTGTCCGCCTGCGCTGCGGATCGTCTCAGCCAGCGCTTCGGGACTTTCCGTCTCGACGAGATGATTGAAACCGATGAGAACCTTACGCCCAGGCGAATCGCTCTGGGCTACCGCTGTTTGAACCTGACACCAACCCAAGAGAATCGCCAGCGCGATCCTCCACGCTCTCCGTAGCGTTTTCACGGTCGCACCCTCCTTGCAGCACACCCCTGACCTCCTTGGCACACCCCTGCTCCACCGTTCAGGCTCACACCGGGGGAAGCGACGTGCACATTTCGGACACATGGTCCGGTACGACCCTCCTCACATTAGCCCCATGATAACTACATGTGACGATCTGTCAATTGTGGAAACTACGTATTGTAGATTGGGCTGTCTGCACAATCCAGAAAACCAGCGTTCCTCAACGATCGCCGGCGCTGCCGAAGGTGTTTGGCTTGGCGGCAAACACCCTGGCGTTGAAATCGGCGACAATGTCGCGACAGGCGTCACTGAGTCTGTCGGCGGGAATCACGCACATCAGGTGCTGCGAAAGAACGGCCAGGTCGTCCGTCTTCGGCAGCCCCTCGATCGCCGCGACCAGCTGTCGCATCCCCACCTCCAGGGGCTGGTCTCTCTGAAGCAGGCCGGCGTTGATGATGTAGCGCCACGCCTGCGCCAGCGTCGAGAGCATGTTCATCTGCGGCCCGTGCTTGAGCACGACCACGGAAAGCCCGATCGCGGTGGTGTTGCCCTCGTCATCCAGAAGCGCCTGGGTCACGAACTTGATCGTCCACTGCGGATTCTGCTCGACCAAACGCACTCCCGCGTACGGCCCAAACGCCTGGGCCATGTGCAGGCGGATCGCCTCGGCGAGCGGCTGCGGGGCATTGATATCCAGCCGGATCGATACCGAGGGCCTCGCTTGCTCCGGAATCGCGCCATTCGGGCCGTAGGCTGCCGGCAGGCTCAAAGACGTGGCACACAACAGCAACACGATCGCAGGGTTCATCCTATACCTCCTCCGTGCAATTCTGACCGATGAACGCTCAAGGAGCCTCGCAAGACGCATACATGCCCTTGCTTCCATGGCTCCAACACAGGTATTATAGGTCCACCGTTCGCCAAGTCAAGTATTTCCTGTCGGCCGGCCGACAATCTTGAGAAGAAAGCGTAGATGGGGCAGGCGGCCCCCTTGGGCGTTGGGATACCAGAAGACTGAGCATTTGTGGCCGATTCGCCCAACGTATCGTTTGCCAGCATCAACGAATGTGCTATGATAACTCAGTTTCGCCCGACCACCCTGTTTCGGCGGCTTTTTCCCTTGGAAGGTTTCGATGGCTGATACAATTGCTGGAATTCTGAAGCGCATGCCCAACCGGCAGTTTGCGGTGCGTACCGCGGAGAGGTCTTACCGACGCGGCCCTGTCGAGTTGATGGTCCACCCCGAACTGCTGCGCCGCGTCCCGTTGACCGAGGGCGCCGCCGTGATTGGCCAGGTGGAGAAGAAGAAGGGCAAACCCAGCCTGACGGCCGTGGAAACGATCGGCGGCCTGCCACCGGAGGCCTTCCGCAGGCGGCCTCATTTTGCCGATCTGACCGCCATCGACCCGCACGAACGGTTCGATCTGGGCGGTTGCGGCCAAGTGAGCATGCGCATTGTCGATCTCATCGCTCCCATCGGCAAGGGCACACGCCAACTGATTGTCTCGCCTCCAAAAGCAGGCAAGACCGTCCTGCTCGAACAGATGGTGCAAGCCATTCACGAGAGTTCTCCGGACAGCCGCATCATCGTGCTACTGCTGGATGAGCGACCCGAGGAGGTAACCCAGTTTCGCCGATCCGCGCAATGCGCCGAAGTGGTCTCCAGCACGAGCGACCATACGGCCGATGAACACACCGAACTGGCCGAGCTCATGCTGGCCCACGTCCAGACCGAACTGGAATGCGGCCATGAGGTTGTCCTGATGATCGACAGCCTCACGCGGATGGGAAGGGCATTCAACAACCGGACCCGAAGACGCGGTGAGCAGCGGGGCCATACCATGAGTGGCGGCTTGGAGGCCGGCATCATGGAAATCCCCCGTCGCCTGTTTGGACTGGCGCGCAACGTCGAGAACGGAGGATCGATCACGATCATCGCCACCTGCCTGATCAACACCGGCTCGCGGATGGACCAACTGATCTTCGAGGAGTTCAAGGGCACCGGGAACAGCGAGATCGTGCTGGACCGCACGCTGGCGGAAGCAAGGGTCTTTCCTGCCATCGACATCCCTGCCAGCGGAACGCGCAAGGAGATGAAACTGTATGACAGCAGGAGGAGCCAGGGCCTGATCACCTTGCGGCGCGTGCTCGCGAACTATGGTCCTCGCGACGCGATGGAAGCGCTGTTCAAACTGCTCAAGCGATTTCCCACCAATGACGAGTTCCTGGAAAGCATGAGTGCGCAGAGCTGACCGCCCGTGATTCCTCAAGCCACAAGCCTTGACCGCGAGGCCCCCGGCCTCTATCTCCACGTCCCGTTTTGCACGAGCAAGTGCCGGTACTGCGGATTCTACTCGCAGCCGCTGGCAGGTCGCGATGTGGATCGCCTGGTTTCAGCTCTCGTGAGAGAGGTACAGGAATACCGAAACGTTGCGGCGGTGCGCACGATCTACATCGGCGGCGGCAGCCCGACCAGCCTGCCGGTACACCGGTTGGCCGGGCTCATCGAAACCGTCGCATCGATCTGGCCGCAAGCGCAAGAGTTCACGGTCGAGTGCAATCCCGGACAGGTCGGCGTCGAAATGCTGTCGATGCTGGCCCGCCGCGGCGTCAACAGGCTCTCTTTCGGCGTGCAGTCCTTTCACGCCGCAGAGCTCGAAATCCTCGGCCGCCGGCACACCGCCGACGATGCGCGCCGGTCGATCGAGCAGGCCCAGGACCTCGGATTCGACAATGTCGGGGTCGATCTGATCTTCGCCATCCCGGGTTCCACGCTCGCATCGTGGGAGCATTGCCTCCGCTCGGCACTCGCCGTTGGCGTGCAGCACATCTCCGCGTACAGCCTGAGCTTCGAGCCGGGAACGCCCCTCGACGAAGCGCGACGGCTCGGCCAAATCGAGACTGTGGACGAAGAAGCCGACCGGGCGATGTACGAGATGACCATCGACTGTCTGGCCTCAGCAGGATTCGCACAGTACGAGGTGTCGAATTTCGCGCGCGACGGGTTTGCGTGCCGGCACAATCAGGGGTATTGGGAGAATCGCCCCTACATCGGCATCGGCCCGTCCGCTGCGTCTTATTGGCAGGCCGAGCGGACCGCAAACGTGGCGGACATCGACACGTATATCCACCGGATGGAGGCAGGTTCTTCGCCAATCGAAGAACGAGACCGACCCAACCGCGCCGACCGCATCTGCGAGACCGCCGTCCTGAATCTGCGGACCCGCAAAGGCGTCGATCTGATCGAATTTCACCGCAGGACCGGAGCGAATTTCCGCGAGGTCTTCGAGCTCCCCTTGCGCCGGCACGAACGCGCCGGACTCCTCGAAGTGACCGCAGACCGTGTACGCCTGGCTCGCACAGCCCTGGCCGTCGCGGATTCCGTTCTGTGTGATTTTTCAGCGTTTTGAGGAACCCAACTTGGACACGAAGTACATACGCAATTTCTCGATCGTCGCCCACATCGACCACGGCAAGAGCACGCTGGCCGACCGGATGCTGGAGCTGACGGGAACGATCACGGCGCGCCAGGCCAAGGAACAGCTTCTCGACGACATGGACATCGAGCGCGAACGCGGCATCACCATCAAAGCCTCGGCGGTGACGATGCACTATCCGTACGAAGGCCACACGTACATGCTCAATCTGATCGACACGCCGGGACACGTGGATTTCCACTACGAGGTCTCCCGGGCGCTGGCCGCCTGCGAGGGGGCGCTGCTGGTCGTCGACGCCAGCCAGGGCGTTGAGGCCCAGACCGTGGCCAACGCGTATCTGGCGGTGGAAACGGGCGTCGAAATCATGGGCGTGATCAACAAGGTGGACCTGCCGGCCGCCCAGCCGGCCGCCGTCGCCGAGGAGATCGAGCACGTGCTCGGAATCCGCGCAAAGGAGTGCTTCGCCATCAGCGCCAAAACCGGCCAAGGCGTCAAGGAACTGCTCGACGCAATCTGTGAGCTGCTGCCTCCGCCGGCGGACCGGACCCAGGAGGCGACGCGGGCCCTGGTCTTCGACAGCCATTCCGACCCCTATCGGGGCGTCATCTGCTACGTGCGCGTCTTCAGCGGGGCGCTGCGCGTTCGTCAGCGAATCCGCCTGATGCACACCGAACGCAGCTACCTGGTGACGGAGCTGGGCAAATTCCGCCCGCAAATGAGCCCGGTGGACGAGCTGGGCACCGGCGAGGTCGGCTACATCGTCGCAAACATCCGCGACCTGGCGGACGTGCACGTCGGCGACACAGTGACGGACGACGCCAACCCGGCCGAAACGCCGCTAAAGAGCTATCAGCCTCCCATGCAGATGGTCTTCTCCGATTTCTATCCGGGCGACAACACCGAATACTCCAAGCTCCGCTCGGCGTTTGAGCGACTGGCCCTGAACGACGCCAGTTTCTCGTTCGTCCCGCAGAACTCCCCGGCGCTGGGCTTCGGCTTCCGCTGCGGGTTCCTCGGCCTGCTGCACATGGAGATCATCCAGGAGCGCCTCGAACGCGAGAACGACGTCGATATCGTCCAGACCGCGCCGACCGTCAGCTATGAAGTCGTCATGAACGATGGGCAGATTCGGCGCATCGGCTCGCCCAGCGAGCTGCCCGACCGGTCGCACATTCAGGAGCTGCGCGAGCCCTTCGTCCGCCTGGAGATCATCACCAGCACCGAGTCGATCGGCGGGATCATGAAGCTGGCGGAGGCCCGGCGCTGCAAGCTGGTCAAGACCGACTACCTCAATCCCACGCGGGTCATCATGGAATACAGGGCGCCCCTGGCGGAGATCGTCTACGATTTCTACGACCAGATCAAGGGTATCAGCCGGGGCTACGCGACCATGGACTATGAGCTGATCGGCTTCGAAGCGACGAACCTCGTCAAGATCGACATTCTCGTCAACGGCCAGCCGGTCGATGCGCTGTCGATCATCGTCCATCGCGACAACGCCGAGCAGCGCGGCCGCAAGGTGATCCTCAAACTCAAAAAGGCCATTCCCAGGCATCAGTTCGAGGTCCCCCTCCAGGTCGCCATCGGCGGCAAGATCATTGCCCGGGAAACCGTCAAGGCCTTCCGCAAGGACGTGACCGCCAAGCTCTACGGCGGCGACGTCACGAGAAAGATGAAAGTGCTCAAGCGGCAGAAGGAAGGCAAGCGGCGCATGAAGAGCATCGGGTCGGTTCAGATCCCGCAGAAAGCGTTCATGAGCATCCTCGACACCAGCGATTGAGCCGCACGAGCCGCTCCTCACGTCCATCGCCGTGGACCGGCAACGAAGGGGGAGTCTATTGCCGGCCGGACGAAGACCTCTTCCAGGGCGATGGGGCTTTGGCACCGCCCTTCTTGTTGCGGAACTCCCGTATTCTTCCCTTGTTGGGCTTGTGCTTGGGGCGAAACGCCGGCTTGGGCGGCTGTCCGCCGGCCATGATGAACAGCGCCTTGGCGCAGGCGTCGCGCGTGACGCGATCGGAGTGCTTGAGTCCCGCGGTCAGGGCGTCCGACGCCATCTTCCTCATCCGGCCCTTCATGCTCCGCAATCCGTAAGCGGCCGCCTTCTTGGCGGTGCGAGGGAAGTCCCCGAACAGGATTTCCTTGAGGATGTCCAGGCCGTCCTCCTGCATCCAGGACAGATTGAAGGCGGCCAGACGGGCGGCGGAGACATTGTCGGAGAACACCCTGTCCCGGAGTTTGTTGAGCAACTCAATCGCGGCCTCGTCCTTCTCCCGTCCGGAAGGTGTCCTTTTCTCGAGCTTCATAGAGCCCTCCATGTCAAGCATCCATGCTTCGTGACCCTGCCTCCTCCCTGAGCGGATAGAGGCCCGCGCTCTGTGCTGCCGCTCTCGGTCCCCAGAGGTCCCGGCGTCTCCGATTCTGGAGCCCGCCAGACGAAAATCGAGGTCCGCAGACCGGTTTGGACCCCCAATCTAACGCGACCATTGGCTCTCATGCAAGAGGCAACTCACAAAAATCCGTGAAAGACCTGCATTCTGTAGGCAAGCAAGCGACGATTACAGGACGCCGCGCCGGGCGGCAATCTCCTTCGTCAAATCCTATGACAGCGGAAGTATCGTATACTTTGAAGGGAGGAAGCTGGGAGGTCAACGTCATGTGGACATTGCTGGTCAGTGCAACCATTCCGATGCCGGCGGGCGACGTGACGCTGGAGATTCTCCCGCCGGATGTCAACGCCGTGCTGCCGTTAGCGATTCTGTGCATCGCGTCGGTTCTGTGCACCGCCGTGTGGTTCCTCGCGGTCTCCACCTGCGTCATCGGGCGTCATGACACTATGGTATGATGACTCCCGCATCGCCCCGGCTATCCTGTGGCCAAACGTCTTTCTACAGCAAGCAGCCCCTGCACGAGCCTCCTCGTTTCTCCCGCACCGCCTTGAGGAAAGGCCGCCGAACCGGTAGAATGGACGCTCGTATCTGACAAGAAACTCTCTGTAGGCAGTCTCCGGGGGCCTTATGCCAAGACGATCCAGCCGTTCGATGCCAGCCGATGACACTTCCACTCGCATCGCGCTGGGAGTCTGCGCGCCAGTTCACAGCCAGAGATTGCCTGCGGCCCTGGCCCTGCTGGTCGTCCTGGCGGCTGCCACGGGAGCCCGCCCCGCCGATGCGCCCCAGTGGGGTCAGCGGCACACCCGCAACATGGTCTCGCCGGAAACCGGGCTGCCGGACCGTTTTGATCCGGCCACGGGCCAGAACATCAAATGGGTGGTCCCGCTGGGCAGCCAGACCTACGCCACGCCGACCGTCGCGGCCGGCAAGGTGCTGATCGGCACCAACAACGACAATCCTCGCGATGAAGACCACAAAGGCGATCGCGGGATCCTGCTGTGCCTGAACGAATCCGACGGCGCGCTGGCCTGGCAGCTCATCGCACCGAAGCTCTCCGACGACATCTACAAGGACTGGCCCAAGGCCGGAATGTGTTCGCCCCCCACCGTCGAGGGCGACCGCGTGTACATGGTGACCAATCGCAACGAAGTGGTCTGCCTCGACCTGCATAGCCTGGCCAACGGCAATGACGGTCCGTATCGCGACGAGGCCCGCCGCATGGTCCCGGCCGACAAGGAGCCTGTTCCCCTGAAGAGCACAGATGCGGATATCCTCTGGCTCTACGACATCCCGAACGAGATTGGCTTGTTTCCGCACGACTCGGTCCATTGCTCGATCCTCATTCTCGGCCAGTTTCTCTACATCAACAGCAACAGCGGACTGAACGGCACACACAAAGAGGTCCGCATGCCCGAGGCGCCCAGCCTGATCGTGCTCGACAAAACGACGGGGCGGCTCGTCGCGAAGGACGATGAGAACATCGGCCCGAACATCATCCACTCGACGTGGTCGTCGCCGGCGGTCGGCCAGATCGACGGCCAGACGCGGGTGTTCTTCTGCGGCGGAGACGGCGTCTGCTATGCCTTCGAGCCTATCCAATCAGTCCCGGCCGATGGCGCCGTCCAGAAGCTCAAGAATCTGTGGCGATTCGATTGCGACCCGACGGCGCCCAAAGAGAACGTCCAGCAGTACAACGGCAACCGGCAGGTCAGCCCGAGCAACATCAAGAGCATGCCCGTCTTCTATGACAACCGCCTGTATGTCACCGTCGGAGGCGACATCTGGTGGGGCAAGCCGCTCGCCTGGCTCCAGTGCATCGACGCAACGCGGACGGGCAACACCACCGCCGACGGTCCGATCTGGGCCTTCCCGATGCAGACCCACTGCTGCTCGACGCCGGCGATCTGGAACGGTCTGGCCTTTGTCGCCGACTGCGAAGGCAACGTGCATTGCGTCGATATCGAGACGGGGAAGCCGCACTGGACGCACAAATGCGATGGGGAGATCTGGGCCTCGACGCTGGTGGCCGACGGGAAAGTCTATATCGGAACGCGGCGCCGCGACTTCTGGGTCCTGGCAGCCGACAAGGAGAAGAGAGTCCTCAGTTCGGTCCGGCTCGACAGCCCCATGACCGGCAGTCCGGTCGCTGCCAACGGCGTCCTTTACGTGGCCACGATGAAGAGCCTCTACGCAGTGCAGCAGAGCGCCAAGTAGCCTGATCCGGTGCTATTTGGCCGGAACGAGCCAGGCGACGAATCCGCCGTCGTCCTGGGTCTGCACGTCGAGCTTCTGGCCCTTGGTCACGTTCGCGCGTTCGACGCTCATCTCGGCCGGCTTGCCCTCGACGTCGCGCACCAGCACAGCGTCATACGCTCCATCGGCAAGGAACGACAGGTCCAGCGCATGGGTCTGGGCCTTGCCGCCGTTGATGATCCCGACAAACCAGGATGCGCCGCTGCGGCGGGCAAAGGCCGCGACTTGGCCGATCTCGCTGCCGGGCAGAACGATCGTCTGGTCCCACGTTGAAGGCATCGCCTTGATGACCTCCAGCACATTGCTGTCGAGATAGAACTTCCAGTGATCGGCCCAGTGCATCAGCGGCGACGTGAACACCACCGTCGAGGCAAGCTGGAGGGCCGCGGTGGTCCCCTTGAGCTTGTCCGGATTGAACGTGCAGGGCGTGAAGTCTCCGTGTCCGGCCAGGTAACGCGTGAACGGCAGCGTTGCGTAGTGCGTCGCCGGCAGTTCGGACCACTTGTTGTACTCCAGGCCGCGAATGCCTTCCCGCGTCATCTCGTTCGGGAACGTTCTCGATTCGCCCGTCGGCTTGTTGGCGCCGTGGTAGTTGACCATGAGCTTGTTCCGGGCCGCGGTCGCCAGAGTGTACGTGTAGAAATCGATCCGCGAGCGGGACTCGGAGTCCATGAAGTCGATCTTCACGCCGACCGCTCCCGCCTGGGCGCAGCGCCGCAGGAAATCCTCCCGGTCGCCCACCGTTTCCAGCCCCCCCCAGTGCTTCCAGACGTTGATCCCGACGCCCTTGCCCTTGGCGTAGTCGCACAGCTCCTTGAGGCAGGCCCACATGTCCTTGGTGGGCAGTTGCCAGGACTTCTCCCAACCGGCATCGACGAGGTAGTACTCGAAACCCATCTCGGCCGCCTTGTCCACCCACTCCTTCTGGTAGCGGAACTCCACGCTGCTGTCGGACCACCAGTTCCACAGCGAGCGTCCCGGCTTGATCCACGCGCAGGCCAGGCCATCGGGGAAGAGGTTGGCGTCCGGCGCCGGACACAGATTGGCGACGATGTCGCTGTTGACCAGTGCGTTCAAATCGGGTCCGGTCATCGTCACCCGCCAGGGCGTGCGGATCTCGCCGGTTTCCTGCCACTTGGCGTCGTCCTCGAAGACGCCCTTGAGCCGGCTCGGACGGGCCGCGCGAACCGTCAATCCGCTGAAGGCGAGCAGCCCGGCCTCCGTGATCGCGCCGTAGGTCCCATCGGCATACTGGATCGTGACGGGAAACCCGATCTGCTCGTCGACCTTGATCCTGGTGGACAACGACTTGGCGTAGAAGCCCTCGTAGTTGGCTACGTTCGTCTGGTACCAGACTTGGCAGTCTCTCGGCAGGTTCCAGACGCTGACCTCGCCGGAGATGGTCCGCTGCCCTACCCCAGGGACAACGTAGCGATAGGCAAGACCATCATCGAAGACGCGCATCTCGATCACGTAAGACATCTTCGACTCGGCGTGTGTCACGTCGATCTGCGCGACGTGGCAGCGATTCACCGCCTCGCTATGGACGCCACGGCAGGGATAGCGCTCGTCGATCATAGTCCGTCGGCACTCGCCCAGGGCCGCGCCCTGCCCGAGGTCAACGCCGTCCACCGTGATCCCGAGCGCCGATGGGTTCAGAATGACCGTATCGGACCCTTTGACCCGCTGCACCCAATAGCACAGCCGGCCCTCGTCGTTGACGAGAACCTCGACCCGGATCGCACCGTCCGGCGATGCGATCGTCACCGGCTCGGCGTCGGCGGCCGTCGGGACGGACAAGCATATCGAGAGAACAGCACACACCAGGCTGTAACATGCCTTCATCGGTCTTTCCTTTCTGGATGGCGGTGATTCGAGATGTCTCCTCCATCGGCTCCAGAGTGCCATATCTTGAGCACCGGTGCAACCCTTTCTGTGTGCCAAACCGCGTTTGCGCCTTCCCACAAGCCTGCAACAGGGTATGATACGGGAACTTCGGCTCTGTTGCGTCCGAATCGAACGAATGGATCGCCAAGGGAGGATACGCAGAATGAAGCGATATCGGTCAATTCTCGCCTCTGTAAGTCTGTTGGCTTTTGGCGGGGCCATGGGTGGCTCGTCTGCCGCAGCCGACTGGATGGCCCAGGCGAACGCCCGGATCGAGCAAATCCGCCGGCAGGACGTGCGCGTGGAGGTCCTCGACAGCCAGGGAAAGCCGGTCCAGGACGCACAGATTGCCGTCCGGCAGATCCGCAAGGCCTTTCCGTTCGGGGCCGCCATAGGCCGTGCTTTCCTGAACAACGCCAGGTTCCAGGAGTTCTTCAAGGACCACTTCAACTACGCGGTCTTCGAGAACGAGACAAAGTGGTACGCAAACGAGCGGGCCCAGGGCCAGGAACGCTACGCGGACGCCGATGCGATGTTCGCGTGGTGCCAGGCTAACGGCATCCCGGTGCGCGGCCATTGCGTCTTCTGGGAGCCGGAGAAGTGGCAGCCTCGCTGGCTCCAGCCTCTGACCGGTGACGAATTGCGGCAGGCGGTGGAACGACGGCTCGAAAGCGTCGTGACCCACTTCCGTGGCAAGTTCATCAGTTGGGACGTCAACAATGAGACGCTTCACGGCGATTTCTTCAAGGCCCGCCTGGGCGAATCGATCTGGCCTTGGATGTTCCGGCGAGCGCACGAGCTGGACCCGGACGCCAAGCTGTTTGTCAACGAGTTCAGTATCCTCTCGGTCGACAAGGATTTCACTGAGGTGCAGACGGACGAGTACGTCGCGCACGTTCGCTGGCTGATCGGCCAGGGCGCTCCCATTCACGGCGTGGGCATCCAGGGCCACATCTGGGCCGAAGACATCCTCTCCAAGCCCGAGGTCATCAAGGAGCGGCTCGACAAGGTCGCCACCCTGAATCTGCCGATCTGGATCAGCGAGTTCGACGTCGCCGACGACGATGAACGAAGCTGCGCCGACAAGCTCGAACTGGTGTACCGAACCGCCTACAGCCACCCGGCGGTCGAGGGCATCGTGATGTGGATCGTCTGGGCCGGCAACTCCTGGCGCGGCCCCAACGGAGGTCTCGCGCATCGCGACTGGACCCTGAACGAAGCGGGCAAACGATACGAGGCCCTGATGACTGAGTGGTCCACCCAAACCGAAGGCCGCAGCGACGCCGGGGGCCTCTTCGCCTTTCGCGGCTTCCACGGGGACTATGAAATCACCGCTACCCCGCCGGAGGGCGAAGCGATACGTCAGCCGGTCCAGGTCACAGCGGGGCCGCAAGCGCAAACCGTGACGATCCGCCTGAAGTGATCCGTCAGCGTCGTTGCATCGTGTGGATGGTCAGACCATCGAGGCAGTGCGATTCGCTCGGCAGCAACAGGCTCGCCCCGTAGCCGACCATGAAGCAGGTCACGAGGCCGATAGCGGCGAAGAGATAGCCGTTGACGGCGGTATAGACCGGCAGCATCGCCATGACGCCTGCTCCCGCGAGCGCCCCGAGCAGCGAGCCCCATCCGCCGGCCCGGCGCGTCAGCACGCCCAGCGCGAACAGCCCGCCCAACACGCCCATGAACAGGCCGATCACCTTGATGAACGAGTCGAACAGCGAGCGATTGGCCGGGTCGATGAACAGCAGTCCCAACGCCGTGCCGGCCGCACCGAATCCGAAGGTCAACATGCGGGCCCAGGCGAGAGCCCCCTGTTCCGTTCGGACGGCGCGAAACGGCCGCAAGAAGTCCGTCACGACCGCCGTCGCGGTCGAGTTCATGCTGGTGGAGATCGTCGACTGGGCCGCCGCGAAGATGCCCGCTACGATCAGGCCCGCGAGGCCGACGGGGATCTCGCGCGCGATGAACAGCGGGAAGACCTGGTCGGTCATAAAGGTCGGGTCCAGCCGCTCAGGGTGGGATTTGTAGAAGACGTACAGAGCCGTGCCCATCCCGAAGAACAGGAACGACGAAGGGATCGTCATCAGTGCCGCCGCCCAGATCGATCCGGCCGCCCGCTTCATGTCGGGCGTCGTCATGTATCGCTGGACGACCGCCTGATCGGCGGTGTACGACGAGAGGTGCTGGCCGAAGCCACCGAGAATCACGACCCACAAGGCCAGCGAGGCGCTGGTCGGGTCCATGTGCCAGTTGAAGGCGTGCAGCTTGCCATCTGCGGCCGCCGTGTCGAAGAACGCGGCGATGCCGCCCTCCGAGCCGGTGACCATCAGACCCAGGCAGACCAGCGCACCGCCCAGCAGCACGAACGTCTGGATCGTGTCCGTCCAGATCACCGCCTCGATCCCGCCGATCGTGCAGTAGACAACGCAGAGCAAGCCCATAATCAGGACGCACTGGGTCGAACTCAGCGAGGTCACGCTCGCCAGCGCCAGCGACGCCAGGGACATCACGATCCCCATGCGAAAAACGTGGAACAGCGTGAACGATCCGCTGGCGAACAGCCGCACCGGCATGTTGAACCGCTTCTGGAGATACTCATAGGCGCTGGTCGCGTCGATCTGCCGAAAAAACGGCAGTGCCAGGTAGATCGCCACCGGCGCCACCGCCGGGATCATCAGATTGCCGACCAGATAGACTAAGTCCTGGGCGTAGGCCTTGGCGGGAATCGCCATGTACGTGATCGAGCTGAGCATGGTCGCGAAGATCGAGCAGCCCGCCGCCCACCAGACGACCTTCTGGCCGCCCCGGAAGTAATCGTTGGTGTCGCGGTTCCGCCGCGCGAAGTAGACGCCCACGCCCACCATCGCCAGCAGGTAGACCGCCAGCACCGCATAATTGACCGCACCGAATGACCGTTTGTGCGCAACCGCCTCGACAGCCCAGACCGCCGGCGTGCGAACGCGAGGCTTGGTCTCGCCGGACGCGAGAATCACCTTACCACCCCATACGACCGCCGGCGTCGTCACTTGATTGGCTGGCGATGCGCCCGCCTCGATCCAGGTGTCGGTGATCGTGTGATACGCCAGCACCCGTTTGGGAAAGCCGGGATGCTCCAGCTCCAGCTCGTCGGTACGGGCCATGAGCGCGCCGTCGTCGCCGCTGAGCACGAAAATGTGCGACTGGCCAATCGCGGCGCCCGTGCCCGCCATCACAGCGTGCGGAACGTCGGCGCGCCTGCGCCAGGGCTGGGCGAATCGACCGGTACCAGTGTAGGTGCCGCTGCGCGCATCGAACGCAGCCGCATCATAGCGTTGCGGGTCGAATTCGTAGGCTTCACGAAGGGCGAAGACATCCGGCGTCGGTGCGAATCCCGCAGCGTCCGCAACCCGATTGGGATCATTCACGCAGCGCCCGCCGACGACATAGATGCAGTCGTCGAACCCGTTGTGCTGCGCGACCATGAGATGAAAGGCCCTACCCGGTCCGGGCCAGGAAGGCAAGGCTTCCCAGCGGAACGACTCGGCCGGACCGCCCTGCCGCGACAGATCGAGCCGCCAGAAGTTGCTCGTTGCCGTATCGAACGCCGAACCTCTCTGGCCGCCCGCCAGGTAGATCACGTCGCCGATCCGCGCAGCCGCCCCATAGGCGCAAGGCTCCGGCAACGGCGGAAGCGGCTCCTGACTCACCCACCGCACGAGCGGGTCACATCGCAGCAGGAAACAATGGTCAAAGACCGTCTGCCCATCGGTTCCGCCCAGGCACGCGACGCCGTACGGAGTGCTGACACAGGCGGCATACGCAATCGGACGATCCAGTTTGAAGCCGGCGAGCCATTCGTAGCCGCCGGCTCCGCTGGCGACCAGAACCCAGGCTTCATCCCGCCAGAGCTTCTCGCTCTCCCAGACCGGCTCGGGGAAGTAGGCGCCGCCCGCGACGATCAAGGCATCGTTGTGCACACCTACCAGCGGCCCGCCCAGTCCCGGCGTATCGGGCAGAGCCGGAAGCTCCTCCCATCGCAGCATCTCACCGGCCCAGGCAGAGGCGCCGGCCAGCAGAGCCAGGCACACCCACAAGACGAAGCAGCGATTGATGCTCACGGACGGCTCTCCCCTACTCATTGGAGATGGCGTTTCATCCGGCGGGACGGGACCAGTCGAAGAAGCCGAGCGTATTTAGGTCGCGCCGCAACTGCTCGACCTGAGCAGTATCGACGCGAGGCAGAGGCAGGCGGCATGGCCCGCAGTCGAGGCCCGACATGGCCAGTATCTGTTTCATCGCAGGATGGAAGGGACAGCGGTTGATCGCGCGGACCATCTGAATCGAGAGCGACTGAAGCCGCCGCGCTTCTGCCAGATCGCCTCGCTCGAACGCCTCCATCAGACGTCGATACAATGGCGCCGCGGTGTTGTACGTGCTGCCGATCGCGCCCCGCGCGCCGGCCGCCAGGGCGCTGAGCAGCATCTCGTCGCAGCCCCAGACGCAGTCGAATCGCCCTCCTTCCAGCTCCAGGCACGCCTGGAACTCGAAGACAGTCGGCGCGGTGTACTTCATACCGACGAGGTTGGGTATCCGCGCCGCCGCCACCGGCAGGAAGCTCACCATGTCGAGCGCCACCCCCGTCAGCGAGGGAATGTTATAGTAGTAGAATGGCAGGTCGGGCGCCCCCGAGGCGACCTGCGCCATGCAATCGGCGAGCACCTCGATCGAGCCGACCTTGAAGTAGGACGGCGCCGTCGCCGAGATCGCATCGGCGCCGATCCAGCGGGCGTGGCCCGCCAGTTGGGCCGCCTCCGCCAGCGAGTTGTGACCCACCTGCACGATGGTCTTCAGCCGTCCCTTGGCCACCTGCACGTACGCCTCGGCCACCGCCCGCCGCTCGTCGCCCGACAGCGACATCCCCTCGCCCGTGCTGCCGCAGATGTAGATTCCTGTCACGCCGGATCGCTCCAGGAAATCCACCATCGCCGGCACCAGATCGAGATGCAGCGATCCATCTTCACACAGCGGCGTATACGTCGCCGCAATCAACCCCGTCAACCGATACGCCATCGACCACACTCCCACAGCCATGACCACATCCGCAGGCTCCGACGCGACCTCGCCTGCCTTCTTCAGCATATCCCCTGATCCCCGCGCAGGCAACACTTCGCAGATCCAAGGCCCGCTCCACAGGACAGTGAGCCGGTCAGCGGAAGATATATTCCGGCGGAATTGACCCGACCGCCTGTCGATAATACAATAGTGTTGATGCGGCCTTGCAAACGCGCCAGGCGCCACGCGAGAGGTCCAAAGAGACGGTCGGAGGCTTGACGGATATGATGACGTCCATCGTAATTCTATGTCTTCAGGCAATCCCGCTGTGGGTATTCCTCTTCCCGTTGCTGCTGTCCGTCGGCTTGGCCATCCGTTTCTGGATACGGCCAGTCACCAGGAATGTGTGCATCTATATGGCCATCCTCATCACAGTGTGCGCGCTTCCGGTCTGCGCTGTGCAGGCGTGGTGCCGGACAGGTGGAGGCACTGCTCTGGAGAGGCGTTTCGGACATCTGATCGACCCCGACCGGGTCGTCAAATACCGATTCGTCGTCGCCGGAATTGGAGACACATGTGAGTTCTGGAAGCTCAAGGGGGTCGATGCGAGGTCATGTCAGCAGATCATTGACGAACACAACCTAAAGCCGGTGGCGCCCGATCCGACCTTTCTCCCAGGCAGCACCAATGGGGCGCCGTGGTGGTGGTCGGACTCTACCAAGGGCTACACCGTCTCAGAAGGGGACGATGGGGCAATGGGGAGTATCGAGATTTGGATCGCAGAGGACCATTCAACGGTCTATCTTCACCGGTTTATCGAGTGACTCGCGTCTGAAAAGAAGGGCACGGCCGTCGTGGCCGTGCCTTTGGTACAGAAGACCAGAATGAGTATCAGACTTCGTCGCGGACGACGAAGGGCTCTCGATAGGAACACTTGATGAACGGGTTGGCCTTCCCGGCGCCGGCGCCGACGAATCTCTCCTGCTGGCGGTCATAAGTCAGTTGCGGCCCGAGAACGAATCGCTCCTTGGACAGATCGACTTCATTGCCGTCGAGCTGTTCGAGCATATCCTTGAGCGTGTTCAGCGCGTCCTCGTGCGACTTCATCGCCTCGCGGACCTCGTCCACGGAAGCAGCGGCGCCCGCCCGCCAGGCGACGTTCGCCTGATGGCAGATGGCGGTGCCGTAGTGACCGACCTCGATGTCGGCCGCCAAGTCTTCGCGTTTGCGGCTGCGCAGGCACTCGATGAAATTCTCGGCGTGATTGGCGCCCGCGTCCCCCTTGTACTGGTAGACGCGGTTGCCGTCGTTGTCATGGAACCAGCCGCCGCCGCGCGAGATGCGGACAGAACCGGCTTCGCACTGGATGTAGTTGCCGCCGCGAGCGCCCAGATAGACCGCCCCGCTGTTGCCGCCCTTGCGCTTCGGGTCGGGCAGGTTGCGGACGTCGACCACGAGAGGCAGTCCGTCGTAGTCCATCAGAGCGAAGTGCACGTTGGGCGTCTGGCCGTTGTCGTCCCAGGCGAAGCGGTTGCCCGCTGCGACCACCTTCGTCGGCACGCTGTCCCAGCCCAGGATGTGACGCACGTCGTCGAGGTAGTGAATGCCCCAGTTGGCCATCTCGCCGTCGCCCCAGTTCCACTGCCAGTGCCAATCGTAGTGGAAGCTCTTGCGCATCACCGGCGTCATCGGCGCCGGGCCGGCCCAGAGGTTGTAGTCGACGCTGGCGGGCACCGGCTGGGGCTCGGTCACCTTACCGATGCTCGGTCGCGAATGGAGCACAGAGCAGTGGACCCACTGGACCTTGCCGTACTTGCCCGACTGGACGTCGCGAGCGGCCTCCTGCACCGCCGGACACGACCGGTGCTGCGTGCCCGCCGCGACGATGCGATTGTACTTGCGGGCCGCCTCCACCATCTTGCGTCCTTCCCAGATCGCATGGCTGACCGGCTTCTCCACGTACACGTCCTTGCCCGCCTGGCAGGCCCAGATAGTCATCAGCGAATGCCAGTGATTCGGCGTCGCGATCACGACCGCGTCGACGTCCTTGCGATCCAGGACCTCGCGGATGTCACGATATCCCTTGATGGTCGAAGCATCGGCCTCGTATTTCTTCTTGAACTCCTCGACGCGCTTGTCGAGAATCTCCTGGTCCGGCTCGCACAGCGCCACCACGCGGACGCCCTCGATATTGTGGAAGTCGTGGACGTGGGCATTGCCGCGACTGTTGATGCCCGCCACCGCCAGGCGAATCTGGTCGTTGGCGCCCCGGGCGCTGGCCAAAAACGGGGAGGAACCGGACAGGGCCAGATACGAACCCGCCGTGGCGGCCATACTGCGTTGGAGGAATTTGCGGCGACTGATCTGCTTCATTGTCTTTTCCTTTCGCTCAAATCGAGGCACGACCGTCAAGTTTGTGCCGAATGGACCCTGCCAACCTGCCTGTGCACCAGACACCCAGTACAGACGCCCATCTTATCACGCCTATTCCCGGATTTGAACCATTTTTGTCGACGCGATTACCCGTTCCGGCCGTCCGTGGCGTTCAGACGCTCGATGGTCTGGCGAATTCGGTCGGGCGTCCAGTCGGCCGGACGCTCGCCTTGCAGGTTGGCCTCCATCTGCGCGACGGTGGGCGTGGGGGTGCGGACACCGTCAACCGGGATCTCCACCTTCGCGACCCAGCAGATGGCGTTCAGCATGAGCTTGCGGAAATCGTTTTGGGCATAGACCCAATGGGTGTGACCACCGGTGCAGCCGAAGCCACGACCGCCGTCGGGACGCTCGCACGCCCAGGCGACGTGTTCCGGCATGCCGAGCCGGCCGCGGACGGTCGGATTTCCGCTGTGCGGCCCATCCGGCCCCTTGCGCGTGCCGTCCGGCGGGATCGCGGTCAGAATCGGCGTCACGCCCTTCATCCCCTCACGAAATCGCATGTGGTAGTACCACTCGTCCTCTACCGCGAAGGGCCGGACGCCGCGCGTGATCGGATGGATGGGCAGGGTCTTGAACTCGGCCCGCCAGAAGGGGTTCACCGACCAGTGCTGCTCGTAGTACCCGCCGATCCAGTCGAGCAGGTACTTGCCGAAGGGATCGCCGCAATCCAGCGCGTAGTGAATGAAGACAATCCCGATGCCCCGGCGCGCAATGGCGTCGAGCTTCTTCCAGTTGGCCTCAACGCCAACCAGATTGTTGCCGTCGCAGGCGACGACGATCGCGGCGGCGTCTTCCAGCACGCGGATATCCCTGGGCCATCCGCCCTCGATCACGACCGCCTCGATGGCCGGCATGTTCTCATTGAGAATGCGTGCAAGAAGCTTGCAGTCGGCGGTGTACGCATGCCCGCTCCAGCCGTGACTCTGCGGGCCGGGCAGAAAGACCACCTTCTTCTGTCCCGCATCGCTCGCCAGGGCGTGCGAACCGAATGCACTCCAGAGCAGCAAAACGCCAGCGATCAACATACGCCGCATCGAATCATCCTCCAGAACGCAGCAGTCAATTCATCTAAAACGATACTTCGATGGCGAAGCCGCGCTCGCATGACCTCGTCGTCGGAAGCTCGATCCGCAATGCCTGATCCGTCTGCTCCCAGCGAATCGGCTCATCACTGCCGAGCAGCCGCACCTTCTTCACATCCGATGGGGCATGGCCTGCCCTGCTGCCCAGCGATTGGATGGCGAGCTTGCCGTCCGCTGGCCAGACCAGGCCGCAGGCGAATACGCGGGCGTCCTTCCGGGTGAACCAGAAGTCCTGGGCGGAGAAGTCAGCTCGGAAGCCTTCCTTCTCTCGCGCCGTCGTGCTCTCCATCGCCAATTCGGTCGGTCCTTCGTGCATCACGGCCCAGCGTTTGGTGCCATAGATCGCCTCACCGTTGATTCTCATCCATTCGCCGATCTTCGTCAGTTGATCGAAGCTCTCCTGCGGAATCGTGCCGTCGGCTTTCGGCCCGACGTTCAGAAGGTAGTTGCCTCCCTTGCTGGCGATCTCCAGAATCCAGTACAACAATTCCTCGGTGGATTTCCAATCGACGTCGTAGCTCTTGAAACCCCAGGTGTTGTTCAGCGTGCCGGGTGTTTCCCAGTACAGGTCTTCCCCCTCGCCCTTGCCGGGAATCTTGTTGTCGCCGGGGACCCAGAAATCGCCGAAGTTGTTGCCGACGCGGCTGTTGATGAGGCACTCGGGCTGGATATCGTACGCTAGCTTGTAGAACTCAAAGCTCATCTTCTCCGGCATGTGCCTGGGCACGTCGTACCAGATCTCCTGCATGTTGGAGAATCGTTGGAGCAGCTCGCGCATCTGCGGCTTGGCCTTGGCCTCGATGTATTCCTCGAACGACGCCGGCGACGGGTCCCACGTGTTGGCGGGCCAGGACGCCCACTGGCCCGTGTCCTCGGGGTGCTTCTTTCGGTACTCGGCGACGCCGGCGTCTCCCCCATCCATCCAGTCGGTGGCGTGCGAGTAATAGATGGCGAACCGCATGCCGTGACGTTGGCAAGCCTGGTACAGCTCCATCATGGGATCGCGGTCGAACGGTGTGACATCGATGATGTCGTAGTCGCTGACCTTGGAGTCGTACATGGCAAAACCGTCATGGTGCTTGGGCATCGCCACGATGTAGCGCATGCCCGCGGCCTTGGCGAGCTGGACCCAGGCGTCGGCATCGAATCGCACCGGGTTGAATTGCGCGCACATCTGCTTGTACTTGGCGCGGGGGATCCGTGCGTGATAGAAGATCCATTCACCGAGCCCGCTGATCTTCTGGCCCTTCCAGATCCCGGCCGGGCCCGCGTACGCGCCCCAATGCACAAACATGCCGAACTTGGCGTCGTTGAATCGTTCCAGCGCCGCCTGCTTGCTCGCGTGCATCTTCCGCCATGGGTCCGCGTACTCACCCGCCTGACAGTAGCCGACCCGCGAGAGCAGCATCACCGCCAGCAACACCCAGATCATTCGTCGCATACTCGATACTCCCGCATCAGAGAGCTGCGCAAGCCGATTCCTCCGCCTCTACCGCCTGGCAACCACGGCGAGACTGGATCGGAACTCGTACGCTCCGGCAGTCAGCTCGATTGCGGCACAGCCGTTCTCGGTGCGCAGGTGTTTGAGGCCCTTGGCCTTCGCCAGTTCGCTGCCGCCTTCGGTGATCGTTTTGTCGTCGGCGGTCGGCAGGTACAGCGTCGCCGTCGTGTTGGGCGGAACGGTGACATTCAGCGTCAGCACCCGGTCGTCGTCGATCCGCCAGCCACTCTCGATGCGGCCGTAGAGACTGTCGTGATGCGCTTTGACCCATTTCATCGATGGATCATCGATGAGGCCCGGCTTGAGGACGAAACGCTGGAAGCCCGGACGATCCGGATCGGTCTTGATGCCCGCCAGACCTTCGATGAACCACGTCCCGACGTACAGGTACGAACTGTGGCACAGCGAGTTGTCCATCCTCCACGATTCGGTGATCGCGGTGGCGCCGTTGCGGCGCATCAGACCCCAGCTCGGGTACGTGTCCTTGTTGACCATCGGGAAGATCAGGTCCTGGCGGTCGGCGTCGAGCAGCGTCTTGAACAGGAACGCCCCGCCGGTGATGCCCGCGTGGATGTGCCCCTTGCGCACGACCAGAATCTCCTTCTCAAGCCGGTCCCAGATCGCTTGTCGCAGCTCTTTCGGAGGCAGGTCCACCAGCAGCGCGATCGCCAGATAGCCCTGGAAGCCGTTGACGTAGCTGTTCAGTTCGGGCTTGAAGAACTTCGCGTGCACCGCGCGGCGCACCTGGTTGGCCCGCGCGCGGTACTTCGCGCCGGCGTCCTTCTCGCCGATCACGTCGGCGATCTTGGCAGCCGTCTGCAAATTGAAGATCCAGTAGCAGTTGTTGAAGAACAACGTCTCAATCGTGTCGCCGTTGACGCCCTCGGCGCCGGGCCAGAGCCAATCGCCCAGGAAGTCCCACTCGCCGCCCCACCGCACGAGCATATCGTCCTTGGCCTTGGTCTCGAGGAAGGCCAGCCAGCGCTGGATCGTCGGGAAATTCACCTGGCAGATGCGCGTGTCGCCGTAGCGTTCGTAGATCTCCCAGGGCAACGTGACGCAGTAACCGCTCCAGCCGGGACCGCCCCCGCCCCAGTAGGTCGGCGCGGTGTAGGGCAGGTTGCCGCTCTCGACAGTGTCCTTCGTCGCGGCCTTGTCCCCGCCGGTGCCCCAGGCGCTCTCGCCGCCCTGCACGTCGCGCCAGTCCTGGGCCCATTTCGTGTAGAAGGCGCCGAGGCTGAAGTGGTTCAGCCCGCACTCGGTCGTCGCGTGGGCGTCGCCGCCGTAGCCCATTCGCTCGCGATGGGCACAGTCGACAACGTAGCCGCCCAGGCTCAGGTCCTCGAACGTCAGCAGCGTCGCATCGTGCACCCAGTTCAGCAGCTCGTTCGAGCACTCGAAACTCGACGCCTGCGCATAGTCGGTGCGCACGAGATGCGCGCGAATATCATCGAGCTTGGGCTTGTACTTGAGCCCCTCGATCGTCACCCACTGGCCCGTGAAGTAATTGAACCGATTTCGGAACGTGCCTTTGCCCGAAGGGCCGATGACGTACCTGCTGCGTAGCCGGTGCGTCATGTCGGCCTTGGACTGCTCGGAGAACTTCATCTCGACGGTGTCGCCGGGCTCGCCCCGCAGGTCCATCTCGAACAGGCCGGTCATGTTCACGCCCAGGTCCACGCGGTAGACGCCGGGTTTGGGCTCGGCGATCGCGACGGGCTTGACCTCGCGGATGCGCCGATTGGGCTCGACCATCTCGGCCGACAGCCTCAGCGAGGGCGAGTAAACCACCGCCGGCTTCCAGTCTGAATCGTCGAAGCCCGCCTCGCACCAGTCGGCCACTTCCTGGCGGGCATCGTACCGTTCGCCGCCAAAGTGCATGAAGTCCCAGATGCCCAGCAGCGTGTTGGGACTGGCGTGCGTCCGCCATGTGTCGTCGGTGGCAATCTGAACGCTCTTGCCGCCGGGCAGCTTGATCTCGGCCTGCGCCAGCACGATCGGCGTCTGTGGCTTGTCGGGCGTCTTGTACTGCGGGAAGATCGACCATGAAACGCCCAGCCAAAGCCCGATCACGTTCTTGCCTTCTCGGAGATGGTCGGCGATCTCGTATGTGACGTAGCGGGCCCGCTTGCGGTAATTCACCACGCTTGGCGCCAGCACGGTGTCATCGACCTTCTTGCCGTTGACGTACAGCTCATGGTAGCCGACCGAAGCGACGTAGACCGTCGCCCGCTCGGGCCTGGCGCTCAGCGCAAAGCTCTTGCGCAGCCACGGATCGGGCACGTCGTTGTCGGGCGGCGGCCAACCCTGTTTGCGCTCGAAGGTCTTGTCGGCGCCGATCCACTGCGCGTGCCAGTCGTTCTGCGTCAGCAACCCCATCGTCCAGCGGGCCGGCTCGCTCCAGGGCGAGATGACGTCGCTCTCGTCCCGGACCTGCACTTTCCAGAAACATGCCATGCCCGAGGCCAGAGGCTTTCCATCGTATGCGATGTGCGCCGACTGATCCGAGGCGACCATGCCGCTGTCCCAGAGATCGCCTCTGCCCTGGCCGAGGAGGTCCTTTGTCGAGGCCACCAGGACGCGATAGCCGCTCTGCCGCTGGCCGCGTGCCTTCGCATCCGTGGCTGTCAGTTGCCAGCTCAATCGCGGCTGTGTCACGTCGATGCCCAATGGGTCGTGCAGATACTCGCACCGCAGCGCCGCCGGCGTCACGGAGCACGCACGCTGGCCCGCAAGAACACCGGCGGGCGGCAGCAGAACGATGAGAACGAGAAAGAACGCCACGTGTGTCGATGTCTTCATGTCGGCCTCCTGAGCGATCCTGGTTCGGCGAATCCACAGCGGACGGACGCTATCCATTTGCACTGTCCGCGCTCCGATTATACGGCGACCGACAGTGCCCCACCACGGAAAAGTGCCGTCCGCGCAGCCGGCAGGAGTCACTGCCCGCCGGCGGGCGCCTCACCGGCATCCGGTCCGTCGTCGCCTTCGGCATGGCGATCCACATGCCAGACCGCCGCCACCAGCGCCACCGCCACCCACACGCCGCTGAGGATGACCAGCCCGGCCGCAACGATCACCAGCATCAACAAAGCGACCATCATCGGTTGGCCCTCCGCAGAAGACCTTGGGCGAAGTGACCCACGGCATAGGCCGCCAGCGAACAGACCAACGCCGGAAGGATCGACCCCACCTCGGTCTTGACGAAGGTCTCCAGTTGAAGCAGGATGGCCACCACCGTGCCCACCGTCATGGACAGAATCCCCGCCAGAGGACGCGGATGGCGGATCCACAGACCGAGAAACAGGGCCGGCAGAATCGCAGGCGCCCAGATGTTGTAGCAGACCAGCAGCCCCTTGATCACGCTCGGAACGAACAGGGCCATCCCGGCCGCAATCGTCGCAATCATCACGGTCGAGTACCGTCCCGCGAGCAACGCCGCACTGTCCTGGCGGACGGTGAACCGCCGAAGGATGTCCTGTGTGAACACCACCGCTCCGGCGTTCAGCAGAGAATCGAGGCTGGATAGAACGACGGACACCAACGACACCAGCAATAAAGCGTACGCCGCATCAGGCATCGTCGCCTTGACCAGGGTCAACAGCACGTAGTCCTCGCCCGTATCGGCGGGGATCACCGTCCGCGCGACGACGCCGAGGGAGATCATCACCGCGAACCACAGCGCGCTGAAGACGCCTGCGAGAATGAAGCCGTTGCGAGAGACCACCGTGGTCCTGGACGCCAGCGCGAGGTTCGCGTACGGCGGGATCAGCGTCTCGCCCAGGAGAAAGGCAGTAACGAAACCGACGATCTCCAGCGGCGGCGTCGCCTGCAGACCATGCGAGGTCGCGTCCATCGCCTGATGCCAGAACGCTGCGGCGCCGCCCGGAAAATGGAACAGCAGTTCGTAGAGCAGCACGCCCGGAAGCAGCAGCGCGAACAGCGCGAAGTGATATGCGTCGGTGATCACGCTCGCCCGCAGGCCCCCGAAGGCGGTGTACGAGGCCGTCACGATGGCCACGACCGCCACGGAGAACCGCGGCGGCAGACCGAAAACATCGTTCAGGACCACGGCCCCGGCGCTGATCATCACCGCCGAGAACAGCGTGCACAGAAGCACGGAGATGAGCCCGGCGAGAATCTGGCATCGCGGTCCGTATTTCTGTCCGATCGCGTCCCCCAGGGTGTAGCAGTCCTTCAGTTCCCGCAGTTTCGGGGCGATCAGCAGACCGACCAGAACGTTCTGGAGAGAGTACGCCAGTCCGATCAACAGAAAGAAGAAGCCGCTGCGATATCCCCGGCCGACAAACCCGATGGAGAACGCCGGACCCACGTACGTCGCGCACAGGCTGCCGAAGATCAGGGCCAGGGGAAGCGTACGCCGGGCGATGGAGAACTCCGCATACTCCCGTGCGGTCCGGGCGCGCGCGGCCACGACAATCAGCCCGACCACGTAGCCCGCCACCAGCGCCACCGAGACCACCGTATGCACCGTTTCGTTCCCTACCGTACTGTGCCACCTCCCGCCCGGCGTGAGGGAGCGGGTCTGTCCACGCAGGTTCAGCCTCTATTCACGCCCATCCTGAAACGCTTCCTCCTCCAGCTCGCTAATCACGGCATCCAGCTCGGACTCCGTGCGAATCCACCCGACCTCCGGATCGACCAGAAAGGATTGATACCACTGAATCAGGTTCTTGGCGAAGTCGGCGTCCTTGCAGTAGATGCCGAACGAGATCTCTCCGGCGTGGGAGCCGGCTTTGCGCGGGATCTGCGGAAAGGCCAGCAGCACCGCGTCACGGCTCAGCAGAAACTCGATGTCGGAGACCTTGCTGCTGTAGATGCGCAGCCGGCCCGATTCGATGGCGTCGGGATACTTGCGAAACAGATGCCGGGCGGCGTTGGAGAACCCGGGAACGCTGAGGTTCATCGCGCGATGCACCCGGACATCGGGATACTCTTCGATGATCGTGTAGAGCTGGCTGAGATAGTCATCCATGGGCTGCCGCTCGCCCTCGAACAGCATGCAGGTCCACAGCTCGCCGTGCCCCGTCGCGTCCAACTGGTCCTCGCACATCCTCTTGGCGGCGTTGTAGGTCTCGCGCCGGCTGCCGAGCACCTTGAGCTGCCGCTGCATGAGCACCTCCGCCCACACCGGCATGTCCTTGGGCAGCGCATCGGGCGGACAAACGCCCAGACGCGTCATCAGGCGGAGGAACTGCTTGTGATCCGAGCCGTAGAACCGCCGGCCCACCACGCTGCCGACGTTGCCGTTGCATTCCATCCCGTACCGCTTGTGGTAGCCGAACGACAGGCGGTGCACCGTGTACCCCCGCTCCGTCAGCTTCTTCTCGAGATCCGCGATCAGGGCGACCGCCTGTTTCTCCGGCGCCTTGTCCACCGACAGGTGGACGTTGGGGCACAGCACGATGGGCCGTTCGCCCAGCATGCCCACCAGAGCCCCGAACTCCTCGGCGGCCTGCTCCACCTCCTCCCGGCCGTCGTACCGCTCGATGCAGACAAACATCACCAGCACGTTCTCGAACTCCGCCCGCGGCTGCGGAGGCGAGATCGTCGCCGGATCGATGCGGTTGCTGGGCCGTTTGTCCTCGAAATAGCATGAGGAACACTGATAGCTGTCGATGATCATAGCGTTACTTTAATCCCCTGGCGACTCGGCTACAGGTTCGCATGGTTGCGGCTGCGCGCCGGGCTGCTGCTGGGACTCCGCGTTGACGCGCCGGCCTTCTTCTGCCGCGAGACAATGGCCGCGTCAACGCGCGAGATAAAAAGCCCCACGTCCGGCGTCATCACCTTGTCCCCGAAGCCGGCGCTGTTCATCAGACGCACCATCTCCGTCGCCTCCCAGAAATCGTCCGACTCCCGGATGGCCTTCGCCTCCTCGCGTGTCAGCGACTTCAGAAACCCGGGTAGACACCCGTCCCGCAGCGCCATCCCATAGTCGGCCAGCAATTCCTGGATCTCTCGATTCACATTTGCCATCGGTTGTCCACTTTCCACAGAAGACCTCAGTCCTCTTCGTCGGAATACTCTTTCATCATGCGCCGCAATTTCAAGATCGTCCGGAACTCCAGCATCTTGACGGCCCCCACCGTCGTCTTGAGCTGGATGGCGATCGCCCGGTTCGACATCCCCTGCATCCACATCTCGATGGCCTTGCGCTCGCGGGCCTTCAGCTTGCCCAGCATGCGATGCAACAGTTGCCGCAGCTCGGCCTGCTCGGTAATCTCATGCAGGCCCATCTCCGGCGCCACCAGGTTCTCCAGGTCCGCCTGGGATAACGCCAGGTTCCGATTCATCCGCCGATACACCTCGCGGAGCCGCTTGCGCATGTAGTACAGATACACGGTGCGCAGCAGATGCGCGTCGTTGGCGATGTCACGCAAGTGATCCGGGTTTTCCCAAATGTCGGCATACACATCCTCGAGCACATCCTCACATTCCACCTCGTTGCCGAGGTAGCGATACAAATGGCGGATGAAGATGTTGAACGTCGCCCGAACAAACGGTTCCATCGCCCGGCGACGCGACTCGGCATCAGGGCTCGTCAATCCCTTCAGAGCATTACGCAGCCGCTTATCCATATCCGGTTGTGTCGTTCTCCACTTCGCGATTCTGGCGGTCCCGGCGTCTCCGACGAGGCCCGGGGCGCGGGGCACTGTACCCCGCAAACCCGTATTGTATCGTGGATATCTGAGAAACTCAACCGGCAAACGGCCGCGTTGCCCCCCTGTTTCGATTCTCTGGGTTCGACCGCATCGGGCGGTCCATCGTCTTGTCCAACCGACCGCCGGAATCCTGCGGCGCCGCTTCGGCCGGCGCCGGACCGGAGATCGGCACTTCACTGAAATGGGACTGAAGCCATGTCCCGGCCAGGATCGCCACGTCGGCGAAATCCACCCTGCAGTCTCCGTTCACGTCCCCGGCCGGCGGCGATGCGCAACCGGCCACATCCGGACCGTCCAGCAGGGCCGCATAGATGTTCCACGGCCCCCGACGGTTGTCCTGCCAGAGGACCGTGCTGCCGCTGATGACCGGATGGATCTGGTCGCCGGGATCGTCCGTGATTCGGAACGTCCGCCGAGTGACCAGGTTGTGGCCGTAGATGTCCCATTGCCCGTTGCGGTTGTCCTGCCACACGACCAGGTGTCCTTCGACGTCCGGATGACGCTGGTCGCCTTCGACGGAGGCGATCACAAGCTCGGTCACCTGATTCTGGTCGGAAAGGCGGGCGCCGAAGATGTCCCAGTCCCCGTAGAAGTCGTCCTCCCAGACGACCGTGTCGGCGTGAACGACCGCATTCTGCTGGTCGCCTTCGAGCAGGACCACCGCAAATTCCGCCGGTCGATCACGCATCAGGATGTCCGCCGCCACGATGTCGTTGTCGCCGAAATAGCTGTCTTCCCACACCACCGTGGTACGCCAGATGGATGGCCTCTGCTGGTCGCCCTCGAAGGCGGCGACGACGAATTCGCTCGGCCGCTCCGGGTCGGTCACGTCGGCGCCGAAGATGTTGTAGTCGCCGCCGCTGGTGTCCTGCCAGACGACCGTGTTGCCGTAGATGGCGGGCCTCTGCTCGTCGTTGGCGGGGATGTCGGAGACGATGTAGCCGATCGGCTCGTCGAAGCGGCTCAAGTCCGCCATGTGGATGTCCCAGTCGGACGAGTCGCCCCAGACGATCAGGTCCTGCCAGACGACCCGGTGTCCGTAGACGGCCGGGTGCATCTGATCGTTCGCGTCGCCAATCACAGTGACCAGCGGGTTCTCGATATCGTTGAAATCGACAACGTAGACGTCATAATCGCCAAACTGCGAGACGAACTCGTGCCATACCGCCACTGTGCCGTGCAGATCGGGGTGCTGCTGATCGTCCGGCCCCGGAAGGATGGGCCATTCAGCCCACGGTCCGGCCTGGACCGCCGGTCCGGCAGTCAGCAACAGAAACAACAGCGTTCTACCTCGGCGACGGAACATCATCTTCTTCCTTGGCCGGGCTCTCCTGGCGACCCGCATTCACGGGAACCATCTGACCGTAGTGGGTGTTCGGATCGAGGTTCGGCGTCGTCTTCTCGACCGGCGCCTGCTGGTTCGCATCTTCCGACGCCGAGCCCTTCACACGCTCGAGCACGTTGCTCTTGGACGATGTCGCCGGCGCCGCAGCGTCCGGTGTCACGGCACCAGCGCCTGAAACACCCTGCGATCCAGCAGCGCCACCCGTGGTCCCGGCGGCCTCCTGCTTGTTCAGCACGTTCAACAGCACCTTCGCCGCCTGCGCGTTGCGGATGTCCTGGCCCGCCTGCTCCAGCGGTCCGCGTGCATACTCCATCTCGCCGACGCCCAGCAGGTGATAGCCCAGCAGAAGCTGGAGGTCCGCATCGAATCCATAGGCATCGACCTTGTCCAGCAGCTTCTCGAGCTGACCGAACAGAACCTCATCCTGCGCGTAGAGGCCGCGAGGATAGAACACGCCCTCCTGCTCGGGCGAGGCGTTCTTCAACGCCGCCCGCAGGGCCTCAGCCGCCTCGGAGTACTGGCCGTTGGCGAACAAGGCCTGGGCATAGGCGAACGGCAGGATCATGTCGTTCGGCGCCATAGCCATAGCCGAGGCAAAGGCCTGCGCCGCCTCGGCATAGTTGCCCGCCTCGAAGCGGGTCACGCCCTCTTCGAAACGCGTATCGGCCTGTGTCGGGGCGCCCGGCTCCTTGGCCTGCTGCTCCCGGACTCTCTGCTGAACCCGGGCATAGGTCTCCGCGTCGATCCCGTAAGGCAGGCCACCCGAGCTGGTCTGCGTCGTCTGGGTCGGGTAACCGCCGTCACCGGTGTAGTAGTTGTAGGTGTAGTAGTTGTACGTGTCACCCTCGACCTCGCGCGGGATCGGGTAATAACCCATCCACACGTAGGGATGGTAGCCATACCAGTAGTACCGCACGTAGTCGTAATCCCAGGGCCACCAGCCGCCGAGGCTGATGAACACGTACTTGCGATGATAGTACGGATAGACCCAATGGTATCCGTGATAGGGACCCCAGTCATAGTAGATCGGATAGTGGTATCGCGGCCAGATGATCCGATGGCACAGCCGGTCGTAGTGATCGCGATAGACGTGCACGTGTCGCGGCTCATGACGGACCAGGTCCGGACGGTCGCGGTAGACCACCCGAGGCCGAACCGTGTGCTCGCGATGAATACCGCCGAGGTCACGCTGGACGACGCGGTCGGGCCGATGGCCAATGGACCGCTGCAACCGTGGCTCCAGACTCGTTCGCTCGCGCAGCTCCGGGCCGGCGGACCGGACACGTTCGTTGCGCTCGACGGGGCTCTCGGCGCGATCCCGCACGGAGTCGGCCTTGCGAACGCCGATGCGATCGCGCGTGGCCTCGCGGATACGGTCGATTCCCTCGCTGCTCGACGGCGAGCGCGACGTGATCGTCCGGCTGCGGTCCGCCGTAGCATTGCGACTCATGTCACGGCTGGACTCGACCGCGCCGGAGCGGCTCGTCGACACGGAGTCTCCCGTTCGCGGCGTCGGATTCGGCCGCTGACGCTCCAAGCGCCCGACAATCTCGTCCCGCTGCTGCCGCGCATTCCGGCCGATGTCGCCGGAACGGCTGCTCGATCGAGTCACATCTCTCGTCGGTGTCGAGCCGGTCGAAGGACTCTGAGGCGTCGGAGTCATGGTTCTCGTCTGCGGCGTCGTGGACCGACGATTGAATATCGTCCGTTCTCGCAGCCGCGAACTGCCCGAGTCGACCGAGGGCGTGCCCTGCGCCAACGGAGTGGTCGGCGTCGCCGACGGCGGAGTGATCTGCTCCGTCTGCCGCTTGCCGATCCGGCTGCCGATGTTGTTGGTCCGGCCCGGGCTCAACGTCCCCGACGGACTCGACACCGAAGGCGTCTGCACGATCGTCGAGTTGCCGGGACTGGGAGTCGTCGGCATGCTCGGCGAGATGTTTTCCGTCGAGGGCGTCAACCGCCGAAAGGTCGTCGGAGTCCGTACGTTGGACCGGATCGACGGGCTTGGTGCAACCGACCCCGACGAATTCGGTTGGCTCTGTCTGCTGGTCGAAGGCTGTCTCTGGATGACCGACTCGCTTCGCGATGGAGCGGTGAACGACCGGCTCGGCGCCGAAGGCGCTGACGGTGCAGGCCGGCTGATGCTCGGCGACGGACTTCGCGTCGGCGTTCGGGTGACGGTCGAGTTGCTGCGTGTGCCCAGCGAGCTGTTGCGGTTGATCTGAATCCTGGGCTGCGAGCCAACACTGATGCGCGGACTGACCGACCGGCTCGGAGCCATCGAGGGCATGGATCGCTGTGGCATCGACCGCGGGGCCGACTGGATCGACCGGCTGGGCGCGGGGCGCGATATCGACGGAGCCGACCGGCTCGGCGACGACCGGCTGGCCTGGCCCCCGCTGCTGCGCGAGCCCCGCTCGCTCCGCTGGGCCTCGGCCGACGGGGCCAGCAACAAGGCCGCCGCCAGGGCGATGGCCCCCGCTATCATCAGAGAATCGAGTTTTTTCTTCGTCGAGAACATCGCTGATCTCCTTTCCCCGGCGGCGGTTCTTCTTCTCCGGCAACCCGGGACTCCCCTTCCCGCATCACCGCCGGCACCCTACACGCCTTGTGAGATCACTATGGCCGCCGGCCCAGGATACGCCGGACAAGCCATAAAGCCAACCTAAAAAAGAGCTTAAGATCTGCGACACTTGGGCCGGCCCGACCGCCCCATCGGGTTGGCCGAGCCAATCGCATCCATGACCCCGTACTCCTGTCGAGACCCTCTTTTTCTACCTGAGAAAGGCCCCAAGGTTGCCCGCGGTCACATAAAAAAGAACCAGTTTGCAGATTTTCGCCGTCCGCCCATGCGGGCGTCGCGCTGCCGTCGGCACCGAGCCGAGCCGGACCGCAGAGGCTATTGGGGGGACTTGCTGGCTTGGGAGGTGCCGCCGTAGGCACCCATGTTGATGCGCGAGCCGTTGGGCGCCGGCTCTTCGCCGATGAAGTCGTCCGGATTGCCCGCATCGATGCAGGGGCTCGAGCTGTCGTCGCGGACCCAGGCCTGCTCATCGGGGTCCCACCGGCCGGACTGCGAGCAAAGGTGAAAGTCGGCATTTGCGGCGTCGGCAAAGAGCGGATCGCCGTCGATATTGCCGTCGCCCCATACCACCGTCGATTGACTGCCCGAGACGGAGATAGCGGTCCGCCCGCCTTCGATGTCGCTGTAGGACACGGTCACGTGCGAGCCGCGATCCACGATCTCCGTGTTCGAGCTGTCGGCCAGCGTGATCGTCTGCGGACAGTCCCAGATGACGCAGTTGACGACCGTCGCGGTTCCGCCGCCGGGCGGCAGGTTGTACGGCGGCCCCCACCGCCCGAGGTCGAACAGCCGCACGCCCCGCCCGCAGCCGACGATCGTGTTGTTCACCAGCAGCGCCGAGCACGAGTTCTCCACCGCGACGCCCGCCGCACTACAGTCGTAGATCACGTTGTTCATCAGCACGGGAAAACACCGGCCCCGCAGCACGACGCCGTGGTCGTCGCTGCCCGCGATGACGTTGCCCACCAGCACCGCCGAGCAGTTCGTCGGGTTGATCATGTCGTCGTGGGCCGGGTCGAGGAACACGTTGTGACGCACCAGCGGCGGCGGCTCGCTCTCGCCCCACAGGTCGACGTCGTCGTTGTCGCCGCGTTTGCCCGTGAAGAAGCAGTCTTCGACAAGCACGTACGAATACCGCGTGTGGATGCTCTGCCCGATGGCCAGAAACCGGCAGCCCGCGATGTGCGCGCTGCCCGAGCCCGGATGATTCGGGTCATCCGAGATGATCGCGATCGCGTCGCCCTCGGCGCCGCTGCCGCCGTCGGGCAGATTGCGAAAGACGCAGTCGTTGACATCGATATGACAGGCCAGCGCCACGATCGCCTCGTGATAGTCGCGGGGCCCCGGCTCGTAGTAGTTCTGATGCGCCCCCTCGCTGTCGGCGTACTCGAAGATGCAATGGTCGAACCGGCTGTCGTTGGCATCGACGAACCGTATCTGCTTCCACGCTGTGCCCGCGCCGTATTGCGTCACGAGAATCGGCTGCGACTCCGTCCCCCGGGCCAGAAGCTGTCCGTAAACCACCAGCGAGACGCCGTCGTTCATCAGCAGCACCGTCCCCGGCTCGATCGTCAGCACGACGTCCGACGGCACGATGACGTTCTCGTCCACCACGTAGGCGCCCGACAGCGTTGTGTCGCCGGTCAGTTCGCCTGCGATCCGATCGTCAGGCGGAAGGTAGATGATCCTGGCCGAACCCGAATCGACTTCGTTGCCGGCGGCGTTGAGCGCTACCGCCGTCACCTCTCGCAGGCCCGCAGGCAGCCAAAGTCCGCACGTCCACGTCCCGTCGGCCGGATCGAAATCGACGGCAAAGCCGTCGATTGTCACCGCGGCGGCATCTGCCGCATCGGTCCGCCCGCTCAACGTCACGATCTGCTCCGTGACGATCCACGCGTCGCCGGCCCGAAGCGTCTCGGATGGCATCCGCAGCGAAGGCGACAGAGAGAAGTCGCTGCTGCCGGCCGAGGTGTTGTGTCCCTCGATAGCCAGGACGTTGACGCCCTCGACGAGCAGGTCGGCCGCCGGGCCCAAGGCGATCGTCTCGGGCGTTCCGGCCTCGTGCGACGAGGCGGTCGTCGCGAACGTCGCAGGTCCCTCGGGCATGTTGCGCCGCGCCGCCTCCCGCCCGTTCAGGTAGGCGATGAAGCCGTCGTCGTAGTCGATCTCCAGCTCCAGCGCGCCGTCACCGACCGGCGTCGAGACGGAGAACATCGTACGGATGTACAGCGTCACGTAGCGGTCCTGCATGTCGGCCAGGACCGTGGCGTCGTCGTTATCGCCAAACCCGAAGCCCGCTGGACCGACCGGCCAGGCCGAATCGTCAAACTCGACTTCGGTCCACGCCTCCGCCGGCTCGCTCGGCGCCCCCGCGCCGGCCAGGTAGTGCCACATCCGGCCGGCTTCAACGAGCGTCACCGTCTCCGACCCAAGCTGAATCGTCATCGCACCAGCCCGACCCGCCAGCGCCAGAATGCAGAGCAGCCCCAATCGCATCCCAAACCGCGTCATGAGAGTTCCTCCAAAACCCTTGCCCGCCGCCCGCCCCGGGCCGACCCCTTCCATTATACCAAATCCCGCCGCTGGTGCGTATCTCGTGTCTCGTGAGGAACCGCAGAACGCAATGGCACGCCAATTCCGCTGTTCGTAGTGGCGTCGTAAGACGCTATCTCCCTGTCGGCTCGCTCCCCAAACCCTACGCCCTCACGGGCACACTGCAGACAGCGTCCGGCGAGCGGGGACGCTCGCCCTACGGTACCTCCCCGAGCGACGAGCGACGAGATGCGAGCGACGGCCGTCAAAACGGTGCAGCGGCAGCCGATCCTGGCTGCCGCTGCGGTCTGACCGTCTGAAGGATTGTCGTGCGACGGCCCGCGGGGCGGGCCGTGGAATTCGGGATTACCACCAGTGATACGGCGCGCCGGTAGCGCCGCCGCCGGGCGAGTAACGATGCTGCATCTCGGAGAAGTTGCGCCATTCCTGGTGGGCATCGAGGAAGACGATGTTGGCGCCTTCCGGCCGGCTGCCACGGCGCAGGTGGTTCGTGCGGTCGTAAATCTGGTGCCGGGTGAACAGGCCGCCGGCGACCTCGACGAAGTTGCCGGCTTCGCGATCGGCGGTGGTGCTCAGCGTCGCATCGGTGATCAATTCGGCCTTGGCGGCGCCCTTTTCGTTGAGCGTTTTGACCCACTTCTTCGGCTCAGTGCCCTGCTCGTAAAGCGGATGGTCTCCGGCGCGGCCCGCCTCCGTGTCCATCATGAAGAAGTAGCTGGTCACGCGATAGGTGCCCGTGCGGTTGGTCACTGCGGCCTCATCAACGTGCTGAATCGGCGTGCCGTACGGCGGATCCTGGCCATACTGCCAGACGATGGACATATCGGCATTCTTCGACAGGTCGGCGGGGCAATAGAAGATGTCCCGCGTCGCGCCGCTCCGGAGGATGAAGTCGCTCGTGAAATACGAGACGTCCCACAGCCAATAGCCGCCGGCATTGAGCGGCAGCTTCGCGTCGTTCTCGTTGGCGTACATGTGCAGGCTCAGCGCCAGTTGCTTGAGGTTGTTGGCGCAGGTGACCTTGCGGGACTGCTCCCGGGCGCGTTGCAACGCGGGCATCAGGATGCCCATCAGCAACGCGATGATGGCGATGACCACCAGCAGCTCGATCAGCGTAAAGGCGCCATTCCTTCTGCGCCGCCCACGGTGATTGCCTCTGACAACGTGCATCTGCATTTTGCATCTCCTTCGCGCGCTGGTCCCACAGGACTCGGTAGCCCGCGGCATGTCAAAAACCCCTCACGTGACAAACAAATCCCAAACTCTCTACGCACCAACCACTTGCGTGTTCGTGCAGGCCTCTCGGCGTCGGGCGTTCACCCGCCCCGGCTTCTACATTGTCGCAAATCCCGGGCCACCGGAGCAATGCAGTTTTGCGTTTTTCTTTCGCCATTTTGCGCCCACCCGCGTCCCGGCTCGGCCGCCCGGCATGGTGGATATGTACGGCGCCGCCGAGGTTTGGACCATTTTGCCGCGCAGGTGGCGCATTTGGCCCGGTCGGCCCCAAAAACCCACAGTACGGCAGGCATTCCCAGAGCGATCCCGTGCGGCGCCCGCGGCCGGGTCCGCCAATCCGAACGTCCGTCGCAGCCTTCGCCAGGCCGCCATCGCCCACAGCAAGTCCAAAGACCGCGACCATCTCCCCAGGCTGCCCGCCGGACACCTCATCCCCCCCCCCGCCGACGGCGCCCGCTTCCGAAACATCAAGACCAGGCAATTCTAACGATCGCGCCGGAATGGACGACAGGCGGCGTAATGTGCGGGCGCGTCACACGCAATACAAGACTGGAGTCAGCAAGGCGTCCCCGCAACTCCGACCCACCACCTGCCTACAAGCTACAGTCTACAGGCTACGGTCTGCGGCCTGCCTCCCCGGGAAAGTTGAGCACCGCGAACTCGCCGGCCAGCTCGTACGCCTTGCGGTCACGCGCCTTGGCCGCCTCGACCTCCTCGTCGAACAGGCCCAGGTACATCGGCTTGCCGTCGTGCTGGATCGCCGCCTGCCACTTTTCACCGCGCGGGAAGACCCCGCGGAATTGCGATTTGCCAGGTTTGCGTCTGCGGCTGTTCTGCGAGTTCTGAAGCTGCGTGCAGATCCGCAGGTTGCAGCGCCGGTTGTCCAGACCGTTGCCGTTGATGTGATCGACCACCATCCCCTTGGGCGGCTTCATGATCTCCCGGTGCATCGAGATAGGCCGGCCCCTGTGACTGCGGCAGGCGTAGAACGTCCGGGTGCGGTCGGCCCGCTGGGCGTACCACTTGTACTTCGCCAGCGCCGGGTAGTCGGCCGCGTCGACGATCGCGTGCTTACCCCGCGTCAGGCTGATGTAGCGGATCGCCGGGTCCGACGACTCGCGCGGCGCCGACTGCACCGTCGGCGCCCGCCGCGCCCGAAAGTTGGGGCATACGCTGCAAGCGGTCACCTCGCTGATCTCACCGCCCGCGCCCGCCTTGTGGAAGCAGATCAGCAGTCCCGGCCACCGCGTCAGGATCACGCGCAGCCACCGGGTCCGCAGCCGCTCCCCGAACACACAATTCGCGCAACACCGCTGACGTCTCGCCTTCGCTTCCGCCTCATCTCGCTCGTTCATTCGATCCTCCAGTCTCGTCGCTCCCCGCGGCTTCGCTCGGGGCAGGCTTTGCTCGTATCTCGTATCTCGTATCTCGCATCTCGTGCCTCGCCGCCCACCTCCTCTCCGACGCGTCTGCCCTGACTCCCATCCCCGCCTCAGGCACGCGCCCGAGGCCACGCGACTATTCTACCTACATATGGTCAAACGATCAACAAAAAACCACAAAAAATTCGCCCCCATAACCCCCGCCTGCACCAGGACTAACGAAAGGGGGAGTGAAAAAGTGAGAAGTTGGACTTCGTAGGTCGTGCGTCCTGCTGGGCAGGCTCAAGACAAATGCGGTGCGACCGGACGGCTCGGATTTCTCCTCGCTGCAGCCTACCCCGTCCAGCCCGAGCCGAGACTTCGGCATTCTTCCTTGCCTGCCCGTCAACTCCCCGCTACAGTACTGGCTATTGGTTTGAGAGACGAAGATGCTTGGCCAGAAGGTGCATTGGCGTTCGGCACGTGCATTGGCACTATACTGCAGCCGCTGTGCGGGAAGGCACAAAAGAACCAAGCTGCCGGCCAATTCTGAGTCAGAAGGATTCAATATGCCAAAGTCAGATCGCGAGAGCCCCCGTTGCTTCTTCGCAGTACCCTTCGCTCGCTTGGCCAATGACCGCTTTCTGGAGCGCTATGTTCGTAAGGGGGCGGAGTTGGCAGGATATCACGTCGTATCGCCTAGCGAGACTCCGCTGTTCCCGGGAGCGACGATCCAGGAAACCACTGTTCGCGAGCTTACTCGCTCCGACTGCATCATTGCCCACATAGGGGACTGCAATCCGAACATCTTCTTCGAACTGGGATTGGCACAGGCCATGGGGAAGGGTATTCTGCTCATATCCCATGAGAAAGAGCTTACGGAGACTCCTTTTGACCTGCGAGGATTTCGCGTCATTACGTATTCTACTCTCTCAAAAGGGTACTCTGCCCTCTCCAGGCAGATCTACCATTCGCTGCGTGACTTTCGTCGATTTCCTCGACGGTCACCAGCGCTGCCGGTCCTTCCAACCTCACTGCCGTTCTTCGTTGATTGGGACAGCCTGCCTCCGAGGGATGCGGAGAATCTCTGTCAAGAACTTCTGGCGCAAATGGGGTTTCGCCGCTTGAATTGGGGGAAGGGATTTCCCGAGATTGATCTCGTTGCGGAGTATCCGCGAAAGGACCCTGATGGTTTCGAGTTTCGCGAGTTGTGGCTCGTCTCCATGGGGATGCGTGTGCCGATTGACATGTTCCTTGATATGGTGCCACGTGATCCTGAGCACTTTCTGCACAGCTTGCTTCGACATTCAGAAGGCCTTGACGAAACCATCGCGAGCACTGCTGACGCTTCCGTTACTTTGCTGTTTGTCCTCTTTCGGAAAGGGCGCGACGCCAAACAGCTCGAGGCGCTTCGGGAGCGATTTGACGAGCGCCGCATCGGACGGGGACTGTACAGATTTACTGTTCGCCTGAGAATGTGGGACCAACAACACTTGACTTCCCTGGTCCAAAGATACCCGCATATAGGCTACAAGTACTTCTCCGAGGAAGGCCGCATTCGCTCCAAGACTCGGAAGACATATGAGGAGTTGTACGAGGAAAACGTAAGATCAGCAAGTAAGCAGGCCACCCTAATAGCTCAGCTGGAAGATGAGAAGAACAAACGCATCCGTGCAGAGCGAGACTCTATCTGGAAGGACATTTCCTTCTCCGCTGCTCACAAGATTGGCAACCCGATTTTCGCGATCGAGACTGACCTTGACCCGCTAGTCAAGAGGATACGCGAGGATCGAAAGGCCGAATCTCAGGAGGTAGTCGAGAACATTCGTGCTTCTGTAGAAAAGGCCAAGGCCTTCGTCGAGCAGTTCAAATCCCTCGCCAAGGCGCAGGAAATCACGAAGACTCGTTGTTTGCTCAGGCCAATCCTTGAAGACGCCTGCCAAGCCATCACCAACCAGGATATCCGATGCATCATCGAGTGCCCACACGACACAGCTGTCGATGGAGATCCCGAAAGGCTGGGCGAATGTTTCGTCGAATTGGTGATGAACGCTACACATTGGTTTGACAAGGCTAGCAAGGAGATAGACATATCAGTTGTGTCGCCTGCTCGTGGACCCTTGCCCGAGTTCTTGGATTCAAGCCAGGAGTATGTACTGGTTCACGTCAAAGATAACGGTTGTGGAATACCCGTTCTCAACAAGCAGAAGGTGTTCGATGCCTTCTTCACCACGTACGACCATGGGACAGGCCTTGGCCTTGCGCTGGTTCGCCGTATTATCGATGGACACGCAGGCGGCATCGTCGAATCTGGAGTACCCAAGGAGGGTGCAGATTTTCAGATATACCTTCCGCTGTCCGTGCCTGGTAAGGGCGCGAAAGAGGCGGACACGGAGAGGGCTCGGAAGAAACGAATTGTCAAGAAGAAGGTCAAGAGGAAGAAGGTAACGAAGCAGAAGTCTCGGAAGACGAAGGCCAGTAGAGCCAGGAAGGAGTAGCGAGATGGCTCGTATCCTTATTGTGGACGACGAAGTGGAGAATCTGAAATCACTCAAGCGTGCACTGGGAGATGAGAATCCGGAGTGGGAGATTCTGACCGCAGAGAATGAGGCAGATGGTGAAGAGGTCCTGAGGAACCACTTGAAGGCGAGACAGCCGATAGATGTTGTGTTAACTGATCTCGTTATGGACAGCGAACAGAGCGGGATGAATATTCTCCAGAAGGCGCGGGAACTTGATCCCTTGGTTATGGCGATCTTGTTCACGGCAAAGGAGAAGAGTCTGGATCGTTACACTGCGTTCGACTACGGTGCCTTCGATGTTGTTGAGAAGAACATCCGTGGGACGGCTGCGTCGCGAGAGATCAACATCAAGACCCGCGCAGCGCTGCGCTATCGTGAATGGTCTCAGCAGATCACTTTCCTGCGAAGATACTTTGATCCGAAGCTCTTTGATGTGATCCAGCGCAACCAGTCGTTGCTTGCTGTCTCGCAGCGAATCATAACCATAGCATTCTGGGACATCAGAGGGTTTTCAAGGCTATGCGAATCGTTGAAGGCGCATCCGACGCTCATTTCAGGATTTCTCAAAGACTACTGTGAACTTGGGGCGGACACAATATTTAGGCACAACGGTGTTCTCGACAAGTTTATTGGTGACGGCATCATGGCCCTTTTTGGGGTTCTGAACCACAAAGGGGACAAAGGGAAGAGCGAAGCCGTCTCCGCAGTGAAAGCTGCGATAGATTTGAGAGATGAGTTTGCGGATGTCGTTGCCAAATGGATGGACGAGTGGAGACTATACGTGCCAGATAAGATCGAGATTGGTCTTGGATGTGGCATACACACCGGCGAAGCGCTGGTCGGTAATGTCGGCACAGATTCTAGAGACCAATTCACTGCTCTGGGCCCTCATGTGAATTTTGCTTCACGCATTGAATCGCGAGCCAGAGCGGGGCAGATCCTCCTGTCCCAGTCCACAGAAGCTCGGACGAAAGGGGATATCGCCGTTTCGCCGGCTGGGGAGATATCGGACATAAAGAACATACCTGGTAAATTCCAGTTGTATGAGGTTTCCTTCTGAGCAGCAGCGAGTATGTTCATACTCGTTCCGGTCCGGTGGCTTGTCGCCCTCCTCGTTCACGGCGTCCGGTTGGAGGTGCAACTTCCCATTGCTCGGGGAGTCTGTCTGAACATCGCGCTACAGGGCGTACCACTGGCCTATGACCAGTACCTGCGAATCGCAGGTACTGCACGTGGTCGCGTGGCGTGGATGTGGATGCAGAGGTCCTCTGCGTGCAAGGGTGTGGCCTCGACGCAGAATGGGACACGGGTGCATTCCACTACCTGCGAATCGCAGATAGCGCCGCCTGGCCGTGCGATGAGATGGGTATGGTGCACACTTCGCCGAGGATATGCCCTTACGGGCACACTACGAACGAAGAGCCGTATTGCGCAGCCGTGTCCACTACCTGCGAATCGCAGGTACTGGACGGGACCTCGCCGGCCGTACTCAGCGGATGGCGGCGCTGTGTCGTGGCCACGGGGCTGGTGTGAGGCGACGCGACGTCGGGTAGATTGGAAGCCACGTAGGTGGGTACTTTGGCGGGGCAGGCCGGGCTTGGGCAGCGGCAGGGTTGGGCTGGGCCCACCATTTGTGCGGTCAGGGCGTTTTGACTCTCACCTGAATGGTGAAGGCGCCGGGGACGGGGCGCTCGGAGGCGACGAAGAGGTATCCGCCGCCGCAGCCGGAGTACATCGCGCCGGGGTAGCGCGACTGGTAGAACGACAGTAATTCCATCAGGTCGACGCGGAGGGTCGGGTGGCGGACGGTGCCGGGCAGGATGGCCTCCCAGCAGGCCATGCACTCGTTCATCGACGCGCCGAGGCGCTCGATGTCACGCGCGACGATCGCGTTGTAGCAGTCGCAGCCGGAGCGGCCCAGCCGCCCGATCCAGGCGGGATCGAGGTTCTTCGTTTCGAGGGGGTTGTAGCCGTCGGGACGCGGGGCGACCGGCAGGATGTGCAGGATGCGCCCGAGCCAGGCGGCGACGGCCGAGTCGTTGCACGACTCGATGTGGGCGGGGAACAGGCCCTCGTGACATCGGAAGTCGTAGTCGAGGCGGCTGACGCCGGGATAGATCAGGCCGATCATGTCCTGCGAGCCGGAGGGCTCGTCCCGGCCTTCGTTCTCGGCCTCGTACAGCTCGCGGACGAGTTGGGCGGGGTCGCGGTCGGGCAGCGCGCCGCCCCAGAGCTCCAGGGCGATCTGGCGGGTGCTGCCGCAGATGCCGGAGCGGTCCATCCAGCGGAACTGCGGCTCGACGGCAACGACCACCATCGAGCCGGGCGGATCCGGGTTGAGCCGGCTGGCGAAGGGCTGGTCGATCCAGCCGCCGGCCAGGGCCAGGCGGTACTGGAGCTTGCCGGTGACGTCGGTGATGTCGTGACTTCGCGGTGACTCCATGCGACGATTCTACTCCGACACGCATCGTTGGCGAGGTTCGTACGGTCCGGGACGAGCGGGCACGTCAACTGACGCTGTGCTTGCCGGCCTTGCGGGCGTAGTACTGCGACTCGATCCATGTGTAGGTCTTGCGGAGGCCGTCTTCGAGCGGGGTGCTGGGGGCCCAGCCGAGGACCTGCTTGATGAAGGTGTTGTCGCTGTTGCGGCCGCCGACGCCTTTGGGGGCGGTCAGGTCGTGCTTGTGTTTGAGTTTGACGCCGCCGATCTTCTCGGCCAGCAGCATGAGGTCTTCGATCGAGATCAGGTAGTCGGAGCCGAGGTTGATGGGCGTGGCAATCAGCGCGTCGCAGTGCATGATCATGTCGATGCCGAGGACGCAGTCGTCGATGTACATGAAGCTGCGCGTCTGTGTGCCGTCGCCCCAGATTACCACTTCGTCAAGTCCTTGGTCCTTGCACTCGATCACTTTGCGGCACAGCGCCGCCGGCGCTTTCTCCCGCCCCCCATCCCAGGTGCCGGGCTCTCCATAGACGTTGTGAAAGCGGGCGATGTGGGTTTCGAGTTGGCGCTCGACCCAATACTCAATGCAAAACATCTCGCTTATCAGCTTTTCCCAGCCATAGCCGCGTTCGGCCATGGCCGGATAGGCGTCGGACTCCCTCAGGGCGCGGACGTTGGGGTCCTTCTGGAGGTCGGTGTTGTAGGCGCAGGCGGACGACGAGAAGAAGTACCGCGTCGCGCCGGCCCGGTACGCGGCCTCGATCATATGGGTGTTGATCAGCACGCTCCGCAGGCACTCGATGCGAAACCGCTCGATGAAGCCCATCCCGCCCATGTCGGCGGCGAGATTGTACACCTCGACGGCGCCCTCGCAGGCCCGTCGGCAGTTGTCCGGCTCGCTCAGGTCCAGGCACAGGCACTCGACGCCCGGCGTCCGCTGGTACCACTGCGGCAGCGGCTTCTTGTCGATCGCGCGAATCCGCCGGAATCCCTGCTCGTGGAAATACCTCACCAGCGCCCCGGCAATAAACCCGCCGGCCCCACCGACCACGATCAGATCGTCCTTATCCAGCACCGACGCCGCTGTGGGGTTCTTCTTGCGTGCCATCTCGTGTCCTTTCCTATAGGCCCTGTGCTCTACGTGCCGAGCCTGCACCATATTGACTTCTCAGCCGAATCGTCAGCGATTATAATGCTCGCGCAGCCCGATGAAAATGTCAAATGTTGTCCAGAGCATGACCATTCTTGACTGGTCGCCATGAGCCACGAAATCCGCGATACCGGCAGCGTCCCGACGTTCTACTCGAACCAGGTGCTCGAGGCCGAGCGGTTCTACCTCGACGCGGTCGGCAGCGTCCGCCAGCCGCTGGCGGTGGTCTGCGGCGGGCGCGAGCGCTGCGGCCCGGACTACCGCATCGACCGCGCCGACTTCCCCTTCCATTCGATCGAATTCGTCGCCCGCGGCAAGGGCACGCTGACCCTCAAGGGCCGGACCGAGACCCTCTACCCGGGCCGCGTCTTCTCCTACGGTCCTGGCGTCGCCCACCTGATCACCGCCGACGGCCCCGAGCCGCTCGTAAAGTACTTCGTCGATTTCACCGGCCCGACGGCCGCCAAGATCTTACGCGACAACGGCTTGGCGCCGGGCACCGCCGTCCGGATCGCCTCGCCCGATACGGTCCTGCGGATCTTCGACGACCTGATCGCCGCCGGCTGCTCCGGCACGCGCCAGGGGCCGGCCATTTGTGCCAAGCTGGTCGAGCTGCTGGTCCTCAAGATCGCCGAAGCCGGACTCGTCGACGACCCGTACCGCAGCGCCGCCTTCGCCACCTACCAGAGCTGCCGCCAGTACATCCGCGACCACTTCCCGACGCTGCGCACGCTGGAGGAGATCGCCGAGAGCTGCCACGTCGACGAAGCCTACCTGTGCCGACTCTTCAAACGGTTCGACAGCCAGAGCCCCTATCAGTACCTCACCCAGCTCAAGATGGCCCAGGCCGCCCGATTCCTCCAGCGGAACGACAAGCTCATCAAGCAGGTGGCGTTCGATCTGGGGTTCAGCGACCCGTTCCACTTCTCCCGCGCCTTTAAGAAGGTCTTCGGCCTCTCCCCCGCCGCCTTCCGCAAACTCCGCTAAGGCCGCAGACCGTAGGCGGTAGGCCATAGAAAGGCAATGAACTTGTAGGATCGGCCTTCAGCCCGGGCGTGTCGCGAGGCGCGTGACGATGACTTAGCCGAGTGGAATCCGCGATGGAGGACCTCGATTAGGCACCCGTTCGCAGTGGCTCGGTAGGGCATAGGGAGCTTCAGACTTCAACTCTGGAGTTCCAAGCGGGGCCGCCAACTGGCTGGCTGGCGAATGCCATTGACCCCGCCGTTGTTTTTCTGTAGACTATATTCTGAATGTGCTTGAGGAAGACATTTGCGGAGAGACTCCGAGTGCTAACGGGGTCCAATCGGTGTAGCATGCCTTTCCTTGCACTAGGTCTCCGGCGACGAGTGTGCGCAGTCGGACGAGCGGCACATGTCTTCTTCCACGTCAGCGCGCAGCATGGAAACTGAAGCATTCTGCAGGGCTAGCAGAATAAACGGTGAGGTGAGACACTGACGGCGACAGATATCCAGCGTCTAGAGAGTGCCTGGAAAGCTGCGTATCCCAAGCGTGCGGATGGTGGTATCGTCGGGATTATGGGCTTCGGATACCAGTTTCACACAATGCTGCGCGACGCTGTTGAGGCCTGGGTTATAGATCCTAATAGCACAGCACCTATCGGTGAGAGTCTCTCGGATATAGCCCAGGGCGGACCCGACAGGTGGACTATCACTCAGGTCAAACATACGGGAACGTCCGTTTCGCTGCAGAAAGCTCTGGCCGAGTTGTGGACGATTGACAGCGTGGCCCGACGCGAGACTCCGGATCTGGTTTCTTCACTTCAATACGAAGTACGCTGCTCTCGCTGGGACCTGAGAGACGCCTGTGCTGCTATTAAGCGGTGGGTGCCTCAAGACCCACCGGTACTATCCGACGCATCCCTGGAGGACTTTCGAAACCGCGTATCGATTTCGTGTGACCCCCACCCACTGGGTGATCTTGTCACGATCCTAGCCAATGAGGTCCGTGCGAAGGACCCACTGGGATGGATACATAGGTGGGTGGGCAGACTTGTCGAAGCAGCCAAAGAAAGACGTGATGCCAGATATGTTGGTGCGGAACTGTATGCTGATTTGACTCAGCTCAGAGAAGAAGATCCGCAGCGGCAGTTGCCTCAGGGGGTGCGCCTCCTATCACGAAAGGATGTGGAGCCTTCCCATACTGAGGCCGGCGCGTATTTGGTCGGCGAGCAACCAAGGTTCTCTCATCTCCGCGAGGGCTGTTTTGCTCCGCGTGATTGGCAAGTGATTCCCGCAGTCCTTGCATTTCAGGGTTGGCTGGAAGGTGATCCGTTTGGCACGGACCATAAACGCCGAGTTCCTCTTTTCTGGATCGGAGGCCGTTCAGGAAGTGGTAAGAGCGTGCTTCTTCTCCAGGTGTTGGCGCGGCTGGTCGAATGCGGAGAGGGGCCGCTCGTGTGGATAGGCAATCGAAGACATCTTCTCCCGGACGCCATGATGTGGGCTACCCGGGCGACCGAACATGGTCTGAGACCGATCATTGCACTGGATGACCCTTTCGCTCCTGGTGAACACGCCGATGTCCCCTTACATTGGCAGAGGGCACTTGATTGTTTGGACGTAGCACGGGATGATCAGAGCGTCGTTCCGATCCTGTTGGCCTGTGGTCCGACAGAGCAGGCCCGTGCACTTGCCAAGGAGATGGCCGATGACATCCAGATCGAGATATGGCCTCTCGACGAGAAGTTGGACGAGCAGCACCTGCAGGAGCTGCTGTCCTGGTTTGAGCGTCGGAGTGGTCACGCTGCCCCGCCTGTCGGGCAGGGCGATATCCTGATGGTCCAGCGGTTTTTCGAATGGCGCACCGGCGAACCCCTCTTGGAGTTCGCGAGTAGGTTTCGGTCGCGAGTTGAAGCGCTTAACCCCAGTGGAGGGTTGACTCGCCTGGTGGCACAACTTCTTGCAGTGAATCGTCTCTACGCGGGATTGCCAGATGGGGTGATGAAGGCACTTGAGGACGCTGACAGAGACGCACTTGAAGTATTGAAGCGTGACCATCACATCGCCATTGACGCTGCGGAAGGGCGTCCGGGGATTTGGCTGGCCCATCCACATCTTGCGGACGCGCTATTCCGCGGGTGGTTCACCGACTCTCAAGCCCATCAGCGGGCGGGCGCGCTAAGGGATGGCATCCTTACCTGTCTGGAGAGAGGATCTTCACCAGCCCAACAGACAGCCCCACTCTGGGCTTTGGCTCGGGCTTGGATTGCCGAAGACCGAGAAGCAGTAGCGGAACGCATCGACCGTGAACTGGCTGGATGCACGTTGGCAGAGACCCACGCGGCCTGGGTTCAGAGCCAGGGGCGACTCTCCTTTGCGCATATGCCGCCCTGGCTACGCCTTTCGCTGCTTATACCCGGCAATCCATTGCACCCGGCGTTGCTCTACGACGCCCTAGACCGAATGTGCCCAGACCGCATTGCAGAGACAGGGTTCCGTCTGACGTGCCACATTCTTCTGTCCCATCTAGCGGAACTAGACGAGACGGATCGCGAGTCCGTGCAGAGAGCGATTCGTCTTTGCCTGGATGGCGTTCCTGCATGGAGGGAGTGGCCTTTTGTGGCAATCGACTTGGCCAATCATACGGGTGCGGGGGAAGACGGCTGCCGCCTCATCAACTGGTCGTTGGCGAACAGGATGTCACGTTTGGCTCCTGTGGCACTCCGAGTTGCACTCGGCATCCCGGTGACGGAGGCTGCCGCACGTCGAACCGCATTGGAGTTCGTCGACGTTGCGCCAGGGGAGGCAGCGTGGGCTGTGCTCTATGAGATAATTCTGGAGCACAGTGATGCTATCGGGGCCGTAACCAGGTGGGCTCGGAGGAACGCCACGTCAGCGCGGGCTCCATTTGTTCTGCGCGGACTTGTCCTACGGGGGCAGTCTGAAGCGCTGGAGTTTGCCAGACGCTGGCTTGCGGAGCACGGCGATAGCCCTGTCGCAAGCTTCCTTGTTGAGTCTCTGGTCCAGTGTATGGATGGACTGCCGACCTCGCTTCAGTGGGTAACCAGCCAACCTGACGCCAAGGGATGGGCTCACGTGCTGCAGAAGCTCTTCCGGGTAGTTGAAGATGAGCAACAGCGCAAGACCTTGATCGATCAAGGCACACGTTGGCTGGGTGGAAGAGAAGATCAGCCGGAATGGGCTCATGTCCTTGAAAGCCTCCTTGATGTGGTCAAGGATAAGGAAAAGCGAGAGGAACTCATTAAGAGGGGCACAGCTTGGTTGGGCGGAAGAGAAGACCGCCCAGAATGGGCGCACGTTCTGCAGAGCCTTCTCAACGCAGTCCAGGTTGAGGAGCAGCGAGGGCAACTCGTCGAACAAGGTGTTGCGTGGCTCGATGGGCGGGAAGAACGTCGCGAGTGGGACTTTGTCCTTCAGAAGCTTCTTGACGTGGTCGAGGAGAGAGAGCGGCGCGACCAACTCGTTGATCGAGGCCTAACTTGGCTAGCTGATAATGCGGATCTTGCGGAGTGGCATTTTGTCCTTGAAAAGCTTCTCGACGCAGCGGAGGCCAAGGAGCAACGGGATCAGCTCGTGGACCGAGGGATGGCCTGGCTGACTGGAAGAGAGGATCAGGCGGAGTGGGCGTACGTTCTTCAGAAGCTTCTCGACGCAGCGGAGGCCAAGGAGCAACGGGATCAGCTCGTGGACCGAGGGATGGCCTGG